>OIFS01000014.1_pt1 | contig 224147 bp, 174 predicted proteins | sample 1582131 | NCBI WGS metagenome assembly OIFS01 (sample SAMN07501065, study PRJEB24779) | human gut metagenome | isolation source: stool | host: human infant | place: USA: Pittsburgh, PA | reverse complement strand
GGGGATAAATGTTTTTCGCAAACTCATTGTATTCTCAAAAGTTGAAAAGAGCAATGTTCATTTAACTTAACAGATCGAATCTATTTAAGAGGGGGTTTTTAAAATGAAGATTAGTATGAAAACATTAAAAGAGTATGGAATAATTACTTTAGGAGTAATTCTTTTAGCTATATCTTTAGAATACTTTTATTATCCTAATGATATTGCTGCTGGTGGAGTATCAGGTTTAGCTTTAGTTGTTAACAAGATAACAGGTATATCACAAGGAATGTTTATGAATGTTGCTAACGTTATATTATTTGCTTTAGCATTTTGGCTTATAGGTGGAAGCTTTGGAGGACGTAGTATATATGCAGCCTTTGGATTATCCATAACAATAAGTTTAATAGAAAGCTTTTTACCAACTTTTGCAGTAACAGAAAATATGCTTTTAGCTACTATCTTTGGTAGCGTAGTTGGAGCCTTTGGAATAGCATTAGTGTTTAGCCAAAATTCCTCAACAGGGGGAACAGCTATTGTAGCCAAAATATTAAATAAGTATTTACATATTGAAATAGGAAAATCACTTTTATGTGCAGATTGTGTTGTTGTAGTATGTGCACTTCTAGTATTTGGAGTTGATAAAGCCTTATTTGGATTAATTGGTGTTTTTATAATGGGAATATTGATTGACAAAATAATAGAAGGTTTTAACTCATGTAAACAACTTTTAATAATTAGTGAAAAAAGTGAAGAGATTTCTCAGGTAATAATGAAAGAAATTGAAAGAGGATGTACTAAAATAGAGGGTACTGGAGGATATTCAAAGGAACCTGTAACAATACTTTATGTAGTAGTAAATAGAAGACAGTTTATAAGTCTTAAAAAGAAAATTAAGGAAATAGATCCAAGAGCCTTTATAACAGTAAATGATTCTAAAGAAGTCTTTGGAGAAGGTTTTCTTGATTTAGTAGAAATGTAGAACTTTGTTATGATATAATTAAGATGCTTTACATTAAGGTATGAAATATTAACAAAAATTAAGTAGATTAATGTAGAAAAGTAGGGTAAAATAGTAAAATAGATTAGTGTTGATAGCAATCGGGTAAATTTATATATATATTTTCTAAATATTTGTTTAGATTTTAATTTGTTGAGTAGAAAAAAGTTATTAAGGAGTGTTAACAATGATAGAATTTAGGAATGTTAGCAAGGTCTATAATAAGAATGTCAAAGCACTTACAAATGTCAACATAAACATTGATAAAGGTGAATTTGTATTCCTAGTTGGACCGAGTGGTGCTGGTAAGTCAACTTTCATAAAAATGTTATTAAAAGAAGTTGAGCCATCAACTGGAAACATAGTTATGGGAAATGAAGATTTATCTAAAATAAAAAGAAGACAAATACCTTATCATAGAAGAAAAATAGGAATGGTATTCCAAGACTTTAGATTAATACCAACTCTTAATGTTTATGAAAATGTTGCCTTTGCAATGAGGGTAGTAGGGGCTTCACCAAAAGAAATAAGAAAGAGAGTTCCAATGGTATTATCACTAGTTGGATTATCTAATAAATATAAAATGTTCCCAACTGAATTATCAGGAGGAGAGCAACAAAGGGTTTCAATAGCAAGAGCTATCGTTAATAATCCAAAAGTTTTAATAGCTGACGAACCAACAGGTAACTTAGACCCAGAAACAGCTAAAGAAATTATGGAATTAATAGATGATATAAACAAGGCAGGAACAACAGTAGTTATGGCTACTCATGCTAAAGAAATAGTTAACTCAATGAAAAAAAGGGTTATAGCTATAGACAAGGGTGAAGTAGTTAGTGATGTTCAGAAAGGAGGATATGAATATGAAGTTTAGTACTATAGGATATTTCATATCAGATGCTTTCAAAAGTTTAAAGAGAAATAGAACAATAAGTATAGCTTCTATAGCAACTGTTCTTACTACATTATTTATATTTGGAGCATTTTTATTAACTGCTTTAAATGTTAAAAATGGGGTTACAGATGTTCAAGACAAAGTTGAGGTTAAGGTTTTCCTTAAAGATGACGTAACACAAGAGCAAAGGGATGCAGTTGAAGCAAAACTTAAGACTGTTCAAGGGGTAAAAGAAGTAGAATTTGAATCTAAAGATCAAGCTTTTGCAAAGATGGAAGGTTCAAGTGATTATAATAAAGAGATTTTAGCTGGATATAGCAAAGAAAATAACCCATTACCAGCTTCATACATAGTAAGATTAGAAAGCCCAGAAGTAGCTTCAAGCGTTGAAAGCGCTATGAAAACTAATGATAAATTTATGGCTGGTGTAGAAGATGTAGGTAATGACGAAGAGCTTATAGGTACTATAAACTCCTTTGTAAAAGTTATTAATACAGTAGGATTAGTTTTAGGTGTAGTATTCGTAGGTGTATCACTATTCCTAATAGTAAATACAATAAAGATAACAGTTTACTCAAGAAGAAGAGAAGTAGGAATAATGAAATTCGTTGGGGCAACTGACTGGTTCATAAGATGGCCTTTCGTAATAGAAGGGGTTATAATCGGACTTGTAGGTGGTATTCTTTCAACACTTTTATTATTCGCAGGATATAACTTCTTATATGGAAAAATTGTATCTTCATCATCACTATATATGCCACAATTTGTACAACCAATGTATGTTTTAACAACAATGTCATGGCAGTTTATACTAGCAGGTATTGTTATTGGTGCAATAGGTAGTATAATAGCTTTAAGAAAATTCTTAGACGTTTAATATCTAATATAGAATATAAAAAGCTTAAAATACGTAAACTATTTAAATATAGCGTATTTTAAGCTTTTTTTTGAAAGGGTGGGTTTTTATGAGTCGCAATAAGGATGAAAAAAATAAATATAATAATATTATTAAAAATCTTAAGAAGAAAAAAGGATTCAGAGCTTTAGCCATGGGTGTTGCCTTAACTTTAATAATTGGTGTTTCTGTATATGCAGGAAATAGATTAACTGCCTTTGGTATTTTACCTATAACTAGTGTAAGTGCAGTTCAATCTTCCTTAGAAAAGGTAAATGATACAGAAAATTTTAAAAAGGTATTAGAAGTAAGGGAAATGCTTTATAGATGGTATGATGGAGAAATTGATGATAGTAAATTAGCTGAAGGTGCTATAAAGGGTATGGTTTCATCTTTAGGTGATCAATACACATATTATATGAATGAAAAAGAATTTTCAGATTTTAAAGAAAAAAGTCAAGGAAACTACATGGGAATTGGGATTCAAGTAGCTGTTAAGGATGGTAAGATAGTAGTAATTTCTCCTATTCAAGGAGGACCAGCTGAAAAAGCAGGAATAAAAACTGGAGATATTATCTTAAAAGTAAATGGAGAACCAGTTTCAGGAAATGAATTGGATAAAGCCGTTTCAATGATGAAAGGTACTACAAAAGAAAATATAAAATTAACATTATATAGAGAAGGTAAAGGCGAATTTGACGTTGATGTTATGAGAGATGTAATTAAAACAGTTAACGTTAAAAGTGAAATGATTGATGGAGATATTGGATATATAGAAGTTTTAGCTTTTGATGAGGGAACAGCTAAAGACTTTGAAACTCAATTAAAAGCTTTAGAAGAGAAAGGTATGAAGGGGTTAATCCTTGATTTAAGAGGAAATCCAGGAGGATTTATGAAAGAATGTGTAGACCTAGTATCAAACTTTGTTCCAAAGGATAAGGTTATAGTGTCTACAATAGATAAGTATGGTAATAAAGAGGAAAGTGTATCTAAAGGCGGAATTGCACAGGGAATGCCTTTAGTAGTTTTAATTGATGGAGGTACTGCTTCTGCCTCAGAAATAGTTGCAGGAGCTATTAGAGATTATGATTTAGGAACTCTAGTTGGAACAACATCCTTTGGTAAAGGAATAGTTCAAGTTGTTTTAGATAAGATAGGTCAAGAAAAAGATGGTACAGCTTTAAAAGTAACTATTTCAAAATACTATACTCCAAATGGAGAAAATATTCACAAAAAGGGTATAGGACCAGATGTTACAGTTGAATATCCAAAAGAGCTTAAAGAAAAGACATATTCAAGAAGTACTGATCCTCAATTTGAAAAAGCCTTAGAAATCATACAAGAAAAGATAAAATAAATAAATTTTTGGAGGACTTAAAATGAATTTACTTATAGAAAATATAAGAGGTATATCTTATGCATTAGTAAGTCCTACCTTGTCTTTAATGTTAATAGTAATAGCTATAATATTTTATTTTAAAAATAGGAAGATAGCTTTTATGCAAAAGTTAATGCTTGGGAGGAGTATTCAACCTCCTCTTGAGATGACTTTACTTCAGATATTAATTGGTATATTAGGAGGGCTAATAGCTAGTTTATTACTAAGTATTTTAGGAGTAACCTTTGAAAATAGTTCTTTAATAGATGTTATTTTAACAGTATCAGTATTTTCTGTTTTATATAAAAATAGATTTCTTAAATTCCCTTATATAGCAGCCTTCCTAGGGGTTATAGGAGTTTTAGTGAGTAAAAATACTGAATATTTTGGAAGGGGCTTTAGTTTTTCTATTAATTTAACTTCAATTATTGTGTTAATAGGTGTTTTTTCAATAGTTGAAGGTATCTTAGCAATGATAGATGGAGATAAAGGTTATTTACCTATCTTTACTCAAAAGGATGGAAAGTTAGTAGGTGGATTTGGCTTTAAAAGATTTTGGGCACTGCCTTTATGCTTATTAGTTGTTTTAGGAGCTAATAGTGGAAATTCAATTATTAATGAAGTTAAAGATTTACCACAGTGGTTACCATTTTTTAATGGAGATAAAGCAAGAGCACTAATGAGTGTTGCAGCCTTAGGAACTTTAGCAGCTTATGGAGCAACTTCATATGAAGGAACTACGTTTACTCAAAGCAAAAGAAGTAAGACCATATCATCTGGATTAATTAATATTGCATATGGTATAGTAGTTATAATATTAGCTTATTTATTAAAAGAAAGCCTTATTTTTACTATTGCATTAATTATTTTAATTCCATTATTATATGAACTTAGAATAAGAATGGAACTAAAATTAGAGTCTCTTAGAGAGCCTTTATATTTTTCAAATGATGATGAAATATGCATTTTAGATGTTTTACCAAATTCTATTGCATACAAGAAGGGATTAAGAAGTGGAGATAAAATAGTTAAAATTAATGAAGAAATCCCTAAGAATGAAAAAGAAGTATTTATGGCAATAAAGAGAAATTTTTATGGTTTAGATCTTGAAATAAGAAAAAATAATGGAAATATTGAGAAGCATACAATTACAGGCGAGGATAGAGGAAAGCAGTTTGGCATAGTGTTAGTTCCTAAGGGAATATCCTTTGATAAAGAGATAGATGAATTTTTAGAAAAATTGAAAAAAGCCAGTAAGGATGAAGAAGTAAAAAATAAATAATGGTTAACTTGGCTGTATCTAAGATTCACCTATTAAGGTGAGAAGTGTTTTAAGATACAGCCTTTTATAGTTAGGAGGGAAAAAATTATGGGAGAATTTAAAATACAATCAAAATTTAAACCTACAGGGGATCAGCCTAAAGCAATAGATACTTTAGTTCAGTCTATTGAAAATGGTAATAGAGGGCAAACTCTTTTAGGAGTTACAGGCTCAGGAAAAACATTCACTATGGCAAATATCATAGAAAGAACTCAAAAACCAACCCTTATTTTAGCTCATAATAAGACATTGGCAGCTCAACTTTGTGCTGAATTTAAGGAATTCTTTCCCGACAATATAGTGGAATATTTTGTTTCATATTATGATTATTATCAACCAGAGGCTTATGTACCTCAAACAGATACTTTTATAGAGAAGGATGCATCTATTAATGACGAGATTGATAAACTTCGTCACTCAGCTACTTCTGCACTTTTAGAGAGAAGAGATGTAATAATAGTTGCTTCAGTTTCTTGCATATATGGACTTGGTAATCCAGAAGAGTATAAAAAGCTTACAATATCTTTAAGACCAGGTATGATTAAAGATAGGGATGAAGTTATTAAGAAACTTATAGAAATACAATATGAAAGAAATGACATAGACTTTGCAAGGGGAACATTTAGAGTAAGAGGAGATAATTTAGATATAATTCCTTCATCTTCCTCTTCTAAGGGTATTAGAATTGAGTTCTTTGGAGATGAAATAGATAGAATAAGAGAGTTTGATGTTCTTACAGGAAATATAATTGGAGAAAGACAACATGTTAGTATAACTCCAGCGTCTCACTTTGCTGCCTCTGAGGAAACCTTAGAAAAATCAATAAGGGTAATAGAAGATGAACTTGAAGATAGATTAAAAGTTCTTACAGCTGAGGATAAAATATTAGAGGCACAAAGGTTAAAGCAGAGAACAAATTATGATATAGAAATGATTAGAGAAATGGGATATTGCCAAGGAATAGAGAACTATTCAAGAATATTAGATGGAAGAATGCCAGGAACTCCACCTCAAACTTTACTTGATTATTTCCCAGAGGATTTCTTAATGTTTATAGATGAAAGCCATGTTACACTACCTCAAGTTAGGGCAATGTATGCTGGGGATAGATCTAGAAAGACATCTTTAGTTGAGTTTGGATTTAGACTACCTTGTGCATTTGATAATAGACCTCTTAAATTTAGTGAATTTGAAAGCAAAATAAATCAAGTAGTCTTTGTAAGTGCTACACCAGGAGAATATGAACTAGATCATTCTGAGATTGTGGCGGAACAAATAATAAGACCTACAGGACTTTTAGATCCTGTAATTGAAATAAGACCTATACAGGGACAAATTGATGATCTTTATGGTGAGATTCAAAGAACTGTACAAAGAGGATTTAGAGTTCTTATAACAACTCTTACAAAGAGAATGGCTGAGGATTTAACTAAGTATTTAAAAGACTTAAATGTTAAAGCTACATACATGCATTCAGATATAGATACCTTAGAAAGAATGAAGATAATAAGAGAACTTAGACTTGGAGAGGTTGATGTATTAATAGGTATAAACCTTTTAAGGGAAGGTTTAGATATACCTGAGGTTGCTTTAGTTGCAATATTGGATGCTGACAAAGAGGGGTTCTTAAGATCTGAAACTTCCTTAATACAAACTATAGGTAGAGCAGCTAGAAACTCAGAAAGTAAAGTAATAATGTATGCAGATAATATTACTAAATCTATGGATAAGTCTATTAAAGAAACTGAAAGAAGAAGAGTTATTCAAATGGAGTATAATGAGGAACATAATATTACCCCTACTACTGTAATCAAAGGAGTTAGGGATATAATTGAAGCTACTAAGGTTTCAGAAGAAAAAGAAAACTATGAAAGCGAAGTTAAAAAGGCAGCTAAGAAAGATATTCCAGTAGAAAAACTTATAGAGCAATATGAGGAAGAAATGAAGGAAGCGGCTAAGAATCTTCAGTTTGAAAGAGCTGCTGAACTTAGAGATATAATAAAAGATTTAAAAGAAAACTCTAAATAAAGATTTTTTTAGATGTATTTACATAATTATGTTTATTAAAGTAATTATTGTATTGAAAAGAGTTTTACAAATTTAAATTAGATGTTAAAATGGATAATAGATTATAAAAATAAACATAAAATGAGATAAAATATAATACAAATAAAAAAAGCATAAGTATATAATTAAAGGCACTATTAGAGTTAATTAAATAGATGGTAATGTTTAATTTTATAGGGAAATCTAAAAGAGCTGAAAGAATGTATTTAAGTTTTAGGAGGAATATATGGCTGTTAAAGTAATTACAGATAGCACTAGTTGCATACCAAAAGATTTAGCAGAAAAGTACGGAGTAGAGATAGTATCTTTAAGCGTTATAATGAATGGAGAAAGTTATAAGGAAGTTGATATAGATAGTGAAGCTTTTTATGATGAATTAGCTAAATGTGATAAACTTCCAACTTCATCGCAACCACCAATGGATGAGTTTTATAATGCTTTTGAAAAATTTGCTAAGGATGGTCATGATATAGTCGCAGCGTTTATATCATCTAAATTAAGTGGAACATACACAACATCACATATAATAAAAGATATGATTTTAGAAAAATATCCTGATGTTAAGATTGATCTTATAGATTCTCAAACTTCAGTAATGGCACTTGGAATTGGTGTCTTAGAAGGAGCTAAGGCAGCTCAAGAAGGAAAAGATTTTAATGAAGTTTCAAAAATAGTTAGAAATACTATAGAAGAATCAGAGATAATATTTGTTCCAGGTACTTTAGAGAATCTTAAAAAAGGTGGTAGAATAGGTGGAGCAGCAGCTTTATTTGGAAAAATGCTTAAGATAAATCCAATTCTAACAGTTAAAGAGGGCGCTGTTGTTGTAATGGATAAAGTTAGAACTAAAAAGAGAGCAATAGATAAGATTGTAGAAGTAGTTAAACAGGATTTAAAGGAAAAAGGAATAAAGCAAGCAGTTGTATGTCATATATTAGCTGAGGATGAAGCTAAAGATTTAGCTAAGAGACTTAAAGAAGAATTAGATTTAGACTCTATGATTGGTGAAATAAGTGCAGTTATAGGTGTACATGTAGGAGTTAAGAGTGTAGGTATAGCTTACGCTAGAGAATCTTAATTAAATATAATTTAAAAAATAAGCCTGATAAACTTATTAGAGTTTATCAGGCTTATTTTATTGTTTTAGGTAAATAGAACATATATTTATAAAAGATGAATTTATAAATTTACGTAAAATAAACTACTAAGTATTAAGAGGTTTTGTGGTTAAAATTGTATTTAAAACTATAATATGTATATATATTGTGTTAAAATAATGTTACTAAAAGGTTAAGGAGGATTGAAATATTGATTAGTTTAAAAGGGATTAATAAGGAGTACACACAGGGAATAAAATCTGTAGATAATTTAAATCTAGAAATTAAAGATGGTGAGATATTTGGTATATTAGGACCAAACGGAGCTGGAAAGACTACTACAATAAGTATGATTACAGGAATAACAGAGCCTACTATGGGAGAAATAAAAATAAATAATATTGATATAAGTAAAAATCCTGTAGAAGCTAAAATGCAATTTGGATATGTTCCTGATAGTCCAGATATGTTTTTAAGATATAAAGGTATAGAGTATCTTAACTTTATGGGAGACGTTTATAATGTTAGTGAATCAAATAGAGAAGAAAGGATTAAAGACTTAGCTAAAAGGTTTGAAATGACTAATGCTTTGGGAGATAAAATTCAAAGTTATTCTCATGGAATGAGACAAAAAATAATAATAATGGGTGTTTTAATTCATAAGCCTAGTATTTGGATATTAGATGAACCTTTAACTGGATTAGATCCAAAATCCTCATACATATTAAAAGAGATGATGAGAGAACATGCAAGTGAAGGAAATACTGTATTATTTTCTACACATGTCTTAGAGGTTGCAGAAAAGTTATGTGATAGGGTAGGCATAATAAAAAAAGGGGAGCTTATTTTTGTAGGTACATTAGAAGAGTTAAAGGAAGAATTTAAAGGTGATGAATCACTAGAAAAAATGTTCTTGGAGATTACTGAAAATGAATAGAATTAAATTATTATTAAAATATTTTATAGGAAACTCTTTTAATAATGCTTCTAGTAACATAAAATCTAGAAATCTAGCTATAGTTATGTATATCTTAATAATAATAGGAATATCTACACCTATAGCTAATATGATAGATTCTATGTACCCTAACTTTGCTAGTATTGGACAAGAAGGATATCTTCTTTCAATTATATTTTTAATTGGATCACTAACTTTATTGGTTTTAGGAGTTTATGATATTTTAGATTCATTTTTCTTTTCACAGGATATAGAACCCTTAATGCCATTACCATTTAAAAGTGGTGAAATAATGATAGGGAAATTCATAACATGTTTAGTGGATATGTATATTTATTTAAGCATTACAATAATTCCCTTAATCTCTTTTGGATTAAATGCTAAGATAGGATTTTCTTATTTTCTTATGATTATTCCAGTTTATTTATTCGCTCCAATTATAATAGTAATATTTTGTATATTAATAACTATGATTTTAATGAGTTTCATAAATGTATCTAAATATCAAAATACTTTTAAAATAATATTTGGTACATTAGGAATAGTCTTAATTTTAGGAGTGTACTCTTTAAATTCAACAGGATTAAATTCAGAGAATGTTTCAGTGGCACTAAGAAATAAAACAGCATTGGTAGACTTAACTAATAAAATATTCATAACTACTACCTTTAGTGTAAAAGCATTACTTTATAGTAATTCTCTAAAGGGATTATTAAACTTAGGTCTTTTAATTGGTATATCAATAGTAGCTTTAATAATTGCATATTTCTTAGGAAAATCAATGTATAACAAGATACTAAGTAGAAATTTAAATGTATATAGCGAGAGAAAGAATATACTAGAAAATAATAAGAATAAGGTTGTTGTAAGGAGTTCAGTAAGAAAAGCAATGGTATTAAGAGAGCTTAGAACAATATTAAGAGACCCCAGTAACTTTATAAACTGTGTTGTTATGATTGTTTATATGCCTATATTTATATTTATTTTCTTTATTAAAGGAAATATTTTAGCAGGGGATACTCAGTTAGCAAAGGATACAATAATAATGGCAGCTACTTTTATAGTTACAGCATTAACCATATCAGGTAACTCAGTTGCATCAACAGCCTTAAGTAGAGAAGGAAAAGAAATACTTATATCAAAATACATTCCAGTAGATTATAAGGTACAGATTCAATCTAAGCTTATAGTTTCTTTCATAGTAAATGGATTAGCACTTATATTGGGAATAGCTATATTAATTTATTTAAAGGCATCACCATTGGTTATCGTAATGAGTTTATTAGTACAAATGGGAACAATAGCTACAATATCTTTGGTGGGAATGATTCTAGATTATTTATCACCTAAGTTAGAATGGACAGATACAAAGAATTTATATAGTAAAAATTTTAAGCCATTATTAGTAATGTTAATTTGCTTAGTAATAGGAGGGTTTAATATAGGTTTAATTGTTACCCAAAGCCCATTAATAGTATTTTTAATAGACATAAGTATTTTGCTAATAGTAAGCTTAGTTTTATATAAAATTCTTATGAAAAAAGGATTAGAGGTTTATAAAAGGTTATAATAATTTATAAAAACGTAACCTTTTTATAAATAATAAAATAAGAATATTTGATATTATTTTAGTAAAGAACAAATTAAAATTACAAAATTTTAATTTGTTCTTTTTAAATATATAAAAATTTAAAATAGATGTAAGTATAATTGTGTATTTACCTTGATTTAAGGTTATTATTTAAATGAAGTATAGGAAAAATTTAAATTATAAGGAGGGAGAGAATGAAAAAATTTTTAAAAGTAGTAGGAGTTATATTACTAAGTTTAATAATTATAATGGGAGCTTTAGCTTATTATTTTAGAGGACAAATAGGTTTTTATATAAACATAGGAAAAGAGTATTTAGAGTTTAAGGAAAATCCACCTAGTATTGAGGATTTAAAGAACATTAAAATGAGTGAGGATATGGATTTTAAGGATGTAGTTTATAAAGATACTAATGGAAAAGCTCAGACTTTAGATATTTATGGACCAGAAAAGAAATTAAGACATGGATCACCAGTAATTCTTTATGTTCATGGAGGAAGTTGGGTTTATGGAAACAAAGAAATACCAGATCTTATAGCACCTCTTTTAGATTCCTTTAGAAAAGAAGGATATACCATAATAAGTGTAGGGTATGAACTTGCTACTGATAAGGTTGATTTTAAGAAACAAGCTTCAGATGTTAAGGATGCCATAAGATGGGTTTATAAAAATAAAGAAACTTATAGATTTAACACTGATGAAATAGGAGTTATAGGGGCTTCTGCTGGGGCACATTTATCCTTGTTAGCCACATATAGTGGGGAAGATGAATTTGTTGATGATAAGGAACTCTCTAACTATCCATCAAAGGTTAAATATGTTGTAGATTTCTTTGGCCCAACTGAACTTAGTGCCTTAGACATGACTATGGCTTCATGGGATTTAAATAATTCAATAGAGAAAACTGAAAAGCAATTAAGAGGAGAAGAAAGTATAACAGAATACATGGATAAATACAGTCCAATAAATTATGTTAAACCTAACTTACCAAAGACTTTAATAGTTCATGGACGTCAGGATAAATTGGTTCCATACAGTAATTCAATGGACTTATATAATAAGAGCAAGGATATGGGAAATGATATTCAAATACTTACCTTAGAAAATAGCGGTCATGATTTTTCTCAAGTTGATGTAAATGAAGTATTTGAACTAGGGTTCAAAGTTTTAAACTTTATACTTTTTAATACTAAGTTTTAATAGAAAGCTAAATTTTTATATATTTTAATAACTACTTATCATATAAGTTTTTTTAAATTAAAGTTTATAAATTATATCATAATTGGTTAAAATTTCACTTTTATTGTAAAAGAAGATATAATAAAACCATCAAATTTTTTTAGGGTAAGGAGTTTTATATGGATAAGAGGTTGTTAAAAGTATTAAAGCATGACTATGCAGTAGAAATGGATAAGAAGAGAAACCTAAAAGCTATAAGAACACTATATGATATGAACGAAAAAGAAGAATACCATATAGATGAACAAACATGGAATGATTTAGATTTAGATAAGGTTTATTCAAAATTAGATAGAAATTATAGTAGTTTAGGAGAAGCTTCCCTTTATTCAATGCTTAGAAATCCACTAAATGATGAAAAAAAGTTAAATAAGAGAAGAGAAGAAATAGAGTACTTTAAAGAAAACGAAGAAGTAAGATTTAAGATTATGTGGATATTTTTTGAGTTAGGAAGAGATAAAAAGAATAGCTTGTTAGATATGATTAATGAAAAGCTAATAGAATCTAATAAGTTTAAATATTATTTTTATACAATTACAGGAAAGATATTACCTTTAATATTAATACTTACTGCAATCTTTGTAAGCGTAAGTGCAATGCTTGGCTTAATGGCTGTAACCTTCCTTAATATTTATATAAATAGTAAGGAAAGAGACAGAATTAAGGCTAATGGGCTTATGTATTTAAGAAGAGTAATAAAGGCATCTAAGCAGATAGTTAAAATTAATGATAAAAATTTAGAGTCTTTTAATATAAAGATAAGAGAAAACTTAAAAGATTTAAAATCAATAGATAGAAATACTATAATGATTAGCTTTATTAATATGTGGGGTGGAGTATTTGAATTTATATCCGTATTATTTTTACTAGAAGAAACTGCATATTATAAAATTGCTGATTCAATAGAGAAAAATAAAGATTCAATTTTAAGCCTTTATAAAACATTAGGTGAAATGGAAGCAATAATATCTATTGGAAGTTATGAAGAAGAAAAAAAGGATAAGATAACTAGACCTAAATTCATAAGAGAAACAACATTAGAAATAAAAAATGGAATACACCCAATTATAGAAAACCCAGTAGCTAACTCCATAAACATGAGTAAGAGAGGAATTGTTCTTACTGGAACTAATATGTCAGGTAAATCAACTTTCTTAAGGATGTTAGGAGTAAATATGCTTTTTGCTCAAGCATTTAATTTTGTTTTAGCAGAAAAATATGAGGGGCCAATATTTAATATAGTTACTTCAATTAGTCCAAATGATGATTTAAGTGTTGGTAAAAGTTTTTACATGGCTGAAGCAGAATCAATTTTAAGAATAATAAGAGCCTTAGATAAGGAGCTACCAGTATTTTGTGCAATTGATGAGATTTTTAGAGGGACAAATCCAATAGAGAGAATATCAGCTTCAGCAGAAATTCTTACTTATATCAATAATAAAAACAGTATTTCTATAGTTGCAACTCATGATAGAGAATTAGTTGACATATTAAAAGAAAGTTATGAATTTTATTATTTTAGCGAAAATGTTGATAGTAAGAATGGATTAAGTTTTGATTATAAGCTAAAAAGGGGAGTATCTAAAACTAGAAATGCTATAAAATTACTAGAATATATAGGTTATCCAAAAGATATAATAAACAAGTCATATAGAAGATCAGAAAAGCTAGAAGGCTTTATTTAGAAAGGATTGTTAGGATGTTTAAACCAGTTAAAAACATGAAAGTTTATGAGCAGGTTGTTGATCAAATAAAAGAAATGGTTAGAGTAGGACAGATAAAAAAAGGAGATAAGCTTCCTACAGAGAGAGTTATGGCAGAAGAGCTTCAAGTAAGTAGAACTTCTATAAGAGAAGCCATGAGAGCTTTAGAGGTTGTAGGATTAATAGAAAGTAGACAGGGAGCAGGTAATTATATAAGAGAAGAGTTTGATGATGTATTATTAGAACCTCTTTCAATAGTATTTATGCTTCAAAATGGAACAAATAAAGATATATTTGAATTAAGAGAAGTTTTAGAATTGTCTACTATATTTTTATCTGTAATGAGAATATCTGATGAAGAATTAAAAAAGCTTGGTGAACTTGTGGAGAGGTTTAAGACATCTAGAGATGAAGAAGAGAATGTTAAAATTGATAGCGAATTTCACAGCATAATTGTTAAAGGAGCAAATAATGTACTTATAACTAATTTATTAGAAGGTGTATCTGAGTTAGTTGATAAGTTCATAAGTGAAGGAAGAAGAGCTATTTTAAGTGATGAGAGAAATAGAGGAAAGCTATTAGATTTTCATGAAAAAATATATTTAGCTATAAAAAATAGAGATGCTTATTCTGCATATAAACATATGCAAGAGCATTTCCAATTAATAAAGGAAAATATTTAGTAATAGAAACTTTATCTAAAATTAAAGTGAATTTTAACCTATTATAAGCTTATATAATAACTGTAAAAATTGACTAAAATATCTAAAAGGTATAAGGTTAAATTAGGGTATAAAAAGAGACTTTTAGTAATAAATATCAATATAGCATATTAAAATAATATGCTATATTTTATAAAAGAAAATTGGTCATACCAAAATTTTTTTATGGTATAAAAGTTATTATGAGGGGTGAAAGAATTGAATACTTATCTTATGTTTTTTCTTGCTCTTATACCTATAATAATCCTAATTATAGGCTTAGGAGTTCTTAAAATTCCAGCTCATAAAATATGTCCCATAGCTTTAATAATTACCATTTTACTTTCCATATTCATTTGGAAAATGCCTACTATAGACTCCTTAACGGCAGCCTTAGAAGGTATTGCCTTAGGAATATGGCCAATAATGATAGTTATTATAGCGTCAGTATTTACTTATAACTTAGTAGTTCACACAAAGGCCATGGAAGTAATCAAATCAATGTTAATAAGTGTTAGTGATGACAAAAGAATTTTAGTTCTTATATTAGCATGGGGATTTGGGGGCTTTTTAGAAGCTGTGGCAGGCTTTGGAACGGCCGTTGCTATTCCAGTTGGAATAATGGCAGCCTTAGGATTTAATCCTTTTTTTGCCTCTGTTATATGCTTAGTGGCTAATACAACTCCCACAGCCTTTGGAGCAATTGGTCTTCCTGTTATAACCTTAGCTAATGTATCAGGAATTCCTATAGAATCCTTAAGTTATTATGTAGTACTACAATTATTTCTCTTTGTGGTATTAATCCCATTTGCCTTGGTAGCTTTAACTGAAAAAAGTTTAAAGGGGATAAAAGGAGTCTTTGGTATAACTTTAGCCTCTGGTCTTTCCTTTGGCATAGTTCAAGTCCTTGTAGCAAAATTTTTAGGACCTGAATTACCAGCAGTTTTAGGATCAATAGTTTCTTTATTAGTTACAATTTTTATAGCAAAAAAATTCTATAAACATAATGAAGAAACAAAAAGAGAAGAAAAGTTTGAATTAAAAAGTGTCTTAGTAGCCTTTTCACCATTTATATTAATATTAGTCATAATAATAGGAATTAGTCCTTTATTTCCAGGCTTATATAATAAATTAAGCGAAGTAAGGACATCAGTTAATATATATACTGGTGTTGGAGCTAAACCATATACTTTTGTATGGTTAACAACTCCTGGAATATTAATATTAATAGCTTCATTTATTGGAGGGTTTATACAAAAAGCCTCTTTTAAAGAAATGGTAGAAATTTTATTGAAGACGATTAAACAAATGAGTAAATCTACCATAACCATACTTGCAATAATAGCTCTAGCTAAGGTCATGGGTTATAGTGGAATGGTTGCATCTATAGCAACAGTATTAGTTATGATAACAGGTTCATTTTATGCTTTTATAGCACCTTTTATTGGAGCCTTAGGAACCTTTGTAACAGGAAGTGATACATCTGCCAATGTATTATTTGGTTCTCTTCAAGCTGAGGCGGCAAATTCTTTAGGAATAAGCCCAGCATGGCTAGGGGCAGCGAATACTTGTGGGGCAACTGCAGGTAAAATGATATCTCCTCAAAGCATAGCTGTGGCCACTGCGGCAACAGGACTAGCAGGTAAAGAAGGAAAGATATTAAATTCAACATTAAAAGTATGTATAGTATATGTAATTTTATTAGGTTTAATAAGCTATTTAGGAAGCCTAATTTTTGTGTAATTTTTGAAAACGTTTGTTGATGTTTATTAATTAAAGTCTCAATTATTAAAGTATTAAAAATTAAAGGATTTATAAAGGGAATGGAGTGATTTTTATGAAGATTATGGTTTGTATTAAACAGGTTCCAGGAACTTCAAAGGTTGAGGTTGATGAAAAAACAGGGGTTTTAAAGAGAGATGGAGTAGATTCTAAAATGAACCCTTATGATTTATATGCTTTAGAAACTGCATTGAGGATAAAAGAAAAGAAAGGTGGAAATATAAAGGTTATAAGTATGGGGCCACCACAAGCTAAGGCAGTAATAAAAGAGGCTTATTCTATGGGAGCTGATGAAGGAACCTTAGTTTCAGATAGAAAGTTTGCTGGGGCTGATGTTTTAGCAACTTCATATACATTATCACAAGGAGTTAAAAAATGTGGAGATTTTGATATTATTCTTTGTGGTAAACAAACTACAGATGGAGACACAGCACAGGTTGGACCTGAAATGGCTGAATATTTAGGAATTCCTCATGTTGCTAATGTTAGAAGAATATTAGATGTTAATGATGATTTTATTAAAGTTGAAATGGATATGCCTAATACAATAGAGGTACTAGAAGTAAAATATCCTTGTCTTTTAACTGTAGATAAAGATATTTTTCAACCTAGATTACCTTCCTATAAAAAGAAACTTGAAACAGATGAAAGAGAAATAAATGTAATATCTTTAAATGATTTTGAAGATAAAGATGAGAAAAAATATGGTTTAAATGGGTCACCAACTCAAGTTGAAAGAATATTTCCACCAAGCAATAATGATGACCATGAGATTTGGACAGGAGATTCATCTGAATTAAGTGAAAGAATGGAAGATAAATTAAGAGAGCTTAAGTTTATATAGGGGGTAAGAGTTATGGGAAGATTAGTTGTTCATCAAGATAAAATAGAGGATGCAAATAGTGTAATAAAAATTTGTCCCTTTGGAGCTATGGAAATAGTTAATGGGAAAGTTGAAATAAATGCAAGTTGTAGAATGTGTAAGGTATGTGTTAGAAAAGGACCTAAAGGAGCCTTTGAGTTTATTGAAGATGAGAATAAGGTCTTAGTAAATAAGGATGAATGGAGAGGTATAGCCGTTTATGTTGACCATGTAAATGGAGAAATTCATCCAGTTACCTTAGAACTAATAGGAAAAGCTAGAGAATTAGCTGATAAGATTAATCAAAAAGTTTATTGTTTATTTATGGGGAATGGAATAAAAGATAAGGCTGGAGAGCTTTTACATTATGGAGTAGACGAAGTTATTGTATATGATTATAAAGAGCTTGAAAACTTTAGAATTGAGCCATATACAGCTGTCTTTTATGACTTTATAAACAAGATTAAACCTTGTTCAATTTTAGTAGGAGCCACTACATTAGGTAGATCATTAGCCCCAAGAGTAGCTGCTAGATGTAGAACAGGGCTTACAGCAGATTGTACTATACTTGATATAAAAGAAAATACAGATTTAGTTCAAATAAGACCAGCTTTTGGTGGTAATATTATGGCACAAATAGTAACTCCAAATTCAAGACCTCAAATGGCAACTGTTAGATATAAAGTTATGTCTGCTCCTGAAAGAAATGATGAATGTACTGGAGAAATTAAGTACTTTGAAATAGAAAAGGATAAATTAAAATCAGATATAGAAGTTAAAGAAATTAAACAAAAACCTAAAGAACACAGTATATCAGATGCTGAGGTAATAGTAGTAGCTGGTAGAGGAGTTAAATCAGAAAAAGATTTAGAAATCATAAAAGAGCTTGCTGATCTATTAGGTGGAGAGCTTGCAGTTACAAGACCTCTTATAGAAAATGGATGGGCTGATGCTAATAGACAAGTTGGATTAAGCGGAAGAACAGTAAGACCAAAACTTATAATAACTTGTGGAGTTTCTGGAGCTATTCAATTTGTAGCAGGAATGAACAATGCAGATTATATATTTGCCATAAATAAAGATGAAAAAGCACCTATATTCAAGGTTGCTCACTATGGAATAGTTGGTGATATTTATGAAATTGTTCCTAAACTTATTGAGAAAATAAAAGGTGAAGGGGTGCTTTAATATGAGTTATAACAAAATAAATGAAAGTGGAATTGAATTTATAAAAGGAATAATAAATGATAACGAAAGAGTATTTATTGGAGAAGAAATAAGTGAAGATTATTCTCATGATGAGTTAGGTTCAGAAAAGCATATGCCTGATATTGTTGTTAAGGCTATGAGTAGAGATGAAATTGTAGAAATAATGAAATATGCAAATAATAATAATATTCCTGTAACTGTAAGGGGAGCTGGTACTGGACTTGTTGGAGCAGCAGTTCCAATACTAGGAGGAATTTTATTAGATTTAAGTGGAATGAATAAAATATTAGAGTTAGATGAAGATAACTTAACTCTTACAGTTGAACCTGGAGTTCTTATTATGGAAATAGCTAAATTTGTTGAGGAACATGATTTGTTTTATCCACCAGATCCAGGAGAAAAAACAGCAACCATAGGTGGTAATGTTAGCACAAATGCAGGTGGAATGAGAGCTGTTAAATATGGAGTAACAAGGGATTATGTAAGAGGAATGGAAGTAGTTCTTCCTAGTGGAGAAGTCTTAGAGCTTGGTGGAAAAGTTGTTAAAAATAGTTCAGGATATAGCTTAAAAGATTTAATTATTGGATCAGAAGGAACATTAGGAATAATAACAAAAATAGTATTAAAATTATTACCACTTCCAAAGAAGGTAATAAGTCTTTTAGTTCCATTTAATGACTTAAAAAGTGCCATAGAAACAGTGCCTAAAATAATAAAATCTAAGAATATTCCTACAGCTATAGAATTTATGCAAAGAGATTTAATAATTTCAGCAGAGGAATTCTTAGGAAAGAAATTTCCTGATAATTCATCAAATGCTTATTTAATATTAAGCTTTGATGGAAACTCAAAGGAAGAGGTTGAAGGATATTATGAAAAAGTAGCTGAGATATGTTTAAAAGAAGGAGCTTTAGATGTATTTATATCAGATACAGAAGAAAGACAAGAATCAATATGGTCAGCTAGGGGAGCTTTCTTAGAAGCCATAAAGGCATCAACAAGTGATTTAGATGAGGTTGACGTTGTTGTACCAAGAAATAAGGTAGCAGAGTTTGTAAAATTCACTAATGAAGTAGAGAAAAAACTTAATGTTAGAATAAGAAGTTTTGGACATGCTGGTGATGGAAACTTACACATTTATATATTAAAGGATGAATTATCAGAGGATGAATGGCATAAAAAACTTAATGAAGCTATGGAAATACTTTATAGAAAACAAAGAGAACTTAATGGACAAGTCTCTGGAGAACATGGAATAGGCTTAGCTAAGAGATTATATCTAAATGAATCCTTAAATAAGGCCACAATGGATATTATGAGAGGAATAAAATTAGCCTTTGATCCAAATAACATTTTAAATCCAGGTAAGGTTTGTGAATAAAATAAGTTGAAAATTTAATTAGCATATAAAATTTAACAATAAAAAAAGGGGCTGTATCAAAATATAATAAAACTTACAAACAGTATGAAGAGAATATCTAGATGAGCTTTAGAATTTAAATTATTATGGAGAAGATATTACGTTAAGAAGCTGAAACTGTTCGAAGCGAAGCAAGTTTTGAAGCTTTAGTAATATCTTCGGAGTAATAATTATAAATTCTTAGCGAAATCTAGTAATTCTCGGAATATGTTTGTAAGTTTTAAAAAAGTTATTTTGATACACGCCCTTTTTTTATTATGATGTCATTCCGATATACATACCTACAAAGTATGGGATAAGCCATATGAACCAAACTACTAAACTGAATTTGTGGAATATAGCTTTTGCTTTTTCACTACCTCTGTTTAAAACAATTGTTGCCCAAACAGCATGTATAAGCATTAAAATAATAGCAAGCATACCTGTTGATTGATGTATTAATAAATCAGTTGGAGTAATACCTTTATCAGTTCCTGCAGCAACGATTCTACTCATTGTATAAGTTCCAAGAGTATCGCATACTAAACCACACCAAAAGATTATTACATGTTTTTTCTTTAATATACCTGCTCTATGCTCGCTCCAAACACCAATTGTATAAAATATTAGTGCTAATGTTATAAATATAATAGCTGGAATTAATAATTTAGGCATAAAAAAACCTTCTTTCTTAAATTAGAATAAAATTTTATAGCCTGTCCTTAAGTTGAAGTTTTCATATATTAAAAGAAATCTAAAGTTTGGATTTACTTTAATATGTGAAAATTAATTTTCATTGTGGACTAGGTTCATATTAATAATAACATATTCACAAAAAATTCATAGACCTAATGAGAAAGTTTTGTTTACAATTTGTTTAAAAAATAAAATTTATTTTTAGTTTAACATATTTATCTAATTAAAATTAATTTTTAGGGAAATAATTTGTATTTTAAAAGAAATTAAAGAAAAAAATGTATTTAATGATATAATAGATGTAATTAATTATAATAAAAAATTAGGTTTAGAAAGGGGAATAGAAATGTCTAAAAATTTAAAAGAGTACGTAGTTATTATTTTTACAGCAATAGTATTAACACTTCTTATAAATAAATTTTTACTTTTTAAAATAGTAGTTCCAACTCCATCCATGGCACCAACTATTGAGCCGGGAGATCAACTTTTTGCTACAAGAATACATAATTTATCTAAGATGGAAAGAGGAGATATGATAGTTTTTTATTCAAAGGAATTTGATGAAAGAATGATAAAAAGACTAATAGGATTACCAGGAGATAAGGTGGAAATAAAAGAGGATGGAACAGTGAATGTAAATAATGAAAAATTACAGGAGCCTTATATAAAATATCCTGGTGGTAAAGTGAATGTAAATTTTGAAGTACCAGAAGACAAATATCTTTTGTTAGGAGATAATAGAGATAATAGTAAAGATGCAAGGTATTGGAGTGATAAATATATAGATGGGGATGATATATTAGGAAAAGCTCAAATAACAGTATGGCCTTTAAATAGGTTTAACTTTGCAAACTAAAGAATAAGATTAAGGGGGTTTTTATGAGTACATGGCTATTTATAGATTGCTTTCTTCTAATATTAATTATATGGTGGATTTATGATCTGCTTAAAGGAGAATTTCTAATTAATAAACTAGGGGCAAAGGGAAGTTTTAGATGGTTAATTGGAATTTTAATTACTACTATAATAGTAATTATTATTACATTTCCTTTAGTAAAAAATACATATGAAATAAAAACTTTTATTAGAGATTCAAGGTTAAATCAGTATATATCAAGTTATAAATTATCGGGATTTAGAAACTCTACTGTTATAGCAAAGGGTAATGATAAATTTGAACAATTAGATAATGATTTAAAGTTTGAATATATGGAATCTGTTAGAAAAAACATAATTTCTATTGTTTCATATAATTATGGAATTGGCGATGGTGGATATATTGAAATTCATGAGATGATTTCAGATATGAAAGTAGAAGTTGATGTTGGAGAAGATAAGTATGTAACTAAAGGAAGCACTTTGAAGTTAAATGGAGAGGTATTATATAAATAGGAATATTTTAAGAAAGATTTGAATATAAGATAATAAATAGCTTAAAGATAGAAACTTAAAGCTATTTATCACATAGTGGTTGCTATTGTAGATACCTCTTCTGTGCTCTAAGGTTTTTTGCTTACCTTAGAGCTTTTTTTTAATAAAAGCAAGCCTGTCTATAAAAGATCCAATTAATATCCCTATGGTGTAACAAAGTAAATCACTCCAAAGGAAGCCATGTCCAAGAACTAAGCCGCCAAGGGTTGTAGCTCTAATATTATTAATCCACTTGGCTTGATATATTTGGCTAAATTCTATTCCAAAGGAGAAAAGAATAGCGATTAAAAAAGAAGTATTAGTATTTAGTTTGGGAAGTAGAAATCTAAAGCCAAAATAAACCATAGTTGCCCAAAGGACATCACCTAAGTATGGTGATATTAAACTAGGAACATAGGACATGAATTTTCTAGATAAAAGACCAAGTATCATGGTTAAAATGGTTAATATAAAATATTTTTTTCTCATAAATTTATACCTTTCATTAAATTATATTTTATTAAAAAGCTTTATAGAAATCCTCATTAAGATTAGCTTAATTAGGTTCTTTTAAATCTTGGTTTAGTAAAGAGATAAACTTTATAATTAGTAATAGATTTAAAAGGTTTATTACCTAAATCATAGTTTAATATGAATTCTATTGTTTAAATTATATCAGATAATAAAGTGAAATTTATATTTTAATATATTCCTTAAGTTTTTGTGTTAATTTTTAAAGGGTATGAATAATATAAAAGTAATTAGATGTATTTAATTAAGCAATCAATTTTTAGGAGGCGCTATTTAGTGACTGATAGAGTAGAATGTAAACTAAAAGCCAAGGAATTATTAAGAGGAAGATGGGAAAATGCTGTAGGAGCATGTTTGTTATTTTTTGTTTCAACATTTTTATTAAGTTTTTTATTATCTCCAATACCTATATTCGGGTGGATTATAATTGCACTGATTTCTTCATTTTTAACTGGAAGCTTTATAAAGTATTGTATTAAGCTAAATGAAACAGAGGGAAAAGTAAAATACTTAGAATGCTTAATAAGTTTCAAGACTACTCTTAAAATTTTAGTATGTGATATTTTAATTGGATTAGTTGTAGGAATAGGTTGGATTATATTTACAATGATATTTTCAGTTGCTTTTATAGCTAGTCAAAGCATCGTAGTAATTATTGTAGTTCTTATTATTTTAGTTGCTTTAGGATTTTTTATAGAGGCAATATTATTCCCTGTACCTATGATATTAACAGAAGACGAAGGCGTTGGAGTAATGGAAGCTATAGAAATGAGCTTTAATATAACTAAGGGATATAGATGGAAGTATATAGTTATGAACTTAAGCTTTATAGGATGGATGATATTATCTTTCCTTACTTTTGGAATAGGTATGCTTTGGTTACAACCATATATGATGTTAACTTACTATCTTTTCTATAAAGGAATAAGAAGTGCTAACACTACTATTTAATAAAAATATACAAAGAATAAAAATAAATTTTATCACAATTGATAAAACTATTATTTAATTAAAGAAAGATTAAATGAATAATAAATAGTGAAATAGATAATTTAGAATAAAAGTTGAGATTGTTATTTAATCAAAAAAAGACTGTGCTAAAACTAAGAAATAAGTTTTTAGCATAGTCTTTTTAATTATAATTATTTTGATGTGTTCTTTTCTTTTTTGAAAAATTTAAGATAAATGAAAATAATTATAGCAATAATTAAAATAGCTAAAGTGACAAAGGTGTATTTCTCCATTATTGAATTTATAAGTGGTAGATTATCACCTATAAAATATCCTAAGGAAACTAAAAAAATGTTCCAAATACTTATACCTAAAGAAGAGTATAAGATGAAATATTTTAAGCTGAATTTTTCAGCGCCAGCTAATAAAGATACATATGTACGAGTAAGTGGAACTATCCTAGCTAGTAATACAGCTGGCTTTCCATATTTTTTAAACCATTTATTTAATGCTAACATACTTTTTTGACTGCTTGGGAATTTACGTCCTAACCATTCTTGAAGAGGGACACCACCATAATAGCCAATGGCGTAACAGATTAATGAACCTAATAATCCACCTATAATACTAAATATTATAACTCCAATAAGTGAAAATTCTCCTTGAGATGCACTAAGACCAAAGAAGGTTAAAACCACTTCACTAGGTAATGGGAAACAAGCATATTCTAACCCAACTATTAATAAGATTCCAAAGTATCCAAAGGAACCTACAATATCAATTAAAAATGTTAATGGAGATCCTAAAAACTCCATGCAAAATAATCCTCCTGTCTATTCTTAATTGGTATTATTAGATATAAATATAGACCATGCTAATACCGAATTGGCATGGTCTATAGAAAACTATAATTAAGCTGCTCTATTTTCTTTATTTGATTCTTGAACAGTGTTTGTTTTATTTTCAGTAAATTTTTCTCTTATAAATTTAACAAATTGAACAACTATGAAAGTACATAATGATAATCCATATATAGTTAATAAGTTATTAAGTGTAAGTGGAGCAACTTGGAATAATCCTTCAAATGCAGGTACTAAAAGAACAATGTTTAATAGTACAAATCCTACACCAAATGCAGCCCATAAATATTTATTAGAGAATAATTCTTTTGATACTACATGTTTTTTAGATTTACTGTTAAATCCGTGAACAAGTCTTGATAAACATAAAGTAGCAAAGGCCATTGTACTTGCTAATAGAGGTCCACCTTGGTTTAATCCAATATGGAAGGCTATCATAGTAACAATAGTAATAACTACACCTTCAAATAAAACATCTGTAACGAAGTCTTTTGTTAATATAGAAGCATTAGCTTTTCTTGGTTTTTCTTTCATAACTTCTTTTTTATGAGGTTCAAGACCTAAAGCAATTGCAGGTAAACTATCAGTTAAAAGGTTTATAAATAATAAGTGTACCGCAGCAAATGGAACTGGTAATGCTAATATGGAAGCATATAATACTGATAATATACCAGCAGTATTACCAGATAATAAGAATTTAATAGCATTCTTAATATTTGAGTAAATATTTCTACCATTTTCAATAGCTTTTACTATGGTTGCAAAGTTATCATCTGTTAAGACCATAGAAGCGGCATCTTTAGCAACTTCAGATCCTGTAATACCCATTGCAACACCTATATCAGCTTGTTTTAAAGCAGGGGCGTCATTGACACCATCACCAGTCATGGCAACTACATTGCCTTTTTCTTGCCATGCTCTAACTATTCTTATTTTATGCTCTGGAGAAACCCTAGCATATACTGAAATGTGTTCTACCATATTCTTAAGTTCTTCGTCACTAACTTTATCTAAAGCAGAACCTTCAATAGCTTCACTTTCATCTTTTAATATACCAATTTGTTTTGCTATGGCAGAAGCTGTTATTTTATGGTCACCAGTTATCATTACAGGTTTAATTCCAGCTTCTATACAAGCTCTTACGGCTTCAGCAGATTCTTCTCTTGGTGGGTCCATCATTGATATAAGACCTATGAAGGTTAAGTCATTTTCATCATCAAGTTTTATATCTGTTCTACTTTCAATATTTCTATATGCAAAAGATAAAACTCTAAGACCTGTTTTTGAGAATTCTTGGTTAATTTCTTCTATTTTAGCTATATCTTCTTTAGTTATAGGTCTAACCCCTTCAGAAGTTTCAATCTTAGTAGATCTCTTAAGAAGAACATCAACAGCTCCCTTAGTAGCTATAATATTTTCACCATGAATGTTATAAACAACACTCATAAGTTTTCTATCTGAATCAAAAGGAATTTCACCAAGTCTCTTAAATTTATCCCTTTGAACAAGTTCATCTACTCCGTATAAATCACCTAAGTTTACAAGGGCAACCTCAGTTGGATCACCTATTTCTTTTTCACAATCTGTAATTGCATCATTACAAAGTAAACTCATAGTTAATAAATCATTATCTATTTTCTTTTCTAAGTTTAATTCATTTGAATCTATTACTTTTCCATCAACAAAAATCTTTTTAACAGTCATTTTATTTTGAGTTAATGTACCAGTTTTATCTGAACATATAATAGATACACTACCTAAGCCTTCAACTGCTTGTAATTTTCTTATGATGGCATTTTCTTTAGCCATTTTTTGAGTTCCTAAAGAAAGAACTATTGTTACTATAGAACTTAAAGCTTCTGGGATAGCAGCTACTGCCAAGGCAACTGCAAACATGAATGCATCTATAATAGCTTCACCTCTATAAAGGCTAAGAGCAAATACTATTGCACAGATAACAAGTATTCCAATTGCAAGCTTTTTACCAAAGTTATCTAAGTTAGCTTGAAGAGGAGTTTTCTTTTCTTTAGTATCATTTAATAACTGAGCTATTTTACCTATTTCAGTATCCATACCAACGGCTGTTGCTAAAATAGTAGCTCTACCATAAGTTACTAAGCTTCCAGAGAAGACCATATTTTTTCTATCACCAATAGGGATTTCTTCTCCTTTTATTATTTCAGACATTTTAACTATGCTTTCAGATTCTCCTGTTAATGAGCTTTCATTAACTTGTAAGCTATAGTTTTCAAGAATTCTACCATCAGCAGGAACATAGTCTCCAGCTTCAAGAAAGATAATATCTCCAACAACTACATCATTTGAGTCTATTTCTATTCTTTCACCATTTCTAAGCACCTTAGTAGAAGGAGAGGAGAGAGCTTTTAAGCTACTTAAAGATTGTTCAGCTTTAAGATGTTGAATAGTTCCAAGAGTAGCATTTACTATTAATACGAATATGATAACAGCTGCACTTTCAATATCTCCTAAAAACATTGAAATAGCGGCAGCACATATAAGAATTATTATTAGCATGTCCTTAAATTGATCAAGGAATACTTGGAAAGTAGATTTTTTCTTACCTTCAACTAATTCATTTTTACCATATTTCTCTTCCATGGTCTTAACTTCAGTGTCATTTAAACCGTCCTTGTTTACACCAAGTTCTTTAAAAAGTTCTTCTTTTGATTTTGAATAAACTTTCTTCATATTATTATCTCCTTTCTTTAATATAAATTATTGATTAAGGATAATTTCTAACAAATAATATCTATGTATAGGAGGCAAAAAAATAAGACTCCTAATATAATCTAAGGAATAGTACATAAAATACCTTAAATTCCTTAGATTATATTAAAAGTCTTGTAACCAAATTGGTGTATAATACCAGGTAACTTTTCGTTAACCGCGATGTTGATATTATAACTTGCAACTACTCCCTCTTAATACAATAGATATTAAATATTATTAAGTTTAATATCATATTATATCTCTTTGAGATGTCTGTCAATAAGTTTTTATTACGAAAATACTATGATTTTATTAAGATTTTGAAAATCATCTTAATAAATATTATGACTTTATATAAAGATGTGTGAATAAATACTTTAGTAATTACGAAAAGAATAATAAGAGCTTTATTTCTTGGAATATTTTTATTGTAGAAGTTATATATTCTATGATAGTATGTAAAATAAAATTATGAGTTAGTGTTGGAATATATTTATTGGAGGATGTGTATATGATGAATTCACATGAAATTGACTTTGAACTTTTTGGAGATGATATGCAATTTGTAGAGATTGAATTAGATCCAAGAGAAACTGTTGTTGCTGAGGCTGGAGCAATGATGATGATGGATAGCAGCATAGAGATGGAAACTATTTTTGGTGATGGAAGTAATAGTGGTTCAGGTGGCTTTTTTGGAAAGTTAGGAGGAGCGGCTAAAAGGGTTTTAACAGGAGAAAGCTTATTCATGACTGCATTTACTAATATGGGAGTAGGCAGAGAAAAAGTTGCCTTTGCTTCACCATATCCAGGAAAGATAATTCCAGTAGATTTAAGAAATTATGGTGGTAAACTTATATGTCAAAAGGATGCCTTTTTATGTGCAGCTAAGGGAGTAAGCATAGGAATTGATTTTAGAAGAAAATTAGGAACTGGGTTCTTTGGAGGAGAAGGATTTATACTTCAAAAACTTGAAGGGGATGGTATGGCCTTTATTCACGCTGGTGGTACTATTGTTAGAAAGAGACTTCTGCCAGGACAAAAATTAAAGGTAGATACAGGATGCTTAGTTGCTATGACAAAGGATGTAAATTATGATATAGAGTATGTTAAGGGAATAAAGAATGCTGTCTTTGGTGGAGAGGGTATTTTCTTTGCAAGTTTAGTAGGACCAGGGGAAGTTTGGATTCAAAGCTTACCATTTAGTAGACTTGCATCTAAGGTTGTTTCATCTGCACCTCAAGTTCCAGGGTCTAGAGATGTTGGGGAAGGTAGCGTGTTAGGAGAGTTTGGACGACTATTCCAAGATTAGATTTTATCTTAGATTAGAGATAATATTCCTATTTTACAATTATAAGAGCTAGTTTAAAACTTTTTGGTGTTAAAAAATAGAAATTAAGTGGTATTTCATTTTAAAGCTATTATAAACTAATAGGTTTTTGAATTTTTATAGGTTCATTAAAATTTTTTTAGTGATAAAACTTTACATTGAAAGAATAAGTAGTTATAATACTACTTAATAACTTAATATGTACTTATATAAGTATATCGTATATGCTCGACGATATGGGTTGAGTGTTTCTACTAGGAGGCCGTAAACATCCTAACTACGAATATATAGGTGATTTCTATATTTTTTTGTGAGATTATTATATATTCCTAGGCTTTTTGGCTTAGGAATTTTTTTAATTCATATAAAATTATTATGTAAAAGCTTTGATGAAGCTTTCTTTTTAATATGCTTTATAGAAATTATCTTTGTAGTAAAGTAGGCTTCTGCATAGAGCTTTAATAAATTCAATGAGAAAATTATAAACACAGTTATTTATTATAATGAAATAATTTTTATAGCAGGGGGAAAAGGAAGATGGAAGCATTAAAAGAAAAGATATTAAAAGAAGGAAAAGTTAGAGAGGGAAACATACTTAAAGTTGATTGTTTCTTAAATCACCAAATGGACATAAAATTCCTTAATGAAGTTGGTAAGGAGTTTAGAAAAAGATTTGAAGGTGAAAAAGTAGATAAAATACTTACAATAGAAGCTTCAGGAATAGCTATTGCAGGGATCGCATCTCAATACTTTGATTATGTTCCAGTAGTTTTTGCTAAAAAGACTGAAAGTTTAAATTTAGATAAAGATGTTTATGAATCAAATGTACACTCATTCACAAAGAAAAAAGATTACAAAGTTAGAGTTGGAAAGCAATTTTTAAATAAAGGCGAAAGAGTTTTAATAATTGATGACTTCTTAGCTCAAGGATGTGCAACTAAAGGAATGATAGACTTAGTTGAGCAAGCAGGTGCTGAGTTAGTAGGAATAGGAATAGTTATAGAAAAAGGATTCCAAGACGGAAGAAAAGTTTTAGAAGATTTAGGGGTAAGAGTTGAATCTCTTGCAATAATAGATAAATTAGAAGATAATAAAGTTTACTTTAAATAATTTATAGAAACTTTTAGCACATAAGTTAGTTACATAATAAATATAAAGATATTGTTTAAAGAAGTTGTATCAAAATAACATGTAAATAAAGCTTAAAAATAATATAAAGTTTTATATATTCATAAGTTTTATTTATTAGTTTTGATATAGCTTCTTTTTCTTTATAAAAATATAGAGCTTTAATTTGTTTTATGAAAGTGTTAAAAAAATTAATTTTATAAACTTAGTGTTGAATAATTATTAAAATTTTCTTTCAAAAACAATGCGAAACTGACAACTTTTAAGAAAGTAAAAAGTTTTTAATTTTAATCAAAAACCACATTATAAGCTAATTTGAGCAATTTTAAGATATAACAACTAAAATTATATAATAGGGCAGAAAATGAAAGTTAATAAAAGTAAAATGTCATTTTTGGAGCTTTTAAATTTTCTTAATAAGTATATAATAGAATTTGTGTTAAAAACTTAGAAAAAGAGGAATTATAATGAACAATAAGCAGAAGGGAATAAGTCTAGTTTTAATAGCGACAGTTTTTTGGGGCATAATGGGCATAAGCAGTAGAATCCTATATGAAGCGGGATTAAGCACAATGTTTATAGCTTTTAGTAGAAGTTTTTTATCTTCTATTTGCTTTTTTATTTGGATAATGATAACTGATAGAAAAATTTTAAAGATAGATCCAAGAGGCTTAGCTATTTCAGCATTATATGGAATAGGAACTTTTGCCTTATGTTTTATTGGATATAACTTGTCCGTAGAATATATACCTATATCTGTAGCTACAGTATTGATGTTTACTAACTCAATATGGGTAACAATCTTTGGGGTATTATTCTTTGGTGAAAAGTTCAATATGAAAAAGGGATCTGTTATCCTATTAACTTTAGTAGGATGCATAATGGTTTCAAATATGTCTTTAGGACATTTTAATATGAGTGCAGTAGGAATAGCTGCTGGATTAGGAACAGGATTTTTATTTGCTTTTCAAATAATATTTCCTAAATTTTTTAGTGGTTATAGAAAAGACACATTGCTTATTTATGGCTATATATTTGCAAGTATATTTATAGGTTTATTTACAGATTTTAAAGAATCATTTGATATAATTGCAAATGCACCTAATATTGGGGTGGTCATATTAAATATATTATCTATAGGTATTTTAAGTACATTTATATCTAATACATTCTATATAAAATCAACTGAATACATAGAGGCTAGTGTTACTAGTATATTAGCTTCTATGGAACCAGTACTATCAAGTATATTTGCTTTCTTTATTTTTGGAGAAGTATTAAATGGTAAGCAAATAGTTGGTGCTATATTAATAATTATAGCTGCCATAATATTAGAGTTGAAATTAGATAAAGAAAGAATAAACAATGTATTTAAGTTGAAATTTATAAATCAAAATTAATTAGCTAATAAGTTATAATATAAATTTTAAAAATCCCTGACTTAAAATGAATATTATAAATTATTGATTAGGCTGTATCTATTTAGATGCAGTCTTTTTTTATGCAATAAAATATTTCTTAATGATGAATAAAGTGTTAACATATAATGTATAAAGCGAAATTTACTAAATTTAAAAGGGTGATTAATTTATGGAGATTTTTAAAAAGCAAAGCTTAAAAAGAATACTTAGCGAAGCAAATGAAAATAAGGAAAGAACCCTAAGTGCTTTGGATTTAACACTGATGAGTGTTGGGTCAGTAATTGGTACTGGAGTTATGGTTTTAACTGGGATTGTTGCAGCTAAACAGTCTGGACCAGCTACCTCCATAGCATTTATTGGAGGAGGAATTGCGGCGGCTATAATTGTTTTATGCTATGCAGAATTTAGTTCAAGTATTCCAAGTGCTGGAGGGTCTTATTCATTTACTTATGTCTCTTTAGGTGAGATTATTGCGTACATATCAGGATTGTGCATTGTTATTGGATATACATTATCTACAGCTACAGTAGCATCGGGATGGGGATCTTATCTTTTAAGTCTTTTAGATATTCTAGGAATAAAATTACCAAAGACATTTACAGCTATTCCAAGTGAAGGGGGAATAGTAAATCTACCAGCAATGATATCAATTTTATTTATAGTTTTTGTAATATCTTTAGGTACTAAAGAAAGTAAGAAGGTTAATGATATTATGGTATTTATAAAGATTGCAGTTATTGCTTTATTCATAGGAGTTGGAGCTTTTCATGTAAATACTAGTAATTGGCATCCATTTGCTCCCTTTGGAGTTAAGGGTATAGTCACTGGAACAGCTTCTTTATTCTTTGCTTATTGTGGATTTGATGCAACGGCCTCAGCTGCTGAGGAGGTTAAAAATCCACAAAAATCTTTACCATTAGGGCTTATAAGTTCTTTAGTAATATGCACAATTATATACATAGCTGTCTCTTTAGTCTTAACAGGAGTAACCTCATATACTAATTTAAATGTTGGTGATGCATTATCCTATGCTTTAAAATTAGTAGGGCAAAGGGGAGTTGCCTTTGTAGTATCCTTAGGAACTGTAATAGGAATCCTTGCCGTAATATTTGCAGGTAACTTTACAACATCACACATACTTTTAGCTATGAGTAGAGATGGATTATTACCAAAATTCTTTAGTAAAGTTGATAAAAAAGATGTACCATATACAGCATTATGGACTGTTGGTATAATAGGTGCCTTATTAGCAGGATTTTTTAATCTAGGACAGTTAGCTAACTTTGCTAATATAGCATTTTTATTAACATATACTTTAGTTTGTATATCTTTAATAGCCTTTAGAAAAAAATATCCTCATGTAAAAAGAGGCTTTAAAACCCCATTGGTGCCATTTATTCCTTTACTAGGGGCATTTAGTTGCTTATTTTTAATGAGTAATTTATCAGAAGAAACATGGAAAATATTTATTGTGGTTTTAGCTTTATTAATCATAAGTTACTTAGTTTATGGAAGAAAGCATTCATTAATAAATAAAAACAATGATAATTAATATAGGGATTTTATTTTAGAATTAATTAAATTAATAGAGTTATAAATTTATAAAGTTATTATATTAAAAGTATGTTTTAAATTATTCTGTAGTTTGATTATATTTAAAATGAAATAAAGTCCTTTAAGTTATATAAATAAAAAGAGCTATAAAAGTTATTTTAAATTTATAAGTATAAACCTTTAGAACTCATAAATTATTTTAAAATCTTTTGTAGCTCTTTATTTGTGTTGTATATTATGAAGTTTAAAATTTCCTATTTTCTTTTAGAATCATTTTTTAAATTGTTTTTTAAAATTACCTTTTAGAAGTTCCTTAATATAAAAGCTATTGAGGTTTTGTATTTTCCTTATTTGAATCTTCTTTTTCAAAGTAAATTTTAGCATTTTTTAATTCTGGATTAGATAGAATATAAGCATTAATAGCATCTTTATCAATGTAATCTTTAGAGTGATTTATAATAAACACAGGTAATTCATTATCTAAAACTCCACTGTAAACTTTAGTTATGTCATTAAACTTTCCTGGTAAGGAGGAAGTAACTGAGTTTAATGCTGATGTAACATTATTATTGCTATTAGAGTTATTTTTTCCTTTATTTATTTCTAAATCACCTATAAAACCAGAATCTTGCTCTTTAATTTTATCTAAATACATTTTTAATTCAGGGAAATTATCAGTTGATTGTTGAATTATAAGTTTATATCCGCTGAAATTATAATATTTTAATGCCTCTTGTAATTTTTCTTCCTCTGAATTATCTATGGTGTTACCTATTATAACTAAGTCTATTGTTTTATTCTTTGTGTTTATTTCCTTGTTAAGAATATATTCAGAAGGCATTTCATTTTCAATAAAGTTACTAAGATTAGTATTGTTTAAAAAGCTATTAACCATAGTTGCTGCTGACATTAAACTTGGTATAGTAACTAAAATAGTTGAAACTATGATCATTTTTTTTAGTTTCTTTTGTTTTACTTCTGACAAAGTATTTCTAGTTGGTATTTTCATAAATTTCACAACAAGTAAGGTTGAAAGTGCTATGAAAAATGAGTTTATAAAAAATAAGTAACCTGCACCTAAGAATATATGAATGTTTTTAGTGGCTAAACCATAACCGCTTGTACAAAGTGGAGGCATTAAGGCAGTTGCTATGGCAACTCCAGGTAAAATATTTCCTGATTTTTTACGAGTTATACCTATTATTCCTGCAATTCCTCCTGTAAAAGCTATTATTACATCCCATATATTAGGGGAAGTTCTAGATAAAATCTCACTTCCTGCACTGGATATTGGACTTAAAGAAAAATAAATAGTGGCAGTAGTTATACTTATGAATATTTCTATTATTAGTATAATTGCAGATTTTTTTAAAAGTTTTAAATTATAAATTCCTACTGAATATCCTATGGCTATTATTGGTCCCATAAGTGGAGAAATAAGCATTGCACCTATAATAACAGCAGTAGCATTCATATTTAAACCAACAGAGGCTATTATTATGGCACACATTAATATAATGAAATTAGCACCACCTATATTAACCCCATCTAATATATTTTCATGAATTTCATCATATGTAGCTTGATCTTTCTTAAATTCATTAAAGAATCTTTCCTTAGTAATCCTCACATTAATTCCTCTTTTCCTTTAATTTAAAAATAAGTTCAATAACCTATATTTTAAGCTAATTAGCATAGTATGTCACTTTTCAAATCTTATGTAAATAGATGATAACTTTAAGATGGATTGAAAAAGCTAATTAATTTAAAATTTTTTATAATGATAATATTTCTTTTAATTATATAATTTTCATGCTTATACAATTAAAATAGAATTAAATATTTAAAATTAGGCATAATCTTATTAAAGATAATTGTTTATTAATTTGGGGAGTGATTTTATGTTAAGTAAAGATACTATTAAAAAAGTACTTTCTGTAGCTCTTAGTACAGGAGGAGACTTTGCAGAAGTTTTTGTTGAAGAAAAGTTAAATAATAATATTGTATTAACTTCAGGGGCTGTTAAGGATATTATTTCAGGAAAAGATTATGGAATTGGTATAAGAATTTTTAAAGGACTAAAGTGCATATATGCATATACTAATGATGATTCCCTTATGAGTTTAGTTAATACTGCTAAAAAGGCGGCTTTAGCTTTAGGGGATGTTATAGATGGACATACAGTTAATTTAAATTTGGTTGAAAGAATAAATACCAATATTCATCCTATTTTATATGTTCCGTCATCTATAAGTTCAGCTAAGAAAATTGAGAAAATGAAGGAAGCTTATAAGGGAGCAAAGGGATATAGTAATGAAATATCTCAAGTTACAGTTACTATGAAGGATGAGGATCAAAGGGTTTTAATTGCTAATAGTGAAGGATTATTTACTGAAGATAGAAGAATAAGATCAAGAATAGCTATAAGTTCTATAGCTTCAAATGGAGTAGATAATCAAGCTGGAACAAGATCTCCAGGGGCATCTATGGGATTTGAGTTTTTTGATACCATAGATTTAAGTGATTTAGGAAAAGAAGCCTCTAAGTCAGCAGTAACAATGCTTCATGCAGATTATTGCCCAGCGGGTAAGATGACTGTAGCCATTGAAAATTCCTTTGGTGGGGTTATATTCCATGAAGCTTGTGGTCATTCTCTTGAGGCAACTGCAGTTGCAAAAGGAAATTCTATATTCTGTGATAAACTTGGTATGCAAATAGCTTCTAAAAAGGTTACTGCAATAGATGATGGAACTATAGCGAATGCATGGGGTTCATTAAATATAGATGATGAGGGAGAACCAACTAGAAGAAAAGTTTTAATAGAAAATGGAATACTTAAATCATATATGATTGATAAGTTTAATGGAAGAAGAATGGGTATGCCTTCTACAGGAAGTGGAAGAAGAGAATCTTATAAATATGCTCCTACTTCAAGAATGACAAATACCTTTATAGCAAATGGCGAAGATGATAATGAAGAAATTATAAAATCTATAGAAAATGGATTATATGCTAAGCAAATGGGCGGAGGATCAGTAAATCCTATAACTGGCGATTTTAATTTTAACGTTCTTGAGGGATACTTAGTTAAAAATGGAGTGATTGATAGGGCTGTAAGAGGAGCGAGTTTAATAGGAAATGGTGCTGATATCTTAATGAACATAGATATGGTTGGAAAAAACTTAGATCATGGGCAAGGAGTTTGTGGATCGTTGAGTGGAGCAGTTCCAACTAACGTAGGTCAGCCACTTTTAAGAGTTAAAGAAATCACAGTTGGGGGAAGATAGGAGGTATTTGTTATTATGGAATTTAAGGATTTTAAAGAAAGATTATTTAATAGAGCTAAGGAGCTTAATTTTGAAAAATATGAATTATATTATGGTAAAAGTGAATCATTAAATATTACTTCATCTAATGGAGAAGTTGAAAGATACGGCTTAAGTACATCTATAGGAGTTTCTTTTAGAGGTATATATAATGGAAAAATGGGATACTCATATACAGAGAAATTAGATGAGGAATCAATAGAAATCTTACTTTTAAAAGCAATGGAATGTGCTGAACTTGTAGAAAGTGAAGATGAAGAGTTTATATTTGGGGCTAAAACTAAATATGTAGAAGTAAATTCCTGTGATGAAAATATTATTAGCTTAACTCCAAAGGAGCAAATAGAAAAGGCTTTAAAGTTAAGCATTGAGCCATCAAAGATAAATTCTGAAATAATAAAAAGTGAGTACACTAAATTTAATACAGCTAAGCTAGAGAGAGTAATAGTTAATTCAGAGGGAATTGATTTAAAAGAAGAGAAAACTATTGTTCAAGCTTCAATTTCTCCTATAGCTAAAGATGGAGAAAATATGATTGTAGATGGAGTTTCTAGGGTTTCAACTAAGTTAAATGATGTTAATATAGATGAATTAATGAAGAAAGCAATAAATAATACTTTAAGAAAAAAAGGAGCCACTTCAATAAAATCAGGTAAATATAAAGTTATTATAGATGGAGAGGTTATGGCTTCCTTAATAAGAACTATGGAAGATAATTTCTTAGGTCATATAGCTCAAGAAAATAAAACGCTTTTAAAGGATAAAATTGGAGAGAAGGTTGCGTCTAATAAAATTACTCTTGTTGATGATCCTTTCTTAGAGGGAGGAATTTCAACTTGTTCCTTTGATGATGAGGGGGTACCTACAAGAGTTAAAAATATAATTGAAAATGGAGTTTTTAAAGGATTTTTACACAGTTTAAAAACTGCGAAGAAGTCAAAGATTAATCCAACTGGGAATGGTTTTAAAGCAGGATTTAAATCTACAGTAAAGGCAAGTCCTACTAACCTTTATATAAAAGAAGGGGATAAGTCCTTTGAAGAGCTTTTAAGTTCTGTGGAAAATGGACTTTATATAATAGACTTAGCAGGTCTTCATTCAGGTGCAAATGCAGTAACAGGAGATTTTTCCTTAGCTGCTGAGGGGATAAAAATAGAAAATGGAGTTTTAAAAGGGGCAATAAAACATATAACTATTGCGGGAAACTTCTTTGATTTACTAAATAATATTGAAGAAGTAGGAAATGATTTAGAGGAAAGTGGAGTAACTTCAGGATACGGTAGTCCAAGTATTCTTATTAAGGAACTTTCTGTAGCTGGAGAGTAATATTTTTTATTAATAGTTTTGTATTATAGGACTATACCAAAATAAGATTTAAGGGTTTGTATTAAAATAACTTTTTATAAAACTTACAAATAGTATAAAGAAAATACCTATATAATTTTCAGAACTATGTTTAGAGTAATAATTCTAAAATCTTAGTGGAATATAGTAATTATTAAAGGGATTGACTTTTATCTTTATAGGAAAATTATGCTTAAATAATGTGGGAATTTAACCATAAAAGTTAACAAAGTGTTAAAATAAAGGTATAAACCATTTGGGGATAATTTACTATAAGGAGTGGTTATTCATGATAACAAAAGATCTTGAAAAAAAGCTAGAAGGATTAGGAGCTTTTGAAATTAGTAGCAAGATGTTAAAGTTAGCTAAAAACAATGAAAAGCACAATAAATTTTTGAATGCAGGAAGAGGAAATCCTAACTGGATAAATACTGAAGGAAGACTAGCCTTAGGTAGAATAGTGGAATTTGGTGTTTTTGAATCAAGAAGAACTATACATGAGGGAAATTTAGCTGGATACACCAATTTAGATGGTATATATGAAAGATTAATGGATTTCTTAAATGGGGGGCATGAAGTAGATAAATTTTTACGTGATGCCATAGATTATAGCATTAAAACTTTAAGTGTTAATAAAGATGAATTAGTTAAAGAATTTGTGGATGGAGCAATTGGAAATGATTATCCAGTTCCAAATAGATGTTTAGTAAATACAGAAAAGATTTTAAAATTGTATTTAGAAAAAGAACTTTTTGGAGGAGTAAAATTAGCTAATGAAACTAATGTATTCCCAACAGAAGGGGGAACAGCAGCTATATGCTATATATTTAATTCATTAAAAGAAAATGGACTAATAAAAGCTGGAGATAAGATTGCTATAAACACTCCAATATTTACACCTTACTTACAAATACCAGAATTAAAAGATTATGAGATGGTTGAAGTAGATTTAATTTCAAAGGAAGAAAATAATTGGGTTATAGAGGATTCAGAATTAGACAAGTTAAGAAATAAGGAGATTAAAGCTTTATTTTTTGTAAATCCTTCAAATCCAGCTTCTAAGGCTTTAAGTGAAGAGGCTTTAAATCACATAGCTGATATAGTTAAAGAACGTAAGGATTTAATGATAATAACTGATGATGTTTATGGAACCTTTGTTGAAAACTTTAAGACTATATATTCCGTAGCACCTCATAATACCTTATTAGTTTATTCCTTCTCTAAATTATATGGTGTAACAGGGTGGAGATTAGGATTAATAGCTGCTAATGAAAACAATGTTTTTGATGAGTTAATAAGTAAATTACCAGAGGAAAAATTACAGGATTTAGACAAAAGATATGGCCTTGTAACTTTTGAACCAAGAAAGTTTAAATTTATTGAGAGGATTGTTGCAGATAGCCGTTCAGTTGGACTTTATCACACTTCAGGCTTATCAACACCTCAACAAATTCAAATGGCTTTATTTGCTTTAACTTCATTGATTACTAAGGGCAGAGATCCATATATAGAAAGCTCTAAAAATTTAGTAAGAGAGAGATATCATGATTTATGCAATACCCTAGGAATTAAAGAAGATGATAGTAGAGAAAATGCTAAATATTATTCACTAATAGATATTTACGAATTAGCTGGAGATTTGTATGATCATAAGTTTAAGGAATATCTAAAGGAAAACTTTGAACCTATTGATTTCTTATTACGTTTAGCAGAGATAAATGGAGTAGTTTTAATGGAAGGGGTAGGCTTTGGAGCAGCACCTGGAATATTGCGTGTTTCTGAAGCTAACTTGCCAGATGAGGCATATAAGAAAATAGCAAAACAAGTTTTAGAATTGTTATCTGAATATTATAATCAATATAAATCACAAAATTAGTATAGAATAAGTTATATAGAAAAAAAGACAAGCTTAAAAATTAATAGTAGGTAAATAATAAAAGTAAGGCAAGTAATATTAGATATTATTTGCCTTACTTTTATATTTTAGAAGTTTTAGTTAAAAGCATTAGAGTTATGTTTATAACAATTATTATTAGTAGAATATATAAAATTTTATATGAAAAATATATAGTATAATTAATTTATGTATTTAGCCTAACACTATTGATCTAGAGATAATAAATGCATGTTTAAATATTGATAATGTTAATTTTAGTGCAATATGTGTAAATAATTAAAAAGGAGATGATGTTTATGAAGGAAAGTTTAATAAAAAAGGGATATTACAATTCTCCTATAGGAATTTTAGAGATAATAGAGTCAGATGGATATATAGTAGAGATTAATTTTGTAGAAGATGATAATTGTTTAGAAGAATTTATTAGTGAAGAGATAGAAAAGTGTAAAATAGAATTAGAAGAGTATTTTAGTGGTAGAAGAAGTGAGTTCTCAGTAAAGGTTGACTTAGCAAAGGGAACTGAATTTCAAAGAAAGGTATGGAATGCTTTAAGGGATATTCCCTATGGAGAGACAGTTTCATATAAAGAAATAGCTGAGAAAATAGGAAATCCAAAGGCTGTTAGGGCTGTAGGAGGAGCAAATAATAAAAATCCTATTCCTATAATAATTCCTTGTCATAGAGTTATAGGAAAAGATGGATCATTAACAGGATATGGTGGGGGATTAAGCAAAAAGGAATGTTTACTTAATTTAGAGAATGAAAATAAGTAGTATTTAGCAAATAATTTTGTTGGTTTGTAAATTGGAAGGAGAGAAATATTGAATAGAGCGAAAGAGATTTTAAAAAGTTTTTACGGATATAGTGAGTTTAGAAAAGGACAAGAGGAAATAATAAATGAGATTATAAATGGAAATGATGTTGTAGCTATAATGCCAACTGGTGGAGGAAAATCAATTTGTTATCAAATTCCTGCATTGATTTTAGATGGGGTTACAGTTGTAATTTCACCACTTATTTCTCTTATGAAAGACCAAGTTGATGCCATAAATAGTATGGGAATAGAGTCAGCATATATAAATTCAACTCTTAGTAATGAAGAGATAAATAATATATTTCAAAGTGTTAAAGATGGACATATAAAAATATTATATGTGGCACCTGAAAGACTTGAATCTATGGAGTTTTTAAATTTAGTTTCTAATATAGATATTTCACAAGTGGCTGTTGATGAGGCTCATTGCGTTTCTCAATGGGGACATGATTTTAGAAGTAGTTATAAATTTATTGGAAGGTTTATAAACCTTTTAAGAAAAAGACCTGTAGTTTCAGCCTTTACAGCAACTGCAACAGAGGAAGTTAGAAAAGATATTGTAAAATTACTTGAGCTTAATGATCCAAAGGTTTTTGTTTCTGGATTTGATAGGGATAATCTAAAAATAATAATAGAAAAGGGAGTTAACAAGGCTCACTATATATTAGATTATTTAAAAGAAAATAAGGATGTTTCTGGAATTATTTATTGTGCTACTAGAAAAGAAGTAGATTACTTATGTGAACTTATAAATTCAAGAGGAATAGGATGCACAAAATATCATGCTGGACTTTCAGATGAGGAAAGAAAGAAAAATCAAGAGGATTTTGTTTTCGATAAGGTAAGTGTAATGGTTGCTACTAATGCCTTTGGAATGGGTATAGATAAGCCAAATATAAGATATGTAATTCACAATAATATGCCTAAAAACATAGAGGGATATTATCAGGAAATAGGAAGAGCGGGAAGAGATGGAGAGAAATCAGAGTGTATTCTTATTTTTTCACCAGGAGATGTTCAGACACAGAAATATATAATAGAAACTGGAACCTTAAATCCTGAAAGAAAGATAAATGAATTAAGTAAGTTACAAACAATGATGGATTTAGTTTATTCTAATGGATGTTATAGAAGATTTATACTTAATTATTTTGGAGAAGACTTAGAGGAAGATTGTCATAATTGTAGCAATTGTGAAATGGAAGGAGAATTAGTTGATAAAACAATAGATGCTCAAAAAGTTATTTCCTGTGTTTATAGGATGAAAAGACCCTTTGGAATAGGAGTAATAATAGATGTTTTAAGAGCCTCAAAAAATAAAAAGATAATTGACTTAGGGTTAGATCAGCTAAGTACCTATGGCATAATGAAGGATTATTCTAAAGAAGGGCTTAAGGACTTTATAAACACTCTAATTTCGCATAGATATATAGATTATATAGGGGAGTACCCTGTAGTTAGACTTAATCAAAGCTCCATAGATATTCTTAAGGGTAATGAAAAAGTTATGTTTAAGGAAAAGATAAAAGCTAAGAGGGTATCTAAAAATAATGAATTGTTTGATTTATTAAGAAGCTTAAGAAGAGAAATTGCTTTAGAAGAAGGGGTGCCTCCATATATAGTATTTGGTGATAATACACTTAAAGAGATGAGTGTAAGAATACCAGTAAATGAGAGTCAACTTTCAGAAATAAGTGGTGTTGGGGAAAAGAAAATACTTAAGTATGGAGAAATGTTCTTAAATGTAATAAAGGAATATGTTAAGGTAAACAATATTGAGGTTAAGTGGGAATCAGGATTAAAAATTAATAAGGATGAGCTGGAAGAAAAATTTAAAAAAAGTAATGGTAAAGATGGAAAGAAAAAGTCTTTTGAAATTACTATAGATATGCTTAGAGAAGGGGATAAGTTTCATACTATTGCAAAGGAAAGAGAACTTTCTATTACTACAGTGCTTTCTCATATTCAGCAATATTTAGAAGAGGGAAATAAAATAGACTTTGAAATAGATTTTGATTCCTTATTTTCAAAAAGAGAAGAAGAATTGGTTTTAGATGCCATAGATAAGGTTGGGTATAGCAAGTTAAAACCTATTAAGGAAAATCTAGAAGAGGATGTTTCCTATGAAAAAATAAGGTTTATAGTTACTAAATTAACTATAAATAATTTAAGAAAAGAATAATGTTAATTTAGGTTTGTGATGAAAAGTAAGGAGGACTATGTCAAGAGTGACATAGTCCTTATTTAAATATATAAAAAGAATACAACAATGTTTTTATATCCACCTAAGAGTGCAAAGACTTTTTCATGGAGTTTTTTATTTAATATTAGTAAGAATAAATTACTAGGATATATGAATAATAATTTTCAAATAATAAGTAATAAGTATTTTGTATAAAATGAGGTGAAAGTATGGAAATAAGAAATAATAAGGGATATGGAAAACTTAAAACTGTAATAGTGTGTTATCCTTGTAATTTTAAAGTTAAGGGGAAGGTACAAATAAATTATCCTTTAATGTATGAACAATACAATAATTTTATAAATTTAATTAGCGGAGAAGGGGTTAAAGTTCAACTTTTAGAACCTATATATGGGGAGAATCAAGTTTTTACAAGGGATGTAGGTTTTGTTATAGGGGATACATTGTTTATTTCTAGTATGAGCAACAAAGAGAGAATAGAAGAAACTAAAGCCTTAGAAAAGTATATAAAAAATCATAACTTAAAAGTATATAGAATGGAAAATAAAATAGAAGGTGGAGATGTAATAGTATATGAAAATTACATCTTTGTAGGATTAAGCAAAAGAACTAGCTTAGAAGCGATTAAGGAACTAAAAGAATATATAAATGAATATAATATGGGATATGAAATTATAGAAATAAATTTTAATAAGGAAAAGATGCTTCATCTAGATTGTGTTTTTAATATATTAGGTAAGGATCAATGCATAATTAGTGATTATTTATATGATAAAGATAAAATTAAAAAGAGAATAAAAACTTGTTATAACATTGATAAAAAGACATCTGAAGAACTAGGAGCTAATATAGTAGCCTTAGGTGATGGGAGAATATTGACTTCAAATAAAACAGTGTTTCATATATTAAAAAAGGCTGATTTTGAAGTGTTTTATTTGGATTATTCAGAGATTTTAAAAGCTGGTGGAGGATTTACATGTAGTACTTTATATTTTTATATTGAATAATTTTTACTGAGATTTATTTCTTATTAAGAATCATGTTATTATGATATAGTGTTTTTATCTGATGAATTCTTTAGTCATTAGATAAATTTTTTAAAATAAAATATATGAATTAGGGGGAGATTTTTTGTTTGGACTTTCACCAATGTATTTTGGAGTCTATTTCTTTGTTACAGCTTTGATTATATTAGGAGTAACTTTATTTCTAAAAAAGAAGCTAGTAGGTAAAGATAGAGAATTTTATAAGGTATTATTAGTTTTATGTATTCCAATAATAGTTCAAAACTTTATATCAACTTCTGTAAATGTAATTGATACAGTTATGATAAGTAGTTTAGGTGAGGAATCTATAGCAGCTGTTGGCGTGGCTAATCAGGTGTTTTTCTTATTTAATATGGGATTAATAGGATTAACAGGAGCTACAGGACTTTTCATATCTCAATTTTATGGGAGCAATGACAGAAAAAGTATAAAGAAAGTTATGGGACTAAGTACTATTTTATGTGTAGGATTTAGTTTTATATTCTTTGTTTTAGCATTTTTCTTTCCAGAGCTTATAATAGGAATATTTTCTACTGACCCAAAAGTAGTTGAACTTTGTAAAAATTATTTAGTTGTTATTGCGATTTCATATCCTTTAACAGCTTTGAGCATGGTAATAAGTGCAGGGGCTAGGGCTGTGAGAAATCCTAAACTAGGAATGTTTTGTAGTGGAGCTTCTCTTATTATAAATATTATATTTAATTATTGCTTAATATTTGGAATAGGTATATTCCCAGAGTTAGGTGTTAAGGGAGCAGCTATCTCTACTGTATTTGCCAGAATAATAGAATGTTTATTACTAGTTGGATATGTTATTTTAAAAGATAAAGATTATATAATTAAGTTTAATATAAATGATATTAAAGGAATAAATAAAGACTTTTTCAAAGTTTATATGTCTAAAGGAATGCCTATATTTATAAATGACTTTGCTTGGGCTATTGGATCAGTTTCATACTCTGTAGCTTATGCAATGGTTGGTACATCAGCAATAGCGGCAAGTCAGATTGCAACTAGCACAGCTAATTTATTTATAATGTTAGCTATGTGTATTGCTACTGGAGCAGCTATTATGCTTGGAAATGAGCTTGGTGCAGATAATACTGATAGGGCTATAGATTATTCTAATAAGTTTTCTAAGATAGTTTTTGTTGTGGGAAGTATTTTAGGAGGAATGTTAATATTAAGTATTCCAATATTACTTAAAGTTTATAGTACATCTTCAACTATGGCTGGAGATTTAAGCAAAATTTTTGTAATAATGGGAGTTCTAATGGGCTTAAAATCATTTAATATTCTTGTCATTGTAGGAATATTAAGAAGTGGAGGAGATACAAAGTATGCCTTTGCACTAGAATTTGGCTGTATGTGGCTTGTATCAATACCATTAACATTCTTTGGAGCAATAAATGGCTTTCCAATATATATGTTAGTATTATTTACTTATTCAGAAGAAATAGTTAAAGCCATCTTTGGATTACCTAGAGTTCTATCAAAGGTTTGGGTAGTTAATTTAACTAAAGACATAGAAATAAGTGGGTAATAATATTTAAAAAATAGAAAGTATATTAATTTAGTTAAGAGGTTACATTCATATTAAGTGAGTGTAACCTTTTTATTTTAAAATATATTGATATTTTCTCCTTGACTCTAACATTGTGTTAGAGAGTAATATAAATTCAAGGAGGTGGTTATATGTATAGAGTTAAGGAAGTTTCAGAATTAACAGGAATATCGGTTAGAATGCTACATCATTATGATAAAATAGGACTTTTAAGACCTACAGCTATAAGTGAATCTGGATATAGATTATATAATGACAATGATCTAAAGCTTATTCAACAGATATTAATTTATCGTGAATTAGATTTTTCTTTAAAAGAAATAAAAGAGATTTTAAGTGATGAAAATTTAGACTTAAAGGAAACTTTAAGGATACAAAAACAATTCATAATAGATAAGAGAGATAGATTAAATAAAATAGTTAAGACCATAGAAAACACCATTAAAGATATGGAAGGGGAATTTATAATGAATAAAAAAGGTATGTTTGAAGGATTTGATATAGAAAAACACAATAAACTTTATGAGGAAGAAGTAGAAAATAAGTATAGGAAAAGTGATGCTTATAAGGAGTCAAAGGAAAAAACAAGTAAATATTCAAAAGAAGACTGGAATAATATAATGGGAGAAATAGATGATTTATATAAAAATTTAGCAGAACTCATGGATAGAGATGTTTCAGATGAAGAGGTTCAGAGCTTAGTTCATCAGTGGAGAATGCTTATAAGTAAAAATTTCTACCAATGTAGTATAGAGATATTTAAAGGACTTGCAGATATGTATATCTATGATGAAAGATTTACTAAGAATATAGATAAATATGGAGAAGGATTTACTAACTTTTTAAGTGAGGCAATGAATTATTATTGTAATAAAAATTAGTACTATGCTTATTAGTTTACTAAGTATAGTTTTATTTTCAGAAGTTTTATTGAAAAATAATATAAAAAAGAACCTGTATATTTGATAAATAGTTATTATCAAAATATAAATGGGTCCTTTTACTTTATTATGGTTAATTTAAGTCTACACAAATATTTTCTAACTCTTCTTTATTAAGAATTTTTATTTCATTTTTATCTTTTAAAATTATTCCCTTTTCAACTAATTTATTTAAAACTCTGTTTAAGTGACGATAGCTTGTACCTAATAAATCAGCTAAATTTGAATAATTATCAATCATAATTATATTATTACTATTCATTGCTAAAAGATAACTAGCAAGTTTATTTTCAAGTGGGTAAGTAATAGTTATGGAGCTTGTTACAGAGCATTTTGCAAGTTTGTTTGAAAGGTTTTTAGTTATGTACATAAGAAAGTTAAGGTCTTTAAGAGCTATTGAATTTACAGCTTGTATAGGAATAGCTATACAAAGACTAAATTTTAATGCTTTAACATTACAGTTTGCCTTTATCTTAGATATTAATTCTAAATCACCTATTAATTGGACAGGTTCATAAAATTCCAAAAGTAAAGACTTCCCGTTAGGTAAGGTTTTGTATACTTTTGCTTTGCCATGAACAAAAAAGTAAAGGTAATTAAGTTCTTCATTCATAAAGCATATATGCTCATTTTTTTTAAACATATGAAGTTCTAAAAAGGGCATAATTTCTTGTGAAAATATGGAATTAAGTTCGTATTTATTTATTACTTCAAGTAGCTTTTCTTCATTTTTTACTAATAACAATGGCTTACCTCCTATAAAAGCAAATATTATAAGACATATGTCATAACTATACCTATAGTATACATGATAAAATGAATTTGTTAATAGATGTATATGTAAAATGTTTACTGAATTAACAATAAAATTGCCTTAATACTTTAAATTCTATAAAAGAGTGGTGAGCAAATTCATGCTAACCACTCTTTATTTTTTTATAATAGATTTTGTTTTGGAGGAGTATTTATTAAAAGTAAAAAATTAATATTAATGTTTAAATGAGATGGCTTTTAAAAGTTTTCTTATTATAATAATATGAAAAATACGGAAGTTTATTATGAATTATCTGAAAATTAAGAAAATAATCAAGGATAATAATTATTATAAAAAAAGAATTTGACATATAAATGAGAGAGAATTAAAATATTATTATGCGAACTTATGTTTGGTTTGAGGGGGTAATATGTTGAATTTACTTAAATAACTTTGGAGAAATCTTAGTGTACTTTCTTAGATAATACACGAATTTTAGAGACATAATAATATATGAAGTTATTTAGATTTTCGTAATCTTATTACTATAAACCAAAGGTTTATAAATTATAAAGGTAGTTTTAAGAAGAATGATTTATGTAAAGAAATATAAAACTCAATATTTATAAGAGGTATAGTAATATAAATTACAAGAGATATATTACTAAATATTTATAATCTATATATTAAGCACAAATTATAGAGAGATATTAAGTGGGGTAGACAGATTTTAAAGGAAATATAAATTTTAAAAATATAAAAGAAGGGAGAAGCTACTACTCAAAATATTTAAAAGTAAGAAGTTAAAACATAATTTTTGAAGTAGTGAAAATATAACTTTTTATGAAAGATAGATTCATATAATAAGTTATTATATTGAGAAGATGACTTCTTAATATGGATATTTTGAGATAGAGTTAAAGTAGCAGAGTTTTATGAAGGATAAGATAATAGTAAAAGGTGCAAAAGTACATAATTTAAAAAATGTAAGTTTAGAAATTCCTAGAGATAAGCTTATTGTTTTTACTGGACTTTCAGGTTCAGGTAAAAGTTCTCTAGCTTTCGATACAATCTATGCAGAAGGACAAAGAAGATATGTAGAATCTTTATCATCTTATGCAAGACAATTCTTAGGACAGATGGATAAACCAGATGTTGAGTCCATAGAAGGACTTTCACCTGCTATATCTATTGACCAAAAGACAACTTCTAGGAATCCAAGATCAACTGTAGGTACAGTAACAGAGATATATGATTATTTAAGATTATTATATGCAAGAGTGGGAGTGCCACATTGTCCTAAGTGTGGAAAAGAAATCACTCAGCAATCTGTGGATCAAATAGTAGATCAAATTATGGAACTTAAAGAGAGAAGTAAAATAATGATCTTGGCTCCAATAATAAGAGGAAGAAAAGGAACTCATGAAAAAGTTCTTGAAAATATTAAGAAGCAAGGTTTTGTTAGGGCTAGAATAGATGGAGAAATTTATGATTTAACAGAAGATGAGATAAAACTTGAAAAAAATATAAAGCATAATATAGAAGCTGTAGTTGACAGAATAATTGTTAAGGACGGAATAGAAGGAAGATTAACAGACTCTATAGAAACATCTCTTAAAATGGCTGAAGGATTAGTTTTAGTTAATATAATAGGGGAGGAAGATAGACTTTATAGTGAACATTTTGCTTGTGCTGACTGTGGTATAAGCATAGATGAACTTGCACCAAGAATGTTCTCATTTAACTCACCCTTTGGAAAATGTGAAAGATGTGATGGATTAGGAACTTTAATGGAGATTGATGAGGATTTAGTTGTTCCTAATAAGGATTTAAGCATAAGAGGAGGAGCTATTTCTACCTGGGGAGACTCAAGAATGAAGGAAGAATCTTGGACTTATTGTGTTCTTAAAGCTTTAATGGAAAAGTACAACTTTGATTTAGACACTCCATATAAGGATTTACCTAAGAAGGTTCAAGAGGTTTTAATGTATGGAGAGCCAGAAAAATTAAAGGTTACATATACAAAAGAAAATGTAACGGCTGTATATAATCATTCCTTTGAAGGGGAAATAAACAATTTAAGAAGAAGATATATGGAAACTAACTCAGATACCATGAAGGCTGAAATAGAAAAATATATGAGTGATAATCCTTGTCCTAAATGTAAGGGTGCAAGGCTTAAGCCAGAAGCTTTAGCCGTTACAGTGGGAGGAAAAAATATATTTGAATTCACAAGCATGGCTATAAGAGAAGAGTTAGATTTTATAAACTCAATAAATTTCTCAGAAAAGGATAAGATAATAAGTAGTCAAATTATAAAGGAAATTCAATCTAGATTAAGTTTCTTAATAAATGTTGGCTTAGATTACTTAGACTTAGCTAGAAAAGCAGGAACTTTATCTGGGGGAGAAGCTCAGAGAATAAGACTAGCTACTCAAATAGGTTCTCAACTTATGGGAGTATTATATATCTTAGATGAGCCTTCAATAGGATTACATCAAAGAGATAATGATAGACTTATATCCACATTAAAACAACTTAGAGATGTGGGAAATACCCTTATAGTAGTAGAACATGATGAAGATACTATGAGAGAAGCAGATTACATAGTTGATATAGGGCCAGGAGCTGGAGAACATGGTGGAAAGATAGTTGCCTCAGGAACTTTAGATGAAATAATGTCAAATGAAAATTCCTTAACTGGTAAGTATTTAACTGGAGCTAAAAAGGTTGAGCTTCCAGAGGAAAGAAGAAAAGGCAATGGAAATTTCATAACAGTTAAGGGTGCTAAGGAAAATAACTTAAAAAATGTTACTGCTAAATTTCCTTTAGGAACTTTAACTATGGTTACTGGAGTTTCAGGATCAGGAAAGAGTACTTTAGTTAATGAAATTCTTTATAAAGGATTAAATAAAATCGTAAATAAAGCTAAGGATTTACCAGGAAAGTTTAAAGAAATAACAGGATATGAAAATATTGATAAGATTATTGATATAGATCAAAGTCCTATAGGAAGAACTCCAAGAAGTAACTCAGCTACCTATACTGGAACCTTTGATATAATAAGAGAGCTTTTCTCCCAAACTCAAGAAGCTAAAATGAGAGGATATAAACCAGGAAGATTTTCTTTCAATGTAAAGGGTGGAAGATGTGAAGCTTGTAGTGGAGATGGAATAATAAAGATAGAAATGCAGTTTTTATCTGATGTTTATGTTCCATGTGAAGTTTGTAAGGGAAAAAGATATAATAGAGAGACCTTAGAAGTTAAGTACAAAGGTAAAAATATAGCTGATGTATTAAACATGACTGTTGAGGAAGCTTTAGAGTTCTTTGAAAATATTCCAAGAATAAAAAATAAGCTTCAAACTTTAATGGATGTTGGTTTAGGATATATAAGATTAGGTCAACCTTCAACTCAATTATCAGGTGGAGAAGCTCAAAGAATTAAATTAGCCTATGAATTATCTAAGAGAAGTACAGGAAAAACCTTATATATCTTAGATGAACCTACAACAGGCCTTCATATACACGACGTAAATAGACTTGTAAAAATACTTCAAAGATTAGTTGATGGAGGAAATACAGTAATAGTAATAGAGCATAATTTAGATATGATTAAATGTGCAGATTATATAGTTGATTTAGGTCCAGAAGGCGGAGATAAGGGTGGAACTATTATTGCCACAGGAACTCCTGAGAAAATAGCTGAGGCTAAGGAATCCTATACAGGTAAATATTTAAAGAAATATCTTTAATAAAGGAATATAATTTGAAAAAGTAAATATATTATTTAAGAATAGATTAATTTAAATAGCTACCAGAATTTATGGCTATAAATTCTGATAGCTATATTTTATTCATAGATATTATATTAATTTAGTAAGTTAATGGTTATAAAATTAAAATAATGTTAGAAAAATATAAAAAGAAGTAAAATAAAAATATAAATATCATAATTTTCCCTTTTTTAGATGATATAATAATTAGGGATTTTAATTATGATTATGAAATTGTAATCTTTTATTGTATAATCAAGTTATTAAATAAAGTAAAATATAAAAGAAATATAAAATATGTAGAGGTGAAGTGATGTTTTCGAAACTAATGACATGGGTTTTTGGAATAATATTTATAGTAATACTATATTCCATAATTTATTATGCATTAAAGATAATGTATAAAGATGTTAAAGGCGGGAAAAAGAAGAAAGCCCCTGGAAAGAAAGCACATGGATTAGAAGTCTTAAAGACAATCTCTAATGGAACTCTAGGCATTGGCTCGGTTATACCAGTGACGAGTACTATATCTATTGGGCGAAGAGAAGATAATTCAATTGTGCTAAATGATCAGTTTGTATCATCATATCATGCTAAAATTTATGTTAAAAACAATGATTTTTATTTAGAAGATTTAGCAAGTACAAATGGTACATTTATAAATGACTCAAAAGTAGAGGGAAGAGTGAGATTAAAAGTAAATGATCAAATAAGAATGGGAAGCACCGTATTTAAGGTTATAGGATAAAAGAGGTGATAAGATGAATACTACTTTAAAGTATGAAAAAAGGATGTTGCTATTAGTCTATCTTTTATGCTTAGCCTTATTTACTAATATAGCTGTTAAGCAAACCCCTATAGACAAAATGGCTTTTATAATAGCAGGTATATTAATAATTATTATTGGGTTTTCACATTTTATAATAAGAAAGTTTTATCCTGATGGGGATAAATATATGCTTATTTTTGCATCGGTTTTAGCTGTAGTTGGAATAGCAGTTCTTTATAGATTAGATCCTAAATTAGCAATTAAGCAATTAGTTTGGTTTAGTTTAGGAATAGCCCTTTATATGGGAATTGTAATAGTTATGCCAGATTTAAAAAGTTTTGCTAAGTATAAGTATATTTATATGGGTGGTACTTTAATTTTTATGGCTATGGCTATGATTATTGGTAAAACTGTAAATGGTTCAAAAAACTGGGTTTATATAGGTAGCTTTGGTTTTCAACCTTCTGAAATAGGTAAAATATTTTTAATACTTTATTTAGCATCTGCTTTAATGAAGTATGAAAAAAAGAATAATATAAAAGATGAATTTAAACAACTTTTAGAGCCTGCATTAGTTGTAATGTACTCTTTAGGATTTATGGTTTTACAAAAAGACTTAGGATCAGCTCTTATGTTCTTCTTTGTATCTATAACTATGCTTTACATAGCTACTTGTAATTGGAAGTATGTTGGTACTGGATTAGTATTATTTTCACTAGGTGGAACAGTAAGTTATTTCTTGTTTAGCCATGTTAAAAAAAGAGTAATGATTTGGAAAGATGTTTGGAAATATGCTAGTAATGAAAGTTATCAGATAGTTCAAGGATTTTATGCCATGTCTTTAGGTGGAATGTTTGGGACAGGGCTTTATAATGGTTATCCTAAATTAGTACCTTTTGCATCTACGGATTTCATATTTACATTAATAGCACAAGAGTTAGGTCTTGTTTTTGGTATAGGATTACTATTATTATATTTCTTATTATTCTATAGAGGAATAAGAGCGGCATTAAATACAGATGATCCATTTTCACAATTAAATGCTGTTGGATTTAGTACACTTATAGTTGCTCAAGTTTTAGTAATTATAGGAGGAGTATTTGCAGTAATTCCATTAACAGGTATAACTTTACCTTTAGTTAGTTATGGTGGAACATCTATGCTTACAGTGTTCATCGCCTTAGGAATACTTCAGAAAATTTCAGAGGAGGGACTAAGATAGATGGCAAAGAAAAAAGATTTATCAGGAAGTATAAAAAAAGTTATGTTTGTCTATTTAGTGCTATTAGTAGGGCTTATAAGTTATATAGCTTACTTCCAATTAATACAAGTTCCAAAGATAGCTGCGATGGATAGCAACTCTGCTGTTATGGCTGCTCAGAACGAGGTCATAAGAGGAGAAATAAAAGATAGAGATGGAAATGTTCTAGCTAAAAGTACTAAAAGTGGTGATTTAACTCAAAAAAGAGAATATCCTTATGGAGAAATATATTCTCATCCAATTGGATATGCTAGTGGAATATATGGAAATGCAGGATTAGAAGGAGCATATTCAAAAGAGTTAACTACTTATGAAAATGTATCATTAAAAGCTTTCTTAAAATCATTTAACTTGAAAAAAGATTTTAAAGAAAGAAATGAAAGTGATAAAAAAGTAGGAAATAGTATTGTAACAACTTTAGATACTGATTTACAGAAGGCAGCCTATGCAGCCTTAGGAGCTAATAGAGGGGCTGTAGTTGCCTTAGATCCTAAGACTGGAGCGGTGTTAGCAAGTGTTTCAAAGCCAGGATTTAATCCTAATAACATGAAAGAAACATATGAAATTGCTAATAACCCTAATGGAAATCCTAAGGATGCCATATTAGTTGATAGAGCTTTAAATGGTCAATATCCTCCAGGATCTACATTTAAGGTTGTAACTTTAACATCTGCTTTAGAAAATCTTCTAGGGGTAACTGAAAGAACCTTCAATGATACTGGTTCTATAAATGTTGGTACAAAAGATTTACCAAATGAAAATGGAAATGCTTATGGAAATATAAGCTTAAGAAAAGCTTTATCAGTTTCAAGTAACGTAATATTTGGAGGAATTCTTGGAGAAGAGCTTGGAAACAAAAAACTAAGAGAGACAGCAGAAAAGTATGGATTTAATAAAGATTTATATTTAGGAAATCTTAAAGCTTATTCTGGAAGTTTCCCAGATAGAAAAACTGTTGACAAAGGGCTTATAGCTTATGATGCTATAGGTCAAGGGGAAGTTTTATCAAGTCCTATTGAAATGGCAATGGTTGCAGCAACAGTAGCTAATAATGGGGTTAGAATGGAACCTTATATAGTTAGTAAAGTTGTGGATAAAGATGGGGATACTGTAAAAGAGTTTAACTCAACTAAAAAAGATACAGTTATGAGCAAAGAACAAGCTCAAATCATAAATGAATATATGCAAGGCGTTGCAAAAGATAGAATAAATGATAACTGGGGATATTTTAAAGGAATGAATGTGGCAGCTAAGACTGGTACAGCACAGGTTCCTGATGGAAATTCTCATGCATGGTTAATAGCTTTTGCTCCAGCTGATGATCCTAAAATAGCTGTTGCAACAATAGTTGAAAATGGTGGCTCAGGTTCAAAGGTGGCGGCCCCTGTTACAGCTAGGGTAATGCAAGCATATTTTAATAAATAATTATAGAATATAACTAAATACTTAATAAAAAAATAATCGCCCTAATATTACTATGAAAAATAGTATGTTAGGGCGTATTAATTTATAGTGATTTTACATAAATGTTATTTAATTTATAAAAATAAGTTTTATAATAAAAGATGCGAGGTGATAATGATGTTTGATTTTCAACACCAATTAAAGATATTGCCTGATAAACCAGGAGTTTATATAATGAAAAATTCTCTTGGAGAAGTTATTTATGTAGGAAAAGCAAAGGTATTGAAAAATAGAGTAAGGCAATATTTTCAAAACTCTAAGAATCACTCTGAAAAAGTTAGAGCTATGGTTAAGAATATAGCTGAATTTGAGTACATAGTTACAGATTCTGAAATGGAAGCATTAATTTTAGAATGTAATCTTATTAAAAAATACAGTCCAAGATATAACATAGCCTTAAAGGATGATAAGTTTTATCCCTTCATAAAAATAACCACTAATGAGGATTTCCCAAGGGTTTATGTTACAAGGAATTTTGCTAAGGATGGAAATAGATATTTTGGACCATATACTAATGGTACAGCCGTTTATGAGGTTATGGGGCTTATAAAGAAGTTATTCCCCTTAAGAACCTGTAAAAAGGCCATTGTGGAAGGTGGAGAGCCTACGAGAGCATGTTTAAATTATCATATTAACCTTTGTAAAGCTCCTTGTGCTGGCTATATATCTAAGGCTGAGTACTGGGAAATGATAGATGAAATTATAAACATTTTAAATGGTACAGACACATCCATAATAAAAAATTTAAAATTAGAGATGGAAAAGGCTGCAGAAGAATTAGAGTTTGAAAAAGCGGCTAAAATTAGAGATAGAATTTTGGCTATAGAATTGATTAGCGAAAAACAAAAAATGTTTACTGTAAAAGAAGGCGACGAGGATTTTATAGACTTATATACTGACGAAAAGGATGGATGTGCCCAAGTTTTCTTTGTTAGAGAGGGAAAAGTTACAGGTAGAGAGCACTTTATGATTGAAAATATTAGTGATGATCCAGTTAAAGAGGTAATAAGTTCGTTCATAGCATCCTTTTATGGAGGAACTGCACAAATACCTAAGACTATCTATGTTCCAGAGGAAATAGAGGATCAAGAGCTTATAGAAAAGTTTCTTACAGAAAAAAGAGGATCTAAGGTTTGGATAAAAGTCCCTAAGAAGGGGGATAAAAAGAATCTTTTAGATATGGTTAGAAATAATGCTAAGATAATGCTTGATCAATTTAAAGAAAAAATGGTTGAGGAAAAAGAGTTAAATAAGTCTGCCTTAACTGAACTTGCAGATGTTTTAGGATTAGATTCTTTGCCTGCTAGAATAGAGGCTTATGACATATCAAATATACAGGGTGTGGACTCAGTAGGAACCATGGTAGTCTTTGAAAATGGAAAAGCTAAAAATTCAGATTATAGGAGATTTAAGATAAAAAGTGTTAAAGGTCCTAATGATTATGAAAGTATGAGAGAAATATTAAGTAGAAGATTTTCTCATGGATTAGAGGAAGTAAATAAAATAAAAGAGAGAAATTTAGAATACTCAAAGGGAAAGTTTTGTATTTTTCCAGATTTGATAATGATGGATGGGGGGAAAGGGCAAGTAAACATAGCCTTAGAGGTTCTAAAGGACTTTGGTATAGAAATTCCTGTCTGTGGCCTTGTTAAAGACCATAAGCATAGAACTAGAGGAATTATATTTAATAACGAGGAAATCATCATTAGAAGGGGTTCAGGCCTTATGAATCTAATAACTAGAGTTCAGGATGAGGTTCATAGATATGCCATAACATATCATAGGAGTTTAAGAGATAAAAGAACCTTACATTCCATATTAGAAGATATACCTAGAATTGGGGAAAAGAGAAGAAGAAATCTTCTTATGAAGTTTGGAAGTATAGATAATATTAAAAAGGCATCTATGGAAGAATTATTAGATACACCAGGGATAGACAAAAGAGCAGCAGAGAGTATAAAACAATATTTTTCAAGTTAATTTTATTAACAGAAATTGACTTAGGATAATATATATAATATTATGGCATAGGAAAATAAAAAAATTTGTACTAAATATTGAAAATATGTCAAGAATTAATTTATACTATTAAATTAGGATATTAAATTTAAAATTGAGGAGTTTGGGTATGAATCAATACATGGAGTTTTATAAATTATTAGGTGAATTTTATAATGAAGAAGATATTACTGTGGATTCTCCAATGAGCGAACATATTTATTTTAGAGTAGGAGGACCAGCAGATATACTAGTAACTCCTGTTAATGAAGAACAAGTAGTTAATACTTTAAAACTTTGTAGGGAATATAATGTACCTTATTTTATATTAGGTAACGGTTCTAATATTTTAGTTAAAGATGGGGGCATTTCTGGAGTTGTAATTAAATTTAACAAGTTAAACAAGATCACAACAGAGGGAAATTGCGTAACAGCTCAGAGTGGAGCTTTATTAAAAGATGTATCAAAGGCTGCTTTAGAAAATAACTTAAGAGGCTTTGAATTTGCATGTGGAATACCAGGAAGCATAGGAGGCGCAGTATTTATGAATGCTGGAGCTTATGATGGAGAAATGGCACATGTAATAAAATCAGCTAGAGTAATTGATGAAAATTGTAATATTAAAAATTTAACTAAAGAGGAATTAGAACTTGGTTATAGAAGTTCAATAGTTATGAAAAAAGGATATGTAGTTATAGAGGCTACAGTTGAACTAGAAAGCGGAGAGTATGCTAGTATAAAAGATAAGATTGATGATCTTACAAACAGAAGAGAGAGTAAGCAACCTTTAGAATATCCATCAGCAGGTAGTACATTTAAGAGACCAGAAGGATATTTCGCTGGAAAACTTATTCAAGATTCAGGATTAAAAGGTTTCTCAATTGGAGGAGCTGCTGTTTCAGAAAAGCATTCAGGGTTTGTAATAAACAAAGGTGGAGCTACAGCTAAGGATGTCTTAGATGTTATAGCTCATGTTCAAAAAACAGTTAAAGAAAATTTTGATGTTGAACTTCATACTGAAGTTAGAATAATTGGTAGAGATTAGTAAGAAGGAGTATGCATGTGCATACTCTTTTTTTAGCCGTATCATAATATAAAAATTCTTTACTTAGAAAATAGAAAAATATATAAAATTAGAGGTTTATAAAATAAGTAATAATTGACTTATTTTATGTTATAATCTATTTAAGAAATTAGTTTGTTTGCTTTAATTACTAAGTGATTAAAGCATTTCTTATGTTTTGAAGTTATTAAACAGATTATAGATTTATAGGAGATGATAATATGAGATTTGTAATAGTTACTGGACTTTCAGGGGCTGGAAAAACAGAAGCAACAAGAAGTTTAGAAGATTTAGGATACTTTTGCGTAGATAACTTACCTCCAAAGTTAATACCTAAGTTTGCAGAGGCCTGTGTTCAAAGTGAAGGTAAAATAGATAAAATAGCATTAGTAATAGATATAAGAGGCGGAATATTCTTTGATGATTTATTTGAAAGTATAGAGTATTTAAAAGCTAATGATTTTAATTACGAAATTTTATTCTTAGAGGCTTCTGATGAGGTTTTAGTTAAGAGATTTAAAGAAACAAGAAGAAGTCATCCGCTTTCACCAGATGGAAGAATAATAACTGGTATAAGTGAAGAAAGAATGAGACTTAGAGAACTTAAGGATAGAGCTGATAATATAATAGACACTTCAAATTATCCTATAAGAAATTTAAGAGAAAAAATAAATCTTTTATATGGAGATGGTAAGCCAGTTGAGCAAAATCTTTCAATAACTGTTTTATCATTTGGATTTAAGTATGGTATTCCATCAGATTCAGATTTAGTTTTTGATGTTAGATTTATACCAAATCCATTTTATATTCCAGAATTAAAGCCATTTTCAGGGGAAGATGAACCAGTTAAAAATTATGTTCTTGCTCAAGAAGAAACAAAAGGATTTTTATCAAGACTTTCAGATATGGCAGAATTCTTAATCCCTAATTATATAAAAGAAGGAAAGAGACAACTTATTATCTCTATTGGATGTACAGGAGGAAGACATAGATCAGTAGCCATAGCTAACGCTTTATATAAAGACCTTCTATGTAAGAACTTCCACGTTACCTTAGAGCATAGAGATATTAATGAGGATATAAATAGGGGAGATAGAAAACTATGATGATGAAAAAAATGCTTAAGCCTGGTATCAAAGTTAAAAGATACATTTTTTTGGCTTTAGCATCTATAATTACAATGGCTGTTGCCATTGCAAAGTTAATTGATGAGAGGCATGTAACCACCATTCATGATAAAGCTGTATTTATAATACTAATAATTTTTTCTGGGTTAGTAGGATATAAATCAATAGTTTGGTGCGTGAAGTCAGTGGTTTCATTAGTTAATAAAGGATATATAAATTTATCTATTGAAGAAGATGATTTAGAAGATCTAATAGAAGATGATAGACTTTTAATTAAAGGGCCAAAGATTGTTGTTATAGGTGGGGGGACAGGCCTTTCCACCATGCTTAGAGGATTAAAACACTATACATCTAATGTAACGGCTATAGTAACAGTTGGAGATGATGGGGGTGGATCTGGTATTTTAAGAGAAGACTTAGGAATACTGCCACCTGGAGATATAAGAAACTGTATTTTAGCCTTAGCTAATACTGAGCCTTTGATGAACGAATTATTGCAATATAGATTTAATGATGGTAGACTAAAGGGCCAAAGTTTTGGTAATTTATTTTTAGCGGCTATGGATGGAATATCTGAAAATTTTGAGGATGCTGTCCAAAAAATGAGTTCTGTACTTGCCGTTAAGGGTGAAGTTTTACCTGTAACTTTAGAAAATATGGTTTTAGAAGCAGAACTTATGAATGGACATAGGGTAAGAGGGGAATCTCTAATAGGAGAGGAAGTAATAGACCAAAGTAGTCCAATAAAAAAATTAAAGATAATACCAGAGGATGCTAAGGCCTTAGATAGAGCTTTAGAGGCTATAGAAGATGCTGATGCTATAGTTTTAGGGCCAGGAAGTTTATATACTAGTGTATTACCTAATCTTTTGGTAAAAGATATAAGTAAAGCTATAAAGAAAAGTAAAGCATTTAAAATATATAATTGCAATATAATGACTCAACCAGGTGAGACTGATGGATTTAAGGTATCTGACCATGTTCAAGTTATATTAGATCATTGTGGAAAAGATATGGTAGACTGTATAATTGCAAACTCTAAAGATATTTCAGAAGAATTAAAAGAAAAGTATTTAGATAAAAATTCTGAGCTTGTAGAACTTGATATTAATAAGCTTAAAAAGATGGGACTATGTGTTGTTGATGGAGATTTAACTAAGGTTAAAGGGGATTATATAAGACATAATTCGGATTATTTAGCACAACTTCTCATTGAAACAGTAATGGAAAAGCATTTATTATATGATAGAAAGAAAATTTTAGAGTATATATATTTATCACAAAGAATTAAGAAAAGAGAAGGTTCAAATAGGAAGGAGTAGCCATGTCATTTTCAGCAAAAGTAAAGGGAGAAATATGTAGATATATTGATATATCAAAAGAGGAAGCTCTTGCTCAAATATCAGCTATCATGAAAGTATGCGGTACACTTGCTTTTAGTGGTAGACAAATAAGCTTCAAAATGACAACAGAAAATCCTGCATCTGCAAGATTGATGTTTACTATATTAAAGGATTACTTCGACATACATGCAAAGCTTATGGTTAAAAAAAGTAATTCTTTAAAGAAAAATAATATTTATATGGTTGTTGTAACCGAAGAAATGGGAGTAAAAAAATTACTTGAAATAACAGGTATATTAAGAGAGATAGATGGAATAATGTCACTAGACTATCATATAGATGAGAATTTAGTTGATACAGAAGAAAAGAAAAAAGCTTATATTAGAGGAGCCTTCATTGGTGGAGGAAGTATAAGTAATCCAGAAAAAACTTATCATTTAGAGTTTGTTACTCACTCTCAAGAATATGCAGAAGATCTAGGAAAGTTAATTAATACTTTTGGTTTAAAAGCTAAGGTGATACAAAGAAAAAATAGTTATATAGTTTATATAAAAGAGGGAGAGCAAATAGTAGATTTATTAAATATAATAGGAGCTCACACTGCACTTTTAGAACTTGAAAACATTAGAATCATGAAAGAGATGAGAAATAATGTAAATAGACTTGTAAACTGTGAAACTGCAAACCTTAGTAAGACTGTAAATGCAGCGGTTAGACAGGTTGAGAGTATAAAGCTTATAGAAAGAGAAATAGGTCTTGCAAGACTTCCTAAGAATTTAAGAGAAGTTGCAGAGCTTAGATTAACTTATCCTGAGGAATCCTTAAAGGAGCTTGGTGAAATGCTTGAACCACCAGTTGGAAAATCAGGAGTAAATCATAGATTAAGAAAAATTGAAAAAATAGCTGAAGAGCTTAGAACAGGCAACTTCTAGCAGAGTTTTTAAAATCTTTTAAGTAATTATTTTAACAGCGAATATTAAATTTGCTGTTAAAAAACTTAAAAGTTTTTTTATGCAAAAAAATACCTACCAAATTGAATAATATTAATTTGTTTTTATGGGGAAGATAATTTTGAAAAAATATTATTTTAAGTGGAGGTATTAATATGGCAAGAAATTTTAAAAAGACAATTTGGCTTTTAGTAGGAGTAATGATCTTTGGAATTATAGGTATGGTTGGATGTACAAAGAAGACTAATGAAATGACAGAGAACTCAGGACTATCAGCAACTACTCCAGCAGAATATAAAAAAATGCTAGAAGAAAAAATAAAAACTTATATTGGTGATGTGAACTTAGGTACAGAATATGATTTTTCAAAGGTAACTGAGGATACTAAGCAAGCAACTTATGAAGAGTATGAAAAATATTATAAAAACCTAGATACTGAACTTACAAATCTAAAAAATGAACTTAACAGCAAAGTTTCTCCATCAGATGGAAAAGTTAATGATGCCAACAGAAAGATAGTTGAAAGTATAGATAATTTAAAAATGTCTATAAGCACTGTTAAAAGTGATTTAGACGCTAACAGAAATAAAATATTAGCAATGCCTAAAGATGAGTTTATTGGTGCAATGAAAGACATTGAAAAATCTGCATATGATGCTAGAGTTAAAGTTCAAGAATCTATAGATGCAGCAAAAAATAGTTTTAAATAAGAAATTAAGCCTATATTAAAATTTTTAATATAGGCTTAATTTAGTTTAAATGTTCATTTAACTAACTATTTAAATTAATTAATTTTAAGAAATTAAGTTAAGTTTCAGTAAAAACAAATGAGTTTAAATTAATTTATTTCTATTATTTGATCATATAATATTTCAATATCATCATTTGAAATATACTCATATTCTAAAAGGTAATCAATATCAGAGGTAAAGTCTGGTATAACATATGTTGTTAGGGTATCTAGTATGCCTATAACTTTTGTTTCATACTCATACATATTAAGTTTTGAATTAATATTTTCTTTTTTTATAATATTAAAATCATAAGAATTTATATCACCTGTTTTTCTTATTGATATATAAGTTTTCCCATCTTTAGTTTCTATATTTTCTATAGATACTTTTCCAACTTTTCCAAAAGTTTTAGTTTCTCCTATTGATAAAGGCATAGATTCTTTTATAAGGTTATCTACATTAAGTTTACTTCTGGTTTTAGGAACTATAAATAATTTTCCAGGAGTGCTAGGAAGTAAATAATTAATTTGACCTAAAGTTTCATGCCAAAGTATAAAAGATAATTTGTTTTCTGGATTATTAAATTTTTCATCATAGTCAATAACTATGGAGGTAGGATATTTTTTTATTGAGGATATTAAAATTGAGTTCTCATTAGCCTGTATTTCTTTATTAATTTTAGTTTCTTTTACATTTAAATCCGTTATATCAAAAGAAAGATTTAAAGTATCGCTATTAACTGCAAGTATTTCAGAATCTGCAATTATGTTTGGAATACTGAATTTAATGTTAAATTTCTCTGGTAACTTATTTCCACTATAAGGATTTATATAGAAAGTCATCATACCAGCAAAAGTGTAATCATCTATAAATTCACCTTTTTCAAGACCACCTTCATAGGAAATATCTTCATTATATTTAAAATTTGCTTCAAAGAAGTATTGCCCAGATTTATTTAATTTTGCATTTCCTTTAATTTTAAAGAAAAATGTTGTTTCAAGTCCGTCATAATAAGCGCTTTCTATTGTTAGGGTATAGTCCTCATTACTAACTTGATAGTTTAGGTTTTGTGCATTTATTTCATAGCCACTTAGATTGAATTTATTGCTTAAAATTTCTACAACATCACCTAGGATAGGAATATTCATTGCATACGTTGGAAAGTAAATTCCTACACTTAAAATACAAAAGATTAAAATAGCAGCTATTGATCCTAAATGTCTGAAGTTAAACTTATTTTTTTTAAGTTTTTTAAAAGTATAATCAACTTTGTATTTTAAAGCATTTGGTTCTTTTACTTTAGATTCTCTAGCCATTTCAAAAAGTTTTCTATCAAAATCATCAATCATAAATACATCCCCCTTAAATATTATCTTTAAGAATTTCATATAAAGCTTCTTTAGCTCTAAAAAGTCTAGATTTTACAGTTCCTTCAGCTATATTTAGTGCCACTGCAATATCTTTATAAGACATGTCCTCGAAGTAGAAAAGTATTGTTATTACTCTTAAATCTTCTTTTAAACATTTGATTGCATCATATAAATCTATATTTTCATAGTTTTCAGTTATATATAATTCAGAACTTAACTCCTTTGGAGTGTTTTTATTTTTCTTATAGATTTTATTACACTCATTTATTAAAATTCTTATTAACCATGTTTTAAAATACCTTTCATCCTTTAGAGTATTAATTTTATTAAAGGCTATTAAAATAGTAGTTTGAATAGCATCTTCAATATCTTCTTCAACTTTTAAAATTCCTTTAGCTACCCTATACATAGAAGTGAGATTTTCTTTTATTAATAGTTCAAAGTTTTGAGACAATCTCTCTTTGGTTAATTTTTTATACGAAACTTTATTAAATGAATTTTTATTAAAAAAGCTTATTAGTTCCAACATCATCCCTCCTTTTTCAACTATTAGAGAGTAAATTATACAGAATTGTTCCATAAAAAAATGGGTGTTTTTATTTTATTTACAAATAATAAAAAGTTTTTAATATTATTTAAAAATTAACTGGTTTTAAGCTCTATTAAAAATTATTAGGTTGATAATTTCACCATATAAATTAGAATTTTAAGAAACGATAGTTAGAATTAATATGGTAATTTAGATATGTTTGTATAAAAAGATTATTTTTCCTTGAGAGGTTAATAATTAGAATTAATACAATAAAGTTTTCTTAGTGTATTTCTCTTTAATATGGTAAAATTAATATATTACACTTAATTTAAAACATAATTTTTAAGTGTTTACTTTAATAAAAAAATAGAGATTATTTTTAAGATTTAAACTTAAAAAATAGCATTTTATATATGATTAAAAATATTTTATAGAAACAATATTAGATGAAAGGATGTGAAGGAAATGGGGGATAAGAAGTTTTGTCACTTGCATCTACACTCTGGGTATAGTTTGCTTGATGGTTCTGGAAAAATAAAGCCACTTATTAAAAGGGCAAAGGAACTTGGAATGGAAAGTATAGCATTAACTGACCATGGTGTTATGTATGGATGTGTTGACTTATATAAAGAAGCTAAGGCTGAAGGCATAAAACCTATCTTAGGATGTGAAGTTTATGTTGTGCCTAAGTCTAGAAAGATAAAGAGCAATGATGAAGATAATAAAACATATCACTTAGTTCTTCTTGTTAAGAATGAAAAGGGATATGAGAACCTTATGAAAATTGTTTCTGTAGCATCTATTGAAGGCTTTTATTATAAACCAAGAATTGATAGAGAATATTTAAAAGAACATTCAGAGGGAATAATAGCCCTAAGTGCTTGTCTTGGAGGAGAAGTTCAAAAAGCTATTTTAAATGGAAATATAGATAAAGCGAGAGAAGCTGCAATATTCTATAGAGATACATTTAAGGATGGATTTTATTTAGAACTTCAAAATCATGGAATAGAAGAGCAAAAAAAGGTTAATGAAGTAAATATACAATTAGCTAAAGAACTTAATATTCCTTTAGTTGCAACAAATGATGTTCACTATATAAATCAGGAAGATTCAAAGGCACATGACATACTTATGTGCATACAAACTGGAAAAACTGTAGATGATCCAAATAGAAGAAGATACCCCTCTGACCAATTCTATTTAAAATCACCAGAGGAAATGTGGGATATGTTTGATTACATTCCAGAAGCTTTAGAAAATACATTAAAGATTGCAGAAGAATGTAATTTTGATTATGAATTCCATGTTTCAAAGCTTCCAAAGTTCCCACTTCCAGAAGGGGTAGAGCCTTTTGAATATCTAAGAAAGACTTGCTTTGATGGTCTTATAGATAGATTAGAAGAACTTAAGCCTCTTAAGGAAAAGGGAATATATGATATAGATAAGGTTTATGAAATTGGTGAGAATAATGAAAAAGTAAAAGAGGATATTGAAAGGCTTGAATATGAGCTTGGAGTAATCAAGCAAATGGGATATGTTGATTACTTCCTAATAGTTTGGGATTTCATTAAGTATGCCAATGATAATGGGATACCAACTGGCCCAGGAAGAGGATCAGCAGCTGGAGCATTAGTTGCCTATACCTTAGGAATAACAAAAATAGACCCTATGAAATACAGCTTACTCTTTGAACGTTTCCTTAATCCGGAGAGAGTAAGTATGCCAGATATAGACTCTGGTGCGACACGTTGGTAATTGAAAAGATTACCCACTAAGTTGAAAAAAACTTAGGAGAACTAATACTCCGAGCAATTAAATGAGGAAGTAACGCTCCGAAGAATTGCCATTAAAGCTACGGTATGCAGTGGATTAAGCTATTATGAAATTGTGTAAAGCCCGTTAAAGTAGGCAGAAAAGTTACCCTAACAAATAATGTTGAGGAAAGGCTTAAATAGTCGTAACTGATATGTCTGATGTCTATGAAGTATAACTATGGTGAGTATCCAAAATGTGTAATGGAGACGAACTACTGACTGACTTATCGTGAATGTCGCTTAGTAGAAATGCTAAGAGAACCAAATTTGGTTTATCATCAAAAGGATGAGTAAAGGCTCGGTTAAGAAAATCCTACAATCTTTACAGGAGATTGGGTTGATGACGGTATTTAGGTAGCACCTACGGATATACGGTACAGATAGGAGTATTGGAACGTGGAAAGCCTTGAACATTGAGATATAGCTATCGATGAAGTGTTTTAAGGGAAAGGAAAGATGAATATATCTTCTATAACCTTAATTAATCAAGGTGAGAGTAGAGCCATAGTACCTATGAAGCTATGATAATAAGTAGTGGAGGGATAGGCTCAAGTCGTTTGAGTAGATTAAATATTATGTTTTTAAAATTTGCGAAAAAATGTTTAGGTTCTTGTAAGACTAATAGAAACGAAAATTCTCAAAGAAAATTCTTTCTTTATAAAGGAGGATGATTAGTTGACTAAACATAAACTAACGAAAAGAAAAGTCCTAAGATATAATGAGTATTACGGACAGCAAGAAATATTAGATGAATTGTATAAAAAGTCAAGTGAAGGTCAGTATTTTAATAAACTATATGAATTAATAATAGATGAGAATAATATCCTAAAAGCATATAGAACAATTAAAAGAAATACTGGTAGCAAAACCAAAGGTGTAAATGGTCATACAATAAAGTACTTAGAAAGATTATCTAAAGATAAACTAATAAGTATGGTAAGAAGTAGACTAAACAACTACACACCTAATCCAGTAAGAAGAGTATTTATACCAAAATCCAATGGTAAACAAAGACCATTAGGGATACCTACAATTGAAGATAGGCTAATACAACAATGTATTCTTCAAATATTAGAACCAATTTGTGAAGGAAGATTCCATAAATCAAGCTTTGGATTTAGACCTAATAGGAGTACACATCAAGCAATAGCAAGATGTCAACACTTAATTAATCATAGTAAAAATCATTTTGTTGTGGATATCGACATAAAAGGGTTCTTCGATAATGTAAATCATGGTAAATTAATAAAACAAATTTGGACTATAGGAATTAGAGATAAACGAGTATTATGTATAATAAGCAAAATGCTTAAAGCTGAAATAGTAGAAGAAGGAAAACCAACTAAGGGAATTCCACAAGGAGGAATCTTATCTCCACTACTTGCAAACATAGTACTAAATGAGTTCGATTGGTGGATATCTAACCAATGGGAAACAAAAACAACAGAATATGAATATAACCAACCAAGTTCAAAAATTAAAGCTTTAAAAAGCACTAAACTAAAACCTTGTTACATTGTCAGATATGCAGATGATTTTAAATTATTTACCGATAGCAGGACAAATGCAAAAAAATTATTCATAGCAAGTAAACTTTGGCTAAAAGACAGACTATCATTAGAGGTTAGTGATGAAAAAAGTAAAATCACTAATCTTAGAAAAAATGGTTCAGACTTCTTAGGAATAAGATTGAGAGCTGTACCAAAGGGAACATCTCAATTAGGATATGTCTCACAGAGTAAAATTGAACCAAAAAGAAAAAAGAAAATAATTGAAGTCTATAAAAATAAGCTAAAAGACTTAAAGAATAATGCAAGTGTCGATAAAGTCAAAAACCTTAATGGATTCACATTAGGAATTCACAACTACTATAAAGTAGCAACAGATGTAAGGCAAGATTTTAATGACATATTCCATATAATTTACGGTAAATATAAAACACTTAAAAGAAAGAATATAATTGTTAAAAAAGGTGTTGAAAATGAAGTGTTAAAAACATTCTATAAGGGATATAATGAAGAGTTGGAAAGTTGTTGCAAAATAACATTATACCCAATACATTTTATACACTTTAAAAAGCCAATACAAATTCACCCTGAGGTTACGCCATATACTGAAATAGGGAGAAAGAGAATACACAATACATTAAATGTTGTAACGGTATTTGAATTAGAAAGACTTAGAAAAGGTAATTTTGGAAACCGAAGCGTCGAATATCTTGATAATAGAATATCGAGATTTGTAGGTCAAAACGGAAAGTGCTACGTTACTGGTATTAGGTTAGAAACTGCCGAAGTTCATTGTCATCATAAAATACCACTTAAATATGGTGGAACTGATGGATATGATAACTTAATAATAGTACATAGTGAGATTCACAAAATTATACACTCAACTAATATAAAACTGATTTTGCAAACCACCAAAGATTGGACTGTGAAATCAAAACTAAAATTAAATCAATTAAGAAAACTCGCAAATTTAGAACTAATAAATTTTTAATATAGTTGCATAATATATCTACAATTCAAACGAGGGAACGCCGTATGAGGTGAAAGTCTCACGTACGGTGTGGAGTGGGGGAAAAGTTGGAGATAATATCAAAAACTTACCTATCACTATACTTCTGTTATGAGGGAAGACAAAGAGTTATAGACTATGTTGTTGAGAAGTATGGTCACGACAATGTATCACAGATTATAACTTTTGGAACAATGGCAGCAAGAGCTTGTATTAGGGACGTAGGTAGAGCTATGAATTACACTTATGCAGAGGTTGATAGAATAGCTAAACAAATACCTACAGTTCTTGGGGTAACAATAGATAAGGCTTTAGATTTAAATCCAGAGCTTAAAACAATATATGATACTGAAGAGAGAGTAAAAGAACTTATTGATGTAAGTAGAAGGCTAGAAGGGCTTCCAAGACACTCATCAACTCATGCTGCGGGAGTAGTTATAGCTTCTCAGCCTTTAGTTGAATATGTCCCGCTTCAAAAAAATGATGAATCTATTGTAACTCAATTTGATATGACAACCCTTGAAGAGCTTGGTTTATTAAAAATGGACTTCTTAGGTCTTAGAACCTTAACTGTTATGCGTGATGCTGTGGATATGATCAAGTATAACAGAGGCGTAGACATAGATTTAGATAATTTAGACTTTGATGATAAAGAAGTTTATAAAATGATTGGTGAAGGAAATACAGTAGGGGTATTCCAGTTAGAGTCAGCAGGAATGACATCTTTCATGAAAGAACTTAAGCCAGACTGTTTAGAGGATATCATAGCGGGAATATCATTATATAGACCAGGTCCTATGGCGGAAATACCAAGATATATAAGTGGTAAAAGAGATCCAAAGTCAGTAGAATATATAGTTCCTGAACTTGAAAATATATTAAATGTAACCTATGGGGTTATGGTTTACCAAGAGCAGGTTATGGAGATTGTTAGAAAATTAGCAGGATATTCCATGGGAAGAAGTGACCTTGTTAGAAGAGCTATGTCTAAGAAAAAGCATAAGGTCATGGAAGAAGAGAGAAAGAACTTCATTTATGGAATTGAAGATGAAAATGGAAATATAGAGGTTCCAGGTTGCTTAAGAAATGGTATTTCAGCTGAGGCGGCTAACAAAATATTTGACTCTATGATGGACTTTGCATCCTATGCATTTAACAAAAGTCATGCTGCTGCCTATGCCGTAATAGGATTCCAGACAGCTTATCTTATGAGATATTATCCAGTAGAGTTTTTAGCTGCTATGCTTAACTCTGTTATGGGTAACAGTGATAAGGTATCTGAATATATAAGAAGTGCAGAAAAGCTTGGAATTCAGGTATTACCACCAGATATAAACGAGAGTTATACTAAGTTTACAGTTAAGGGTGATACTATAAGATTTGGTATGGGAGCTATAAAAAATGTAGGGGTAAATGTTGTAGAAAACATAGCTAAATCAAGAGATGAAAAGGGTAAATTCACTTCACTTATGGATTTTTGCAATAAAATAGACTTAAGTATTGTAAATAAAAGATCAGTAGAAAGTTTAATAAAAGCTGGTACATTTGATAGCTTAAATGTTTATAGATCACAATTATTATCTGTTTTTGAAAAAATAATGGATGGAGTATATTCTCAGAGAAAGAAAAATATAGATGGGCAAATGTCATTGTTTGGAGCGCTTCAAGAGGAAAGTGAATCAAACTTAGAAATAAGATACCCAAACATAAAGGAATTCAACAAGAAATATATGCTTGCTATGGAAAAGGAAATGACAGGACTTTATATGAGTGGTCATCCACTAGATGATTATGAAAAGCCTTTAAAGGAGCAAACATCAATAACTATAGAAAAAATAATAGAAGCTCAAAAGAATTTAAATGAGCAAAAAAATGTTGAATTAGAAGATTTAGTCTTAGACAGTTCTTTAACTGATGGAACTAGAGTAATTATAGGGGGAATTCTTACTAATGTTTCTAGAAAGGTAACTAGAAATAATACTCTTATGGCATTTGCAAAGGTAGAGGACTTAACTGGTTATTTAGAATGTGTTATATTCCCTAAAACCTTAGAAAAATGTAATGCACTAGTAAATGAGGACTCCTTTGTTTTAATAAGGGGAAGAGTTTCTCTAAAGGAAGATGAGGAGCCAAAAATACTTTGTGAAGATATACAACCACTAGAATTAATAAATTCTTCAAAGGTGTATATAAAGGTTGAAGATAGAGAAAAAGCTAATATGATAGTTAAGCCTTTAAGAGTTTTATTATCACAATATAAAGGTGATTCTCCAGTTTATATATTTGCAGCAAAGGAAAAAGCATCTTTTAGATTAAACAGAGATATGTGGGTTGATTTAGATACAGATGTAATAGACTTTTTAATTAGCAAATTTGGAGAAGGAAATGTAAAAGTAGTTGAAGGTTAATATTATAATTCAGAGTTGAAAGAAAAGTTTAAGTGTTTTCATAAAGATTGAAATTTTAAATTTAATCTTATAATATTAAACTTAAAATTTGTTAAAACTAAATAAAATAGGAAATGAATGTCCACTTTAGAAGGAAAACTAGAGTATAAAATATTTTTTTAATAGAATGGGTATTAACGATTACTTATTGAGTTTGAGAGAGATATTTTAAATGAAGCACTAGTAACAGTCTTTTTAAAAGTGGACTTTTTTTTAAAAAGTGCTAAAATTAATTTGTAAATTTTCTTAAAATTAAAAAAATAAAATTTTTTTAAAATAAGTGCATAAATTTATTATATTAAAATTTATGATTTGTTTTAAGGATGAGATATAGTGAAATTTAACTTAGAATTTTTTATATTTAATTAAATATTAAAAAGATTTTAGAGCATAATAATAATTGAAAAAATTATCATATATCGAGTTTTTTTTCTTTAATTCTACACAAAAAGGTTGAAAATAAGCACTACTTTAAGTACAATTAATTGTGGTAGAATAGTATTAATAAAGTTGCATAGGGTATTTAAATTTTTGATAAAATTTAAATTAGAATAAAATTTAAAATAGTTTAAAATTGATAAACATTTAACATATATAAATAATATCTTAAAAATGTGGGTAATATTTGACACTGTTGGGACTTAGTTTGTCCCAAGTGGTGTAGAGGAGGAAAATATTATGAAAAAGATTGCTGTTTTAACAAGTGGTGGAGATGCACCAGGAATGAACGCTGCCCTAAGAGCAGTTACAAGAATGGCTTTACACCATGGACTTGAAGTAATGGGAGTTCAAAGAGGATACGCTGGATTAATAAATGGAGAACTATTCAAAATGGATAGAAAATCTGTTTCAGAAATCATAAACAGAGGTGGTACAATCTTAAGAACTGCTAGATGTTTAGAATTCAAACAAGAAGAAGTAAGAGAAAAAGCTGCACAAATATTAAAAGCTTACGGTGTTGAAGCTTTAGTAGTTATAGGTGGAGATGGATCATTCATGGGAGCTAAACTTCTTTCAAAATTAGGAGTTAAGACTGTTGGATTACCAGGAACAATCGATAACGACTTATCTTACACAGATTACACTATAGGATTTGATACTGCATTAAACACAGTAGTAGATGCTATAAACAAATTAAGAGATACATCAACTTCACACGAAAGAGTATCTATCGTAGAAGTTATGGGAAGAAACTGTGGAGATCTTGCTTTATATGCTGGTATCGCAGGTGGAGCAGAAGCTATAATAGTTCCAGAAATGCCATTTGATAAAGATGAATTAATCAAAACTATCTTAGAAGGTAGAACAAATGGAAAAACTCACAGCATAATAGTTGTTGCTGAAGGAGTTGGAGGATCAGCTGAATTAGCTAAAGAAATAGAATCTGTAACTGGTATAGAAACTAGAGCTACAATTTTAGGTCACATCCAAAGAGGTGGATCACCAACTGCTGATGATATAGTATTAGCATCAAGAATGGGAGCTAAAGCTGTAGAAGTTTTATTAGAAGGAAAAACTTCAAAAGTTATAGGAATTAAAGAAAATAGAATATTCGATATGGATATAGATGAAGCTTTAGATATAGAAAGAAGCTTTGACGAAAGTCTTTACGAAATGGCTAACGCTATAAACAAATAATTTTAGTTAATGACATAATAAATTTTTTAAATTTATTATTTATTATATATTTTAAACTTAGGGTTAATTTTTTTACGAGGGAGTGTTTTTTAAATGAGAAGAACAAAATTAGTATGCACTATCGGACCAGCTAGTGAAAACGAAGAAATCTTAACAAAAATAATCGAAGCAGGTATGAACGCTTCAAGACACAATTTCTCACATGGTGACCATGAAGAACATAAAGGAAGAATGGTTAAAGTAAGAGAAATATCAAAAAAATTAGGTAAAGAAGTAGCTATATTATTAGATACTAAAGGACCTGAAATAAGAACTGGAAAATTCGAGCCAAGCAAAGTTGAATTAACTGCTGGAACTGAATTTACTATATATGCTGGAGCAGAAGACGTAATAGGAGACACTACTAAGTGTTCAGTTACATATGCTGGATTAGCTAAAGACGTTAAAACTGGAGATACTATCTTAATAGACGACGGTTTAGTTGGATTAGAAGTTGTATCTGTAGAAGGAAACGCTGTTAAATGTGTAGTAAGAAACACTGGATTAGTTGGAACTCACAAAGGAGTTAACGTTCCTGGAGTATCAATAAAATTACCAGCTATGACTGATAAAGATAGAGCTGACTTAATATTCGGTTGTGAAATGGGCGTTAACATGGTTGCTGCTTCATTCATAAGAAAAGCAGAAGACGTTAAAGCTATAAGAGAAGTATTAGTTGCTAACGGTGGAGCTGATATACAAATATTCTCAAAAATCGAAAACCAAGAAGGTGTTGATAACATAGATGCTATCATCGAAGCTTCAGACGGTATCATGGTAGCTAGAGGAGACCTTGGTGTTGAAATACCAATGGAAGACGTTCCTTCAGTTCAAAAAATGATCATCGAAAAATGTAACAATGCTGGAAAACCAGTTATAACTGCTACTCAAATGTTAGACTCAATGATGAGAAACCCAAGACCAACAAGAGCTGAGGTTTCAGACGTAACTAACGCTATCTTAGATGGTACTGATGCTATCATGTTAAGTGGTGAGTCAGCTAACGGAAGTTGGCCAGTAGAAGCTGTTGAAACTATGGTTAAAATAGCTACTAAATCAGAAGAAATGTTAAGCTACGAATTAGCTTCATCAAAAGCTAAAAAACATATACCAGCTGTACCAGGAGTTATCTCAAGAGCTGCTTGTAACGCTGCACACGAGTTAAAATCAGCTGCTATAGTTTCATTAACTCAATCAGGAGCTACTGCTAAGAGAATATCTCAATGCAGACCAGATGCACCAATCGTTACTGTAACTCCAAATGAAAGAGTTGCTAAGAAAGTTGCTTTATGCTTCGGAGTTTACCCAGTTGTTGCTGAAAATGCTACAATGGAAAACGCTGTTGAAATAGCTAAAAATGCTGGATTCGTTAAAGCTAATGACACTGCTGTAGTTGTTGCAGGTGTACCAGCTAACGAAGGAAACACTAACATAGTAAAAGTTGAAGTTGTAAAATAATTTTATAACTGATTATAAAAATAGGTAGAGTATTCTACCTATTTTTTTTATGAAAACATACCCTCATTATTTAAATATTTATGAGAGTATGTTTTTGTTGTTTGATATAAAAATTTTTTGGTTTATATTTTTATTGATTAAAAATATAAATTTTGAAAGGTTATAAAGTTAGATAAAATATTATAATCTTAAATGGAAAAATGAGTAGATTTTAAAGAAAATTAATTGTTAATAAAGTGTTAATAAAAGATTATAAGTTTAAAAATGTAAATATTTTAAAATAAAATGAAGATAAAAATAAATTATATTAAATAAAATCTATAAAAATATATTGTTAACAAAAAGTTAACAATATTTTTATGACAAGTAAAAGAAAATAGTGTATATTAGATAGTGCTTATGAAATAATATAAGTAGAATCAAATGGCAACTGATTCCAAGATGAAAAAGTACTTGATGACTGATACCATCGAGTGCTTCTTTTTTTATTTAAAATTATTAGATTAATATAGTTTTATAGTATAAATTTAATATAAATACAAAAAATAACCTCAAATAATATTTTGAGGAGGATTTGAATATGACAAGATTAGCATGTTCAGCTCATAATTGTGTTAACTATGTTAATGGAATGTGTTTAGCTTTGACTATTGAAGTTGATGGAGAGAGTGCAGAGAATAAACAAGAAACCTGTTGCAATACCTTTGCACCAAGAACCTTTGTTAATGCAATTAAAAGTGCATTTAATACTAATTATGCTGGAACAATAATGCAAGCACTAGATAGTCAGGAAGATGTAGATCATAAGATAAAATGCTATGCTATGAATTGTACATATAATGTTGGAATGACTTGTACTTCTACTGATATACAAGTTTTTGGACCAGAAGCTACAACATCTACTTCAACTGAATGTGAAACTTTTTATAAAAAATAATCATTAAAGGCTAGAACTAAAATATTAAATTTTAGGTTCTAGCCTTTTAATTATATGGTAAAATATATTCTTAAGAAATTAATATAAATCACTTCAAAATTATTTGTGGAATATAAGGGGGAGTAAAATGAATGAGTTAGGTAAGATAGCTGTAATTACTGGAGCAACTAGTGGAATAGGGAAGGAATATGCTTTTCAACTAGCTAAAAAAGGATATGATTTAATATTAGTAGGTAGAAGAGTTGAAAAAATTAAAGCTGTTGCAGAAGAGATAGAGAATAATTTTAAGGTTAAGACACATGTAGAAATTTTAGATTTAACTGATGATAATAAACTTGATGATTTTATAAAAAGATTAGAGAAAAAAGATAACATAGAATTTTTAGTGAATAATGCAGGATATGGAGCTGATGATTCCTTTACAAGGGATGAGTATAGTAAGCAGTATGATATGGCAAAGGTTCATATGTTAGTTACTATGAAACTTTGTCATAGCTTAAGCAAGAAGATGAAAGAAAATAATAAGGGATACATAATAAATGTTAGCTCTATGGCTGGATTTAACGTATTTCCAAGTTCCGCAATGTATTGTTCTACAAAGGCTTTCTTAATAAGTTTTACACAATGTTTAGCCATGGAACTTTTAGAGAATAATATAAAGGTTCAATGCCTTTGTCCTGGATTTACTAGAACAGATTTTCATAGCAAATTAAATATGGAAGAGAGTAAATTGCAAAATAAAGGATTTGTAAGATGGATGAGTACAAGAGAAGTGGTGGAAATAAGCTTAAAAAATATAAATAAGAAATTAAAGGTAATAGTTATTCCTGGATTTTGTAATAAATTTTTATATTTTGTTAGTAAGTTTACACCTAGATGGCTCTATTATAAGGTAGCTATAAAGGGATGGGAGTTAATGGACTAATATTATGTAGGACTTAGAGATAATAGTTTTACTATTAGAATTAAATCTAAGGTAGATTGATTAATATTACACATTAATTTATTTAGTATCTCATTTCTTAAAAAAGTTAAGAAGAATTTTTAATATAAAAAATTAAAGAGGTAAATTGGATTCATAAGTTTAAGGAGGATTAAATGGAAAAGTTTCTGAAAAAACTACTAAGTAGAGCATTTATAGTTGGATTTCTTATATTCATACAGTTTGTTATACTTATGGGGGCAATATGGAAAGTAAGCGAAGATTTCATATATGTATATTTTCTGTTTATCTTTATTAGTATAGTAGTATTTATTTATATTGTTAGCAGAAAAGATAATCCATCCTATAAATTAGCATGGGCAGTTCCTGTATTATTAGTTCCTGTCTTTGGAGGATTATTTTATTTAATATTTGGGGGAAATAAGACAAGCAAAAAGTTTAGAAAACAAATAAAAGCTTCTTATGATGAAACGGCACACTTATTATATGATGATAGAACAGTTTTAGAGGAGCTAGAAAACTTAGATAAAAGCATAGCTAATCAATCAAGGTACATAGCTGATTACTCTCAGTTTCCAGTATATAAAAATACTACAACTGAGTATTTATCTCCTGGAGAGGTATTTTTTGAAAGATTAAAGGAAGAGTTAAAAAAGGCAAAGCACTACATATTTATGGAATATTTCATAGTACATGAAGGAGTTATGTGGAACTCTATTTTAGAAATATTAGAGGAAAAGGTTAAAGAAGGGGTAGAGGTTAGATTCGTTTATGATGATATGGGATGCTTAGGCACTTTACCATATAAGTATAATGAAGTTTTAGAGTCTAAGGGAATTAAATGTATGGTGTTTAATCCTTTTGTCCCACTTTTGTCCTTAAGGATGAATAATCGTGATCATAGAAAAATAACTGTTATAGATGGACATACTGGATTTACTGGAGGAATAAACTTAGCTGATGAATACATAAATGAAATTGTTAGATTTGGACATTGGAAGGATGCTTCAATAATGTTAAAGGGGGATGCTGTTTGGAACTTAACAGTTATGTTTCTTCAAATATGGAATTTCTATAGTGAAAGAAAAGAGCAGTATGAAAAATATTACCCATATTTTCATCATGAGGATGAATTTGAAAGTGATGGATATGTTCAGCCCTATGGAGATAGTCCTTTAGATGATGAAATAGTAGGGGAAAATGTATATTTAAATATTATAAATAAGGCAAAGGACTACGTTTATATAAATACTCCATATCTTATTATTGATAATGAGCTTGTTACAGCACTTACTCTTGCTGCTAAAAGTGGAATAGATGTTAGAATAGTTACTCCTCATATTGAGGACAAATGGTATGCGCATATAGTTACAAGGGCCTATTATCCTCAGCTTATAGAATCAGGTGTTAAGATATATGAATATACTCCAGGATTTATTCACTCAAAGACCTTTGTCTCTGATGATGAAATAGGAATAGTAGGTACTATAAATATGGATTATAGAAGTTTATACCTTCACTTTGAATGTGGAGTTTGGCTATATAAAACTAAATCAGTAGGACAAATAAAAGATGATTTCTTAAAAACTTTAGAAAAATGTCAAAGAATAACTTTAGAAGATTGTGCTAAGGTTAAAGTTCCTACTAGAATTTTAAGATCTATAATAAGAGTATTTGCTCCACTTATGTAATTAAAGTGGTAACAGTAATTAAAATAGTAATTAAAAAGTTTTAGAAGAAATTAAAGCTTATTTTCTTCATTTATGTAATTAAAATAGAAAAAAATTAAGTTGTAAAATTTTGGTGAGAGATTTAATGAAGTAATGCTTAAAATAATATAATTCAACATAAAAATTTTGAAAAGGAGGCTAAAACATAGCCTCCTTTTGGTGTTAGAGTGAAAATTTATTATTTTCTTTCGAAACTTCCACAATCAGTACATTCTGTAGAACAAGCCTCAGCAGTGTGCTTTACAACTTCGATTTTGTTTAGAGTACAATAATTGTCCTCATTACAATGGTACTTACATTCATTAACTGTACATCCGATACTTGAATTGTGTTTCATAATAAATTCCTCCTTATGTTAAGAACCTCTTTGTTGGAACTACCAACAGTATATATAATGTGTAAAAAGGAGTCTATTTATACTGGTAGTTTAATCTAATTTATATAGAGATAATTTTAAAAATAAAAGCCTAAATCTTAATTTCATTAAAAATATTGAAAAATTAAGAAAAAAATGGTATTATAATGGATTAAGTAGCTTAGTATTTTGTTTTATATATAATAAAATTTATATAAATGATCTTTTACAACAAGGTTTTAAACCAGCAGCTGATATTGATAGAGATATATTAGTTAGTAAAGGATTCTTAGCAATGAATTAAAATAAAAAGCAAAGTCAAATTTTTGGCTTTGCTTTTTATTTTAATTATAAATGGTGTTATACTTAATATTATTTACTTTGGAGGAAGTTATGTTTAAAAATTTAACTTTTAATGAAAATGAGAAGAAGTATATACAAATAGCAAGGTATATTAGAGAGCTTATTAATAGGGGAGTTTTAATAGAAGGAAGTAAACTGCCTTCCTCAAGGGAGATTAGCAGTATTTTATCAATAGGAAGAAATACGGTTATGTCTGCTTATGAAATTTTAGAAAGTGAAGGCTTTGTTGAAACCATAAAAGGTAAGGGAACCTTTGTAAAAAAAGAATTTTCTAATGAAAAGTCTACTAAAGTTTCATCAATTAAAAAAGAAAACTCTGAAATTAAAGAGGATAATAAGTGGAATATTGATTGGAAGTATAAAACTAATGAATATGGAGTATTAGCTGAAAGTTTAGATATTATAAAAAGTGAAGAGAAGTGGGAAAAGGGAATGATTTCTTTTAAAAGTATAGCTCCTCCAGGAAATCTTTTTAATATTGAGGAGTTAAAGAGATCCTTTTCTAATAGAATTGCCTTAGAAAAACATAAAATAGTTAATTATGGATATGCTGTGGGATATAAACCTTTTATATATTATTTAAAGGATTATATGAAGGAAAAGGGCGCTTATTCAGAGGAAAAAGAAGTAATAGTAACTAATGGATTTACAGAGGGACTAGATATGATGCTTTCTGCATTTACAAAAGAGGGAGATTATATACTTTGTGAAAATCCAACCCATAACACAGCTTTAAAAATAATGAAAACTCACAAACTAAATATTATTGGAGTTAAAATGACCAAAGATGGCATGGACATAGAGGATTTAAATAAAAAAATTAAAAAATTTGGGGAAAAAATTAAATTTGCTTACTTAATTCCCTCATATCATAACCCAACAGGCGTTGTGGCATCTATTAAAAAGAGAGAAGAGGTCTATAATATTTTAAAAGATGCTGGTATTCCCATTATAGAAGATGGTTTTAATGAGGAGCTTTTATATGAAAGTTCTCCAACTATTCCTTTAGCATCCTTAGATAGAGAAAGCAATGGGGTAATATACATAGGAAGTTTTTCTAAAATATTATTTCCAGGTTTAAGAATAGGATGGGTATATGGAGATAAGAAAATAATAGGGATATTAGAAAGCGTAAAAAGATGTAGAAATATCCACACCTCCTTCTTAGATCAAGGAATTCTTTATGATTTCATGATAAGTGGGGCCTTTGAAAAGTATATTAAGAAAGTTAGAAAAGTTTATAAGGAAAAATATAAATTTACTAAGAGGGTAATAGAAAAATATATTAAAGAAGCAGAAATTTGGGGCGAAGGTGGACTCTATATGTTCTTAAAAATAAAAGGTGTTGATACAAGAGAGCTTTTAAAAAGGTGCTATGATAGGGGAGTTCTCTTTATGCCTGGAGATTTATTTTATATAGATAAGGATCTTTACTTAGAAAAAGAAAACAGAGTATTTTCTTTAGAGGAACATAATATTAAAGGGCGAGAGAAGAGAGATACCTTAAGGATTGGTTTTACAAGGCTTTCAGAGGAAGAGATAGAAAAGGGCATAAAGATAATTGGTGAGGAAGTTAAGAGTATTTTAACTTAATCTAGTAGAGAAAGCTTATTAATAGTGCGTTGTAAAAGGTAATTTCATATGATAAACTTTAAAAGTTAGTTATTAGTTAAGTTTATATAATAACTTAATATGATGATTTAGTTCGTTTTGTATTTTAGTGTAATTAACTAAAATAATAATTAGTAAAAATACTGAATTTAGGATAGTATTAAAAAATAGCTTTTATATTAAGAGGAAATTAAAGTGATTTGTTCTAATATAAATGAAATTTAGGTTTTTAAATAAACCATAGAGAATAGATGATTAAATATACATAAGGGAGTTTTAGTGGATGGTTGAAAAGAATAAAGAATATATTTTTGATATAATCTCTCAAGGATATGAGGGTGAAGGAATAGCTAAAATTGATAATAAATACCCAATTTTCATTGAGGGAGCTTTAAAGGGCGAAAAGGTTAAAGTAAGAATAGTTAAGGTTAATAAAAATTTTGCCTATGGAAAACTTATGGAAGTATTAGAAGCTTCAGAGGAAAGAGTTAATCCCCCTTGTGCTATTTATAAAAGATGCGGTGGATGTAAACTTCAGCATGCTTCTTACAAGGCACAATTAGATTTTAAATGGGATAGAGTTAAGGACTGTGTTAGTAAGATTGGAAAGTTAGATCCTAGCATAGTTAAATATCCTTTAGGAATGGAGAATCCTTGGAGATATAGAAATAAGGTTCAGTTACCAATAGGATTAATTAATGGAGAGGTTAAAATAGGGTTCTTTGCTCCAAGAAGTCATGATATTATTGATATGGAATCTTGCTTAATTCAAGATGAAATAGGAGATAAGGTTGTTAAACTTACTAGAGAATGGATAGAGAAGTTTAATATAAGACCATATAATGTAGATGGTGAGTATGATGAAAAGGGAATAGTAAGACACATAATGATAAGAAGAGGTTTTACAACTAATGAGGTTATGGTTGTTTTAGTTACAAATGGAGAAAACCTTCCTCATAAAGAAGAGTTTGTAGACTTAATGGTTAAAAATATTCCTGGAATAAAGAGTATTATACAAAATATAAACTCAAAGAAAACTAATGTAATATTAGGTTTAGAAAGTAAAACTCTATGGGGAGAAGATACAATATCAGATTACATAGGAGACTTTAGATTCAACATATCTCCATTATCATTCTTCCAAGTAAATCCTACTCAAACAGAGGTTTTATATGGTAAGGCTTTAGAATATGCAAATCTTACAGGAAATGAAGAGGTATTTGATGCATATTGTGGAACAGGAACAATAACATTATTCCTATCACAAAAGGCTAAAAAAGTTTATGGAGTAGAAATAATTCCACAGGCTATAGATAATGCTTGGATAAATGCAAAGGAAAATAAAGTAGAGAATGTAGAATTCTTCGTTGGAGAATCAGAAGTGGTGATTCCAGACTTAATAAATAAGGGAGTAAAGGCTGATGTGGTAGTAGTAGATCCGCCAAGAAAAGGGTGCGATAAAAAATTACTAGATGCCATAACAAATATAGATGCTAAAAAAATAGTATATGTAAGCTGTGATCCAAGTACCTTAGGAAGAGACTTACAAGTATTAGAAGAGAATGGCTATAAAACTTTAGAAGTTCAACCAGTGGATATGTTCCCAAACACTGCACATATTGAAAATGTCGCTTTACTTATTAAGAAATAATTGTAAAGATACATTAAACTCGAAAAAATACCTTGAAAGATTACCCGGAACCAAGAAAGCCTAAATAAAAGAGGTTCGAAAAGGATTCGTTAAAAGGAAATAAAAAGAATAAAAAAAGAAAAAACAATACCCTTTGAAGGCAAAAGAAAAGAGCCTTTAGAGGGTTTTTTGCGTAAAAAATGGGGGCAAAATTAAGAAAAATAGTGCTAAATCCATTTAGACAATTACGGAAATCTCTAAAAGTCGAAAAAGAAAAATGGTAATGAAAACCATGAGAAAAATGGGAGAAAAGTAGTTCGATAATTTTGGGAGTGAACCAAGACAAGCGAGTTTGAGGGGGATGTTTTGGTGTGACTTTTTGGGGGGAGTACATAGTAAGGAGCAATTTTTATAGAAAAATTATGATGAAAAAAATAAATTTACTTTTTTAGGAAAATTGAATGCGATAATTTTGATTACAGATAGAAGTAAATTTTGAATAGTTTTCGTAAGTTTTCGTTCATTCACTCAGTAGGTTTTCGTAAAATTGTCGTGCATTCATGCAATAGGTTTTCGCAGGTTATTAGTAAATTTACGAAAGTATTAGTTTTCATATTAATAAATTAAGTAGTTTTGATATTGAGTTGTAAAAATATGTATTGGGTGGTAGCATATAAAGTATATTTGTATTTATAAGAGGTATAGTTATGATAATTTTGAGTGATGGATATAAGATTTCAACTAAAATACTAATTAGTATTAATAGAAACATTGAAAATATTATTGAGATTTTCTTAGAAACTTGTAAAGGTGAAGAAGATAATGAGACTCTTCGTTATATATTTCCTGAATTTTTATTTAGAAAAAACAAAGTTTTATGTATGGATATAATAAATGAATTAGATGAATATACAAGAGATAATTATTATCATAAATTAAAGCTAATACAAGAATATGCATTGTTTTATTTATTAAATTGGTGGGTGGATATAGACGGTATTGAATTTGACGAAATAATTAGTGATAGTGATATTAAATCAGAGGATGATTTATATATATCAAGCAAAGTTAATGATATAAAAGCATATAAAGATTTTCTATTTGATGATTGGGATTTTGAAAATTTAAATGATTTTTTAGAATTACATCCATTATTTGTAGAACTGTTTTTTAATATAAATTTAAGTGAATATTTAGATTTAATGCCAGATGATAAAAGAAAAGAATATATTGATTTAAAAGAACAATTAAATAAAAGAGTAATAGAAGATGATGACTTAGAAATGCTTATAGTTAAACAAATATATAATGCATTAAGATTAAAAGAAAATAACCCTAAAAGACTGATGAATACTTCAGAGACTGAATTGAGTGATGACATTAGAGATATAATATCCAATAAATTAAATGATAAAAATATAATTGTTGAAAGAGAAAGACCAAGTGGATTTTCAAAGGTTGTAATAGGAGAATGTGATTTTTATATGTATTCATATAAAAATGGAATATATAAGACAATAGCTATTGGAGAAAATAAAGAATGGGGAAATTATGAAAAGCAATTAAAACAGCTCATAGGATATATGAATAGTAATACATTATTGGGTTTTACAATATTGTTCAATAAGACGGTTAAACTTGAAACTGCATTAAAAAAACGTATGGATATATTAAAAAATATTAGTGTTATAAATGATAATAAAAAATATTTTCAGGTTATTGGAGATATAAAAGAGATGGATGGAATGAAGAATGTATTAGTTACTAAACATAGAAACCCCGAAGAAAACATCTTCTTTAAAATCTATCATTTTATAATTAATTCAAAACTTGATGAGAGACAAGAATCTGCAATTCAAGCAAGATGATAAAATTAAATTATAAGTGAAGAGAGAAGATATATATCTAATATGAAACAAGTTAAATGACTTAGATTAGTATAACATTAAGTCAAGTGTTTAATATTTAGAAAAGTTATATAAGGAAAAGGAGCATTCGGCAAAATGCTCCTTTTCCTTTTAAATAAATTATACATTAATCATAAATTCATTTTTAATAATTATAACAGAATTACGTTTCTTTGCAAACATTAACAAAGCTTAAATATAGATTTTAAATTAAAGAGTTTTTATTTAGTAAGGTTTGTTTAGTTAATTATATTAGATTAAAATATAATTATAAAAAAAGTTAATTTTAGGAGTTGAATATATATAATGATAAATTTTCAGGATAAAGTGAATTTTATATGGAATAATGCAGAAAAGCTTAGAGGATAATATAATAAAGAACAGTAATGATAAGTCTGAAATAAAGAAAAATAATAGAGAAATTAAAGATATAAGACAAGCTTCAGAGAGATTGTCTAAATTAGTCAGTTTTCACTGGAGATTTTTTTTATTCTTTCTGTTTGATATAAGAAACTTAAGATTGTTAAATAAGACAATTTTCACTACAATAGAAAATGTAATTTTATAAATAAAACATAAGAAATGGAGAATAATTTTGAGAGCGGATAATATTAAATTTAGTTACAACCCTTTATGGAAACTAATGATAGATAGGGATATTACTAATTCTGATTTAATAGAAATATCAGGTATAAGCAAGAGTACATTTTACAAAATGAAAAATTAGGAAAATATTACGATAGATGTATTACTAAAGATATGTACGTGTTTTGATGTTGACATTTCTGAAATTATGGAATGTGAGGATAAAAAGGTGGATAGATAAATGAAAGTTTTAGATAATATAGAGAAGACAGTAAAAGGAGACCTTAAAAAGACGATAAAACAAGATAGTAAGATATCAGTAGCAGCAGCATGTTTTTCAATATATGCTTACCAGGAATTGAAATCTGAATTAAGTAAGGTTGATGAAGTGAATTTTATTTTTACTTCTCCTACCTTTATTAAAGAAAACGTGTCTAAAGAACAGAAAGAGTTTTATATTCCAAGATTAAGCAGAGAAAAAAGTCTATATGGTACAGAATTTGAAGTGAAACTAAAAAATGAATTAACACAAAAGTCTATTGCAAAAGAATGTGTTGAATGGATAAGAAAAAAAGTTACTTTTAAATCAAATAAAACAAATGAATATATGATGGGATTTATGACAGTTGATGAATCTACATATATGCCTTTTAATGGGTTTACAACTGTAGATTTAGGTTGTGAACGTGGAAACAACGTTTATTATCCTGTTCAAAAAACAGAGAGTTTTGAGAATAGCAGATATTATCTAAATCTTTTTGATACACTTTGGAAAGATAAAAATAAGTTTACAGATGTAACTGCAGAGGTTATAGCGGGAATAGAAGAAGCGTATAAAGAGAATTCTCCAGAATATTTATATTTCTTTACTTTGTATAATATATTTTCAGAGTTTCTTGAAGATATATCAGAGGATGACTTGCCGAATGAAGCAACAGGGTTTAAAGAAAGTAAGGTTTGGAATACACTTTATAATTTCCAACAGGATGCAGCACTTGGAATTATAAATAAACTTGAAAAATATAATGGATGTATTTTAGCTGATAGTGTAGGTCTTGGTAAAACTTTTACAGCACTTGCTGTAATCAAATATTATGAAAATAGAAATAAGTCGGTTCTTGTACTTTGCCCTAAGAAGCTTTCTGAAAACTGGAGCACTTATAAAGGTAATTATATAAATAATCCTATTGCAGAAGATAGATTAAGATATGATATATTGTTTCATACAGATCTTTCAAGAGATAAAGGTGAATCAAACGGTATAGATCTTTCAAGACTTAACTGGGAAAATTATGATCTTGTTGTAATTGACGAAAGTCATAATTTTAGAAATGGTGGAGAGATTTCTAAAGATGGTAAAGAAAATAGATATCTTAAGCTTATGAACAAGGTTTTAAGAAGGGGTGTAAGGACTAAGGTTTTGATGCTTAGTGCAACACCGGTAAATAATAAATTTATAGATTTGAAGAACCAGCTTGCACTTGCCTATGAAGGGAATACGGAATTTATAAACAAGAAACTTGATATTGATAGAAATATAGATGATATATTCAGGCAAGCACAAAGAGCCTTTAATACATGGAGTAAACTTCCACCTGAAGAAAGACTTACAGATAATCTTCTTAAAAGTTTGGAATTTGATTTCTTTGAAATTTTGGATAGTGTTACTATTGCACGTTCAAGAAAACATATAGAACGTTATTATGACACAAATGATATAGGAAATTTCCCTAAACGACTGAAGCCTATATCTAAAAGACCACCATTAACAGATTTAGAATCTGCTATAAATTACAATGAAATTTATGGACAACTTATGAGTCTTAAATTGTCCATATATACACCTTCAAATTATATTTTTCCTTCAAAACTTTCTAAGTACGAGGATAAAAGTAAAAAGAAGAATGTTGGAATAACTCAAAAGGGTCGTGAAGAAGGTATTAGAAGACTTATGAGTATTAACCTTCTTAAGCGATTAGAATCTTCTGTGCATTCTTTTAAATTGACTCTTAATAGAATAGAAGAATACATTAAGGACACTATAAATATTATTGCAGAATATAAAAATGGTAATAAAGAACTTGACCTGGTCGATATTTCCAATGTAGATTTTGATGAAGATGATCAGAATATTGATTTATTTGTAGTTGGTAAGAAAGTTAAGATTGACATTAATGATATGGACTATGTTACATGGGAAAATGAACTTAAAGCTGATAGAGATAATTTAGAGCTATTAAAGCTTATGATAGCGGATATTATTCCTGAACATGATAGCAAACTTCAAACATTATTCTCTCTTATTGATAATAAGATGCGAAATCCAATAAATGAAGGAAATAAGAAAATCATAATCTTTACAGCCTTTTCAGATACAGCAGATTATCTTTATGAACATGTAAGTGAATATGTAAAGAAAAAATATAGTTTAGATACAGCAGAGATTACAGGTTCTGTGGAAGGAAAGTCCACTATTAAAGGACAGAAAATGGATCTTAATACTGTTTTAACTTTATTCTCACCGATATCAAAAGGGAAAAAAGTTCTTCTTCCTGGAAGTGATAAGGAAGTCGATGTTCTTATTGCGACAGATTGTATTTCAGAAGGTCAAAACTTGCAGGACTGTGATTATCTTGTAAATTATGATATACACTGGAATCCAGTAAGAATTATTCAGAGATTTGGAAGAATAGACCGTATTGGAAGTAAGAATAGTCAGATACAGCTTATAAACTTCTGGCCAGATATGGACTTAGATGAATATATAAATCTTAAAGCAAGAGTTGAAACCAGAATGAAGATATCCGTTCTTACATCTACAGGAGATGATAACCCTATAAGTCCTGAAGAAAAGGGTGATTTGGAATATAGAAAATTGCAGCTGAAGAGACTTCAGGAAGAAGTTGTAGACCTTGAAGACATGAGTGATGGAATATCTATAATGGATTTGGGACTTAATGAATATCGAATGGATCTTCTTGACTATATTAAAAATGGTGTGAATTTTGATAAGGTTCCAACAGGACTTCATACTATTATAAAAGCTCAAGAAGATTTGCCAAGTGGAGTTATATTTGTACTTAAAAATATAAATAACAGAATAAATAGAGATAGAAGAAATAGGATTCATCCATTCTATATGGTTTATATTTCGGATGATGGCAGAGTTATTACTGATTATCTTAATCCAAAGGAACTTCTTGATACACTCAGACTTTTATCAAGAGGTTATAAAGAACCATTTTTTGATCTTTGTAAAGATTTTAATAAGGAAACTGATGATGGTAAAAATATGGGGGACATATCAGTTCTGTTAAGTGATGCTATAAATTCTGTCGTTAATGTAAAAGAAGAGTCGGATATAGATAGTCTATTTAAGGCAGGAGGTACATCAGCACTCATATCAACTGTAAATGGAATAGATGATTTTGAACTTATATCCTTCTTTGTTGTGAGGTGATAAATATGATTGATTTACCTAAAGATACGTTATTTAATAAGAGAATACCTAAGCAGAAATTCTATGAAAATCTTGATATATCGACATCACTTAAGAGGTCATTTATTGATGAAATCAAGACAATATATTGGAGAAATAAGATATCAGAGGATACTGTAAATATAAAATCTGGTAATGAAGTAAATGAAATACAGGTATTTCTTATAAATCTTAATCAGAAATCGCTTAACGAAAAAGTTTTATTTCAGATAGATATAAAAATTCCATATCATATATTGTTTATTTTACGATATGAAGATGTATATAAGGCAGCTATAGGATATAAAGAAGAAGCAATGTCAGGAAATAATGCTTATAAAGTTAGCAGATTTTATTACACGGATTGGATGAGAGAAGAAGAGCTTCCTATAAAGCTTAAAGGTCTTGATCTTGATGTTGTATATGAAAATATTTTGAGAGATATTGGTGGAGAAAGATTAAATATCCAAAAAGATGAAACTATAGAAGACTCTATTAAAAGAGATGAAAAAATTCAAGAATTGAATTATCAGATAGAGAGGTTGAAAATCAAAAGACGAAAAACCAAACAGCTTAATAAGCAGATGAAAATAAATGATGAGATAAGAATATTGAAAAAGGAAATTAAAAAATTAAAGTAAGGAGATTAGTAATGAAAAAAATGAAGTTTGAGACTGAAGAACTTAGTCAAAAAAACATTGAAAAAATAGGAAAACTGTTTCCAAATTGTATTACAGAAGCAAAAGATGAAAATGGAAAACTGAAAAAGGCGATTGACTTTGAAATGCTTAAGCAGATGCTTTCAGATGATGTTGTAAAAGCAGGGGATGAAACCTATGAATTTACATGGGTAGGCAAGAAAGAAGCTATGGTAGAAGCAAATAAGCCTATCAGAAAGACACTTAGACCTTGCAAAGAAGAATCTAAGGACTGGGATAATACAGAGAACCTTTATATTGAAGGAGATAACCTTGAAGTACTTAAGCTTCTTCAGGAATCTTATCTTAATTCGATTAAAATGATTTATATTGATCCACCTTATAATACGGGCAACGATTTTATTTATAATGACGATTTTAAAATGACAAATGAAGAATACAAAGATGAATCTGGCGAAGTAGACGAAGAAGGTAATAGACTTTTTAAGAATACTGACACAAATGGAAGATTCCATTCAGATTGGTGTTCTATGATGTATTCAAGGCTGATGCTTGCAAGAAATCTGTTAAGTGATGATGGAGTTATATTTATTAGTATTGATGATAATGAAGAAGAAAATCTAAAAAAAATATGTGACGAAATTTTTGGGAAAGAAAATTTTGTTGGAACGATAGTTGTAAAAAGTAATCCACGAGGATCTATGTCTACATCACTATTGGCAGAATTGCATGAATATATTTTAATATATTCTAAATACAAACATTTAGCAGATATTATTGGACATGAATTGTCTGATGAAATGATTTCAGAATATAATAAAAGTGATAAAAATGGAAGGTATAGAGAATTGGGCTTAAGAATGAGAGGTGGATTTTGGAGAAAGGTTGATAGGCCTAATTTATATTTTCCTATTTATGTTAATCCGAAGAATCTAAAAGTATCATTATTATACAGTGAAGATTTTAGTGAAAAAATTTTGCCAATACAACCTTCTACAAACGAAGAAGGAACATGGAGATGGAGCAAAGAAAAAATCTTAAATAATGCGGAACTTTTAATTGGAAAAAAAGTAAAGAGAAGCGGTAAGGAAGTTTGGGACATTTACCAAAAAGACTATTTAATACCGCAGGATAGGAGGACAAAAGCAAAGTCTATATGGGATAAAAAAGAAGTAAATTATCAAAATGCAACGGAAGAATTGAAGCAAATATTTAAAGAAAATAAAATTTTTGAATATTCCAAACCGGTTTTTTTATTAAAAGAAGTAGTGAGTATGATTGGATTTAAAAAAGGTGATATAACATTAGATTTTTTCTCTGGATCGTCTACAACTGCCCATGCAGTTATGGAATTGAATGCAGAAGATAATGGAAAACGTAAATTTATTATGGTTCAGATTCCCGAAGAATGTGATAAAAAATCTTCAGCTTATAAAGCTGGATATAAGAATATTTGTGAGATTGGAAAAGAACGTATTAGATGTGCTGGAGATAAGATAAAAGAAGATAACAAAGATAAAGAGGGTATTGAAAATATTGATATAGGATTCAGAGTTCTTAAGCTTGATGATACAAATATGAAAGATGTATATTATGCTCCAGATAAATATAATCAGGAAAAGCTCTTTGATTTTGAATCTAATATTAAAGAAGATAGAACAGAGCTTGATTTACTTTTTGGATGTTTAATTGAATGGGGACTTCCACTTAATAGGGCTTATGAATCAAAGAATATAGAAGGAAGCACAGTGCATATTTATAATGATGGAGATCTTATTGCTTGCTTTGATAATAATATTTCAGAAGAAGCTATTAAAAAGATTGCTAAGATGGAGCCATTAAGAGTAGTTTTTAGAGATTCCAGTTTTGAGACGAGTGCAAACAAAATAAATGTAGAAGAGATATTTAAGCTCCTTTCACCTGAGACAAGTGTAAGGGTTATATAAAGAGGAGGAAATAACATTGAAATTAAAATTTAAACATCAGAAATTTCAAGCAGATGCAGCTAAAGCTGTTGTTGATGTTTTTAAAGGACAGCCTTATTTGAAACCAACTTATCTTATGGATATGGGTAAAGGAGATTATCAGTTTTCTATAGGTGGAAATGATTTTACAGGATGGTCTAACCATAAATTAGTACCTGGATTAAACAATCAAATTATTCTTGAAAACATTAGAAAAATTCAAAGAGCAAATGGTATTGAACCTTCAAAAAAGCTTGAAGGTATGTACAATCTAACCATTGAAATGGAAACTGGAACAGGTAAGACTTACACATATATTAAGACTATGTATGAGCTTAATAAGCATTATAGTTGGAGTAAATTTATTGTAGTAGTTCCAAGCATTGCTGTAAGGGAAGGTGTATATAAATCATTTCAGATTACACAGGACCATTTTGCAGAGGAATATGGAAAGAAAATAAGATTCTTTATATATGATTCTAAAAGACTTACAGAAATAGACAAATTTGCTTCAGATAATAACATAAATGTAATGATTATTAACTCACAGGCTTTTAATGCAACTGGTAAAGATGCAAGAAGAATTCATATGAAGCTTGATGAATTTAGAAGTAGGAGACCTATTGATATTCTCGCTCAGACTAATCCAATTATTATAATTGATGAGCCACAGTCAGTAGAAGGTAAGAAAACAAAAGAAGGTCTTAAAGATTTCAATCCTTTAATGACACTTAGATATTCGGCTACTCATAGAGAAAAATATAATATGATTTACCGTCTTGATGCTATGGATGCTTATAATAAGAGACTTGTAAAGAAAATTCAGGTGAAAGGAATTACTCAGAATGGTAATATAGCATCAGATAGTTTTTTATATCTTGAAGGTATAAATCTTTCAAAAGAAGCACCTACTGCTACATTACAATTTGATATTAAGACTAAAAGTGGAATCAAAAAGAAAACTAAGAAGGTAGAAGAAGGTGATAATATTTATGTTCTTTCAGGAGAAATGGAAGAATATAAAGAAGGTTATACAGTAAAAACTATTGATGGAAGAGATGAATCTATAGAGTTTTTAAATGGTATTAAGCTTTATGCAGGTGATGTTATAGGTGATATTAACGAAGAAGCTTTAAGGCGTATTCAGATAAGAGAAACAATACTTTCTCATATTGAAAGTGAAAGAAAACTTTTTTATAAGGGAATCAAAGTTCTTTCTCTATTCTTTATTGATGAGGTAGCAAAATATAAGCAGTATGATAGCAGCGGAGAGACTTATAATGGTATTTATGCTGAAATGTTTGAAGAAGAGTATAAAGATATTGTTAGAAATCTTCAAATTCAGATGGGTGAAGATAATTATATTAAATACCTTAATGAAATAGATGAAAAAGATACTCATGAAGGATATTTTTCTATAGATAAAAAAGGGAAAATGATTGATAGTAAGCTTAAAGGTACAAAAGGTGAAAAATATTGTGATGATGTTGATGCTTACGATTTAATCATGAAAAATAAGGAACTTTTACTTGAGATAAATCCGAAAAAGTCTCCAGTAAGATTTATTTTTTCACATTCCGCTCTTAAAGAAGGTTGGGATAACCCTAATGTATTCCAAATATGTACCCTTAAACAGAGTGGAAGTGAAATAAGAAAACGTCAGGAGGTAGGACGTGGTCTTCGTCTTTGCGTAAATCAAGATGGTGAAAGACAGGATACATCTGTTCTTGGTGAAGAAGTTCATGATATAAATAAACTTACAGTTATTGCAAGTGAGTCTTACGAAAATTTTGCCAAGGGACTTCAGAGTGAAATGTCAGAAGCTATCACAGATAGGCCAAGAAAGGTTAATACTGAATTGTTCGTTGATAAAGTAATCAAAGATAATAATGGAAATGAACAGGTTGTTGATAGAGACCTTGCAGGTAAGATCAATTTTGCTATGATCATGAATGGATATGTTGACAATGAAGGTGCTCTTACAGATAAATATTATGAAGATAAAAAGAACAATGAGATTAAAGTGGCTGATGAAGTCGCAGATTCAAAGGATTCTATTATTGAAATAATTAATTCTATTTTTAATACAAATGTAATGAAGCCTGAAAATGCAAGAGATAATAATGTTGAACTTGAAATAGAGGAAGAAAAACTTTATTCAAAAGAATTTCAGGCATTATGGAAGAAGATAAATAAAAAATCTTATTATAAAGTTGACTTTGATACTGAAGAGCTTGTAAAGAAATCTATTATTGCAATTGATGCTAAACTTAATGTACCTAAGATTTTTTTTAAAGTTGAAATTGGAACTATGGAAGAAATAAAATCAAAAGAAACTTTACAAAATGGGGATGCATTTATAAGAGAAAATGTAAATATTTATAGAAGTGGAAGTCATATTGTTAGATCACAGGTTCCTTATGATCTCGTTGGAGATATTGTAAAGGAAACAGGACTTACAAGAAAAGCTGTAGTTATGATTCTTACTGGTATAAGAAAAGATACTTTTGAACAGTTTAAAGATAATCCGGAAGAATTTATTCTAAGAGTTTCAAAGCTTATAAATGAAGAAAAAGCGACTGCAATTGTACAGCACATATCCTATGACCTGCTTGATGAAAGTTATGATATAGATTTATTTACAGAGCCTACTATTAAAGGAAAACTTGATGTTAATGTAAGAAAATCAAAGAAGCATTTATATGATCATGTAGTATATGATTCTAAAAATGAAAAAGAGTTCTCAGAGGAACTTGATGTAAGTAATGAAGTTGCTGTATATGTTAAGCTACCATCAGGATTCTATATTTCAACGCCAGTAGGTAAGTATAATCCGGATTGGGCGATAGCATTCCGTGAGGGTAGTGTAAAGCATATTTATTTTGTAGCTGAAACAAAAGGCTCCATGCATTCCATGGATTTAAGAGAAATAGAAAAGTCAAAGATACATTGTGCAACAGAACACTTCAAAGCTATAAGTGGAGAAGATGTAAAATATCATGTAGTAGACAGTTATGAGCGTTTACTTGAACTGGTACAATAGATTTATTTGAAAAAAGATTAGAGGTAAGAAATTTAATGTTGCTAAATCAAGAAATGAAATTAAATAAGATGAAGATATATCATTATCTTTTAAAATAGGAAATTTAGATTTTAAACTTCTTAATAAGTTATATTATTAATTAAAAGAAAAGTTTATAGATAAAGCATTTAATCTATCAAAGCAATATTATAGAGAAGAATGAAATAATATTGTGTTTTATAATAAAGAAAATGATTCGTTTGAAGTAAAAGAGTATAATGAATTTTTAAAAGAAATAATTAAAGAAAAAATAAAGAATTAATTATCTTAAAAGTTAATTATATAACTTTTAAGATAATTATAAGGTTACTATATGGAGATTTATTGAGAATATGTTGTTAGAAATATAACAATAGAAAATGCAAATAAGATAAAAGATATTGTACTTAATGATAGATTAAAAGATAAAATAGCATTAAAGTTTGATTCTTTAAATATTGAGCTTAACATAAATGATTTAGGTGAATCAGTTTATGATAAAAATAATTATGTTTGGATAAGTTTCTTAGATGATACTAAAGAAAAACAATAGTTATATGAGAGCAGATGTTTTATATAAATTATTATATGATTTTATAAAATATGCTTTTAAGGTTGAAGAAATAATAAATGGAAATTAGTTGATAAATAATAAAGTGATATAATTGAACTACAGAATAAAAAATAAATTTATCTAATATAATAAATAAACTAAATGAAAAGTTTGGAACTAATTTTACAGAAACCGATAAATTATCAATCTACCAGATAAAAGAGGATATGATTAATAATAATGAGCTTAAAATAAAGGCGGAGAATAATACAGTGGAAAATTTCAAATTTTCTTATGATGATAAATTTATGGATATAGTAATAGGAAGAATGGGACAAAATGAAAAATTCTTCAATAAATTATTAGCTAATGAGGAATTTAGAGAAGAAATAAAAGAGTATCTTTTAATGAATGTATATAATGGATTAAAAAACAATTATTTATAAAATATCAAAAAGGAACTGAATGGGTTCCTTTTTATTTTATATAATTAAAATAAAAAAATGAAGAAGATATTTTTGTCGATAATTACATGTGCAATATTCTTAAAATTAACAATATAGTTATTAAATATTCAAATAATAAATAATATAAAATAAATAAAAATTAAATAAGTTATGACTTAATATTACCTATAAAAATGAAAGAAACAGAAAAATAAAAGTACACAGAGAGGTTAAGAATATGGACTTTAAGAAAATGAAAGATATGATTATTGATATGCAGGAACAGAACTACGATTACTTCGTAAAGGCTCTGATATCTGTTGAGAAGGGTATAGAGGATGAAAAGGTACTGGATAACATTTATAGCAGATATATGGAGGAGGACACCATGGGACTTCTTGATGAGAATTTTGATTATATAATTGATGAAATGAGAAATGATGTCATTATGGTTGACAGTGTAGACAAGACAAATATTTAGGAGTAATTTATAAATTTCACAAGAAATTTAGCAAGTACAGATGTTATATATTGTTTAAAGAGAATAGAAAATAGTGGATATCTAATTATTGAAAAATATAAAAATGATATGAATAATAAGTATTAATATAATTATATGTGAACTTATAAAAAAGAGAAAAAAATTTATTTAATAGAATGTTCTTGGATGTTGTCGATGAAAAAAATATGTTTAATCAGAAGAATCATTCTAAGGAAAATACAAGTATCCTTAGATAAAATGATTTTTAATTGATACACAAAGTTTAAATGAATAAAAAATATTTAATATAAAGCGATTGAGAGTAAAATCTTAATAGCTTTTTTTTGATCAAATTCAATTTTAATGAATGTATATAATGAGCTGAAAAATAAATGTTTATAAAATAATCTGTGCAATTAAGTTTAAAAATTTAGAAGAAGATTAATAATAATCTTCTTCTAAAAAATCATTTCTATAACTTTCAAATGAAGAGATCCATGCTGAAGATATTGCTTCATTTAGTGAATCAGTAAATTCTTTAGAATCATAAAAATTTTCAAAATCATAAAATTCACCAGAATAATAAAAATAGTTAAGTGTATTTATAGTTTTTAAGAGAATATTATCATATATTTCTTGAAGTTTAATTGACTTTTTTAAATCAAAATCATTTATTAGTTTTTCTTTTACGGAGTTCCAATCAAATGAAGGGGTACATGTTTCAAATTTATAATTATATTTTAAAAATTCTTGTAAGTAATCTTTATTATATACAGTTAATTTATCTATATTGCAATTATCAAAAACACCAAAAATAGTATTTAAAATTTTGGCATCATAACAATTAATTACAAATTCTTCGTAAAAAACATCTTTTTTTATTTTATATTGATAAGTGTATAATTTCGTTTTATTTAGTACAGAATTTTTGAAGGAACAATATTCAAGCATTTCTGTTTTTGAAAATTTAGAATACTTTATACAAAAATCCAATATTCTAAGCTTTATAAAATTAAAAATATCAACTTTTTTGAAATTAATACTAATAGAGTAAGATTCTAATAATAATAAAAATTCATTTGAATTATTATTTGTATTATCAAGTAAGTAATAGTCTTCGGTATATATTTTTTTGAAATTAGAGTCTATATTATTAAATGTAAAATTGATACAAAGTTCTAATTTATCATAAATATTTTCAATATCTGGATATAAAGAATTTAATTTTTTTATTGTAGTATCCTTAAAAACATTATTAATATCCATATAATTAATCTCCTTATATTTTATTTAGTTTAATATACATTAGTTAGAAATAATAAAAGGGTTATTTTTGTTTACATAAATCAAAAAAATAGATGGAATATTATAAAATTTTATAATATGAAATTTTATTTTAATTTATTAAATAATATTTTATATTATAAAATAATTAAAAATATTATTAAATTAATTTTTATAAAATTAAATATAATTATTTTTATATAAAATAATTAAAAATTAGTTATTGAATTAAACTCTATTTTATATATTATAAAAAATAGATGGTATTCTGCAATACTTAATTAAAAAGGAGAGTTTCATGAAAAAAATAGCTAATAAATTAAAAGAAGAAAGGTTAAAAAAGAAAGTAACATTACAACAACTTGAGAATGAAATAAATATTAGTGCAACATATTTATATAGAATAGAAAATAATATGAGAAACGATATAAGTGTTAGAGTTCTAAAAAAATTATCTGAATTTTATAAATTAGATTTAAATGAACTAATAAATAGTATTACTTAACTTTCAAAAAAGGAGTGTATTAATATGAATATACTCCTTTTTTTATTTGTAGGAAAATTCACAAATTATTAATAATATTTTTAATTGATATAAAATGAAAAAATTAAAAAATTTAATTGTAAAATCAATATTAAACAGTTATTTTTAGTTAAATTATAAAAATAAAATTAGATAATTAGTTAAAGACTGTTTTTAAAATTTAAATTTAAAATAATAATAAAAAATAATATTATTAGCGAATAATTCTTTAAATATTAATAGTTTTACAACTTTTATAAAGAATTTTCAATTCAAAAAAATTTATTTATTTAAGTAGAATTTATATAAAAATAATGACTAAATTTAAGATATTATTTTTACATTATTGCTTTTAGACGTTATCTTTACAAATTTGAAAGTTATTTAATAATAATTTAACATATATTATATATATTTTATTATTTGCCAATAGTCAAATGTAATCTTTTAAGTTTAAAACTAACAAGAAATGAATAACTAAATCCAGTTATATAATGTAGGGCTAATACAATTTATTAGAAAATTTATTTTAATGATTAATATTGATTAGTATAAAAACTATGGTTAAGGTAAGCCCTAAGGCTTCAATATGCTAAAAAATTTAAAACATTATATTTTAAGTAAATATTGCATATTGATTATTGTCCGGAGAAAGTGGAGTGATTGAAATAATATATAATAAAAAAAATAGTAAGTTGATAAATAAAAATAAGAAAAGAGCTAAAGAATATTTAGCTAAAGATAATAAATATAGGAAGTATATAGAAGATAATAAAGCCATAATTAAAAAAAGAATTAAATGTAATAAAACCGTTATAAGTGTAAAAGAAGCTATAGATGAATTAATGAAAGTTGACATAAGAAAACTAATTGGATTGGATATTAAACTTGGAGAAGAGTTTAAGTGTAGCTTAGATAATGAAACAGGGATAATAGCATTTGTAGCTGATAATAAAAATGATTTAAATAATATTGTTTCAACTAAACTTTTAGAAAACAAAATAGATGGAGATTATAAGGTTAGTGAATATATTAGGTTTGGTAAAAATATTGTAGAGATACAGTTTAAAAAAAATACTAAAAGTGCTAAAGTTCAAATTAACAATATAACTAAAGAATATTATTTAACATTTGAAGATGAAGTATATTGTTATGGAATAATAGATGTTTATGAAATAATTATGAAAATTGAATATGATGTAGCTATAAAAGAATTATGTAATTTATGTAACATAAGAATAGAAGAAATTAATTCATATACAAAAGAAGTTTTAGGTAATAATAGAAAAATATTATTAATGTTTAATAATTTAAAAGAGGATTATATTTATATTGATAGATTTATAGGAAGACATATTGAAAAATTTAAAATTATATTTAAGATAGCAGAAGAATGCTTATATAAAAATTATAATAATATAAATATTTTTAGTGCCTCCTTAGATTACATTGCTGGGAAAATGGATATAAGCAAGAAAACTTTGTCTCCAATTATAAATATTTTTGTTGCTATCGGACTTTTAGAAAAGGTAGAAGTAGATAGAGATAATAAAAAAATATATAATGATATAACTTATTACAAAATTCCTATATGGAACAATTATATATTAAACATAGCTAATTTGAGATGTGAAAAATTTTTAGAATTAAAAGTAGCTCCTACTAAAGTTAGTAGTAAACATATAAAGGAAGTATTAGGAGAAAAAATGACAGCAGCTATGATGCAAGATAGTAAGGCTAAGAAGATATGCAATTATTAATAATTTACTTTAAGAGGAATTTTATATGAAAAAATTAGCAAATGAAAAAAAAGATGAATTAACAGATGAGGAAAAAGTAATAACTTATCTTAAAAATGAATTAAGAAAAGATAGTTATATAGAATTAGATAAATTTGATAAAAATATAGAAACTGATATTATTTCAGATTTAATTGATAGGAATGTATTATTTATTTATACGATAAATAATAAAAAAGTAATTACATTAAAAGAAAGATATATATTGGAACAGCAAATAGTTGAATATATTGACTTTATTAAGTTAAAAAAAATAGAAACGTTATATTTAAATATAGAAGATAAACTTAATATTTTAGATGAGTTTAACTTAAATTTTGAACAAAGACAAGCTGTTATAGAATCGATTAAAAATAATATAACTATAATAAAGGGTAAAGCAGGAACTGGAAAAACTACCATAGTTAAGGCTATAATAAAATTATATAAAAAATTAAATAAATATGGAAAGATTAATATTGTATCTTTCACTGGTAAAGCTGTCAATAGAATAATGGAAGATGAGATATTAGGGGCACAGACTATACATAAATTTTTAGGTGCTGATTTAGATGATATTAAAGATAAAAATATAAAATTGAAAAATACCAATTTATTGATAATTGATGAAGCAACTATGGTTGATATAAAGTTATTTAATTTAATATTAAAAAGTGTTAAGGATAATGATGATATAAAGATAATAATGTTAGGAGATACAAATCAGTTAAATCCTATTACTGGAGGTAATGTATTTAAGCATTTAATAGAGTGTAAATATGTTAATATTGTAAGGTTAAAAACTGTTTTTAGACAAAGAAATGATTCTTTAATACTTAAAAATTCAAATTTTATTTTAAGGAAGCAAAAAAATTGGATTAAATTTAAAGATGAATTTAAATTTTATAATTTAAAAAAAGATGAAGAAATAAAAAGTTTGGTATTAGAAAAAATTAGATCTTTCATAGATTTAGGTTATAGTATGGATGACATTGTGGTACTTTGTAGCAAAAACAAAGGTACTTTAGGTGTAGAAGAAATGAATTATAGTATAGCTAACTTTGTAAATGAAAGATATTATAGAAAAGAAAAGGGGTTTGTTATATTAGATAGAGTCATGAATATTAAGAATGATTACAGTAAACGTGTATTTAATGGAGAAGAAGGTATAATAACGGAATTAAATATTAACGATATAACTGTTAGCTTTAAAGGAAAAAATATTCAATATACAAAGAATGAATCTGAAGAAATGTTGAGATTAAGCTATGCTAATACAATACATAAAATGCAGGGAAGTCAATATAAAGTTGTTATATTATTAGTTGGTGAAAATGATAAAATGCTTAATAAAAATTTAATATATGTTGCAGTAACAAGAGCAACAGAACAGTTTGTAGGAATAGGAGATTTAGAAACTTTTAAGAATTCTATTGAAAAAACTGATTTAAGAAAAACATTTATAAATAATCTAATAAACAGAAAAAAAATGTCGAAATTATTGACATAATAAAACATAAATGTTATAATAAAGAAGTAAAGTAAATTACTTATTATTTTTAACTTTAACAAATGTTGTATTGAAATATAATTCTAACAATTAAGTTGGAAAAGTTTAAATTAAGAATTTACTTTACTAATTAGAATAATAAGTAATGTGATAGGCATAAGATTATTTAATCTTATGCCTTATTTGCTTAATAAAAATAAATTATATGGGATGATGATACTATTGAAAATAGAAGTTTATAAAGATTATATGTTAAAAATACAATACGAAAATAAAATTATTTATTTTGATGTAAAACCTTATTTAAATATGGGAGATTTTAAATTGTTAAGAAATAAGGAGATTTTTAAAAATTTTACTATAGATGAATTAGGAGGTATAAACTGGATAGACGGAGCTTTAAGTTTAAGCAAAGATACACTACTAAATAGTTAAACTTAATATAGCAATGGTATGCAATATAAACTATGAATTGCTAAAATTGTGATATATAATTATTTGGAAGGTTTGTTTGAAGTATAGTATAGACGAATTTTTATATTTATATATTTTATGTCTGTTTAAAGTTGAAGTTATCGTTTTTGAACTTTTGTTTAATCAAGTCTTTGAATTCAAATGAATAAAATGTATAATTATATTATAGGAGGTAAAAATATGAATGTTGCTTATTTAAGAGTATCTACTATAGATCAAAATCCGGAAAGACAAATTAGGCTTATGGAAGAAAATAATGTTGAGAAAATATTTCTTGATAAGTGTTCTGGAAAAAATAAAGAAAGACCTGAATTAAAAGCTATGTTAGATTTTATAAGAGAAGGAGATACTTTATATATTGAAAGTTTTAGTAGATTAGCAAGAAGTACCAAGGATTTATTAGAACTCGTATCTGAAATAACAGAAAAAAAGAAAGTAAACTTAGTATCATTTAAAGAAAATATAGATACAAAGACACCTGCAGGAAAACTTATGTTAACTGTTATAGCTGCTATATATGAATTTGAAAGAGAATGTCTATTAGAAAGACAAAGAGAAGGTATTGCAATTGCAAAAGAGCTTAAGAAATTTAAGGGAAGAAAGAAAATAGAGTTTCCAGAGCGATGGGAAGAAATTTATAAAAAGTATATGAGTAGAGAATTAAAGGCTAATGAAGCTATGGAAGTATTGGGTCTTAAGAGAACTACGTTTTATAAATTGAAAAAAGAATACTGTAATAAGGAGTAATGATATGCAGATAAGTACTGTATAACGTTGATTTTTGATAATCATTAAAAAAAAGATTAATGATTGCCAAAAGTCAACGTTTTTTTATTTCATTAATCTTTTTGATGAGGTGTTAAAAAGATGGAAAGGAATGTAAAGGTAACAACGTTTAGTAGCAGAGGGAGAGTCACAAGAATATATGGAGTTAATAGTAAAAAGATACATCATTTACAAAGTGATAATCAACTACGTTTATTTTTAAGTTTAGAGTGGAATAGAAATGTAATTGAAATTAATGAAAATGTAAAATTAAATGACTTATTAATTTATGTTGATAATGTAGAAAATTTAAAACTTAATAAGTTTATGAATAAAGAAAATAAGCATTTGTATGATTTGCATACTAATTTTCTTATTAAGGTTAGAAAAAATAATACTGTTGAACAGGTAGCCATATCTGTAAAAAATAGTGGCGAGTTAAAAAGAAATATTACAATTGAAAAATTAGAAATTGAAAGACGATATTGGAAAAATAGAGGGATTAAGTTTTATCTTGTAACAGATAGAGAATTAAATAAAATTTTTGCTGATAATATTCTTTGGGTTAGAGAAACTTTATTTGACAATAGGAACATTAAAAATAAAGAAGAATTATCTGATGAGTTATATTGTGTTTTAAAAAATAGTTTGGATGTAAGAATTGATTTAGTTATTAAAAACTATGAAAAGAGAATAAATGAAGGGAGTGGAATAGGATTATATTTATTAAGATATTTAATAGCAAGTAAACAGATAGCTATAAATATGGAAAAAAAGTTAGATTTGAAAACTAAGGTTTCTGAAAGTTTGATGTTTAATTAAGGTTTGGAGAGGTAATAAATATGATTCTAAAAGAAAATGGCATTATAGAAATAAATAAAGAAATTTATAGAATTTTAGATATAAATGTTAAAAATGAAGATGTAATAATTATAAGCTTAAATAAGAATAAATGGCCTGAAACTATAAATTATGATTATTTAATGAACTTAATAGATGAAGGGAAAGCACAGGTAATAGAGAAGTTTGATGAAAAATTAAATGTATTACTAAGTAATGATGAAAAATATATTGAAAAGATGAATTTTGCTTATGAAATAGTAAGGTTTTTAGAAGAAAAATCATCTGAAAAAGAAATATATTATAAAAACTATAGAGGAGCTTTAATAGATGAAGCTATTAGAATATATGGGGTTTCTTATAGTACTATTAGAAAATATTTAATAAGGTATTGGAAGGGATCAAAATGTAAATATGCACTTATTCCACAGACCTATAAATGTGGAGGCAAAGGGAAAGAAAAAAATATTTCAAATAAAAAAGAAGGAATAATAATAGATGAAAAAATAAAGTTGTTTTTTAAAAAGTCTATAAATAAGTACTATAATAACACTAAAAAAATAACAATAAAAGATAACTATGAGCTAATGATAAGGGATTATATTAAAGAAATAGGTGAAGATTTACCTACTATAAAACAATTCTACTATTGGTTTAATAAAATAAATACTAATAAAAAATTAGAGATTAGTAGTAGATTTGGAGAAAGAATATATAACCAAAAATCACGTCCTATTTTAGGAAGTTCTTTTCAGGATGCTGAATTTGGACCAGCAACTCTTTATCAAATTGACAGTACAATTTTAGATGTTTATATAGTATCAAAGCACAATAGAAATCTTATTGTAGGAAGACCTGTTTTTTATATAGTTATTGATGTCTATAGCAGGATGATTGTTGGCATTAATTTAACTTTAGAACCTTTTAATAGTTACACTGGGGTTATGGGAGCACTTATAAATGCTTTTATAGATAAAACAAATTATTGTAAGAATTTTGGGATTTATATAAAGGAAAATGAGTGGAATGTAAAATGCTTACCACAGAAAATACTGGCAGATAGAGGTGAACTATTAAGTGAAAAAGTTGAAAATACAATAAGTAAATTAGGAATATTAATCCAGAATACACCACCATATAGAGGGGATTATAAGGGGATTGTTGAAAAATCATTTCAAAGGATACATTCATATTTAAAGCCATTTGTTGATGGATATGTTGATAATGGAGTAAATAAAGTTGAAAGAGGAGCTAAAGACTATAGATTAAAAGCTAATTTAACATTAGAAGAATTAACAACCATGATAATTAGATGTGTTTTATTTCATAATAATCATCATGTGCTTGATTACTATGAAGGCGATGAGTTAACTATAAATAAAGAAATTTCTAAAAAGCCAATTAATCTATGGAATGAAGGGATTAAATCTAAAAAAGGACTTTTAAGAGAACTTAATGAAGATGTAATAAAAATAACTTTAATGCCAACTTTAGAAGCAATAGTTACCGCAAAGGGAATTAAATTTGAGAATATGTATTACACATCTCCTGGAACTATAGAGAATGGATGGTATCAAAAAGCAAGAGTTACTGGCACTTATAAAATAAAAGTGTCTTATAATACTAATAATGTTAATCATATTTATTTTATTGATGAAAAGTTAAATATTGAAATATTAGATTTAGTTAGCTATATGGATAAATATAGAGGGCTAAGTTTAAAAGAAGTTAAGGAGTTAAATGAATATGAAGCTAAAATAAATAAACTTGAGAAAGAAATAGAATTACAAGAAAAAATAAAATTATTTGATAGTTTAGATGAAATAGCTAAAAATGCTAAAGAAATATTTGAAAAAGAAGTAGATGTAAATATACCTAAGAGTCATAGATTAAAGAACATAAAAGAAAATTTAAATAATGAAAGAATTATCAATAGGAAAAAAGCAAATGATACTGATGATGAATTAGACTTATTTTTAAATGTACAAGAGGAAGGATGGGATGATTATGAGTAATACAGTTATACTTCCATCAGGAAAAGCTGGAGTTAAGGCTAAATACATAAACCAGTATTTAGATGAATATAATGAAAATCCTCTTATACAAGCATTACCTAAATTTAAAAGTAAGGAAGAAATAATAAAAGAGTTGAGCTTTTTTCCTAAACTTGATAAAAGTGATAAAGAATTAGCTGAAAATATAAGAATACACTTATTACAGAGAATCTATAAAATTTTTCAACCATTACCTAAACATGTAGAAATATTTAACTTAATAGATACATTAATTAAACAAGGATATGTAGCAAGAAATCCTAATTCATCAAATTATATTAAGCATATAAATTGTCTTGGTAATAATCTAATAAATAAAAATTTTGAAATAAATTTAGAAACTGATTTTAGATCAACAGCAACTTGTGGATTAATAATAGGTTTTAGTGGAATGGGAAAAACAACAACAGTAAACAGAGTATTAAATCAAATACCAAGTATAATAGTACATTCTAAACATAATAATGAAGATTTTAATTGCATACAAGTTCCATGGATTAAGTTGGAGGCTCCTCATAATGGTAGCCTTAAAGCTTTAACTTTACAATTTTTTATGAAGATTGATGATCTGCTTGGTACTAAAAATATGGAGAGGTATGTATCAAGGAACACATCGGTAGATGCTATGGTTCCGTTAATGGGACAACTTGCTAATAATATAGGATTAGGTGTTCTAATAATAGATGAAATACAACATTTAAATAAAAAAGGTTATGATAATTTAATGAATTATTTTGTAGCTTTAATAAATTCTTTTGGAGTACCATTACTACTTATAGGAACTCCTGCGGCTTATGATATGTTACAAAATGAGATGAGAATAGCTCGTAGAGTATCTGGTGGAGGAGAAATAATTTGGAATAATATGATTAATGATAAGGAATTTAAAATTTTTATGAGTGGTTTATGGAGATATCAGTATACAAGGGGATCAGCCAGTTTAGATGATACTATAATTAATAAGTTTTATGATAAAACACAAGGAATTTTAGACTTAGCAGTTAAGTTGTTTGTGAATGTTCAAAAAGAGGCAATTGAAAAAGGAATAGAGAAAATTACTTTAGACCTAATAGATAAGGTTTGGGAAGAAAAATTTAAATTATTAAAACCTATTATTAAAACATTAAAAAACAAAAATTCTTTAAGCTTAGAATATGACGATATACGAGTTTTACCTGAAGCAAATATTGAAAAGAAAGAATATAAAAATAAAAGAATAAATGAAATAGAGAGAGTAGTTGCTTCTATAAAATCCAATAAGATAAAAATAAGTGAGTTAGATAAGTTAGATTTAAGAAGAGTTGTTTTTGAAGGAAATGAGAGTAAGATTGATGTTTATGATTCATTAAAGAGACATGGATTTATAAAAGATATAAAAGAAATAGTTGGTGAATTTAATGATTAATTTATTACCTAAAGTTTATGATGATGAATTATTATATAGTATTATTGCCAGGTATAGAAGAAGATGTGGATTAATAAACAAGAGATCTTTAATAAGAGATTTTGGAGTAGATAATAAAATTTTTATGAGGATAGACATAAATTTTCCTGTGAATATTAAAAGTTTTGTAGAAAGTTTGCCAAAACCTAATATTTGGACAGAAGAAAGAGTTATAAAAGGAAATACAATGTATCCAATATATACTAAGTTTTTAGATGAAAATAGAAGTAAAGAGATATTCAGAAGTATGATATCAAATGATAAAAGACAAATATACTTAATGGCTGGGTTAGGTAGAAGTACTGTTGATTTAAACAAATATCTTAGATATTGTCCATATTGTGTTGAAGAAGATTTAAAATTATATGGAGAGAGTTATTGGAGAAGAATTCATCAAGTAGTTGGAAAATTCTTATGTAATAAGCATAAATGTAAGTTAGTGGATAGTAATGTTTTGGCTAACAATAACAATATTGATTACATATGTGTTGATGATATATATAAGAAAGAAAATATTAAAGTATTTAATAATTTAGAGATATTAACTTTAGATAAAAAGTATAGTGATTTCATAAAATATTTATCTAATAATCCTGATAAAAGACTAAATATAGAAGAAATAAAGAGTTTTTATAAAAATAAATTTTTTGAGAAAGGTTTAACTTCTAAAAATGGAAGCTTGAATTTAAAGGAAATAGAGCATCAAATAAAAGGTTTTTATTCTAAAGAATATCTCTCTATTATGCAAAGTAATTTTCAATTAAATGATATAAATAATTGGGTTAGATTATTTTTAAGAAATAATAAAAGTAAGAGTATTGTTAGGCACTTTTTAATGCTAAATTTCTTAGGCGCAAATGTAAATGAAATGTTTGAATATAATTATGAAGAAGTCTATGATTTTAAAAAAGTTTATAAAAAATATAATAATATATTTGATATAGAATTAAAAAGAAAAGAATGGTTAAGAGTATTAAAGAAAAATCCTAACAAGAGTAAAAGTGAATTAAAATCAATTGGAAAAGGATTATATAGTTATTTATATATGCATGATAGAGCGTGGTTTAATGAAATAACACCAACTAAAAAGGTGAAAAATAAAAGAAAAATTGAAAATTATGATTATAAAGAAGCATTTTATTGTAATTTAGTAAGACAAGCTGTAACAAATATGAAAAGTAAAGAGGGGATGCCACAAAAAATAACTATTTCAGCTATAAAAAGAGAAATAGGAATAGCAACTATAAATAGAAAGAATTTTAAAAAAGTATATAGCTTAATGAAAGAATTAAGTGAGACTACAGATGAATTTAGGGTAAAAAGAATTAAATGGGGGAGAGAGGAGCTAAATAGAAGGAATGAGAAAATATCTATAAACAATATAAAAGTAATTACAGGATTAACTCATTTAAAGTATGAATATATAGAAAAATTATTAGATTAATTTAAAATATAGTGAATTTTTATTGTGGGATAATTTCTTAAAATTAATTAAAAGTTACTATATAAATTAATTTTATTTAGTAGACTTCAATATTTAAGTTTAGATTAACACAGTGTATAATAGAAAATAAAGTAAAATTATATATATAATGGGGGTAGATAATACATTGAAGATAAACATGTTAGCTTATAAACCGTATGCATAACTTATATATGAGATATCTAACAATAAAAGAATGAATCCATTAACGATAGGTCTTTTTGGTATATGGGGAAATGGAAAGTCAACATTGTTAGGATTAATAGAATAGAAGATAAAGAATAAAGAAGTTATTAAAGATGGAGTAATTATAGTATCATTAAATGCATGGATGTTTGAAGACTATTATGATACTAAAATAGCGATAATGGGAAGTTTATTAAAAGCTATAGAAAAAATGAGGATATTGATAATTAATTTGGTAGAAGCTTAAAATTATAATAGTATTGGATAGTAAAATAAGAAAATATATAAAATTTGAAGTTTTAATTTTAATTAAGAAAAAAATGGGGGGTAAAAATGTGGAGAAAATATATGAGATCCTATGAAAACTTAACATATAGAAAAAAATATAGATGTCCTATATGTGATGAATATAAATTAAATATTATTCATGATCATGCATTGCAGTGTGAAAATGAGTGTGAAAATGAGCATGAAGACGAGTTAGACATTAAAAAAATTATAAATGAAAATGATTTTTTTAAATACTATGAATTAAAGGATATTAAAGATTTATTCTATGAAGCTCCTAAAGACATTAACAATATTTTTAATAAAATAACAGATGAACAGCTATTACAGTCGATGCCAGATAAACAGCAAAAAGATATAAATGAACTTTTTAATTTACATATAAATATAGAGGAACAACTATGTGATATGGTTGTAAAAACAAGAAATAAGAATTGGTTTAATGAAAATGAAAAATCAGCTCAATTTCTCTATTTAGAAAAAATATTTGAAGATATTAGTTATTTTTTAAATCTTGCATGGAAGGATATATGCTTATTTTACTGTTCCACAGAATTAGTTGAAGAAAAATTTCATACAGAAAGTTTCTTTTTCTATAATTGTATTGATTATATAGCATTTTCGGTTGAAAGAATTTATTTGCTTTTAGGCATATACTTTGATTTTAATTTCTCTGAAAAATTATCAGAAAATAGAACTTTTAAAATAAATAAATTTATAAAACAATGTGATGGATATAAAAATGCAGAAATTAAATATCAATTAGAATATGTAGTATCTTTTATTAAAGAGATTAGAGGTACAAACAATCACGATTTAACTTATATCAATAGTATAATAATTAAAGATGTAAATAGAAACTCTTCAAAAAGAAAAATATATGATAAAGATAGTACAGTTGTAAATAGAGAGAAACTAAAACCTAAAATTACTAAAACGTTAAATATAATAAAGAATTGTTATAATGTATTAGAATATATTATAAGAATGTATGATAATAAAAACTGTGAAGACAAAAACATACCGATAGTCCAAGTTATTGAACAGAATACTTTTAATTTTGGACAAGAAATATGTAAAATAAAATTAAGACAAATAAATCCTAAAGAAGAATTATACTTCTTAGAAAAGAATTTAAAAGAGATATTTACAGATGGTAGATTCATTAAGAGTAAGTATAGTACTGATATATTTTTCAGAATGAATGAAGTAAATAAATGTTTACATGATGTATTTAATATAAAAAAAAGTGGTAATATCACAGTTTATAGTAGATATTATAAAAAGAGCATACTTTTAGACAGTATAGATGAAGAGTATTTATTCTATAGTTGTATTATTAGACAATATGCATGTTATGAAAAAATATTAAAGCATATAGCAGAGAAAGATAGTAAATATTTAGATATAAAATATTTTAATGAAATCAAGGAAAAAATTTCATTAGAAGAAGAAAATGAATTGGATAAAATAGTGAAAGAAATTTTAGAAGATGAATATTATAATCAACTTGAAAAATTTAGAAATGATATTTATCATATTATAAGACCATATTTAATAGGAGACAAGGAGCTTATTGATTACAAGATGCTCGATATTATATGTGGAAATAATAAGCTTATTTTCAGAGCATTAGATGTGATTTTAAAGATTTAATATTCGATGAATTTTATTATTAGAAAAAAATAAGTATTATTTATCAATATAATTTGAGATGAATAAAACTACACCTACATATTTAATTTGTATATAATACAAACAACATGCATATTGAGAATGTGGATAAACTTATCAGAAAATTGTTTAAAGAGACATTAAACTCGAAAAAATATCTTGAAAGATTAATCGGAACCAAGAAAGTCGAAATAAAAGATATTTTTAAAGGAGATTTTACAAGGAAATAAAAAGAAAAAAGAAGTACCCTCTGGAGGAAGAATCGAAGAGCCTTTGGAGGGCTTTTATTTAAAAAAAGAGGAAGGGAGAGAAAGAGAAGGGATGAACATTACATAATTATGGAATGTTTAAAGATTGTAAAATAAAAAGTAATAAAATTTTTATAATAATATGCAGGTATATTATTTAGGTGTTTAGTATATTAAATTATTTAATTAATACATGCGTTTTAAATTTTAGAAAAAATAAACTATAATTTGATTATAATTATTTTTTTTGAAATAAAGGATTTTTATGTATTTAATAAATTAAATACTAAAAACTTGATTTTCCATTATATGATGAAAATGATATAAGATTACAAAAAAGAAATAGATAATTAAAGGTAGGAGTAAATATGAATAGTAATGAGGATATAGAATTTTTAGGTGGAAATATAGAAGAAGCTGAAGCAGCTTTAGAAGAAAGAAGATATGAATTTAGCAGTGAAGAAATAAATTCTATAGAAGAAAATAAAAGAGTAAATTACTTGCTAAAAAATTTTTTTAAAAGTGAAATGTTATTAGGAAGGATTAATGATATAAAAAAAGAAGGTAATAAATATTATACCTTTGTACAAATTGTTATGTCGAATAATATTAATAGAAATTATAAATTAGATAATAAAAATTGGACACTATATTGTAATTTAAAATATGTTAATAAAGAAATTGCTGATAATTTAAAAGATGGAGACCTAATATATTTTAGACCAAAATTAAATATATCAAAAAAAGAGCAGATTATAGAAGTAATTCCTAAAACGGTAAATAAGCTTATCAATTATAAAGAGTTTTTAAAAAAGGCAAAAATTAGTATAGACGATGTTCATATAGAGGGATATGTAGGAATAGAAAATCAAGAAGAAATCAAAATATGGGCATCCAAAGAATTTTATAATTCATTAAATTTTTTACATGAAAGTTTGATGAATACTTTGAAAGAAAAAAACAATGAAGTATTGTCTATAGAAAAAGAAATAGAGAATAAATTAGAAAATAAAAGGCTTTTAGAGGAACAATTAAGAGAAATTGAAGAAAAAATAGAAGTAGGAAAAAAAGCTATAGAAAAGCAAAATAAAACTCTTAAGTTTTGGGGGTTCGAAAAAGTATTAGATAGAAATAAAGATAAAATAACAATGAAGTATGAAGACTATACAACATCTGAGATTATTGATTATTTAAGAAGATATTTATTTAAATATAAAGGATTAAAATATTCAGAAAGTATATTAAGAAGATTTTTATTAGCTATCAAATGTAATGAATTAATTATACTAAGTGGACCTTCTGGGACAGGAAAAACAAGTTTAGTTAATGGTTTTTCAGAATCGGTAGGAGGAGAAGTAAAAATAATTTCTGTAAAACCAAGTTGGACTGATACAGAGGATTTAATAGGATTTTATAATCCAATAGAGCAATCATATATATCAACTCCTTTTTTAGATGCTATTGTTGAAGCTAAAAAGAAAGAAAATAGTGATAAGTTATATTTAATTTGCTTAGATGAAATGAACATAGCACATGTTGAGTATTATTTTGCAGAATTTTTAAGTAAATTAGAATTAGACGAAGGAAAGAAATTTATAGAATTATATAGTGAAGAAACCTATAAGGATATTTTAAAGGAAGTTATGAGTTCTGTTAAATTAGTAATTGGAGAGGACTTATCTTTATCATGCGATGAAATAAAAAACTGGTGCAGTGAAAATGACAAAAAGTATCCTGATTTTGTTATGGACATAAGAAAAAAAGTAAAATTTATAGAAAAATATCCTGCAAGATTTGAAATTCCTGAAAATATAAGATTTATAGGAACTATGAATATAGATCATACTACAAAGATTATAAGTCCTAAAGTTATTGATAGGAGTTTTATAATAGAATTAACTCAACAATTGGAAAATAATTATAATTTTGATGAGTTATTAGAAGACGAATGTGAGAAAATTTCTTTAGATATAGACAAATTTTCCTCAGTAGATGGAAATTTTTCGAATAATCAAGTAGATAATTTAGTTAGTTTAAATAATGAATATTTAAATAAACTTTTATGTGATTTTAATTATAGAAGTAGAAAACATATAGAAGATTATTTTAATAATGGACATAGTTTAATTAATTCAAGTTCATCTGAATTGTATAGCGATATATTATATACGAAAATATTACCGAGGTTAAATTGCATATTTAAAACTAATGATGAAAGATTTGAAGTTTGGAAAAAGCTATATAAAAAATTAATGGATAACTCATCAGATGATGTAAAAAGAAAGATAGAGAAGATGGATAAATTTGCTGATGAAAATAAAATTTTAAGCTTTTGGAGTGTATATTAAATGAATTTAGAATATGCATTAATAGATTTAAATAATAATAGAGATATTTTAGAGATTATAAATATATTTAATAAGACAAAAGATGGATATTTTTATTTTAATCAATACCAAAGAGGAAGAAGAGGTCAGATTTTAAAGTTTGCAATAAAAGTATTAGATAATCTGGATAAAACTTCAATAAGAGTATATTTAAATGATAATAAAAATAATGAATTTAAATATGACAATAAAACAAATTATTTTTATATTGAGGGTGAAGTAGGTATTGAAAAAGCAGGATTTTTTTACTTAACAATAGCAGACTTAAATGGAAAGTGTTTATATAAATCAGATAAGATTTTAGTTAAACCATCAATTATTTCAATAGAGCAATATGATCAAATGGTTGATATGTTATTGAATATTAATATGCTATTAGTAAATCAAAATGATTCAGAAACTTATTTATATAAAAAAGGAAAATATATAGATTTATCAGAATATATACTTCATTTAGTAAATGAAATAGAATTTAATTTGAGCAATATAGAAAAAAATCCTGGAAGAAGACTAATAAAAGAGGATAAGAAAGTTTCTTATAATAAAATTAAAAAATTTAATTCAAAAATTTTATTAGAAAAAGAGATGTATCCATTTAAAGATAAGTTTTTAGCGCCAGTAACAAAAGAAAATTTTAATATTTATGAAAATAGACTTATATATAGTTTTTTGCTTGATTTAAAAAAAATTATAGAATTAAATGAAAGTGAAGTAAATAGTTTATTGATAAAGGAAAAAAGTGAAAAAGAAGAAATAAATAAAATTTTGAAAAAAAATACTAATTCAGAATATGAAAAAGGATTGGAAATAAGAAAAGAAAAGAATGATAATAAAATTAAAAAATTAAAAAATCAAAAAAATAATTTAAAATTTTGCAATTTGAAAGTTGGGGAATATTTAGATTTAACTATTTTTAAAGAGTTAAAAGTAGTAAATTTAATGAGAGAAGAAGTTAAGATAACACAATTGTTTATACATGATATGTTTTACAATAAAATGTATAAATTAATACAAGAATTTTATAATTTTAGTGGTAAAGAATTTAATATTGATGCAGAGGAATTAAAAATTAAAAATTTATATGAAATCTTTGAAGTGTGGTCATATTTTTATATGGTAAAAGTGATGGTTAGAGAACAGGGATGGATTATTCCTAAAAAATATAATATAGTTCATAATGCAAATAAATATATAAGAGAGCATGGAAATCTACATGGATTTATTATTAATTTAGAACATAAATTAATGAATAATAATAAGGTGTTTTTGAAGATTATGTATAATAAAACATTGAAGTTAGAAAATAAAAAATTAAGACCAGACTATACTTTTGAGTTTGATATAAATGGAAATAAAAAGATGTTTTATTTAGATGCTAAATATCATAATTATTTAGAAAGTGGTTATGAAGGTTTTAAGAAAGATTTGAATGACACTGCATTTAATAAATATTATAATGAATTAATAAAAACAGAATATGAAGCTACTGGGTCATATATATTACATTGTGTTGATGATTCAATATACAGGGAGTTTGGTGGAAATAAGGGAAATGAAAAAAATAAAGAAAATCCACATAGTATAGGTGGATTTTCTATGTTGCCAGATAAATATAATGATTTTAAGGTATGGATTAGTTTGATAATGGAATGGTTTTATGATCAATATGAAATATGTTGGGAGTGTGGAAGCTTAGAAACTTATGTAAAACCAGATACTACAAATGGAAATAACGAAAAAAAGTATATAACTTGCAACAATTGTGGGAATTTTTGGGTTAAAACTAAGTGTGATTCATGTAATTATGAGAAATTGATAAAACATGATTTGGAAAGTAAGCAGTACCATAAGAAAACGAATGAAAAGTGGATGGTACATTGCCCAAAGTGTGGATCTTCTGGAAATGTGAATCAAGTTATAGGAAGAACAGATTATTATAGTAAAAAAAATAGTAGGAAATGTGATAGATGTAATGGTAGGGGAAGGATATCTATGTATAGACATATAGAAGGTGGAAGGTGTTTTGCATGTGGAGGAAGCGGAAGGTTGTATGATTAAAAATGCATAATATTGTGAAATGAATTATCAATAATGAACTTTATAATTTAATATATTTATTTACTAATATAATAAGCGAATCAAAAAGAATATTAAAACTTAATTAAATGATGTATAAATAATATTTATAGTTACTATGTAAAGATACATTAAACTCGAAAAAATACCTTGAAAGATTACCCGGAACCAAGAAAGCCTAAATAAAAGAGGTTCGAAAAGGATTCGTTAAAAGGAAATAAAAAGAATAAAAAAAGAAAAAACAATACCCTTTGAAGGCAAAAGAAAAGAGCCTTTAGAGGGTTTTTTGCGTAAAAAATGGGGGCAAAATTAAGAAAAATAGTGCTAAATCCATTTAGACAATTACGGAAATCTCTAAAAGTCGAAAAAGAAAAATGGTAATGAAAACCATGAGAAAAATGGGAGAAAAGTAGTTCGATAATTTTGGGAGTGAACCAAGACAAGCGAGTTTGAGGGGGATGTTTTGGTGTGACTTTTTGGGGGGAGTACAATAATGTAAAGATACATAAAACTCGAAAAAATACCTTGAAAGCTTAACCGGAACCAAGAAAGTCGAAATAGAATAGATTTTTTTAGAATAGCTTATAAGGAAATAAAAAGAAAAAGTAAGTACCCTCTGGAGGAATAAAAGAATATCCTTCAGAGGGTTTTTTGCGTGGAAAAATGGGGGGGAATTAAGCGGAAAGGTGCGGTATTATTTTGGTATAACTCACCTGAGATAAGGTGTTAGATGAAGTTAAGCCTTGATATATCAGCGGATAAATAGCTCAGAGACATGATAGAAGAGATAGAATTGAGGATTAACATTGTGACGGTATATTGCAAAGACCGGTTTGTTTTTTTGGGGTTTTTTGTGGGAGAAATTTGGGATAAAAATTAAGATGAATAGCGATAAATCCAGTTAGACAATTACGGAAATCTCTAAAAGTCGAAAAAGAAAAAGGGTAATGAAAACCATGAGAAAAAGGGGAGAAAAGTAGTTCGATAATTTGGGGAGTGAACCAAGACAAGCGAGTTTGAGGGGGATGTTTTGGTGTGACTTTTTGGGGGGAGTACAATAATTTGTAAAGTTTAAAATTATTAGTGTGACTGAGTTGTGACGGACTAATGACAGAGTTGAAACCAAAGCTTTTTTAGTGATATCAAGGGCTGTGCTAGAATTGACGGACTTTTTTTACTCTTTATATATAGGGAATTAAAAAAATAGTATAAAAAATGAAATTTATTTAATTGTATATATAGTGAGTAGAAAATATATAAAGTCCGTCAAGGTTCGTCGCAAGTCAGTGATACCAATGGTTTTGAAGTTGACGGATTTTTTTAAAACCAGTCACAAAACTGCTTGCATTTACAAAAAGTCAAAAAACTTAATAAAAAATCAAAAAAATAGTACCCTCTAAAGGCAGAAAAAAGAGCCTTTGGAGGGTTTTTATTTTATAAAAATAAATTAAGTTATACAAGAGCGGTGATAAAGAGTTAGATAATTATTAAAAAGTAATAAATGAAAAATAGGAATTATAATAAAAAAAGTAAATCATATAGAAATTTATAATAAAAAAATATATAATATAAGTAAAATTATGTAATTAAAGTAATTTTACAATTAAAATAAAGTTAAGAAAAGGTTAGGTAAATATATTGAAGATTTATGGAATAGGCATGGTAATTCAATCTGTTGAAAAAGAATTATATGAATTAGAATATGCTCTTAATAAAGAAGAAATAAGAAGGCATGGTAGCAATGTATTTATATTAACAGAAAATATAATTAAAGAATTAGTTTATATATATGGATATTTGTTGTATGGTAAAAACTATAAAGATAGGTTAGCCAAATATGGTAGAACGAATAAACTTATGTTTGGAAAAGCAATTAATATATTAGAGAAAATTAATAAGGCTGATATAACTAGTAAAAGTATTATATTAAATGAATTAGGTAGAGAATATTTAGTTTTTGATCCTAAAAGTAATCTTCTTGAGAATCTTATTAAGTGTTCAAAAATTAGAGGGAAAATATTACACGAACATGGATTAGATATAGATAAAATAGAAGAATATAAAAATGAAGTTAAAAGGGGGATAGAGTTAAGTTTTAATTCTTTAAGAGAGTTAAAAGATAAGGATATATTTCCTACAATAGTAGAATTTGATTCTACAGTACACTCTAAAGAAAAAAATATTACTTATTTTAGAGATGAGATTGGAACAAGGATACCAATTATCATAAATAACTATAGTGTTGATGATATTAAAAATAATCAGTGGTATATATTTAGATATTCAAATATACAAAATTTAGTTCCTGTGGTTAATAAAATAGATGCTTTTGTTAATGATACTATTGAACCTAAAATTTGTGATTTAAATATACCTTTAGAAAATAATAATTTTGATTTTGGATACTTAAAAATAATAGGTGATGATAAAATTATATCAATTAACTCTAGAAAATTAACAGTAGGAAGATTATCAACTAATAATATTCATCTTACAAATAGATCAATTAGTAGAAAACATTGCTTGATAGAGGTTATAGATAAATACGTTTATTTGGTTGATTTAGGTAGTAAATTTGGAACTTATTTAAATGATAGAAAATTGATAGAAGGTGAAAGGGTACTAATAACATCTAATGATATTATATCAATAGGTATGGGGAATGAAACTGTAAAGTTTATATATAAGGTAGGAGAAAAAGATATAGATGAAAGATGATAAAAATACATTGGATACCAGTGAAATAGAAACAGAATATATAGATAATAGTAAAGAGAAGGATTTTGATAATGATGAAACGGAATACTTAGGAGAAGATACTGTTTTTCTTGATACTAGTACAACTGAATATATAGATGATGATTTAAAACAAAATTATAGATTTACTGTATTAAATCATAGATATAAACTAGTAGAAAAAATAGGCGAAGGTGGAATGGGATTTGTCTATAAAGCAGAAGATTTAAGATTAAGAGGATATGTAGTAGCTATAAAAGAAATAAAGCTTGATAGTATAGCAAAAAATAGAAGGGAAAAAGTTATACAAAACTTTGAAAATGAAGCGGGGATACTTATTAAATTAAGGCATAATGCTATACCAAGAGTATTAGATTTCTTTTGTTTAAATAATGATAAATGTTATATTGTAATGGATTTTATTTATGGACAAACATTGGAAGATGTAATATTAAGTAGAGGAAAGATTCCAGAAAAAGAAGTTAAGGAATGGTTTTATCAGATAGCAGATGTTATTAAATATTTACACTCTAGAGAACCTAAAATTATATTTAGAGATTTAAAGCCTTCTAATGTTATGTTAACAAGTGACAATGAAATAAAGTTAATAGACTTTGGAATAGCTAGAACTTTTAAAGATGAGAAATCTTCAGATACAACGTACTATGTATCTCAAGGTTTCTCACCACCGGAACAATATGGTACTGGTCAATCAGACGAAAGATCTGATATTTATTCGCTTGGGGCATTAATGTACAGTTTATTAATAGGGGGAAAACCTAAGATAAATGATTTTAAGTTTGAAAGTTTAAAAGGACAAATTGAAATATCCGATTCTTTTAACTATGCAATAATGAAAGCTACAGAATTTAGACCGCAAGATAGACCAGCTACAATAGATGAGTTTGTAGAGTTAGTAAATAGCAATTTAAATAAAACAATACCTTTAGAAAGTGAAAATATTTATAAGAATAAGATAGAAAATGAAGCTAATAAAACAAATAAAGATATAGGTTTAGATTCTAAAAATATAAAAAATAAGAAAAATAAAATAATGTATGGATCTATATTTATGATATTTTTATTTTTACTAGGTGTTGGAGGCTTATATATTGTAAAAAACAATAAAATTAATAATAAAGTGAATTTAACAGAAAATAAAATTACTAGTGAAAATAGTAATGAGTCTAGTGATAATGGTAATGATTCTAATGTCGAATTAACAAGTTCTGATGCAAAAGATGATAATATAAATGAGGGTAAAGATAATTCTACTGAAAGCAATAATAAAACAAGTAATAGTAATATAGATAAAGCAAGAGATATATTATATAAAACTATGGGAATAAATAAGAATAATGTGGATTTTGGATATATTAAAGAAGATTTATTTAGTAAATATGATCCAAGAATAAAAGATAATTATTATGTATTTGATTATACAAGCCGTGATACTGGAAATATGAGTGATAAACTTTATTTAGTAGATAAGAAGGATCTTAGCGTTTATGAATGGCCGGCTGGTGGTACACTTATACCATATGAATTAACTAAAGATGTTAACTCATATGTATATCAATACTTTATATCTTTTAATTATCCACCAAATGATGAAAATAAGGATTCAGCAGCAGTAAAATATTTTGAAAAATATGGAGCAAAAGAATTTGCAAATAAAATTCAAGAAATATTTAAAGATGCAGATGAAAGTACATTATCATATTATCAAGATAATTATGTAGATTTAATTTTAGCTGGAAGTACAAAAAAAGAATTGGACAGTTATGTTAAAAGAAGATTAGAAGTTACTCCATTATTACAGCAGGCAGGCTATGAAAAAAGTGAAATAGAAAAGAAGAATAGTTTTACAGAAAAAGAATTGCAAGATATATATGAAATGGGAAGAAAAAATGGAAAATATTTTGTTGGGATTGAAGATTTTGCTGAATTAAGTAAAGATGGATTTATTAATGAATATTGTCCTAAAAATTCATCTGAATCCTATTGGAAGGACGGATTTATTAAAGGATATAATGAATCAAAAAAATAAATAGAATATATTTAAAAGAGATGAATAATATAAATGAAAAATTATTCATCTCTTTTAATTTACAATTATATGAAATTAATAAAAAGCCAATTGTTAAAATTTTATTAATTTGGTATAATTTTATATAGATAAATAAGTAATATATTAAATAAAAAAGAAATTGTTTTATTAATATAGTTAATTTTATTAGGGAGAAAGAGGATAAGAGAGTAATGAATCATAATAAAGAGTTTTCAAAAGAAGATTTATCAGAGCTTAGATATAATTTTAGAAATTTTTTAGATAAAAATTATTCTAATTTAAAACGTAAAGATGTACTTTGTAGTGATGCTTTTTATATTTTTAGGACTAATATTGGTATTAAGTTTAATGAAGTTTTAGAGAATGAATATGGTTTAGAAAAATATAGGGAGTTACTTTTTTACCATTTTAAAAATAAAGGAAGAAAAAATCCAAATAGTGATTCATTTACATATTGCAATGCTTTAAAATATTTAGTTGAATTTGTTAAAAAATATAAATTTAATTTAAATATAGAAACAACAAATAAATATAATTTAGATTTAAACTTGCAAAACAAACAAGAGGTAAAGCCTTATTTAAACAAATATGTAGACATTAATACACCAAGTCAAAAGGAGATACTTAAGTATCTTAATAAATGGGACAATCTTATTAATTACAAGGCACAAGAAGATGCTTTGGATAAGCTGTTTTTAAATGTGTATCCTAAGAATGAAACTATGGAAGATATATTGGTTAAAGTAGCCACTTTAAATGATTTTTATAGTACTAATATTTATAATACATTTAATGTAGCAAAGAATATATTTAATTTGAATATTGATGAAAGATTAGATAGTTGTGATGTTTCTTTAGTAAATGATATTGCAAAGATAAAGATTGAAGAGGGAAATGTTAAAAATTTTTATTCATTTGCAACAAAGTATTGTAGTCATCATAAACCTTTAGATTATCCTATATATGATAGTTATGTTGAAAAGGTTCTTAAATACTTTAGAGATGAAGATAAGTTTTTTAAATTTAAAAATGAGGATTTAAAGAATTATAAAAAGTTTAAAGAAATTCTTATTGAATTTAAGAAATATTATAAACTAAATGAATTTAACTTTAAAGATATTGATAGATACCTTTGGTTGCTTGGAAAAGAGAAGTTTCCTAAAGATTTCAAGAAGAAAAGAGTATACAAGTAATATAAACTAGAATATTTGTTAAATATATCTTTATTTGTTATAATTTTATATATAAAATTGGTAATAATATCAATAAAATTCAATTTAAATATTATTAATTATGAGAGAAAGGAGAAAAGATTTTGAGTTTAAGTAGTTTTAAAAGAAAAAGAATAGAATTAGATGAGTTAGAAAAATTATTTAAAATAGATACTTATTGTGATTTATATTTAAAAGTTAATGAGTTAATAAGTGCAAACAAAATAAAACCTATAATTAGTAGTGGACAAAATGGTAAGAGCCCTGCCTTATATAAAAGATATAAGATAGTTGATATAAAAGAAGAGAATAAAGAATTAATAGATGAAATTGAATATAAATTAATTAGTAAATTTAATATTGAGTATTACAGAAATCATTTAGAGAAGTATAGTGATCATAGAAAATATATACTTCAATTAAATGATTTTTTTATAAATAAAAGTGAATTTTTAAATTATACAGTATCAATGAATGAAAGATCTTTTCAAATATGGGGAAGAGAGAAGTTTTTGCAAAAAGAAGAAGGAAAATCAATATTAAAAAACTTAGATATTGATTTAAGAACCTTAAACTATTATGATACTTCAGAGCCTTTAGCATATTATTCAAGAAATAAGAACACTCCTCAAAATGTATTAATTATAGAAAATAAAGATACATATTATACATTTAGGAATTACTTAATAAACAATAATAAAATTTTAGATTGGGAAATAACAACAATAATATATGGAGCAGGAAAGAGTATTTGGAAATCTTTTAAAGATTTTAAAGTATCTGTAGAAAAGCATGTGTCTAATCAAAATAATAAATTTTTTTATTTTGGTGATTTAGATTACGAAGGAATATTGATTTATGAAAAATTTTATCATTTGTTTTCTAAAGAATATAATATAAGGCCCTTTATAAATGGATATAAAAAAATGATAGAAAAATCAGAAATGATGGAAGTTAATTTACCTAAGACTAAAGCTGGCCAAAATAGGAATATAGAAAATGTATTTTTACAAGAATTTAGTAAAAAACTTAATCTAAAAATATTAAGAATATTAGAGAATAATTTATATATTCCACAAGAAATTATTAACGTAACAGATTTATAGGAGGAATAATGAATTTTGATTTTTTAGATGATCAACATATGAGAATGAAAAAAATAGGTGCTTATTCAATATTGTTTAGAAATAGTATAGCAAAAGGTACTTGGAAAAAGTATGGATTTTCAGAATGGTATGAGCAGGATAATTTAATCTTTACAGTATTACTTTATATAATGGAAGAATCTTTAAAAAATGATATGTGCACAATAGACAATATAGGGTATTTTATTGATGAAATAAATAGTATTCATTTTAAGAAAGAATTATCTTATGAAGAATGTAAAGAGTTAGCTGAATTTATAGTTAATACGATTTTATGTAATGAAGGTAAAGTCATGTATTTTAAAGCTTATAATTTTAAAAAGGCTCAATATGAAGATATAAACATAAATTTTGTTAAAAATAGAATGCAATATGTAGATGATGTTAGAAGAGTAGTATATTCAATAACTGATGATGGGTATTCATTTATTTTATCAACCTTAGAAGTAGAAGAAAATTTAAAGATAACTATACATGAAATTTTGTTTAAGATGCATTTAGAAAAAGCTTCTTATGATAAAGCAGTTGATGATATAAAAAATATATTTAACCGATATAGAAGAAGAGTTAAAAGTATTGAAGATGCTATAAGGAAAATCAAGGAGAATCCACTAAGTTATACAACAGAAGATTATGAAAATATGATGGAAGGAAATCTTAATCTTTTAAATAAAATAAAAGAAAAGTTAATAATTCATAGAGAAATGGTAGAGCTTAGGATAAATGAATTTTTAGAGAATGATATAAACATTAAGAAATTAAATAAGAAAGAAGAAGAAAATTTAAATAATTTAAAAATAATACAAAATTATTTAGGAAGAACTATAGATGAAGATCAAAAATTATTAAAAAAACATTTTGATTTAAAAGATGTTTATGGTATGGAGCTAGAAACAATATCAAAGATGGCATTGATTGAAAGATTTAATTTTAGAAATGAGGTTTACGAGAAAATATTAGATAATCCTAATATTTTGGAGAATATAGATATCTTTTTAAGACCATTATTAAAGAGGGAGTTGCCCAAAAAGTATAATATAAATAAATCTTTAGAATATCAAAAAAATATAAATAAAGATTATTCTGAAGAGGATGAGGAATTGTCTTTTGAAGAAAGTGATTTTATTGATGAAATAAATAAAAAGAAAATAGAAAAACTTAAAAAATATAATGACGTAATAACATTGATTTTAGAATTATCAATGAAACAGGGGGGAATTTCACTTAGAGAAATTCAAGAATTAATAAAAGAAAGTAATGAATTAATGGAAAAATTAATTCCAACAGTTGAAATCTTTAGAGAAGTTATTATAGAAATGCTTAAAAACAGAAATATAAATGTAAATGAAATTAGAGAAGAGAGAAAGAATGCTATTGAAAATGGAGAAATTGAATTTCAACTTAATAAAAGTATATTAGAAGTTTTAGATAATAATAGTGAACTTAATATTATAAAAGAAATCAATATAAACAAGTTAATTGATAAGGATGATATTAAACTTGAGGGAGTAAAAACTGAAGATGGAGAATTTAAAAATTTCATCTGTTCAGATATTTTATTTGAATCTATAAGGGGGGATAAGAATGGCTTATTCTATGGAAGAAGTAAAGATGAGTAATAAAATCTTTTATTATTTACTAAAGTATGGTGAGCTTAAAGAGGAAGATGAAGGAGATTTGTATAAGGATTATTCAGAAAATGTTAATATAACTGAATTGGTAAAAGAGATTGGAGAAGATTCAGAATGTTATATAAAAAAATATGGGGGAGTAGTATACCTTATTCCTAAAGAAGAAAATGACTTTTTAGGATATTCTAAAGGGGAGTTGAAAAAAGAATTATGTAGGTCAAATGCTAATGATAAGGATTATTATTTGTCTCAATTTGTGATTTTAACATTGTTGGTAACGTTTTATAATTCTAAGGGAGTTAGTTCAAAGTCGAGAGATTATATAAAAATTGGAGAGTTTCTTAACATAATTACAGATAGATTAAATGAAGGAGCTGAAAGGACAAAGGAAGCTGATAGTTCTGGAATAGCTTTTTCAAATATATTAGAGAGATTTGAGGCTTTAAAAAGTAGTGATAAGAGAAGTATATCAAAGACAACAAAAGAAGGATTTATAAATAATATATTGGATTTTTTAGAGAAACAAGGATTAATTGATTATATAAAAAATGATGATATGATTAAGACTACTAAAAAGTTAGATAATTTTATGGATTGGAATATTTTAAATAAAAATAATTATCATAGGGTGCTGAAGGCGTTAGGAGAATCTATTGATGAGTAAAATAAATAAACTTAGATTTGTTAATTTAAATTATAATCATAATACAATGAAAATAGACGATGAAATTTTTTATCTTGATGGACAAGATACAATGTTAAACTTAAGAAATGGAGGTGGAAAATCAGTACTTGTACAGATGGTGATGGCTCCATTAGTAAATAAAAGGTATAGAGCATTAAAAGATAGAACATTTGAAAGCTATTTTACTACAAATACCCCAACTTATATAATGATCGAGTGGATACTTGATGATGGAGCAGGATATTTATTAACTGGAATGATGGTTAGAAAAAAAAGTGTGTTATCAGATGAAGATTCTAAAGATAAACTAGATATAATAAATTTTATACACGAATATAAAGGAAAAAATGAATATGATATAAAAAAAATTCCTATAGTTGAAATTAATAATGGGAAGAAAATGGTGAAAAGCTTTTTAAATTCTAAAAAATTATTTGAGGAATTAAAAAAGAATAAAGAAGTTAGATTTAATTATTATGACATGAATAATCCAGTAACTACTAAAAATTATTTTGAAAAATTACAAGAATATAAGATAAATCATAAAGAATGGGAAACCATAATTAAGCAAATAAATTTAAAAGAATCTGGATTATCAGAACTTTTTATAAAGGCTAAAGATAGTTCTGGATTAGTTAAATCTTGGTTTTTGCCTGCTGTTGAAAATAAATTAAGAAAAGATGAAGATAGAATTAAGAATTATAGGAATTTAGTTAAAAGGTACATAGAACAATATAAGGCTAATAAAACTAATATAGATAAAAAGGAAAAAATTGAACTTTTTAACAAATTATCAGAAGATATTAAAAATAGCTGTGATGAGTTTATATCAACAATAGAGGAAAGAAAAGGACTAGAAAATAAAATAGCTAATATTATTAGGATTTTAAAAAACAATTATGAGGATAAGGAAAATGAAGAAAAAGAATTAGAATGTTTGATAAATCAATTAGTAGAAAAAATAGCTGAATTATTTTATGAGGAATATTCTATTAAAATTTATAGGAAAGAAGATAAAATAGAAGAGTTAGAAGAGTATGTTAAGGAATTAGACCACTTAGTAAATAAAAGTGCAGAAGAAAAAAAGGATTTAAATAAAAAAAATGAAATTTTAGAATGTTCAAAAATATATAAGGAATATCAAAGTAGATCACAAGAGTTACAAAGTTTAGAGAGAGAACTTGAGATTTTAACTAAAAAGAAAGATGATAATACACCACTTATAAATAATATAGGGTTTACTATTAGAGAAATTTTAAATAAAGAAATATCTGATATGGAAGAAGAAGTTAATGAAAGAAAAACAAAGGTAAGTGCTTTAGAATTTGAAAAAGAAAATCTTAAAAATATTTTAAATGAAAATAGATTATTAATTAATACATTAAAAGGAAAGGAAGGATTTTTAAAAGCTAGCTTAGAATCTTTTGATAAAATTCAAAGTAATTTTAATGATAAATATAATGAAAATATAATTAGGAATATATCTGGATATTTTAATGAGGAATCCCTATTATTTCTTGGAAGAAACATAGAGGATTATAATTTTGATTTAAATAAGAATATGAAAAATATTACTGAAGATATTTTTTATAATAAAGAAATATTAAAAAGCAAAAATAATGAAAAAGAACGAAATACAAAGTTAATGTTTGATTTTGAAAATAAATTGAAAAATAATGTTGGTTTAATTGAAGAATTAGATGAAAAAATAAAAATATGTATTGATGTTATAAAATACATTGATTTTGGTGAAGAGAGAGTATTTGATACAGAAGATATTTTAAATGCTTTTTATGAAAAAATAGATTTTTTAGAAAAAGAAAAAAGTAAGTTAATAAGACAAGAAGAAGACATACTATATGAGATAGATAAGCTAGAAGGTGGTAGAGTATTAGAACTTCCAAAGGAAATAAAGAAAAAGCTTGAAGATAAAGATATTAAAATTATTTATGGTATGGAATGGCTTAAAAAGAATGGATATTCTACTGAAAAAAATATTGAAATTGTAAAAAATAATCCTTTTATACCATATTCATTAATAATGAGTTCTAGTGAAATTGAAATATTAAAAAGGGAAGGATTAGATATATTTATATCAAATCCAATTTCTATAATAAATAGATTGGATTTAGAAAGTAATTTCCTTGAAGTAGATAAAAGTATGGTGTCTTTTAATAAGTTGAATTTTTTTATTTCCTTTAATAATAAGCTTTTAGATGAAAAAGAGCTGATAAAGTTAATAAAAGAAAAAAATCAATACCTAGAAAGTATTAGAATTAATATAGAGAATAGAGAAAATGAAATTAGATTTTTGAAAAAAAAGAAAGAAATAATTCAATATTCTAAGCTAGACAAGGAAAAATATGAAAATATAAAAAAAGAAAAGACATTTTTAGAAAAAAAGATTATAGAAATAAGAGAAAATGAAATATCTATAGCTAGAGAACTTGGAAATATAGAGATTAATATTTCAGAGTTAGAAAATAGTAAAAAAGTTTTGGAAGAAAATATAAGAAAAAACCTTGAAAAACTTAATAGCTTTAATGAATTAATAGAAGAATACAATAAATATAAAGATAATAAAGATGAACTAAGTTCAATTGAATTTAAAATAGGAGAAATTAATAAATTTTTAAAAGAAAATGAGAATAGAGAATTAGAAATTTATAAGACTTTAAAAGATATAAATAATATTATGGTAAGTTACACTAATAGCTTAGAAAAATTAAAAAGTGAAGCTATAAAATTTAGCTTTTATAAAGAAGGACTATTTATAAAAAAAGATAAGGAAGATTTACTAGCAGAGTTTTATGTTTTAAATAAGGAAATAACAGCTTCAGAAAAAGACTTAAATAAAAGAATAGAAGAAAAAAGTAGAGCATTTAAAGAAAGTGAAGATGAATTAAATGTTAAAGCTAATAAGTATAATCTAGAAGAATCTGAATATATTAATGAAGTTTATAATATAAATAAAGAATTTGAATTAAAAGATTTAATAGAAGAAGAAGAGAAAAATTATAATTATTTAAAAGACAAAAGATCGAATATACTTCAAGAAATAGCTGGTGAAAAAAGTAATGTTAAGAATTTATATGAATCTTTAAAAAAAGACCTTGGAAAAACTAAAGCCAAAAGTAAGACATTGCTTTATGATAAAAACTTTGAAGAGGAAATAGCAAAATTAAAAATTGAAAAAGCTTCAAATGAAAAGAAAATTAAGGAAGTAATTAATGAAAAAAGTAAAGTTGACCAATATTTAATTGATTTAAGTCAATTCAATGAATTTATCATAGAGAATGAAGAAGATATATTTATAGATATAAAGGATTTAGATAATATTATAGGAAGTATTAAAAGAGATTTGTTTGAAAAAAAAGAATTAGAGTTAAAAAGAGAGGCTAAATTAAATAATTGTATAGTTGATATTGAAAATAAAGATAGTTTTAGAAATGAAAATATATTTAAAATTGCTATACAATCTTTAAAGTCTTTAGTAAGTAAACCAATAAAGTTTAAGGAACATTTAAATCTTGTAATTAATTCATATAATTCTATTATTAAAAAATTATCAATTGATATTAAATTAATTGAAGGTGAGGAAGAGAAAATATTAGATAGTATTTTAGAATATATTGAAGAGGTCAATAAAAATATTTCTATAATAGATGATAATTCAAGTATAAATATAAATAATAAAAGAGTAAAAATGTTAAATATTACAGTACAGGATTTTGAAAAAAATAAAATTAATTATAGATTGAAACTTCAAGATTATATTGAAGCTATTAGAGAAAGAGCCATTAAGGAACTTGAGAAGAATAATTCTATTGAAGAAATAATTAGTAATACTATAACTTTAGTTAAGTTATATGATGAAATTATTGGAGTTGAAAATGTTGAGATTAAATTATATAAAATAGAAGAGAATAGACAAAGGATAATAAGTTGGAATGAAGTTTCAAAAAATTCAGGTGGAGAAGGGTTTCTTTCAGCATTTGTAATATTAACAAGTCTATTATCTTACATGAGAAAAGATGAAAGTGACATATTTAGTAGAAAAGAGGATGGAAAAGTATTAATAATGGATAATCCTTTTGCACAAACAAGTTCTTCACACTTATTAAAACCTCTTATGGATATCGCTAAAAAAAGCAATACTCAATTAATTTGTTTAACAGGATTAGGTGGAGATTCTATTTATAACAGATTTGACAATATATATGTTTTAAATTTAGTATCATCAAAATTAAATAATAGTATTAAATATTTGAAAAGTGAGCATATAAAAGGAGAGGAAGAAGAGGAAAATAAAGTTATTGTTTCAGCTAGATTCAAAATAGAAGAACAGACTAGTTTATTTTAAATAGATTTAAATTATTTATTAATTTATATAGACATTGAATTTTATATATTCAATGTCTATTTTTATATTAGAAAATATTTAAATTAAATTTTTTTATACTTATGAGAAATTTTTAAAAATATTTTGGGATAAATAGTACAATATTTGTTTATAAAAATTGAACTTTAAATATCCATTTTATGAAAAAATATAAAGTTAATGTTATAATTTATTAATAGAAATCAAAAGGGGGAGATTCTTTTGGCTCAGCAATATACTAAAAAAATGATTCGTAGCGTATTTATAGAGTTATTAAACGAAAGACCGCTAAATAAGATTACTGTAAAAGATATAGCATTAGCTTGTGGAATTAATCGAAATACTTTTTATTATTATTATTCAGATATGTATGAACTTTTATCTGAACTTTTTCAAACTGAGCTTCAAAATGTTATAGATGAATATAATGACACTATGTCTTGGGAGGAAAGCTTTGTACTAGCAACAAGGTTTGCCTTAGGAAATAAGAAAGTAATTTATCATGTATATAATTCAATGCAGAGGGAAGAATTAGTTAATTATATTTATAATGTTTCAGGAAACATGATGGAGAGGTATGTTAAGAAGTTAAGCCATGGAATAAATGCTTCTGAATATGACATGAAACTAATAGCAACCTTCTATCAATGTGCACTTACAGAAATGGTAATTCAATGGATTTCCTCTGGAATGAAGGAAGATCCAGATGCCATTATAAGAAGAATAGGAAAATTGTTTGATGGAAATATAAAATTATCACTTCAGCGTAGTGAAGAGTTTAATAAAATTGGTGAGAAATAATTTATAGGATTAATAAATTAATCATAAAATACCTTAAGGATTAATAAAAATCTTTTAACTCTTTTAAAAAATCTTTAGGAATTTAGGCATAAAGAGAGTTATGCCTAATTTTTAGTCAGATGTGTTTAAGTGTTTGAACTTTGAACACTCCCCTTATTTATCTAATGAAATATATGGTAAAAGGTTATATTATAGATTTAAAGGAAGTTAGAGTTATTTTTAAAACTTACACTTAGTAAATAAAATCTTATATTCATAAGATTATAACTTATTAATCAAGGATTGATTTAAAAAGGCTAAGATTTGTTTTGAAAACTTATAGCTAGTTTTAAGAAAGAAGGGGATTTTATGAAACTTAAAACACATGATGACAGACTTACTTTAACAAATGGAAGCTATCATGCATTAGTACATGCTAGAAAACCTAAAGGAATTGAAAATAAAAGTGCATATTTAATTGGTACTGGAATAGGTGCATTAGCAGCAGGATGTTTTTTAATTAGAGATGCACATATGGATGGTAGCAAAATAACATTTTTTGAACAATTAGATCTTCCAGGAGGCTCTTTAGATGGAGAAGTACTTCAAAATCTAGGTTATGTAGCTCGTGGTGGACGTGAAATGGGACATCACTTTGAAGTTTTATGGGGTTTATTTAGTTCACTTCCATCTACTGAAGATCCAAATATGACAGTATTAGATCATTTCTTCTACACAAATTATGATGATCCAAACTATAGTAATTGCCGTATAACTCATAAAAATGGAGAAAGATATGACAATGCTAAATTTAATTTAGGACAAGATTTAGCTAAGGAATTAGCAGAGTTTGTTCTTATACCAGATGAAGAACTTCAAGATAAATCAATTGATGAAATATTCTCTGAAGAACTTTTAAATACAGACTTTTGGACATTATGGAGAACTATGTTTGCCTTTGAAAACTGGCATAGTGCTTTAGAAATGAAATTATATATGAATAGATTTATACACCATGTTGGTGGATTACCAACACTTTCAGCTCTGCAATTCTCAAGACATGATCAATATACATCTTTTGTAAAACCAATGGTTAAATTCTTAAAAGAAAATGGGGCTAGGTTTGAATATGGAGTACATGTTGAAAATGTAGAATTCGACATAAGCAATGATAAAAAAGTGGCTAAAAAAATAGTTGCTAAGGATAAAAATGGAAAAGATATTTCTGTAAACTTAACTGAAAATGATTTAGTATTCATAACTAATGGTTCTATGACAGAAGGTTCAGGATATGGTGATGATAATACTCCTGCTCCATTTAATAAAGAACCACAAGGATGCTGGGAATTATGGAGAAATATTGCTAAACAATCAGATGAATTTGGACATCCAGATAAATTCTGTACAGACACTGAAAAATCAAACTGGGAATCTTGTACAGTAACTTGTCATGATGAACGTGTACCAAAATACATTGAAAAAATAACTAAACGTTCACCATATGGAGGAAAGACTGTAACAGGAGGAATAGTTACAGCTGTAGATTCTTCATGGCTAATGAGTTGGACTATAAATCGTCAAGAACAATATTATGGCCAACCAGAAAAAGATGTAGTAGTTTGGGTATATGGACTATTCTCAGATGTTGAGGGTGATTATATTAAGAAACCTATGAGAGATTGTACTGGTAAGGAAATTACAAAGGAATGGTTATTCCATATAGGCGTTCCAGTTGATGAAATTGAAGAACTTGCTGAGTCTTGTACAGCAATTCCTGTAATGATGCCATTTATAACTTCACAATTTATGCCTCGTGAATTTGGAGACAGACCTTATGTTGTTCCTAAGAATGCAGTTAACTTTGCTTTCCTTGGACAATTTGCAGAAACTTTAGATGATCCAGGAAGAGATACAGTATTTACTATTGAATACTCAGGACGTACAGCTATGGAAGCAGTATATGTATTAACTGGAGTTGAAAAGGGAGTACCTGAGGTATATGCATCAAGATATGACATTCGTTACTTATTAAATGCTGGAGTATGTTTATTAGATGGTGAAAAACCAAAACTTGATTTACCACCTTTAGCAAAGAGAAAAGTAATGAAACAAATAGCAGGAACTGACATAGAAAAATTATTAAAAGAATATGGAATTATCTAAGTAAAAAGTGCTTATGATTAAAAGCATAATAATCTTAGATTAAAATAAAAATATAGTAAGTATATTTAATAGACCATGATAAATAGCAACCTCTTAAAAATTGGGGGCAGTTATTATGGTCTATTTTTTATTTTGGTATTTCAAATATTTTTAAAATATAATACAAATCAATATGGATAAAATTTAAAATATTATATATAAATATTAAAAATATATTTTTAGTATAATAATATTTAATAGAACTTATAAATTGAAGATTAAATATATTAATTAAAGAATATGAAAAAAATTAACATATAAATAACTAAAAATACACTTATGAGAAAGAGTTAGTTTTGGTATAATTAATAATTACATTATAAAAAATTTTGAGAAAGGGAGGGGTATATAGCAATGAAACTAATACTAAAATATTTAAAGAACTACAAATCAATTTTTATCTTAAATGTTATATCAGTATTTGGGTTTGCTTTAGTTGAGCTTGGAATTCCAACTATTATGGCAAAAGTTATAGATATTGGAATAATAAATAATGATATTTCTTATATCAAAAAAATGGGCCTAGTAATAGTAGTTATTTCTATAGTTGGTGTTATGGGAACAATATTACTTGGATATTGTTCATCTAAGATTTCAACTGGAATAACTAAGGATATTAGAAATGATATATTTAAAAAAGCTCAAGAGTTTTCCCATACAGAATATGATGAGTTTGGAGTTTCTTCTATGATAACAAGAACTACAAACGATCCTTTTGTTATTTTACAATTTACAAACACACTTCTAAAAATGGCTTTAATCACACCAGTTATGTTTACTATAAGTTTAGTAATGATACTTAAAACAAGCCTTTCCTTATCTTTAGTTTTAGCAGTGGTAATTCCTATAATAATTTTAGGGGTTATATTAATAGCTAAAACTTCTGAACCTTTATCAGAAAAGTTACAAAAAAGGTTAGATAAGTTAAATAGAATATCTAGAGAAAATTTAACTGGTATAAGGGTAATAAGAGCCTTTGGAAATGAAAAGTATGAGGAGAAGAGGTTTGATGAAACAAATGAGTCCTATGCAGAGGTGGCTAAAAAGTTAAATAAACTTATGGCAATATCTCAACCGCTTTTCTTTTTCCTACTTAATATCGCTATTATAGTTATCTTTTGGATATCTAGTAAGATGATAAATGTAGGAACACTTCAAGTTGGTCAATTAGTTGCCTTTATTGAATATCTATTCCATGCAATGTTTTCAATAATGCTATTTTCTATGGTTTTTGTAATGTATCCAAAAGCACAGGTTTCTGCTAATAGAATTATGGAAGTTTTAAATACAGAACCAATAATAAAAAGTCCTAAAAATGGAATAAAGGATACAGAAAACAAGGGAACAATAGAGTTTGAAAATGTATCTTTTACTTATCCAAATGGAGAGGAGCCTGTAATTAAAGATGTATCCTTTAGTGGTAAAAAGGGAGAAGTTATTGCCTTTATAGGAAGTACAGGTAGTGGTAAGAGTACACTTATAAACTTAATTCCAAGGTTTTATGATGTTACTAAGGGAAGTATAAAAATAGATGGAGTAGATGTAAGAGATTATGATTTAAAATATCTACGTAAAAAAATAGGTTTCATTCCTCAAAAGACTCTTTTATTTACTGGTAGCATAGCAAATAATATAAAGTTTGGTAAGAAAGATGCAGAGTATAAAGAGGTTGAGGATTCAGCTAAAATTGCACAGGCCTATGAATTTATTTCAAATAAGCCTAACAAATTTGATGAGATAATAACAGAGGGTGGTTCTAACGTATCTGGTGGACAAAAGCAAAGACTTTCCATAGCTAGGGCAATAGTTAGAAAGCCTGATATATACATTTTTGATGATAGTTTCTCAGCTTTAGACTTCAAAACAGATGCAATCTTAAGAAAAGAACTTAGATCTGAAACAAAGGATGCTATTGTATTAATAGTGGCTCAAAGAATAGGTTCTATAATGGATGCAGATAAGATTATCGTGTTAAATGAAGGAGAAGTAGTTGGAATAGGAACTCACAAGGAATTAATAAAAACTTGTCCTATTTATCATGAAATAGCAACATCACAACTTACAGAGGAGGAGTTAGCAAATGAATAAATTTAAATCAGTAGTAAAAAAGATTTCTCCTTTTGTTGGTAAGTATAAGTGGGCTTTTTTAGGAGCTATTTTATTTATAATTTCAGCAGCTGTTTTCACTGCCATAGCACCAAGAACAGAAGGATTAATAATAACTCAATTAACTAAGGATTTTGAGGAAATTATAAGAGGAGTTTCTGGAGCTTCAGTTAACTTTAATTATATTTTTAAGGTATTAATCTTATTATTTTTAGTTTATGCAGGTGGTACAGGATCAACTCTTATAGCAAGTTTCTTATTAACTAATGCAATTCAAAATACCATGAAAAATATTAGAAATGAAGTTGAGAAAAAAATAAATAGACTTCCAATAAGATATTTTGATGGTAATAGTTATGGAGATGTATTAAGTAGAATCACTAATGATGTAGATACCATCTCTAATGCATTGCAGCAAAGTTTTGTACAGGTAATAAATGCGTTTTTATCTGTAGGATTAGCTTTAATAATGATGTATTCCATAAATATTAAGCTAGCATTAATTGCAACCTTAATAATACCTTTAAGTATTTTAATTACAAAGATAATAGTTTCTAAATCTCAGAAATTATTTAATAGTCAACAAAAGGCCTTAGGAAATCTTAATGGAAAAGTACAAGAAATGTACACAGGCTTTAATGAATTAAAGTTATATGGAAAAGAAGATGATGCTTTAAATGAATTTGTAAAGGTAAATGAAGAGTTAAGAGAAACAGGTTTTAAAGCTCAATTTATATCAGGTATAATGTCACCTTTAATAAGTCTTGTTACTTATTTAGGAATAGCTGTGGTAGGGGTAGTAGGTTCTATAATAGCTATAGGTGGTGGAATTACCGTTGGTAATCTTCAAGCATTTATACGTTATATTTGGCAAATAAATCAGCCTTTATCTCAAGTAACTCAATTATCATCAGCAATACAATCAGCAGTGGCTGCTACTAATAGGGTTTTTGAATTCTTAGAGGAAGAAGAAGAGGTTAAAGATCCTAATAGTGCTATAAAAATTGAGAAGCCAAAGGGAGATGTAACTTTTGAACATGTTAAATTTGGATATAAGGAAGATAAACCACTTATAAAAGATTTAAGTGTAGATGTTAAAAGCGGTCAGATGGTTGCCATTGTTGGAAAAACTGGGGCTGGTAAAACTACTCTTATTAATCTTTTAATGAGATTTTACGATGTTCAAGGGGGGTCAATTAAAATAGATGGTGTTGATATTAGAGATATGAAACGTGAAGATTTAAGATCTATGTTTGGTATGGTTCTTCAAGACACTTGGCTATTTAATGGAACTATTTATGATAATATTAGGTATGGTAGATTTGATGCCACTAAAGAAGAAATAATAGAGGCAGCAAAGGTTGCAAATGTTCATCATTTTATAAAAACATTACCTGGCGGATACAATATGTTATTAAATGAAGAGGCTTCAAATGTATCTCAGGGAGAAAAGCAACTTTTAACCATAGCTAGAGCAATTTTAAAAGATCCAGCTATATTAATACTAGATGAGGCCACAAGTTCAGTTGATACTAGACTAGAATTATTACTTCAAAAGGCCATGAGAAATATAATGAAGGATAGAACCAGCTTTGTTATAGCTCACAGGCTTTCAACTATAAGAAGTGCAGATTTAATATTAGTAATGAATGATGGTAATATAATTGAACAGGGAACTCATGAAGAGTTAATGAAGCAAGGTGGTTATTACGAAAGTCTTTATAATAGTCAATTTGCTAGTAAAGAAGTAAATTAAATAAACTTTAAATACTATGATATATTTTAGGGGAATATGGATTCCTAGATATATATTTAACACTATAGAAAAAGCAATCTAAATTAGTTTAGATTGCTTTTTCCTATTAATCCTTTTAATAAATTACCATGTTTTATTTCATCCTTAGCTATTTCTTTAAGTCTAGGGAATTCTTCTCCAAGCTTTTCATATACTGGGCCACCATTAATTTCAGCATTTATAAGCATTTCAAAAACTTTTTCTTTACCTAAGTTTTTATAAGCAGCTTCTATTTCTTCAGATGATTTATTGCAAGGTTTTAAAATTTCTTTTGAATATTCTCTTATTATTGAGGCATGTCTTCCTTCATCTGCTGCTATGCTTAATAAAACATTTTTTTCTTCTTCAGAGCTAGCAAGTTCAGCAAGTTTTCTATAAACAAGAACTGCATCTAATTCTCCTTGTTGTAATTTTAATAACACTTCATTTCCATTTTGTTTCATAATAAAATCCTCCCAAATTCATTTTGTTAAATTTAATTTTATACAATTAAATTGTATGAATTAATTTTATATCTTTTATAAGCTTCTGTCAAATAATTTTTAAAAATAAAATATAAGTTTACAAATTTTAAGTGACTTACTTTTTATATTATGAAGATAAAGTTTAATAAATAAAACTTATAAAGAATAATTAAAGTTATGTAGCTTTAGTAAAGAAAATCATAGAATGTAATATAAAAAAATATACAAAAGAAGGAGTAATTTATGGAAGAAAGAAATAGTAATAATTTAAAGGGAATTGATGTGTCAAATTGGCAGGGTAATATAAATTTTAAAAGTGTAAAAAATGAGGGGATTGAAGTAGTTTATATTAAGGCAACAGAGGGAGACTATTTTAAGGATTCATATGCAAAACAAAATTATGAAAGAGCAAAAGCTGAGGGCTTAAAGGTTGGTTTTTATCATTTCTTTAAGCCTAATAAAAATGCAAAAAGACAAGCTAAATATTTTATTGATTATTTAAATGAGATAGAGGCTACTGATTATGATTGTAAATTAGCCTTAGATGTTGAAACAACAGAGGGTAGAAGTGCATATGAACTAACCACCTTGTGTATAGAATTCTTAGAAGAAGTAAGAAAGATAACAAATAGAGATGTTGTTGTTTACACTTATACAAGCTTTGCAAATAATAATTTAGATAATAGATTAGGAGTTTATCCCCTTTGGATAGCTGAATATGGAGTAAAAGCACCAAAGGATAATAGAGTTTGGAGTAGTTGGATTGGGTTTCAATATTCAGATAAAGGAAATGTAGCTGGTGTATCAGGAAATTGTGATATGAATGAATTTAAAGAAGAAATATTAGATGTAAAAAATAATTTTAAATTGTATAATGCCACCACTAAGAATATATCAACTTATCTTAATATAAGAGAAAAAGGTGAGATAGACTCTAAGATTATAGGGAAGATACCAGCCGGAGAGAAATTTATGATAAAGTGGGTAGATTCTAATTATTTAGGATGGTACCTTATTGAATACAAAAATATTACTGGCTATGTAAGTTCTAAATATGTAGAAAAATTTCAAATGGCTACTACCTACAATGTAAGTGATTTCTTAAATGTAAGGGAGAGAGGAACTACAGATTCAAAAGTAGTTGCAATTATAGATGATGGAGAAATATTTAGAATTGATTGGGTAGACTCAGATTATATTGGATGGTATAGAATAACAACTAAGTATGGTAAAAACGGTTTTGTTAAGGCTGACTTTGTTAAAAAGATTTAGTTATAGTTCTTATATTAAGAGAAGATGAATCAATAAATATTTAGGGAATTTGATATAAATTTCATGTATTCTTTTTGTATAAGTTCTATTAAGGTGAGAATTAATTAAACTCTTTTAAAAATTTTAAAATGTGATTATGAATTAAATATTATTAGTTAGATTATACACCAAAAATTATTGATGATATTTATAATGCAATTTATGAATTAAAAATTATTAGTCAGATTATATTTTGAAAATAAGTATAATTAGAGCCTCTTATAAATATTATATATTTAAATAGGTAATAGAAATTAAATTGATTTAAGGAGTATTGTTCTTATGGAGGGTATAATAATTTGTATTAAGTTAGGGGTTGTATTCTTAGGAACCTTATTCACTTGGATATTTGGGGCATGGGATATGCCAATAGTAACCTTATTAGTATTTATATTTTTAGATTATTTAACTGGGGTAATTAAGGGGTGTAAAAGTAAGGAATTATGTTCGAATATAGGATTAAGGGGAATAACTAAGAAGGGGCTTATATTAGTTGTTCTTTTAGTTGCTGTTATGCTAGATAGATTACTAGCTAATGGAACTTGGATGTTTAGAACAATGATAGCTTATTTCTATATAATGAATGAAGGGATAAGTATATTAGAAAATTGTGCAGCCGTAGGAGTGCCTATACCTGAGTTTTTAAGACAAGCTCTTAAACAGTTAAATAATAAAAAATAATATTAAATAAAATATTTTTATAAGCTGTATAAAAACTTAAATATAAAACTTATAAATAAATTTTAAGAATTACTAAATTTCATTAAGAATTTATCAAAGTAGTTTCTTTATATTATTTATAAGTTTTAGTAATTAGTTATTTTATACAGCTTATTTTAAACCTATTTGCCAGTTAATCTACTTTCGAATTTTTGTAAGGAATCATTATTACTAACATAAATTCTATCCATGTTAAAATTATTGTCTTTTCTGTCAGCAAAGTTTCCATTTAAATTAAAACCTAATTTATATCCAGCTTTTTCTGCTGCAACTCTAGTACTAGAATTATATCTTCCAAAAGGATAAGCAACAAAATCTACAGGCTTTCCAATGATTTTTTCTAAAGCTACTTTAGAATCTTTTAAAGTTTCAAGTTGTTTAGCTTCATCTAATGTAGATAAGTCATCATGTTTAAAAGTATGGCTTTCTATTTCTATACCGTTATTAGACATTTCTTTTAATTGATCGGCAGTCATATAATCCTGTGCTCCAACATAATTTGAAATTACAAATATTGTAGCAGGAAATTTGAATTCCTTTAGTAAAGGATAAGCATATTCATAATTTCCTTTATATCCATCATCAAGAGTTATAACAACAGATTTTTCAGGAATAGGTTTATTATTTCTTAGATAATCATAAAGTTCATCTAAAGTTATAGGTATATAATTATTATCCTTTAAATATTGAAGTTGTTCTTTGAATTTTTCAGGGTTTACTAAAAGTTCATTATTATTTGGATTGTTTGGAGTTACATCATGGTAACATAAAACAGGAATATTCATATCTTCAGAAGTAGTTTTTAACCCTTCAAATCTATTTTTAGTAGCTTCAGCATTTGAATTTGATTTTTCACTAGTATTATCTGTAGGATTTTCATTATTGCTAGAAGCTTCATTTTTTTGAGTATTATTTTCTAAATTAGCTTTTTCATTTTCTACATTGCTTTTGTTACCTTTCATGTCACAAGCAATGAAAGATGAACTTATAATTAGTGCAGAAACTAGAGCTATTAGAAATCCTTTGTGTTTTATTTTTTTCATCTTTTAAATCTCCTTACTAATAAATTTTGTTTACAATAATTTAGTATATCATAAAAAAAGTAAAATTTAGGTTACTTTATTATTACGATGACCCTTATTTAGTCCTTAATCAATTACAAAAATTTTGGTTTTAATAAATTTATAATTAAATATTTTAAGGTTTATTATTGGTCTAATTATTAGAAATATTCACTAACAAAAGAACTTTAATAAAGAGTTGAATTTTAAGATATGTTAGGAGGCAAATATTTATTATAAAAATGTGCAAATCTAAGTAAATAAGCCGTTTAAATATGTGTTGACATTAGATTTATTAGAGTATATATTACTTAATAATATAATGGGTTTATTGGAGGTGAGTTGTTATTAAAAAATATAAATATATTTTTTAATAACAGAAGTTTATGAGTAAAATAATTGATGGAAGATTTAGTGACAAAGTAATGATTATTACAGGAGCAGCTGGAGGAATAGGAAAGGCTGTGGCTTTAAGAGCAGCTAAAGAAGGAGCTAAATTAGTTTTAGCAGATAGAAAAGAAGAGATGAGTAAAGAAACTCTAAAAGAAATTAGAGAAATAACTTCTAATGTTGAGTTTTTAATATGTGATTTAAGAGAAGGAGAAAATTGTAAGAAAGTAATAGATACTGCTATTAAAAAATTTGGTGGCTTAGATATTTTAATAAATAATGCTGGAATTACAGGAACACCAGCACCAGTACACGAGATGAGTGAAGAGATGTTTAGAAATGTTTTAGATTGCAATATAATGATAGCATTTCATTGTTCTCATTATGGAATTCAAGAGATGATAAAGCAAAATAAAGGAGGAGCTATTGTTAATGTTTCTTCTGTTGCAGGTTTAACTGGATTTCCAGGACATTCTGCTTATGTAACATCTAAACATGGATTAAATGGACTTACTAGAAATATGGCATTGGATTATGCTAGATATGGTATAAGAGTAAATGCAGTGAATCCAGGAACTACAGATACTCCAATGTATCATGAAGCTTTAGAATTTTTGAAAAATAAAAGGGAATCTGCTGAAAAGGCAGGAGTTAAAATTGAAGGGGGAATAGTATCAGGAAAAGTTACTTCTCCTCAAAATAGAGTGGCGAGAGCAGAAGAAGTTGCCGATGTCATATTATTCTTATCATCACCAGAAGCAAGTAATGTAACTGGAATATTTATGCCAGTAGATGGTGGTTTTACAGCATTTTAATAAAAATAAATCCTATGAAATATTATTTCATAGGATTTACTTTTAGGGTGCTGTGTTTCATTGGGAGATAATGCTTATTAAAAATAACTGGAAGTTCTGAATTAGAATATATAGCTTCCTCAATTAAATAAAATTGACTTTCATCTGGAATTGGGTGACGCTTAGTTACGAAGTTACCAGATGTAGTGAATTTAATAGTACTTTTTATATTTGAGCATTCTTTATAAGATTCTTCTTCAATGAATTTCAACAAATTATTTTTATCTGATAGATCTATATTAAATTTTGAAATTGCTTCAATAGATAGTATTGTGTAAGAATAAGCTAGAGCTAAATTATCATCTAAATACCATCTATCAATACAAACCGTTGCAACAGAACTATCTCCTAATATCTTTTTATAATAATCTGAGGGTGGATCTATTTTAAAATCTAATTCAATATTATTTGTCTCTACATCTAAACACTTATAGACTGGATGTCCTATTTTTTCTAAACCTGTTGTATCAGTTTTATTTTCTTTAATTATGTAATTTCCTTTACCTCTAATGTTTTTTATTAATCCATCATCTTGAAGCAGGGCTAAAGCTTGTCTAAGTGTACTTCTACTAACACCTAATCTTTTAGCTAGTTCCGGTTCAGAAGGAAGTCTACTATTTTCAGGGAAAGTTCCTTCGTTAATCATCTTAAAAAGTTTATCGTATACGGTAACATATAAGAGTTCTTTATGTTTATTTACAGTTAATATTTCCATTTATAATCACCTTCCTAAAAATAGACAAGTTACAAACAAGTTGGGGTAGGACAAAGTATTATTTACTTAAATTATAAAAGATTTTATATTAATAACCAACAAATAATTTAAAAAATTTTCTGTAAACGTTTGATAATTTCTAGAAAGTGTAGTATTATATAAATATAAAATAGACAACTAAGTAGACAAGTTTAAAATTGTTATAAGGAAACAAGGATTTAGGAGGAAATGTAAATGATTTATACACAAGGTTCAGACAAACAGTTTCATATAGACGTAGCACCAGGAGAAGTTGGAAAATACGTAATAATGCCTGGAGATCCAAAAAGATGTGCTAAAATAGCAAAATACTTAGACAATGCTAAGTTAGTAGCAGATAAAAGAGAATATGTTACATATACTGGATATTTAGATGGAGAAAAAGTAAGCGTTACCTCAACTGGTATTGGTGGCCCATCAGCTGCAATAGCATTAGAAGAATTAGTTAAATGTGGAGCAGACACTTTCATCAGAGTAGGGACTTGTGGAGGAATAGATTTAAACGTTAAAGGTGGAGATCTTATAATAGCAACTGGATCTATAAGAGCAGAAGGTACTTCAAGAGAATATGCTCCAATAGAATTCCCAGCAGTAGCAAACTTAGATGTAATAAATGCTTTAGTTAAAGGAGCAAAAGAATTAAAAGTTCCTTACCACACTGGTGTAGTTCAATCAAAGGACTCTTTTTATGGACAACACTCACCAGAAAATAAACCTGTAAGCTATGATTTATTAAACAAATGGGAAGCATGGAAAAGATGTGGATGTTTAGGATCAGAAATGGAAGGTGCAGCATTATTTATAGTAGGAAGCTATTTAAGAGTAAGAGTTGGAGCTGTTTTCCTAACTATAGCTAACCAAGAAAGACAAAAAGAAGGACTTGATAATCCTCAAGTACATGATACAGAACTTGCAATAAAAGCAGGAATAGAAGGAATAAGAAACTTAATTAAAGAAGATAAAATGAAAAATAATGCATAGGATCTTAAGTGACCTATAAATTTTAGTTAAATTTATCTAATAGCTTAGTAATTCTTAGTAAAATCTTTTTGATTTAGCTTTAGAATTACTAGCTATTAGGGAAATTAAAGCTTAATGCATAAGATAAAATCTTAAAAATTATAATAGATACGGAAATACACTTAGGGGGTTTTAACAATGAGCAAATATAAAAGAATTTTTACAATAGTAATAGATTCATTAGGAATAGGTGCAATGAATGATTCAGAAAAATATGGAGATGTTAATGTTGATACATTAGGACACATTGCTGAATCAGTAGACACATTTAATATACCTAATCTTCAAAAAATGGGTATAGCAAACTTACACCCAATAAAACACGTAGCTCCAGTTGAGAATCCAATAGGATACCAAGCTAAAATGGCTGAAGCAAGTGTTGGTAAAGATACAATGACAGGACACTGGGAAATGATGGGCTTACACATAACTAAGCCATTTAAAACTTTCACAGATACTGGATTCCCACAAGAATTATTAGATGAGTTAACAGCAAGAACTGGTCATAAAATAGTAGGAAACAAGAGTGCTAGTGGAACAGAAATCCTAGATGAATTAGGAGAACACCAAATTGCAACTGGAGATATGATAGTTTATACATCAGCAGATTCAGTTTTACAAATTTGTGGTCAAGAAGAAACTTTTGGGTTAGAAGAATTATATAGATGCTGTGAAATCGCAAGAGAATTAACTCTTAAAGATGAATGGAAAGTTGGAAGAATCATAGCAAGACCTTACTTAGGAACTAAAAAAGGTGAATTCAAAAGAACAAGCAATAGACATGACTATGCTCTTAAACCATATGGAAGAACAGTTCTTAATGAATTAAAAGATAACAACTTTGATGTTATTTCAGTTGGTAAAATAAAAGATATATTTGATGGAGAAGGAATAACAGAAGGAAATAAATCTAAGAGTTCAGTTCATGGTATGGAACAAACATTAGAAATAATGGATAGAGACTTTACTGGATTCTGCTTTGTTAACTTAGTTGACTTTGATGCTTTATGGGGACATAGAAGAAATCCTCAAGGTTATGCAGAAGAATTAGAAAAATTCGATGTTAACTTAGGAAAAGTATTAGAAAAGTTACATGAAGATGATTTATTAATAATAACAGCTGACCATGGTAATGACCCAACATATACTGGAACAGACCACACTCGTGAGTATGTACCATTCTTAGCTTATTCACCATCAATGAAAGGTCATGGACAATTAGAAACTCCAAAAACATTTGCAACTATTGGAGCAACAATTGCTGATAATTTTGGATTAAAAATGCCAGAAGGAACAATTGGTGAATCAGTTCTAAATAAATTAGTTTAATAATTTGTAAGAATATATGAAAGCTATATCAAATTTTATATTTGATATAGCTTTTCTTATAAAGATAATAAAACTTATAAACAATATGAAGAGAATATCCAGATGAGCTTTAGAATTTAAATTATTACGGAGAAGATATTATATTAAAAAGCTGAGACTGTTAATTTCTTCGGAATACAATCTCACAAAGTTCTATTGCATAAGTTCAAGGTTCCAAATTAAAATTTGGACTTTCACTTAAAATCTAGTAATTCTCTAAATATGTTTGTAAGGTTTATTAAAAGTTATTTTTACAAATCACTTTTTTATAAATGTAAGAAGGCTAAAAAAAAGACTTTGGTGAATTTTGAAGCTTGATTAATAAATCAATATCTCAAAATGGACCAAAGTCTTTTAAATTTTTGGATAGGGTTTTGATATGTGAGTAGTTTACATAAATTTAAATAAATATACTAAGCCTATTAAGGCAAGTATTATCAAAACTATTGCAAAGTAACGTTCAACTTTAGTAAATTCTTTTTCATTAGGACTAGTTTCACGTCTAGCTTTTATGAATACAGGAATTCCTAAAGCATATATAACTATAGCTATAAGCATATAGTTGATTCCAGCAGCGTAAATTAACCAAACACCATAAATTGATCCTAATATGGCAGTAATCATTGCATATTTTCTCTTGGCAAATATATCTGTTGGATAGTTTTCATTTTTATATGTTATCTTAAATAAATATAAGGTAGAAACAAGATAACAAGGAAGTGCCATAACACTTGTTATACTAAGCATCATATTCCATGCATTACCTGCAAAATGAACAAGTATTAATATTATTTGCATAATGATTGTTGATGCTAATAAAGAAAATGAAGGTGATTCATTTTTATTTTCTTTAGCAAATATTTTTGGGAATGTTCCGCTTTGGGCTGCTGCAAAAGGTAATTCTGAAAGCATTACAGTCCAAATAAGCCAAGAACTTAATATTGCTATAATTACACCAAGGTTCATTATTACGCTTCCCCAGTTTCCTATTAAATCCATTAATACTGCAGCTGTTGATGGTGGAGCCATTTTAGAAATTTCTCCTTGTGAATATACACCAAGTGGTAATAATGAAAGTAGTGTATAAATTAAAAGACAAGTAATAAATCCTAAAAATGTTGCTTTACTAACATCTTTTTGAGATTTAGCTCTTCCAGAAACAACAACGGCACCTTCAATACCAGTAAATACCCATAAGGTTACAAGCATTGTGCTTTTTACTTGAGGCAATATTCCTCCTAGGTTTGTATCATGAACTTTTGCAACTGTTTTTAATCCCCAGAAGTCAGTAAAGAATGTAGAAAATCTAAATGAGAATAATAAAACTAGTAAGAAAATTGCTAAAGGTAATAATTTTCCTATTGTTCCTATTACATTTAAAGCACTTGCTTGTTTAACACCAGCCAATACTATAAAGAATATAATCCAAAGGACAAGAGATCCACATGCTATTGAAAGCCAGTTATTACCCCCTTTAAAGTAAGGTGGGAAAAAGTAGTTTAGTGAATCCATTAAAAGTACGGCATAGCCAACATTTGCAAAAGAGTTACATATCCAATATCCCCAGGCCATTAAAAATCCTGTAAATTTCCCAAAACCAAGTTCACCATAGGTATATATACCTGTTGTGGCATCAGGTCTTGCAGCAGCAAGGATTCTAAAGGTGTTAGCTATGAACCAAATTCCTATCCCAGTTATTATCCAAGATATTAATATTGCACCTGCAGAAGCGGATTGGGCCATGTTTTGGGGAAGGTTATAAACACCTCCACCCAGCATAGCACTAATTACTACCCCAGCAAGAGCAATTACGCCTAATTTTTTATTATCATTCATAATAACTCCTCCTAGAATAATTTTGTTTTAAGAAATTATTATTTATTATTTTTTACTAGGATTAACTAAAGAATCAAAATTCATATCATCTAACCATTGAGAAAGAGAAATTCTATTTAAACTTGGGAAACCTTCAGAAGGAACAGCATCTCTTGCTAAGGTTACATAAGGAGCGCAAGTTAAAGCGTTTCCAATTTCACCAGGTTTCATTATTACATAAGCAAAACCTATGTAAGTTCTTTCAAAAACAACATGAGAATCTCTACCACATTCAACTACTGACCAAGTTACAGCTTTTCTATGATCTTCTAGGAATTTCTTTAAGTCTTCTGGATTATCATTTTTTGTCCAAAGTCCAGCGTCTTCTATGAATAAGTCAGCACAGTGATCTCTATCATTTGATAGTGATAAGGCTATAAATGACCATACACCATAAGCTTCTCCTTCTTTTAAAGGTCTATTTTCTTTTGGTCTATAAGCTGTAGCACTCTTATTTGCACATATTACATGGGCACCTGGAGCAGTGGTAAAACGTCTATTTTTTTCTGTACCGAAAAGTTCTATACCAGCGTCTAATAAAGGTTTAGCATCATAAACTTTAAGTGGAGTTCCATCAAATTGTTTTAATTCATATAAAGGTTTGATTTCATCATTAGCAATTGAATCATGTGCTGCTAAATCATGTCCCCAAACTTGACCTGCAACTCCACAGAATGATGAAGCTGTAAGCATATTAATTTGTCCAACATAAGCATCATTTATTTCAGCTCTATCATAAGAAACTATACCATCTAGTAAGATGTCATCAGTCTTTTTAACTGTACCAACGGAAACCTTAAGAACTGATACATATCCATTACCATAAGCCCCTGGCATTCCGTAGCCATCACAATAACGATCATAAGGACTTATGGCTGTTTTATCAATTTTAGGTGCTCTTACCTTTATATTTTTATGTATTCCTTCAGAAAGAGTCCTGTTTCTGTTTGCTTCAAGATTTTTATTCATTTAAATCACTCCTAAACAATATAAGTTTAACTATTAAATTTTTAGAATAAAAATATATTATTTGGCCAAATAATAATTTACCTTTCATTATGTAAAATTATAGCACTTTAAATATTTGTTACAAATTTAACATTTATAGTATTTAAAAGTTTTCATATGAAATTTTTTTAGTTGTGTATAAAAGTGAGTTAAACTTTAAAATATTAACAAACAATGAATTTAATGTATACAAGGTTTATAAATTTGTTTGTATTTATATGAAAAAATTTTATGCTTATTTTAACTAAAATATATTTAAAGACTTAAGTAATTATTTGTGATAGAATAAAAATATTTTATAAGATTATAAGTATATAAAACCTTAGAATTTTATAAATTAAAAATAATAAAGAGCAAAATTTAATAAAAATTAATAAGATAAATAAAAATATTATTCTGAAATTAATTAAGAGTATAGGTGTGATATTATGGAGATTTTATTAGGCGCATTAGGTATAACCTTAGTAACAGGATTTTTTTATTATGAAAACAATGGAATAAGTACAACTAATTATGAAGTTCATTGTGGAATTGGGAAAGATATAAATGTGGTTCATTTATCAGATCTTCATGGAAAAGAGTTTGGAAAAAATAATGAAAAACTTAAAAGGTTAATATTAAAAGAAAAGCCACACTTAGTTGTTGCCACTGGAGATATGATAGATTCAAGTCTTAAAAATATGGAGGGTGTAATAGATTTTTTAAGTGACTTAAGTAAGTGTGTTAAAGTTGTTTATATCTCAGGAAACAATGAACAAAGGTGCAAAAAAGCTGAATATATCTTTGAAAGTCTAAAGTCAAAGGGAGTTATAGTTTTAAGAAATGAAATTATAACTTTAAGTTTAAGTAGAGTGAAAGTAAATATTTTAGGTATGTTTGAAAAGCCAAAGGGAGATTTACATTCCTCACTTAAAAAAATTAATGGAAGCTATGCATATGAGGATTCCCATAAACTTTTTAAAAGATTAGAAAGCTTAGAGGGATTAAAAATTGTTTTAAGTCATTACCCAGAACTCTTTGAGGCTGAATATTCAAAATATGATTTTCATATAATGTTTTCTGGTCATGCACATGGAGGTCAATTTAGAATTCCTATAGTTAAAAGAGGATTAATTGCACCTGGACAAGGAATCTTTCCTAGATACACTGAAGGAATGCATGGAAATAAAAATAAACTTATTATTAGTAGAGGCCTTGGAAACAGTACTAAAATAACAAGACTATTCAATAGACCTGAAATAGTAAAGGTTAAAATTAAATAATAGATAATTTAAAAATTAAGTTTTGTTTAAAATATGCAACATATCTATTTAAACTAGGATGATTTATTTTAAAGAATATATTAAAATTTATTATATATTATGAAATTAAAAGGAGAAATTTGTAATGAACAAGAACATGGAAATGATGAAAAAACTAATAGAAGAAAAAAAGAATAAAGGGAAGAATACTAAATCTAATGTTAGAGCTCAAAAAACTATTGGCTTTGTTCAAGGGGGAAGAAAGAGCAACAATGGTGGAGGCTTATTTGATAAATAAAGTCTAATTAAAGATGTTTTTATTGAAATCTTAAGAGAAATAGGCTGTATGGAAATATAATAATACAGCTTACAAACATATTCCGAGAATTACTAGATTTCACTAAGAATTTATAATCATTACTTCGAAGATATCACTAAAGCTTCGAAACTTGCTACGCTTCAAACAGTCTCAGCTTTTTAACGTGATATCTTCTGCGTAATAATTTAAATTCTAAAGTTCATCTAGATATTCTCTTCATACTGTTTGTAAGCTGTATAAAAAGTTATTTAGATACACGCTCTTAGGTCTAGAATAAATATAATTATTTATTTTACTATGAAAGACTAAATGCAGGTTGTTATGGTATAGATAAAGTTTAAAAGTTTTTATAGCTAAATTAAGTGGATTTAATATTAGGAGGAAAGAGTTTATGAAGAAAATAGGTTTTATTGGTGTAGGAATAATGGGAAAATCAATGGTTCGTAACCTTATGAAAAATGACTTTGAGGTTTCTATTTTTGCTAGAAATAAAGAAAAAGTTTTAGATGTAATTTCAGAAGGAGCAAATTTTTATCCCACTATAAAAGAGTGTGTTTCTGGATGTGATGCAGTAATAACCATAGTAGGTTTTCCAAAGGATGTTGAAGAAGTTTATTTTGAAGAAAATGGAATACTTGAAAATGTTAAAGAAGGAACTTATGTTATTGATATGACAACATCAAGTCCAAAGTTAGCAGTTGAAATATTTGAAAAAGCAAAAGAAAAAGGGTTAAAAGCCTTAGATGCTCCCGTTACAGGTGGAGATATTGGAGCTAAAAATGGGACTTTAACTATTTTAGTTGGAGGAGAGGAAGAGGATTATAAAGCTTGTCTACCTATTTTTAAAGCCATGGGAACTAATATTCACTATGAGGGAAAAGCTGGCTTTGGCCAACATACTAAGTTAGCAAATCAAATAATGATAGCAGGGGCTATATCAGGGGTTTGTGAAGCTATGGCATATGCTAAGGATAAAGGATTAGATGTGAAAAAAATGCTTGATTCAGTATCTACTGGAGCTGCTGGAAGTAAGCAACTAGAATTAGTATCTCCTAAAATTTTAGAGGAGGATTTTGCACCAGGATTCTTTATAAAACATTTTATCAAAGATATGAAATTAGCTAAGGAAGAAGCTTTAGCTGATAATGTGAATTTAGATATTTTAAGCAAAGTTTTAGAGAATTATGAGGAGCTAGAAAGAGAGGGCTTCGGGGATTTAGGAACTCAAGCTTTAATAAAGCATTATAATAAATAACTTAAGTTTATTTATGAGGATTGTATCAGAACTAAAAAAGTAAACTTCCTGTATCAAATATAATAATAAAGCTTACAAACATATTTGGAGAATTATTAGATATTCTTTTCATAATGTTTGTAAGTTTTATCAAAAATTATTTTGATATAGCTTATTTATTTTCAGGTGTTTTGGTACAATCTTTTTTTATTATAATTAATAAAATGAAAACAATATAGATAAAATATTAATGAATATTCGTATTTTATTGAACTTGGATAAATATGGTGATATTATAAATTAAAATACATAAATTGGGGGAGACAAAATGGATATAAGGGACGAAATATTAAAATTAAAAAAAGAGAAGGGGGCTATCATATTAGCACATTATTATCAAATTCCTGAAATACAGGAAATTGCTGATTATGTAGGCGATTCTTATTACTTAAGTAAAATAGCAAAGGATTGTGAAGAAAATATAATAGTTTTTTGTGGGGTTAAATTTATGGCAGAAAGTGCAAAGATACTTTCACCAGAAAAAACGGTTATATTACCAGTTATGGAAGCAGGCTGTGTTATGGCAGACATGGCTACAGAAGAGGGACTAGCTAAATTAAAAGAGGAAAATCCAAATGCCAAGGTTGTTTGTTATATAAATTCTTCAACTGAAGTAAAAGCATTATCTGATGTTTGCTGTACTTCATCTAATGCTGAGAACATAATAAATAATTTAGAAGAAAAAGAAATTATATTTTTACCTGATAGAAATTTAGGGTCTTATATTCAGGAAAAAACACCAGATAAAAAGTTTATATTATGGAATGGCTTTTGCATAGTTCATGAAGCTATTCAAAAAGAAGAAATTTTAAGATTAAAAAGTGAGCATGAAGGGATTTTAACAGTAGCTCATCCAGAGTGTAGTAAGGAGATAAGAGATATTTCGGATTTCATAGGAAGTACTAGTGAAATAATAAATTTTGTAAATAATTCTTCAAATAAAAAATTTATTATAATAACAGAAGAAGGGGTACTTCATCAGTTGAGAAAAAATGGAGAGGAAAAAGAATTTTATATTACATATGGAAAGATGGTTTGTAGAAATATGAAAATGACTACCTTAAAGGATCTTTATGAAAGTCTTTTAAAAATGGAAAATAAAATTGAAATAGATGAGGATTTAAGATTAAAGGCATATAATTCATTAAAAAATATGCATAAACTTGGGGGCTAAAACTATGAAAAGGGTAGCTGATGTATTGATAGTTGGAAGTGGGGTAGCAGGACTATATGCCTCATTAAACTTAAGAGAAGATTTAGAAATAATTATGGTTTCAAAAAAGTCAGTTAATTTATGCAATTCTTCCTTAGCTCAGGGGGGAATTGCAGTAGCTAGAGGAAAAGAAGATTTTCAGTCATTCATTGAAGATACTTTAAAAGCTGGAAAGTATGAAAATAACATTGATTCTGTTAGGGTTTTAGTTGAAGAATCAATGGATAATATAAATAAACTTATTGATTTAGGGGCTAATTTTGAAAAGGATGAAAATGGAGTTCTTTTTACAAAAGAAGGGGCACATGAAATAAATAGAATTGTTTATCACAAAGACATCACTGGAAAGCATGTTGAAGATATTCTTTTAGAAAATGTTAAAAGAAGAAAAAATATAAAAATAATAGAAGATTGTGAAATGGTTGATATATATCATAGGGATAATAGATGTATAGGAGCTTTATTTAATAAAGATGGAGAGACTTTAAGTATTTATGCTAAAGTGGTGATTTTAGCCACAGGTGGAATTGGTGGTTTATTCAAAAAATCTACTAATGAAAGAATCATAACTGGAGATAGCATAGGGGTTGCAATTAGAAATAATATAGAAATTAAGGACCTTTCTTATATACAAATTCACCCTACTGCATTTTTCTCAAAAAAGTCAGAGGAAAAAAGATTTTTAATTTCTGAATCTGTTAGGGGAGAAGGAGGAAAACTCATAAACTGTAATGGAGAAAGATTTGTAGATGAGTTATTACCAAGGGATATAGTTTCTAAAAAAATATATGAAGAAATGAAAAAAACAAATTCTAATAATGTGTTTTTAGATGTGTCCTTTATGGAAAAGAGTTTTTTACAAAAGAGGTTCCCTAACATATACAATAAATGCTTAGAGGAAGGAATTGATATAAGTAAGGAGCCAATACCTGTAGCCCCAGCCCAGCATTATTTCATGGGAGGAATTAAGGTTGATTTAAATGGAAAAACTTCTATGGAAAATTTATATGCTTTTGGTGAGACAAGCTGCACAGGAGTTCATGGTGCTAACAGACTTGCTAGTAATTCTTTATTAGAAGCTTTAGTCTTTTCAAGAAGAGGGGCCTTAGAAATTAATAGTTATATAGATAATTTAGAGCTTATTATAGAAGAGAGAGAATGTGAAGATTTAGATAAATACAGATTGTTAAACAGGAAAATATTAATTGATGAAATCTGTAGGCTGAGAGGAGATATTAAGGATGAATTGGTTACTTGTGGAGGAGAATGTAAAAAGAGCTCTTAATGAGGATTTACAATATGGAGATATAACAACGGAGTCAGTAGTATTAGATCATAAAATAGCTAAGGTTGATATTATAGCTAAGGAAAAAGGGGTAATAGCAGGTACAGAAGTCTTCAAAATGGTCTTTAAGATTTTAGGAGATGTAGAAGTTGATTTTTCAGTAAATGATGGAGAGGAAGTTGAAAAAGGACAGCACTTTGGTCAGGTTTCTGGAGATGCAAAAAAAATTCTTATGGGAGAAAGAGTTGCTTTAAACTATATGCAAAGAATGTGTGGAATAGCAACTCTTACTAGAGAATTTGTTAAAAGATTAGAAGGAACAAAAGTTAAGCTTTTAGACACGAGAAAAACTACTCCTAATATGAGGATTTTTGAAAAATATGCAGTGAATGTTGGAGGAGGAACTAATCATAGATTTGGGCTAAATGATGGAGTTATGATAAAGGATAATCACATAGAGGCAGCAGGTGGAATAAAGAATGCAGTTTCTCTAGCAAGAAAAAATTCTCCCTTCGTTAGAAAAATAGAAGTTGAAGTTGAAAGCATTGAGCAATTAAATGAGGCTTTAGAAGCAAAGTCAGATATAATAATGTTAGATAATATGGACATAAAAACCTTAAAAGAAGCTGTAAAATTAATAGATAATAGAGCAGAGGTAGAAGCTTCAGGAAATGTAACCCTAGATAATATTAGGGAAATAGCTGAAACGGGAGTTGATTTTATATCAACAGGAGCAGTTACCCATTCTTTTAAAGTATTAGACATAAGCATGAAAAACTTTAGATATATAGATTAAAAACTTGTTTATATTAAAACTAAAATACAACTTACAAATATATTTCGAGAATTACTAGATTTCGCTAAGAATTTATAGCAATTACTCCGAAGATTTTACTAAAGCGAAAAACTCCCTTCGGTCAAACAGTTTCGCTTCTTAAGGTAAAATCTTCTACGTAATAGCTTAAATTCTAAAGCTCATCTAGATATTCTCTCCATAATATTTGTAAGTTGTATAAAAATTTGTTGTGATAAAACTTATAAATTCCGAGAATTACTGAATTTTCCTAAGGATTTAGATATTTTCTTCATTTTATTTATAAGTTTTATTTGTATATTATGTAATAAAAATATATTTAGTTTTTAATTAGATTTTATTTATTAATAGTTAAGATTACTATATTTATTAACTTTAAAATTTTTAACTAGCCTTTTTTTCTTCATCATACATATTTTCAAATTCCATTGATGTTGGGCTTTCTTTTAATACTGCATTTAAGATTAGGGCAGCTATTGTTCCAGTTGATATTCCAGAAGAGAAGATCATTCTAATTGCTTCTGGAAGGTTATGAATTACATCAGGTCTAAATGTAACTCCTAGTCCAAGTCCCATAGAAATAGCTATTATTAAAAGATTACGCTCTGTAAGTTTTATATTACTTAGTGTTCTAATACCAGCTGCCGCAACTGTTCCAAACATCATTATACCTACGCCACCTAAAACTGGATTTGGTATTCCTGTTATTATAGCAGCTACTTTAGGTAAGAATCCAAGTATAACTAATAGTATTCCAGCCATTACAGCTACATGACGGCTAGCTACCTTAGTTAAAGAAATAATACCTATATTTTGGCTAAAAGAAGTATTAGGACAAGAACCTACTAATCCACCTAAGGCACTTCCTACACCATCAGATAATACTCCAGCAGCAACTCTTTTATCACCAATATCAATATTAGATGTCTCTCCAATAGCTTTTAAACATCCTACAGTTCCTATTGTAGCTACAAAGTAAGCAGGTATAAAGGCCATAACTGCCTTAGCATCAAAAGTTACTCCGAATTCAAGGATTTTAGGGAATGATAGCCAACTTGCTTCCTTTACAGGATTAAAGTCAACTAGTCCAAGTGGAATACAAACTAGGTATCCTACAACTATACCTATAAGTATTGAGGCACTACTAATCATGCCTTTTCCGTAGTTATTAAGTAAAAGAGTTATTACTAAGACAAACATAGCTACAGCTAAGTTTTCTAAGCTAGCATAATTAGCTGAACCAGCACCACCAGCAGCCCAATCAATTGATACTGGAAGTAGAGTTAATCCTATTAAGGCAACTACTGTACCTGTAACAAGTGGTGGGAAAAATTTCATTAAAGGTTTTATAAAGAAGCTTAAAATAACCTCAAATAAAGATCCAAGTATTGTAGCTCCAATTATTCCAGGTAGTCCAAGAACTGAGCCAACTGAAATTGCAGGGGATACAAAGGTAAAATCAGTACCCATAATACAGGCAACTCTTGCTCCAACTTTCCCTACGCCCTTAGCTTGAATAATTGTAGCTAGTCCAGAACCAAGTATAGAAGCACTTATTAAGGCAGTTGTTACTTTACTATCAAAGCCAAGAGAAGTTGCAATAACTAAGGGTACTACTATAATTCCACCAAAAGCAGCAAATATATGTTGAAGTCCAAAGAGAACTTTTTTTGGCAAATCTAAATCATCATCTACTCCATAGATTAAGTTAACTTCCGTGTTTTTTAAGTTTTGCTTTTCCATAATTTCATCTCCTTATAGTTTTTTAGAATTTACATATTAAGATTTAAATTTATATCCAAAATAAAAATTCCCTATAAGTTTTAAAATAAAAAATATGAGTTCTATTAAAAGTATTTTAAGAGAATTTTTTATTGGAATAATATACTTTAAATCTTAAAACTCATATAAAGAAAGGTTTCTTATAACTTTTAGGAAGTTATACTTAATAAAAAAACAACACCTTTTTAGAGGTGTTGCTTTAAAAACTAGAATTACTAGAATTTATAGTACAACTCCTCGTAGTCTGCTATTTTACGGTTAGCAGGTAGAAACTTTCGGACCATATTACCGATTATATACGAGTTAAAATTTAATACACTTATTATATCACGAAAAATTCAAATATCAATAGTTTATATTGTTCGCTATGATAAATTTATTTTATTTTTAAATTATTTTTAATTAGGCTATTTGTAGTGATTTATATGAATGATTTAATTTATAGAAAATTATGTCTATAATAAATCTTTTAAAATTATATCATAATGAAATTTATGTATAAATTATGATAAAATGTTAGTGGTATTGAGAGGGGGATAAAAATGCAAATTACAGATGAAAAAGTTAAAAAGAATTTTGTAATAAGAGCTCTTAAACAAATAGGAACTTTCTTTATTTTTACTATGGTTTTTGCTATTGTATTTAGTTTTTTACAGCCACGAGTTTATAAAACACATAGTGAATATCTTTCTATTAAAGAGAAGTATGATAATCTTCAAAAAGAGTATGATTCCTTAAATGAAAAAATAAGTAATGATACCGATGCTTTAAATTCTAAAAAAGAGGATTTAACTAAAAGCAATGAAGATTTACAAAATAAATTAAATTCATTAAATAAAGAAATAAAAAGTTTGAATTAGGAGTAGGAGCATATGATAAAAGAAATTATAAAATTTATAAAAACTCATAAAATAGCTCTTATATTAGCATTGATTTTAGGGATTTTGCCTAATCTTATGGTTAAAGATTATTCAAAGGAATTTAATGAAGTAGCTCCTAAAGTTGATGAGTTAGAGTATAAAATACCTGCCTTAAAAAATAATACAGAGCTTAAATCAATTCAGGAAGAAGTAGATAAATTACAAAATGAAAATAATGATTTAAGTAAAGAGGTGGAAGATAAACAAAAAGAGTTAGATAATTTAAGAGCTAAAAAAGAGGAACAAGTGAAAATCGCACAGGAAGAATCAAAAAAAGCAGAAGAAAACTCTAAAAATAAAGGGGTTGAAAATAGTAATAGCACATCAAATAATAACAGTAAGAATACAAACAAATCCTCTGGTGATCCATCAAATTTAGCTAATTCTTCAGGAGATTCAACACCTAAAACAGCTGGTTCAGGAGAAATAGTTTATTGGACAAGTGGTGGAAAAAGCTATCATAAAAGATCTAATTGTACAACCTTAAAAAGAAGTAAAACAATATACAGTGGAACACAGGCTGAAAGTGGTAAAAGTGATCCATGTAATGTTTGTTGCAGGTAATACATAATTATATTAAAAGAAATTTAAGATAAACTTATAAATATTATAAAGAGAATATTTAAAAAAGAGTATATAATTTTCTAGATATATTTATAGGTTTTCTTTTTATATATTTTTATCTGACTTTATGATTTTTGTATTTATTACTTTTATATATTTTGATAAAATATTCTACATATACTAATGGAAGAGGTAAGGATTAAGGAATGAGTGACAAAAAATTATTCACAATAAAGACATCTATAAATAAAAAAGATTATAGTAGATTTTTGTACATAGCAACTTTCTTAAGAAAGAAATTTACAATTCCTGCTATTATAGTAATTACAGCTTTAATGGCTGGATTTGTTTCTTATAATAATAGGATTTTTGAATTAAAAAGCTTTTTAATTTATTGGTTAATATTATTAATCATAACTTTATTTGCAATAGTTGTGAAAATTGAATTTCAAAGTAGGGAAAGGGAAAAGGCTGATAAATCTGGTATTTTAAAATCCATAGAAACTTTAGAATTTTTTGAGGATATTTTAGTTATTAAAAGCACAGCATTTAAAGGTAAAAGCAAAATCAAATATTATAAATTTTATGAGGTAATAGAGACTAAAAACTATTTTATAATATATTTCAACAGAAGACAGGCTTCAATAATAAGAAAGATTGATTTAGAGGATTCATTGGTAGATGAATTAAGAAATTTATTAACAGGAAAAATAGGTCGTAAATATAAAAAACTTTTTAAATAATATATTAAAATATAAGATTATAAAAGGTATGTATGAAAATATAGTAATAAACTTATTTTTATACAGTACCTTTTATTTTTTATATTTTATAAGGGATAGTTTAAAATAAATATTCCACGAAAATATTTATTATTTTCATGTATTAATATAATTTTAGAAAAAATTTTTTAGTTAAATTTTATTTTAAATTGAAAAAGAAAATTCGGTATAATTTATTTTTTATTAATGTATTATGGGAAAAAATAAAAAATAAATAAAAAATACACTTAAGGTTGACAGCTGGAAAAATAAGAGATAATATACTTATAAATTCAAAATTAAATTCTATGAAGAGAAAAAGTAGGGCATATTTATTGATCCACAGAGAGTTGACAAGTTGCTGAAAGTCAATGTTCAAGGTATATCTGAAAATCATCTCGGAGAAGTAAAGCTGAAGCTATATTTTAGTAAGTTTTATCGGATTTTCACCGTTATAGGAAAAGCGTATTATTTAGTACGTATTTTAAGAGTGCTATAAATTAAATCTATTTTTTTAGGTTATATTTATAGAATTAGGGTGGTAACGCGATTAAACCTCGTCCCTTTTATAGGGACGGGGTATTTTTTATTTTTAAAGGAGGTTTTTTCATGGACATAGAAGGAGAAATTATAATTTTTTATAGCGATTAAATAATTAAAAACTATATTTTTACGGAAAAAATATAGTTAATAAAAAAGAAATGAGGTCATTGTTTATGAAAGATTTATCAAGAAAAGATTTATTATTAGTAAGTTTAATGTTATTTTCATTATTTTTTGGAGCTGGGAATTTAATTTTCCCACCATTCTTAGGGCAAGCGGCTGGAAGTTCTACTTGGATTACTATTTTAGGATTTTTTGTTACGGCAGTAGGATTTCCAGTACTAGGGGTAATTGCTGTGGCGAAATCAGGAGGATTACATGCATTAGCAAGTAGAGTAAATCCTGTCTTTGCAACGTTTTTCACAGTTCTTATCTATATTTCAATAGGACCTGGCTTAGGGATACCTAGAGCAGGAAGTCTTCCCTTTGAGATGGCAGTTGCGCCATTTTTACCAGAAGGACTTATATCTAATAATTTAGCATTATTTTTATATACTTTTGTATTTTTTGCAGTTGCATACTGGCTATCTTTATCACCAGCAAAGTTAGTAGATAGAATGGGGAAAGTATTAACTCCAAGTTTACTTGTATTAATAGGATTAATTTTCGTAGCAAGTATTTTTAAACCTTTAGGAGCATATGGAGATGTTACAGGAGTTTATAAAGAGTCACCATTTATAAGTGGATTTTTAGATGGGTATATGACTATGGATACAATAGCTGCCTTAAACTTTGGAATTGTAATAGCACTTGTAATAAAGTCTAAGGGAGTAAAAGAAGAAAAATTTGTTGTAAAAACCTCTGTAAAGGCAGGAATAATTGCTGGAGGATTATTAATAGTAATATACTCAATGCTTGCTCATCTTGGAGCAACTAGTGGTGGAAGATTTGGTTTAACTGAAAATGGAGCACAAACTCTTAGTAATATAATCACTTATATTTTTGGAAAACCAGGAGCTATTTTATTAGCGGTAATATTTACATTAGCTTGCTTAACAACTTGCGTAGGTCTTATTACATCTTGTAGCCAATACTTTCAAACTTTGACTAAAAAAATAAATTATCTTTCTTGGGTTAGAATATTAACATTAACAAGTATGGTTTTAGCCAATATGGGATTAAATAAAATATTAGCAGTATCAGTTCCAATTTTAAATGCAATTTATCCTATGGCAATAATGCTTATTGTCTTAGCAATGTTAGATAAATATATAAAAGGAAACTCAGTGGTATATACTACAACTATAGCATTTACAACAATAGTTAGTGTTATTCATTCTTTAAGTTGTACAGGTATTAATATAGAATTTTTAAACAGTATTTTTGAAAATTTACCTTTCTATTCAGAGGGATTAGGATGGGTATTACCAGCCCTATTTGGTTTAGGATTAGGTTTAGTTTTAAAATCATTCTTTGAAAAGAACAAAGAAAAAGTTTTAGAAGTTAGTTAAATAAAATAGAGAATAATTCACTTTGTTTCGTAAATTTTTTCCTTAGATACAAATAATAAACTAGTATCGAATATTAATATTTAAACTTAAATGTATATAAAATAACAAATAGATATTAAAAAGCACTAAATATCATAAATTACAAAAAGAGTAAATAAAACACTTTAAAAGAATTTTATTGATGATATAATAGATTAAGCAAAATCACAAGCAATAATTTACAATGAAAAATAATTTTGAACGGAGTGAATTCAGTGAATAAAAAGAATGGAAAAATGTACCAGGTAGTCTATAGAATTACTGCTATAATTCTTTTTGGGGCTTTAGCTGGAATCGGGGTTAACTTTTTCTTAACACCTGCACATATTTATTCATCAGGTGTTACAGGAGTATCACAGCTATTATCATCTATCGGTGGAGATTTTTTCAATATAAACATTGATATTTCAACATGGGTTTTAATTTTAAATCTACCACTTGCTTATTTATCCTATAGAAAATTAGGAAAGAAATTTACCCTTTATAGTTTTCTTTCTATAATTTCATTATCATTTTTTATAGGGGTTATTCCAACAAGAGCGGTTACTAATAACCAACTTTTAAATTCCATATTTGGAGGAGTTCTTATGGGAGCTGGAGTTGGAATGTGCTTTAGAGCAGGCTTCTCTACTGGAGGTACAGATATTATAGTTTTAGTTGTTCAAAAAATGACAGGAAAGTCAGTTGGTCAACTAGGATTTATAGTAAATGGAATAATATTATTAGTTGCAGGATTAGTTTATGGATGGGAATTAGCTTTATATAGCTTAGTTTCAATTTACGTAACTACTAAGGTTATAGACTTATTTTATATTCAACAATACAAGCTTACAGTAACAATTTATACTAAAAAAGAAAAAGAAGTTGTTGATAGTTTAATTAAGAGTCAAATGAGAGGAGTTACAATTGGTAGAAATCTTTATGGTGGATATACTAATGAACCATTAAGCTCAATTACCACAGTAATTTCAAAGCATGAATTATTAATTGTTAAGAAAAATGTTATGGATATAGATCCAGAAGCATTTGTAAATATACAACCAACTGTTGAGGTTATGGGAAACTTTTATGATAATTCTCTTATATAAATAAAAAAGGTGAAGGATTAATTTAGTTAAATTAACTAAAGTTATAATCTTTCACTTATTTTTTTTATTTTATAAATAAAGAACTTATGATATCATCATTAAATAGAGTATTTAGTATAGAAGGTGAGAGTATGGAAAAGGTTGATTTTTCTAAATTGACTGGTGATTTAATAACTAGAGAAAACATAGAGTATGAAAAAAGTATAGAATCTTGGAATAGAGCTATAAAAAAATATCCTTTAGGAATAGTTTTTTGTAATAATATTGATGATGTAAAAAATGCTTTAGAATGGGCTAAAGAAAATAATATTCCATTTAGAATAAGAGTTGGACGTCATAACTATGAAGGATACTCCATAGGAAATGATATATTAGTAATAGATTTAAGTAAAATGAATAATATAATAATTGATGAAGAAAATATGAAAGTCACTATAGAAGGTGGCGTTAAAAATGAAGAAATATATGAAGCCTTAGGTGTTTTAGGATATCCATTTCCAGGAGGGGGATGCCCTACAGTTGGTGTTGTAGGATTTGCTCTTGGTGGAGGTTGGGGATATTCAAGTAGATTACTTGGGCTTGGATGCGACAATCTTCTAGAAGTAAAGTTTATAAATAGCAAAGGGAAAATTGTTATAGCTAATGAATATGATAATTCTGATTTATTCTGGGCTGCCAAAGGGGGTGGAGGTGGAAATTTTGGAGTAGTTATTTCAATGACCTTTAAAATTCCTCAAAAAATAGAAATGGCAACTTTAATAGATATAGATTACCCTAATGCGAAAAAAGAAGAATTGGTTTATGTAATAAGAACATTACAAAAAAAGTTCAAGAACTTAGATAGGAGAATGAACTTAAAAACAGCTATCTACAATTCAAAGGATAAGGGAATTGGAGTTAAGATTACAGGATTATTTTATGGACATAAAGAAGAAGCTAATGAAATATTACTTCCATTTAAGTTACCAACAAGGGTTAATTTTAATTTAAGTTATATGAGAGTTTTAGAAGCTAATAGAAAGATTGAATATAGTCATCCTCCTTATGAAAAATATAAATCAACAGGAAGATTTGTATTTAGAGATTATGATAATTCTGAAATAGAAAAACTTATAGATATAGTTTCAAATAGAGCAGAGGGAGCATATTACACTGCTATATCCTTTTATGGCCTAGGTGGCGCAGTAAAAGATGTTCATAAAAATTCATCAGCTTTTTACTATAGAGATGCAAGATTTATTATGGGAATACAATCTGTCTGGGAAGATGATATTTTTGCAGAAGAAAATATAAAATGGATTAAAAATAATTTTAAATACATAGAAAGTATAACTACTGGATCATTTATAAACTTTCCTTTTAAAGACCTTAAGGATTATGAAGAAGAATATTATGGAGAAAACAAGGATAAGCTAAGAGAAATTAGAAAGAAATATGATGAAGATAAATTCTTTGCTTTTGAGCAGGGAATAAAATAATATTAGATAAATAAAGAAAATGGTATCGGTAGAGAGGGTACTCCAAGCTGTACAGAAATAAAATAATATTAGGTAAATAAATAAGCATAGAGAACTTAAAAAGTTTTCTATGCTTTTTACATATATGCATTAATTTTAAGACATTGATCAATATTTAATTATATATTTTTCATATGATTTATATTTAAATATATTTTAAAAATATTAATAATTAGATTTTATTGATAAGTTTTCTAAATAAATTATAATATATTTAGAAAATCTGTAAGTTTAGGTAAGAAAGAATATTAATAAAAGAAAGGAGAATTAAAATGACATATAAATCATCAATTATTTTAAATAAAGAAAAATATGACTCATATTTTGATAATACATTTAAAAATTCAATTGTTCATCATTTGAAATGTTTATTATTAGGAATATTCACTTTAGGATTGGCATACCCATGGATTATTTGCATGAAGTATGAAGCTACTTGTAAACATACAGTTATTTGTGGGAAAAGATTAAAATTTATAGGTGATCCTAAGGAGTTAATAGGACATTGGATATTTTGGTGGATACTCATTGTAATAACTTTTGGTCTATATGGGCTAGTAGTAAAGATTAAATTTCAACAATGGACAACTGCAAACACAATTTTTGAAGATGTGGAAATAAAATAAAAATATTTAAAGCCTAAAAGCATAGAATTTTCAATAATTTCTATGTTTTTTATATAATCAATTTATTTTTATTATTAAATATATAAGTAAAATATTATTATAATTATAAAAAACAAGTATTTAACTTATTTAGGGTGTAGATTTATAATAAAAATGCAGAAAGAAATAATATACAAAAGAAAGAAGTGTTTAGTATGAGTATAAAATTAATATGCATCGATATGGATGGTACTTTACTTATGGATCAGCAAAATATTGCAGAAGAAGATAAAAATGCAATAAAAGAAGCTGTAGAAAAGGGAGTAATAGTAGCCATAACTACAGGAAGAATTTATGATTGTGCAAGAATGTACTCAGACACAATAGGTTTAAAAACTCCAATTATAGCTAGTAATGGAGCTTATATTGGAGGAGTGAATGACGAAGAAATATATAATAACCCTCTTAAACAAAGTGATTTAGAGGATTTTAATATAATAACTAAGAAAAATAATTTATTTACATATGTAAATACAAACTGGGGAATTGTTTCAACAGTAGAATTACCAGAAGATCATGTTTATAAGGTCTTAAATAAAACCTTACCTAAGGATAAACAATTGAGATTAGAGGTTGTTAAGGACTTAGATGAAGCATTCAAAAAGTATAAGGGAGAAATATTAAAGGGTGTTTGTGTAGAAAAAGAATTTAAAGATAAATTAAAAGAAGCAAAAGAAGAATTAATAGCTTGTACAACTGATTTAGAAGTTGTTTCTTCTTGGGATGATAACTTTGAAATAATGAAAAAGGGAAGTTCAAAGGGAGAAGCTGTTCAAATGCTTGCAAAATATTTAGGCGTTTCTCAAGAGGAAGTAATGTGTATAGGTGATAGCGAAAATGATTTATCAATGATAACTTGGGCTGGAACTGGAGTTGCCATGGGAAATGCTATAGATTCAGTGAAAGATGTTGCAAATTATGTAACAGCAGACAATAAGCATGGAGGCGTTGCAGAGGCTATAAGAAAATTTGTACTTTAAAATTGTAGACAAGCTTAATAGATTTTATTAAATTCTGTTTAAAAGTAAGAAAAGCTTTAGTTACATATAAAGTTATTAGAAAAGTGTTGTTAACTTGGAAAATATAATCTTTTATTAAAGTAAAATTTGTTTTAAAAGGAGATACGGTATGAGAGATATTATAGTAATAGGGGCTGGAGTAGTTGGATGCTCTATAGCTAGAGAATTATCAAAATATAACTTAGATGTCTTAGTGGTTGAAAAAAATAGTGATGTATCAGAGGGGATATCAAAGGGAAATAGTGGTATAGTACACGCAGGCTATAATGAAAAAATAGGTACTTTAAAAGCTAAATTAAACATAGAAGGAAATAAAATCTTTGATGATTTATCAAGAGATTTACAATTTCCTTTTAAAAGAAATGGTGCATTTATCTTAGCTTTTTCAGATGAAGATATGAAGACTTTAGAAAGTTTAAAGGAAAATGGAGAAAAGCTTGGAGTTGAAGGCCTTGAAATATTAACTAGAGAAGAAGCTTTAAACATTGAACCTAATTTAAATAAAGAAATAGTTGGAGTTTTAAATGTAAAAACCTCTGGAATAGTTAGTCCATATGAAATGACAATAGCTTTAGCAGAAAATGCTGCAGAAAATGGAGTTGAATTTAAATTAAACTCAAAGGTTACTAATATAGAAAAAATATCTGAAGGATATAAAGTAACTTTAAATAATAAAGAATTAGTAAGTGGAAAACTTATAATAAATGCATCAGGATTAGAAGGAGCTTTCTTAAATAATCTTGTAAGCATGAGTAAGAGAGAAATAAATCCTGTAAAAGGGGAATATTGTTTATTTGATAAAGTAGCAGGCGCTATGATTAATAAAACTTTATTCCAAGTTCCAAATAAATTAAGTAAGGGAGTTTTAGTAACTCCAACGGCAGAAGGAAATCTTTTAGTTGGACCTAATGCAGTAGAAGGAAAAACATTAGAAACATCTAGAGAGGGTATAGATGAAATTTTAGATAAGAGCAAAAAATCCCTTGAAGAATTACCAGTAGCTAGGATTTTAAATACATTCTCAGGAATAAGACCTAAGACTAAAGAGGGAGATTTCATAATAGAAGAAGTAGAGGATGCTAAAAACTTTATTAATGTTATAGGAATAGATTCACCAGGATTAACTGCAGCTCCAGCAATAGGAGTATATGTGGTTAATATGATTAAAGAAAGATTAGATTTAGTTGAAAAGAAAAACTTCAAAAAAACTAGAGAGAAGATAGTTAGATTTGCAGAACTTTCTTTAGAAGAAAAAAATAAATTAATAAAGGAAAAGCCTGCATATGGACATATGGTTTGTAAGTGTGAGTTTGTCACTGAAGGAGAAATAGTAGAAGCTATTCATAGACCTATAAAAGCTCTTACAGTTGATGCAATTAAGAGAAGAACTAGAGCTTCAATGGGAGGATGTCAAGGTGTTGGATGTACACTTCCTATAAGTAAAATACTAAGTAGAGAATTAGGAATAGACATAAGTGATATAAATAAAAATAGTGAAGGTTCACCAGTAATTGGTTTTAAGGAGGATTAAGACTATGAGAGAATATGATTTAATTATAATTGGTGGAGGAGCATCAGGCCTTCTTTCAGCTATTAATGGTAAAAAGGACGGAATAAAAAATATTCTTTTAGTAGAGAAAGATCCAATTTTAGGTGGAGCTTTAAATTCAGCTGATTACAATATAAGCGAAAAGGGTAATTTAACAGGTATAGAATATAAAGAAAGTTTATTAAAAGAATTTAATGAGCTTAATATTGATGTTAAATTAAATACTATGGTTTTAAAAATAGAAGATTCAAATGAAATACTTTGTACAAGCAGTGAATATGGTGTAGAGAAAATAAAAGGTAAAAACATAATAATTGCTAATGGTGGAAAAGAAAAAAGTAGAAATGCAGTTCAAATTCCAGGAGATCGTACAGCAGGAGTTTTAACTGTAGGAATGGCTAAAAAGATTTTTGGAATTAAAAATATGGTTCCAGGAAAAAATATCTTCATAGTAGGAGATAGCACTCTTTATATGATTCAAGAGGATTTAAAAAAGCATAATATTAAGGTTTCTGGAATCATAACAGATAAAAATAAAAATGAAGTTTTTGATTTAAGTGAAAATTTATACCCTGGATATGAAATTGTCTCTATACATGGAGAAGGAAGAGTAAGCTCTGTAACCATAAAAAATGGCGATGAAAAGAAAAATATAAAATGTGATACAGTAATTTTTGCTTATCCAATGATTTCAGATGGATTAGTTGCCTTAAGAAGTGGACTTAAATTAAATCCAAGTACAACTGGTCCAGCTGTAGATGAAAATTTAGAAACTTCAAGCAAAAATATATATGCTTGTGGAAATGCAATCTACATTCACAAATCAATAGAAGAAATTGAAGATGAGTGTAAAAAGCTTATTAAAACTATAAGTTAAAAATTATATTCCTATTTTATGTGTTAAAAGATATTAAAATAGGAATATAGATCATATATTAAATCTATCAAGAAGTAGTATTTGGCAATATTACATAGATTTTTATAAAACAAAGAAATTAACTTTACTGAAATTTAAATTTTGGTAGAGTTAATTTGCTATATTATGTTAAAATTAATTAACGTATTATAGTTATTATGGAATAATATATAGTGATATTTAAGAAAAGGTGGAGGGTATATGGTCTATTTTGCTTATGGAAGTAATTTATGTTTAGAGCAAATGAAAAAAAGATGTCCAGAAGCTATTCCTATGATAAGTGTACATCTTGATGATTATAAATTAGTTTATAATAAATATGCAGATATAATACCTTGTGAAGGTGAAAAAGTTTATGGTGCAATTTATGAAATTTCTCTAAATGATTTAAAGAATTTAGATAAGTATGAAGAATATCCAGATTTATATGAGAAGATTGATCTTATTGTACAAGATATAAATGGAATTTCATATGAAGCTTTTGCTTATGTTATGAATGAAAAAGGAGATAAAACTCCAGATAAAAGATATCTAGATATAATAAATAAGGGATATGAGGACTGGGGTATTATTTATTAACATTAAATCATAATAAATAAGTTAATATATTCAACTTGTATCATTAAATGAAGATAAAAAGTGATAAAGAGAGAATTTTTAAGTGGGTTTAAAGTAAAGACTTTAAATCAATTTTTTTATATAAAAAGTTTTTTAGGATATAATTAAATCTTTGTGGTATAGTAGTATAAATAATTAATTTAAAAGAATAATAAATATTATTTAGAGGTATTTAGTATGGAAAAGAATGTGAGAAGACTAGAAGAGATTTTAGAATTTAATAAGAGTTTTGTGGAAAATAAGGAATATGAGAAATATAAAGCAACTAAAAAGCCAGAGAAAAAATTAGTAATTTTATCTTGCATGGATACTAGGCTTACTGAGTTATTACCAAAGGCTATGAATATAAAAAACGGAGATGCAAAGATAATAAAAAATGCTGGGGCTACAATAATGCATCCCTTTGGAAGTATTGTTAGAAGTATACTTGTTGCTATCTATGAATTTAATGCAGAAGATGTTTTAATTGTAGGACATCATGGCTGTGGTATGAGTAATTTAAATTCTAAAGATATGATAAGCAAAATGGAAGATAGGGGGATATCAGAGGAGACAATCTTAACTATCAAACATTGTGGAATAGATGTGGAAAAATGGCTTCATGGATTTGGATGTGTAGAGGAATCTGTAAAAGAAAGTGTAACATCATTAAAAAATCATCCATTAATGCCTAGTGATGTAAATGTGCATGGACTTGTAATTGATCCACACACAGGAGAACTTAAGGTTATAGTAAATGGATACGAATAAAATAAAAATTAAAAAACACTTACTTTAATTTATTTAAAGCAAGTGTTTTTTTGGAGGGTTAATTAATACTTAATATCATTGATACATAAATTTTTTATGAAAGTTATATTATTATATAAATTAATATAGGGGGAGATAGTATGGATATTAGTAGTACCATAAATGTTTATAAAATAATATGGATATTTACCATTGGATCTATTTTAGGATATTGTGTAGAAATGATTTGGTGTTATGTAAGAAATGGACACTTTGAAAGTAGAAAAGGATTAATTTATGGACCAATTAGTCCTGTATATGGCATAGGAGGAGTTGCTCTTACATTATTACTTTATAGATTTATTGATTACAATGGAATAATAATATTTTTTATAAGTGCAATTATTGGAGGAGCCTTTGAATATTTATGCTCCTGGGTTCAAGAAAAGGTGTTTGGTAGTGTTTCTTGGGAGTATAATAGTAAAGCTCTAAGCATACATGGAAGAACAAGTGTTGAATATTCTGTCTTTTGGGGAATTCTTGGAGTATTTTTCTTAAGGGATATTTATCCATTATTCGATAAGTTTATGGGGATATTTTCTTCTCAAACAGTAAAAATAATCACAGTAATATTTTTAGTACTTTTAATACCAGATATCATAATATCATCTTTAGCTGTAAGGAGAGAAGTAGCAAGGATGAAGGGGATAAAAGCTAAAAATGCATTAGATAGATTTCTTGATAAGAAATATACAGATGAATTTTTGAAAAAAATATATCCTAATATGATATTTAAGTAATAATAAAATTTATAGGAGAATGGCATGTTTTTTATTGGTATATTTGGAATTGAAAATAAACAAAAAGAAGTAAAACAATTAGAAAATATATATTGCAAAACTTGTTCAACAAGAACTATGGGAACTTTAATAAAGAGTTATGAGTATTTTCATATATTCTTTATTCCTATTTTTAGATGGAATGAAAAATATTATGTTATGTGTAAAAGATGTAACTCAATATATGAAATTTCAAAGGAAAAAGGAAAAGCCATAGAAAATGGAGAAATTAATGAAGTTAATCTAGAAGATATGACTCTTATTCAAGAGGGGCAAGTTTATGGAAAAAGAGCAGTGAAAAAAGTTTGTCCTAATTGTGGAAAAACTGTAGAGGGAGATTATAATTATTGCCCTTATTGTGGAAGTGAAATTTAAGTGCATATCAATTTGATAAGTACATATTTAAATATTTAAGACTTTTTATTTGAAAAATAAATATATAGGAGTTTGACTTTAAATTTATGGGTGTATTAAATTAACTATAAAACCTTAAGAAGTATTATTTTTATAATCTTTGTAGGGGAGATAAAAGTTAATTTTATACACCTATTTTGCTGTTAAAAATAATATTAAAAAGGTTAAAACCTCATTTTGGATTAAATATTGACATTAATTTCAAAAAGTGTTATATATAAAAATAGAGATTAGCACTCAAGTAATTAGAGTGCTAACAAAGAAGTTTTTTATTTTGGGAGGGAATAATTCAAAATGGAAAAAAGAGAATTTAAAGCAGAATCAAAAAGACTATTAGACATTGTAATTAATTCAATTTATACAAATAGGGAAATATTTTTAAGAGAATTAATTTCAAATGCTAGTGATGCAATAGATAAGGTTTATTATAAGACTTTAGGAGATAGTTCATTAACTTTCAATAAAGATGATTATTATATAAAAATAAAACCAAATAAAGAAGAAAGAACCCTTACAATATCAGATAAAGGTATTGGTATGACAGAAAAGGAACTTGATGAGAATCTAGGGGTTATAGCTAAGAGTGGTTCTTTACAGTTTAAAAAGGAAAATGAAATCAAAGATGGTTTTGATATTATAGGACAATTTGGAGTTGGATTCTATTCAGGATTCTTAGTTGCAGATAAGATAACAGTAATAACAAAAGCTTTTGGAGCAGATAAAGCATATAAGTGGGAATCAGATGGAGTGGATGGATACACAATTTCAGAAGCTGAAAAAGATTCTTTTGGAACTGATATAATTTTACACCTAAAAGCAAACGATGAGGATGAAAATTATGATGAATTTTTAGAAGAATATAAATTAAAATCATTAATTAAGAAATATTCAGATTTTATAAGATACCCAATTAAACTTGATGTTACTAAATCAAGAGTTAAAGAGGGAACAGAAAATGAGCATGAAGAATATGTAGAAGAAGAAACAGTAAATAGCATGGTTCCTTTATGGAGAAGAAATAAAAATGAACTTACTGATGATGATTACAATAATTTTTATGTTGAAAAAAGATTTGGATTTGATAAGCCTTTAAGACACATGCATATAAGTGTTGATGGTATGATAAGCTATAATTCAATTCTTTATATTCCAGAAAATATACCATATGATTATTACACTAAGGAATATGAAAAAGGATTAGAATTATATTCAAATGGTGTTTTAATAATGGAAAAATGCTCAGAGCTTTTACCAGATTACTTTGGATTTGTAAAAGGTATAGTAGATTCTCAAGATTTATCACTTAATATTTCTAGAGAAATGCTTCAACATGATAGACAATTAAGCCGTATTGCTAAAAATATAAAAACTAAAATTAAAAATGAATTAGAGTCTATGATGAAAAATGATAGAGAAAGTTATGAAAAATTCTATAAATCCTTTGGTAGACAGTTAAAATACGGAGTTTATGATGATTTTGGTATGAATAAAGATGAATTAAAAGATTTATTAATGTTCTATTCATCTAAAGAAAAGAAAATGGTAAGCCTAGCTGAATATGTTGAAAGAATGGCTGAAGATCAAAAATACATTTATTATGCTGTTGGTGAATCAAATGAAAGAATAGAGAAAATGCCACAAACTGAAATGGTATTAGATAAAGGCTATGAAATTCTTTATTTCACAGAGGATGTAGATGAATTTGCAATAAAAATGCTTATGAACTATAACGAAAAAGAATTTAAATCAGTATCTAGTGGTGATTTAGGAATAGAATCAGAAGAAGAAAACAAAAAAGAAAATGAAGAAAACAAGGGTATATTTGAAGCTATGAAGGACGCTTTAGGAGAAAAAATAAGTGCAGTAAAAGCTTCAAGTAGACTAAAGAATTATCCAGTATGTTTATCTTCAGAAGGTGAAGTTTCAATAGAAATGGAAAAAATATTAAGTGCTATGCCTAATAACCAAGGAGTTAAAGCACAAAAAGTATTAGAAGTTAATACAAATCATGAAGTATTTAACTCATTAAAGGATGCACTTGAAAATGATAAGGATAAATTTAACCTATATACAAAATTACTTTATAACCAAGCTTTACTTGTTGAAGGTTTAAGCATTGAAGATCCTGTAGACTTCACAAATGATATATGTAAATTAATGAAATAATTTTAACTTGAGGTACATCGAAAGGTTTAATATTAACTTTTTGATGTACCTCAAATATTTTTAAATAAATACTTTATGAAATATGTACTTTTATACAATTAAATCACTTTGTAGATTGCAGAAGAATTTTATGGTATATTTTAAAGTGTGAAGGAGTGATTTTGTGAAAGTTACAATTAAAGATGTGGCTAGAGAAGCCAATGTAGCCCCTTCAACTGTTTCAAGAGTTTTATCTGATAGCCCCAAAATTAGTGAAGAAACTAAAATAAAAGTAAATAAGGCTATAAAAAAATTAAATTATAAACCTAATGCAATAGCTAGAAGTCTTGTTAACAATAAAACAAAAATATTAGGGGTAGTTTTACCTAATGAGGCAGATGATTCATTTAAGAATCCTTTTTTCGTAGAAGCTATGAGAGGTATGAGTATGTCAGCAGAGGAAAATGGATACTATATCATGTATGCTTTTAGTAAAAATGATGAGGATGAATTAAAGACTATAAAGGAATTTGCAAGCAATAATCTATTAGAAGGATTATGCTTATTATCTGTTAGAGAAGAGGACAGGACTATAAAATATTTAAAAGACATAAATTTTCCTTTTGTTGTTATTGGAAGACCAGATGAAGAAGAGGTTTTATGGGTTGATAATGATAATTTTCAAGCAATGTTTAAATTAGTTGATAAATTTATAAAAGATGGACAAAGTGATATAGCTTTTATTGGGGGAAAGAAAAGTTGGAATGTTTCTAAAGATAGATTAAGTGGATTTAAAGATGCTTTTAAGGCAAATAATTTAAATTATGATAAAACTATGGTTATTGAGGGGATAGATTTTTCAGAAGAATGTGGGTATTTGGCTATGAGGGAGATAATATCAAAAAGAACTCCTAAGATAGTTGTTACAACAGATGATTTACTTGCTTTAGGAGCAAATAAATTTTTAAATGAAGAGGGAATTGAAGGAGTAAAAATAGTAGGTTTTAATAATACACCTATGACTAAATATCAAAATCCACCAATTTCATCTATAGATATTAATGCAAGAGAATTAGGGTATGAGGCAACTAAGCTGATTATAGATTATTTAAATGGAAATTTAGTAGGTAGAAAAAAATATTGTATAGTAGATACTGAATTAATTGATAGAGGATAGAATTCCTCATGGAATTTGGGCAAACGTTTGCACAAAAATTTGAGTATAGAAGAGAAAATAAAAGATAAATAGAGAAAATAATATAAATTTTCTCTTAAATCAATTTTGTAAAGGATTTAATAATCTGATATTATAAAAATATAAAATGAGACTTAATTCAAAGGAGCCTAGCGAACTTTGAATTTTAGTCGAATTTATCTAGTGCTTAGCAATTCTTGATGACAGCTTGAATAAGCTGGAATCTTAGAATTGATAGCCAATAGGAAAAATAGAGACTTAATTCAAAGGAGCTTTGCGAACTTTGAATTTTAGCCTTATTTTAAAATCTGTTTTTTAGGTGATTCTAAAAAACAAATTTTTTTGAATTGTGGGCAAACGTTTGCACATGGTTCGAATCTAAAATTCAATCAATATACGTAAACATAAGGAGAAAATATGAATAAAAAGTGGTGGAAAGAATTAATTGCTTACCAGATTTACCCTAAGAGCTTTATGGATTCTAATGGTGATGGTATAGGTGATATTCAAGGTATAATATCTAAATTAGATTATTTAAAAGATTTAGGTATTGATTTAATATGGCTATGTCCAATGTATAAATCACCAAATCATGATAATGGTTATGACATTAGTGATTATAAAGATATCTTAGATGAATTTGGAACTATGGATGATTTTAATGAATTGCTTAATGAGGTTCATAATAGAGGGATGAAACTTATTATAGATTTAGTAATAAATCATACTAGTCATGAACATCCATGGTTTATAGAATCAAGATCTTCTAGGGATAATCCTAAAAGAGATTGGTATATTTGGAGAGAAGGTAAAGGGGATGAGGAACCAAATAACTGGGAAAGTATATTTAAAGGTTCAGCTTGGGAATTCTGTGAGAATAGTGAAGAGTATTACCTGCATTTATTTGCTAAAGAGCAACCAGATTTAAACTGGGAGAATGAAGAGGTAAGAAATGAACTATATAAAATGATAAACTGGTGGCTTGATAAGGGTATTGATGGGTTTAGAGTTGATGCCATAAGTCACATAAAAAAAGAAGAGGGTCTTAAGGATATGGATAATCCAGAGGGACTTAAATATGTTTCATCCTTTGAAAAACATATGAATGTAGAGGGAATAAATTCTCATCTTAAGGAACTAAAAGAAGAAACTTTTTCAAAGTACGATATAGTTACTGTTGGAGAAGCCAATGGAGTTAGTGCTGATGAAGCTGATCATTGGGTAGCTGAAGATGAGGGAACATTTAATATGATATTCCAATTTGAGCATCTTAATCTTTGGAATTATGAAGAGGGACAAGGATTTGATGTGAAAGCATATAAAGATGTTCTAACAAATTGGCAAAATTCTTTAGAAGGTAAAGGATGGAATGCACTTTTCATTGAAAATCATGATATACCTAGAGTTGTTTCAACTTGGGGAAATGACAAAGAATATTTAACTGAATGTGCAAAAGCTTTTGGAGCAATTTATTTCTTACAAAAGGGAACACCTTTCATATATCAAGGACAAGAACTTGGTATGACAAATGTTAAGTATCATAGCATATCTGAGTACGATGATGTTAAAACCATAAATACTTACAATGAAAGAATTGAAAGTGGTGTTTCAGAGGAAATAGCATTAAAAGAAGCTTGGGTAACTTCAAGAGATAATTCAAGAACACCTATGCAATGGAACGCAAATAAGAATGCAGGATTTACTTGTGGAAAACCTTGGATAGGAGTTAATGAAAATTATAAAACAATAAATGTAGAAGTTGAAGAAAGGGATGAAAATTCAGTTTTAAACTTCTATAAAAAGCTTATAAAACTTAAAAAGTCTAATGAAGCTTTAATCTATGGTGTATATGATTTAATCCTTAAAGAGGATGAAAATATCTTTGCTTACACAAGAACTTTAAATAATGAGAAGTTCTTGATAATGGCTAATTTAACTGGAGAAAATGCCAAGTACATGTATGAGAAAGAAAAACTTAATTCTAAGGATTTAATTCTTAACAATTATGAGGTTTGTGAACATAAAAACTTAACAGAGTTTATATTAAAACCTTATGAATGCAGAGTATATAAGCTTTCTTAAAGAGATTATTATATTTTTATTTATACTAATTTTAACTTAAGGTTGATTTTTAGTTTTGTATTTTAGCTAGATCTATATAAAGAAAAAATTTAATATTTGGAGTTTATATAACCAATAACCTTAGAATAAATGTTATAAGAATAATAAATGGAGGGATTTGAGAATGAAGAAATTTAAATTAGGGTCTTTTGATTTCTGGCAAAAGTTTGGTAAGGCATTATTAGTAGTTGTTGCTGTAATGCCTGCTGCCGGACTTATGATTTCAATAGGTAAAGTAATGGGAATTTATATTGATGTAGATTTCATAAAAACTATAGCGAGAGTTATGGAGGATATAGGTTGGGCAATAATTGGTAACCTAAACTTATTATTTGCCGTTGCAATAGGAGGATCTTGGGCTAAAGAACGTGCTGGGGGAGCTTTTGCAGGTACCATAGCATTTGTTCTTATTAATAGAATCACTGGTGTAATATTTAGTGTAAGCAATGCTATGTTAGCTAGTGACTCAACTGCTACAGTTCAATCCTTTACAGGGCAAACACTTTTAGTTAAAGATTACTTTGTTTCAGTGTTAGGTGCTCCAGCACTTAATATGGGGGTATTTGTTGGTATTATTTCAGGTTTCTTAGGAGCAGCTTTATATAATAAGTACTATAATTATAATAAATTACCTAATGCATTAGCATTCTTCAACGGTAAACGTTTTGTACCTTTCATGGTTATAATAGGTTCAACAATTTCAGCAATAATACTTTCTTTTGTATGGCCATTTGTACAATACGGATTAAATACTTTTGGTCAATGGATAGCTACATCTAAGGATACAGCTCCAATAATAGCACCATTCTTATATGGTACATTAGAGCGTTTATTATTACCATTTGGATTACACCATATGCTTACAGTTCCAATAAACTATACAGAACTTGGTGGAGTTTATCATATACTTACAGGTCCAACAGCAGGGCAAGTGGTTGCAGGACAAGATCCATTATGGCTTGCTTGGATAACTGATTTAAATAACTTTAAGCAAGCAGGAAATATAACTTCATATAATCAACTTATAGGGTCAGTGGTACCTGCTCGTTTCAAAGCTGGACAAGTAATACTTTCAAGTGCTTCATTAATAGGGGTAGCATTAGCTATGTATAAAAATGTTGATCCAGATAAGAAGAAAAAATATAAATCAGTATTTTTCTCAGCAGCCATAGCAGTATTCTTAACTGGTGTAACTGAACCAATTGAATTTATGTTTATGTTTATTTCACCAATATTATATGTAGTTTATGCAGTAATTGCAGGTTTAGGATTTGCCATAGCTGATATAATAAACTTAAGGGTTCATGCTTTTGGATTCATAGAGCTTGTAACTCGTTCACCACTTATGATAAATGCAGGCTTAACTAAGGATTTAATAAACTTTATAATAGTTGCAGTAGTATTCTTCTTCTTAAATTACTTTGTATTTAGCTTCCTAATTAAGAAATTCAAAATAGCTACACCAGGACGTATGGGTAACTATATTGATAATGAAGATGAAAATGCAAATAAACCTTCATCAAATAGCAAGGCTTCAATGGATGAGTTAGCAGTTAAAGCTATTGAATTACTAGGTGGAAAAGAAAACATAGTAGATGTAGACGCTTGTATGACTCGTCTTCGTGTTACTGTTAAAGAGATTGAAAAGGTTGGAGATGAAAAAGCTTGGAAAGATAATAAAGCCTTAGGTCTTATAGTTAAAGATAAAGGGGTTCAAGCTATATATGGTCCTAAAGCAGATGTATTAAAATCAGATATTCAAGATATCTTAGGTATTTAGGAGATTAAAAATGAAATTACTTACTTTAAACTGTCATTCTTGGCTAGAGGAAGAACAATTATACAAAATAAAATACTTAGCAAAAACAATAGTTGAAGAGAAATATGATGTTATAGCTCTTCAAGAGGCTAGTCAAAGTATTAAGGCTAGTATTAAAGAAGGAAATTTAAAAGAAGATAATTATGGATTAGTATTAATTGAAGAAATAAACAAACTAGGTGGAGAAAAATACCACCTAGTTTGGGATTACTCTCATATTGGATATGATATATATGAGGAAGGTTTGTGCATATTAACTAAGCATAAAATAGTAAATAGTGAAAGCTTTTATATATCAAAAAGTCACTGTAAAACTTTTTGGAGATCAAGAAAAATAGTAAAAGCAACAATAGATATTAACAATGAAAATATAGATTTTTATTCTTGCCACATGGGATGGTGGCATGATAAAGAGGAAAGCTTCACATTTCAGGTTAAAAACTTACTTGCACATGCTAAGGAAAGCAAAAATAGAGCCTTCTTTATGGGGGATTTCAATAATAATGCCTTTTTAAAGAATGAAGGATATGATTTTCTTAAGAGTAATGGGTTAATTGATACTTATGATTTAGCAGAAAATAAGGATTCTGGTGTTACAGTTAATAAAAATATAGCTGGATGGGAAGATAACACTGGAGAATTAAGAATAGATATAATTTTTACTAATAGGAACACAAAAGTTTATGACAGTAGAGTTATATTTAATGGAAAAAATAAAGAAGTTGTATCAGATCATTTTGGATTAGAAATAGAAACTACTTAGTAATTTATATTAAAAATAGTTTTAAGAAAGATAGTACAAGTAATAAAAGTTACTTGTACTATCTTTGTTTTTAAGAGGAACAATTTTTAATTCTTAGCGAAATCTAGTGATTCTCGGAATATGTTTATAAGTTTTATTATTATACTTTGATACAGCCCATATAATTTTAAAAGTAAAATTTAAAGAAAATAGTACCTTTTTTAGAATATAAATAAATTTTAATTTCGGTAAATGTTTTCACAGGTGTTATAATGAAATTGTAACTAAATATTTAATATGTAGTGATGGAATTAAGTTTAAAAATAAGAAATAAAAATATAAAAGAAAGGAAAGGAATAACTATGAAGAAAATATTAAACGTAGCACATAGAGGATTAAGTGGATTGTATCCAGAAAATACTATGATAGCTTTTAGGAAAGCAATAGAAGCAGATTGTGATGGTATAGAAATGGATGTTCATCTTACAAGGGATGGAGTTCCAGTTGTAATTCATGATGAAGAGGTTGATAGAACAACTAATGGAAGTGGATATGTAAAGGACTTTACTTATGAACAATTATGCAACTTAGATGCTGGAATAAAATTTTCTGATGAATTTAAGGGAGAAAAAATACCTACACTAAAAGAGTTTTTTGATTTTATGAAGGATAATGACAAACTTATAAATATAGAGCTTAAAAATAGCATCATACATTATGAAGGTTTAGAAGAAAAGGTATATAAAGAAATAGAGAATTATGGATTTGAGGATAGAGTTATAATATCATCCTTTGATCATTATTCAATAAGAAAATGTATAAGACTTAATAAAAATATAAAAACAGGAATACTTTATTGTGATTGTATTTTTGAACCACATAATTATTGTAAGGTAGTTGGGTCTTCAGCACTTCATCCTGAATTTAATAGTATAACAGAAGAAATAGTTAGGGCTGCCCATGAAGATTTTCAACAAATAAATGTGTACACAGTAAATGAGAAAAAAGATATGGAAAAAATGATAGATTTAAAAGTTGATATGATAATAACTAATTATCCTAATATTTTAAAAGAAGTTTTAGAAAGTAAAAATAAATAAATATAATAAGGGTTTAATAATTTATTTTTATTTATTTTTAAGAAATAAAATTTTAAATAAGGAAGGCTATTATGATTAATTTAAATGAAGAGCAACAGAAGGTTGTGAATGAACAAAAAAATAATATTATTTTGCTTGCCTCTGCTGGAACAGGAAAAACTAATACCTTAGCAGAGAGAGTTACTTCCATAATAAAAAATGGAAATTCAAAGCCTTCAGAAATTTTATGTATCACTTTTACTAATAAGGCATGTAAAGAGATGAGTGATAGGGTAATGAAAATAGTTGGGGGAGAGGCTAAGGATATAACCATAAGAACTTTTCATAGTTTTTGCTTTGATGTAGTTAGAACTTATGCAAAGAGAAATACAGATATTTTTTCAGATTTCACAATCTTTGATGAAGATGATTGTAGAGAAGTTATAAGTAAATTAAGTTATTACTATGCTACAAGCAATTTAATGGCTACTAATATGCAAATTCAAAGGGTTATTGATTTTATAAAGGTTGAAAGAGCAAGAATAGAAACTTTAGAGGATAGAGTTTTAGATGAATATAAAACTGTAATTGATGAAATTTTTAAATTTAGAGAAGAAAAAATAAATGGAGTTTGTAGTAACAAAGGAAATTTAAATTTAAACCTTAAAAATTATATTAAATTTCATGGTCATGAATTAGTAACACTATATGATTCTAAGCTTAGAGAGGATCATGCTTTAGACTTTAATGATTTGATAATACTTACTAAGGAATTATTTAAGGATGAAAAAGTTGTTAGAGCCATTAAAAATAAATTTAAGTATATAAATATAGATGAGGTTCAGGATACAAGCATTATAGAGTATTCAATAATTGAGAAGCTTTTTGAAGGAAATAATGTTCTTATATGTGGAGATTTCTTTCAAACCATATATAGTTGGCGTGGATCTGACCCAGAGATGATTTTTAATAAATTTAAAGAGAAGTATAATCCTGTAGAAATTGTTTTTTCTAAGAATTATAGAGCTACCCAAAATTTAAATAAGGCTTCCTTAGAATTTTTGAACAATGCTTTTTCTAGTAAAGTTTCTACTATGTATAAAGATGGTATTTTAGCAGAATCAAAAGAAAAAGGTGAGAAAATATTATTAAAGGAAACTAGGGGAGGAAGAGAAGAGGCTAGGTTTATCTTTGATTATGTAAATAAGCTATGTGAAAAGGGTGAAGATTTAAAAAGAGTATGTGTTCTTACAAGGGATAATAACTATAACATAGGAATTAGTGAAGAGCTTTATCAAATCGGTGGATATGAGGGAGCAGATTTTGAGTTTATACTTGTAGATCAATTTAAGTTTTTTAGGAGACAAGAAGTTAAAGATATATTAGCCTTTTTAAAACTAATAGCTAATAGATATGATTCTTTAAGTTTAAAGAGAATAGTCAATAGACTTCCAACAGGAATTGGTATGAAAACCATAGATGCTATAGAATCTTATAAGTACAAAGAGGTTGGTATAAGATTAGCAGATTATATAGATCCTCTTGTATTAGAATATGGAGAAAAATTTTCCCTACTAATAAATGAGTTTGAAAAAGAGAATATAATAGTTTTTGATGTGGAAAGTACAGGGGTTGATGTTACAGAGGATGAGATAATTCAAATAGCAGCCATAAAATTAAATAAGAAGGGAGAAGTAGTAGATAAGTTTGAAAAGTTTCTAAAGAATAAGAAATCAGTTAAGGATTCTTATTATGTTCATGGTTTTTCAGATGAAATGCTTCAAAGAATTGGAGAGGACAAAGAAAAAGTTTTAAAGGAATTTGTGGAGTATTCTAAGGATTCTATAATAGTAGGGCACAATGTTCAATATGATATAAATATCCTGTGTAGTGAGCTTGAAAGAAGTAATTTAGGCAAGCCTAAGTTTAAAACTTTTTATGATACTTTAGATATATATAGAAGATTTTATCCGGGAAATATAAATTATAAGTTAGAAAATCTAAGTAAGGTTTATGATACTAAACATAAGCCAAGCCATGACGCTATGGATGATATTATTGCTACAGGGGAGCTTCTAGTTAGGGCAATAAATGAAAAGATAAAGGAAACTTCAATGGAAAGAATGGCTTTAATGTCAAAACATTTAAAAGCATTTACGGCTATTAGTAAAAAGTTAAATGAACTTTTTCAAATAGCAGAAAGCAAAAGACCTTACGAATTAGTTGCCTGTGTAATTAATGGTTTTAATATTAAGAGTATGTATGCTGGAGATGAAAATAAAGAAAAGTTAAATAGATTAAGAGATCTATATGCTTTATTTAGAGATTTAGATGATAAGAGTAAAGGGAATAGAGATGCCTTGTTAGATATTATAAGAATAACAGGTCTTTCTAATGGAGAATTAGAATCTTTAATAATAAATAGAACTAAAAAGCCTAGGATACCAATAATAACTGTGCATCAAGCAAAAGGCTTAGAGTTTGATACTGTATTTTTAGCAGGTATTCAAAATAATACATTTCCTTCTTATATGGCTATTAAAGAGGGAAATTTAGCGGAAGAAAAAAGAGTATTTTATGTGGCAATAACTCGTGCAAAGAAAAGGTTAGTTATAACTTATAATTCTCAAGGAAAATATGGACATAGAAATGAAATAAGTCAGTTTATAAATTATATTCCAAAGGAGTTTTTTAAAATTATATAATTTTTATAATAGACTTTTGTTTAAAGGTTTGTTGATTTTTTAGATGAAAGATTATTTTAAGAGGTAATTAGATATTATATATAAATTTTAGAAGATTAGGAAAAGCCTAAGGTTGATATACTTCATATAAATCTGTATAATAGTTCTGAAACTAAAGGATGGAGTGGATTTTAAGATGAGAATGAGAAGAAAGCCTTGGGCTAGACCAGAATTAGAAGCATGTGACTTCTTTGTAGCTAATCCAAAAGAGAATAAAGGTAATTGGAAAAATACTTTTAAAAATACAGAAAACCCAATATATTTAGAATTAGGATGTGGAAAAGGAACATTTATGGCTGTACATGGTTCTGACCATCCAAACATAAACTATATAGCAATAGATATAAAAGATGAAGTTCTTGTTTTAGCTAAAAGAAATATAGAAAAAGCATATGAGGAGAAAAATAAAGCCTTAGATAATGTTAAATTAATGCCTCAAGAGATTGCTTTAATAGATACTATATTAGATAGCAATGACAAGATAGAAAGAATTTATATAAACTTCTGTAATCCATGGCCTAAAGATAGACACAAGAAGAGAAGATTAACTCACACAAGACAGTTAACAAAATATAGAGATTTCTTAGTTGATGGTGGAGAAATTCATTTTAAAACTGATGATGATGAGCTTTTTGAAGAATCTTTAGAGTATTTTAAAGAGTGTAATTTTGAGATAACTTACATAACTCGTGATCTACATAATAGTGGATATGAATATAATGTAGTAACAGAGCATGAAGAAATGTTCTCAAAACAAGGAATAAAAATAAAGTTCTTAATAGCTAAAAAGTTATAATTTTACTTAAGAATATTAGAGCGTAAGAATTAAATATGAGACTTAAAATATTTAGCATAGTAGATAGTTTTGTTTTTACACAAAACTATCTACTGTTTTTTATGAATATTTATTAGTAATTTATATTGAATTAGAATATGAATAATTTTCTTTACTTTTTATTTAAGACTATTTTTAATCTTTAATAGTTCATTTTTACTTAATCCTGTTGATGAATTTATAATATCAATATCTACATTGGCAATTAAAAGTTTTTTAGCTACTTCTAATTTTTCTTCTAATTTACCTTCTTCTTTTGAACTTTCTAAGGCAGATATTCTATCATATATAGCTTTTTCACGCATATTATATTGTTCTCTTTCTTTACTATCCATACTAAGTCTATATAGTTCAGATTTTGCTAGTTTAATTTCTTCATTACTCAGTTCTAGCTGCCTTACAGTATTACTTTCTGGTTCAACTAAGAACTCTAACCATTTTTCTAAGGCATCCATTTTTTCAACATCAACAATTTCTTTATTACCTATTTCATTAAACTTAGGTAATTCTATGAAATGTATTTCTTGAAGATCTGTAAGTTCTTCATTTGAAGTTATTTCTTTTAGTCTATATGCATTATGATACTTATCATTCTTTAAGTATTTAAAATTTAATATATTTATACAAACAGTTCTTTCTAATTTGCTATAGTTGTCCCTATTTTGTATTTGTTCTGAGTACATTTTGCTCCAGTAGTATAAAGTTCTTTGTATCATGTTATATTCATTTTTTACTTGAATTTCAATATTTATATGTTCCTTATTGCTAGTTGTAGCTTTTACATCTAATCTACTAAATTTATCTTCTAAAAAATCTTTATCTATATCGTTATTTTTAATTTCTACATCTTTTATTGGAGTTGTTGGCTTTATTACTGCATTTAAAAAATTAATCAATATAGGCTTGTTTTTCTCAGTACCAAATATCTTTTTAAATACAAAGTCTATTTGCGGATTTAATAATGTTCTATACATAACTTTCAATTACTCCTTTTAATAGTTTTATATAAAATATTTATATTTTAATTATAATATAGTTTTATACAAAAAACATATTTTTTAAACTGATGTGTATAAAACTTATAAATAGTATGAAGAGAATATCTGAATAAGCTTTAGAATTTAAGCTATTACGTAGAAGATTTTACCTTAAGAAGCGAAACTGTTTGACCGAAGGGAGTTTTTCGCTTTAGTAAAATCTTCGGAGTAATTGCTATAAATTCTTAGCGAAATTCAGTAATTCTCGAAATTTATTTATAAGTTTTATTTATAAGTTGTTTATTCTGAACTTGTCTAGTTTCTAGATTTAAGTGATAAATTTTAGAAACATAAAGAACTTTAAAAAAGTATATTTATTACAAGGATGAAATGGTATACAATGTATCTGAAGTTGCTTAGGAATTCTATAAAATTAAGTCAACTTTTAGTTAAATAGTAAAGCATAGAATTTAAATAAATTTAGTTTTTAATTAGTGTTGATTAAAAAATTACTTAAGTTTTAATTATCACTTAAGGATCACATTAAATAAAAATGTAGTTTTCCTTTAGAAAATAGCTAAATAATAAATACTTGAACTTGGGGGTAAAGAAAATGAGTTTATCAACTAACGAATTAAAAGAGATTGTCAGAAAAATTGGTAAAGATTTATCAGGTAAAATAGAGGACAAGAAGTTACAAGAATTATTTTATAATTGTTTTATAAATACAATGGATACAACTGTAGAGGTTTCAGAGGGAGATGCCTTTGTAATTACTGGTGATATTCCTGCAATGTGGCTTAGAGATTCCACTTCTCAAGTAGAGCATTACTTACCATTTGTTAAGGAATATCCAGAATTAAAGGCTATTTTTACTGGATTAATAAATAGACAAGTAAAATGTATATTCATAGATCCATATGCAAATGCCTTTAATAAAGAGCCTAATGGACAAAAATGGGACAATGATATAACTAAGGATAGCCCTTGGGTTTGGGAAAGAAAGTATGAAATAGATTCACTATGTTATCCAGTTAGATTAATACATAAGTATTGGAAAGAATCTGGTGATGAAACTTTCTTTAATGATGATATTAAAAAGGCTTTCAATATGATAATAGATCTTTGGAGAGTGGAGCAATATCATAGGGAAAAATCAGATTATAGCTTCCAAAGATTAAATTGTTCAGTAACTGACACTTTAAGCCATGAAGGGTTAGGAACTCCAGTTACTTACACAGGAATGACATGGTCAGGATTTAGACCAAGTGATGATGCGTGTGAATATGGATACTTAATTCCAGCAAACATGTTCGCTGTAGTTGCCTTAAGATATATTTCAGAAATTGCAGAGAAGGTTTATAAGGATGAAGAGCTTAAAGAAAAAGCTGATAGTTTAAGAGAAGAAATAGATAATGCTATAGAAAAACATGGAAAAGTCTATAAAGAAGGATTTGGAGAAGTTTATGCATATGAAACTGATGGCATGGGTAACTATAACTTCATGGATGATGCTAACGTACCAAGCCTTTTATCAATTCCTTATTTAGAGTACAAAGGAATTGAAGATGAAGTTTACCAAAATACTAGAAAGTTTATATTAAGTGAAAATAATAGATTCTTCTTTGAAGGAAAAGCTGCTAAAGGAATTGGAAGTCCACATACTCCAGATCAGTATATTTGGCACATAGCTTTATCAATGCAAGGATTAACAACAAATAATCAAGAGGAAATAGATCAGTTAATTAAATTATTAAAAGAAACTGATGCAGGAACTGGATATATGCATGAAGGTTTCCATGTAGATGATCCTACTAAGTTTACAAGAGATTGGTTTGCATGGTCAAACTCATTATTCTCACACTTTATCTATGAGAAAGTTATAAATAAAAAATAATAAATTTGCTTGTTTTAACTTAATTAGTGGTTATTTTAAAGAGTTATACTCTTTAATACTATCTCCAGTGTTGTTTAAAATATAAAATTTTATTACTCTTAATAATCCTCTAATTAAGTTAAATATATATTTATAGATTTTAATAGGTTGTATAAAAAATAACTTACATTAAAACTTATAAATAGTATGAAGAGAATATCTGAATAAGCTTTAGAATTTAAGCTATTACGTAGAAGATTTTACGTTAAGAAGCGAAACTGTTTGACCGAAGGGAGTTTTTCGCTTTAGTAAAATCTTCGGAGTAATTGCTATAAATTCTTAGCGAAATTCAGTAATTCTCGGAATATATTTATAAGTTTTATAGTTGTTTTTATACAGCTTTTTATTATTTTTAAAGCTTTTTCTTTTGAGTTTTTTTATTTGAATAGAGTTTGGGTAAAAAGGTAAAAATATACTGAGGTGAATTTATGAAAAAGGTAAGCCTAATTTTAATAAATATAATCTTAGTATGTAACTTAATAGCTTGTGGAGCACAAGGAAATGAAATTGCCATAAATTTTATTGATAATGAAATTGAAGTTGAAGAAAATGAGAAAAGAGATATAACAATACAATCGAAAGATAAGTATAAGCAGTTTAGAAATAGTAATACGAAAATAAAGAAAGAAGATTTAAAAACTTATTTTCATAATGATAAAACCTTAAAAGATTTTGAAGTTCCAAAGAAGACCATAGAGGAATATGAAAATTGGTTTATAAATATGGCTAGAGATAGAGGTGAAAGTGCTAAGGATATTTCTGATGCCTTTAGATCAGTAGATATGTTAATAGGAGAGGATATAGTTAAATTCCCAGTTATAATAGACACTGTTAACTTTAATGATAGAGAAGCTTATGCCATAGCTTACTTATGTGAAGAAGGAGAAAACTTAGATATGGAAGCTCAGGAGGCAATGGAATTAAAAAGATTTGATGAAGTATTAATAATTGGAGTATATAAGGATTCTTCTGATATATTTTATAAAGATAAATATAGTTTAAAATAAAATTTGTTTGAAAAATATATTCTACTTAAACATTAATTATTTTGTAGATTTTTATGAAGATATTATACTAATAATTTAAATATAAAAAACTTTATTATACATAAAAAACTTAATTTTATAATTTAAAAGAGAATATTTATATTAGTGTTATTTCATTATTTACCATAATAATATTTTCTTTTTATGAGAAAAATAAAATTGAATTTAACTAACTAAGGAGGAATATATTTATGCCAAAGGATAGTCAACCAGATAATAAGGTAGCAAGAATGGAGAAATGTAACTTTCAAATTCCAATAACTAGTGAAGAAGGAAAAAATCATAATAGAACAGCAAAAAAACATTCTGTAAAGAGAGAAGGATTCCAAAGTCCTCACATAAACTAAAATATAATCTTCTATATTAAAATATGGTTTTAGTCCTATATTAGTTTTGTATAAAACGTTGGTACGACGGGGTTAGCTTGAGAAAACTTGTACCCTTGGGGATATTGACCAAGAAGCTCCCACTTCTGTAAGTGGAGAGTAGTTCACTTGTGAAATATAGTAAAGAAAGCTTAAATAAAAAAACTTCCTTTATTTATAGGAATTAGAATCAAAAAATGTTTAATTTTTGAAAAAATACTTGAATAATAAGTAACAGTATGTTAATATAATATTAACAGGTTAAAGCATAAACCTAATTTCCCTATATTTCATATATATATGCATTTGTCCTATAAGTATCCCTTAGCTTATAGGACTTTTTGTTATATATTGAAAATTAATGGAGGCTTTATTATGGTGAATGAAAAGTTTGGCATACTAGCAAAAATATTTTTATTAATTTTAATATTGGTACCTATAACTTTTAGAGTTTATGATCTTTATTATTTAAATTCAAGTTGGGATATAAATTCTAAAGTTGTTAAAAGAGGGAAGGTATATAGAGACTATATTAAGGAAAAGAAATTAACAGGAGTTCCTAATATTTATTATAAATATAATTCTTTAACTCCAGAAGAAATGATGACTTTAGATGTTTTAGCTAATACTAAGGGATATAACATAGAAGAAGTTTTGCCTGAAGTTGAAAAATATGTTTTATCCAAAAATAATGAAAAAAATGGAGCGAAACTTAATGAAGATGAAAAAATAGAAGTAAATCAATGTGTTAAACAGATAAAAGATGGAGTAAATGAAAACTTAGAGAAAAATTCATCTTATATATATTGGATGAAAATGTTACTGTCAGTATTTACTGCATTAATGCTGGTTTTAAGCATATATGCAATTTATATGACTATTGTTTTTATAAATGAAAAGTAAGATGAAAGTTTTAGAGATGTTTTAAGTTATTGTTGATTTTTAACTAAGTTTATTAATTGAAAATCAACAATAGCTTAAAATAGAGATTTATTTTAAAAATCCAATTCTGTCTTTAGGGTATACAGTAAAAAGAGCTTTCCCATCTAAATTTTTTTTAGGAACATAGGGGTTTTCCCATCTTCTTGCATCTTCTGATCTTGCTCTATTATCACCAAAAAATAGGTAGTTTCCTTCAGGAACATAAAAAGTTTTATTCATTGACTCATTATTTTTCACATAAGGTTCATCAATAAAAACATCATTTACATATAAAAGCCCATCTTTTACTTCAACTTTTTCGCCAGGAAGACCAACAACTCTTTTTATAAGCAATTCTTCGGAGGATTCATGACTGAATACAAAGATATCCCCTCTATTTATACTAGTGTAAATTTTACTCACAATTACTTCATCTTCTTCCATTATTGTGGGTCTCATAGAACCAGTAGGAATATAAGCTTTGAAAATTAGATAATTGGTTAAAAAATAAGAGCCTAAAAAAACTATTACAGAAAAGATTATTAAATTTTTTATTTTTAAGTGTGATTTTTTATTTAAGGTAGATATATTGCTTTCAGATAATAAATTCATAAATATATTATGTTGCCTTAGGTACTATATTTCATTAAATTTAACTAAATTTGCAACAAGGACACCTCCTATCTTAAAATAATCATATCACAAAAACCAATATTTGGAAATAAAAGAAATAAAAGTAAATAAATTGAGGGGTTTTAATTATATTTTTATATTCATATATAAAATATAAGAGCAAAAATTTAAAGGATTAGTATTCATATGAATGAGATTTCAGATTTGGCAAAGATAACTTCAATTTTAGGAATTGCTGCTACCACTTATTTAGTCTATGAAAATAATAGTATTTTTATAAATGAATATGAATTATTTACTAGAAAAACTCCTAATTCCTTTAGAGGATTTAAGATTTTACATTTAAATAATTTATATGGAAAAACCTTTGGAAGTGAAAATTATAGGCTTATAGAAAAAATAAATTCTTTAAAACCAGATATTATTGTTACAACTGGAAATATGTTAACTTCATCCTTAGATAAGGATTTTGTTTTTTTTGAATTATGCAAGAAGTTAAGAAGCTTTTATCCAATTTATTATTCTATAGAAGGATGCAAAAATTTAAGTGGGAAAAAATATGAGAAATATAGAGATTATTTAAAGGGGTTAATGGATATAGGGGTGATACTTTTAAATAATAGTAAGGTTTCACTTATAAAAAAGGAAGATAAATTAAATATTTATGGAATTTACATAGAAGATGAAATAAAGTCTTTTTCTTTTAAAGAAGGATTTAAGAAGGAAAATATATTCTCAAAAGAAGATGTAGTAAATAAATTAGGGAATCCAAATAGAAGTGAATTTAATATTGTGCTAGCAAATGATGTAATAAATTTTGAGGCCTATGTAAAGTGGGGAAGTGACATTACTTTTTCAGGATATACTAGAGCCATAAATAGATATATATTTAATAACTTAATGGAGAGAAAAAAGGGGATTTTCATAGAAAAAGATTCATCTATGATTTTAAGTAGAGGGCTTGGAAATGATTTTTTTAAAATGAGAATTATGAATAGACCAGAAATAACCTTGATTACAATAAGGTAATATTGCTTAGGTTTAAACAATGTTAATGCTGTGTAAAATTTTATTCAAATATCCATAGACAGTAGAATATAGTGCATGAAAAGGTGATAGAATTTAAGAAACATAATTAGACGTAATTTAAAATAGCTTTAAAAGGGACTGTATCAAAATAATAAATAAAAATTTATTTTGATACCCCTAAAAATATATGACTTAAAATTTTTCTGCTAAAGAGAGTAAGCTATTAACTCATAAGATGAATGTGAAAGTTTTTAAATCAGAATATTAAGGAGTGCAATATAAATGCTATATTATAAAGTAGTAAATAATAAATATCTCCATAAAGATAAAGAATGGATTCTGATGCTTCATGGAATAGGTGGAAATTTAAATATATTTAAAAAGCAAATAGATGTGCTGTCAGAAAATTATAACTTGCTTTTAGTAGACCTTCATGGCCATGGAAATTCACAAAATCACACTTTGAAAAACATGAAAAAAACTAAAGGTGAAATATCTTTTAAATATATTTGTGAAGATATTGTAGAGATATTAGATAAGTTAAATATAGAAAAAGTAAACGTATTAGGTATATCACTTGGTACTATAGTTGGAATGCAATTTGAAAAATATTTCCCTAATAGAGTTTCTTCTATGATATTAGGGGGAGGAATTGTAGGTATGAACTTAAAGTCTAAATTTTTCTTGAATTTAGCATTAGTTACAAAGAATATTATTCCAAGGGAAATCTTTTATAAAATTGTAGCTTATATGTCAATGCCATGTAAAAATCATAAGCTTTCAAGAAATATATTTTTAAAGGCTGCTGAAAAGTTAGATAAGAACGAATGTTTTAGATGGGTTGAGCTTATGAGGGAACATCTAGAGAATTATAAATATGTAAAGAATAATGTGAAGAAAATCTTTATTATGGGAGATCAAGACCATGTGTTTCTTCCTACTATAAAAAAGTTTGTGCCAGAAGAAGATGTTGTAGTGTTAAAAAATTGTGGTCATATATGCAATATTGATTCTTTTGAAAATTTTAATCATCTTACATTAAACTTTTTAATAAATAATCACGGATATATGCTTGGAACAAAAGAAAAAAGAAAATATGTTTATAAATACAACTTTACATAAAATATTTATTAATATAGGTTATAAATTTATTTCTATATAAATTAAAATAAAGCTTAATTTAATACGGTGTTTTAAAGATAAAGTCATATTAAAACTTTTATTTAAGGGTTTTAATATGGCTTATTTTTTTATTTAATATATTATTCCTGGTTATGTTGGATAGATATATATAATATAAGCATTAATTGGAGAGAAATGAATAATAAGTTACTGGAAATCTTATAAAAAGAATTCTATAATTTAGTATAAGTAGTCATATAAAAATAATATTGTTGTAATTAATAAAATTAAATTATTAGGTAAAATTATAAGAGAAATAGGAATATGCTAAGACCTTAATATAAAGCTTTATAGGGAGGAGATTGAAAATGGAGAATAAAGAGAACAGTAAAAAGTCTTCAGAAGCAAAGAATAAGCTAGAAAAAATTTATAGTACTTCCCTGCCTGATGGATATAGATTTACTGACTTTAGAGTTGGTGATGAGAACAACTGGGCATATATTCAATATTCAGCAGGTGTTTTTAAAGATTATCAATTAGCAATTAGAATGATTTTTAAAGAGGAAAATAGCTTAAAAGGAAATTTTAAAAATCGTTGCGTATTTCTTGAAAATGAAAATGGAGAGAGAATTGGAACCATAATGATTGTTCCAAGCCTTTCAGAGGAAGCGGGAGTTCAAGAAATTAAATATTTAGCACTTCTTCCTAAATATCAAGAGCAGGGTTTAGGCAAACTTCTTATATCAAAGGCATATAAAATGGTTGATGATGTAGAAGGGGCTACTAGAATTAATTTAGAAGCTTATAATGATAAATCTATAGTTCTTTTTGAGAATTTAGGGTTTGAAAGATCATGATAATTAAAAAAACTCATTCCAAAAAAATCTTAAAAGATTTAGATTGGAATGAGTTTTTTTATTTTTTAAAGAAAACTTGATTAATTATCTTAGCAATTTCTTTAACTGTTTCAACATTAGATTCTATATTCTCTTTAGCAACAATTAAGTCAGCTGTAGTTTCAGTTGCAACATCAGATATATCCTTAATGTTCTGACAAGCATCATTCACATTATTAGCTATTGTAGGTAAATCGTTAATAGTCTTAGTAAGGTTGTCCTTATTTTGATCTAAAAGACTATTTATATTTGATACTAACTTTAAAACTTTGTTTAATGTTAGTATCAAATAAACAATAGCCACACAACCTAATAAAGCTAATAATAGGTAAATAAAATTTAAATCTATATACATAATTATTAGTTAGATTCTTTAACTTCTTCAGTTTCTAAAGAAGTAGCTTCATCTGCAACCTCAACAGGAACATTTAAGTTTTCTTCTACAGCCTCTTCAATGTTTTTACATTTCTTACTATTAAGATATTCTTTTATTTTACTTTTTGCATCAGAAATATTTTCTTTTCCTTTTGCAACTTGTGTATTTAAATTTTCTTTTAACTCAACACTTTTATCATTTAATTTTTGAGCAGCCTTTTTTGAACCCTCTTTTATATCATTTCTTGTTTCTTTTCCAGATTTAGGAGCAAATAGTAAACCACCTAATACTCCTGCTAATGTACCAACGGCAGCTCCAGTTACAGCAACTTTAGCTTTTTTATTTCTTTCAGCTCTAGCTTTAGCTTTTCTTTTTTCGTCTATTAATTTTGCTAAACTCATAATCCATACCTCCCAATAAATTATTCATATCGTTTAATTAAATTATACTATATAGTATAAAAAAATCAATAATAATTATTAGTTAATATATTTATCTTACAGAAACTTATTTTATTTATTTTTGTGAATTTTAGCTTTAAAAGTTGTTTTTGTGTATCTTATGGAATTTAAGATTATATCTTTACTGCAACAACATAAAAGAATCGTTGTTCCAAAAAGAAATTTAAAAAGATTCAAATTTTCTTTCACAATAAATCACCTTACTTAATATTACAGCTTAAATTTGCCTTCTTTATCATATGTAGAAAAGGGCTTAAAAGTTAAATATTATAGTATTATTTTTCAAATATATGTAATAAATAAGATAAGTGACTTAAATTATTTATTTAGTATAATTTAGGCTAAATTGTGCATATTATATAATTGAATAAAAGGTACCAGTGTGGTATTATGGTCTAAAATTGGTTATCTTATATGACATTTTATTTCAAATTAATCTATAAGATAAAGAAGAAAATTCATTTTTTTTAGAGGAGGAGTTAAAGAATGGACCCGAGTCCCAGTATTTTACCAAAAATTATTCTAATATTAGTTCTTATCTTAATTAATGCGTTCTTTGCAGCTGCAGAGATGGCAATGGTATCTGTAAATAAATCTAAGATAAAGATGCTTGCAGAGAAAGGGAACAAAAAAGCCCTTTTATTAAAAAAGGTTTTAAAATCACCTGGCAACTTTTTATCTACTATTCAAATAGGAATAACATTTGCAGGATTTTTTGCCAGTGCATCAGCAGCCACTAGCATTTCAGAAACTCTAGCGCAATTCATGTACAAGCTAAATATTCCTTATGGTAATGAGATATCAGTTATACTTATAACTGTGCTTTTGTCTTATATAACTTTAGTTTTTGGAGAATTACTTCCAAAGAGAATTGCATTACAAAAGCCAGAAGAAATTGCTTTAATGGCTATAAGACCAATCAATGTTATTTCTAAAATATCAACACCATTTGTAAAGATTCTTTCAGCTTCAACAAACTTATTTATAAAAATATTAGGTTTAAATAAGTCTGAAGATAAAGAAACTGTATCTAAGGATGAAATAAAATCCATGATAAGTATTGGACAAGAGAGTGGTGTAATCGATAAAACTGAAAAGGATATGTTAGATAATATATTTGAGTTTGATCATAAAGTTGTTAAAGAAGTTATGACTCCTAGGGGAGAAGTCTTTGCTATAAAATCAACAACTCCAAATGAAACAATTGCTAAGAAACTTATAAGTGAGCAATTTTCAAGAGTTCCTGTTTATAATGAAACTAGGGATAATATAGTAGGAATACTTTATTTAAAAGACTTCTTTGAAGCCGTTGTAAAGGTTGGAGTAGATAACATTAAATTAGATCAATTAATACGTCCAGCTTACTTTGTTCTTGAAAATAAAGCTATAGATGACTTATTTAAAGAGCTTCAAGATAGTAAGCAACATATGGCTGTAATAATAGATGAATATGGTGGTTTTTCTGGAATTGTTACTATAGAAGACTTAATTGAAGAAGTTATGGGTGATATATTAGATGAGTATGACGATTCAGAAAACTATATAGATAAAATAGATAATAATACCTATGTAGTTGATGGTTTATTAACATTAGACAAGTTAAATGATTATTTAAACCTAAATCTTGAAAGTCAAAATATAGAGACTATTGGTGGTTTTGTTGTTAACTTAATAGGAAATATTCCGCAAAGTGAAAATCAAATGGTTGAATATGACAATCTTTCTTTCCAAGTTTGTAAAACAAATAAGAAGAGAATTGAAAAACTAAAAATTTATTTAAATAATTCAACTAGTTTCAATTCAGATGTTATATTAAACAATTAAAGTTATAAATAATAGGGCAATGAGCTAATAAGGTTCATTGCCCTTTAAGTTTGTTAAATTTAGAAAGGGTATTAATTTAGCAGAGCATATAATATTAATGAAAAAAGGTTGATAATATGTATTAAATGAAAATAATTATTTAATAATATTAAAAATCATTGACTTTAAAAATGATAACCGATATCATTAATCTTAAGGTTTTTAAATTTATTAAATATACATAAAGATAAAGTGAATTTTTTAAGTTGTTATAAAAAAATAACTTAATTATTTGTAAATTTAAGGGGGAAAAGAAAATGTTAAAAAGAAAAAAATTATTAGCCTTAACATTAACTGCTTTAGTATCTATGGGAGTTTTAGCTGGGTGTGGACAAAAAAATCAGGAAGCTAAGGCAGAAGAAACTGGATCAGGAGAGAAAGTTGTCAATGTTTATTCATCAAGACATTATGATATAGATAAGCAATTATTTAAAGACTTTGAATCTGATACAGGGATAAAAGTAAATTTAGTTGATGGAAAAAGTGATGAGCTAATTGAGAGAATGGCAAGAGAGGGAGATAATACATCTGCTGATGTATTTTTAACTGTTGGAGCAGAAAATATAGCTCAACTTAATGAGAAAGATTTAATAAAAGATATATCATCAGAAAAAATAAATGAAAATATACCTTCAGAATATAGAGGGAAAAACTGGGTTGGATTAACTTCAAGAGCAAGAATCATTGTTTATAATAAGGAAAAGGTAAATCCAGAAACAATAAAAACATATAATGATTTAACTAAGGATGAATTTAAAGGAAAAGTATTAACAAGAAGTTCAAGTTCATCATATAATAATGCTTTACTTTCATCTTTCATTCAATTAGATGGGGCTGACAAGGCAAAAGAATGGGCTCAAGGTATTGTTAATAATTTTGCTAGAACACCAGAAGGAAATGATAGAGATCAGGCTAAAGCTATTATGGCTGGAATAGGTGATGTTGGAATAATGAACTCATACTATATTGCAAAGATGATATCTTCATCAGATGCAGAAGAAGCTAAAGTTGGTAAGGAAATAGGAGTTTTATTCCCAGAAAATACTCATTTAAATTTAAGTTTTGGAGCAGTTACAAAGAATGCTAAAAATGAAGAAAATGCAGTAGCATTATTAGAATATTTAACTGAAGAGAAAGCACAAAAAGCATATGTTGACGAAAATGGAGAGTTTGCTTTAAATACTAAAGTTGGTAAGAGTGAATTACAAAAATCATGGGGAGAATTTAAAGTTCAAAATTTAAACTATGAAACTTTAGGAGAATCAAAACAAGAGGCTACATTAATTTTTGATCAAGTAGGATGGAAATAATGAAAAAAATTAAATTTAATGGGTGGGCACTTTTAAGTACAATCATCAGTTTGATGATTGTACTTCCTAATATAGATATAATTATTCATTTATTTCAAAAACCAAATAAAACTTGGTATCACATAAAAGAATATTTATTAAAGGATTATATAGTTACATCTATAATAGTAGTCTTTTTTACTGTTTTATTAAGCATAATAATAGGGATAACTTTAGCTTGGCTTATATCTGCCTATGATTTTCCATTTAGGAAATTTTTTAGATGGGCTTTAATACTTCCATTAGCTATACCACCATATATAGGGGCATATACATATTCAGGAATGGTTAGTTACACTGGAGTTATACAGAGATTTTTTAGAAATATTTTAGGGGTAGAATTAAATCAAAAATACTTTGATATTATGTCTATTGAGGGAGCTATTTTTATATTTACATTGTTTTTATTCCCATATGTTTATATGGTTACAATGACATTTTTAGAAAAACAATCGGCAGGATTAATAGAAAGTGCAAGACTTTTAGGAAGCAGTGCAATAGGAATATTCTTTAGAGTTATCATACCTGTAAGTAGGGGAGCTATAGTAGCAGGCTCAACCTTAATAGCCTTAGAAGTTTTAAGTGATTATGGAGTTGTATCATATTTAGGTGTACAAACATTTAGTACAGCTATATTTAAAAGTTGGATATCCTTAGGGGATGTGGATTCAGCCATAAGATTAGCAGGAATACTTATGGTAGTAGTATTTATAATTATTTCATCAGAAAAGGCCTTAAGAGGAAGAAAAAAATATAGTTTTACTAATACAAAGGTTAGACCAATAAAGAGAAAAAATCTTAAAGGCTTTAATAAATTTATAGTTACATTATATGTTTTAATAATATTTTCACTAGGATTTCTTATACCAGTACTTCAAATGATAGCTTGGGCAATTGCTAGCTATAAAAATATCTATTATAGTCAATTTTTAAGTATGATATTTAATTCAGTAATACTTGCCTCTGGATGTAGTTTACTTATAGTTATAATGGCTTTAATAGTAGCAAACTATGTAAGAACTAGAAGTGGATTATTACCAAAAATATATGCAAAAGTAACTTTAATAGGATATTCGATTCCTGGGGCTGTAGTTGCAATAACTATGATATTATTTTTTGTAGATATTGATAATAAAATAAAAGGATTAGCCTTAAGCACAAGTATAATAATGTTGGTATTTGCTTATGTAATAAGATTTTTAGCAATAGGATATCAAAATATAGAGGGTGGCTTTGAAAAGATAGGAAATAAATTTACTGAAGCTTCAAGAACTTTAGGATATGGGGTTACTAAAACATTCTTTAAAGTGGATATACATATGTTAAAACCTGCTATTTTAGGAGCTTTTGCTTTAACTTTTGTTGATATTATAAAGGAATTACCTTTAGTTTTAACTTTAAGACCATTTAACTTTTATACTTTATCAACAAAGGTATTTGAGTATGCTAATGATGAGATGATACCTGAGTCAGCAATACCATCTCTAATAATAGTTTTTGTTAGTTTTGTGGCTATATATTTCTTATATAAAGTTGCTGACAAGGAGGATTAGTAATGTTTATTGAAATAAAAGAATTATATTTTAAATATCCTAAGTCTAAGAATGATATTATAGATAATTTTAATATGAGCTTAGAAAAGGGTGAGATATTATCTATTCTAGGGGAAAGTGGAAGCGGAAAAAGCACAATACTTAGAATAATTGCTGGTTTAGAAGAGTCATATAAAGGAGAAATTAAAATTGGTGGAAAAATAGTTTTTTCAGATAATAATTTTGTTGAGCCTGAAAAAAGAGGCGTTGGAATGGTCTTTCAAGACTATGCTTTATTTCCTCATATGACTGTGAAAAAAAACATTCAGTTTGGACTAAAAGGCAAAAATAAGGAAGAAAAAGAAAAAATAGCTATGGATATGCTTAAACTTGTTAATTTAGTGGAACATAAAGATAAATATCCTTATGAATTAAGTGGAGGACAGCAGCAAAGGGTAGCCATAGCGAGAGCTATAGCACCAAAGCCATCAGTACTTTTATTAGATGAACCTTTTTCAAACTTAGATGCAGATCTTCAAGAAAAAATAAGAGGGGAAATAAAAGAGATTCTTATAAAAGCGGGAATTACATCTATATTTGTAACTCATGATAGAAGTGATGCAAAGGCTTTAGCAAATAAATTTATAGAGTTAAAAGAAGGAAAAATAATAAAAGCAGCCTCCATTAATGAATTAAGGTGTTAGCTTTATAAATTAAAATAGTATATATGAAGAGATTGGTGAAAAATAAAAGGTGTGAATTAAAAATAAGTTTTATTAAAATTTATTTTCATTCATACCTTTTATTTTTAAATTAATATTAGGTTAGTAAGGGACTATCTAATATAGTTAAATATATTTTGGAAAACTTTAGTTTTTAATTGATATTATTAGGTTAGTAACCTAAGTTACTTCTGAAAAATATTTTTTAGTGTATACTAAAATTAATTTATAAATTGAAATTTTTACATTTAATATATAGGAGGAATTTTTAATAATGGATGGTATAGGAATCGGAATACCTAAGATGGTTAGCGGAACTCATTATGGAAACTTACAAAAGGTTAGAGGGGGAAAAAGAACTTTTGGAATAACTCCTCATATTCCAGGAGGATTTATTACTCCAGAGCAATTAGAAAAGATTGCAAAGGTAACTAAAAAGTATAATGGGGTAATTAAGATTACATCAGGTCAAAGACTTTTAATAACAAATCTTAAGGGAGAAGATTTGCCTAAAATATGGGATGAACTAGGAATGGAGCCTGCTGTTAAAAAACAAAACTCAGTAAAAAATGTGGAAATGTGTCCAGCTGGTTTTTGTAAGAGATCAAAATTTAATACCATAGGCACAGGTATGAAATTATTAAATAAATATAAGCATATGGATATGCCATGTAGAACTAAAATCGGAGTAGCAGGCTGTAGAAATGCCTGTGGAAGTGTTTATTCAAAAGATGTTGGAGTTATAGCTGATAAAACAGGATTTTTAGTAACGGCAGGAGGGTCAGCAGGTCATAATCCAAGAATGGCAGACATACTTATAAAGGATGTAGATGAAAAGGAAGCTTTAAGAATAGTTGATAAAATCTTTGAGGTTTATAAAGGGGAAGCTGAGGCTGGAGAAAAATTAGGAGATTTTATTGATAGAATAGGAATTGAAGTATTTAAAGAGAAAACCTTAGCATAATAAAGAAATATAGATTTAATTTGATATAATGGCTTTTAAAGATGAAAAATAAAAGAATTTAGCATGTGCAAGAAGAGTTTTTATCTGTTATTATCTATTTAAACAATAAAGATTATTAATTAATAGTAATGATGAATTTAGAGATAAGTAATATATAATATTTAGGTAAAACGAGAGGAGAATTTTATTATGTCAAATGTTTGTTTATGTAAAGGTGTTTCAGAAGAAAAAATAGTTGAGGCAGTAAAGAACGGAGCTCTTTCTTTTGAAGAAGTAGGAGAAAAAACAGGAGCAGGAACTGGTGCTTGTTGTGGTGCTAGATGCAAATGTAAAATCGAAGAATTAATAGAAGAAAATAAATAATTATATAAACCTAAGAGGTGCACATTTATGTGCACCTCTTTTTTTGTCTCTTATTCTAATATCTTAATAGTAAAAACTTTAAATTAATTTTAGCTATGTATTAAAAAAGGATTTTTTATACGTAGCTTTTATTTTATAAGGTTTTAAGTAAAGATGATTTTAAAGATAAAAAATTAAATAATGAAAATATATTGACACTATATGAAAATGGTGTATATACTGTATATATAGAATATATACAGTATATACACAGAAAGAGGTGAGTTTTTGAATATAGTAGTTTCAAACACTTCAGGGGTACCCATATATGAACAAATAGCTAAAGCTATAAAAAATGAGATTTTATCTGGAGATTTAAAGGGAAATTCAGCATTGCCGTCAATAAGAAGCTTAGCTTCTGAGCTTAGAGTAAGTGTAATCACAACCAAGAGAGCTTATGAAGAGCTTGAAAGAGATGGCTTTATATACACTTTACCTGGTAAGGGATCTTATGTTGCAGAGCAAAATAAAGAGCTTTTAATGGAAGAAAAGCTTAGAGAAATAGAAGAAAAATTAGGAGAAGCAATTGATATTGCAAATAGCATAGGACTAAATTTTAATGATTTAGTTGGAATGCTTAAAACTTTAAAGGAATTATAAAGATAAGGTATAGGTTTAAGGAGGAAGGTTTATATGGAAAATGTACTTGAAATAAAAAATATAAGTAAAAATTATAAAGGATTTTCTTTGAAAGATGTAAGCTTTAATATTCCTAAAGGTTTTGTAATGGGATTAATAGGGCCAAATGGAGCAGGAAAAACCACAACAATAAAAGCCATAATGAATTTAATAAATTTAGATAGTGGAGAAATATATATTTTTGGTGAAGACATAAAGAAAAATGAAATATCAATAAAAGATAGAATTGGATTTGTTTATGATGATTGTTGTGCTTTTGAAGATTTTACAATAAGAGAAAATAAAAAAATAATATCTAAATTTTATTCAAAATGGGATGAAGAAAAATTTAAGTATTATCTTGAAAAATTTGAGTTAAATGAAAATAAAAAGCTAAAACAATTATCAAAGGGACAAAAAATGAGATTTTCTTTAGCCTTAGCTTTATCTCATAAGGCAGAACTTTTAATATTAGATGAGCCAACATCAGGTTTAGATCCTGTTTTTAGGAGTGAACTTTTAGACATTTTATTTGAAATAATAGGTGAGGAAGAAGTATCAATACTTTATTCAACTCACATAACAACGGATCTTGAAAAATTAGCTGATTATATAACCTTTTTAAACAAAGGAAAAGTTGAATTTTCCTTAGAAAAAGACTTGTTATTAGAAGAATACTTTTTAGTTAAGGGGCCTTTAGATATTTTAAATAAGGATTTAGAAAAAGAATTAATAGGATTAAGAAAAACAAGATATAACTTTGAAGGGCTAACTAACAATATGAGAAATTTAAAAGAACTTTTTGGTGAAAAAATTATTTTTGAAAAGGCTACTTTAGATGATATAGTTGTTTATTATTCTAAAAAGGATGTGAAGTAGTATGAAAGAATTAATTAAGTTGGATTTTTTTATACAGAAAAAATATATTAAAAGTTTACTTATAATGTTTCTTTTTTTAATTGTAATATTTAGTGTTAATGGAAAAATAGAAAATAGTTTATATAGCTTAGGACTATTTGTAGTATTTTACTTAGTAATAGTACCAATAGAATTAGAAAAAAGAAATAAATTTAATTTATGTCTAAATTCAATACCAATAAGAAAAAGAGATTATATTATGGCAAAGTATATTTCTTCTATTTTATATTTGGTAATAGTTAATATATTAATTACTTTAATTTGTCTGATTATAAGTTTAATTTTAAGAAATACTAATGAAATAAATTTCTCAATGGTATTAATGTTTGTTGCTTTTGAATCAATGTATGTAGCCGTAATTCAGCCACTATATATATTTATGAATTATAAGTATTATAGAATTATAAATATTATAACAGTAATTATTTCTATAACTTTAGGTGAAGCTTTATTTAATATCTTAAAAAAAGGGATTGAATTAACTAACAATAATATATCTGTAATATTATTAATTTTAGGAATAATTTCAATAATAATATCATTCTTTATTACACTATTTTTTTATAAGAGAAGTGAGGTGAAGTAAGTTGAAAAACTTAATAATTAAAGATTTAAAAGGAGCGAAATGGACATTAATAGCTTACTCTATTTTATTATGTTTTATATATCTTCCTTTACTTAATAAGAATGCACCTATAGTTAAAGATTATAAAGAGAGCGTTTTTGACTTTTTCACCAATTTAAATTTATTTTATTTTAGTAGTCTATTTTTAATGATAGCAATTAACTTCATAATAATAAGAAATACAAATAAAAAATCAAATACAAATAAACTTTTACGTTCTTTGCCTATAATGACCAAAAGTATAATAGGAAGTGTATTTATAGAACCCATATTATTATTTTTAACATTTATATTAGTTGGATTAGGAATTAATACTATATTTAGTTTATTTATAGGAACACATACAAAAATAAGTTTAGGAATTTTAATTATAATATTTATTATGTTTTATATTTATGCTTCAACAATGCTTGCTTTAGCATTAGTTTATCCTGAAAGCAGCGTGGTTTCTTATTTAAGAAGTGTGCCAATGTTTTTATTAATAATAATAGTAGCTTTATTTGATAAGTTAATAAAAAATTTAAATATAAATATAGATATTTTTGATAGATATATTCCTTTAGCAATAGGAATATTATTTATAATTGGAATTTTAATAACAATCTTTATGTATAAATTCTCAATAAATAAATTTCTTGCAAAAGATTTATAGCGCTTAAGGGTATCTGTTTAGGTGAAGTCCTTAAAATATAGATTTAAATTAAAATCCATATTCTCGTTTAGGTTTTAATAATTTTACAAATGAATTTGTAAGCTTTATATAAGATTTGAATATATATTTCCGTAAAAACTTGGTGTTTATTTGAAATTATATAGAGATATGTAAATATAAATATGATAACATATAATAAAAAACAAAAAGTAATATTTGAAATATGGAGGTTATGAAATGGCAAGCAAAATGTTACACACATGCATAAGGGTAAAAGATTTAGATAAATCTTTAAAGTTTTATAAGGAAGCTTTAGGACTTATTGAAACAAGAAGAATGGATTATCCAGAATATAAATTTTCTTTAGTGTATCTTTCAGATAAAGAAGATGGATATGAAGTGGAATTAACTTATAACTATGATCAAGAAAAGCCATATGATTTAGGGAATGGCTTTAGTCATATAGCTGTTGGAGTAGAAGATATAGAAGCTGAAAGAGAAAGACATATTTCTTTAGGATATGAGGTTACACCTATGAAAGGTCTTTCAGATGGAGCTGCAACATATTACTTTGTAACAGATCCAGATGGCTATAAAGTAGAGGTAATTAAACTTTAGTTAGTATTCTATAAAAATAAGGGCAGATATAAAAAATACAAAAAACTTACAAACTATGTGAAAAGAGTATTAATAATTCTAAGAATATGTTTGTGAGTTTTGTATATATATATTTTTTATATAGCCCTTTATTTTTTTATTGAATTTGTATGACTTCACCAGAATACTTTAAGGAATATTGTTTAGGGGTTAATCCAAACTTCTTTTTAAATAATTTTATAAAGTGAGAAATATTTTCATATCCTAAATCATAAGCTACCTCTGTAACTGATGAAAACTTAAGAAATCTTGCAGCTTCATTAAGTTTTAAGTTTGTAAGATAATCGTTAGGTGTCATTCCCATAATTTTTTTAAATTTCGAAGAAAAGCTTGGAAGAGACATATTTAGGTCATAAGCAATTTCTGAAACTGTATTTATTAAATCTTCATTTAATTCTAAAACTAGAGCTTTAGTAGGTTTTTCAATTTTCATTTCCACACTTGAATTTGGTGGAAGAAGCATGTATTTAGATGAATCATATATGATATTCTTACCATTATTAATTCTTACATTTTTTTCTCCATCAACTATAGTGCATAGTCTTTTATATTCATAAGATTTATATGTATCATTGTAATTCTTCTCAAAGGTGTAATATAGAATTCTTAAATATTCAGTTTCTATACCATCTGCCAATTCAAGTTGTCTATCAAATCTATCCATAAAAATTCACCTCATAATAAATAATATAAAAGCTTATTATAGTATTGTCAATTTTTGTCGATTTAAAAATGAGATATTTTTTAAAAATGGATTAGTTAAATTTTTAACGATAAATTAAAATTAAATTATAAAGTGAAAGTAAATATTGAGAATATACTTAATAGAAAGACTTGGAGGAGAAATATATGAGTTATAAATTTTTTATGCCAGCAATAAGTTTAATGGGAGCAGATTGCTTAAAAGACGCTGGTGATCAAGTTGGAGAATTAGGATTTAAAAAAGCTTTAATAGTAACAGATAAAGTTTTAGGACAAATAGGAATAGTTAAAAAAGTAACAGATGTTTTAGATAATAAGAATATAGAATATGCAATATATGATGAAACTAAACCAAATCCAACAGTTAAAAATGTTAATGATGGTTTAGCATTATTAAAAGAAAAAGAATGTGATTTTGTTATTTCATTAGGTGGAGGCTCAGCTCATGACTGTGCTAAAGGAATAGCTTTATTAGCTACTAATGGTGGAGAAATAAAAGACTATGAGGGAGTAGATAAATCTAAGAAACCTCAATTACCAATGGTAGGTATAAATACAACTGCTGGTACTGGTAGTGAGATGACTTTATTCGCTATTATAACTGATGAAGAAAGACATATAAAAATGGCTTTAGTAGACAAACATTTAACACCAATAATAGCAGTTAATGACCCTATGTTAATGCTTGCTATGCCAAAATCATTAACAGCGGCTACTGGTATGGATGCCTTAACACACGCTATAGAGGCTTATGTTTCAACTTCTGCTACACCAATAACAGATGCTTGTGCAGAGAAAGCTATAGAACTTATAAGCAATTATTTAGTGAATGCTGTTGAAAATGGACAAGATGTGGAAGCTAGAGATATGATGGCTTATGCTGAATACTTAGCAGGAATGGCATTTAATAATGCTAGCTTAGGATATGTTCACGCTATGGCTCACCAATTAGGTGGATTCTACAACTTACCTCATGGAGTATGTAATGCAATATTATTACCTCATGTTCAAGAATATAACAAAGCTACAAGTGCTTCAAGATTAGCTAAAATTGCTAAAATAATGGGTGGAAACATAGAAGAATTAACTGATGAGCAAGGAGCAGATCTTTGCATAGATATGATAAAATCATTATCACAAACTATAGGAATTCCAGAGGGACTTGGAGTATTAGGAGTAAAAGAAAGTGATTTTGAAACTTTAGCTACTAATGCTTTAAATGATGCTTGTTCATTAACAAATCCAAGAAAAGGAAACTTAGAAGAAGTAATAGCTATATTCAAAAAAGCAATGTAGTTATTAGGAAATAAAAAAGAGTTTCAAAAAATTAGATATATTTAATTTAAAATAAATATAATTACATTGACCACTTTAAATTTCATAATATATGGGCAACAAGGCTTAGACTTTGTTGCTTTTTTTAATTCTTTATATATAATTTATGATATAATTTCTTTTGTATAAATAGATGGAAGGAATGGTTTTAATGAGTATAGCAATAATGGCATGCAGAAAAGTAATAGGAAAATGTGCTGCATCAGGATGCTTTAAGGCATATAATAATTCAACAGCTGCGTTTAGTATTTATGGAGAAAATAAAGAAGATTTAGCTAGTTTCTTTTATTGCGCTGGTTGCAAAGATACCCTAGTTGAAGGAGAAAATTGGACACATAAAGTAAAGCAATTAAAAAAGAATGGCGTAGAAACAATACATATATCTCACTGCATAGAATCTAAATGTGATGATTTAAAAAAACATGAGAGAATTTTAGAAAAAGAGGGCTTTAAAATAGTTCACGGAACTCATTAATATTGATTCTAAGTTAAATTAGCCTTATTTTAAATTTTAGCTTGGAGAAGAATTTGTTAGGGTATTATGAAAAAATATCTTAATTATTCATGGAATTTAGGGGGGAAATAAATGAATTTAAAGAAGATACATCATGTGGCAATTATTGCTTCAGATTATAAAAAATCAAAAGATTTTTATGTAAACTTATTAGGTTTAAAAATTATAAGAGAAGTTTATAGAGAGGAAAGGGATTCCTATAAGCTTGATTTGGAAATAGGGGATTCACAAATAGAATTATTTTCATTTAAAAATCCGCCTAAAAGACCAAGCTATCCAGAGGCCTGTGGACTTAGACATCTTGCCTTTGAGGTTGAAAATATTGAGAAGCAGGTTAGAGAGCTTAAGGAAAAAGGTATTAAAGTGGAAGAAATAAGAATAGATGAATTTACAGGACGTAAATTTACTTTCTTTAGTGATCCAGATGATTTGCCCATTGAATTATATGAAATCGCATGTAACTAAAAGTTACATGCGATTTTTTTATAAAATATTCTTATTCTTTTAAATTAGAATTTGAAATTGAAATTCTTCCTTTGGAAGTGTTGTTAGGACTAAATTTAAAATTGGTCCCTTAATTTTAATATGATTTTCTTCAATATAGGATTTTAATTTAAAAATAGCTTTATCACGTTCATTTTCTTTATATGAAAGACATAAATAGTTACCACTAGGTATAATGAAATTATGTATATTTTCATAATCTTTTAGAAGCATATACACCTCTGTATTATTATTTTCTAGGTCTTCTAATGTATGTAAATAGAGCCCTTTTTCTAGAGAACGAGGAGGTTCTAAAGTATTTATTTCTGATTTAAACTTTGAAAATACTTGTTCTCTATGGGAAACAACAAAATTTATATTTTTATTTAGGCTTTTCTTTACTACATATCTTTTATCAATATACTTTTTATGAATATAATTTATATTGCTTAATTTAAAGTTACATTCAAAGGTATGCTTAATTTCACTTATATCTTCTTTTATCATATTTAAACTTTCAATTTCCTTTTCAATATCCCTTATTTTAAGCTCAAGAAACTTCGCAAATTCCTGAGAATCTATATTTTTATTTAGTATTAAATCAATTTCTTTTAAGGGAGTACCAATTTTTCTAAGATATTTTATAATCCTTAATTTTCTAAATTTATTTTCTGAATAATATCTATATCCACTTTTAGGATCAATATAAGAAGGCTTTAATAATCCTATCTTGTCATAGTTTCTTAGTCTATCTATGGACAAACCAGTAATTTTTGAAACTTCACCAATTGAAAAATATTTATCCATTAAAATAATCGCTCACTTTCTAAAAAAGTCTTTACTCTAGTATTATACTAGACTTTATAATACTTATTATTATAAATTTTATTAATTAAAGATAAGAAGAGTGAAAATTACAATGACAATTAAACAAATGAATATAAAAAGATTTAAATTACCTTTAATATTTGCAGTTTTATCTGTGGTATTAATGGGATTATACAAAACAATATTTGGAGTGGAAAACACTATTATAGGATTAATAATAGCAATGGCGTCCTATGCTTTTCTAAGATTAGATTTAACTTCATATCCAATTTATAAGTCTATGATATTTCTCATATTAAATTTATTTTTAGCCATAAGTGCATATATATCTGCCATAAATCCATTTATTGGATTAATAATAAACTTTTTAATACTTTTTACAGTATCATTTATATATACAACAGAATTTAAAAATGTTATTTCCTATATATTCCTATTGTTATATGTGTATATGTGGGAATATCCTATTAGTTTGGATGAATTGCCAAGAAGGTTAGTGGCTATGGGAGTAGGTGTTTTCATTATTATTGGAATTCACATATTATTTAATAGAAGAAACTTTAAAAAGAATTCAAATAATATAATCATAAGATCTATAAGAAATATTCAGAAGGAAATCTGCCATATAATAAATAAAAGCTATAAAGAAAAGGAAAATATCTATATAGATAGCGAATTAAGAAAACTATTAATTTTGATTGAAGGAAGAAATAATAATAAATTTATAGAAAATAATAAAGATGATATTTATTTTAATATTGTACTTATATTAGAAAGAATAAATTCAATAATCAATAAAGTTGGTAAAATTAATAATAAATCTAAAGACGTAATAGATTATTTAAATAGTTTAAATCATGATTTAGAAAACATAACTTTATTTTTAGAAAGAAAAGTGGATTGTATTAATGAGGAGAAGGATGATTTAAATAAGTCTTCTACCATAAATAATTGGACTAAGAAAGAATATGCTTTTTTAGGGGAATGCACTGAACTTATAAGACTTTTAGAGAAAAATATAAATAATTTATATGAATATAATAAGAAGAAATCAAGAAAGAGAATTAAAGTAAAATTTAATCTTAAGGAGCTACTAATAGGAAATAGTTCTTTAAAAATGAAACATTTAAGGGTGGCTTATTCTTTAAAACTAGCAATAGCAGTTTCTCTAATAATGTTTATAGTAGATTTATTTAAAATACCTCAGGGAAGATGGATTGTTACTAGTGTTTATGTGGTTATACAACCCTATAAAGAAGAGACTTTAACAAAAGCAATAAAAAGATTTAAAGGGACAATAATAGGAGTGATAATTTACATTTCTGTATTTACATTTTTCCCGCATATTATTCCTTTAGAATTACTTCTATTAATATTAATGTTTCTTTACTTTGTCCAAAAGGATTATGAGAAAAAGGTTGTATGCACAGCACTTATGACCTTAAGTTTTGGATTATCTAGAAGTACAGTTGGATACTTAGCCTTTTATAGATTTTTATTTGTAATAATAGGAATAGTAATAGCTTTAGGAATTAATAAGCTTATTTTCCCGCAGAGCATAAAAAATTCTATATATGATTTAAAGGAAAGGTATTTAGAATTAACAAGTAAACTTCTTTATGAATTAAAAAGCATATTATATGAAGAGGAATATAATGAGAACACAATTAAACTTCTATTAGATTGTAATCTTATTGAATCTAAGTTAATGGAAAATAAATTAATTGCTGAAAATTTAGAGCTTAAAGATTTAGTATATAAACAGAGCATAATTTTGAGTAAGATAAGGTGTCTTATATTATTTATAAATTACTCAAATTGGGGAATTTCATCAAAACATATTAATGTAGATAAAAATTTATTAAATGTAATTTTTAATAAAATAGAGGAAGAACTAAGGGAGATTTATTAAGAATAAAGAAGTATATAAAAATCAGTTTACCTAAAATTTTAGAAGTTAAAAATAAGTCCTTTTAAGATTACTAACTAAAATCAAAAAAATATTAAGAAACTCTTTAGAAAATCTTTAGATTTATCTGAGGAGTTTCTTTATTTTTAAAGTTTATTATAAGAGTGTAGCAAATGAGAAGAAAGCAATTAACAATTTAGATAATAGAAATGCTTTTTAGAATTAAGTTAGTTTAAAAGCATTTTAGAATTAACAATTAATAAAAAGATATAGGTTAAATAAAATTTTCAAATTGAAAGGTAAGGGGTATGGATTTTATAACTATAACAAACTATTTTGCAGAGTATGGGCTTTTATTTTTATTTGTGATTATTCTTTTAGAATATATGAATTTACCAGGGCTTCCTGCAGGGATAATAATGCCAGCAGTGGGCGTTTTAGTTTCAAGAAGTGAAATGAGTCTTATAAAAGCACTTTTGGTATCTGTAATAGCAGGTCTAATAGGAAGTTGGATACTTTATTGCATAGGAAGATTTGGAGGAGAATTAATTCTTCAAAAATATCTAAATAAATTTCCAAGTCACGAAAGCTTTGTAAATAGCAAAATTGATTATTTGATAGAAAAGGGTTATACAGGAATTTTAATAAGCAAACTAATTCCAATGGCTAGGACAGTAATATCAATACCAGCAGGAGTTTTGAAATTAAATTTTCTTAAGTATAGTGCTTATGCAACTTTAGGGATTTTTATATGGAATACAGTTTTAATATCATCAGGATATTTCTTGGGAGAGGAATTATTAAAATTTTTAGGATAGAAATAAGGAGGTGTTATTTTGAAAAATAAAATTGAAAATATATAAAGATAAAGGAGAGGGGGGAGTAATAAATTGAAGGCAGTAGTTAAGCGTGTTTACAATGGATATTTAAACTTTGTACTAAAGACAAGTACAGTAAGTTTTGAAAATTTTTATGAGATAGATGATGAGATTATGGATAATTGTATTTTAGGTTTTTGGAGGGAAAATAGTTATTCTATGAATCTTCTATTAAAAAAATTAAATAGATATTATAAAGTTAAAAAAAATCAAGAGTTAGATGTAAATGTAGTTGTTACAGATGACTCTAGAGGTGAGTATATAGAATATATTCTTAATTCTTATGGAGCTAGTGCTCTTAAGATGCCAGATGATGTTAATAAGAAAGAATTTATTAAGGAATTAAGGGAAAAAAGCAAGGAGGACTCCTTAGTTGCTTTAGCTTTAGATGGACCTATAGGACCATTACATGAGCCAAAGAAAATAGCCTTTTCCTTAGCAAAAGATTCAAATAAACCTTTTGTTGGAATAAAGGTTAGGCATTCAAAGAAGTTAAAATTAAAAAATAAAATTGACAACTATGGCATACCACTTCCTTTTACAAAAATACAGTTTTCAGCAGATGTTTTTGGAAATATAGACAATGAGGTATTAACAAACTTTAAAGAATACAAGGAAATAGTTAAGGAAAGGCTATGTTTCTAACAGTGAAAAAGCTTTCTATGATATTATTATATTGAAATTATTGGATAAATTATAATGTTAAAGAAAAATTCTAGTTTAAATTTATGAAATTATGTAGTGCTTATCAAAGTGTTAAAATCAATACTAATTAAATTAAGATTAAAATTTAAAAAGCACAGAGATAAAGTTAAGCTAGATATTTATATGCATCTAATAAAAATATAGTAATAAAAAAGGGAGTAATAAAGAGATGGAAAAGTATAATGTTTTATTTGTTGAAGACGAAAAGGAAATAGCAGAGGCTATTGAAATATATCTAAAAAATCAAGGGTACAATGTATTTAAAGGAAGCAATGGTTTAGAAGGATTAGAAATAGTTGAAAAGGAAGAGATTCATCTAGCTGTTGTTGACATAATGATGCCTAAAATGGATGGGGCAACAATGGTAATGAAAATTAGAGAAAGTTATGACTTTCCTATAATAATGTTATCAGCAAAATCAGAGGATATGGATAAAATTTTAGGACTAAATATTGGAGCTGATGATTATGTAACAAAACCATTTAATCCACTAGAACTTCTTGCAAGAGTTAATTCTCAATTAAGAAGGTATTCTAAATACTTAAACATGGTAAAAAAGGATGAGAAAAAAACAAATTCTTATGCCATAGGTGGATTAGAAGTTAATAGTGATAGAAAAGAAGTAATATTAGATGGAGATGTGGTAAAAGTAACTCCTATAGAATTTAAAATACTTCAATTACTTATTAAGAGTCCAGGAAGAGTTTTTTCAGCAGAAGAAATATATGAAAGAGTATGGAATGAAAATGCAGTAAACACAGACACTGTAATGGTCCATGTAAGAAATATAAGAGAAAAAATAGAGATAGATCCAAAAAATCCAAAATATTTAAAGGTGGTGTGGGGAGTTGGCTATAAAATCGAAAAGCAATAAGGAGAATTTACAAGTTAATAAGGAAAATAGAACTAATAAAACAAAGTGGGTTTTTACAATAATAACCTTAATATTAATAGGAATTATATCTGTATGTTTATTATTATCATATCCTATAATAAAGAAAAATGCTCCAAACTATATTACAAGTTATAGTTTACTTGATAATTATAATTTTAGAGAAAAAATAATAAATACAAACTATGGAATTTACTATGATTATTTAGAGAAAAAAGCTGAGGAAAATGACAAAGAACTAAATCCTATAGAGGATTTATTCACTTTAAAAAGGGAAAATATATCTAATAGTGAAGAGAGTCCAGAATATAACTTAAATGAAGATAAGAGAGAGTTAAATTCCCATATTAAAGAACTTATAAATAAAGTACATTCTTTAGGAAACTTAAGAGTATATGCTATTGATGAAGAGGGAAATACAGTATATGAAACCAAAGGAGATCAAAATTGGTTGCTTGAAGCCTTAGCAAAGGGTTCATATATTGAAAATGGTGATTTAGAAAATTATTATAGATTTTATATGGTACTTAAGTATAACAACAGAGGCAAGGTTTCTTTAGAAAAAATTTATGGGGAGGATAGCCCAAGGGTAAGCAATCTATTATTAGATATGGATTCACAGTATTTTGCATATCACAATGAGTATGAAGCAAAACCAATAGAAAATATGACCTATGTGTATGCAGTACCAAAAACTTTAGAATATCAAGATAACTTATATTATAGTGAAATGAATCATAAGATTATGGCACTTGGGAGTGCTAGCGCTCCTTTCATCATGATTGGAATAATAGTTACTTGTTTACTTGCCTTACTTATTCCATTTAAATATACAAGAGAGGTTTTAGGTTTTAATAAGTTTTTAAAGATTCCTTTTGAGATTAACTTTATAATAGCTTCAATTATGCTAGCATTCACAATTGAAAGTGGAAGACTTATAATAATTCCAACACTTCAAGGAGGATTAAGTGAAGCTCTTAAAATGACTAGCTTACCACATTTAGATATAGTTACTAATATAATTAATGTGCTTTATTGGATGGTCATATATGGCTTTGTATTCTTTGAAGTAATCTATGTAAAATATATATTTAATATTGGATTTAAAAATTATATAAGAAAGCATTTATTAGTTTATAAAGTAAAAGACGTTATATTTTTTATATTAAGAAAATTCATAAACTATATTAAAGGAATAGATTTAAATAAAAATAGTGATAAGGTTCTTTTAATACTTTTAGGAATAAACTTTGTCATTGTATCAATCCTTTGTTCAGTTTGGTTCTTTGGAATATTTGGAGTAGTAATATATTCAGGAATTTTATTCTACTTTGGTAGAAAATATATAGATAAGTGGAAAAAGGACTATAACAAAGTTTTAGAAAAGACCAAGGAAATATCAAATGGAAACTTAGACTCTAAGGATGATGAGGATTGTGGCTTCTTTAATCCAATGAGAGATGAATTAAATAATATCCAAAAGGGGTTCAAGGCAGCAGTTGATGAAGAAGTTAAAAGTCAAAGAATGAAAACAGAGCTTATATCAAATGTTTCTCATGATTTAAAAACTCCATTAACATCAATAATTGCTTATGTTGATCTATTAAAAGGAGAAGAAGACGAAGAAAAAAGGAAAGCTTACTTAGAAACTTTAGAGAGAAAATCACAAAGGTTAAAACATTTAATAGAAGATTTATTTGAAGTAAGTAAAGCTACTACTGGAAATATTAATTTAAATATAATGGATGTGGACATTTCATATCTTATGAAACAAGTAGTTTTAGAATTAGATGATAAAATAAATGAAGCTGGTTTAGATATGAGACTTTCATTGCCAGAGGAAAAAGTAATCTTGCCACTAGATGGACAAAGAACTTACAGGGTATTTGAAAATTTAATAATCAACGTAGTTAAATATGCTCTTCCTAATTCAAGGGTGTATATAGATATTAAAGAGGGAAGAGAAAATGTTGATGTTACTATAAAAAATATTTCAGCAGATGAAATAACCTTTAACATTAATGAAATTTCAGATAGATTTGTAAGAGGAGATAAATCTCGTAACACAGAGGGTTCAGGATTAGGTCTTGCAATAGTTAAGAGCTTTGTTGAACTTCAAGGTGGAAAATTCCATATAGAAGTAGATGGGGATTTATTCAAAGCCATAATAAGCTTTAAGAAAAAGTAATTTAAAGAGTTATATCAAAATAATAAACCTTACAAACATATTCCGAGAATTACTAGATTTTAAGTGAAAGTCCAAATTTTAATTTGGAAACTTGAACTTATCCAATGGAACTTTAGTTACATTGGAGTCATTTGAATAATTATTACTCCGAAGATATTACTAAAGCTTCGAAACTTAAGTGAAAGCCCAAATTTTTAATTTGGAATCTTGAACTTATGCAATCGAACTTTGTGAGATTGTATTCCTAAGAAATTAACAGTCTCAGCTTTTTAACGTAATATCTTCTCCGTAATAATTTAAATTCTAAAGCTCATCTAGATATTCTCTTCATACTGTTTGTAAGGTTTATACTTATTTAAATACAGCTAATAGATTTTGGGAAGTTTTAAAGAAGTTTCTTAAAGCACTAGAGATATTAATAAAGTAATGAATAAGGGTTCAAAGTAATAAAAAAATGCTTTGAACTCTATTTTTTTATATAAAAAACTTATTTCACTAAAATTTTAAATGTGGTATAATGCTCGACAGAAGAAATGACTAGATGGAAAAGAGGAATAGAGAGAATGATAAAAAGTATAAAAAAGAATTTAAAACCTAAGATTCTTATAAGTAATTTAATCTTGATAATTGGTATAGTTATCTTTGTTACTTTATATGGAGCTGTCTTTGGAAGTGCTAATAGTCTTATAGGGGTATGCGCCATAACTGCAATGCTTATGTTTGTAGATGTTCATTTAAGTTTAAAATTAAATGAGGCTATTATAACTACAGTGTTATCCTTTGTTCTTATGGGAGTTTCAAGTCAAATAGCTTCAATAAATCCATTTTTAGGATTTGTAATAAATTTTATAAGCATATTTATAGTTTCATATTTAGTTACTAATACTATGGAAACAAAGGCATATTTACCTTTTATACTTTGTTACGTATTTATAGAGGGAACTCCTATTACATGGAGTGAATTGCCAAGAAGGCTTATAGCATTATTTGTTGGAGGAGCATTAATAGCTTTAGTTTATTATTTCAGTCATAGAAAAAAAGATGACTCTGATCATATGAATATAAGTGAAATGATAAAAACTATGAATAAAAATACCCTTCAATTTAACTTTTCACTAAGAATGGCACTTGCTGTATCCATAGCTATGTTACTTGGAAGCATACTTGGTTTTCAAAAATCAATGTGGATAAGCATTACTGCAATGTCAATAACTCAACCACATTTTGATGATACTAAGACTAGAGTTAAAGAAAGATTTTTTGGTACTTTAATAGGATCAGCAATATTTGTATTAATATTTGTTTATCTTGTACCACAACAGTTTAGTAGTATAGTTTTACTTATCCTAAGTTATATTTACACATTCATCAAGGAATATAAGATAAAGATGATATTCATAACCATGAGTTCTTTAGGGGCTGCAATGATTTTATTCCAACCAGGAGTTTCAGTACCTATGAGAATAGCTTTTATAGTAATGGGAATAGGTATAGCTTTAGTAGTAAATAAAGTTATCTATGGAAGACTAAAATTAGAGGAAAGCAATGAAGAATTAGATGAGACTATTAAAGATATAGATAAAGTAAATGATGAATTTTAGATCAAATATACTATGCTATAATTAGAACTTTATAGAGCCAATTAAAGAGTATAAAGTTTAATTTTAGAAGAAGTATATTGTATTGATTAAAGTATATAAAATTAGCTTTTAAGAAAAGTATATTAAATATGCTTAAGCTAAATATCCATAATAATTAAAAATATATATTAAATTATTAAGAGGCTTGTACCAAAGTTACTCCTTAATAAAATTTATAGATTCCTAAAGATAGATAATATATCACTTTTTATATTTAAAAATAATATAGAAGGTTTTATATTAATTAGTTTAAGGAAGAGGTTTATAAGTTTTATAGTGAGTTTTGGTACAAGCCATTTTTTATTAGATTTTTAATAATATATATAAGATTTAAATAAGGTTTTAAATAATAACAATAGAGCTTTAAAAAAGTTTTAGAGATATAGTTAAATGAAAAGGTTGAATTTAAAGGAAGTTATAATATTTTTTATATAATTTATAAATAAAAAATTTCTACAGTATTAAAGATTTAAACTAAATATAAACTTTATTTAAAAAGTCTAGTGTAATTTAAAAAATAAAATGAAAAAGTTAAATTTAAGTATAAACATGTTGTAAATTGTAAAACGAATTAAATTTACCTAAATATTATGATTTGATAATATGAAAATATATTTCAATAGGGAATAAAATATATGAAATAAAAATAAGATTAAGTGTATTTAAAAGAAAGATTATTAGAAAGCAAGATGTTTTCAATAAAATAATATTAATAGTAGGTGGAATTATGAGTTTATGTAAAGGAACAGTTAAAATTGGGAAAAAAAATCTTAAAAGGGGAACTAATAAGTATTTTTTTAAGAGATATTTAAAAAAGAACTATGAGTTTACAGTTTCAGAATTTAAGGATAGAAATAAATTTGAACTTTTAGAACCTGTTAATGTAGAGGGGTTAGATTTTTTTGTTGATGTGGAATTTAAGGGAATTAGACCAAAGGAAATAGATCTTAGAAGTATTGATAATTTAGAAAAATATCAATTTGAGAGATATGAACAGTGGATTTCTAACAATTTAGGACTTTCCTTAGAAAATAGCAAGTGGAAAAACAAAAGGTTTAATTGGGGAAATTTAAATGTTAAGCTTTCAAAGACAGTAAAAGAAGATTTAGGGTGTATAACAATAAAAGTTGTATACAAGTAATGATTTGTGTTAAATGATTTAAATTAATAATACTTCTTTTTTATAAATAAATTAATATAATAAAATGCTTTAAAATTTATAAAAAACAAAGTTAACAAAAAGTTCATAATTATGATTATTGTTGAAAAAAGTCAAATGTATTATTTGTCAAAATGTGATTTTATAAGAAATAAGTAGAAGTATTTGGGAATGAAAACTTTTTATTTTGAAAAATATGGTATTTTTAAATGGAAATAAGCTATATTTTTCAATATAACTAATTTACAAATAAAGTATATGCAAATTTAAACATTTTTTTGAGAATTATTTTAATTATTTTTAAAAATATAAAGGATATTTATTGAAAAATAATTCATTAAAATAGGAAAAAAAGAAAAAATAGAAATTACAGGGGGCTTTATGAAAGAAGGATTTTAGTATATTATAGTTAGGTGAGATTAATTTGTTAAAAATAAAAAATTAAATAGATTAATAGGAGGGTTCATGGAAGAAAATACTATAAGCTTACAAGAAATTGCTTACGCTTTAAAGAAGAGATGGAAACTAATAGCATTAATAACTATAGCTGCTACCTTAGTTTCAGCAATATTAAGTTTTTTTGTTATAAAACCACAATACGAGGCAAAAACTAAGCTTTTTATTGGTAAGCAAGAAACAAGTCAAAATACAGCAAACTACGATAATAATGATATTATGATGTATCAAAAACTTATGAAGACTTATGCAGAACTTGTAAAGACTTCAGACTTAGTTACTAAGGCAGTAAAAAGTGCTAATTTAAATTACAATCAAAATGAAATAAAAGGGATTTTAAATAACCTTACTGCTAATCCAAGTGCTGATACTCAAATATTAGATTTAAGCTTTAAGGGAGGAAATCCTAAGGAAGTTTTAAAGATAACAGAAGCTATAACAAATGAATTTATTTCAGAATCTAAGGAACTTATTCCAAATGGAAATATACAAATTATACAAAAACCACAACTTCCAGAACATCCAGTAAGTCCAAATAAGAAGCTTAATATACTTATTGCTTTTGTTTTAGGTCTTATGATAGGAGTAGGAATGGTACTTTTACTTGAATACTTAGATAATACATTTAAATCAAGAGAAGAACTGGAAAAAACTTTAGATTTACCTATAATAGGGGCTATTCCAGACTACGATAGTATAGAAAAATAAGGGAGGAAAGTAGATGTTAATATTAGAGAAAAATCCAAAATCAGTGGCAGCTGAAAGTTATAGAACCTTAAGAACAAACATACAATACTCTTCCTTTGATAATCCGGTAAAATCTATTGTTATTACTAGCTCTGAGCCAGGAGAAGGTAAATCAACAACAAGTGCTAACTTAGCTCTTTCCTTTGCGCAAGATGGAAAAAAAGTAATACTTATAGACTGTGATTTAAGAAAGCCTGTTGTACATAAAGAATTTCAAATTAGTAATTCTAGAGGATTATCAGAATTTTTAATTGGAAATGTTGAATTTTCTAAGGTGGTTTATAAACATGAATCAGGACTTCATGTACTACCTTCAGGGTTAGTTCCTCCAAATCCAGCTGAGATGTTAGCTTCAAGATCTATGGAGCATCTTTTAACTCAATTAGAGGAAAAGTATGATTACATAATATTAGACACTCCTCCAGTTAATGCGGTGACAGATTCAAAAATACTTTCAACAAAGGTTGATGGAACAATACTTGTTGTAAAGTATGGTTATACAAAGAAGGATGGAGTAATAGAGGCTGTAAAAGGACTAAGAGCAGTTAAGGCTAATATAATAGGAACAGTATTTAATGGAGAGGAAAATCAAAGGGGAAAATACTATCACTATTATAAGAAAGATTAATATTTAAACAAAACAACTTAACACTCCAAATAAGGAGTGTAAGTTGTCAATTTTGATGTAAAAAAACTGAAAAAAAGTAATAATATATTAAGGGTTAAAGTGTTTACTTTATATAGATAAAATAACTAAAATAGTTAGTTAAGAAATTAATTTGGTTAAGGGGGAGTTAAGAAACGTGTCCAAAATAAGTAAAGTAAAAGGAATTTTATTAGTACTAATAGATATACTCTTTATTAATATAGCTTATATTTTTAGTATGCTTGTTAGATTTGCCTTTAATGGACCTGTATTAGGGGATATACCAAGAGAGCAATGGAGTTTATATTTTAAATGGATGCCTCTTATAGTGGTAATATATGTTGTTTTATTTACATTCTTTAAAATGTATAAAAGTCTTTGGAGTTTTGCTGGTTTAGATGAAGTAATGAAAGGTGTTGCGGCATGTGTATTAGGATGTTTAATAAATGTTATCATTATGCTTTTCTTAAATCCTAGAATTCCTATGATGGTAACTTTATCAGCAGGAATATTAACAATGGTACTTACTATTGGGTTTAGACTTTCATTTAGAATGTATAGAAGGCTTGTAATCTATGGAACATTAAAGGGAATTGAATCACAAAAAAATGTTTTAATAGTTGGAGCTGGTTCTTGTGGAAGATTAGTTATTAATGAAATGAAAAGAGAAACAGGAGTTGGATTTAAACCCATAGGAGTTATAGATGATGACAGGAGTAAGCTTGGAACTTATATAAATGGAGTAAAAGTTTTAGGAAATAGAAATGATATAAAAAATATTGTTGAAAATCAAAAAGTTGATTTAATTTTAATAGCTATAGCATCAATAACTTCTGATGAAAAGAAAAAAATAATAGAAGCCTGCCATGAAACTAAGATTAAAGTTAAAATAATGCCTGGAGTTTATGAAATGATAGGTGGCAAGGTTAACCTAACTAAGATGAGAGATGTTGATTTAAAAGATCTTTTAGGAAGGGAAGAGGTTAAGCTTAGTAAGGATGAAATAGCTAATTATATAAAAAATAAAAGAGTTTTAGTAACTGGTGGAGGGGGATCTATTGGTTCAGAACTTTGTAGACAAATAGCTAATTTTAATCCAAAGGAATTAATGATTTTAGATATTTATGAAAATAATGCTTATGATTTAGAAATGGAATTAAATAGAACACATCCAGAGCTTAAAAAGCAAGTAATAATAGCTTCAGTGAGAGATAAAGAAAAGTTAGATTCTATTTTTAGAAATTTTAAACCACAAGTAGTATTCCATGCAGCTGCCCATAAGCATGTTCCTCTAATGGAGACAAGTCCTGGAGAGGCAATAAAAAATAATGCTGGTGGAACTTTAAACACTGCGGAGTGTGCAGATAAGTATGGAGTAGAAAAATTTGTATTAATTTCAACTGATAAGGCTGTTAACCCAACTAATGTAATGGGAGCAACTAAGAGAATGTGTGAAATGATAATACAAGCTATAAATAAAAAAAGTAAAACTGATTTTGTTGCTGTTAGATTTGGAAATGTTCTTGGAAGCAATGGCTCAGTAATTCCTTTATTTAAAAAGCAAATAGCTGAGGGAGGACCAATTACATTAACTAATAAGTATATAACAAGATATTTTATGCTTATTCCTGAGGCAGCTCAATTAGTTCTTCAAGCAGGAGCCTATGCTAAGGGGGGAGAAATATTTGTCTTAGATATGGGTAAACCAGTTAAAATATATGATTTAGCAAAGAATCTAATAAAGCTTTCAGGATATGAACCTTTTGAAGATATAGATATTAAAATAGTTGGATTAAGACCAGGAGAAAAGCTTTATGAAGAGCTTCTTATGGATGAAGAAGGATTAACAGAAACAAAGCATGAGAAGATTTTTATAGGAAAACCTGGAGATTTTGATTTTGAGGATATAAAAACAAATATAGAAGAACTTATTAATATAAGTAGATTTGGAACAGGTGATGATATAAGAAATAAAATAGAAGAATTTGTTCCAACATACAATAGATTAGATAAAAAAGATAAAAATGAAGTAGAATCTTCTAAGTTAGAAGTAGCAACTACTTTATAGATTAATTAGATATGGAGTGATAAAAGTGTCAGAAGAAAATAAGAGAATTTATTTAGCATCTCCTCATATGGGAGGATTAGAAGAAGTATTTGTTAAGGAAGCTTTTGATACAAATTGGATAGCACCTTTAGGAGCAAATGTAGATGGTTTTGAAAAAGAATTATCAGAATATGTTGGAAGTAAGACGGGAGCTGCCTTAGCTTCAGGGACAGCAGCTATACATATGGCATTAAAAGCTGTTGGAGTTAAAAAAGGAGATAAGGTTTTTTGCTCAAGTTTAACTTTTGCAGCAAGCTGTAATCCAATAATTTATGAAGGTGGAATTCCAGTATTTATAGATTCTGAACCAGAAAGCCATAATATGTCACCAGTTGCTTTAGAAAAAGCATTTAAGGCTTATGAAGAAAAAGGAGAAATGCCTAAGGCTGTAATAGTAGTTAATCTTTATGGACAAAGTGCTGATATGGACAAAATTATTGAAATATGTAAAAAGTACAATGTTCCAATAATAGAAGATGCAGCAGAGTCTTTAGGAGCAACTTATAAAGGAAAGCATAGTGGAACATTTGGAGAGTATGGAATATATTCATTTAATGGAAACAAGATAATAACTACTTCTGGTGGAGGTATGTTAGTTTCTAATAATGAAGAAGGAATAGCTAAAGTAAGATTTTGGAGCACACAGGCTAGAGATAAAGCTAGACACTATGAACACACAGAACTTGGTTATAACTATAGAATGAGTAATATAGTAGCAGGAATAGGAAGAGGACAACTTAGAGTTTTAGAAGATAGAATAGATAAGAAAAAAGAAATTTTTGAAACTTATAAAGAAGCTTTTAAGGAAATAGAAGATATAGAAATGATGACAGTATGTGAGTATGGAGAGCCTAATTATTGGTTAACAACAATAACATTAAATGAAAATTCTAAGGTTAAACCACTTGATATTATATTAGCTTTAGAAAAAGAAAATATAGAATCAAGACCAATATGGAAGCCAATGCATATACAACCTTACTATAAGGAATATGAGTTTTACTCACATAATGATGAAGAAGAAATCAGTGTATCAGAAGATATATTTAATAGAGGAGTATGTTTACCATCAGATACAAAAATGACAGATAAAGAACAGGAAAGAGTTATAGAAATAATAAAGAGTTTATTTATATAATAACATTATTAATTAAAGGGAGTTTAAAGTGTGAACAGAAAAATTCAATATTATATTAAAAGAATTATAGATTTAGTAGCATCTTTTATAGGAGTAATAATTTTATTCCCAATATTTGTTGTGGTAGCTATTTTAGTGAAAACTAAATTAGGTAGTCCTATATTTTTTAAACAAAAAAGAATAGGAAAAAATAATGAAGAGTTTGAAATGATAAAATTTAGAACTATGACAGATGAAAAAGATAAATTAGGTAATTTATTACCTAATGAAGAAAGATTGACTAAATTTGGTAAAGTGTTAAGAAGTACTAGTTTAGATGAAATACCAGAATTAATTAATGTCTTGAAAGGGGATATGAGTCTTGTAGGACCTAGACCATTACCAGTTAGATATTTACCTTTATATAGTAGTGAACAATTAAAAAGACATAATGTATTACCTGGAATAACTGGGTGGGCTCAAGTTAATGGTAGAAATTCAATAACTTGGAGTGAAAAATTTGCTTTGGATTTATGGTATGTAGAAAACTTCAATATAATATTAGATTTTAAAATTTTATTTTTGACAGTATATAAAGTATTTAAAAGAGATGGAATAAATCAAAATGATAATACTGTTATGGAGGCTTTTAACGGAAAGAATTAGGGTGAAGTTATGTTGAAAAGTAAAAGGATAAATTTAAGACCTATAGAAAATAGAGATTTAAAAGTTTTGAATAAGTGGAAAAATGATTATGAAATATTTAAATATTTAGGTGGGGGATTTCAACCACAATCAATAAATGAACAAGAAAAATATATTTCTAACTTAATAAATAATAGTGGCACTAGTAAAAGATTTATTATTGATAATGGTGAGGCTATAGGAATGGTTGGTCTTTATGATATTAATTTTATAAATAGAAACTGTGATTTGGGAATATATATAGGAGAAAAATCTGAGCAAGGTAAAGGTTATGCTAAAGAGACAATGGATCTAATTTTAGATTTTGCTTTTAATAATTTAAATCTTAAAAAGATAAAATTAAATGTTGTAAATGCAAATAACAAGGCTATAAATCTATATAATTCATTAGGATTTAAGGAGGTAGGGATATTAAAAGAAGAAAGGTTTATTAATGGTAAATTTGAAGATGTAAAAATAATGGAACTTATAAAGGATGAATAAGATGAATATTTTAATTACAAGTTGTGGTAGAAGAACAAAGTTAATTGAGTACTTTAAAAACGAATTTAATGGAAAAGGTAATGTTGTGGTTACAGATTGTGATAACTTGGCTCCAGCATTATATTTTGCAGATAAATTTTATATAACAAGTAGAATTGATAATCAAAATTATATAAATGAACTTTTAGAAATATGTAAGAAAGAAAAAATTAAAGGGATAATGTCTTTGATAGATCCTGAGCTAAGCTTATTAGCTAAAAATAGTGAAAAATTTGAAGAAATTGGTGTGAAAATAATAGGCTCAAATTATGAAACTACTGAATTATGTTTTGATAAATATGAGTTTTTTAAATTTTTAAGTGAATTTGGTTTTAAATGTGCTAAGACTTATATATCATTAGATAAATTTAAAGATGATTATAATAATGGCAAAATAAAATTTCCTGTTTTTATAAAACCTAGAACAGGAAGCGCAAGTTTAGGAATAAATAAGGTTGATTTCATGGAACATTTAGAATTATTGTATAACTTATTTCCAAATATGATTATTCAAGAATTTATACCTGGACAAGAATATGGAGTTGATGCATATATAGATTTAATATCAAATGAAGTTATATCAATATTTGCTAAGAAAAAAATAAGAATGAGATCTGGAGAAACTGATAAAGCTGTATCTGTAAAAAATGAAAATTTATTTAATATTATTGAGCAATTAGTAAGAAAATTAAATTTAAGAGGTACAGTTGATATTGATGTATTTGAATCAAATGGTGAGTGGATAATATCTGAAATAAACCCTAGATTTGGTGGAGGGCATTTATTGGCTTATGAATGTAAAGAGAATTACCCTAAATTCATTTTGAATAATTTAAATAATGATATAAACGATAAAAAAATAGGTGAATACAAATCAGGAGTATTTATGATTAAACATGATACTTTAATAATTAAATAGTATTGGAGGTATCTATGAAAATACTTATAATCACTAACAGTTCAAGTGGATTATATAAGTTCAGAAAAAAATTGATTCAAGAGCTTGTGAAAGAAAATGAAATCAATGTTATAACACCAGATAGTGGTTTTATAGATGAATTAAAAGAGTTAGGTTGTAGTATCGATATTTTAGATATTGATAGACGTGGCAAAAACATATTATCAGAACTAAAATTAATATTTAAATATAGAAAAATTATTAGTAAATATAAACCTGAAAAGATAATAACATATACAATAAAACCTAATATATATGTTGGATTAATAAATAATATATTTAAAAGAGATTTTTACCCTAATATAACTGGACTTGGAACTGCATTTCAAGAAGAGAATTTGTTTAAAAAGTTTATAATTAATATCTATAAATTAGCATTTAAGAACGCTAAAAAGGTCTTTTTTGAAAACTCTTATAATAATGAAGTGTTTTTGAAAGAAAAAATTTGTACTAAAAATAATTCAATTGTTTTAAATGGTGCAGGTGTTGATCTAGAAGAATATAAGTTTACTGATTTGCCAAGTTTTGATTCAATTAGATTTTTATTTATGGGAAGAATTATGAAAGAAAAAGGAATAGATGAATTGTTTGATGCTATTAAATTTATAAAGAATAAGTATCCTAATACTTGTTTTGATATACTAGGCGGATTAGAAGAATCATATAAAGAAAAAATTGATGAATTAGAAAATATGAATTTACTAAAATATTATGGAAGAGTTGATGATGTTAAGTCATATATAAAGCGAAGCCATTGTATTTTATTACCTTCTTATCATGAAGGTATGTCAAATACTTTATTAGAAGGAGCTGCTATGGGACGAGCTTTAATAACTTCAAATATTCCAGGATGTAAAGAAGTTGTTGAAGACAATAAAAGTGGCTTTTTGCATAATGTAAAAGATAGTATTGATTTAGTAGATAAAATAGAAAAATTTATACTTTTAAGTGATAAAGAAAAAATATCTTTTGGAAAAAAATCCAGAGAAATTGTTGAAGAAAAATTTGATAAACTAGAAGTTGTTAGAAATACAATAAAAAATATATTTGAAAAGTAATATTTATTTTGAAATTAGATTGAGTTTAAGCAATAAATAACTTGATTATTTTTTATGTTAAATAAAATTGTAAGATTATTGACTTTTGCAATTTTATCAAAGTATTAAAAATTAAAAGTGCTATGAAGTAAATATTTTATGTATGATGTAGTTTGAAATTTAGATATTATGTAAATATAGAGTAGTTTAATAATTTATGCTATCTAATAAATTTGATTCAAGATAATAAATTCTAACTATAAATATTATTGTTAAGTTAAATGAAAATCTAATTATAAAAGTTGTTTTATGATATATAGAAACTGGAATAAGATATTTTTGACTATTTATAAGTAGCATAGTTTTATTGGTATGATATAGTTTGAGTTTGAAAAGTGAGAATTTATTTAGTTAATTCATAAATATAAAATGTTAAGCATATAGATTGCTTCACAAAATTATAGTGTTTTCAAGAATTAAGATAGGAATCTTTATTTAATTAAACATATTATGATTTAGAATAAGGAGAGATGTATGAAAAAAATATTGATTTACGATGCCTATGCATTAAATAAATCTGAAATTATTGGTGGATCAAGTAGAAGTTTATTAAATTTTTTAAGTAAAAATAATGGAGAAAATGATATATATTTTTTAACTAATAAATCTAATAGAGATTATTTTAAACATAATATAGAAAAATATAAAATAAAAGAAGTTTATTTTGACTTTCCAAATGAACTAATGAAATATGGAAAAAATAATAGAGAAAAATATGAAAAAAGTTTAATAAATAAAATAAATATAATATTATTTAAAATTATACCTTTTAATTTAAAACTAAGAAGATATTTAAAAAAAAATAAATTTGATAAAATTATATGTAATGAATTAAGAGCTACAGCTACTATAGGATTAAGTAGTATTTTTTCGAAAATCAGATTAATTAGTTTTTTAAGAGGAGATTATAAATTCAATTCTATGAAAAGTAAGATTTTAAGATATATATCTGATGAACTAATATGTATATCTGACGGAATATATAATTTGCTATCTGAAGTTGAAAAAAAGAAAGCAAAAAAAATAAATGAATGTATAAAAATATATAAAGATATTGAATATAAAAAAATAAGTTTTAAAGAAGAAATAATAATTACAACAATAGGAAATGTTGTTTATTATAAAGGACATCATATACTAGTAGAGGCACTAGGGAAAAGTGGATATAAAAATTTTAAGCTTAATATCATAGGTACTATAGTAGATAAAGAACATTATTCATATATATTAGATTTAATAGAAAAGTATAATTTAAATAATAAAGTGAATTTTTTAGGTAAACAAGAAAATGTTCATAAGTTTTTAGAAAAAACAAGTATATTTGTCTTGCCTTCAATAAATGAAGGATTTGGAATTGTAAATTTAGAAGCTGCATTGCATAAATTACCAATAATAGCTAGCGACTTGCCTGGAATAAAATCATTTATAAAAGAAAATTTTACAGGATTATTATTTAAATGTGGAGATTCTAATGATTTATCTAAAAAGATAAAATATATTATAAATAATGAAAGTAAGGCTAATGAATTGGGTGAGAATGCATATAAAGAGCTTTTAGAAAATTATAATTTAGAAAAAAATAGTGATAAGTTTTATGAATTTATAGTAAAAGGAGAATAATGTGAATTTAGCAATTGTTATATTAAATTTTAATACTTATGAAAAAACAATAGAATGCATTGAATCAATATTAAAAACTTATTCAGAGAATTTAACTATATATGTAATAGATAATTTCTCTAATAATGATTCTTATAAAATATTAAAAAGACGATATGAAGATTTTAATAATATTTACATAATGAAATCTTTAGAAAATGGTGGATATGCAAAAGGAAATAATATAGGAATAAAAAGGGCCATAAAAGATAAACAAAAATATATTCTTGTTTGCAATAATGATATTATTTTTAAAGAAAATAGTATAAAAAATATGATTGATTTAATAAAGAATGAAAATGTACATGCTGTTGGACCTAAAATATTAAATGAAAAAGGAAACTTTCAAAAAGATTCATTAAAAAATAAATTAGGATTTAAAGAAAAAATATTTGTAACAACTCCTTTAAGAATATTTGATTTTTGGAATATAAATAATAAATATTATTATGATTACTTAGATAAGAGTAAAGTATTAAATGTATATTGTCTTTCAGGAAGTTGTATACTTTTTAAAAGCTATGTATTAAATGAAATTGGACTTTTTGATGAAAGAACGTTTTTATATGAAGAAGAGCCTATTTTATTTAGAAAATTTAATAAAAAAGGATATAAAGCTTTTTATCAACCTAATTCTGAAATAATTCATTTGCATGGATTTACAACAAAATCTAATAAAGCTAAATCATTCTTAGCTTTTATTAAAAGTGAAAAATATTATTGTAAAGAATATTTGAAGATTGGAAATATAAAATATTTTATATTAATATTTATAAGATGTATACAGTATTTGTTTAGATGTACAAATGATCCAAATTTTAGAAAACATTTTAAGGAGTTTCTAAATGTTGTATTTGAATAAATTTATTAATATATATTTACTAGTTGTGTTAATTGTTATTAACTTTTTTTTGTTTAAAAGTACATATATTTCATATTTAATAATTTTTATTTTATTATTTTCTTTAATTATTAGTAAAAAAGTAGATGAAATTGTAAAAAGTATATTTATATCAATACTAATTTTATATCTTAATAATATTAATATAATTAGAATTATATTTATTATTATTGCATTTAAACTTTTGTTAAATATAATATTTTATGGAATTAAAATAAATAAAAGTTTGGTTATATATTTTATATTTATATTTTTTATTATTTTAGGTGTTGTATTTTCTTTGGATAAGAAATTAGCATTTGAAGGATTAATTATGTATTTTAGAGTTTTTATTTTAAGTATGTATATAATTCAGTGCAAAGATGATATTAATAGTTTTAGTGAAACAGTTAATTTTATTGCTTTTTTTAATTTTATTTTTATTTTTATTTTTTATATGTGTAATTACAAAATCTTAGGAGATGTTCAGAGGTGGGATATATACTTTAATGGAACTAATGGCTTGCGTTCAAATGGTATAGGAACTTTTATAATTTCTATGATTCCATTTAACGTGTATCTTGTTATTAGTAATAAGGATAAAATGGTAAAAATAGTTAATTTTGTTTTGAGTTTTATTTCTATATTTACTATATTTATTTTATCATCAAGATCTGCAATTATAACACTTATAATTGTATTAATAATTTTATATTTAAAAATTGATTTTAAATATAAAAGAAAAATAACTTTGTATTTTATAGGAATATTAATTATTTTTATTATTATAAATAATATACTTAACCTGAGAATTATAGAAAATAATTTAAATAGATTTCTTATAAGTAATTCTATAGATGATTTTAGTAGTGGAAGGATTAATTTATATAAAGATTCTATTTTAGCTTTCAAAAATTCACCTCTAATTGGAATTGGAGTTTACAATATGGGATATTTTATTTATAAATATAGTATATTTTTAGATTGTCACAATTTTATTTTAACTTATTTATCAACAACAGGTTTAATTGGATTAATTTTATTTATTTCTTGGATTTATGTTACAGCAATAAATCCATTAATAAAGACTAAAATTCGTAATGGTTTGGATATAATAAATCCATTTTTATTTGCTACTATTATAAATATTATTCAAAGTTTATTTGAGCCGGTAATTACTGTTTTTATCCCTTTTATTATGTTTTCTTTATATTTAAATATATCTTATAAACTATATAGATTAGAGGTGAGAAGATGAAAGGAATTATATTAGCTGGTGGAAGTGGTACAAGATTATATCCAGTAACAAAGGCAATGTCAAAGCAAATGGTACCAATATATGATAAGCCAATGATATATTACCCAATGTCAGTATTAATGTTAGCTGGAATAAGAGATATATTAATAATATCAACAGAAAGAGATTTACCTAATTTTAAAGAGTTATTTAAAGATGGAAGTGAATTAGGTTTAAAT
>OIFS01000012.1_pt1 | contig 227641 bp, 180 predicted proteins | sample 1582131 | NCBI WGS metagenome assembly OIFS01 (sample SAMN07501065, study PRJEB24779) | human gut metagenome | isolation source: stool | host: human infant | place: USA: Pittsburgh, PA | reverse complement strand
GTGGTGGGTGATGACGGGATCGAACCGCCGACCCCCTCCTTGTAAGGGAGGTGCTCTCCCAGCTGAGCTAATCACCCCCGCTGTGTGGAGTCGCATTATAGGGAGAGTTGAAAATGAGTCAACGCATTTTCAAAAGAAATTGTTCGTTCGTCGTAAAATTAAACAAACCGCTGTTGAATCAGGCGTGGGCGCATGATTTATATACAAAATACACATAGAGGCGGGTGATTGCGGCAACAACATTGAGGAATCACCCCACAGTGATAGAATATTGCGACCTCAATTTTCCAGGATTTGCCGGTTGTCGGCATTTTTATCAAACGTAAGGCCTTTTCATGAAAATCAAAACTCGCTTCGCGCCAAGCCCGACTGGCTATCTGCATGTCGGCGGCGCGCGTACTGCTCTTTACTCCTGGCTTTTTGCACGTAACCACAATGGTGAGTTTGTGCTGCGTATTGAAGACACCGATCTTGAGCGCTCAACGCCAGAAGCTATTGAAGCCATCATGGATGGCATGAACTGGCTGAATCTGGAATGGGATGAAGGTCCGTATTTTCAGACCAAACGTTTTGATCGCTATAACGCGGTTATCGATGAGATGCTGGAAGCCGGCACGGCTTATAAATGCTACTGTTCCAAAGAGCGCCTTGAAGCTTTGCGTGAAGAGCAAATGGCGAATAACGAAAAACCGCGTTATGACGGTCGCTGCCGTCACGATCATCGCGAACATGCTGCTGATGAGCCTTGCGTGGTGCGTTTTGCCAACCCGCAGGACGGTTCCGTTATTTTTGACGACCAGATCCGCGGGCCGATCGAATTCAGCAATCAGGAACTCGACGATCTGATCATTCGTCGTACGGACGGATCTCCGACCTATAACTTCTGCGTAGTTGTCGACGACTGGGATATGCAGATTACGCACGTTATTCGTGGTGAAGACCATATCAACAACACGCCGCGTCAGATCAACATCCTGAAAGCGTTGAATGCGCCGGTGCCGGTTTATGCGCACGTTTCCATGATTAACGGTGACGACGGTAAAAAACTCTCCAAACGTCATGGCGCAGTCAGCGTGATGCAATATCGCGATGATGGATACCTGCCGGAAGCGCTACTGAACTATCTTGTACGCCTTGGTTGGTCCAGCGGCGATCAGGAGATTTTCTCCCGTGAAGAGATGATTAAACTGTTCTCACTTGGCGCGGTGAGTAAATCTGCGAGTGCGTTTAATACTGACAAACTGCTGTGGCTGAACCACCACTATATCAATACGCTGGCGCCTGAGTATGTGGCGACCCATCTGCAGTGGCACATTGAGCAGGAAAAAATTGATACCCGTAATGGTCCGCAACTGGCGGATCTGGTGAAACTGCTGGGTGAGCGTTGCAAAACGCTGAAAGAAATTGCGGCAAGCTGCCGTTATTTCTACGAAGATTTCGCGGAGTTTGATGCCGATGCGGCGAAAAAACATCTGCGTCCGGTCGCGCGTCAACCGCTGGAAGTGGTGCGTGATAAACTCGCCGCGTTGACGGACTGGACTGCGGAAAACGTACACCACGCGATCCAGGCAACGGCTGATGAGCTGGAAGTAGGTATGGGGAAAGTCGGTATGCCTCTGCGCGTTGCCGTAACAGGGGCGGGTCAGTCTCCCGCACTGGATGTTACCGTACATGCGATTGGTAAATCTCGTAGCATTGAGCGTATCAACAAGGCGCTGACTTTTATTGCTGAGCGCGAAAGCCAGCAGTAAGACGACATATCAAAACGAAAACGGCAGGGTTAACCTGCCGTTTTTTTACTCCGCATCTATCGCTGTAATGCCCAATCTTCGCAGAAAGCCCTGAATGCCTTCGCGCGCGAGTAATACCGCCAGCCGTTCTTGTTCATGCGGTGTCATGTTTTGCAGCACGCCATTAATTTTCAGCAGCGCTGAGGTCTGTTTATCGGCTTCATATTGTGGAAAGGGTTCAGCCAACGTGGCCGGTGCGTGGCGTTGACGCATGGTGGGTGTTTTCATAATGAAATGACGAACGTTCTTATCGATATGAATAAGACGCGCGCGACCGCCTTTGACCCCGGGCAAATTCTCTGTGGACCATTTTTGCTCGCGGATCCAACGATTAACCGTCTGTTTTGCCACGCCGAGAAAATCCGCCAATTCCTCAGTCGTCATTTTATCAGGTAGTTTCATCTTATTTCTGTTCACGAATACCCAGACGAGACAGCAAACCGCTAATGCCGTCGCGAAGTAACAAAGAGGAAAGCTGTTTCTGCTCGGGCATGGTCATCTCTTTGGCCAGCGTCAGAAGCAGTGTTTCCAGAGTAGGGTCTTTAGCGTTAAGAGGGGAGTAAGTTATTTCCTGGGCGGAGCGTTGGGCATTGCGGATAAATTCACGAACTTGCTCATTAACATGCACCAGCCGGGCTTTTCCACCTTGTACGCCTGGTTTAGGGGAGGTGACCCAGCCTTCTTTACGCACCCATTTGTTGATGGTCTGGCGGCTGTAGCCGGTAAGCTGCGCGAGCTCTTCCGGGGTCATTCGTTCCTTGAGCATGTTATTTCCAGAGTGGTTGTAGGGATAATTAGTGAATAATGTTATAGCATCATTTTATGCGAAAATGTGACATGTTTAACTACTGGCTGCGAGATGTTTCGCAATGTCTTTCATTTGCATGCTTTTTCAGCGATTGATTGCGACCTGATAATTTTGCCGTTGACACCTGGCGAGGGAATTCATATTATGCCGCCCGTCAACACGACACGCTTTACGCGATGGGGCTATAGCTCAGCTGGGAGAGCGCTTGCATGGCATGCAAGAGGTCAGCGGTTCGATCCCGCTTAGCTCCACCAAATTCTCCACCCAGGTGGTTTGGTGCGTAAAGAACATTGTGGGGCTATAGCTCAGCTGGGAGAGCGCTTGCATGGCATGCAAGAGGTCAGCGGTTCGATCCCGCTTAGCTCCACCAAAATTTGAACCCTCGCTACGGCGGGGGTTTTTTATTTTCTGTTTTTGTCTCCTCATGTAAATCCTTTTCAGGTTTAGTCAGACCTTTTGGATTTATTAATGCTATCGGCATAGTACGGTATACCCCGGTGTTATTCCTTGCTTCGCGCCGCGAATAAACATATTATTCGTGCCTGATAAAAAATGAGCAGGTGAGATCAGTTTATTAACGATAATGAAATCTAAAATATACATAAGTATCCAAAAATTTATTGTTGCGTTTATTTTGTGCCTAATTGCGGTGCCGGTGTCTCGTTATATCTCTCCGCGTGCAATTATAGATTCGAACTATGTTTATCTCGCCTGGCTTCCGTTAAGTGTTACGCTTGCGATGATGTTGTTATTTGGCCGCCACGCTATTCTGCCAATTATTATCAGCTTTGCTATTGTTAACGAATGGCTATTATCTCTGCCATTTAATCAGGCTGTTATACTGCTTTTTTGCCAGACTTTTCCGGTGTTTGCCGTATGTGCTATTGTCCGCTGGAAGATAGGTATACGCTGGCGTTATGGCATTCCGAATAAAAATATGGCGCTGCGTATTTTCTGGATGGGATTTGTCGCCCCGGCAGGAATAAAATTTTCGATGTATTTAGCGGGTAAATGGTTTGCGTTTCCGGTCTACCTGTCGAGTTACTTTGGTTCCGCGTCTGTAGTCTATTCTATTGTTGATATTCAAAGTCTTATCTGCGCTTCGCTGATTTTCACGATGATGTTTTATTATCCATTAAGGATGATTGTCAGTCCGCATTATGGGCGCATATTTTGGCGTAAAAGCCTGAAACCCTGCTTTTCAAAAAAGAGAAGATTATTCATTTCACTATGGGTGTCCTCACTGATATCGATTCTTACAATTTTGTGTGCACCTTATCATTCCGACTTTGTCGCAGGGTATCTTGTTCCGCTTATTTTTATTCTCTTTACGTTAGGTATCAGCAAATTAAGTTATCCGCTCATTATGCTGAGTTGGGCGGTATCTGCCTTTGTGCTGGCCGCCTGTAACCGCAATTTTCTGCATGGTGTTAACACGGAATACTCGCTGGCGTTTGTTATGTCGGTACTGATCTGTTTTACCATCTGTTTAATCTATATGACCCGTGTATATCATCGTAGCGTATGGATCAGAAAATGCTGGAGGGCGCAGGCATTAACTGACCCATTAACCGGTTTACCTAATCTACGCGCGCTGGAATTGCATCTGGAGAAAAATAAGAATCAGACTATTTGCTGTTTTCATATGAAAAATCTGGAATTTTTAAGCCGACATTACGGAATGATGATGCGTATCTATTTCAAGCGAAGCGTCACGCATGTATTGCGCCCATTATTACAGCCCACGGAGTTATTGTTCCAGTTGCCTGGTAGTGAATTATTACTGGTACTTGAAGGCTCGCAGGCTGCAGACCGCTTGCAGCACATGCTGGATTACCTCAATAGCCAGCGGTTTCACTGGCAAAATACCGCCCTTGATGTCGAGTTCGGCGCCTCATGGGGAGACGTTAACGGAGCCGGGGAAACATTGCACCCTATGTTAGGGCAGTTGAGCTGGCTCTCTGAACAGGCTTGTACCACCCCCCAGGCGCTGGCGTTGACCCATAGCCTCGACGTCGTGTCTGATCAGATGACCGAGCGTGTAATATTGCTCAATAAAGTTAAACGTGCGCTGGATGAGTGCACACTGCAACTGTATGCCCAACCCATCCTTGACGCACAGGGGGAGGGTTACCATGAAATCCTCACGCGTCTGGTTAGTGATGGAGACGTGATGAACCCTGCGCACTTCATTCCGGTGATTGCACAGTTTAATCTCAGCACCCGCTTTGATATGCAGGTTATCGAAACCCTTTTGCAATGGATGCAGGCAAACCCGCAGTCCCGTACTGAACCTCGTCAGCGTTTCTCAGTAAATCTGATGCCATTGACGCTGATGCAAAAACATTTTGCCGAGAAATTGCTCGGGCTTTTTAAGAATTACGCGATTTCTACCCGCGAGATCATTATTGAAATCACTGAGGAGCAGGCCTTTTCACATTCGGAATATAGCGTGCAGAACATTCAGCAACTGCGTCAGGCCGGGTTCAAAATCGCCATTGACGACTTCGGTACAGGGTTTGCTAATTTCGAGCGCTTAAAGCGTCTGGAGGCGGATATCATCAAAATTGATGGGTGCTTTGTGCGGGATATCGCCCACGACCCGCAGGATGCGATGATTGTGAAATCGATTTGCGATCTGGCAAAAGCGAAGTCTTTGACGGTGGTTGCTGAATATGTCGAAACGCAGGAACAGCGCGCTTTGCTGTTGAATGCCGGGGTGGATTATCTGCAGGGATACTTGCTGGGGAAACCGCAGCCGTTAGCTGCCGTCGGGAAGGAATAAACCGGGGTTGCCCCCGGTTTATCTGAATTACAGTACCAGTGCCGCGATAGAAGCGGACAGGACGCTCACCAGCGTTGAACCGTAAACCAGTTTCAGACCGAAGCGGGATACAACGTTACCTTGCTCTTCGTTCAGGCCTTTGATCGCACCTGCGATAATACCGATAGAGGAGAAGTTAGCGAAGGAAACCAGGAAGACGGACAGGATGCCTTCCGCACGTGGAGACAGGGTGGATGCGATTTTCTGCAGATCCATCATGGCCACGAATTCATTGGATACCAGTTTGGTTGCCATGATACTCCCCACCTGCAGTGCTTCTGACGACGGTACACCCATTACCCAGGCAATTGGGTAGAAGATGTAGCCCAGAATCCCCTGGAAGGAGATGCCAAGAATGGCAGCAAACAGAGCGTTCAGACCAGAAATCAGCGCAATAAAACCGATCAGCATCGCTGCAACGATAATCGCGACTTTGAAACCTGCCAGAATGTACTCACCCAGCATTTCGAAGAAGCTCTGTCCTTCATGCAGGTTAGACATCTGCAGATTTTCTTCACTCTCATCGACACGGTACGGGTTGATCAGTGACAGCACGATAAAGGTGCTGAACATATTCAGAACCAGGGCTGCGACCACATATTTCGGCTGCAGCATGGTCATGTACGCGCCAACGATTGACATCGAAACGGTAGACATCGCGGTTGCCGCCATGGTGTACATGCGGTTGCGTGACATTTTGCCGAGGATATCTTTATAAGCGATGAAGTTTTCAGACTGACCCAGAATCAAGGAGCTGACTGCGTTAAATGATTCCAGTTTGCCCATACCGTTGACTTTGGACAGGACGGTACCGATAGCACGGATAATAATGGGCAGTAAGCGGATATGTTGCAGGATACCAATCAGCGCAGAAATGAAGACAATCGGGCAGAGTACTTTCAGGAAGAAGAATGCCAGACCTTGATCATTCATTTTGCCGAAGACGAAGTTTGTCCCTTCATTGGCAAATCCGAGCAGTTTTTCAAACATCTCGGAGAAGCCTTTCACAAAACCCAGACCCACGTCAGAGTTCAGGAAGAACCAGGCCAGCAAGACTTCGATCACGAGCAGTTGGACAACGAAGCGAAGGCGGATTTTTTTGCGGTCACTGCTTACAAGTAATGCAAGCAACGCGACAACAGCAAGCGCCAGAACAAAGTGCAGAACGCGGGACATATTTGCTCCAAATATGAGACGGGTAGAATTTTCGTGCACATTCTATGTAACAAGCGGAAAGAAAACGAGATCAAACACACAGTATATTAATGACCTGTGACCAGACTCAAAAATAGTGATCCACCATACATTTCTGTTATGTTAAGTAAAAGAGTGAAAAGTTGCACTGAAATGCTAGACTCTTAACAAGACGGTGTGATTTGCATCTCACTGTCCCAGTCTTAAAAACAGCCGGCCCGTCATCGTTTCTGTCTATCAAATAAATCAATAGAATCTACTCTAAATGAACTTGATAATCATTCTCATTCTGGTAGCATGAAACATAGCAAAGGCTATATTTAGGGGCAATAAATGAACAACAGTCGCGTTGAGAGTAGCAGTGGGCGTACAGCGCGCAAGTTAAGGCTCGCGTTAATGGGACCTGCGTTTATTGCGGCGATCGGATATATCGATCCGGGCAACTTCGCCACTAACATTCAGGCCGGGGCCAGTTTCGGTTACCAGTTGCTGTGGGTGGTTGTCTGGGCAAACCTGATGGCTATGCTGATCCAACTGCTGTCAGCAAAATTGGGGATTGCTACGGGTAAGAACCTCGCGGAACAAATTCGCGACCATTACCCGCGTCCTTTAGTCTGGTTCTACTGGGTTCAGGCGGAAATTATCGCCATGGCCACCGACCTCGCCGAGTTTATCGGCGCCGCCATCGGTTTTAAACTTATCCTCGGCGTGTCGCTGCTGCAAGGCGCCGTATTAACCGGGATTGCCACTTTTTTAATTTTGATGTTGCAACGCCGCGGGCAGAAACCGCTGGAAAAAGTCATTGGCGGACTGCTGCTGTTTGTTGCTGCGGCCTATATTGTTGAGTTGGTTTTCTCTCGTCCTGAACTGGCGCCGCTTAGTAAAGGCATCTTTATTCCAACCCTGCCGGGTACCGAAGCGGTGTTCCTTGCCGCCGGTGTATTAGGCGCGACTATTATGCCGCACGTGATTTACCTTCACTCTTCATTGACCCAGTATCTGCATGAAGGAACGCGCCGCGAGCGGTATTCCGCGACGAAGTGGGATGTGGGCATCGCGATGACCATCGCCGGTTTTGTCAATCTGGCGATGATGGCGACGGCCGCTGCGGCATTTCACTTCAATGGACATACCGGCATTGCCGATTTGGATGAAGCTTATTTAACGCTTGAACCGTTGCTGAGCCATGCGGCAGCAACCGTGTTTGGACTCAGCCTGGTGGCAGCCGGACTTTCCTCCACCGTGGTAGGGACGCTGGCCGGTCAGGTGGTGATGCAGGGGTTTGTGCGTTTCCACATTCCATTATGGGTACGTCGGACTATCACTATGATGCCCTCGTTTGTCGTTATCCTGATGGGGCTTGATCCTACGCGCATTCTGGTGATGAGCCAGGTACTGCTCAGTTTCGGCATCGCCCTGGCGCTGGTGCCATTGCTGATGTTTACCAGTGACCGCGCGTTAATGGGCGAACTGGTGAATACGCCAACCATCAAACGCGTTGGCTGGCTGATTGTTATCCTGGTTGTAGCGTTAAATGGCTGGCTGCTGGTGGGAACCGCCTTAGGGGTGTAAACCTGAAATGGTATCAAAGAAAAAGGAGCGCATGCGCTCCTTTTTGCTGACAGCCTGTTTATTAACGCCAGTGACCATGGCCGTGACCACGTCCCGGGCCGCGACGGTCATCGCGATCGTTCCAGCCTTCGCGGTAACCGCGTTCGTAAGCGTCACGCTTATCCCAGCCACGGTGCCAGCCACGGTCATGCATACGCCAGCGATGGTCACGCCATTCGTAGTTACGATGCCAGTAGTCGCGGTCACGCCAGCGACCGCCGTCCCAGTAATTGCCGTAATTGTCGCGATCGCCAATTTGCAATTTTACAGAAGGCAGCAGTGTTATTTCGCCAGCGTTAGCGACCAGCGGGGCACATGCCATTAATACTGCTGCGAGAATCAGTGACCTGAACATAGTTTTCTCCTTCACGATCGGGTCTGTTGCAGCAATATTATGTAACGTTTATGTCCGCATCTTCGGCGGAACTCCTAAATGCGTAATGACAGCACTTTTTGCTAAAAGTGCTGCTATTTTACGCTATTCAGGATGGCGTCAATCTCGGCACATTCCGCGTCGTTAAACTGGCGATTGGCCAGCATACCGACGGCATCGTCAAGCTGGCTGGTTTTACTGGCGCCAATCAGCACAGAGGTCACCTTATCTCCGCGCAGAACCCAGGCCAGCGCCATTTGCGATAATTTTTGCCCACGCCTAATCGCAAGATCGTTAAGTTTGCGGACTTTGGCCAGTTTTTCATCCGTAATCTGATCGGGGTTGAGGAAGCGGCTGCCGCTGGCGGCGCGTGAATCTGCCGGAATACCATTCAGGTAGCGGTCGGTAAGTTGTCCGCCTGCCAGCGGTGAAAACGCAATGCTGCCGACGCCCGCTTGTTGCAGTACCGTCAGCAGTTCGTCTTCTACCCAACGCTCGAATAGAGAATATTTGGGCTGATGGATAAGGCAGGGTGTACCCAGATCGTTGAGTATTCCGATGGCCTGGCGCGCCAGATCGGCCGGGTAATTCGACAAGCCGACATACAGCGCTTTGCCCTGGCGGACAATATGATCCAGTGCGCGCATGGTCTCTTTTAGCGGCGTTTCAGGGTCCGGACGATGGTGATAAAAGATATCGACATAATCCAGCCCCATCCGGCGCAGGCTTTGATCGAGGCTGGCAATCAGATATTTGCGTGAACCCCAGTCGCCATAGGGGCCATCCCACATGGTATAGCCTGCTTTGGTGGAGATGATCAGTTCATCCCGGTAAGGCAAAAAATCTTCTTGTAGCAGACGACCAAAATTGCGTTCGGCAGAGCCGGGAGGCGGCCCGTAGTTATTGGCAATATCGAAATGGGTTATCCCCAGGTCGAAAGCATGTCTAAGTAACTGACGGCTATTTTCAATGAGCGTGGCGTCGCCAAAGTTATGCCACAGCCCAAGTGAGATAGCCGGAAGCTTAAGGCCACTGTCACCGCAGCGGCGAAATTCCATTTTCTGATAGCGATCCCCGGAGGCCAGATAAACCATACATATGCCCTTAATGTCAGTGTATACGTTTACACAAATGGCCTTCGAGCTTACACCAGCTTGTCGGTTCTCGCTGATTCCCTCTGTTAAATTCTGCCGTTACGCACTATTTTTTGCGTGGGGCGATCATGACGGGCTTGCCAGCCAGCAGCAGCCAGGCGGGTAGCATCACAATGCACAGCAATGGCAGCAGACTGGTATCCGGCACGACGGCCGCCGCCATAAACAGGCTCAGCCAGGCGTCGCGTGTGACGACCAGCACCATGCCGAGAATGGCACAGGAGATAGTGATCGCTGCCGGGACGGCGTCGACGTGTTCATGCAGCATCAGGCCGAGAGCGACACCGACAAACACCGCCGGGAAGATGCGGCCCCCGCGAAAACCACAGGCCGCAGCCACCACCAGCGCCACCAGTTTTATTACCGCGAACAGCAGGTAATCGGTCACGCTAAAGGTCTGTGAAAATGCCATTTGCTGCATTTCATCCAGCCCTTTAAACAGGGTGATATTGCCGCCAATCACGCCAAGCACGCCCAGAATAAAGCCGCCGATTCCAAGCATCAGTACAGGGCTTTTCAGGCGATGCATTAGTTGATGCAAACGCGGCAGGCACCAGACCGCCACCATCCCCAGCGCAATGGCGATGGCGCAGACGACCGCACCGCTGATGATATCCACGAGATGCATCTGCGGATAATGCGCAACAGGCAGAGCGAAATGTGGATGGAAAAATAGCCCGGTGGTCAGGGCACCCGCGGCGGCGGCCATCAGCGGGGCGAAAAGGCGATCCCACAGCGGCAGATCCGTGCTTGAATTTAGCGTCTGGGAGAAAATCAGCGCGGCTGCCACGGGCGTGCCGAACAGCGCGCCAATCGTTCCGGCAGACGCGAGAATAGTCCAGTCGAGGGGGGCTACACGCGGGAACAATTTTCCACCGAGCGCAACAGCAAGCGCGATATTAAGCACCATAACAGGATGCTCCGGTCCAAGGCTCACCCCACCGGCCAGGCCAAGCACCAGGGCAACCAGCAAGCCGGGCAGGGCCGAGATCTGCACCGGTGCGCCAATCAGCGGCTCGGTTGCCGGATCCGGACCGCCGTGTCCGGCGCTGTAACGAATAACAAGGCCGACCGCCAGACCGGTCAGGGTCAGCATCATAATCACCCAGAAAGGGGAGTCAGGGGTTAACCCCAGACGATAAGGCAGCCCATTCCAGAGAATTAATTGCAGAACGGCGGCAACTTTCATGATCAGCAATAACACCAGACTGGATGCGACGCCGATAATCAGCGCGGGAAGCGCCAGCAGCAGCATCGTTCTGGCTCGCGGATGGAGCATGTTCATTTCCTTTTAACGGAGCACAGGGTCACAGCACGCTCGTGGAAAATATCCGCTGAGTGCAAACCTTGCTGAAACCATAATGTTAATTTGTGACGAAGATCGATAATCCCGGGGCACTCATGCTATGTTCGTTGTCGTTACAGCGCCTTGAATTTACAGTGTGCCAAAGATTTATTCTGACTTTAGCGGAGCCGTAAAAGAATGACAAAATATGCTTTAGTAGGGGACGTGGGCGGCACGAACGCACGCTTAGCGCTCTGCGATCTCAGTAGCGGAGAGATCTCCCGGGCCAAAACCTATTCCGGCCTTGATTATCCCAGCCTTGAGGCGGTGGTACGCGTGTACCTCGATGAGCATAAGGCAGATGTAAAAGATGGCTGTATCGCCATTGCTTGTCCAGTTACCGGTGACTGGGTGGCGATGACCAACCATACCTGGGCCTTCTCTATCGTTGAGATGAAAAAAAACCTTGGCTTCGCGCATCTTGAAATCATTAACGATTTCACCGCTGTTTCTATGGCGGTGCCGATGCTGAAACAAGAGCACCTGACCCAGTTCGGCGGTGGTGAGCCGGTTGAAGGCAAACCTATTGCGGTATATGGCGCGGGCACGGGCCTTGGCGTGGCGCATCTGGTGCATGTCGATAAGCGCTGGGTCAGTCTGCCGGGTGAAGGCGGACACGTAGATTTTGCGCCGAACAGCGAAGAAGAGGGCATCATTCTGGAAGAGCTGCGCGCGGAGATCGGCCATGTTTCTGCCGAACGTGTGCTGTCCGGTCCGGGGCTGGTAAATCTCTACCGCGCGATTGTGAAATCGGACGGACGACTGCCGGAGAACCTGCAGCCAAAAGATGTAACCGAGCGTGCTCTGGCTGATACCTGCATCGACTGTCGCCGCGCGCTGTCGCTGTTTTGTGTCATTATGGGGCGTTTCGGCGGTAACCTGGCGCTGAATCTCGGTACGTTCGGCGGTGTTTATATCGCCGGAGGGATCGTTCCGCGTTTCCTGGATTTCTTCACCGCCTCCGGTTTCCGCGGTGGTTTTGAAGATAAAGGGCGTTTCAAATCCTACGTTCAGGACATCCCGGTCTTCCTGATTACTCACGATAATCCCGGCCTGCTGGGCGCCGGCGCGCACCTGCGTCAGTCGCTGGGATATTATCTCTAAAGATGCATTAACTGCCTGAACTCTTTTACCCTACTGCGGCTGACAGGCACCTGGAAATCCAGGTCTCTCAGCCGCACGATATAGGTGTTGTTGAACCAGGGCTCAATTTCGCGAATTTTATCCAGATTGACGCAGTAGGAGCGATGGCAGCGGAAAAAGTGCGCCGCCGGGAGCTTGCTGCAAAATTCCGTAATATTCATCGGCATGACATAGGATTCACGTTTGGTGTAGACAAACGTCATCTTTTCATGTGCTTCTGCGTAATAGATATCATGAATACTGGTGACGATAATGCGCTCATCCTTCACCAGATTGATGGTCGCATTTTCCCGTGGGGCAGGGCTGGCGCTGTTGCCGGTTTGTTGCTGCCAGGCCGTTTCCAGTTTTTGCAACATACTGATAATGCGAGATTCCTGGTAAGGTTTGAGAATATAGTCAAACGCTTCCAGTTCGAATGCCTCTACTGCATGTTCTTTCCAGGCAGTAATGAACACGATAAAGGGTTTATGGGCGAACTGGCTAATGTTCTGTGCCAGCAGGACGCCGTCCAGAGAGGGAATATTGATATCGAGAAAAATGGCGTCGACTTTGTTGTGCTGTAAATATTTCAGCACGTCGAGACCGTCCTCAAATGTACCTACAATGTCCATCTGGCTGTGCGTTTTGATAAGCCAGCTCAACTCCTGTTGCGCCAGGATTTCATCTTCAACAATGATGACCTTCATTCATTTCTCCCGTTAAGGCAACAGCGTGGCCGGCGAGGTCACAGGTATGGTGTGCAGGGGCACATAAAACGCAATCTCCGTACCGGGCGTCAGCCGACGGATATGCAGCCCTTCGCCATACAGTAACTTCACACGCTGGTGGACATTGAGCAAACCGATTTTATTGCCAGGCATTTCATCGGCTTCCACGCGGGCAATCATCTCGGGCGCAATACCGTTCCCCGTATCGCGTACGGCAATACGCACGCGATTGCCGCATTCCGCCACGCTGATAGTTACCACCCCTTTTCCCTTACAGGGCTGAATACCATGAACGATGGCATTTTCTACCAGGGGCTGAATCAGCAGGCTGGGAATGACGCAGCTCACCTCTTCGTCAATGTCATAAATAACCGTCAACTTGTCGCCAAAACGGGCCTGTTCAATGGCGATATAGTCTTTGATTTGATAGAGCTCTTTTTTGATATCAATCTGCTCATCGTCTTTTAATTCAATGTTGTAGCGCAGGTAGCGAGATAGATTGAAAATCAACTGACGGGCGGTGTCCGGGTTAAGACGGATAGAGGAGGAAATCGCATTGAGGGCGTTAAACAGAAAATGTGGGTTGATCTTGCTTTGCAATGCGCGCAGTTCCGCTTTATTGGCCATCTCGCGTAGCTGTTCGGCACGGGAAACCTCCAGTTGTGTGGAGATAATTTGCGACAGACCAACCGCCATATCCTGCAATGAAGAGGTGATTTGATGCGCGTGACAATAGTAAATTTTAAGCGTGCCAGTGACGATCCCCTTTTCCCATAGCGGGATCACCAGCATCGAGTGGATCTGCGATGTTCTGTGGGCTTCATCATTGTTTTTAATGATGATCTCCCCGGTATCAATCGCCTGACGTGTCGTTGGGCTGATGATATCGTCACTGTCCCGGTAGTTGTCTTCTCCCACGCCAACATAGGCCAGTACATGGTCGGCGTTAGTGATGGCTACGGCGTCGGCATTAATATCGCGGCGAATGATGTCACACACCTGGCGCAGGGATTCGCTATTTACATTGCGAAACAGCGGCAGGGTTTTATTGGCGATATCCAGCGCCAGTTTGGCCTGACGTCCGGCAATGGCTTCTTTTTCACCTTCCACGCTTTGTACCAGCAAAACGATAAAGCCCACACAGACGCTGCCCAGAATCATCGGTACGCCAATTTTCGACACGATATCCAGACCAAGTGCGGTCGTCGGCGCCCAAAGGACCACCAGCGTCATGGTCAGGGTTTCGCACACCATCCCGGCGATGATGCCCACGCTCCAGTGCTTTTGCTTAGGGATCTTGCGGTTTATCCAGCCGGAAAGAACACCGGCAATAATGCTGGTAATAAGGCAAGGTACGGCGGTGACGCCACCGATATCAATCAGGTAGCGATGTATCCCGGCGATCACCCCGGTAATGATGCCCACCCAGGGGCCAAATAAGATGCCGCCGGACATCACGGCAATGATACGCACATTCACCAGCGAGCCTTCGACCGGTACGCCGGACCATGTGCTGAACAGCGCAAACATTGAGAAGATAGCCGTAACGGCGAGTAACTCTTTTGGCGTGTGCGCCGTTTTATGCAGCAGCTCGCGGAACAGGCGGATGCGGATCAGAAAAAAAAGGCAGATCAGCATCAGCGCCGCGCGATCAAATACCGCCAGCAGCATGTTGAATATTTCGTGCACGAGAACGCTCATGTAAAAGGCGTGAAAAAGCTATGATAAAAAACATCGCCACCAATGACCAGTCAGGTGCGTGCATTTGGCAATGAGGAAAAACCTATTCCCTAAAAGGGGATTGATATCAATCGGAAGATGTTTCGCCACATGTGAAAAAATGTCTTATCACAACGTAACTTCATTGATATCAATTTGTTAAATTTAAGGGTGTGTATTTTCTTTCTTTGCCAAAATTTTATTTTGCGCACTTTTTTGACTTCCTCTTTTGTAGTCATAAATTTTTTTTCACGTTTCCTCTCGACAGCAGGTTTTTTTTCAGGCTATGTTCAGCAAACGCCACAATCGTGGCGGCGTCGCTCGGACGGTCCGGGCGCTAACGTTAATCTGAGGAAGTTATGGCTGAATTCAGTCCTGAACGCCGTTTTACGCGTATCGATCGTCTCCCCCCTTATGTTTTCAATATCACTGCTGAACTGAAAATGGCTGCGCGTCGGCGCGGTGAAGATATTATCGATTTCAGTATGGGTAACCCTGATGGCGCGACGCCCGCCCACATCGTTGAAAAACTCTGTACGGTTGCCCAGCGCCCGGATACGCACGGTTATTCCACTTCACGCGGAATTCCGCGTCTGCGCCGCGCCATTTCGCGCTGGTATCAGGAGCGCTATCAGGTCGATATCGACCCGGAAAGCGAAGCAATTGTCACCATCGGTTCGAAAGAGGGGCTGGCACATCTGATGCTGGCAACGCTGGATCATGGCGATACGGTTCTGGTGCCCAATCCGAGCTACCCTATCCATATTTATGGTGCGGTCATTGCCGGCGCCCAGGTGCGTTCTGTGCCGCTGGTGGAAGGGGTCGATTTCTTTAATGAGCTGGAGCGTGCGATTCGCGAAAGCTACCCGAAACCGAAGATGATGATTCTGGGCTTCCCCTCTAACCCCACCGCCCAGTGCGTGGAGCTGGAGTTCTTCGAAAAAGTAGTCGCCCTGGCAAAACGCTACGATGTACTGGTGGTACACGATCTGGCCTATGCGGATATCGTCTATGACGGCTGGAAAGCACCATCGATCATGCAGGTCCCCGGTGCTCGCGACGTGGCTGTCGAGTTCTTTACGCTCTCCAAAAGCTACAATATGGCCGGGTGGCGTATCGGCTTTATGGTCGGCAACAAAACGCTGGTCAATGCTCTTGCTCGTATCAAAAGCTACCACGATTACGGTACCTTTACGCCGCTGCAGGTGGCCGCGATCGCCGCGCTCGAAGGGGATCAGCAGTGCGTGCACGATATTGCCGCGCAGTATAAGCGTCGCCGTGATGTGCTGGTAAAAGGCCTGCATGAAGCCGGATGGATGGTAGAGATGCCGAAGGCATCAATGTACGTCTGGGCGAAAATCCCGGAACCTTACGCCGCCATGGGGTCGCTGGAGTTCGCTAAAAAGCTGCTACAAGATGCAAAAGTTTGCGTGTCACCCGGAATCGGTTTTGGTGATTATGGCGATACGCATGTGCGTTTTGCGCTGATTGAAAACCGCGATCGTATTCGTCAGGCGGTAAGGGGCATCAAAGCGATGTTCCGTGCCGACGGCCTGCTTCCCGCCACGACAAAATCCACGGCGGAAGACACAGAACAGTAAGAGTACCGCACAAATGAAAACAGGAGCCAAATGGCTCCTGTTCTTCTTTTCGTTCTACTAACGTCGCTCAGATCATCAGGGCAAATGTACCGGCCCAAACAATGACCATCACCGAAATGCCCATAAAGAAATATTTCACGCTTCATCGCTCCGCATACATAAGTATGCATTCATGACCAGATCAGGACTGAGTATAGAGAGGTGAAACTACGCCAAACTGAAAATGGGAATTTTCTCCCTTTCGGCCACAGCTCCATCTCAGAATTCATGGTGCATATCGCACCAGACGGGGCTAATGTACGCCTAAATTTTACGCCTTACAAGAGGCATTTTTTTAAATACTTTCCGCAACTTACAGAGTGTCGGGCTTTGGCGACAGATTAATTTCTTTCCGGAATGAATGCCCGTTGAGCGACGCATTGTCACAGTCTTGTAACCTGTAATTTCACCGTTGAATTACAAGGTTATTTTTGTGATCGTTAGCACACTTACTGTTAGGGAGCGGGTTGAAAAGCGAGCCAACACGACAATATGAACGGAAATTTTTTTCTCGTAAGGCGTGCAGCGTGCGAAGCAGAAAGAGCGATGTTTACTGAATAAAAAACGTGAACCTCTATTTTTACACTGGCTTTATCATAAGTTGAAAAATTGCGATGTCTCTCATTTTTGCCATAAAACTACGTATAACATTATTTATATGTTTAACAGGTAGTGAATGAGGTGATAATAATTTGCTATTAAAATGAAACTTCATGATTTTTGTTGAATTTGATTTGCAGGCTAATTGTATTATCTGAAACTGAAAGTGGGGATGATTTACTTAGCTTCAATTTGGCTGCGCGAGAAAAAGTATCTTTCAATTGATTCAATTAAATAAATGAACAATCAGATTTAAGTCAAATTTAATTTCTTGTTCACTTAATCTAATAGATACTTAGGGGAAAGCTATGGACTCTTTTGTTGCCAGACAGCCGATATTCGACCGTGACTTGCATACCGTAGCCTATGAACTCCTGTTTCGTTCTGGCATGAATAATTATTTTCCAAACGTGCCGGCTGATTATGCAACCAGCCAAATGATCTCCGACCAGTTTTTGGGCATCCCAACCTTTCGGTTTGTTGGGGAAAATATTTCTTTTATTAACTTCCCCTATCAAATGCTTGTTCAGGGTATGGCAGACACCTTACCCCGCGAGCGCGTCGTCATTGAAATACTTGAAGACGCTGTTCCTGATGATGCGTTGTTCGAGGCCGTGCGCTATCTCTTCGCCTCAGGCTATACACTGGCGTTAGATGATTTTGCGATGGACGATTCATGGGATCGTTTTTTGCCCTATATCACCATCCTGAAATTTGACGTTAAGGCAAATACGTTTGATGAAATCAATGGGTTTCTGAAACGCCATGCACTGCAGTTAGGGAAAAAAAACCTGCTGGCAGAAAAAGTTGAAACTTATGATCAGTTTCAACAATATAAAGACCAGGGCTTCCATTTGTTCCAGGGGTATTTTTACAGTAAGCCGGAAATTATTCAGAGCAAACGCCTGCCACATAAAGCCGCACATCTCTTTCAGTTGATGAACGAAGTAAACGCGCCGGAGTTAGATTTTGATAAAATCGGGCGTATCCTGGAACAGGATTTGTCTTTGACTTACAAGATCTTAAAATATGCCAGAAATATCGTACATCGCGTTAGTGGCATAAACGGTGTCGATAACTTAACGCTTAAAAAAATTGCCATCTATTTGGGCAGAAGTGAGTTAACTCGCTTTGTTTCGCTGGTTTGTCTGGCCAATCTCTCTAATAAAGATACCAATGAGCTTTATCATCTCTCGCTGTCCCGGGCAAAATTCTGCGAAATTATTGTCGAGCGTACCCTTTCCACGGGTTGTGCGCAGGGGGCGTTCTTATGCGGATTGTTTTCATTACTCGATACCATGCTGGAGATCCCGCTTGAGGAGATTTTCGAGCAAATCGCGCTCCCTTCATCCGTTCGCAATGCGCTGATACATAAACAGGGGACGCTTTATGACGTCCTTTGCCTTGCGCAAAATTATGAGCGTGGTGAATGGGAAGCGGTGCAGCAACAGGCCAGAAAACTGAATATTCCAGGCTGGGCTACTGTTGATGCGATGGGGGATGCTCTCGCCTGGGCTGATGAAACCATCTCATGATATGTCATCCAAAGAGGGACGTTTGTCATACAGCAGACTACACATTTGGCGTATGAATGCGGGCGTAATCACGAAACAAACAGGCGATATTTCGTACTGTTGAGATAACGTTTAGGTTAGGGTGATATATTTTTAATCGCCACAACCAGTATGGTTATGGGTTATTACATCAACAGTAAAAGGAATTTCTGCATTGGATATCCCCCGTATTTTCACCATTACCGAAAGTGAACACCGCATTCATAACCCCTTCACGCCAGAAAAACTTGCGACACTCGGTGCGGTACTGCGCCTGAAACCGGGCATGCGCATCCTCGACCTTGGCAGCGGTTCGGGTGAAATGCTCTGTACCTGGGCACGCGATTATGCGATCACGGGTGTCGGCGTTGATATGAGCCAGCTTTTCAGCGAACAGGCCAAACAGCGTAGCGAAGCGCTTGGCGTGAGCGAAAACGTGACATTTATTCATGGCGATGCGGCAGGTTTTGTTGCGGATGAAAAATGTGATGTTGCAGCCTGTGTTGGCGCCACCTGGATCGGCGGCGGCGTAGCCGGGGCTATTGCACTGTTGCAAAAAAGCCTTCGTCCCGGAGGGATTATCCTGATTGGTGAACCCTACTGGCGGCAGCTACCGCCGACGGAAGAGGTAGCCCAGGCTTGTTTCGCCAACGCGATAGCAGACTTTCATACGTTACCTCAGCTTGTCGCCTCATTTGATGAACTGGGCTACGACGTCGTCGAGATGGTACTGGCAGACCAGGAAGGATGGGACCGGTATGAGGCGGCGAAGTGGCTGACGATGCGCCGCTGGCTTGAGGCCAACCCGGATGATGATTTCGCGCCAGAGGTTCGTGCGACGCTCACGGCAGCGCCAGAACGCCATGTTACCTGGACGCGTGAATTCCTCGGCTGGGGTGTCTTTGCGTTAATGCCGCGTTGACAGTCTCGTCGTAACGCCCGTGCCTGAGCGGGGTATCTGCGCGGATACCCCGTTTTGCTGCTTATCTGCGGGATGAGATGTCTGAACGCGAGAGTGCTTTCGACCACGCCGCTTCGTTGCTAAAATAACCGCCCGGCAGACTTACACTTATCCGCAGGTATGAGGGAGGCGCAGTGGTGGATCGGATTGATTATGAGATCGAAAAATATAGCTTCACCGAACTGAATGAATCTCCCCGTATCGCTCGTCAGTGGGCTGATACGCTTGACGAGTGCCGCCAGACAAAGGCTAATGCCGAAGAGCGACTACGCATCGCGCTACTCAACGTGGACTACGTAACCAGCTTCGAGCTTCCTTTCCGTTTACTGTTAATTCGCGCGCCGCAGTTAATTGCCAGCCTGCGCGATGAGCTGCAAATCGGTCAGAAAAACGTCATTTTTAATGGTAAACGCTTTGGCTGCGTCTACAGCCTGAAAACTGATTTAAGCGACATACCGGATGCATTCCAGTATCGTCTTTCAACCCGCATCCGGCGGGTAGATGCCTCAGGGTCAGCGGCTACGCCTTATCAGCAAATCGCCAAAGAGGTAAAAGCCCCGCGCGAACGGTTAAAACTGGCGCTGGAAAGAGGGCTGCCGGTCACGGCGCTTGACGGGCTTTTCTGGTTTGGCATCCAGCGTATTGCTGCCGATGTGCAAAGACTGCGAAAAACCGGCATGGCGATCGCCACTGCGGAAGTGGATATCTTTGATAACCTTACCGGGACTACCCGGCGAATCCCGGTGTATCGCAGCCCAGAGTAAATAGGCGCTCCGGTGTTCGCCGAACCGATTTAAAAAACCACGTTAAATTTTTCAGCAAACGTAGCACTGCGTTTGCACTTTTGTATGGCGCGCCAGCGATATCTGTTTCCTGTTTATTTGTGTTTAAGAATTTACGCGTTATTAACCGAAATTATCAGGCGTAATATACAAAAGTTTTCGTTAAGTTTGATTTTCATATTCTTTTTATAATCTCCTTAATTTGTTCATCTTTCAGGCATTACTATCTCTACTGTTTTGCTTAAGGATGAACCGAATGAAAATAATTGGATTGGATGAGTATCGCAGTTTACGTGGGAACGGCGCGCTTAAATATTTCGAACTGGAAGGTGTACCGAGTGACGAATGGGCGCGTATATTTCAAAGCCACTTTGTAAGTCAGGATATAAAAGTCTGGATTGAGGGATATTGCATTGTCCTGCAGTGTCAGACTGAAGACATCCCGAAATACAGAGTGCTTTTACAAACAAAGTGCGATGAAATCACAGCACAATTAATGCCTTAGGGACTTATCGTCCGTTAAACAGACGATAAGTATCAGACCATAACGACACTGCATCTGAAAAGTGGGGTATCCACTGTGTAAGATGCTTTTTTTTATGCCAAAACGGTTAACTCTCGCCAAAACATTCGCTCAGCGGCATGGTCAGCATGCATTCATTATTGATGGTCAGTGCACGCCAGCCCGTACCCGTTTCACCTTCCCGAATAACAGGCATTCCCTGTTGTATCAGGTGCGTAAGCAGTGCTGAAAACTCCGTCTTGTTCACCGGGCGTGGCTGCCAGAAGGTCTTTTTATTGTCAGTAAATATCGGCAGCAACTGAATGTGCGGCTGCGTGCCTCCGACGAACAGACGGACGATAAAACCGTAAGCCGGCATACCGCGTTCCTGATATTCGCCGTTGCTGTTAAATACCCCATTTCCGATGCTGTAAATCACCAGACTTTGATCCACCTGCGCGGCTTCGCCTGCCATATGGGGGCCGGAGCCAATAATCAGATCGGCACCGGCATCACTCAGTTGCTTAGCCAGTATGCGTTGTCCGGCAGTGGTCCAGCGATAATCCAGACCCCAGTGGGCAAGAACAATGAGCGTGGCGGGGTTAGCGCTCGCTTTCTCCTGACGCAGTTGTTCCATCAGGCCGCCACTGATACAGGCGACGCCCGCGCGACGAGGGCGGGCATAGAAGGCGCACTCTTCTTCCATATAGCGTCGATACCAGTAGGCGCTGAAAATTTTATACGTTCGTTTGCCCACCGTGACGACCAGCGGCGCTTGCGCCTGCCTCGCGTTTATTCCAGCGCCCACACAGGCGATACCGGCCTCGCGAAAAGCCTTGAGCGTACTGTGCAAGCCGGGCAATCCGGCATCCATCGCGTGATTGTTGCCCAGCGCCACCGCGTCGATACCCTGTTTGCGCAGGGCGGCGACAGAAGCAGCCGGATCGCCTGTCAGGCAGAACGGTTTGCGCCCAGCAAGACTGGCACTAAGATCGGTAGTCAGCGCCGCTTCAACGTTGGCGAGCGTGACGTCGCTATTGCGAAGAAGGGGGGCGAAAGCCGCAAAACTATAGTCATAGCCGTGGCGCTGGAGCGCGTCATCAATGCCGCGGGCCTTACGCCGCTCGGTGTACCACTCGCCGAAATAAGTATCCCCCAGAAACGTCAGCGTCGCGGTGGGTGAGTCAATCTGCCGAACGGCGGGAGCACTGAGGCCTGGCCGGTATGCTGTGTCTGCCTGCGCCAGCAGTTCATCCAGCAGATAATCAAGATGGAAGGCATCGCGTGCCCCCGCCGCGCAAGCCAGCCAGAGATCGCCTGCGAACCATTGCAGCGCGAACCCCCAGTTTCCGGCACTGAATTGCCCCCATGCGCTACCGTCACCGTGCAGATTGCCGGTTTTGCGATAGATGCGCTCACCGATGACGGCTTCATGCTCGCAAAACCAGGGCAACAAGTGCGGATAACGCACGTAGAAGTGGCGCATAAGTCTGGCGATATCCGATAGTGCGCTGTGCTGACCTGGGCGTGCGCGACCGGAGACAGTATTGATATGTGTGTGAGGCATGCCGATAACGGCGCTCAGTTCCCGCAACAGGCCCAGCGCCTTCGCACTGCTGCCTGCCAGATGTTCTGCCAGGTTAATCGCCGCATCGCAGGCGTTATGCAGCAACATTCCCTGCAGCAGTGACTTCACGGTCAGTTTGTCCCCCCGTTTTAGCGCCAGCGCCGGGTTACCTTTCAGGATCTCTGACGCTATCTCCCGCACGTTGATGGCAGTCTGCAGCGTGGTTTTTTTATTTACCAGGCGATCGGCGATATAACAGGCCAGCAGTAACTGGCTGAGATAGTGCGACGTGAAGGGGCTATCGGCCCGTTCAGTGACGCGCTGCTCACCGGTGGAGAGATTGATAAGCAGACGTGCGATGTGCCCTTTATGCAGCGCGGGTGGGGCGGCAAGCCGGGTTTTCAGTAGGCTGACAACCTGCCTGAAATCAGAATTTCGCACGCTGCCTTTTACCAGCACAATATCGCCGGAGCGCAGCAGGGGAACGGCGGCGTCAACCAGCGCCTGTGCGGTGAGAAAATGACCTCCCCGCGTCGCTTCCGGCAGCACCTCATGTAAGGCCGCCATCTCTTCGCCGTGCAGAAAAGCGTGCTGACAGCCAGCTTCCAGCAAAGGTTTCGCCAGAGAACGATGAATGGCCTGGCTCTGATCGCCGAGGTTCACAATGCGTCCCAGCAGGGCGATGATGCGTCCGCCGTGAGTACGGGCTCGTTGCGCCGCCACCGCAAAGGCATTGAGCATCGAAAGATATTCGGCGTTATAACTGTCATCAATCAGCGTGGCTGTACCGCCGCCGGGCAGCGCCAGCGGGGTGACAGACAGATGCTGGCCATCGCCGCGATACTCCTCAAGGCCTGCGACAATCTGCGACAGGCTAACGCCCAGCAGATCGGCGGCAATCAGCGAAGCTACTGAATTGAGCGCGCCGCCGTTACCGGGCACGGACAGTCGGTAGCTGACGATTTGCTGATGAAAAGCGATCGTGACCCGACTGCCGTTATCCTCTGGTGTTATCGCGGTGATACGCACATCCGCGTCCGGGTTGAACCCGTAACTGATAATCCGCGCGCCGTCGCGCTCAACGCGTGCTGCCACCGTCGCATACTCGGCCATATCGCGGTGCAAAATGGCATAACCGCCGGGGATGAGACCATGGCTGATGCGCGCCTTATAACGTGCCACGTCATTGAGGGTGGTCACGTTCTTGCCCACCTGCGTCATGCCGATTTCGGTAATGATAACGATGTGCGGCTTAATGCGATGCCCGATGCCTCCGTTACGCATCCAGAGCGCGGAGATAGCCACTTCCATTACCACGGCCTGTGGATTCGATGCCGCGCGTGCCAGGGTGACGGATGCGCCGGTACGGGTATTGTGGTTGCCGCGACTGGTGATCACTGACAGGTTGCCGGTCAGGATCGTCTCCAGCATCTCTTTGGTCGACGTTTTGCCGACTGTCCCCGTGATCGCCACCAGTTTACCGTTAAATCGCCGCCGTGATTCTTCGGCCAGTAAGTGAAGCGCCTGATAACTGTCCTCCACCACCAGTTGCGGAAAGTCAGGCGGTAAGCCTGGCAGTTTGCGCTGGACTATCGCCCCGCAGTAACGGGAAGCCTGCTCTGGCAGCAGGGTGTGGGTATCCTTCCAGCCCGCGTAAATGCCGGTATTACCTGAACCTCGCAGCCAGGTCTCGGTGTCGATAGCAACAAACAGACAAGGGCGCGCATACTGTGTGTTGTCATGCAAAATGGCGATGTCACCCGCACACCAACGGGCATCCGGGCGGTTGTGCCAGAGGCTGCCGGGCAACAATTGCGTAAGGTCAGCGGCGGTCCAGCCCGGCATATTGCTGTCTGTATTGCGTGAGCGAGGTGGTTTCTGGCGCATGGCTGTGTCCTTACTCATTCAGGGCCGGGCCCGTGGTGCGGGCAAAGGGCAATCGCGTTAACCTCCGGATTGCCCTGTAAATCATGGTACTCCGGCGCAACGGCGGGGCGCTCAAGCTGTTTCACCCGATGACCCAATTCACGTAAAGCTTGCGCGAACCGGGTTTGTAGATCGAACGGCGTGTTGCGATCCTGCCGGTTGCCGATCACCAGGATTAACCGTGTGGGATCGTTTGCTATCTCTGCTATGTGGTCGAGCGGGTCCCAGGGGTTAGCGAGCCCGGTACCGTCCAGTTCCGGCGCCGATGGCTCGCCACGTTCTTTGCGCATACGCTCGGCCCGTTCCAGCAGCCCCCATGCGCCCGAGGTCAGTACGGCACAGTCAATATCTCTGCGCCCAAATGTGAGCAGCGCCGATGCGGCGGTTGCGCCACCGCTGTGTCCGCTAAGGATAAAACGCTGAATAGCGTATCGTGCTTTGATGGCATCAACGGCGGCATTCAGCGCGCGAAATTCTTCTACCTGGCGGCGGCGATAATGGTTGCCGCTGGAACCATAGGTTCCCGGACGGGCAATAATCAATGTGGGTAGCCCGGTGCGACGAAAAATGGCCTGCGCCTGACGGCGTTGCGCGTCGGCTGTATTGGCGGGTATCTCTTGTGGCGGGCGCTTAATCAGCGATACCCGATCGCCTTTAAATATCACCAGCGCCAGGGGCGCATTGCGCAGGGTACCGGCGCTAAAGTAGCGAATACAGGCTGCGCCACCCGCGTATTGCACCCATACGGCGTCATCGCCAACCGGACATGTTTGCGGGTTAGCGGGCTGGTTCCACAGTAGCGGCGTGTCGGCATGCGCGACCACACTGACAAGCAGCAACAAAAAAAGGGCGTAAAAGGGCCTCACAGCACCGCCTCAACGGCAAAGATATAGATGTACAGAATACACAACCAAGCATTCATAATGTTATTATGATACAAGGATTTTCAGGACTGGGGATGCCCGGGAGCAATTAAGGAGTCAAATGTCGCTCAGCCACTTACTTGCGCAAACCCGCCCGGTGATGGAGACGCTGGATGTTGCGGCGAAACCGTCTCTGTGCCCGTCCTGGATCATTTTCTTTAGCGTATCCGACAGTCAAAGCCGTGCTCATGTTGTACGCGGCTGCGGTGAGACGTTCGACAAGGCCTGGCAGCAGGGAACACAGGCGCTGCAACAGTGGCGTAAAAAGAGCGGTCTTAAGGCCTGCTGGCTGCGGGTTGACATGGTCGACAACGTCGATGCGCTACGTTGGGATACGCTGCAGGCTCGTCTGGCTAAGACCAAACGTAACTATTTTCGCTTTGGATTGAGCCTGGATCCGGCATTTTGTTATGCCATGCTGGAGCAAGAAATCGCCGCCAATGCGCTGCTCTATAACGGCGAGCATGGGGTCGCCACCCCTAACGCCAGTAACCTTGCCCATTATTCCCGTCGTCGTTTTGGCGCGGTGTTGAACTGGCCTGAACAGCCTGACCAGATGCTGTGGCGTTTCACTACCCGCGCGTTGTTTTGCGATGGCGAGCAGCTATTTCCCATTGAATCTGACGGACGTAACAGCGGTTATCGCCAGTTGCCCGAATGGCAGAAGACCGCGCTGGAGCCGATGATTAACTCGGCGACAGATTATCTGGCACGCCAGGTAACGTCTTCCGGACGTTACCACTACGGCTGGTTTCCCTGCTTTGATCGCGCTATTCCAACCTACAACGCCTTGCGTCATGCCAGCTCGACCTACGCGTTGCTTGAAGGGTGGGAAGTGACGCAACAGCCAGCGCATTTTGCGGCCATTGAGCGGGCGCTGGATTCTCTGTGTACCACGTTTATTCGTACCTGTGCCTTGCCCGATGGTAGCGAAGCCGACTTCCTGGTGGATACAGGCGATGAGATCAAACTGGGTGGCAATGCGGTTTGTATCCTGGCGATGGCGAAATATACCGAACTGACCCATGATGAGCGCTATCTGGATGCGATGGCGAGGCTGGCGGCGGGTATTGGTTTTATGCAGAATGCGCACAACGGTGGCTTCGTACACGTGCTCAACGCCGGAGATTTATCGCTTAAGGCGGAGCACCGCATTATCTATTACGACGGTGAAGCCGCTTTTGCCCTGATGCGACTCTATGGTTTGACAAAGACACCGCGTTGGCTGGAGATGGTCGAGCGGGCAATGGATTATTTTATCGAGCAGAAGCACTGGCAGGCTCATGACCACTGGCTCAGTTACTGTGTTAATGAGCTGACGCTGTACCGGCCCCAGGAACGCTATTACCGGTTCGGCCTGGATAACGTGCGCGGCCATCTCGATTTTGTGCAGGAACGTATTACTACTTACCCTACGCTGTTGGAGTTGATGATGGCCGCCTCGCGGATGATAGAACGGCTTGCCGTTTCGCCGTATCAACACCTGTTAGCAGACTTCGATATGACCGTGTTCAACCAGGCGCTGGAAACCCGGGCCCGTTACCTGGCGAATGGCTTTTTCTGGCCGGAACTGGCCATGTTTTTTAAAAAACCGCCGCGCATCGTCGGCAGCTTTTTTATTCGTCACCATAGCTACCGGGTGCGAATCGATGATGTTGAGCATTACCTTTCCGGCTATGTTGCGTACCGTAAACGCTGGCATACGCTGTCTGACGAGGAAGTGAGCGCGCCATGCAACTGACTATGCTCGTTAGCAATATTACCCGGACAGGCTGACGTATGCGGCGCCCCAACGGCCCTTTGTTGCGTACAACGCTGCGACGCGGGTTATCCTTCGCGCTGTCGGTGTTGCTTATTTTCTCTCCTGGACTGGGTGCGGGCTGGGACTTTAGCGCCATCTCAACGCAAACTGAACGGTTATACGGACCGGCGACGCCAGCCGCCAGGCAGCGGATTGATGAGTGGGCCGCCTTGCTTAAAAATCCACCGCAGGGCACCATTCAGGATAAATTAAATCAGGTAAACCGGTTTTTTAACGCCCGAATGGCTTTCAAAGATGACATCGTTGTCTGGAAGCAGCAGGATTATTGGGCAACGCCGATTGAATTTTTACGTAAAGGGGCAGGGGATTGCGAAGATTTTGCGCTGGCGAAATATTTTACGCTGCGTGAAATGGGGGTTCCCGCCAACCAGTTGCGTATTACTTACGTTAAAGCACTTCAGCTGAACCAGGCGCATATGGTGGTGACGTGGTATTCCACTCCTGATGCGATCCCGTTAGTACTGGATAACCTGAAAACCGCCATCTTGCCTGCCACACAGCGTACGGATCTGCTTCCGGTTTATGCTTTTAATGGGGAAGGGCTGTGGCTGCCGCAATCCGGTGGCACTAAACGCGTGGGGGACAGTAAACGACTCTCCCGCTGGCAGGATCTTCTCACCAGAATGCGTGCAGAAGGATTTGAAATTAATGAATAGGATGTGGCCATGTCCCTTTATAAGCAGCTACTGATCGGCATCTGTTTATTTACGCTCGTCATTTTCTGCGGCAACTTTTTTGTTTCTCTGGAGGGTTCCCGAGAGCAATACCGGAATCAGCTCAGTGCCCACGCACAGGATGCGGCAACGGCGCTGGGTCTGTCGTTGACGACCCATATTGATGATCCGGCAATGACGGAGCTGATGGTCAACTCCATCTTTGACAGCGGTTATTTTTACCGTATTCGGGTGGTGGATATTAAAACCAATAAACCCATCATTGAACGCACCGATAACCCACAAAGCGCCAGCGTACCGAACTGGTTCGTGCGCATGGTAAATCTGAGCCCTGGGGAAGGTGACGCCATTGTCACAGATGGCTGGACGCAGGTTGCCAGGGTTGAGGTGGTCAGCCATCCGATGTTCGCCCTGGCGCGTCTTTGGGACAATATGGTCGCCAGCTTCTTGTGGCTTATCGGCTGCAGTCTGTTATGTATTCTCGGCGTGACGCTGCTGTTGCGCCGTCTTTTGCGACCGCTTAATTATATTGTCGAGCAGGCGATGGCTATCTGTCGCCGCGAATTTTTGAATGTTCCCGCGTTGCCGAAAACGCCGGAGCTGCGTCGGGTCGTTGAAGCAACCAACCTGATGGTGACGCAACTTGAGGTGTTGTTTGGCGAGCAGGCGCAGCGCACCGAATCCTTGCGCCGGGAGGCGTACCACGACAGCCTGACAGGCCTGAATAATCGTCGTGCTTTTGATATGCAATTGCAGTCGCGTCTGAGCGATGAAGAGAATGACTCGGGGCACCTGATCCTCTTGCGGGTTCAGGATCTTATCGGTCTTAACCAGCGTCTTGGTGGTGCGAAAACTGATAAGTTGCTGATAGCCGTGGCGGATATTCTGAACGGTCTGCAAAAACATTATTTCCGCAATGAAGGTTTTCTGGCTCGTGTTCGGGGCGGGGAGTTTGCGATTCTTGCCCCACAGTTCCTGCATAATGAACTCGATAATCTGACTAGCGCCCTCAGTACCCAGCTTAAGGCGCTGTCTGAAACGGGAATGAGCGACGTGACACCGGTAGCCCATTTCGCTCTGGTCCCTTTCCAGGTTGGCGATAAGCCACAGACGATACTGATGCAGGCGGATCAGGCGCTGGCGATGGCGGAAACCGAAATGCGCTTTTTTGCCAACATGGAAACGGCAACAGGTGATAGCGAAGAGGATCATCACAGCTGGTACACCCGCCTGGATGCGGTATTGACAGACGGTGCGTTCGAGCTTTTCTCACAGCCTGTTTATGAGTGCAATAATGCACACGTCGTATTGCATCATAAAGTGCTTGCCCGTATCAGAACGCCGGAAGGCGAGCTGATCCCGGCAGGACGTTTTATGCCGTGGATCCACCGTCTCGATCTCAGTCGCCGCATGGATATCGTGATGTTGCAACAGACCCTGCGTGAGATGGAAAAATCAAACCGCCCATTTGCACTGAGTATTAGCGGTGCCAGCGTTGCTGATGACAGAAGCCTCCATGCGCTGCTGCAACCCTTGATGAACGCGCCGCAGTTAGCATCCCGCCTGACGCTGGAACTGGATGAAAACGAGCTGCCCGATGCTGAGCGGGTCAATATTCTGGTCAAACGGCTTAAGGCGCTGGGCTGCCGTTTAGGGATCCAACATTTCGGCGGCCGGTTCCACCTCATCGGAAATTTACCGCAATGGGGGCTCGCCTGGCTCAAAGTGGACGGTAGCTACATTCGCAATATTGATAGCGAAGAAGATAAAAAATTGTTTATCGAGGCCATTTATTGGGCAACCCGACAAATTAATTTGCCACTGATTGCTGAGCGTGTGGAAACGGCGGGCGAACTGGCGGTTCTCGAAAATATCGGTCTGTATGGCGCAATGGGACGCTATTTTGCTGATGCCAGCACATTGGGTGCAAATTAACCAGTCAGGTTCAAAAGAGGCTGAAAATGTACTACATAGAACGTGATGAACAGGGACGTATTATTCAGGTTGAACGTGTCCCTTTTCATGCCATGACAGAACAAAGTGAAGTTAGCACTGCAGAAATAGACGAATGGATGCGGCTAAGAGAAATTCGTGAGGCATCGTTACTGCAATTGCGCCAGAGCGATCTTGAGATGGTTCGCGTGCTGGAAGATCTGATTGAAGTCCTGATGAGTAAAGGCGTAATCAGCATTACCGATCTGCCGCCGATCGCCCAGACAAAACTGACCAACCGCGCACAGGCGCGTCGTTCGTTAAGTGGTCTGGAAGGATTAATTTCCGATGATGACGATGAGGGATTGATATAATTCGTCATGTTTATTTACGCAATATATATCATGTACGACACAGGGACTATTGACAAAGTCCCTTTTTTTTACCCTAAATTCCTGCCCGGACTACTATTCATTCACGTCATCTATTAATATAAGGTCTTTAAGCGAAACGGCATCAATAAATTCCCTGCCGGAACGTGCTTTCATTACCTTTGTTACATGTTGCATTACAAATACTAATTAAATTCTCTTTTAGCATTCTACGCCTGGTCAGTGGATGAATTGGGCGAGAACAGGATTGAGGGAACTACACATGAGCGGCGTCTCTGGGATCGTCAAAGCGGTAATAGGACAAGTGTTTGCAATAGCACCTGATGGCAGCCAGCGTTTATTGGTTGAAGGTGACAGGATCCTCGAAGGAGAACAGGTCGAGACCGGGGCTTCTGGCGCAATCACATTGTCTTTGGCGGATGGCAAGCAGCTGGACCTTGGCCGTGACAGTCACTGGGACAGTACGGGAAGCGTGACCACTGAGCCTACAGCTACCCAGCAACAGGATGTGGCCGCCATACAACAGGCGATTGCAGACGGGCAGGATCCGACGCAAACCCTTGAAGCGCCGGCAGCGGGTCCTCAGGCGGGGGGCACTGGAGGCGGTGACGCTGGCGGTAGCGGCGGCGGATCGCACACGCATGTGGTCCTTGATTTAACCGGTCAGGTTGTTGACCCTTCGGCTGGATACCCGACGATTGGCCTTGATTTTCCTGATGCCGAACGCCCACAAGAATTAACGCAGCTTGAACCTGGCGTTGCCACTGCGACAACGCCTGCCGATCCCAATACGAACCCGCCAGACGATTCTGATGCGGATGCCGACGCCGATGCCGATGCGGATGCGGATTCTGACGCGGATGCAGATGCGGACGCTGATGCCGATGCCGATGCCGATGCAGACTCTGACGCCGATGCCGATGCCGATGCCGATGCCGACTCTGATGCTGATGCTGATGCCGATGCGGATTCTGACTCTGACTCTGACGCGGATGCTGATTCCGATGCCGATGCCGATGCAGATGCCGACGCGGATGCGGATTCTGACTCTGACTCTGACGCCGATGCGGATGCCGACGCTGATGCTGATGCTGATGCTGATGCTGATGCCGATTCTGACTCTGACGCCGATGCAGATGCGGACTCGGATGCAGATGCAGATTCTGATGCGGACGCCGATGCCGACGCTGATGCGGATGCCGATTCTGACGCCGATGCGGATTCTGACGCCGATGCCGATGCGGACGCGGATTCTGACGCGGATGCGGACGCTGATGCCGATGCGGACGCAGACGCCGACGCCGACGCAGATGCGGATGCCGACTCTGACGCGGATGCGGACGCAGATGCCGATGCGGACGCCGATGCGGACGCTGATGCAGATGCAGATTCTGATGCAGATGCAGATGCCGATGCAGATGCCGATGCGGACGCAGATGCCGATGCCGACGCCGATGCTGATTCCGACGCTGACGCGGATGCAGATGCAGACGCGGATGCCGACGCCGATGCGGATGCCGATTCTGACGCCGATGCGGATGCAGACTCTGATGCGGATGCAGATGCGGACGCCGATGCTGATTCCGACGCCGATGCGGACGCAGACGCAGACGCAGATGCAGATGCGGACGCCGATTCCGATGCTGATGCTGATGCTGATGCTGATGCCGATGCGGACGCCGATGCCGATGCCGATGCGGACGCCGATGCCGATGCCGATGCCGATGCGGACGCCGATGCCGATGCCGATGCGGACGCCGATGCCGATGCGGACGCCGATGCCGATGCCGATGCCGATGCCGATGCCGATGCGGATGCGGATGCCGACTCTGATGCCGATGCGGACGCTGACGCCGATGCGGACTCGGATGCCGACGCCGACGCAGATGCGGACGCTGATGCCGATGCGGACTCGGATGCAGACGCCGATGCCGATGCAGACGCTGATGCTGATGCCGATGCGGACGCCGATGCCGATGCGGACTCGGATGCAGACGCCGATGCAGATGCAGATTCTGATGCGGATGCAGATGCCGACGCCGATGCCGATGCGGACGCTGATGCCGATGCGGACTCGGATGCAGACGCCGATGCCGATGCCGATGCAGACGCTGATGCCGATGCCGATGCGGATTCTGACTCTGATGCCGATGCGGACGCCGATGCAGATTCTGATGCCGATGCTGATTCCGACGCCGATGCAGATGCAGATGCCGATTCTGATGCAGACGCTGATGCCGATGCAGACTCTGATGCCGATGCCGACGCCGACGCAGATGCGGATGCCGACTCTGATGCCGATGCGGACGCTGATGCCGATGCGGACTCGGATGCCGACGCCGATGCAGACGCTGATGCGGATGCCGATGCTGATTCTGACGCGGACGCCGATGCAGATGCGGACTCGGATGCCGACGCCGATGCCGATGCCGATGCTGATTCCGATTCCGACGCCGATTCCGACGCCGATTCCGACGCCGATTCCGACGCCGATGCCGATGCCGATGCCGATGCCGATGCAGATTCTGATACCGATGTGACGCTGACCGTGACGATCACGCCGGGCGGCAAAACAACCGATACGTCCGATAATACGATCACCCATATCAATGGCGGCAGCGGGAACCCGAACGGGTATGATGTGCAGAACGGCGTAATCGTGGCGATCGGCAGTAACGTGCATGTCTGGCTGACGCCGGATAGCCCGGATGGCGCCATCAAGGGCGACGTCGTGCCGAAATCCGCCAGCGCGTCGCAGATTCACTATTACACCAGCAGCGGTAATGCCAATACTGACGACAGCGCAAAAGGTCACACCGATATCTTCGTTGTCGGTGACCATACGGGCGGTTATTACCAACAGAGCGACTGGCCGAACAGCAAATATAACTTCGTCTCCCTCAAAGGGATCACGGGCAACGGCAACGTAACGGAAGGCGATGTCGGCAAAGACTATATTTTTGTTCAGGGGAACAGCGAGGACTACAAGGTAACGGGCGTCGCTCATCCACTGAACCATCAGAACAACGATATTGATAATCTTCAGATTACCGATGAGAACGGTAAGCATCCTTTTGAAAATGCTAACCATATTGAAGGCGTGGTCTTTGGTGACGGGCCATCTTCATCCCACGGCGGCAGCACCACCACAAGCTACTCAGTAACGTTGAATCTTGACGTTAACCTCGAAAGTTCTGATAGCAGCGACCATCTCAATTCGATCACGGTTGGCGGGATTCCGGAACACGCGACCTTTAGCGGCAATTACACGGATGTCGCTTATGATGCGATCAACAAAGTCTATGTTCTGACCTTTGCAAGCGACACGACACACTATTCCGGGCAGGTCAGCGTTGAATTACCGGATGGTAAGAGCACTCTGGGCGATATAACCCTGGATGTCGACTCGACCGCGTCCGATCAACTCGAACACCATTTCACCTTTGATGGTGAAGAGGGTGGGCAGCACGTCAGCGACAGCCACAGTGATAGCGCGGATGTAAGCCATCTCGCGGAAGCTTCTGATGAGACGCATATGTCGCTGACTCATATCGCCGATGAGAACCATTCAGACAATGGCTCGCTGTCGGATACCGACAGCCAGGCGCGGATGAGCAGTAGCGCCGCGGGGGATACGCAAACGACGGAAGTGGACCATAGCGTACTCACTGACAGTAGCCACAGCGCATCGTTAATTGATGACACAAGCTTAATGTTCAGTCCGCTGGCTGCCGATAACACATCCGGTCACGAAGAGACACCGACGGCATCAGCGGATAACGCGCCGACGCCTCTTTCTGTCGATGAGCAGGCTGAGACGGCATCCCCTCCGACTGCCACTGTAGATAATGACCCACCGTTGAATTTTAGCGACATCATCCATGATGAAACGCATCACGACCTCAGCAGCCTGATTCAGGCGGGGCCGCAAAGTGAAACCGCGAATAACCCGACGGAAGCCGAGCATGTCCCGGCCGAAGGCGGCACGACAGCGAATACTGATAGTTACGACGCTGGCCACGAAGCGATGGTGGATAACCTCATCTCTAAACCGGAAGAAATAACCTGATAAGTCGCCGCTTAGCTCCGCCGGGAGGCTAAGCGGCAAATCACCACAATGTGAATTCAGGCCTGGCGAGGAATTACGAGCGATGAAAAACAGCCAGAACGTAATTTCTCCTCCGGTTCCGTGGCATTTTCTCTGGTGGGTGGTACTCACACAGAGGCATAACGAAAAGGAAGACAAGAATGAAATATGGTAGCCCGTTTTTACTGGGGGCAGCATTGACCGTGTGCGCGACACAGAGTCAGGCCACCACCCTTGAGCAGGCGGTAAAAGACAGCCTGGTATGGCACCCACAAGTTAGCGCTTCGGCAAACAGCCGATACTCTGCGGAACAGGATCTTCGTGCCGCCAAAGGCGGCTATCTGCCGTCGCTGGATCTCACCGCCGGTAGCGGCTGGGAACAAACCGACAATTCCACGACCCGTGCAGCAGGTGAGCATTTACGCAACCTGAACCGCAGCGAATCCGCTATTAACCTGACGCAAAACGTCTTCAATGGCTTTGCGACCACCAGCGAGGTCGCGCGTCAGAAAGCAACGGTAAACTCGCGCGCCTGGACCGTAATGAATACCAGTGAAAGCACCGCCCTGCAGGCAATCCAAAGCTATCTTGATGTGCTGATGCGCGAGCAGATGGTAAAACTGGCGGAAGACAACCTGCACAATCACGAGCGTGTATTTGACCAAATACGCCTGCGCACCACCCAGGGAGTAGGACGCCAGGCTGACTACGATCAGGCGGAAGCTCGCCTGGCCCAGGCGCGTAACAATCTTCTGACCGAACAAACCAACCTTGAGGACTCCAGGGCTAACTATCAAAGCGTTACCGGTAAAGATGCCGACACGCTGGTAATGCCTGGCAAGATTACCATCCCCGCCTCGCTGGAAGCCGCCCGCAAAGTGATGCTCGAAAACAACGCGCTGCTTAAGCAGGCTGATGCCGATGTGGAAGCAACCCGCCAGCAATATGACGCGCAGAAATCACGTTTTTACCCGAATGTTAACGTTGAGGTCGGTCGCACGATGGATAACAACATTGACGGTACGCGCGGGCATAACCAGGAATGGCAGGCAATGGTGCGTATGCGCTACAACCTGTACAACGGTGGCAGCGATCAGGCGACGCTCACCTCTTACGCCTACAAAATGAAAGAGGCGCAGGATGTAAAAAATAATGCCCTGCGCCAGTTAAACGAGGAATTGCGTCTTGCCTGGAATGCGAAGAACAATGCCGAACAACAGGTGCCGATCGCCAAAGAGTATGCTGAGCGTAGCGTGACAGTGCGTAGCGCCTATCAGGAACAGTTCAGCCTGGGTGATCGTACGCTGCTCGATATGCTCGACAGTGAAAATGAAGTCTTCACTGCACAGCGCCGTTACGTTGAACTGCAATTTGTCGACATGTTTACCACCTATCGCATCAGTGCCCGCACGGGAGAACTGCTTAAAAGTCTGCACATTCAGCCGCCGTCTGCCTCAGAGCCGCTTGATCAGGCTCAGCGTACGCAGGCGGAACTGCCGGAACTGCACTGATACGGCTCTGATGAGTTGTGGGGTGACTGACGGCATAAAACCGGCAATCATCCCGCTGTTTTTGACCTGCGGCCTGAGTCTGCAGAATACTGAGACAAAGAATGACGCCTGATACTGACACGCCTGAGAACGTCGATATTTCCCCGGAAGCCCCGGTCAGGCACGATCCCCGGCAAGCCCATGATGATCCATTGCTGGACGCGCTGATGATCATCTGCAAAATGCATAATATCGCGACCAGCCGCACCGTCCTGACGACCGGGCTGCCGCTGGAATCTCATTCGCTGACACTGGAGGCGTTTCCACGTGCCGCGGGGCGTGCGGGGCTGAAAGCGCGGGTGATACAACGCCCGCTTGATAACATTACCGCGCTGTCGCTGCCTGCCATTCTGTTACTGAAAAACGATCAGGCGGCCGTATTAATTGGCTGGGATGACAACCAGCAGGCCCGTCTGCTGCCCAGCGAAACCGAAGGCGGTGAAATTACGCTATCACGGGAAACGTTGGCGGAAAATTACAGCGGCAGGGCGATTTTCCTCTCCCCGGAACATGAGTTCGATGCCCAGCCAACGGCCGCGCTGCCGCGGACAACCGCCTGGTTTCAGGACACCCTTAAGCTCTCAAAATTCCTCTACTTCGATGCGGTGATCGCCAGCTTTCTGGTCAATCTTGTGGCGCTGTGCGCCCCGCTGTTTGTGATGAACGTTTATGACCGGGTTGTGCCTAATCAGGCAACCGCGACACTGTGGGTACTGGCTATTGGTATCAGTATCGCGTTTGTTTTCGACTTTGTACTGAAAATCCTGCGGGGGATTTGCCTCGATCTGGCGGGTAAAAAGACCGATCTGGTGGTCTCTTCTGCGCTGTTTGAGCGACTGCTGGGGATGAAGATGAAGCTGCGTCCTAAGCGGGTGGGCAGTTTCGCGCAGAATTTCCAGGAGTTCCAGTCGATTCGTGATTTTCTCTCGTCACTCACCCTGACGGCTTTTATCGATTTCCCCTTTACCTTACTGATCTTACTGGTGACTGGAATTATTGGCGGGCCACTGGTACTGATCCCGCTGCTTACCTATCCGCTGGCGTTACTGGTGAGCTGGCTTATCCAGCGTCCGCTCATGTCGCGGGTACAGAAAACCTATCAATTGGCCAACGAACGTCAGGCGATGCTGGTTGAGACATTGACCGGCCTTGACGCTATCAAAATCAATAATGCGCAGAGTGAGTGCCAGTACCAGTGGGAGCATCTCACCGGCCAGTTGAGCAAACTGGAGCTGCGGGTGAAATTACTCTCCTACGTGGCGGTGAATTTTACCTCCTGGCTGCAGCAGGCCAGCGGCGTGGCGATTATTGTCGCCGGGGTCTACGTCATCATCGACGGGAATCTCAGTATGGGCGGGCTGATTGCCTGCTACCTGCTGCATCGCCGTGCGATGATGCCCATCGGTCAGCTATGCAGCCTGATTACCCGTTACCAGCGCGCGCGCATGACGAAATCCACCATCGACAGAATGATGGGGCTGGAGCAGGAAGTACAGGAGGGTGAGGTACCGCTTAAGCGTGAAACCCTCTCGGGCGCGATTGAACTGCGTGATGTGACGTTTTGCTATCCCGGCAACCAGTACGCCTCACTGAGTAATGTCTCCCTGGTCATCCAGCCGGGTGAAAAGGTGGGCATTATTGGTCGCAGTGGTTCAGGAAAAAGCTCGCTGGCGAAATTACTGGTCGGTTTTTACCAGCCGGACAGTGGCAGCGTGCTGATCGATGGTATCGATCTCCGTCAGATAGATGTGCACGATCTGCGGCATAACATTGGCTACGCGCCGCAGGATATCCACTTATTTAACGGCACGCTGCGGGAAAATCTGCTCTATGGCGCAAGCTATGTTGATGATGAAACCATGCTGCGGGTCGCGAACCTGACCGGGGTTCATGAATTTGCCCGCCGTCATCCTTCTGGTTACAACATGCAGGTTGGCGAGCGTGGAATGAGCCTTTCCGGCGGGCAGCGTCAGGCGGTTACGCTGGCGCGGGCGTTGTTGCTCGACCCGCCGGTATTGCTGATGGACGAACCCACCAGTTCAATGGACAACACCAGTGAAGATCTGATCAAAAAAGCGCTGGCGCCGGTTATCAGTAACAAGACGCTGCTGCTGGTGACGCACCGTGCGTCGCTGCTGTCGCTGGTTGATCGTCTGATTATTGTCGATAACGGTAAGATCATTGCTGACGGTCCGAAAGAGAGCGTCATGAGCGCACTGAAAAAGGGACAAATTCATGCGAATCGTTGATGCGCTTAGCCGCCTGATGAACTGGCTCTCCGGAGAGAAACCGTCGGCGACGTTTACCACCAATGAGGTCAATAAAGCACTGCTTGATGATGCGCCACGCGTGGTGCGCGTGACCTTGTGGGCCATTTTCGCCTTCTTTATTGCCATGATCGTCTGGGCCTCGCTGGCTGAGATTGATGAAGTGACTCGCGGGGAAGGGCGGGCCATTCCTTCATCCCGTCTGCAGAAAGTCCAGAACCTTGAAGGTGGGATTGTTGCCGAAGTTTTTGCTCATGAAGGTGAGGTGGTACAAGCCGGCGCGCCGCTGTTGCGTCTGGACGATACCCGGTTTCGCTCTAATGCCGGAGAAAGCGAGGCCGATAAACTGGCGCTCGAAGCACGGATCCAGCGCCTGACCGCTCAGCTTGATGATGCCAGCGAACTGACGCTGTCGCCGGAAATTAGCAGCCAGGCGCCGGAAATCGCCAGCGGGGAAATGGCGCTGTTCACCAGCGTCAATAAACGTATTCAGAGTGAACTTGCCGGGCTGAATGAACAGTTGGTTCAGAAGAAACAGGAACTGCTCGATTTCCAGGGCAAGCTGACGCAGTACCGCCGTAGTCTTGAGTTACAGCAGCAAGAGATCACCATGTCTGAACCGCTGGTGGCAAAAGGCGCTATCTCAAAAGTGGAAATGCTGCGTCTGCGTCGCGCCGGGGTTGAGACGCAGGGGCAACTGGACTCCGTCATCCTTGCTATTCCGCGCGCGCAGGCGGCAATCAAAGAGATTGAAAATAAGGTCAGTGAAACGCGAGGGCGCTATCGCAGCGAAGCGCTGGAACAACTGAACCAGGCCCGTACCGATCTGAGTAAAATTGAAGCATCAGGTAAAGCCATCACTGACCGGGTAAACCGCACGCTGGTGACTTCGCCGGTTCGCGGCATCGTCCAGCAACTGCTGGTAAACACCATTGGTGGGGTGATCCAGCCGGGCAATGACATTGTGGAAATTGTTCCGCTTGATGACACGCTGCTGGTTGAGGCCAAAATTCGCCCGCAGGACATCGCCTTTTTGCGACCGGGGCAGGAGGCGACGGTGAAATTCACCGCCTATGACTACACCATTTATGGTGGGCTTAAGGGCAAACTTGAACAGATAAGCCCTGATACGGTGACCGACAAAGACGGTAAGAGTTTTTATATTATTCGCCTGCGTACTGATAAAAATCACCTCGGCACGGATGAAAAACCGCTGTTAATTATTCCGGGAATGGTTGCTTCGGTGGATATCATTACTGGCAAGAAAACCATACTGGCCTACTTGCTCAAGCCTATTCTTCGCGCCAAAGCAGAAGCGTTCCGTGAGCGCTAAAGGGTAAGAATACAAAGCCTGCGATATGCAGGCTTTTTTGGATAGAGCGCGCGGCTCTGTTCTTGTCAGACATTAATGAAATGCAGATTAATAACCTTCTGTTTTTTATGGTCTTAATCCCCCCATCCCACTGACTTTAATGCCACCTCTTTGCCTGCTGTTTATACGCTTATGCATGCGCTTCTATTTTGAGTTTAACTCACATTAAGTTGTAGTTTTTATCGTTTTGCAAACGAGAATCTTTCAACAATACTGAGACAATAAATCAGACAGGGCGGTTTTTAATTGACGAATGCACGATGAACCTGGTGGAGAGTTGTTGGCATTTATCGGTAGTAAAATAAAAAGGTTCTCCTGTTGCGATATATTATTTCAGTATCTTTGGGATGCGGGTATTTGTTTTTCTGAGTAAAGAAATTGAAATCAGTCTATAAAAATACCCTCGCTGAATATCGAATAAAGGCTGTCAGTTTTATAAGGTACATAAGATGACATTAGAGATGTTGAATTATTTAATTGAATTGGCATTAAACAATACCTCGAACTCACCTGATATTAAAAGAAGCACTGATGACCATCAACAGTCATCAGGTGATGATTTATCGGCTTTTATTACATCGCTTTCGCAACAACAAGAGAGCGGTGATACGCTGTCAAAAATGAAATATCGCTTAGCACTGCTTTCTGCCGCACAACAAGACGTGAAAAAAGCAGAACAATTATTATCTGCCAATACCCCGGCGGAAGAAGAAGCCTGGCCGGTCATGGATTTCACACACTGGCCTGCGGTGCGTTATGCCGTCTCAGGTGAGGTGCAGACGCCTGAATCCGAAGCCTATTTTCATCGCATCTCAGCTGCCGCAGCGACGATACGTTCTGCCATTACCGATGCAGAACGCGCGAAAGGGACATCTTCATTCCATATTCTCCAAAAGATTTTGGTCCTCAACAGCGCGTTGCCTGAACGGTATAAAGCGATGGCAAATATTCAGTATTAGTCGCCAGTGGTATTTTCGGGGTAATGATGCGGGTAATACTTGTTTGTTCTCCATCGCAAATAGACAGCAGAGAATAAATAAGTATTACCCGCCATTTATCTTTGCTGGCACCAGTACTCCCGGCGCAGAGAAATAATCATAAAGCGTTAATCCTCTGCTAACAGAGCGAAAAGGGTAGTAAAGGTGTTGGCCACTTTTACCTCGGGTAACTTTCTTTGAATCTCATCGCCGGCGGACATGGTCTGGCCTGTAAGTCGCTCACTAAAATCGACACGGGTGCCGGGTCAGGGATGTCGTTAACAACTTCCCCGCGAGCTTGTCTGTGCTTATAGGGGGGAATGTTTTCGCAGCGAAAATATCATCCGGTCATTAATCTTCATTTTAACCGCACTAAAGTCTGTCATTGGCGCACATCCTGTATACGCTTCCGGCACGTGGGCATCCGATCCGAACTGAGCGCGCTACACTTTCCACGCTACAGTCACACGCGGGTTGTGCGCACATTCATCAAATAGCCCATCGGTGATTATTTTGCTGCTCAAGCGAATATTTGCGTTAGGTAAACTTAACTTAATAATTGACTATGTTTTACAGTTTTTATTACACGATTACATACCTTGACATACATGTTAACGATGGGTAATTATGATGTGAAGCAATAGTCTTTTTCTTATTTATGACTCGTTATTCCGGCCACGCCATTTATCCACTCACGGTGACGTCGGGATAACATGAGCAACATCAGGTTTCGACGGGTCTTTTATCTTTCTTTAATAAAGGGCTCTTCACTCAATGGGCTTTCGTTCAGGTCGTCACTGTTATTACAACCTCAGTGTAATCAGTCTCTTTTTACCCTTTATCATCTCTGTGACCCAGGTTGAGGCCGGAACACTTTCGTCCCCGGCGCACCTTTCTGAGGATACCTCGCCGGGCGGTCTGTTTGCCGCGCTGCGGAGCACTATGCTCCATCACCCCAGTCTGGCCAGTCAGCAGGCACTTGTGCGTTCTAAAGAGGCCAGCGCCGACAGCGCCCGCGCGGCACGTTTGCCCACGCTTGGCGCCAGTGCGGGGACAGGGCAAATTTCGGGTTACACTGATTCCCGTACGACCACGCTGAGTGTTTCGCAACCGTTATGGGCTTTTGGGCGTATCGACAGCGCCATTGACTACGCCGACAATGACACCGTTGCTCAGCAAGCCACGGCCTGGGCTACCCGTCGTCAATTGCTGGAAGATACCGCGGTGGCTTACGCAAATATTCAGGGTGTTCGCGAGCGGCTTACCGTTGCTGAATCAAACGTTAACAATCATCAGGCGTTGCAGGAACAGATCCAGCGCCGCGCGCAGGGAGGCCTGGCTTCTCCGGCTGATGTCAGCCTGGCGAAGGCAAGGTTGTTACAGGCACGCGCGTCGTTAGAACAAGCCAAATCGGACCTGCTTACCGCCGAATCCACGCTGTTATCCTTGACTCAGGTACCGATCGCCAGCGAACTACCCGTCCCTGGCAGCATCCTCACGTTGCCCGCCGATACGTCTATACAGGAACAAATCCTTGCCCAGAGTGCGACGGTGCGAGCACGCGAAGCGGCGGTCACGCTGGCCGAAGCTGATGTGGAACGTCAGCGTACCTCGTCGCGGCCGACCGTCTCCCTGCAAGCCGCTCGCAACGAATATTCCGGTATGCCCAACCAGAGAAATAATAATACGGTCAATGTTGTTGTGACCGGCACGATGGAGGGGCTGGGACTGGTGAACCGCGGCCTCCAGAACGCGGCGCTGGAGCGTGTGGAATCCGCACGGCAGGATTTGGCCCAACAACGCCACAGCGAAGATATTCAGACACGCCAGTTGCTTGATCAGCGTGATGCTAACCAGACGCTGATGGCCGGTTATGAGCAGTCTGTTGTCGAACTTAGCGGCACGCTGGCATCGTTTCGTCGCCAGTACGAATCGGGCTACAAGAGCTGGCTGGATGTACTGAACGCCGTTCGCGAATTAACTGAACAACAACAAGCGCTGGTATCGATACGATCGGCATGGCGGGTCGATTGCCTGCGGCTGGCCGCACGCACGGGTCGTATGGACGATACCACTGGCGCCCTGACCACGGGCACACAATTTGCTAACACGTCTGCGAGCCAACCCTGATGATACCTGTTCCTCACTCTGAATTACTGGCCTTGCTGGACAAGCTACACGCCCCGGTGAATAAAGCGGCATTAACGCAGGCGTATGCGCGCGCGCAGACCGTTCCTCCGTTGACCGATCGCCCGCAGGATTATGTGCGCGGTTTACTGTCAGACGCGGGAATGAAAGATATCCGGCTGGCGTTGTTCCCCTGGCGGCGTTTTGATCCACGTCACCTCCCGGCCCTGATGTGGCACGAACAGACATGGTGGCTGGCCGAACGACACAACGAGGAGGGGAGAGCCGATACCCTTACGCTGACCCGTGAAGGTGTCGAACCCCGAACGCTGGCGGTAGACGACATTGTGACCGGCGCGCCGGGGACGACGGCGGGTGACGAAACGGCTGTACTCTGGTTCAGCCTGGCTTCACACGTACAGTCAGAGAACCTCTCTGACAGCGAAAATCCGGCCATGCGTCTGGTCTGGCGAGAACTGCTGCGCGATCGCCGCTGGGTGTTCCGGGTGGCTGCCGCCACGCTGCTGGTGAACATTCTGGCCATTCCCACATCCCTCTTCGCCATGCAGGTCTACGATCGTGTCGTGCCCACCCTGGCCTGGGCGACACTGACTACGCTTGTGGCGGGGATGGGGCTGGTTGTGGGGCTGGACTGGCTGCTCAAAACATTGCGTGCCCACATCATGGACAGCGTTGCCAGCAGTGTGGATAAACGCCTTTCCCAGCATGTTTATGAACATCTGTTGCACCTGCAACTCGACCAGCAGCCCGGTAGCCTGGGCACGCTGGCCGCGCAGGTGGGGGCACTGGATTCGGTTCGACAAGTTTTCTCTGCCGGTCTTGTCTTTGGAATCGTGGATCTGCCGTTCGCTTTGCTGTTTATCGGGATTATTGGTCTGATCGGGGGGCCTGTCGGCTGGGTTTACCTGGGAATGCTCCCCATCGCGCTGGCGCTGGGGCTGTACACCCGTCTGCGCTTACGCCGTCTCACGCGCCAACAGATGCTGCGCAGCAATGAGCGTCTGGGCCTGTTAGTCGACAGTATTCGCGGTGCCGAAACCCTGCGCGCCAGTCATGCTGGCTGGCGTTTTGCACAAGACTGGCAGACGCTCAGCCATTCCATCGCAGGCTACAGTATTCAACAAAAATCCCTCACCCAGTTCTGTACAAACACCACCGGCAGCCTGTCGACGCTGGCCTATATCATGGGCATTGTTGTCGGGGTATGGGGCGTTGAAGCCGGATATTTGACCACCGGGGGCATGGTCGCGTGCAGTATTCTGGGGGGGCGTGTCATCGGGCCGGTGAGCCAGGGCGTTCAGTATCTGATGCAGTGGCAACAGGTGAGGGAGGCGCTGGATATGGTGAATAATCTGCTGCGTAAACCTACAGAGCGCCGCGCCGGACAGACCCTGCTGCTGCCCGATCGCCTGCCAGAACATATTAGTGTCGAAAAGCTGCGCTTTGCCTTTCCGCAGTCTCCGGTACAACAACTCAATATTCCTGCACTCCACTTTCACGCCGGTGAACGTGTTCTGCTGCTGGGCCCTGTTGGCGGTGGTAAATCAACGTTGCTCAAGATCCTGGCCGGGCTGTATCGCCCCGGTGAGGGTCGTGTCCGCCTGGGCGATGTGGATCTGTGGGAGATCGATCCCCAGGTGGTCAGCGCTCAGGTTGGCTATCTGCCACAAGCGGTGCAGCTCTTCAAAGGGACGCTGCGAAGCAATCTGATGCTCGCAGGCGCAGTCAGCGACACCACGCTGACAGACATCACCCGCGATCTGGCGCTGGATCAGGTGGCGGCCAGTAATCCGCTGGGTATGGATATGCCTATCAGTGAGGGGGGCTCAGGCCTCTCTGGCGGTCAGCGCCAGCTTGTTGGCCTGGCGCGTGTGTTGATGTCCCGTCCTCGTATCTGGCTTCTGGATGAACCGACGGCATCGCTTGATGGCGAAGCGGAGACGCGTGTCTGGAAAGCATTACAAGCCAGGTTGCAACCGGAAGATATCCTCATCGTCGCCACTCACCGTCCGATGGCGGCCGTTAATTTTGCTACCCGCGTGCTTGTCGTACAGGAAGGTACTGTCGTACGCGATGGTCCTCCCGACAAGGTGTTACCAGGACTGATGGCCCGCGCCACTGGCTTGCGTCCCGCCGCTGAGGTAACGAACGTGAAAACACACATGCCCGCAGCATCACATTCAGCAGGAGTCCTTAATGGCCGTTGAACTGTTTGACGACGAGGTCGCTGACGCCGCTCGCGTGCATCGTCTGGAAAATTACTACCGTAGCCGAGTGCCCGCCGGGCTTATCTGGAGCATGGCCGTACTGGTGCTGGGTTTTGTCATCTGGGCCATGTATTTTCGCATTGACGAAGTCGCACGGGCACACGGTGAAGTGATCGCCAGCAGTCGGGTGCAGATCATCCAGACCGTCGATGGCGGCGTACTTTCCGAGCTGCGTGTTAAAGAGGGGGATCACGTTAAGGCGGGGCAGATTCTGGCTCGTCTCGATCCAACTCGCGTGGAGGCGGCGGCGGGTGAAGTGGACGCGCGCATCGCCGGTCTCAGGGCGCGCATTGCCCGACTTCGCGCAGAATCAACGGGACAATCCGCTCCCCAGTTCCCTGCCGATCCTGGTCCGGCGTTACGCGAACAGGCCGATATTGAACGCGCACTGTTTCTGCAACGCCGTCAGAGCCTGCAGGAGGATATCACCGCGCTGCAAACCGCCGTGAATTTAGCCAACCAGAAGCTCAGCCTGGTGAACGGGCTGGAACGCTCTGGCGATGTGAGCGCCAGTGAGCGGCTTAATGCACAGCGCGAGCTTAATGAGGCTCGTGCCCGCCTGCTTGGTCGGCGCAATAAGTTTTTGGATGATGCGCGGGCCGATCTCACCAAGGCAGAAGATGATCTGGGCCAGACCTTGCAACAGATGGCCGGTCGTCGCCAGCAGGTACACGATACGGTGTTTACGGCCATGGGGCCTGGGATTGTTAAAAATGTCCGCGTCACCACGCTGGGCGGGGTATTACGTGCCGGCGATGAGATCATGCAGATCGTCCCCTCAGATGATGCCCTCATCATAGAGGCCAAAGTTCTGCCTGCTGATATTGCCCGCGTTCAGGTTGGACTGCCGGCCACTGTTCGCCTTGATCCCTTCGATTACACCATTTATGGCGCATTGCAGGGGGAGGTGATTTACGTCTCGGCCGACACCCTTAAAGAAAACACGTCACGTGGCGAGGAGATCTACTACCGCGTCCATGTTCGTTTGAAAAGCCATGCAGAAGGTCTGTCAGACCGTCAGGAAGATGGGCAGCTTGTGCGCAGTACGACGGGCCGTCAGCTTGACATCCTGCCGGGCATGACATCCCAGCTCGACATCCGTACCGGTGATCGCACGCTGATGGATTTTTTACTTAAACCTTTGCGTAAAACACTCAGTGAATCATTCCAGGAGCGATGACACCGCAGGTGGCCGTTGCAACCCGATTTTCCTGTCCGCCCCAGATGGAGATAACACATTATGAAACCCGAGACCCAGATGAAGCCACGCCAATATACGCTCAGTACCGGTAAATCCCGCATCACCCTGCAGGCCGGGCAGACCAATATTCACAAGGCTGCGCCGGGTGAATCTTACCGGGTGCTTAAACGCCAGGGTGAAAATGATCAGGAAAAACTGGCCGATGACGTCGTGGCTTCACGTCACGGGCAGGATCTGCAACTGGACTATGCCGATGGCACCACGCTGACCTTACAGGGCTGGTATAGCGAAAGCGATACCAGTGTAACCCTGCCTGCCGATGGCACCGCTACCCAGGTGATTACGCCGGGGAGCACCGAAGGGGCGGCCCTAACTGACGGCAGCCATGTTCTTTATGCACACGGTTCTCCTGACGCGCTGGCCAGCATGACCTCAGGCCACCCCGGGCTGGAAGGTATCTTAGCTGGCCTGCAGGATGGCTCGGTAGTGACCGGCCATCCGATCACCTACCTCCCGCAATCACATTCTTACGCGGGTTATATCGCCGGTGCCCTCGGACTGGGGGGCGTGATCGGGGTTGCTGCGGCAAGCGGTGGCCATGGCGGGCATGATAAGGGTGGCGATAACAGCGGGGGTGAACCCCCGGTCCAGAACGCCGTTCAGCTTAATTTTGTCGGCGGCCCGGCGCTCAGCAGTAACGATTTGAAGGTAGAGATTTATCAGGCCGATGGCAAAACGCTGATTGGCACGGGGACGTTGGGGGCCGATGGCTCGGTCACCGTGTCTGCGGGCAGTTACACCGGCGTCGTTATTGTGAAACTCATCAACAGCGGCAGTGCCGCTGACTACCTGGACGAAGCCACTGGCGCGGGTAAAGACCTCTCTGCTCAGCTTTGGAGTATGGGTGTTATCTCCGGAAACAACAGTACTCTTGTGCTCAATGTTAACGTGTTGACCACGCTCGCCTATACCAAGGCCCAGGAGGCCCTCGGTGGCACGCCTGACAATCCCGCCACCCTGAGCGCAACCCAGGTGACCGACACGGCAACGGCTATCAGCAACCTGTTTGGCGTGGATAACATTCTGAACACGACGGTTACCGCTACCAACGGCGGTAGTTTTGATGCTGCCGATGGCCTGAGTGCCGGTGAAAAATATGGCCTCCTGCTGGCGGCCTTCTCTGGTGCAGAAGCCAACGCCGGCGCGACCACCCAGACCATCCTGGACACCGTCGCTGCCGGAATCACACTTGGCAGCACTAACAATCTGTCCGATAGCGCGCAGTCGTTGCTGATTAAAGGCGCAGCGACCGCCAGTGATGCATCCGGCGGCGTCAGCCTCATTATTGATACCCATGCGCCTGTCTTTAGCAGCGCCACGACGGCCAGTGTGGATGAGAACATCGGGGCCGGTAAGGTAGTCTGGACAGCTGTCGCTACCGACCCCAGTCAATTCAGCTATAGCCTGGGCACCACCGGTGACAGCGCGCTGTTCAGTATCAACGCCTCCACCGGCGCGGTCACGCTGACCGGCAACCCGGATTATGAAAGCAAAGCCAGCTACAGCTTCACCGTTGTCGCCACTGATGCAGCCGGTAATGCCAGTAGCCAGACGGTCACGCTGGCGGTCAACAACCTCGATGAAGTGGCACCGACGATCACCAGCGGGGCAACAGCCTCGGCGATTAACGAAAACAGCGGCGCGGGTCAGGTGATTTACACCGCCACTGCGACCGACGCCGGCGATATCAGCGGTGGGGTGACCTTCTCGCTTAAAGCGGGCAGCGACGCGGGGCTTACCATCAACCCGACTACCGGAGCCGTCACGCTGACCGGCAACCCGGATTTTGAGAGCAAAGCCAGCTACAGCTTCACCGTTGTTGCCACCGATGCGGCAGGCAATGCCAGCGACCGCACGGTCACGCTGGCGGTTAACAACCTCGACGAAGTGGCGCCGACGATCACCAGCGGCACGACAGCCGTGGCGATCAACGAAAACAGCGGAGCGGGTCAGGTGATTTACACCGCCACGGCCACCGACAGCGGCGATATCAGCGGTGGGGTGACCTTCTCGCTCAAAGCGGGCAGCGACGCGGGTCTTACCATCAACCCGACCACCGGTGCGGTCACGCTGATCGGCAACCCGGATTTTGAAAGCAAAGCCAGCTACAGCTTCACCGTTGTGGCCACCGATGCGGCAGGCAATGCCAGCGACCGCACGGTCACGCTGGCGATCAACAACCTCGACGAAGTGGCGCCGACGATCACCAGCGGCACGACGGCCACGGCGATCAACGAAAACAGCGGCGCGGGTCAGGTGATTTACACCGCCACGGCCACCGACAGCGGTGATATCAGCGCTGGGGTGACCTTCTCGCTCAAAGCGGGCAGCGACGCGGGGCTTACCATCAACCCGACCACCGGTGCGGTCACGCTGACCGGCAACCCGGATTATGAAAGCAAAGCCAGCTACAGCTTCACCGTTGTCGCCACCGATGCAGCCGGCAATGCCAGCGACCGCACGGTCACGCTGGCGGTTAACAACCTCGATGAGCAGGCTCCGAGCTTCACCACCGGCAACAGCAGCGACAGCTTCGCCACCGCCACGGTGAGCGTTGCCGAGAATACCGCCACCAGCACCGCCATCTATACCGCGCAGGCCTTTGACAATGACGCCGCCGATGGTGGCGAGCACGTCACCTACAGCTTGATCGATGCGGATAATGGCGCAGACGCCCAGTATTTCACTATCGATGCGGCAACGGGTGCGGTCACTTTCAAAGCCAGCCCTGACTTTGAAGGCACCCATGCGCCTGCATACACCTTTATCGTCGCCGCCACTGATGCGGCAGGCCATGTGACCACGCAGACCGTCACCGTTAATGTCACCGATGTGGACGAAATCGCACCGACTGTCACACTCGACGGCAGCTCTACGGGGCCCGTGATGCTGAGCCCGGCGACCGGCTACATTTACCCCAACGGTTTTGACACAACCGCGCTGGGCGACGGTAGCTTCCTGGTGACATGGGCAGGCAACAACAATGGCAGCTACGGGATCTATGCGCAGCGCCTGAGCGCTCAGGGTGTGGCGATGGGCGATCCCGTACAGCTCGCATCAAGCGCGACCAACACTTACTCCAACGCGTTGGACAGTGTCATCAGTGTGACGGCCATTAATGATGCAGGGGCGTATGCCGTGGCCTGGACCGGCAAGAACGGCGCCAGCACTGACAGCAGCATCTATACGCAGTTGTTCAATGCTGACGGTAGCCCAATATCCGCAGCCGTGAAACTTGATGGGGCCGCTTCTGCGCAGGATATCGCCCCGCAGATCGCGACGCTTACCGATGGCAGCTATATCGTGACCTGGTACATCAACGGCGGCGGTGTCTACGTGCAGCGCTTTGATGACGCGGGTGTTGCCGTTGGCAACACCGTGCCACTGATTGCGCAAAGCTCCTCTAACAACGCCAGCCCGCAGGTGACCGTGCTGGACAGCGGTAGCTACGTGGTGACCTGGCAGGGTCAAACCTCCGGCGACTACCATATCTACGTGCAGCAGTTCGACGCTACCGGCACCCCATCCACCCCGGTGGTGCTGGACGCCTCGACGGGAAACAGTACTAACTACGAAACCCTGCCGCAGATCACGTCGCTGGCTAACGGCGGCTATGTCGTTACCTGGTCCGGCTACAACTACAGCAACTCGAACTACAACAGCAGCACCTATGTGCAGCAGTTCGATGCCAACGGCGCCAGGGTTGGCAGCATCGTCGAACTGAACGGCGCGAGTAACGCTAATTTCGGTAGCGAATATACCTACCCGTACGTCGCAGCGCTGGCCGACGGTGGCTACGTCATCACCTGGATGGAATATACCAACACAAACGGCTCCGACGATTACATTGTCTTTGTTCAACAGTTCTCTGCTGGCGGCAGCAAAGTGGGCGCTGCCGTGCAGTTGGACGCACCGAACAACAACACGAGCAACAACTACGATGAACTACCGCGCATCACGGCGCTGGGCGATGGCGGCTACGTCGTTACCTGGATGAGTTTGGGCAGCTCGAATTGGGACGTCAATGTGCAGAAATTCGATGCCAGTGGCGGCCTGGTGGGCGGTGTCGTACAACTGCAAGCTTCCAGCGGCGCGACCGACCTCTATCCACAAGTCACCGCCGTTGGTACAAACGGCGAATACATGGTGACCTGGTACGGTTATGCCAGCGGCATTTCAGGCTATCACCTCTTTGTGCAGAAATTTAACGTCGACGGCAGCATCCATGAAAACCTCGTCGTGCTCAACCACGATGGCCATGCCACCGTGCAAAGTACCGAAAGCGGCATCATCTATCTGGTCAACGACAATGTCGTGGTCAGTCAGCTTAGCGACATTACGGGCGCCGCCAGCAACCAGTGGGCCAGCACGACTGTCACAGCCAATACCAGCGCAACTATCTCTGCCGCAAATCTCGCAGAAGGTACCTACCATGCTTATGCCGTCGATGCGGCAGGCAATCTTTCTGTTATTTCCGGCCGCAGCGTGTTGGTGGACAACACCGTACCTGTCTTCACCAGCGCTGCCACCGCCGCCGATATTACGGATAGCACTGCCGTCGGCGATACTGTCTACACCGCTGCCGCCACCGATGCGCACGGCGTGACCTACAGCCTGAGCGACACCCAGCACTTCCGCATCAATACCAGTACCGGCGTCGTGACGCTGCTCTCCAGCCCGGCCAGCGCCACTGGCGCGCAATTCACCGTCACCGCCACCGACGCAGCCGGCAACCAGACCACGCATACTGTTACCTACAACGTCGTCGACACCACGCCGCCTGGCGTCACGCTCACCCGCGACGTGGATGGCGTGGAGAACAGCAGCCAGACGGTGACTGTGCAGAGCACCGAGGCCGGTACGGTATACCTGGTCAGCGACAGCGTGACCGTGACGAATCTGAGCAGCCTCACCAACGCTGCCGATAACCTGGTGAACAGCGTCACCGTCGCGGCGAACGCCGGCACCACACTGGCGCTGACGGGGCTCGCCGAAGGCACCTACCACGCTTATGCCGTGGACGCGTCCGGCAATGTCTCCGCTATTTCCGGCAGCAGCGTGATAGTGGACAACACCGCGCCCGTCTTCACCAGCGCAGCTACCGCCGCCGATATTACCGATAGCACTACCGTCGGCGATACCGTCTACACTGCTGCCGCCACCGACGCGCACGGTGTCACTTACAGCCTGAACGACACCGGGCATTTCAGCATTAACGCCAGCACTGGCGTGGTTACACTGCTCTCCAGTCCTGCCAAAGCGACCGGCGCGCAATTCACCGTTACCGCCACCGACGCAGCCGGCAACCAGACCACGCATACGGTCACCTACAACGTCGTCGATACCACGCCGCCTGGCGTCACGCTCACTCGCGACGCGGATGGCGTGGAGAACAGCAACCAGACGGTGACTGTGCAGAGCACCGAGGCCGGTACGGTATACCTGGTCAGCGATAGCGTGACCGTGACGAATCTGAGCAGCCTCACCAACGCTGCCGATAACCTGGTGAACAGCGTCGCCGTTGCGGCAAACGCCAGCACCACGCTGGCGCTGACGGGTCTCGCCGAAGGCACTTACCACGCTTATGCCGTGGACGCGGCAGGCAATGTTTCCATCATTTCCGGCAGCAGCGTGATTGTGGACAACACCGCGCCCGTTATCGCAGGCGGCGCCACCGCTACCGGCGCCACCATTGTTGGCGGCACGGCGGCTGGCACCCAGGTGTACGACGCCAACGCCACGGACGCCCATGCGATCACCTATAGCCTGGACGCGGACAGCCTCGCCAATTTCTCCATCAACCCCACCACCGGCGTCGTCACGCTGAACAGCGCCGCTATCGAGGGCAGCTATAACTTCATCGTTACCGCGACCGATGCCGCCGGGAACCACAGCAGCCAGACTGTCACCCTCAACGTCAGTGCTGGCCTTAATGGCAGCGCGACGGTCTCGGGCAGTACCACCGACACCTCCATCGAGATGACTGTCAACGTCGGTCTGGAGAAGCTGAGTAACGGCTACACGGTCATGGAGTACATGAAGCAGACCGGCGGCGACAATATCACCTGGGATCCAACCGGCGCGCTGTATGACGGCGTCGTCAGGGTGCTGGACGCGAACAACAACGTCGTCAAGACCCTGGATATCAGCGTCCCCGCTGGCTACACCATGTTGGATACACAGGTTAAGGCGCTGGCCAACGGCGGCTTTGTCGTGGCCTGGTCGCAGGTGGATGTCACGAATTGGAATGACTATAGCGTCCACTACGCGATCTATGACAACAGTGGCAACCTTCAATCCAGCAACACCCTGGCAGCACCTGGCACCGGGGTCACCATCGCGGCGCAGAGCAGCGTGAATGGCGGTGATTTCGCGATCGCCTACCAGACGATGGGGGCCGGGACCGATCAGCAGGAAGCTATCTCTGTCTTCCACTACAACGGCAGCGGACTCAACTTCACCCAGGGCGCGCAAACCCTGATTGGCGGCAACAGCACGAGCGCCAATTTCGGCGGCGTCGCCAGCCCGGCAGTGCAGTTGATGAAATTCCAGCTGACGCCGGGTGTGCTGACGGCACTGAGCGATGGCAGTTATGTACTGGCGTCCGAGGTCTACGACTGGATAGGCACGCCGGGTCAGACGGCGACAACCACGCCTATCGGCGCCTTCATCTTCAAGCTCGACGCCACCGGTTCGCTGGCTAACTTCGACGGCGGCACGACCTGGCAGCGCGTTAACTGGAATGACGAGCAGGGTTCGCCGACTAACGCCATTGCTTTTGATGGCGGGTTTGCCGTCTTCAGCCAGGAATACCGGACCGCGACCTGGGAGGTCACGCTCTATAACAACAACGGCACGCTCATCACCACCAATGTCCAGAGCAATACCGTTTATGGCATGGGCACCCAGAGCTACCACGCCGTGGACGTTGGCGCGATGGACAAAACGCTCCATGACGAGCTGGCGTGGATCGGCAACGGCAACGGCTCCGTGGCGGCATCGGCCACGGCCTATGACAACGGCACGGATCTGGTGTTCGTATTCCCCGACGGCCATGGCGGTTTGAGCCAGGTTACCATTTCGAAAACCACCGGCGAGCTGACCAGTGCCGTCACCGACAGCGGTATTACGGTGCCCCAGGGCGGGCAGTTGTATAACCCACGGATCGTCTCCGATGGTGCGGGCGGCTATGACATCACCTATTCCGTCGTCTTTGATTCCGACACAAGCGATGGCGGTAAGGCCGGCTATGCTGTCGGCGATATCTATCAGATTGGCCTGAACGCAGGCCCTGCTCCAGCGTTACCGATAGTGACCGATGCCCATATCGCCATCACCTCCACGCCAGGTGGCGCAGACGGTACTACCTACAAGATCGGCGATACCGTCACTGCTGTGTGGGATAACTCGTCCGGCGGCGACGCCAATACCAGCACAGTGATCGGCGTCACTATGGATTTCAGCCAGTTTGGTGCCAGCACGCCGGCGACGGCGTACGACGACGGCACCCACGGCGATGTCACTGCTGGCGATGGTAAGTATACGGCCCAATACACCATTACCGCCGGCTCTATCAACGATGTACACGGTCTCAACGTCTCGGTCACGGCCACCACGGCGAGCCACACCTCTACTACTGCGGCAGACAGCACCGGCCTGACGGTAGACAGCTCTGCGCCTGTGCTCTCCAGCAGCACGCCGCAGGATAACGGCGGCAGCGTTGCCACGGGTTCTAACCTGACACTGACCTTCAATGAGAACGTGTTGGCCGGCAGCGGTCATATCACCCTCGTCAACGACGGCAACAGCAGTCTGAACAAGGTCATCGACATCACCGACAGCTCGCAGGTTACCATCAGCGGCCACACGGTGACGGTCAACCCGACAACGGATCTGGCGGCTGGTGCGAACTACCACGTCCAGATCGACAGCACCGCGCTGCACGACGCGGCGGGGAATAATTATGCAGGTATCAGCAGGTCGACGGGATTGAATTTCACGACCGCTTCCGCCTCGATCGGGGATCCTTCCATTGTGGTGTTTGACCTGACGACGGGACAAAGTTCCGATCACAACGGGCGCGTCTTTGACGCTAATACCGCCTACACCATCTATATCAAGGTCAACAGCAATTCCAGTTCGCTGGTTGGGCTGGATAGCAATGAGATGTGGTCGGGAGCCCAGAATCTGGGCACGGACGACAAAATTGTGCTGGTGGGCAGCGGCAGCGCGGTTAAGGGAGGTTTAGGTGGTCAAGTGACGATGGTGAATCACCCTGCGAATTCCATTGGCTGGGTAGCGGGGTTCTCTACGTCTCATTCTAAGGCAGCCGGAATTGCCGCAAACGGCCAATTTACGCGCAATGGTATGCAGAACGTGGATCTCTGGAACGGCACCTGGGCGGCAAATCCGGATGCGGACAATGCGTTTGCTCAGGTGTATCTGCAGGCGATGCCTGCCGGCGTTCTCACCTCGCAAGGGCTGGCGCTGCCATGACGGGTTCTCTGTCTTTGCTACGCCGTCTGGTTGATATGCGGCAATTCGAGGCGCTGCGTGAGGCCTGCTATAACCTGCCGGTAATTTCACCAGCCGAACAGGTGCTGCTGGCCCTGGCCCAGGCTCATCTGGGCCAGCCAGAGGCGGCGCGCCAGACGCTGGCGGTGTTGGTCCCGGCAACACTGGAGGTCGACGCCCGCGTCGACCTGGCCGCAGTGCACTTGCTTCTTGGGGAACTGGACGCGGCGCAGGCGCTGCTGGAAGCTGCCCGCACAGAGGCGCCAGGCCACTCGCTTCTGCTGGCGCGTCTGGCTGCCTGCTATGTGCAACGTCAACGGGGGGAGGAGGCTATTCCCCTGTATGAATACAGTTTGCGCCAGCAACCACGCATCGCCGTCTATCAGCAACTGTTGCGTCTGTACCTGCAAAACGAGGACCTGGCGCAGGCCGAGACGTTACTGAGCGCCGCCGACGTTTTCTGGGCCGCGGAGCGGGAACACTGGCCCGCATCTCAGGCGGCGCTGTACGACCAGCAACTGCGCGGCCTGCGCCTGGAGCTGTGGCTGGCCCGTGAGGACTTCGCCTGCGCTGACGCCTGGCTGGACGCACATCATGCTGAACTGGCCGTGGATGATTACTGCGGCCTGTTGACCGGTTATGTGCAGCGTCTGGCTGAGCGTGGGCGCCATGCCCAGGGCGAGGATGCGCTGCGCCGTGGTCTGCGGCATTACCCGGAACATCCGGACCTGTACCAACAGCATGCTGAACTGGCGGAGTTGCAGGGGCGTATGCCTCAGGCCATCGCCTTGCTGCACCGTGCCCTCCATCTGGCCGGACAACAGCAAAAAATGACACTGCCTTTGCGCCTCAAGCTGGCCAGCGTCGCTACCCAAAGTTATCCGGCGCTGGCACGTAAGATGGCCGAACTGGCTATCGAGGAGGCCGGGGCGCTGGCGCCATCACCCGATATGGATGCCGCGCAGATCGGCCACTGGCAGGCCCAGGCGCAAGCGGCACTGGCCGGGGTGGATGCGCAGGAGCAGCACTACGCCGGGGCCGAGGCGCGATACCTCGAAATTCTGCAGGCGCATCCTCTCCTGCTACCCGCATTGCAGGGGCTGGGGCAGTTGTATATGCAATTGGGGCGCATCGACGAGGCCATCGCGTTGTTCGAGCAGGTATTGGCTGTCGACCCGGCACGCGGTCATGCGGCGCTGATCAATGCCCGACGTTTCCCACAAGATGAAGAGACATTGATTCGCCTGGAAAACCTGGCGCGTCGGCCAGGCCTTGCTGGTCCGGTACAGCCTGGATTGCTGCTGCAACTGGCTGCCGCCTGGGAAAAACGCAAAGAGTACGCCAGAGCCTTCGCCCTGGCCAACGACGCCAATGCCGCCAGCTGCGCACTGCTAAGTTACGATCCGGTTGCGCATCGGCAAAACTGCGCGCGTATCCGTCATGCGTTCAGCCGTTCGCTATATGAAAATCGACGCGGCATCGGCAACGATTCAACGCTTCCCATATTCGTGCTGGGTATGCCGCGTTCCGGTACCACGCTGGTCGAGCAGATCCTGGCAGGACACAGCCAAATCCACGGCGCAGGCGAACTTGGCGTGATCCCCAGTACCATCGCGGGTCTGGAACGCTGGGAACGTACTACGGGGTCAGGACGCCATTATCCGGACTGTGTGGACGACCTGTCGGCCGATGTTGTGGCGGGTATTACCGCCAGCCTGCTCAAGGAACTGCGGGAAACATTGCCTGATCACGCACCTGAGATCCGCCATGTGGTGGACAAACTGCCGCACAATTTCGAGAACATTGGTCTTATCAAGCTGCTGTTCCCGAACGCGCGGATCATCTCGGTACGACGCGACCCGCGCGATATCGCTATCTCCAACTATTTCACCGACTACGCGGCTAAGCATGGCGGTATGGGCTTTGCCTATAACCTGCAGTGGATTGGTGAACAGCTGGCTGACCACAACCTGATGATGCACCACTGGAACCAGCTGTTCCCCGGCGACATCCTCGAAGTGCGCTATGAAGACGTGGTCTCTGAGCCAGAGCGAGAGGCGCGTCGTTTGCTGGATTATGTGGGCGTGCAGTGGGAGCCGCAGGTGCTCGACACCTCTGAACTGGACAGGCCGGTCAAAACGGCCAGCGTGTGGCAGGTGCGTCAGCCTATTTATCAGACCGCGCGCGAGCGCTGGCGGCGTTACGCAGATTTTCTGACGCCGCTTATCGCGGGCACCAATGCGAAGATCGTGCATGAGCCTGTTGAGATGGTGAGCCTGCCCGTGCCAGGAATGCTGACCGATGGTATCGCGCGCTATCGTGAGGGGAAACTTGATGACGCCGAGATGCTCTTTAGGCGCCTGCTGCACCACGTGCCCGAACACGCGAGTGCGCATTTCATGGTGGGCCTGATTTGCGTTCGCAAAGGGCATCTGACCGATGGCATCGCGCATATGGAAAAGGGACACCAGGCTTGCCCATGGAACGCCAACTGGCGACGCGATCTGGCGCAGGCATACGACCTGGCGGGGCAACCGGAAAAAGCCCAGGCGTTAATGGCTTGCCACCCCGGCACGGGGGACAGCGCGGTGAGCGTAATGGATGTTGACCAGGATGACGCTATTCCTGTGGATTTTTCCATTCGCACCTCGGCGACGAGGCCGTTTTAGCGAACATCGCCGTGAGCGCGAATATCTCATGGCGGAATGTCGTGCGCTAATGGTGTAAAGGGGGAGAGGGGAGCCGGTAAAGTCATCTACAAAGATAACATTGTGCTCCTTATGTCGAGGCCTTTCCACTGCGCCCGTTTACGCTAATGAGAATTTCACACCGCGTTAATATCGGTTACGGATGCGCGTGCTACCAGGCGTCCGGTGATCGATTTGCCCTCTTCAACGAAGACCGGATGCCCATCAATCAAGGACTGAATGCGTTGAATGCACTGTTCCAGCAATTGATCGACAGGGTAAGCGATGCAGGTCAGCGGTGGGTAAAGTAAAGACGCAAGGGGCGAGTCTTCGAGGCTGACAATAGAGACTTCCTGCGGTACAGCGATATTAAATTCACGCAATAACCGCATCGCCTCGGCGGCGTAACTGTCGCGTTTCGCTATGATTGCCGTGTATTTCGTAAAACTATTTATGAGCTTTAACAACGCCTGTTCGATGTTGCTGTTCGCCATGACCAACAGCTGGCGGTTAAAGGGCAGGGAGTAATTCTGCAAAACGCTGCGATAGCCCTCCAGCATCTGCTTGCTGGCGGCGTCTTCTTCATTATCAACGAGCAGGGCAATATTCCGGTGTCCTTTTCCCAGCACGTAACGACAGGCGCTTTCCGCTGCAAAGGCATAGTTATAGCCCTGGCTGGCGCTTCCTTTGGTGGAAAAGGTATCAAAGGCGATGACATTTGCCGGCATATCGCTACTGGCGCTGCTTAGCGTGACCACCGCAGCACACTGGTGATTCAGGCTGTGGATTGCCGCTTTTTGCTCGTTTTCATCGTTAACATACTGAATAAGCAGGGATTTATTGAGCGCTTTCACCGCAAGCGAGAGGCGAGGCAAAAGCGTCGCGCTAAAACTGGCTTCATGTGCGGGCAACACCATCCCGATATAGCCTGATGTATTACTGGCCAGGGTCTGCGCCGCAAAGCTGGGACGATAGTCGAGCACTTCGACGGCTTTTAATACGGCTTCACGGCTATCTTCACGCACGCCACGTGTGCCGGTCAGCACGCGAGACACCGTGGCGCGGGAAACATTGGCTAATTTTGCAACATCATCAATAGTAGGCATGGTGTTTTCTGTATGGCGATTTTCTCCCAATAGTACCATAAATGTAGACCTGGTTTAGTCACTTACGCCGTCCGGCGCGGCGTATGGGTTGGCTGCGAATGAAGCGTTGGCAACCATGCCGCTCCGCGTACGCCGCTGGCATCGCCGAATTTGGCTTTCACAATTGCGGTGTGACAAGAGGACGAAAAAATATACTTTTCGATGGCCGGGGGAAGGTCGCGATAAAGCGAGGCCACATTAGAAAGCCCGCCGCCGATGACAATGGCATGGGGATCCAGCGTATTGATAACCCCGGCGATACTGCGCGCAAAGGCATCGATAAAGTGCTGATAGTGGGCGAGCGCCAGCGGGTCGCCGGCTTCTGCTGCGGCAATGATCGCCTCCGTGCTCAATGTGCTTCCCTGTTGCTCATTGAAACGTCGGCTAAATCCAGTGCCGGAAAGATAGCTTTCAACGCAGTTTTCATGCAGGCAGTAGCAGTGCTGAACCGGGCCATCTTTCTCTGGCGTCCATCCAGGCAGCGGGTTGTGCCCCCATTCACCGGCAATGGCGTTGGGGCCGCTAAGTAGCTGACCGTTTACCACCACACCTCCGCCGCATCCGGTACCGATAATAATGCCAAACACTGTTCCGTAGCCCTGGCCTGCACCATCGATGGCTTCGGAGAGGGTAAAACAGTCGGCATCGTTGGCCAGGAAAACCGGCTGCTCCAGGCGAGAAGCCAGATCTTTCGCCAGATTTTCGCCATTCAGCACCAGGCAATTACAATTTTTGATAAGCCCTGTATCCGGGTCTATCGCGCCCGGCAGCCCAATGCCGAGGGTAAAGTCGCTCTGCTGTTCGGTTCTGATGTATTCCACCATCTCGACAAGATGATGAAGAAATCCTGAGTAGTCGGTTTTGTACGTCGGGCGCCGCTCGCGAAAGCGAACCGCGCCGTTGTGGTCCAGCAGTGCCGCTTCCATTTTTGTACCGCCGATATCGAGGCCAAGGTGAAGCATTGTCATCCTCCTGTAAAAAGAAGAGAGGCAGGGCCTCCCTTCGGTGCCACTCAATGGCGGGTGCGGTAAATCTCAATAAGTTCCGTCACTAACTCTTTAGCGAGGATGGAGGTCATCAGGTGATCCTGGGCATGCACCATCACCAGCGTCATTTTGGTTTTGCCTTCGCCTTCATCGGCTTCAATGAGCTGGGTCTGGACTAAATGTGCTTCACGGGCGAAATGCTGTGCCTGCTGCATTTTTTCGTCGGCATCAGCAAAATTGCCTTCTTTGGCACTTTGCAGCGCTTCGTAGCACAGGCTGCGTGATTGTCCGGCATTGATGATAATGCCCATGACTTGCTCTTCTAATTCCATAACATCCTCTGAGTTCGGTTATTGCAGTTATGCGGTTTCTGACTGCCCTAAAGCACTGGCTGGCTGATTTTCAGCAGCCTCTTGTGCAAGTAGCTGTTTTTCGTAGGCTTTAAAGAACGGGAAATACATGGCGGTAGCGGTGACCATACAAATCAGGCACATAATGACCGGGCTGAATGCCCAGTTCGCCGCCCAGGATGCGCCAATCGGGGCTGGCGTTGTCCACGGCGTCATCGAGACCACGCGGGCGACCAGACCGAAGTCGAGTGCCAGGTACGCCAGGGTCGCATTGACCATCGGCACCAGCACGAACGGGAGAAAGAACAGCGGGTTCATAATGATCGGCGCGCCAAACAAAATGGGTTCATTGATGTTGAACAGGCCAGGAACGATGCCCATACGGCCGATGGTGCGCAGGTGCACGGCTTTGCTGCGAATCAACAGCAATGCCAGCGGTAAGGTTGAGCCCACGCCGCCAATCAACAGGTAGTGATCCCAAAAACCTTGTACATAGATGTGTGGAATGGCGGTGCCAGCGGCAATAGCCGCCTGGTTGACGGACAGGTTCGCCATCCAGAAGGGGTTCATAATGCCGGTGACAATCAGCGCGCCATGGATCCCGGCGAACCACAGGATCTGGCACACCAGTACCGAGAGCAGAATGGCCGGTAAGGTGTCCGATGCGGCGACCAGCGGTTTGACCAGCGACATGATCGCTTCCGGTATGATCATGCCAAATTGCGATTCGATAATCAGGTTCAGCGGGTGCAGCGTCAGCACCACGGCAAGAACCGGGATAAGAATTTCGAACGAACGCGCCACCCCGGTCGGGACTTCTGGCGGCAGGCGGATGGTGATGTTGTTACGACGCAGGAGTGCATACAGCTCCGTGGTATAGATGGCGACCAACAGGGCGGTGAAAATCCCCTGGCCGGAAAAATAGGCCGTCGAGATTTGTCCCTCTTTTAACGGCGCGGCGATAAGCAAAAAGCCCATTAGCGACAGCATGCCCGACGTCAGCGGATCCAGTTCGTGATGCCGGGCAAGGCTGGCGGCAACCCCAACGGAAATAAATATCGTCATGATGCCCATGCTGAAATAGTACGGCAGCATCAAGTTGGCGCGATGGTCGAGCGAGAACTGCAGCCAGGCGCGCGCTAATCCCCAGGTGGTGTCGGGGGAGAAGGGCGGGAAAATAAATACCAGCATAAAAGAACCGACAATCATAAACGGCAGCGCAAGGATGAAGCCGTCACGAATGGAGGTAACGTATTTTTGCTGGCCGACGGCACCGGCCAGCGGCGTGATTTTTTGCTCAATCACGGCGATTAATTTCGAGTACAGAGAGCTCATGGCGTGTCCCTTATTTTTTATTGTCAATTAATGAAAGGGCAAAATCTAAAACTGCTGCACCCTTTTGCATGCCGTAATCCATCATGTTGATGGGCTCAACGCGGATACCGTAGGCATTCGCTTTGTGTTGCAGATCTTTTTGCATGTACTTCACCTGCGGGCCAAGAAGAACGACCTCGTAATGTCCTACCTGCTGCTCGAACTCCGCGACACCAAAGGCTTTGATATCAACGTCCAGACCGCGCTTTTCCGCCTCTTCCACCATTTTTTTCACCAGCAAGCTGGTCGACATGCCAGCGGAACAACAAAGCATGATTTTTTTCATGAAAAGACTCCTGACTGAGTGACGATTATGGGCGCACTATAGATTTGCGGATTCAAAACGGAAAGCGCTTTCCAAATATGGATGCATTAAATGTGAGCACGATCACCAGTTTGAGACTTTCACTTTGGATCGATGTAAGCGATGATCCTGCGACTTCGTGGATTAAATAGGTTCCATCATGAACATTCAGTTTATGAATGTTGTTGTTGTGCTGATCGAGCAGCGCATTACCCCTTTTGCCAACATGCTCACCCGCAGTCAGCACATCACCGCAATGCGTGACAGTTTTGCGCTGGCAATGCCTTTCGTGATCGTCGGTAGCCTGATGGTGCCGTTGATATTTCCGCCCGTTTCCATCGACCCTTTCTCGTGGTTCGGCGGCTATTACCAGGTTATTCGCCCGATGCTCTTACCCACCTTTGAACTGACGATTGGTCTGGTAGCGTTGATCATTGCCTTTGGGGCCAGCGCCAGTCTTGCCAAGCAATATCAGCTGCCGGAAAGGTTATCTGGCCTGACCGGGTGCCTTACTTTTCTGCTGTTTATCGGTTTTAAAACGACGGATGGGAACAACGTTTTTCTGGGTGGGTTAGGGATATTTAGCGCCTTGATTTCAAGCTTTTACAGTATTGAAGTGATTCGGCTTTTCTACAGAAAAGCCTGGTGTATACGCCTGCCGGATGAGGTACCGGTGATGACGCGAAATGGCTTCCAGCTTTTGGTGCCGTTGCTGGTGGTGATGCTGTCTATCACGGCGGTGAATACCACTTTAAAACTGACCACTGGGATGATCCTGCCTAATCTGATCAGCGAAGCTTTTCGCCCGCTGATTATTGCCTCAGATACGCTGACGGCCATCCTCATCTCGTTGATTATTTGCAATTTATTGTGGTTTGTTGGTATCCACGGTGCACTGATTGTCACCGGTATTATGAACCCCTTCTGGATGACCTATCTGTTTGAAAACCAGCAGGCGTTGGCGGGCGGGCAGGCACAGCTTCCCCATATTTATCTGCAAGGGTTCTGGGATTTTTACCTGCTGATTGGTGGCATCGGTTCGACGTTGCCCCTGATCTTTATGGCGCTGCGCAGTCGCTCCCGGCAACTGAAAAGTGTGGGGAAAATTGGCTTTATTCCCTCGCTGTTTAACATCAATGAACCCATTCTGTTTGGCTTTCCGGTTATCCTTAACCCCATATTTTTAATCCCTTTTATCTTCGTTCCGGCCATCAATGCCTGTATTGCCTGGTATCTTACCCACCTTGGCGTACTGGACCGCGCCGTGGCGATGTTGCCCTGGTCAATGCCGTCACCGCTCGGCGCAGCCTGGTCCGCAAACGGCAGTTGGAAAAACATGTTTATGTGCCTGTTTGCGTTCTTCAATTCCTGGATGATCTACCGCCCATTCTTCAACGTCTATGAACGCCAGCTGATGGACGCTGAGAGCAAGTAAACCCGCCGCTGTTTCCCGGCCAGCACGATCATCGTGCTGGCTTTTTTATATCCCATGCTCAGTTGTGTGATTTTAATCACGATTTCATCGCCATGATTGTCGATTTTGTGATTTGAACCGGCAATTATGGAAAGCGCTTTCCATAACTGGATGTACATTTCCTTTTTTGATCCGTAAATTTCCATCCGCGCCATACAGACGCTCTTTCACTCAAAAAAAGAAAAAGGAAAATCATGAACAGGTTGAACCGATTAATACCTCTGGCCTTACTCATTAACGCTGCGCTCTGCACGAACGCGCAGGCCGAGGAGGTCAGGGCATATGACTTCGCGCTTCACGGTTATATTCGTTCCGGCATTCTGGCGAACTCCGATGGCAACCGTGTCGACTCCGTAGGATTGATGCCCGATGGGAAATGGCGTCTGGGGAACGAAGAAGACACCAAAATCGAATTAATTCCGCAGGTTACCCTGAAATCAACCTCAGGAGCTGTGGCAAAAATCCAGGCTAACATTACCCACCAGAGCAAATGTACCGCTGACTGGAACTGCCGGGACGACGATGGCCATGACGCGCAGTTCCGCGAGGGGTTTGTTGAATTAAGCAACCTCGACTTCGCGCCGGACATCACCTTCTGGGGCGGCAAACGCTACAGCAGCTCCAATACTTCCAGCCACCAGTACGACTGGGAATATATTCAGTACAACGGGACCGGCGGCGGTTTTGATCATCTGGATCTCGGTTTTGCCAGCCTGGATGCCGGTATCTACGCCTTCTCTCCAACGGATGAAACCAAAGCTTATCCCGTTGATAAGGGCGATCAGGGCTATCCGGATGACTACTCCCTCAACGTGTGGTTGAAGAAAATCGGCGGCACCGGCCTGGATCTGGAGTTCGTCGGCCATCACATGAACCGCAATGAAAACCACCCAACGTCTGCTGAAAAAGGCTATGGCATCACCGGGGTTTACAACTTTGACGGCTTCTGGGGGCTGACCGGCGGTTATTCAAAACTGGTTATGCAGTATGGGCGTGGCCTGGGGGCGGGGGATTCGCTGGGTAAAAACGGCTGGGGTTGGGCCAACCTGGACGATACCCAGTCGTGGCGTGTTGTGCTGGACAGCATGGCATCAGTAAACAACGTTGATATCTCGACCTTCGCCTATTACCAGAAAGATAAAAACTACCGCTGGTGGAGCAGCGATGCCGATGGCTGGGGCCGCACGCGCTGGGTTGCCGGGGTTCGCCCGTATCACCAGATAACCAGGAATTTCGCCATGCAGTATGAAGTGGGCTACGAATATCTGGATGACGAAAACTACAAAGGCGTGAATGGCAAAGGCAAAGGAGGGCTGACGAAAGTGACCGTTGCGCCAACCCTGACCTTCGACTCGGGTTACTGGAGCCGCCCGCAGCTGCGCTTCTTCGTGACGTATGCCAAATGGGATAAAGGCGTATCTGATGCGCTGGACGGCAACTACGACTGGAGCACCAATACCATCACCGCCGGGGGGTACAGCCGCAGCGGCAGTACGGACACCGTGAACTTCGGCGTCCAGGCGGAAGTGTGGTTCTAAGGAGAGATGAACATGTCTAAACCTTTACGTAAATGGCTACTGGTATCGATGCTCTCGGTGTTGGGAAGTGCTGGGGCCATGGCCGCAGAACAGTCGCATTTCGAAAACTTTATCACGCGTGATGGTGCGCAGTTGAAAGACGGCAACAGGGTTTTCCGCTTTGCCGGTATCCACGCGCCGGAGCTGCATCGTATTGAGGATGATGCGCGCGGGGTTTGCAAAGCCGATCCGCGCGGTTGGGGGCAGTACTTCAAATGGCCAACTGCAGAAGAACAGGAAAACTGGATCCGTGCGATGGTGCAAACCGGTGCCAAAGCGCAGCGAGTCTATGTGCTTTCGGTTCAGCAGGAAAACGATGTGGCCTGCGGGCGTGCAACGCATATCCTCGCACCTGAAACGCCAGACGGTATGCCGCGTCTGAATGAAGAGGCGATGAAAGTCTACGACAACATGATTGCGCAGGCGGACAAGCAGGGGCTGCGTTTAATTCTGCCCTTTATCGACCACTGGTGGTGGTGGGGCGGTCGTGAACAACTGGCCGCGTTCTATCATGAAAAACCGGAGGATTTTTACCGTACGGACAGTAAAACCTTTAAGGCCTATCTGGACGTGATTCGTCAGGTTACTACCCGTACTAACACGGTGACCGGGCGAGCCTACTTCGATGAGAAAGCGATCATGGCCTGGGAAACGGGCAATGAGCTGGAAGATACCAATGCCGATTTCCTCAAGCAAACGGCGGCATGGATCCGTAAGTGGGCACCGCATCAGCTTATCGTCGACGGCACCTATAAAAAGATAAACGCGTTTGCCCTGACCGACCCGAATATCGATATCGTCAGCAACCACTACTACACCAATGCCGGGAATAATCACCCCGATCAGGTCAGTAAAGATCTGCAGGCCATCGGCGGTAAAAAAGCCTATCTGGTCGGCGAATTTGGCCTGCTCGACCACGCGCAGCTCAATGACATTATGCAGTCGATTGTGCACAGCGAAGTCAACGGTGCGCAGGCCGTTGGCGGCTTTATCTGGGGCTTCCGCGGCCATCGCCATAACGGCGGTTTTTACTGGCACAAAGAGTTCACCGGCCACTACAGCTACCACCTGCCGGGCTTCCCGGTAGAGGGCAAAGCGAATCAGGAAATGGAGGTGGTAAATCTGGTTCGCACAGCCTCGGCGCAACTTGCGGGTTTAGATAAAGCGCCTGCGCTCCCCGTACCGGATGCGCCGCATCTGCGTGAGACCGATTCTCCTTTTGCCATTAACTGGATGGGGGCCGCCGTCGGGCGCGACTACGATGTTGAGCGTGCCACATCGGCAACCGGCCCCTGGCAGGTAGTTGGCAAAGATATCTCTGACGGGGTGAACGAATGGAACCCGGCAACGATGGCTTTGTTCCGCGACGACTACCGCGATTTGCAGTTGGGGAAAACCTATTACTACCGCGTGATTGCCAAAAACGAGAGCGGGGCGTCTGCACCGTCGAACGTAATTAGCGTGAAGCACACGCAGGAAAATAAAGCCCCGGTCGTTGCGCTGTCTTCCTCCCTGGCGACCACTCAGGATAAAGGTGTAGCGCTGAAAGCCAGCGCGACAGACGATAATCTTCCTGACCGCAAACTGGCGCTGAGCTGGAGCAATAACGGCAATGACAAGGCGCATCTGTGCGATAGCAGTAAAGCTGAAACCCGCGCCTGGTTCTCAGCGCCTGGCACCTATGCACTGACGTTTACGGCTGACGATGGTCTATTGCGCACCCGCAAAACCGTCAACGTCACGGTGAAAGAGGCCGTCGGTAAATCACCCGCTGATTACTGTACTTTTGGCGGCGGCGTACTGGACGTCAGTAAAGGCAAACTGAATGTGGTTAAAGCCAGTGAAAACCAGCTTGTCATTGGCGATGACGGTTTTCTCGGCCCGTTCGCCAGTGAGGGCGACAAGGTTACCTGGCAGGTGGAGGTTCCCTGGGAGGGGCGCTTTGCGTTACACGTGACCTTCAACGGCAAATGGGGTGGTAAAAAGAATTCGTTTGTTGTGAACGAGGGGGCGCCCATCGCGGTTGAATTCCCGCAGACCGACGAAAAAGGCCAGCAAATGGTTGTGCCTGTGACGCTAAACGCGGGCACAAACACCATTAGCTTCGGCAGATTCCCGGGCGACTGGGGCTACATGTTTATTAAATCCATTGAAGTGACTGCAGAGTAGTGACATTGGCTGCGTCCGTTGGGCGCAGCTTTTTTTATCTGAGGAGGCGTTATGACCCGGTATCAATTCCCGGACGGATTTTTCTGGGGTGCAGCAGCATCTGGCCCGCAAACCGAAGGCGTAGAAGGTAAGCCACATCACTCCATCTGGGACAGTTGGTTTGCTGAACACCCTGAGCGGTTTTATCAGCAAATGGGGCCGCAAAAGGTATGTGAAACCTACAGCAAATACAAAGACGATGTGGCGTTAATGAAAGGGTTGAACTTCAACTCTTTTCGCACCTCGATTCAGTGGTCGCGGCTGATTGCCGATTTTGAAACGGGTGAGCCCGATGCCGACGCGGTGCGTTTTTACCATGCATATCTGGACGAGATGATCGCCAACGGCATTGAGCCGATGATCAACCTTTACCACTTTGATATGCCCGAAGCGCTACAGAAAAAATACGGTGGCTTCGAATCGGCAAAAGTCGCTGACCTGTTTGCCCGTTTTGCACAGACCGCGTTCACTCTGTTCGGCCATAAAGTGAAATACTGGATAACCTTCAACGAGCCGATTGTGCCGGTTGAAGGGGGCTATTTGTACGACTTCCACTATCCATGCAAAAAAGATGGCAAGCTGGCGGCGCAGGTGGCATTTAATATTATGCTGGCACATGCAAAGGCGGTTCAGGTCTATCGACAGCTGGCACTGGGCGGCGAGATTGGTGTGGTGTTGAACCTGACGCCGTCCTACACCCGCAATGATTCTGTTGAAGATAAAAAAGCCGCCGCGTATGCCGATTTACTGTTCAACCGCAGTTTTCTCGATCCGCTGGTGAAACATCAGTTCCCGAAAGCGTTATGCGAAATCCTCGTGGCGAATAAGTGCCTGCCGGAGGTGGCCAAAGCCGACGTTGACCTGATTACTTCGTCGCATATCGATTTTCTTGGCGTCAATTATTATGTCCCCCGGCGTGTAAAAGCACGGGAGTCTGCCTACACCCTCGATTATTTCACCCCAGAATTTTATTTCGAAAATTATGTGAATCCGCACGGGCGCTTTAACCCATACCGGGATAATAACGAAATTTTGCCCCAGGCGATTTACGACATCGCCGCAAATATCCGCGACAACTACGGCAATATTAAATGGTACCTGGCAGAGATTGGTATTGCCATGGATCTCGAATCAGAGGGACCGGTCCAGGACGATGGGGTTATCGACGACAGTTTCCGTATTGGCTTGATGAAGGAGCATTTAATTCAGCTGCATCGTGCTATTGCGGATGGCGCGAACTGTTTTGGCGTTCACCAGTGGACCTTTATTGATAACTGGTCGTGGATTAATTCCTTCAAGCGCCGCTATGGTTTTTATCGCCTCGATATTGAAACGGGGGAGCGGCACATTAAGCGCAACGGGTTATGGTTTAAGGCGCTCGCACAAACCAACCAGTTCACCGACGAGGAGTAAACGACGTGAGTCACTGTTTTTATCCGCTCGTGAATATGGTGAAGAACTATCCGTGGGGGAGTCGCTCAGCGCTCAACGTGCGTTTTCATATCCCCAATCCTGATGACCAACCGCAGGCAGAATTATGGATGGGCGTGCATCCGGCGGGGATTTCTCAGGTTGTTTGTGAAGACGGCTCCCGTTCTCTGGCGGAACTGATTGCCGGGGATAAACAGGCTATGCTCGGCAGTAAAATCGCCGGGCAGTTCGGCGAGTTGCCATATCTGCTTAAGATCCTCGCCGCAGAAAGTGCGTTGTCGATTCAGGTTCATCCGCAAAAAGCGCAGGCGCAGGCGGGGTTTCAGCGCCAGCAACACCATCCCGTAAGCCCGCCTGACTATAATGATGATAACCATAAACCCGAGCTGGTTTATGCGCTGACCCCGTTTATGGCGATGAACGGTTTTCGCCCGCCGGCTGACATCGTGGACAATTTCACGCCGCTTAATATACCGTCGCTCGATGGTGCGCTAAAGCAGTTAGCTCTCTCTCCATGTGCGCAAACGCTGCAGGCATTTTTTGTCCTCCTGATGCAGTTGCCACAGGATGAAAAAAAGCAGGCGTTAAAACGGCTTATCCAGAACGCCAGGGAACAGTCTGACGATAATGTGGCGACGTTTATCTTACGCCTGCATCAGTATTATCCTGACGATATTGGCCTGTTCGCGCCGCTGTTTCTTCATTGCCTGACATTACAGCCGGGGGAGGCGATGTTTCTCTCTCCGGGTACGCTGCATGCTTATGTTCATGGCGTTGCCGTGGAGGTCATGGCCAGTTCAGATAATGTCTTACGCGCGGGTTTAACACCTAAAAAAATTAACCTGACGGAGCTGGTGGCGTGCACGGTATTCGAACCGGTCGATGGGGAGCAATTACGCATGCGTCCGTTAAGCGAATCGGGAAGATACCATTACCCCGTTCCGGTGGAGGATTTTTGTTTTGATGTATTCAGCAACGTTAGTGATATTGCCATGCAGACCGCCAGTGCAGAAATCATTCTGGTGATTGATGGCCAGGCGTTATTGCAGCATCATTCCGGCGAAACGGTGACGCTTCATACGGGGCAGTCAGTCTTTATTCCGGCAGTGACCGGTGACTGGATGCTGAGTATCACCGGGACGCTTTGTCGTGTTTACGGCTAATGCAAGATGCAGGTCGAGTGAAAGACCTTTAAGCGTTGTTTAATCCGGAGCGGGCAGCAGACACCCGGATGGACCTGATGTCTGCTTCCCGGTATCTCAGGATACAAAGCGGTCAACAAGCGTGGACATCGCTTTTGACTGCTCGTCAAGCATTTGACTGGCCGTTGCCATCTCGGAAACCAGCGCCGCGTTTTGCTGAGTAACCTGCTCCAGTTGATTCAATGCCTGATGCACTTGTGACACGCCGAGAGACTGTTCATTGGCTGCGCGGGCGATATCACTGACATATTGCTTCATCCGCCCGGTATTATCCGCCGCCGCTTTCAGTGCCGCTTCGGACGCTGAAACCCGCGCCACCCCTTCGCCAATTTTATCCATATTCTGATTAACTAACTCCCGAATCAGGCTGGCTTCTCTGGCACAGCGCTGGGAGAGATGACGAACCTCCGCCGCCACAACGGCGAAACCTTTACCCAGCTCGCCTGCGCGGGCTGCTTCAACCGCGGCGTTGAGCGCCAGTAAATTGGTTTGAAACGAGATCTCATCAATTGACGCCACGATCTGGAAAATATTGTCGCTGGAAGAACGAATAGCTGACATGCTCTGGCTGGCCTCGTTAGAAACACGGGTCGCATGCAGTACATCATTTGCCATCGCCTGGGTCAGTCGTTCCGCCTCACTGGCGTTATGTGCCGTCTGGGAAATGGCAGTCGATATCTGTTCCATGCTGGCGGCGGTTTCAACGATTGATGCTGCCTGCTCATCGGTACGCTGGGCCAGATCCTGGTTACCGTCGGTGATATTGCTGCTGGCGTTACTGAGTATCTCCGCGCCCGATTTAATTTCCTGCACGATATGCTGAATGTTTTCGATTGCCTGATTGTAGGCACGATTAAGGGCAGAGAGCTCGTCGCTACCTGGCACATCGAGGCGGCGGGTCAAATCGCCATCCATTTCATTAATAGTTTGCAGCGTTTTGTTCAGTTGTTGTTGAATACTGCGCACCACCATCACGGCAAAGGCGATAGCAATGAACAGGGCTATCAGACTTATCGCCAGGAAAGATTGCCAGTCAATACGCGCGTTGTGAGCCAGTGCGGCCGAATGCGCCAGAAGCGCATCTGCAGCCTGCGTTTCCACCTGCCGAAGTATCTCTATGCGCCTGGTCTGGGCAGTAAACCAGTCAGTCGGTTTGACGCCAAATCCGCCGTCCTGCGCCTTATTTAAGGCAATCGTTCTCAACTCAAGAGCGTGGGCGGCTTCGGAAGACTGAAGGGCTTTGTCCAGCTCTGCTGCCTGACTCACGCTGCTAAAGCGTCGGGTGGCGGTCAACCAGGCCTCTTGTTTACCCACCACATCACTGAGCATACGGAATTGACCGTTGCTAAAACGATCAACCGAGAAGACATTGGTGAGCAGTGCACGCTCGATCCCGGCCTGCTCCTTGAGATTCAGCAGACTATAGAAAGCGGCCAACTCATTAACCATTGGGCCGGACGCGCTTAACTGACCTATTCCACCCACGAAACTCAGTAGCCCGGAGATGGTCTGCGTATAAAACTGTGTTGATGTTATCGCGTCTATATTCAGAGCGCTTATCGCATTACGCGTGGCGTCGAGGGACTGAATATTGTCCTTAAACATGCTCAGCGTGGCGGCAACGTTGCCCTGCGTGACATTCGTATCAGCGCTGGCTAACGCCTGGTTTAATTTTACCAGTGCGTCGTCAGTTAACTTCCGCTGCACAATGATTTCATCACGGAACTGCTGTCCGCGCGCGCCGATAAAACCGGCGCTCATCCCTCGTTCACGCTGTAGTTGGTGGACAACATCTCCCGCGCTGCGGGCAAGTGTTGTCAACTGGCCGATAGTTTCCATCTGTCGCTCAGTGCCGATACGACTGAGCATGCCTGAGCCGGCAAACCATATCACCGCAAGTAGCAGAGGAAATAAGGCAATAAATAACTTCATTCTCATAGGAATACGATAAATCCATGACATATCGTTATTTTCCTTATTTGTTGTGGTGTCTTATAAGTTCTATCGGCACATTTCGGGTCAATCTTTACAACTTTATTATTATGAAAAACCGCATTGTTATTCATATAAGAAGGTGATGGTAAGGAGTCAGAGCATAAGCCGTGGCATCTCCTCTGGAACGTATTCTGTCTGTTTCCCTCGCTAACGCAGCGTATGGCGTTTTTAGAATAACCTGTTCTTTTTTTTCTGGTCTCCCGCCTGTCCGGGAAAATGCAGTTTAAGTATGTGTTACACTTTATTCAGTGGTACTTCAATTGAGAAGGAGAACGCATCTTCTTTACCGTGCGAGGCTGTATGGCCCACAATCCTCTCTGCAGGGCATCTTAACGATCATTATGTTTTGTCAGGGTTATTCAGCGGTCCGCATATAAAAGCGTTCTTTTTTGCGCGCCGTCTCAAAAATAAGAATTTAGGCTTATTCTGAAAATATATTATTCAGTAGTATATAAATATTTTTAACGATCTTATACCGTTACGCTATCCCATACATATCCCATACATAATGTATCGTGGAGAGATAAATTATGCGGCTTGATGTGATAACCGATCATACCGAGAAAGTATTGAATCTTATGATGGACAAGGCCATCAGGGAATGTGACCCCGAGTACGGTCGAGTGGCCGATACATGGTACACCATGGCCGAGGGTGCACTTTTTCTCTGGCAGGAGCTGGCGGAGTGTTGCACCGAAGTTTCAGAAGAAGAGAAAAATAAAATGGCCCAGCGGCTTCGCCATATTATCAATGTCAACAGAGTTCCTCTGCTCAAAAAAAAGGATGAATAGTTCCTTGATTTTCTGAATAAAATATATTTTTTAAAAGCTGCGTGTGGCCTGAGTCTGGTCGGAAAGTCGACCGGACGGGTATTAGCAGAAGAGTCACGACACCCGGGCAGGGTGGCGAGAATATATTGTTCACTATTTTTCAGTTATGAGGTTTTCTGCCGCAACGTCTGGAAACAAATATCAAATGAGGGTTATTGGGCATCATACATCGCTGCGCTAGCTTATCCTCCCCCACCTGCAGGGCAGGCGAGGTTCTGCATGATTAATTATTGTCCGGCGGCCTCGGTATTTTTTGCATGTATTTTTTTATTCGCTTCGCCACTCTCATTCAATGCCTGACTGGCGGCTTTTTCGGCATGTGCGGCGCTATAGGCTGCAAGGTGAGAAATGACGATAGCGTAAATACTCATCAGCGAAACCCAGAGTATGCTGTTCTTCCACCATAATAATGTTGGAATTGTCAGCACTGCCCAGATTAATGCCAGAAATAAATGCACTCTGGCCATAAATCGGGCTGTTAGTTTGACTTTCATATTTACTCCTTATTTTTACGCTATATGTTTGCCATCCTGGTAATATTTATAGCATTTGTTTGTTGGCTGTTGCGCTTATTTTTGTTACAGTTTGTACGTGCGAGAAATTGAGATAATTCCTCTGGAAAATATGAAGGTATACAGGATTGTTTGAGTGTAAAAAAGGAACGTTACTTCGGTAGTGCCCGCCTGTGAGAAAAAGCCAGACGGGAGAGTTTCGTACGAAGTTAATACTTAAGTGTTATATGCTCTGCTATTCCTTGGTTTATTGCCAGAATATACAGGACTTAAGCAAAGGCTGTTTTTTCTTGATTATATAGTTTACTACAATGAGGGCACATCAATGACAAGCCTTTCTGAACTCGTGTAAAGCTATGTTCTGACTGTTTAGTGCAGTGAGGGCAGGTGCATTTGACGAGATAGTTGCGGTTATTTTTTGAATCTTTGCGTTGTGGCATAGGGTCATTCCTGATAAATGGGCTGTAACCATACACTATCCCTGCATGGATTGCCCATGATCATTTTTTCGTTTCCGTTTAAAAAGGGGTATGATCCCTTCTGGTCAGGGACTTTCTATTAACGTTGTCATTTCCAGACCAGGAATATTGTTGGCAGATTTTTCGTTAAAGGGCAGGGTGACAGCGCTGCGTCAGAAACGGGCCGCCAGAAATTAAAGTACTGGATGCTTTCGAACGTAGCGAGGTGAGAACGGCCTGGAAAATAAAACTTGCATAATATGATATGACATGCCTTAATGAGTTGTCGGTTTGATACACAGACCAGTCCAAAGCATTCCCTTTTTGCCCTCATTTTAAGTATCCTGAGATACCTCTTTTTTTGAGTCTTCATTGAAAGTTATGCGATTAATCTGTAATCGGACCCTGCATGCCGAAAGGCTTACATTTATAGGTAAAAAAATATGTCTTCAAAAACGACAGGTAACGTAAAGTGGTTCAACCCTGAAAAAGGCTTTGGTTTTATCACTCCAAAAGATGGCAGCAAAGATGTATTCGTGCATTTTTCTGCAATTCAAAGTAATGAATTTAAAACGCTTGAAGAAAATCAAGAAGTTGAATTCTCAGTCGAAAACGGCCCGAAAGGTCTTTCGGCTATTAATGTAGTTATACTTTAAGGACACTTTCATTATTTCTAATATTCATCTCCGTTGTCCAAAATGTCACGGTTCGCAATATCGTGTTTCTCATTTTGATGTAACAGAAACTAACCCATACGGTGCAAAATGTATTTTTTGTAAAACCGTAATGGTGACCAATGACTGTTACAGTTCATTAGCGACAATGCATCCTGTGCCGCTGGTCAGGAATATCACAGCAACACATACCGTATAGATATTTCGCCTGCTTCACGTAATTAAGGACCGACTTATGTCAGCAAAAGTTTTGGTTTTTTTCAACTCTCAGCCCGTCAGAGCCATTGACAGAAATGCCAGCGACAAGACCGTTGATTGTGAATACCCTAACGGCGAGAAAGCGACCCTGAATATTATGCACGCAGGCATTCACTCACTCACGGGTGATCATCTGGAGATTCGTGTCGCTACTGACAGAGAGCTTTCATCGGATGACATCATGAACGCAGCCCGGAAATTTAGTTAAACGGGGTTTTGGCTGTTCACGTTCTGCATTTTTTACTAAAGATATAAGCCACTCAACCCCTTTCCGCGGCGCTAAAGGCGCTGCCCTATTACTGCTCCCGGTCCCATAACGGCTTTTGCGCAATGAATGTGCAATGAAAAGGACAAAACAGCCCCGAAAGCTGTTCCGCTGACGTGCCCCCCACATTATCCCGTAGCGTAATCTGTCGCTGGACGACACATTCCATCGTTGCCTGTACCTCATTCAAAATGATATTTGCCAGCGTCTGTTTCAGCCGTTCCGCTAGCAGAGGGCGCTGGAGGGGCGAGTCTATTCCCCCCGCGAGCATGCCCGGTGTGATGCGATGGAACAGGGTTATGGGCATAAGGAGATGCGTGGGTAATGGTGTCGTTCTTGCGCCAGCAGGTCGGCATTCGACCTGCTTTGGTGGCTTACTGACGTAACACCGTCGTCACATTCTGAAAAATATGTGACGGATTTCTCTCTTCTGAATTTTTTTTAAGAAAGCTAACCACCTGATTCCCCCTATTTTATACGCTTTTCTCCCGATTGGTAAATAAATGTAAGAGTAAAGTAAAATTTTTTGCTGCCGATAGGAATACGTTGCGGGTTTTTAAGGCAAATACCTTCTGGCTTAAGGGGAGTGATTATGTCGTGGTGGAAAGTCTTTTCTGGAAAAAAAACGATCGTTAATTCAACGGCTGCCCCTGAACCCCGGCGATTGTTGCTTCAGGCGCTGGAGCCAAGAATGATGTTTGATGGTGTTGCCGTCACCGCAACGCCCACGACAGCGGATGCCAGTCACACTGATACGGCATCCCATACCACGGCATCGGTGAGTGTGACGCATACGGATACCGCGGCGGCGAATTCAACAGCCGAGACCAGCAAAGCGACTTCCGGCACATCTCCCTCAGCAAGCAGTTCAACCTCCAGCCCAACAACTTCAACATCCAACACAACAACACAAGATACCAGCAAGACCTCCGGTGCCAGCGTAACCTCCGGCACGAGCAGTGCCACCGGGCCACAGGTGGTATTTGTCGAGTCGGATGTGAAGGATTATCAATCTCTGATCAATCAACTGCCGTCCAGTTATGAAGTGGTCGTGCTGGACAGTTCGAAAGATGGTCTGGCGCAAATCGCCGCCTGGTCCAGTACCCATAGTGGTTACAGCGCCATGCATATTCTTTCACATGGTGAAAAGAATGACCTGATGCTGGGGACGGTGGCGCTCAACAGTTCCAATATAGCGAATTATGAAAGTGAACTGGCGACCATCGGCCAGGCGCTGAACGCGGATGGCGAGATTTTAGTGTATGGCTGTAGTATTGCGCAGGGCAGCGACGGCGCCGCATTGATTGGCGCATTAGCTAAGGATACGCAACATGCCGTTGCGGGTTCTACGGATCCCACCGGTGCCGCAGCATTGGGCGGTAACTGGACACTGGAATACAGCACCGATAAGTTACATGTCGCGGCCCTGGATTTAGTCGGCTACGACGGCCTCCTTACCCGCCCTGTATCAGGAACAACCACCTTTGATACCATCGATGGTTATAATATTACCGTTCCCACAGGCCAGTCATCGCTAACGGCGCCTAATTACCTGGGCTGGGATTTTACCATGCAGATGAATTCAGCATCTGATGGTTCGAGCGAAATGATTGCTGTGACGAAAGAAATTGGCGTTACGGTGGAAACCGTTGAAGCCCTGAGCGATGGCTCAAAACAAATTACCTATTTTTCGGTTAAACCCAACGATGGTTCTTTGTTTACGCTGAACTCAATTGGCGTGGTGATGAATGGGTATGATTCCGGTTTTAGTACGGGGAGTGTCACATTAACGGGTTATCTGAATGGTTCCGCGGTCAGTGGTGCGGTGTTAACCCTGAATGTGGATGACGTCTACAACACTGGCAATATTACCACGTTCGACGTGTCTTCTAATTCCTCTTTTCAGGGCATTGATTCTTTTCGCGTTACGGCGGCAAATGGGCACATTATTAATGGCTTAATTGGTATCGGTGCGATTAATGCCACCAACTTCCATTTCCCCGGCCCGGTATTAACGGCAAGCGGTGGTAGCGCAGCATACAGCAGCGGTACGGGAAACGCTGTTGCTATCGATAGCGGGATTACGCTAACCGATACCGCCGCCTCTACGCTGACCAGCGCGACAATTGCGATCAGCGGAAACTTCCACAGTGGCGAAGATGTGCTGGCCTTTAGCAATACGAATGCCACGACTTACGGCAATATTATCGGTTCTTATAACAGTGCAACGGGCCTGCTGACATTAACCTCTTCTGGCAGTACGGCTACGACAGCGCAGTGGCAGGCTGCGCTGAAAGCGGTGACCTATCAGGACAGTTCTCTGTCGCCAAATACCAGCTCCCGAACACTCTCTTTTACTATTACCGATGCCTCCAGTAATACCAGTAACACCGTAACGCGTATGGTCACCGTTGCTGCGGATGTCGCGCCTGTTATCAACAATCTTAATGGCGATAGCGGGACATTTTATGCGGGTGGGACGGCCGTGCATCTGGACAGCGGAACCGCTGCAACGGTCACTGATAGCGATACGACGAGTTTTAATGGCGGCAACCTGACAGTACAGATAACCGCTAACGGCCATAGCGCAGAAGATGTTCTGGGTATCGATACCAGTGGGACGGTGACCGCCAGCAATGGCACGACCGCAGGCAGTGTTATTTCCGTTGGCGGCGTCGCTATCGGGAGTATTGCCGTCAACGGTGATGGAATTAATGGCGATAATCTGAGTATTACCTTTAACGCAAATGCGACAGCCGGTCGTGTCTCGACGCTGGTTGATGCCCTGACGTATTACAACAGCGCCACCACGCCGACAACGGGAAACCGTACAATACAAGTGGTGGTTAATGATGGCCGCGGGCAAACCAGCAGTGCATCCAGTGTCACCATTGCCATGAACAATAATGCCCTGGTTACCACCAGCGGCGGCAGCGCCGCTTTTACCTCAGGGGATAATAGCGCTTCAACACCGGTGGTTATCGATAGCGGGCTGAGCATTGTTGATCATGCCAGCAGTACGCTGGCTTCCGGCACGGTATCGATTACCTCGAATTTTCATAGCGGTGAAGACGTTCTGATGTTCACCAATACCAACACGACAACCTTTGGCAATATCGTCGCTTCCTATAACGCCGCAACCGGTGTTTTGACACTGACCTCAAGTGGTGCGACGGCGACGATTGCGCAGTGGCAGGCGGCAATGCGAGCGGTCACCTGGTCGGATACCGCTGTGACGCCCAATTCAGCCACCCGCACTATCAGTTTCCAGGTCACTGATGGCAGCAGCAACAGTAGCCCGGTCGCCACACGGACGGTCACGGTAACGGCTGTCGATCAGACACCGATAGTCACTACCAGCGGCGGCAGCGCAGCGTTTACCGCCGGCGATAATACCGCGTCGACACCCGTGGCTGTTGATAACGGACTGACATTATCAGACCTGGACAATACGACCTTCGCTTCGGCAACCGTGGCTATTACCGGTAATTTTCATAGCAGCGAGGATGTCCTTGCATTCACCAATAACAATGCCGCGATCTTTGGCAATATTGTCGGCAGTTATAATAGTGCGACCGGTATACTGACGTTATCGTCAAGCGGGGCGACGGCAACAGTTGCCCAGTGGCAGGCGGCATTACGGGCGGTCACCTGGACGGATTTTGCGGTGACGCCCAATACGGCGACCCGGACGGTGGGTTTTACCGTCAATGACGGGACGAAAAACAGCGCTGTGGCGACACGGCAGATAACCGTTACCGCGACAGATCAGACGCCGATAGTGACGACCAGTGGCGGCAGTGTTGCGTTTACCGCCGGGGATAACACCGTCTCGACGCCTGTTGTCATCGACAGCGCAATTACGATCAGCGATTCAGATAACACCACGCTTGCCAGCGCCACCGTCGCCATCACCGGCAACTTTCACGCCGCAGAAGATGTGTTGGCCTTTACCAATACCAGTGGCGCGACATTTGGCAATATCGTTGCCAGTTATAATAGCGGCACGGGGGTATTAACGCTGACGTCCTCTGGTGCTACCGCAACCCTTAGCCAGTGGCAGGCGGCATTGCGGTCCGTGACCTGGACGGATACGGCAATCACCCCTAATACCGCGACAAGAACCGTCAGCTTTAGCGTCAACGATGGCACCAAAACCAGTCTCGCTGCGACACGAAACGTGACAGTCGCCAGTACGGATCAAACGCCTGTTGCAACGACATCCGGCCCTGGTACCACCTATATGCTGGGTACCCCTGGTACGCCTGTTGCAGTGGACAGCGGGCTGACATTATCAGACCTGGATAACGCCACCTTTTCCAGCGCCACCGTCGCTATTACTGGCAACTTCCACTCCGCAGAGGATGTGTTGGCCTTTACCAATACCAGTGGCGCGACATTTGGCAATATCGTTGCCAGTTATAATAGCGGCACGGGGGTATTAACGCTGACGTCCTCTGGTGCTACTGCGACTGTTAGCCAGTGGCAGTCGGCATTACGCGCGGTGACCTGGGCCGATGGGGCCACAACGCCTAATACAGCGACCCGGGTCATCAGTATCACGGTGAACGACGGAATCAAAAACAGTGCGGCCGTAACGCGCGCTATCTCGATGTCCATTCCCGTACCGTCTGTCACCGGGATCACGGCCGCCAGCGATACGGGGAGCAGCGCTTCTGATGGCATAACCCGCAATACTCAGCCAACGTTTATCGGAACGGCTCAGGCGGGAAGTACCGTGACTGTGTATGTCGATGCTGTTTCAGTGGGCACCACAACGGCGGATGGCAGCGGCGTCTGGTCATTTACCCCTCCTGGTGTGCTGAGTGAGGGCAGCCATATGGTTAGCGCAATGGCCACGCTCGGTGGCGTAAACAGTGTGATTTCCGCTAGCGCGTCGGTAGTGATTGACACCACCGCACCAGCGGTCCCGACAGGGATTGCGCTGACCGCCGCCACAGATACCGGTGCCAGCGCCAGTGACGGGGTGACCAGTAATCCCCAGCCTTCCCTGACGGGGATGGCAACCGCGGGCAGCCTGGTGTCGGTCTATATCGATGGTTCTCCTGTTGGCACTACAACGGCGGACGGCACGGGTGCCTGGCAGTACAACCTTGCCGGTTTATTGCCGGACGGCCCGCATACGGTACGCGCCACCGCGACAGATACCGCAGGCAACGTCAGTACGGCGTCCACGCCCTGGATCTTTACGGTGGACACCGCCGCACCAGCGGTCCCGACAGGGATTGCGCTGACCGCCGCCACAGATACCGGTACCAGCACCAGTGACGGGGTGACCGCGAATAACCAGCCTTCCCTGACAGGCGCGGCAACCGCGGGCAGCCTGGTGTCGGTCTATATCGATGGCTCTCCTGTTGGCACCACCACGGCGGACGGCACGGGCGCCTGGCAGTATGACGTTGCGACGCCACTGCAGGACGGCCCGCATACGGTACGCGCCACCGCGACAGATACCGCAGGCAATGTCAGTACGGCGTCCACGCCCTGGACCTTTACGGTGGACACCGCCGCCCCGGCAACGCCGGCAGGCATTGCGCTGACCGCCGCCACAGATACCGGTGCCAGCGCCAGTGACGGGGTGACCGCGAATAACCAGCCCTCCCTGACAGGCGCGGCGACCGCGGGCAGCCTGGTGACCGTTTATATTGACGGGACGGCGGTCGGCACCACCACGGCAGACGGCACGGGCGCCTGGCAGTATGACGTTGCGACGCCACTGCAGGACGGCCCGCATACGGTACGCGCCACCGCGACAGATACCGCAGGCAATGTCAGTACGGCGTCCACGCCCTGGACCTTTACGGTGGACACCGCCGCCCCGGCAACGCCGGCAGGCATTGCGCTGACCGCCGCCACAGATACCGGTACCAGCACCAGTGACGGGGTGACCGCGAATAACCAGCCTTCCCTGACTGGCGCGGCGACCGCAGGCAGCCTGGTGACCGTTTATATTGACGGGACGGCGGTCGGCACCACCACGGCGGACGGCACGGGTGCCTGGCAGTATAACCTCGCAGGACCGCTGCCGGACGGTGCACATACGGTACGCGCCACCGCGACAGATACCGCAGGCAATGTCAGTACGGCGTCCACGCCCTGGACCTTTACGGTGGACACCGCCGCACCAGCGGTCCCGGCAGGCATTGCGCTGACCGCCGCCACAGATACCGGTGCCAGCGCCAGTGACGGGGTGACCAGTAATCCCCAGCCTTCCCTGACAGGCGCGGCAACCGCGGGCAGCCTGGTGACGGTCTATATTGACGGGACGGCGGTCGGCACCACCACGGCGGACGGCACGGGGGCCTGGCAGTACAACCTCGCAGGGCCGCTGCAGGACGGTGCACATACGGTACGCGCCACCGCGACAGATACCGCAGGCAATGTCAGTACGGCGTCCACGCCCTGGACCTTTACGGTGGACACCGCCGCCCCGGCAACGCCGGCAGGCATTGCGCTGACCGCCGCCACAGATACCGGTACCAGCGCCAGTGACGGGGTGACCGCGAATAACCAGCCTTCCCTGACAGGCGCGGCAACCGCAGGCAGCCTGGTGACCGTTTATATTGACGGGACGGCGGTTGGCACCACCACGGCGGACGGCACGGGGGCCTGGCAGTACAACCTCGCAGGGCCGCTGCAGGACGGTGCACATACGGTACGCGCCACCGCGACAGATACCGCAGGCAATGTCAGTACGGCGTCCACGCCCTGGACCTTTACGGTGGACACCGCCGCCCCGGCAACGCCGGCAGGCATTGCGCTGACCGCCGCCACAGATACCGGTGCCAGCACCAGTGACGGGGTGACCGCGAATAACCAGCCTTCCCTGACAGGCGCGGCAACCGCGGGCAGCCTGGTGACCGTTTATATTGACGGGACGGCGGTCGGCACCACCACGGCGGACGGCACGGGTGCCTGGCAGTATAACCTCGCAGGGCCGCTGCAGGACGGTGCACATACGGTACGTGCCACCGCGACAGATACCGCAGGCAATGTCAGTGCCGCGACGGCGCCTGTAACCTTTACGGTGGACACCACCGCCCCGGCAACGCCGTCAGGGATTGCGCTGACCACCGCCACAGATACCGGCGCCAGCGCCAGTGACGGGGTGACCGCGAATAACCAGCCTTCCCTGACAGGCGCGGCAACCGCGGGCAGCCTGGTGACGGTTTATATTGACGGGACGGCGGTCGGCACCACCACGGCGGACGGCACGGGTGCCTGGCAGTACAACCTCGCAGGGCCGCTGCAGGACGGTGCACATACGGTACGCGCCACCGCGACAGATACCGCAGGCAACGTCAGTGCCGCGACGGCGCCTGTAACCTTTACGGTGGACACCGCCGCCCCTCAGGTGCAGGCGGTTACGGCGCAGAATACGCTTACAGGGGCTCAGGGGCAGGTCGGCTATACCATCTCTTTCACGAAACCGGTTCAGGCTTTATCTGCAAATGAGTTGCAGACGCTGGTAACAGGCAATGCCCAGGCGAATATCGTTTCGGTTACTCAGATCAATGCCACGACATGGCAGGCGGTGTTGAGTGTCCAGGGGACGGGGACAGCAACGCTGGGATTTGTAAGCGGCGCCGTTAAAGATATAGCGGGTAATACGTTGTCGGGCTTGCCGGGCAATGTACCGGTGTACCAGGTGGCGCCTGCTGTTACGCCTGTGACCCCGGCAACGCCTTCCGGGGTAACGCCTGTGGTACAGGGTAATTCGGCACCCGCGATAGTGCTGCAATCGCCGTTGAACTCCCCAATGGCAGGCCTGTTTCACGAAGCCACCTCTTCGCCCATTGCGCCCAATATTGTTTTAACCACCCTTAATGGTATTAGTAACCCGGCGTTAAGTTTGCCCGGCAGCGGTCTGCTGGCAACAGGAAACGCAACCCTACCACTAACGCTTTCCGTTACCCCAGCCTTTGGCGAGTTTGCGGTTCCGGGCGGTACGGCATCGCCTTCTTATATCGGTTCTATTACCAGTAGCCCGACGGCAGCCCTTGAAGTGCGGGCGGATGTGGGCAGTGTAGGGGTCGTATCCGGTCAAAGCTTTAGCGTTTCACTCCCGGCAGGCACGATTTTAACCCGTGAATCTCTGGCGAATTTAACGGTGACCGTGCGCCAGAGTAACGGTATGCCGCTGCCTTCCTGGATTAAATTCGATCCAGCAACCGGGCGTTTTTCCGGACAGCCGCCCGCCGGGTGGAAACAACCCGTCTCTATTGAAATTCGGGTAGTGGATAAACAAGGGCATTCAGGCACCAGCCATCTGGAACTGAAAGTCGCCGGGGCGCGGGAAGCGACCCCCTCGGCAAGTCTCCATTCATCACCGGGCAAGCCCGGCCTGGATCAACAAATCGCCGCTCAAAAGACCGTTTTGACAGGGCGACTGGTGACACCAGAAAAACAGGTGTAATGGTTGGCGAATATCTAATTTACTGTTTTTTATAACTAAAATTAACCAACATAGTAAGGGTGGTAGCATGCAAGGTACGTTATCCGCACAACGTCATCCAGGCCGGTTTGTCCTTCTCCCTCTTGCGGTCGCTCTGTTGCTGTCAGGGTGCATGGTCAAACCACATCCGGTGAGCCTCAAAGAGCGGCAGGCTACTGCCGCCGCAGATAAACAAACGCTATTTGGCAGTCAGGAAAAAATAACCGCACCGGTGACCCTGGAAAATGCCATGGCCCGGGCGTTGAAATACAATATGGATTATCGCGTCAAACTTATGGAAGAGGCCATGGGGCAACGTCAGTTGGATGTGGCGAATCTGGATATGTTACCCAAACTTGCTGCCTCTGCCGGTTATACCGCCCGGGACAAAGACAACGCCTCTTCATCGCAAAATGTCGCCACTGGCGAACAGTCGCTTGCGCCATCTATCTCAACTGAAAAACAAGACCGTATGGCGGATTTAAGTCTGAGCTGGAACGTGCTGGATTTTGGCGTGAGTTATTACACAGCACAGCAACAGGCTGACCGCGTTTTGATTCTGGAGCAACGTAAGCGCCGGGTAGGGCAACAGTTGGTTCAGCAAGTACGCGAAGCCTGGTGGCAGGCAGCAGGCGCGCAGCAATTACAAGGGCGAATCGATACCTTGCTGGCCCAGGCCCTGTCCGCGCTGGATGATGCCAGGCAAGTTGAAAGCTTAAAACTGCGTTCCCCGCTGGAGGCCCTGAATTACCAGCGTCAGTTATTAGACGTTATCCGTCAGCTAACGGCGGTACGCAGCGCGCTGGCTCAGGCAAAACCGCGGCTGGCAGCATTAATGAATATTTCTCCTGGGGTCGATTTCAGTGTCGCGGTATCTGATGATATGCCGGTACCTAAACTGGGGATCCCCGTCGAAAAGATGGAAGATATTGCCCTGCTTAACCGCCCTGAAATGGTGGAAGCAAATTACAGTCAGCGCATCAGCGCCCTGGAAACCCGTAAAGCGATCGCCAAATTACTGCCGGGTATTGAGCTGAGCGTTGGGGAAAGTTATGACAGCAATAAATTCCTGACAAACAACGCCTGGGGATACGCCGGGTTGCGTGTGAGCTGGAACCTGCTCAATCTGTTTAATGCCGGGCCGATTACCAAAGCGGCTGAGGCGGAAAAACAGGTCAACGATGCCCAGCGCCTGGCGTTGAGCATGGCGGTATTGACCCAGGTGAATATCGCCTGGCTGGATTATGAAGGTAAAACCAAACAGTTCGAACTGGAACGCCAGTTGAATACGGTTGATCAATCGATTTATGAGCAGACACGCCATGCGGTAGAGAGCGGCGCTTCGGCACGTTTGCAAGGTATTCTGGCTGATGCCAACGCGGTCTACTCTTCATTACGGCTTTATCAGTCCTATGGTGCATTACAAAACGCCTACGGACAAATGGGGGCCAGCCTTGGGCTTGATCCTTTGCCGGAGGATACCCGGGGATATGATGTTGCGTCGCTGGATCAAGCCTTTAAAGGCGTTGCAGCCCGCGTGAATAAGCAAATGGCAGGCGATAAACAATGAAGAAATACGCGCTGTGGTTGATGGCTGGTGTACTGAGCGCCGGCGCGGTTGGCGCACCGACCAGCTCATCGCCAGCGGTGGAAAGCGTACCGGCAGGCAATAGTGAGGGTGGTATTCGCGTGGAACTGCTCTCTCCCCATGCGGTCACGCTCTCCGGCGAAATCGCGGCGCGCATCGCCGCATTGAAAGTCTCCGAAGGGGACAGCTTTCGGCAGGGGCAGACACTGATTGAATTCGATTGTGCAACCTATCGCGCGCAACTGCGTAAGGCGCAGGCCGTACAGGAAGCCGCCAGCCAGTTGCTGAAGGTGAACAATCAACTGGCGAAATACAACTCTGTCGGCACGCTGGAACTGACCCAGGCAAAAGGAAAGCTTGATGAGGCGGCAGCGGATGTCAGCTATATGCAAACGCTGGTTTCTAAATGCACGATTACGGCGCCTTTTGATGGACGTGTTTCAAAACGACATGCCGCAGCCTGGCAATATATGACGCCCGGTGCACCGGTTCTTGATATTGTGGCAACCCAGGATCTGGAGCTACGTATGCTGGTGCCGTCAAAATGGTTACCGCGCTTAAATTCCGGCGCCACCTTCCAGGTGACGATTGATGAACTGGGGCAGACCTTCCCGGCAAAAATCAAGCGTACAGGCGCGCAAATCGACCCTGTCAGCCAGACCATTCCGGTGATTGGCGTTATCACCGGGAATGCAGAGAATTTGTTACCCGGGATGAGTGGGTGGGCAAACTTTAATTAAGGTCGATATGGAACAAGCGCAACATAACGGGCTGGCGGTACTCCTGCACCTTCTGCATCTGGCGAGAGAAGCGCAAAGTCCGCTACGTCTGGGATTCATTATGGTAAATGAGTCCCGTCAGTTATTGGTTTATCGCCAGGCGGCGTTCTGGCAGGAGGGGCTGCGCCGCCAGGTTGTCGCTGTCTCCGGACTTGCGGAAGTTGACGCCACGTCACCGTATTTACAGTGGTTGAGCGGTGTTTTTCGCTTTCTTCATCAACACCATCCTGAATTGCCGCCCTATGTGACATTAACGGCTGCGACTTTACCTGAGTCTCTGGCAGTGGACTGGTCTCAGTGGCTACCCGCCCATGCCGTCTGGTTCCCTTTGGGGTCTGCGGGGGCATTATTATTTGCCAGTGATGAGCCCTGGGATGACGAAACCCTCCATCTCGCTCAGGAGCTGATCCATGGTTATCGTTTTGCGCTGGTTCAGCATCTACCTCACCTCAATAAGCGTCAGAAGTTTCAGGCCTGGTTGAAAGCCTCGCCGCGTCGGAAATGGTGGTTGCTGGCGCCGCTGGTCGTGTTGTGTATACCCGTGCGTATGAGTGTGCTTGCCCGGGCAGAGGTTGTGCCATCGGATCCAGAGCTAATTCGTGCGCCCGTCGTTGGGGTTATCGATAAAGTGCTGGTACAGCCGAATCAGGTTGTTCAGAAGGGAACGGCGCTTTTCGCCCTTGACGCAACGGTGCTGGCAGGGCAGTTCGCCCTGGCAAAACAGGAGGCGCTGGCGGCAAAAGAGCGCTTTCGGATCAGCGCGCAGATGGCGGTGACCAGCGACAAAAATAAGCTGGAACTTGCTGAGGATAAATCCCGTCTGGCGGCGAAAGATATCTCTGCGGATTATGCCGGGAAGGCGCTGGATAAACTTAACGTGACCGCCCCGAGCAGCGGCGTGGTGGTATTTTCCGATGCCGATGAATGGCAGGGGAAAGCCGTAAACGTCGGTGAAAAAGTCATGACCCTGGCCGATCCTGAACGTGTGGAACTGGCGGCCTGGCTGCCCGCCGCCGATGCCATTCATCTGCAACCGGGGGCGAAAGTAACACTTTATCCAAACGCATCCCCCTTTAGCGCCTTTGACGCGACCCTGGTAAGAATCGCCTATAAAGCGGAGGTCAGTGATGGCAATGTGCTTAGCTATCGCCTGCAGGCAAAATTCCTTGCGCCAAAACAGACACCCATGATTGGACAAATGGGAACCGCGCGTATTTATGGCGACTGGGTTCCTTTAGGCTACTACGCCCTGCGGCGACCTTTGACCGCGGCCCGACAGTGGCTTGGGTGGTAGCATGGATAATTTCCTGCTTCCTCCATTGCGTCAGGAACTGACTCTGCATGCCGGGCCGGATCAGCAGGATGGCTCCCCTGGCTGGGTGTTGCACGACCCGGCGGCAAACCGTTTTTTTCTGCTGGGGTGGGCCAGCTTTGAGATGCTGTCACGCTGGGGCGCGCGTGATGCCGGGCGCCTGATAAAGGTCGTCAATGCACAAACCACATTGACGCTGGATATGCACGATATCCACCACCTGGTGCAATTTCTGCGTGAAAACCAGTTACTGCAAACGCAGTCGAGTGAAGAGTTGTGGCGTGTGCATCAGCATCGCCATCGGGGATATTTATCCTGGCTGCTCAGCCACTATCTGTTTTTCCGTATTCCTCTGATTCGCCCGGATGCGCTTCTGGCTCGCTTGTTACCCTGGATCCGTTGGGTTTTTCGTCCAGGATTCTGGTGGGTAATGGCGCTGGTAACCCTCAGCGGCCTGTTTATGGTGTCTCAGCAGTGGGATGCATTTACACATACGTTTTCAGGCTACGGCGGCTGGATGGCCGCGGTAGGGATTGCGGTGGCCCTGAGCATCGCTAAAGTGGTTCACGAACTGGGGCATGCGTTTACCGCCCGCCATTTTGGTTGTCGGGTGCCTGCCATGGGTATCGCTTTTTTGGTGATGGTCCCGGTGCTGTATACCGACACCAATGATGCGTGGAAATTGCCGTCGCGCCGCCAGCGATTGTTGATTGGCGGCGCCGGAATGATGGCCGAACTGACGCTCGCCTCCTGTGCGACATTACTCTGGTGCTTCTTACCCGACAGCCCGATACGCGCCGGTATTTTTCTGTTGGCCAGCACCACCTGGCTGGCGACCCTTGCTATTAATGCCAGCCCCTTCATGCGCTTCGATGGCTATTTTTTGTTATCGGACCTGCTACAGATGCCAAATTTGCATGCCAGGGCCTTTGCACTGGCACGCTGGCACCTGAGACGCGTATTGCTGGGACTGGATGATCCCGAGCCGGAGCATTTCTCCTCTTCACGGCGACGCGGTTTACTTATTTTTGCCTGGCTGACCTGGTTATACCGACTGGTCATCTTCACCTCCATCGCGTTTTTGGTTTATCACCTTTTTTTTAAAACGCTGGGGATAATATTACTGATGGTGGAACTGGGGTGGTTTGTGGTGCGGCCCTTCGTTAATGAATTACAGGTTTGGTGGTGGCGGCGACATGATTTACGTTGGGGATTCAGAACCTGGCGTACGCTGTTTTTCCTGTGCGTGATAGTGCTTTTTTTTGCCGTGCCATGGCAGCGGGGCGTTTCCGCGCCAGCGGTAATGGAAGCTGCACAATCACAGGCTCTTTACGTGCCGGAGGATGCGCGGGTCGGGCAGGTGAATGTTCATGATGGCGACTGGGTGGCGCAAGGGCAGGTACTGGCTGTACTGACATCGGACAGCCTTGATTACCAGATAGCGCAGGCTAAGATTATTGCTGCGAATCTCGCCTGGCAGGTCGCTCAGCAGCCCTTTTCTCAGGGGCTTGATGAACAAGGCGCGGCATTGAAAAAGCTCGCACTGGCAGCACAGCAGCAAATTGAGAGTTTATTGCGTCAGCAAGCGCGACTGACATTAACCGCCCCTTTCGCAGGGCGCGTAGCGGATGCCAGCGATACGTTAAAGCCAGGCACCGTGGTGGTTCAGGGCGAACGGTTGATGCAAATCCTTGGCAAAGAGGGCATGCGTGGCGAAGGGTGGGTGGATGAAGATACGGTAACGACCCTGCGCCCCGGCGATGCCGCGTTCTTTGTGCCGGACAGCGGCGAAACGCGGGCGATTCGCTGTAAAGTCGGTCAGGTTGACAGACTTAACCAAACGACGCTTGACCAACCTTTGCTGGCATCGGTATATGGCGGCGGTATTCCGGTGCAGATCATCAATGAGCGTCTTGTGCCTGTTAATTCCATCTTTCGCGTTCGTCTGGACGCCTGCGAAACACGCCTTTCGCCAGAGCGTGAGCTGGCGGGAAAAGTGGTGTTACAGAGCGAGCATCGTAGTTTTTTACAACGCGCCTGGCAGTGGCTGGTTGTCAGTGTGGGGCGGGAGGCCGGGTTGTAATCCGCCTGGCGGCAGGATTTATGCATAAAGGAGTCATGATGGTGTCTAAGCCCGTGGTTTCGAGGTCAATAGACGTATTATCTTTGCGTCCTGCGCGCGCATCGGATATGCCGTTGATTGAGCAAATTTATCAGAGCGCTCGACCGGATTTGCAATGGATTGATGGTGAACAGGCGCTTATAGAGACTGTCCGCCAGCAACAGTGGCATATGATGCAGCAATGCAGCGGCGAACAGCACCCCAATGCCATGCATTTTATGGTGGAGCGTGCAGGTTCGAATGTCGGCACCGTGATGGTCGATTTTGGTCACAATGAGGCGAGGGTGATATTCATTGCCATGTTGCCGGAAGCGCGTGGACAAGGTTACGGACGACTCATCTTACAGCAATTACAGGTTGCTGCCCGTAAAGTTGGCTGCCCGCTCAGCGCTACCGTTTGGCGAATGAATCACGATGCCCAACGCTTATATCTGGCTCTGGGATTTAAGTGTGAGGAACAAGGCTCAGTTGCGGATAAATGGGTGTGGTATCCCTCAGACAGTTAATCAATATTGGCGTCAACTGTACATTGTCAGTACCGCCAGTATCGCTAATGTTATGAATAACCGTGTTTAACTGACCAAAACCAATCGGCATTCGCCCATGGAGATTAGGCAGATTAAATGTGGTTACACCATCACCACCGTAAAAAGGTTGCGAAAGGCTAAACCTGGAAATGAACAGGCCAGTATGACCCACTGACGGTGGCATGGCGTGCATCGGGAAGAGTGATTTCGCCAGACAGCAGAAGAGGTGTATATGGTGTCCCCTGCAGGAATCGAACCTGCAACTAGCCCTTAGGAGGGGCTCGTTATATCCATTTAACTAAGGGGACGAGGCGGCAGGAGTATAACGTCATTTCGCCTTTGCGTTAAGTGTCCTGCGCCTGAGTGGTTAAAGTGTCGCCAGTCAGCCCCTGTTTTCGGCTGTTTCCTGTTTTGTTTTGGCTTTTGCTTCGGCTTTGCGCTTGTTAATCATGTCATTGCGAATTTGCGCGTGGCTCAATAACGCGAAGATAAACGTACCGCCGCAAATATTTCCGGCGAGGGTCGGCAGCGCAAACGGCCAGAAAAATTCGCTCCAGTGGATGTTGCCATTAAAGATGAGATAAAAAATCTCCACCGCGCCCACCACGATATGGGTGGTGTCGGCCAGGGCGATAAGCCAGGTCATCAGAATAATAACCACGATTTTCGCCGCACCCGCAGACGGGAACATCCAGACCATGGTCGCGATAATCCAGCCGGAAATAATGGCGTTGGAAAACATCTCCATCGGCGTATTCTTCATCACATCCATACCAATTTTGACGAACGCGTCGCGCGTCGGCTCATCAAAAATCGGCATATATTCAAATGCCCACGCCGCGATACCCGTACCAATGAGATTCCCCAGCAGCACAACGCTCCACAGGCGCATCATCAGGCCGAAATTGACCCATGAAGGCTTTTGCATCACCGGCAGTACAGCGGTAACGGTGTTTTCGGTAAAAAGCTGCTGGCGGGCCATAATCACAATAATAAAGCCGAAGGTATAGCCGAGGTTTTCCAGAATAAAGGCAGCCGGTACGCCTGCGAGCTGAACGTGAAAAATCCCTTTTGCCAGCAACGAGGCGCCCATCGACAGCCCGGCGGCGATGGCGGACCAAAACAGGGCCATGGCGTCGCGTTCCAGCTCTTTTTCGCCGTCCTGACGGATATGCTCATGGATAGCCATCGCGCGTGAGGGGAGGCGCTCTTCATCTACCTCAATATGCTCGCCACCTATTTTCTCTTCGCTTTCGACTTCAATTTCATCGGTGTGCTTGTCAATTTTCTCGTCTTTGATGCCGTCCATATTGCCTCTGTCTACGTGTGACCCATGGTCTAAGCGTAGCGGCTTTTTTTACCAGGTCTGGCGGGATCCTCCGAATTTGGTGGCGATGGCAACTATGGCGATATGGCTTTGGCGAAGATGAGATAACATTGTCACGAAACGAGGGGGCAAACTGCGACTATGCTCAATATGAGATTCGCACGTTGCGTAGACAACACAAGGCGTGCTGATACAATGCCTTGCATGTTTATGACGCGAACCGAGGCAGATTGCGTTTGTGCCCTTCTGGATGGCACTCAGCGAAAGCCATTTTCTTCAGGGAGACACCTATGAAATTTCGTGTGTCGGCGATTGCGCTGGCAACCACACTGTTGGCGGGCTGCGCCAGTTCAGGAGACACGCAGGGGCGTTCAGATCCACTGGAAGGATTTAACCGCACCATGTACAACTTCAACTTTAATGTCCTGGACCCGTATGTTGTGCGTCCCGTTGCGGTGGCATGGCGTGATTATGTGCCGCAGCCCGCGCGTAACGGCCTGAGCAACTTCACCAGCAACCTTGAAGAACCGGCCATCATGGTGAACTACTTCCTGCAGGGCGATCCCTATCAGGGGATGGTTCACTTTACGCGCTTCTTCCTCAACACCTTACTGGGTATGGGTGGTCTGATGGATGTGGCCGGGATGTCGAACCCGAAATTGCAGCGCGTTGAGCCGCACCGTTTTGGTAGCACGCTGGGTCATTATGGCGTTGGCTATGGGCCTTATATGCAGTTGCCTTTCTACGGTAGCTTTACACTACGTGAAGATGGCGGTGATATGGCGGATACGCTCTATCCGGTACTGTCCTGGCTGACCTGGCCGCTGTCGGTTGGTAAATGGACGGTGGAAGGCATTGAAACACGTGCTCAGTTGCTGGATTCCGACGGCCTGCTGCGTCAGTCTTCCGACCCGTACATCATGGTGCGTGAAGCCTACTTCCAGCGTCATGACTTTATCGCCAATGGCGGTAAGCTCAAGCCGCAGGAGAACCCGAATGCTCAGGCGATTCAGGGCGACCTCAAGGAAATCGATTCCGAATAAACGAAAAAGGTGAGCACGAAGCTCACCTTTTTTATGCCTGCGATAAATCAGAATGCGTAGTTAAAGTTCGCGCCATACAGCCACGCACGCCCTTCTGAGCTAAATTTGTACGGGCCTTCCTGGAAGTTCACTTTCTGACCGTGCATATAGGATACGCCGACATCCACAGACGCATCTTTGTTGAACGCATATGTGGTACCTGCGCTCAGCCAGAAACGGTCCTGATCCGGAATGGAGATAGAACGTTTGTCTGCCGGAACCGGGCTGTCATCAAAGGCGATACCGGTACGGAAGGTCCAGTTATCGTCCATATAGTAGGTGGTACCCAGTGCGATACGGTAAGAGTCTTTAAAGCTTTCATCTTTATAGAACAGGGTCTGGCCGTTGCTGTTTGTCGCTTTCAGCTCCTGGAACTGACTCCAGCTGGTATAGGCCATGCTGTAGTGGATAGCCCATTGCGGCGCAACGCGGTTATAACCTGAGATTTCCCACATCTCCGGCAGGTTCAGGGTCAGAGAACCACCGGTTGTACGGCCATTGGTGCCCATTGGCAGACCGAAGTTGCCGAGGATTTGGTTATAGGCCGAAGGCAGGCTGCTCTTGTAATCACCATCAAAGTCGACTTTCACCTCAGAACGGTAGGTTAAGCCGTAACGGTTGTTTTTATCGATTTCGTAAAGAATACCGGCGTTCCAGCCAAAGCCCCACTCATCACCTTTCAGATAAGCTATCTGCGTATCAGCCGGGATACCTGCAACCTGCTGCGCCAGACCCGGAATCGGTGGCAACGCGCCTGAACCCGCAACGATTCTGCCCAGATCGCCTGCGTAACGCTCAATCTTCGCTTTGGCGTACACCGCATCAAAGCCCAGGCCGAAACTCCAGTGGTTATTCAGACGATAAGCACCGCTGAGGTTCAGGTTCAGGGTTTCCAGGTCTGTTTTGCCGGCATATGCGCCTGCCGCGTAGTCGCTATTAAACTCGGTCGCTAAACCGTAGTTAGAGGTAATGGACGCGCCCCAGCCAAACTGATCATTGATTGGCGCGACGAAGTGCAGGTTTGGAACCCATGCTGTTGGCGCGATGTTTTTCGAATCCAGGCTGGCACCTGATGGTGATGTGCCTGAAATATCAACACCCGGATCAACGAAAATAGCGCCAGCGGAGAACGTCGGACGGTCAAACATCATAATCAGAGCAGGGTTGCGGCTGGCGTTGCCCGCATCATCTGCAATTGCGCCTTCGCCGGAATAAGCGCGGCCAAGACCAGAAGAAGAAAATTCGTTGAGCTGGAAGCCTGCGGACCAGGCCTGGGTTGAGACGATTGCCACTGCAACTGCGAGTGCAGATTTGGTAAACAGGTTTTTCTGGCTCATGACCAAAACCTCATCCGGTTATTTTTATTTAAACTATGTTACGTGGTGTAACAGGAGCGCGAAGTGTAGGGTCTGCGGTACGTCATAGAAATCAGACCAGTGGCGAGAGTATAGGTCTGACCAGAGGAAATGTTGCAAGCTTGTATATAAAATTTTTCAATTGTGATCTTCGAAACGGGATCTGCGTGGCAAAATTGCGGCCAGCGTCGCTCATGATTATGGGTGGTTTTTGTTCTGGATCATTTTTAAGTGTGATTTCGGTCACTTAGGGACTTTCCTCACATTATCGACTGGAGACAGGTTATTGAGGGGGGTAAAATATGCACAACGTTTATTTGGCACCTTGGGTGCGAATTCAGAGGAAATCACAATGAGTAAATGCAGTGCTGATGAAACCCCGGTTTGCTGCTGTATGGATGTTGGTACCATCATGGACAACTCCGATTGCACCGCCTCTTATAGCCGTGTGTTCACAAACCGCACCGATGCAGAAGAGACACTGGCTGCGCTGACGGCGCGCGCGCGTGGCGTAGAGTCAGATCCATGCCAAATCACTTCGACGTTCACTGAGGTTGACGGCGGTGTGCGTCTGGATATCGATTTTGTTTTTGCTTGCGAAGCGGAAACCCTGATTTTCCAGCTGGGTCTGCGTTAATCTTCCTGCCTGCGCTCCTGCTTCTGTGGGAGCGTTTTTTTCAATCATCTCTGTGTTTTACCTCCCACTTTTTTCTTTCCCTCATTGGCTAAATGTAAATAATTAGTTAAGACTGTTATCAGGTCAGACCACTAGTGCATCATGCTGTTAACAGGGGAGTGTTATGAGTCAGGCATTACCGCTTGTCACCCGTCAGGGCGACCGCATCGCCATTGTCAGTGGATTACGTACGCCATTTGCCCGTCAGGCAACGGTATTTCACGGTGTCCCGGCTATCGATCTTGGCAAAATGGTGGTGGGCGAGCTCCTTGCCCGAAGTGAAATCCCGCCGGAAATCATTGAACAACTGGTTTTTGGCCAGGTGGTGCAAATGCCGGAAGCCCCTAATATCGCAAGAGAAATCGTACTAGGAACGGGCATGAGTGTGCATACCGATGCCTACAGTGTGAGCCGCGCCTGCGCCACCAGTTTCCAGGCCGTAGCAAACGTTGCCGAAAGCCTGATGGCGGGGACGATTCGCGCGGGTATCGCGGGTGGTGCTGATTCTTCTTCTGTATTGCCCATCGGCGTGAGCAAAAAACTGGCACGCGTGTTGGTCGATGCCAACAAAGCCCGCAGTGCAGGACAAAAACTAAAGCTCTTCTCCCGTTTACGGCTACGTGATCTCTTGCCAGTGCCGCCTGCAGTGGCGGAATATTCCACCGGTTTACGCATGGGGGATACCGCAGAGCAGATGGCGAAAACCTACGGCATCACGCGTCAGGAACAGGATGCGTTAGCCCATCGTTCTCACCAGTATGCGGCGCAGGCCTGGGCGGAAGGCAAGCTGGCGGATGAAGTGATGACCGCCTATGCGCCACCTTTTCGCGAACCGATAACCCAGGACAATAATGTCCGGCAAAACTCCAGCCTCGCGGACTATGCCAAACTGCGTCCGGCCTTTGATCGCCGACACGGTACTGTGACCGCCGCGAACAGCACACCACTCACCGATGGTGCGGCAGCGGTGATCCTGATGACCGAGTCGCGGGCGAAAGAGCTGGGTTTGCAGCCTTTGGGATACCTGCGAAGTTATGCCTTCACCGCCATTGACGTACAGCAGGACATGCTGCTGGGGCCCGCCTGGGCGACGCCGCTGGCGCTCGACAGGGCGGGGCTGACGATGGCGGATTTAACCTTACTGGATATGCACGAAGCGTTTGCATCGCAAACCCTGACCAACCTGAAACTGATGGCCAGCGAGCGCTTTGCCCGCGATGTATTAGGCCGGACACAGGCAACGGGCGAGGTGGATGACAGCAAATTTAACGTGTTGGGGGGATCGATTGCTTACGGGCATCCCTTTGCGGCGACCGGGGCGCGGATGATCACCCAAACCTTGCATGAACTGCGCAGACGCGGCGGCGGATTTGGTCTGGTCACTGCCTGTGCCGCAGGTGGGCTTGGGGCAGCTATGGTTCTGGAGGCCGAATAATGGAGATGACCTCAGCATTTACACTCAGTGTCCGCCCGGACAATGTTGCCGTTGTGAGCATTGATGTTCCCGGCGAAAAGATGAACACGCTAAAAGCCGAGTTTGGCAGCCAGGTTCGCGCCATTCTCAAACAAATCCGCGAAAACAAACAGATACGTGGCGTGGTGTTCATTTCCGCAAAACCAGATAATTTTATCGCCGGTGCGGACATCAATATGATCGATCGCTGCAAAACGGCCAAAGAGGCCGAAGATCTGGCGCGCCAGGGGCAACAGATCATGGCCGAGATCCACGCCCTGTCGATCCCGGTGATCGCCGCCATTCATGGTCCATGCCTGGGCGGCGGGCTGGAACTGGCATTAGCCTGTCACCGCCGTATTTGTACCGATGATGCGAAGACGGTCTTAGGGCTGCCTGAAGTTCAGCTTGGGCTGTTGCCTGGTTCCGGCGGTACCCAGCGACTGCCGCGTCTGGTCGGAGTAAGCACCGCGCTGGAGATGATCCTTACCGGTAAGCAACTGCGCGCGCGTCAGGCGTTAAAAGCGGGGCTGGTGGATGATGTCGTGCCGGTTTCTATCTTGCTGGATTCCGCCGCAGAGCTTGCTACACAAGGTCGTCCTGCCAGCCGCAGCCTGCCGGTACGTGAACGCCTGCTGGCCGGGCCGCTGGTACGTGCGCTGTTATTCCGCATGGTCGCAAAAAAAACAGAGCAAAAAACCCAGGGCAATTACCCCGCGACGACCCGTATTTTGAATGTTATCGAAACGGGTTTAAGCCAGGGCAGTAGCAGTGGCTATGATGCGGAGGCGCGCGCGTTTGGTCAGCTGGCAATGACGCCGCAATCACAGGCGCTACGGCATATTTTCTTTATCAGCACTGAGGTAAAAAAAGACCCTGGCAGCCCGGTTGCGGCCGGTCCGCTTCGTGCTGTCGGTATTCTCGGCGGCGGGTTGATGGGCGGCGGAATTGCTTACGTGACGGCAGGGAAGGGCAACCTTCCTGTTCGCATAAAAGATATTAATCCGAAAGGTATTAACCACGCGCTGAAATATAGCTGGGAACAGCTTGATAAAAAGGTGCGTCGCCGCCATCTCAAATCTGCTGAACGTGACGCGCAAATGGCCCGCATTTCCGGTACCACGGATTACAGCGGTTTTTCCCATCGGGATGTGGTTATCGAGGCCGTTTTCGAAGATTTGAACCTTAAGCAACAGATGGTCGCGGAGGTTGAAGCACAGTGCGCGCCGCAGACCATTTTTGCCTCCAACACTTCTTCGTTGCCCATCGGCGATATTGCTGCCAAAGCGGCGCGCCCCGGTAACGTTATCGGATTACATTTTTTTAGCCCGGTGGAGAAGATGCCATTGGTGGAAGTTATTCCCCATGCCGGCACCGATGAACAGACCATTTCGACAGTGGTGAAACTGGCCAAGAAGCAGGGCAAAACGCCGATTGTCGTGGTGGACAAAGCGGGTTTTTACGTGAACCGTATTCTGGCGCCTTATATGAGCGAAGCGATGCGACTGCTGAGCGAAGGGGAACGTATCGAGAATATCGATAAAGCACTGGTAAAATTTGGCTTTCCTGTTGGCCCTATCCAACTTCTGGATGAGGTGGGCATCGACACGGGGACCAAAATTATCCCTGTGCTGGAGGCTGCCTACGGTGACCGTTTTAGCGCCCCTGCAAGCGTCGTTTCTGCAATATTGAATGATGATCGCAAAGGCAGAAAAAATGAGCGTGGTTTCTATCTTTACGGTAAGAAAGGGCGTAAAAGCAAGAAACAGCCTGACCCGGCAATTTACCCGCTTGTGGGGGCTTCTGGCACAGGCAAATTATCGGCAGAACAGATTGCCGAACGATGCGTCATGATGATGCTTAACGAGGCTGCACGCTGCTTCGACGAGAAGGTGATCCGCAGCCCGCGCGATGGTGATATTGGCGCGGTGTTTGGCATCGGTTTTCCGCCTTTCCTGGGCGGCCCGTTCCGCTATATGGATACCCTTGGCGCGGGTGATATTGTCGCAACTCTACAGCGCCTGGCTTCGCTTTATGGGGAACGTTTTGCTCCTTGTCAGCTTTTGTTACAAATGGCTGAACGAGGCGAAACTTTTTGGGGCAAGAAGGAAACTGATTTTGTAAGTTAAGGTCAAAAAAGGGTAAATCCAGCTTTAAATGAAACAGCGATGGTTATTTTGTAAACAGTCATTGACTATACTTACGCCATTGAGGTAAAAAACAGCGTTTCATTCATCGAATGGATCAGGCAAAATGCCCGGCCATTGATATTTCCTGTCGTAATGGAACTGTTCACGCGGGGAGTGTTAATGCTTCTGGTTAACAAAAGCGGTGCAATATGCAAGTTTTTATCATGCGTCACGGCGATGCAGCCCTCGATGCAGCCAGCGACTCAGTTCGTCCCTTAACCCCTTGTGGTTGTGACGAATCGCGTCAGATGGCAACATGGCTGAAAGGTCAAAAAGTGGATGTCGAACGTGTTCTGGTCAGCCCGTTTCTTCGTGCTGAACAGACGCTAAGTGAGGTGGGTGAATGCATGAACCTGCCCGACAACGTGGATGTCCTGCCCGAACTGACCCCTTGTGGTGATGTTGGTTTGGTCAGTGCCTATCTCCAGGCGCTGGCAAACGAAGGTACCTCTTCCGTGCTGGTGATTTCTCACCTGCCGTTGGTGGGTTATCTGGTGTCCGAGCTTTGCCCGGGTGAAACACCGCCAATGTTTACCACCTCCGCGATTGCCAGCGTGACGCTGGATGAGAGCGGTAAAGGCGTTTACAACTGGCAAATGAGTCCCTGCAACCTGAGAATGCCAAAAGCAATCTGATTCGCCGGACCGTGAAAAAAAGCCGCACTTGTGCGGCTTTTTACGTTTCTGTCTGTCCGTTGCGTTCAGGGAAGCTCTGGCGGCTGCCACTCTTCGACTTCAATCAACACCAGTATCGCAGCATCGCCACCGTACTCTTTGGGAGCCTGGTGAAACGCCATTACATGCGGATGCTGTGCCAGCCAGAGCGGCGTCTGTTGCTTAAGGATATGTTTACCATGCCCGTGCATGACGCAGGCGCAAAAGACATGTTCACGTCGGCAGGCGGCGATCAGCGCCCCCAGTTCCTGCTTGGCCTGTAGCTGCGTTAAGCCGTGCAGGTCAAGAAACAGATCCGGGGAATAATCACCGCGGCGGATCTTCTTGAGTTCAAAATGGCTGACATCGTCGCGCACATACTTCACCGGCCCTTCGGTGTTCAGCAATGGCTGAAATTCATCAGAGAAATAATGGCTGTTATCTGCCTGCTCCGACAACAGGCGCTTCACCGGAACCTCAGTGATTTTTTTACGTGTCGGGCGGTGCACTACCGTATCCTGCTTTATTTGACGCGTGCCGGTCATCAATTGTCGGAACAGCGTCTGCTCCTCCTCGCTAAGCGATGGTTTCTTTTTCATCTGCGCATCTCATCTTTTATTTCTTTTAGTGTACCCGACTCGCTCCCTGCTGTTCAGCAAAATGCATTTTTAGGCCGCGACGCGAAGCGACAATGCTGATTTATCGCCGTCTTCATGGCAAACTAGCCGCCGAATTTCTTGCGAGCGTGTCCTGGAGGATAAGATGGATAAAATTTTCGTTGATGAAGCAGTAAGTGAACTGCATACCATTCAGGACATGTTGCGCTGGTCGGTAAGCCGATTCAGCGCGGCAAACATCTGGTACGGTCACGGTACGGATAACCCGTGGGATGAAGCCGTACAACTGGTATTGCCAACCCTTTACCTGCCGCTGGATATACCGGAAGAGATGCGCAACGCGCGCCTGACCTCCAGCGAACGTCACCGTATCGTTGAGCGCGTCATTCGCCGCGTCAATGAACGTATCCCGGTTGCCTATCTCACCAATAAAGCCTGGTTCTGCGGCCATGAGTTTTACGTTGATGAGCGCGTACTGGTGCCGCGCTCGCCGATTGGTGAACTGATCAATAACCACTTTGCTGGCCTTATCGATGGGCAACCGCAGCACATTCTGGATATGTGTACCGGTAGCGGCTGTATCGCCATTGCCTGCGCTTACGCCTTCCCGGAGGCGGAAGTGGACGCGGTGGACATCTCCCCGGATGCGCTGGCGGTAACAGAACACAACATTGAAGACCACGGGCTGATTCATCACGTCACGCCGATTCGCTCCGACCTGTTCCGTGACCTGCCGAAAGTGCAGTACGACCTGATTGTGACCAACCCGCCGTATGTTGATGAAGAGGATATGTCTGATCTGCCGTCAGAGTATCGCCATGAGCCGGAGCTGGGGCTGGCCTCCGGTAGCGACGGTCTGAAACTGACGCGCCGCATTCTGGCGTGTGCGGCGGATTACCTTACCGATAATGGTGTGCTCATTTGTGAAGTGGGCAACAGCATGGTACATCTGATGGAACAATATCCGGATGTGCCGTTCACCTGGCTTGAATTTGATAATGGCGGTGACGGTGTCTTCATGCTGACCAAAGCGCAGTTGCTGGCCGCACAGCAACATTTCAGCATTTATAAAGATTAAAACGCTAACAACATAACGACGACAACGGAGCCGTGATGGCAGGAAATACTATTGGACAACTCTTTCGCGTAACGACCTTCGGCGAATCGCACGGCATCGCGCTGGGCTGCATCGTCGATGGCGTACCGCCGGGCATTCCACTGACCGAAGCCGACCTCCAGCATGACCTGGATCGACGCCGCCCCGGAACCTCACGCTATACCACCCAACGCCGTGAGCCGGATCAGGTGAAAATTCTCTCCGGCGTGTTTGAAGGCGTGACCACCGGTACCAGCATCGGCCTGCTGATTGAGAATACCGATCAGCGCTCCCAGGATTACAGCGCAATCAAAGATGTGTTCCGTCCGGGGCATGCTGATTACACTTACGAGCAAAAATATGGCCTGCGCGACTATCGTGGCGGTGGCCGTTCCTCGGCGCGTGAAACCGCAATGCGTGTGGCGGCTGGGGCAATTGCCAAAAAATTCCTCGCGCATAAATTCGGCATCGTGATCCGTGGCTGTCTGACCCAGATGGGGGATATTCCGCTGGAGATGAAAGACTGGGAACAGGTCGAACAGAATCCGTTCTTCTGCCCGGATCCGGACAAAATCGACGCGCTGGACGAACTGATGCGCGGGCTTAAAAAAGAGGGCGACTCGATCGGCGCGAAAGTCACCGTTGTGGCGGACGGTGTGCCGGCAGGCCTCGGTGAGCCGGTATTTGATCGTCTGGATGCCGATATCGCCCATGCGATGATGAGCATCAACGCGGTTAAAGGCGTTGAGATTGGCGACGGCTTTGGCGTGATCAACCTGCGCGGTAGCCAGAATCGCGATGAAATCACCAAAGACGGTTTTCAGAGCAACCACGCGGGCGGCATTTTGGGCGGTATCAGCAGCGGGCAGCAGATCGTTACCCATATCGCGCTGAAACCGACCTCAAGCATTACCGTGTCGGGGCGCACGATTAATCGCTTTGGCGAAGAAGTAGAGATGATTACCAAAGGACGTCACGACCCGTGTGTCGGTATTCGCGCGGTACCGATCGCCGAAGCGATGCTGGCCATTGTTCTGATGGACCATTTTATGCGTCAGCGTGCGCAAAATGGCGATGTGACGACCACTATTCCTCGCTGGTAACCAATGAAAAGAATTGCAATTGCGCTGCTGGCGTTTTTCGCAACGCTGACCTGCCAGGCAGCAACGCCCTGGCAGAAAATCACCCATCCAGTTGCGGGCGCAACGCAATCGATCGGTGCCTTCTCGAATGGCTGTATTGTTGGCGCGCATGAACTGCCGCTGCAATCCGATACCTATCAGGTGATGCGTACCGATCAGCGACGCTACTTTGGTCATCCGGACCTGATTCTGTTTATTCAGCGTCTGGGTAATCAGGTGCATAACCTGGGGCTTGGGACAGTGCTGGTGGGCGATATGGGTATGCCGGCCGGCGGACGTTTTAACGGCGGTCACGCCAGTCACCAGACGGGGCTGGATGTGGACATTTTTCTGCAACTGCCAAAAGCACGCTGGACCGCAGCGCAATTGTTAAAACCGCAGGCACTGGATTTGGTTTCCAGCGATGGCAAGCAGGTAGTGCCTTCGTTATGGAAACCCGAAATTACCAGCCTCATTAAGCTGGCGGCGAAAGATAATGATGTGACGCGCATTTTCGTCAACCCGGCCATTAAGCAGCAGCTGTGTCTGGACGCCGGAACTGACCGCGACTGGCTGCGGAAAGTGCGCCCCTGGTTCCAGCATCGCGCGCATATGCATGTCCGTTTGCGCTGCCCGGCAGATAGCCTTGAGTGCCAGGATCAGCCTTTGCCGCCAGATGGCGATGGCTGTGGCGCGGAATTGCAAAGCTGGTTCAAACCGGCCAAACCTTCTACGACGCCTGAGAAGACGACACCCCCGCCGCTGCCTGCTTCCTGTCAGGCATTACTGGATGAGCACGTATTGTAATGGATGCATTTCAAGAGATATTTATGGTGTCGCCACTGCTTCTGGTGGTGCTTTTTCTGGTCGCCACGCTGGCGGGATTCATTGATGCGTTAGCGGGTGGCGGTGGTTTACTGACCGTACCTGCATTGCTGGCCGCCGGGATGACCCCGGCGCAGGCGCTGGCTACCAATAAACTGCAGGCCTGCGGTGGCTCCATCTCTTCCACGCTCTATTTTTTGCGCCGTAAAGTGGTGAGTCTTGCCGATCAGAAACTCAATATTCTGATGACCTTTATTGGTTCAACGTCGGGCGCGCTGCTGGTTCAGCATGTTCAGTCTGATATTCTGCGCCAGATTTTGCCTGTCCTTATTATCTGTATCGGTCTCTACTTTTTGTTAATGCCAAAACTGGGTGAAGAGGACCGTCAACGTCGGCTGCATGGCCTGCCTTTTGCACTGGTTGCGGGCGGCTGCGTGGGTTTCTACGATGGCTTTTTTGGTCCCGGCGCCGGGTCATTTTATGCGCTGGCGTTTGTCACGCTGGCGGGTTTTAACCTTGCTAAATCCACCGCGCACGCCAAGGTGCTGAATGCAACTTCCAATATTGGCGGGCTGTTGCTGTTTATTATTGGCGGCAAGGTTATCTGGGCAACGGGGTTTGTGATGCTGGCGGGCCAGTTTCTGGGTGCGCGTATGGGCTCACGTCTGGTGCTCAGCAAAGGTCAAAAACTCATTCGCCCGATGATTGTTATCGTCTCGGCAGTGATGAGCGCAAAATTACTTTATGACAGCCATGGGCAGGAGATCCTCCAGTTTCTGGGGGTGAGTGCATGAACACAACAACACATCATTACGAACAATTGATCACCCTTTTTGACGGCTGTTTTGCCGACGATTTTAATACCCGTCTGATTAAAGGCGACGACGAACCGATCTATCTTCCTGCTGATGAAGAAGTCCCTTATAACCGGATCGTCTTCGCTCACGGGTTCTACGCCAGCGCGTTGCATGAGATCTCCCACTGGTGTATCGCCGGGAAAGCCCGTCGCGAGCGGGTGGACTTTGGTTACTGGTACTGCCCGGATGGGCGTGATGCGGCGACCCAGTGTCAGTTTGAGGACGTTGAGGTTAAACCGCAGGCTTTTGACTGGCTGTTCTGTGTGGCGGCGGGTTATCCGTTTAACGTCAGTTGTGACAACCTGGAAGGGGATTTTGAACCGGACCGCGTTATATTCCAGCGCCGCGTGCATGCGCAGGTGATGGAATATCTCGACAAAGGGATCCCGGCGCGTCCGGCGCGTTTTATTAAAGCGCTGCAAGATTACTATCACACGCCTGAGCTAAAGGCGGAACACTTCCCATGGCCGGAAGATTTATAACTGAGGAAAGAAGATGATCGCAGAATTTGAATCGCGCATTCTGGCGTTAATTGATGACATGGTAGAGCACGCCAGTGATGATGAGCTGTTTGCTGGCGGTTATCTGCGTGGGCATCTGACGCTGGCGGTCGCAGAACTGGAAGCGGGTGAAGACCATTCATCCGCTGCGCTGCATGATCGTGTGTCGGCGAGTCTGGAAAAAGCCATTCAGGCGGGCGAGCTCTCTCCGCCGGATCAGGCGCTGGTGTTGGGAATGTGGGACACGCTGTTCCGAAAGGCGCAAGCACAGTAAGAAGCACCGATCCCGGATGCGGCATAAACGCCTTATCCGGGCTACTGGTTCGGTGCCCGATCGTAGAGGGGAGAGGGATCCCGACAAAAAAGCGAGCTCGATCGGTTCCCTCTCCCTGAGGGAGAGGGCCAGGGTGAGGGGGAAAATGCGGCTCTGGTGGTCATTCCGTTCGCCTTATGTTCTTTACTTTTCTGTCGCGACAGAACCTGTGAACGTGGCCTGGGTGGCTCATCGCACCCGGGCTCACTTAACCCGTTTTCCCTTCAACAACTTTCTCACCCATAAGCGATTAGGATTCAGCGCTGCCAGTGTTTCACCATCCAGCGGCAACGGCTCCTCACTCATTTGCGAGGCCAGAATCTCCGCCGCCAGCGGCGCGCTGCATAATCCACGTGAGCCGAGCGCGCCAAGCATAAACAACCCGTCAAAAACCGGTGCGCTTATCGTATCCGTTCTCTCTTGCGCAAGAGTGGCATAGGCATCCAGCGTTGCCGCGTAATCCGCCACATTCCCGACTAACGGCAGATGATCCCGGGTTGCGCAGCGCACACCACAGCGTGCCTCACCGCCGCTGACATCGACGTCCATCGCCCACTGCGCCTGCGGGAAGCAGTTCAGCAAACGCTGGCGATTTTGCTGTTGATCCTCCTCGCTGTAGGTGGCTTCCTCCTGTCCACGGTGGTAGCTTGCGCCAATACAGTGATGCTGATTGCGCGGGTTTTGCGGCGTCAGATAACCGTCATAGCAGAGTACCTGACGCAGGTCGCTCAGTGCCGCCGTTGTGGGAATATGGCTGACCTGTCCGCCAACCGGGTAAACCGGCAGTTTTTCGGTCTGAGTAAAGTGGCTGATGTGGTGACCGTTAGCCAGTACGACGCAGTCATGAGTGCGCTGGCTGCTATCGGCAAAATCCAGCCGCCATTTGCCATCCTGTTGAGCGAGGTTTGTCACCCGGTGGTCGTAGTGCACGCATAATCCCTGACGCTGGGCTAATGCCAGCGCTGACGCCGTTAATTGCGCCGGACACAGCCAGCCACCCGCCGGATAATGAATGCCGCCGCAGCCGGTTTCTACCCCCGTCGTTTGCGCGACCGCTTCGGCGCTGACCGCATGGGCGATGGCGTCCGGCAGGCCCAGCGTCAGCATCTGGCTAATTTTTTGCTGACTTTTTTCGTCGTATCCCAGTTGAGTGACACCGCACCAGTGATGATCGAAATCGACGGGCAGAGTGTCATACAGGCGGCGGGCGAAGGTAAACGCGGCGGGGAAAAAATGGGCCAGCGCCGGGTCGTGCGCGCTGAGCAGTGGATACAGCGCGCCCTGCCGATTGCCGGAAGCGCCCTGTGCGGGTTCGTCATCGGCACAGTAGAGCGTGACCTGCCAGCCGCGACGTAACAAGGCCAGCGATAGCAGCGCGCTGGCGATACCGCCGCCGATAATTGCAACCGCGCGCTTTTTCGTGCCAGTGCGGGCAAACCATGGCATATGCAGCGCGGGCAGGATGGCGCTCTCCATCACCCCGGTGAGCATTTCCCGCTTACGGCCAAACCCTTTGCTTTTGCGCATGGTGAACCCGGCGTCCTGCAACCCACGGCGGACAAAACCAGCGGAGGTGAAAGTGGCCAGCGTCGCGCCGGGACGCGCCAGCCTTGCCATTGCGTTAAACAGCCCGGGCGTCCACATATCCGGGTTTTTCGCCGGCGCAAAGCCGTCGAGGAACCAGGCATCAACTTGTTGATTGAGCGAATCATCTAACGTTTCAGTCAATTCGTTGATATCGCCGAACCATAAATCCAGGGTCACGCGACCGCCGTCCAGTAACAGGCGATGGCAACCGGCAAAAGGCAACGGCCACTGCTGCTGCTGCAGTTGTTCCGCCCAGGGGGCCAGCTCGGGCCAGTGCTGGTGCGCCAGGCGAAGATCGTCTTTCGTTAAAGGGAATTTTTCGAAACTGATGAAATGTAATCTTTCCAGGGTAGCCTGCGGACTGGCGCGGGAAAAGGCATCAAACGCCTGCCAGAGGGTCAGGAAATTGAGCCCGGTGCCAAAACCGCTTTCCGCGACGACAAACAGCGGGCGGGGATGTGCGACGAAACGCTCGGGTATACCGTTACCACCAAGAAAAACATAGCGGGTCTCTTCCAGCCCGTTATCATTTGAGAAATAGACGTCATCGAAATCTCGGGAAACAGGTGTACCCTCAGCGTTGAATTCCAGGTTGGCAGATTGTATAGCGGTTTGTTTCACGTAAGTTACTCGGCGGACAGGCTGTGCCACGATCTTAACGATGTGCGTCTCAGGGCGCAAATTTACCCATTAATTGTCTGATCGGACTTGTTCGGCGTACAACTGTACGCTATCTTGCGACACGAAAACTTAAATTAGTGCGACTTACAGGGGTATTGAATGAAACGTGCAGTGATTACTGGCCTGGGCATCGTTTCCAGCATCGGTAATAACCAGCAGGAAGTCCTGGCCTCTCTGCGTGAGGGACGCTCAGGGATCACTTTCTCTCAGGAATTCAAAGATTCCGGAATGCGCAGCCACGTATGGGGTAACGTCAAACTGGATACGACCGGTTTGATTGACCGTAAAGTGGTTCGTTTCATGAACGATGCCTCTATCTATGCTTATCTCTCCATGCAAGAAGCGATTGCGGATGCTGGCCTGAGCGCAGACGTTTACCAGAACAATCCGCGCGTCGGCCTGATTGCCGGTTCCGGCGGTTCTTCAAAAGCGCAGGTCTTCGGTGCGGATGCTATGCGCAGCCCGCGCGGCCTGAAAGCTGTTGGTCCGTATGTGGTGACCAAAGCAATGGGGTCTGCGGTTTCCGCGTGCCTCGCCACCCCGTTTAAAATCCACGGTGTGAACTACTCCATCAGTTCCGCCTGTGCCACTTCCGCACACTGCATCGGTAACGCCGTTGAGCAGATTCAGCTGGGCAAGCAGGACATCGTCTTTGCTGGCGGCGGCGAAGAGCTGGGCTGGGAAATGGCCTGTGAGTTCGACGCAATGGGCGCGCTGTCGACCAAATACAATGAAACCCCGGAAAAAGCGTCCCGTACCTATGACGCGCACCGTGATGGCTTCATCATCGCAGGCGGCGGCGGTATGGTTGTGGTTGAAGAGCTGGAACATGCGCTGGCTCGTGGCGCGCACATCTATGCTGAAATTGTGGGTTACGGCGCAACGTCGGATGGCGCTGACATGGTCGCGCCGTCAGGTGAAGGCGCAGTGCGCTGCATGAAGATGGCAATGCACGATGTTGATACCCCAATCGACTACCTGAACTCCCACGGCACTTCTACTCCGGTAGGCGACGTGAAAGAACTGGGCGCGATTCGCGAAGTGTTCGGCGATAACAGCCCGGCTATCTCTGCGACCAAAGCCATGACCGGTCACTCTCTGGGTGCAGCTGGCGTGCAGGAAGCTATCTACTCTCTGCTGATGCTGGAACACGGCTTTATCGCGCCGAGCATCAATATCGACGAGTTGGATGAGCAGGCTGCTGGCCTGAATATCGTCACCAAACCGACTGACGCGACGCTGAACACGGTTATGTCCAACAGCTTCGGTTTCGGCGGTACTAACGCCACGCTGGTGATGCGTAAGCTCAAGTAATCGTCTGAATATTAAAAAGGGAGCCAATGGGTTCCCTTTTTTTATGCATTGACAAGCCGCGACACGGGCAGGCAAACTTCCTGCGCAACATTGTCATCCTGATAATGCGTAAGCGTTTAACGTTATCCAACGCACCTTAATCCTGAACATCAGGTGGAGGGGGCGTGGCTTTTTTCCTCGCCTTACTCTGCGGTACGGAGTAATGCATGTCTGTAGAGACTCAAACACTTTCTTCCTCATCCGGCACGGGTTCGCTACTACGACTGGTGGTTGCCGTTTTCCTTACCTATATGACCATCGGGTTACCGTTGCCCGTCATCCCGCTCTTTGTGCATAACGAACTCGGTTACGGCAACACCATGGTGGGCATCGCTGTCGGTATCCAGTTTCTGGCAACCGTCCTGACACGGGGTTATGCCGGGCGGCTGGCCGATCAGTTTGGCGCAAAGCGCTCGGCGTTGCAGGGAATGTTTGCCTGTGCGCTCGCCGGCGTCGCCTGGTTGCTGGCGGCATGGCTACCGATAAGCGCTCTGGCAAAATTTGGCTTGTTGATTATCGGACGTCTAATGCTGGGTTTTGGCGAAAGCCAGCTACTCACCGGAACGCTCGCCTGGGGGATGGGGCTGGTTGGTCCTAAACGTTCAGGCAAAGTGATGTCCTGGAACGGTATGGCCATTTACGGCGCGCTGGCTGTTGGGGCGCCGCTCGGCCTGCTCATTCATAGCCGGTTTGGCTTTACCACCCTGGCGGCGATCACCATGGTCTTGCCGCTACTGGCATGGGCATTTAATGGCGGCGTACAAAAAACGCCTGCTCATCCGGGTGTACGTCCTTCGCTGTGGAGCGTGGTCGGGCAAATCTGGCAGCCGGGCCTTGGTCTCGCGCTCCAGGGGATAGGTTTCGCGGTTATCGGTACTTTCGTTTCGCTCTACTTTGCCAGCAATGGCTGGGAAATGGCTGGCTTTACGCTGACGGCATTTGGCGGCGCCTTTGTTCTGATGCGTCTGCTGTTTGGCTGGATGCCGGATCGCTTTGGCGGCGTGCGGGTGGCTATTGTTTCGTTGATGGTGGAAACGGTGGGTCTGTTGCTGCTCTGGCAGGCGCCGGACGCCTGGCTGGCAATGGCCGGTGCGGCATTGACCGGCTGTGGTTGTTCGTTGATTTTCCCGGCGCTGGGCGTTGAAGTGGTAAAACGCGTTGCTCCGCAGGTTCGGGGTACCGCGCTGGGAGGGTATTCGGCATTTCAGGACATTGCGTATGGTATCACCGGGCCACTTACCGGGCTGTTGGCGACCTCGCTGGGCTATCCGTCGGTATTCCTGGCCGCGGCAATTGCGGCGGCCAGCGGCATTGTGGTGACGCTGATTTCATTTCGAAAATAATCGCCTGTTCCGGCTCTCATAATGAGGGCCGGAAATAAATAATCCACTTCCTCATAATTCTGAATGCTATTTTTGTCGCCAGAAAATAACTAAAAATACGCGCCACACCACAGAAAAAACATATTGTTTTATTGGTGTAACATATTCCACTGATATAATTTTTTGCAACATTCTCAGGCAGTTATAATGCTGCTATAGTCAGGCTATCTTCGTACGTAAGTTATTCTTTTACTACTTTTTAGAGAAAGGAGAGACGTATGCCTGGGTTTAAAGCAGATTTTCTGTGGGGCGGCGCGGTGGCGGCGCATCAGCTTGAAGGCGGCTGGCAGGAAGGCGGCAAAGGGGTGAGTGTCGCTGACGTAATGACCGCCGGGGCGCACGGCATTCCGCGCGAAATTACCGATGGCGTATTACCGGGAAAAAATTACCCCAACCACGATGCTATCGACTTTTATCATCGCTATAAAGAGGACATCAAACTCTTCGCGGAAATGGGGTTTAAATGTTTTCGTACATCCATCGCCTGGACACGTATTTTCCCGAAAGGGGATGAATTAGAACCGAACGAAGTCGGTCTGCAGTTTTATGACGATCTCTTCGATGAATGCCTGAAATACAAAATTGAACCGGTGATTACGCTCTCGCATTTTGAAATGCCTTATTACCTGGTCACTGAATATGGTGGCTGGCGTAACCGTAAGCTTATTGATTTTTTTGTGCGTTTCGCCAAAACGGTATTTACTCGCTATAAAGGCAAAGTGAAATACTGGATGACGTTCAACGAAATCAATAATCAGGCCAATTACCACGAAGATTTCGCCCCGTTTACCAACTCCGGTCTTAAATACAAAGAAGGCGAGGATCGGGAGCCGGTCATGTACCAGGCGGCGCACTATGAGCTTGTCGCCAGTGCGCTGGCGGTGGAAGCGGGGCATGCGATTAACCCTGATTTCCAGATTGGCTGCATGATTGCCATGTGCCCGGTCTACCCGCTTACCTGTAACCCGGACGACATGATGATGTCCGTCTCGGCGATGCACCGCCGCTACTGGTTTACCGATGTGCATGTTCGCGGTTATTACCCGCGTCATCTGCTTAATTATTTCGCCCGTAAAGGCTTTAATCTCGATATTACCGATGAAGACCTGCAGATCCTGAAACGGGGTTGCGTGGACTATATCGGTTTTAGCTACTACATGTCGTTCGCCACCAAAGCCACTGCGGATAACCCACAACTGGACTATGACGAAACGAAGAGTCTGGTGAAAAATCCGTATGTGAAAGCATCGGACTGGGGATGGCAAATCGACCCGGTGGGCCTGCGTTATTCACTGAACTATTTCTACGATCTTTATCAACTGCCGCTGTTTATCGTCGAGAATGGCTTCGGCGCTATCGATCAGAAAGAGAGTGACGGTTCGGTAAACGATCAGTACCGCATTGAATATATGCAAAACCACCTGCGCGAAATGAAAAAGGCGGTGGTGGAAGATGGCGTGGATTTGATGGGCTACACCCCGTGGGGCTGTATTGATCTGGTTTCCGCAGGAACCGGCGAAATGAAAAAACGTTACGGCTTTATCTATGTCGATAAAGATAACGAAGGAAACGGTACGCTTGAACGCAGCCGTAAGAAGTCGTTCTGGTGGTACCAGCAGACCATTAAAAGTAACGGTGAAAATCTTTAATGAAAATCCCCTCCGACGGAGGGGATTCTTTCAGATAACCAGCCAGATAAGGGCGAAGGCAATAAGCAACGCGACCAAAAACAGACCTGGCCGGGTTGAGAGGTTTTTGACGCTTTCGATGATCGGGGCGAAGAGCGGGCTGTAGATCGGCTGAATATTGCGTGCTTCCAGTACGCCCGATGTCCGTTCTGCGCGATGTAAAAAAACCTGATTGAGAATGTCCTGCACTTGCGCCGTTGTCAGCACCATTTGCGGGGTGGCCTGCCAGTTCTGCCGGGCATAATCGGTGATAGTTTGCCACTCCACCTCATCCAGCGGCTGCTTAAGCGCGGTTTGTACGCTTTGCAGTGTGGGTGACGTCTGGCTACTCAATGTCTGGCGCGCCTGCAGCCAGGTCATTAAGTGGGTGAAATGTTTTGCCGGAATGAGCTCACCGGTTTTCACGCCGGATAATTCCATCATCGACTGCCAAATCAATTTACCGGATTCGCCTGTCGCCGCGGCCAGTTTTGTCACCGCCTGGTTGAGCGAGTTGTGCTCAGCGGGCAACAGCGGGCGGTCTGTCGCCGGACGTTGCAAGGGCTGAGGTACCGAAATTTGGTTGTTCTGCAGTAGCGTAAGCACGGTTTTAAGCTGCTCCGGCGTAAGCTGGCTCAGTGCCGTCTGACCAAACTGTTGGCGAATAAAGTCGCTAACCGCCTGACGGTTGTTCCCCTGGCCGAGTAATTCAGTCAGCTGCGAGATAACCTGGCGGGTAGTGTGATTCTGCGTGGCGGTATCCAGACGCTGGTTGAGATTCTGCTCCGCTGCCGGGAAATGGCGTGACAGCAGCGGCGCATCGTTCTTTAACCCCAAATCATGTTTTACCCCGGCCCAGACTTCGGCGCTCTGCTGTTGCGTGAGCGCGACCAGGCGAATAATCAACCGCTCCAGCACGGTGCGCTGGATTGTCGATAACGGCTGCTCTCCGGCGGCCAAAGTTGGGGGCGTAGGCTCTTGCCCCGGAGGGCGCGCGGGCGTGCCCTGAATGGGTTGCATCATGGAAATCCTCTGGGTCTCGCACGTGGTGTAGCGGCATTGCAGGTATGCCTGGCTGCGAGATTATGGCACACTTAACAGCTTAACTCCCGTTCTCTAACCGGTACTGTAACGTGAAAATCCTTGTTGATGAAAATATGCCCTATGCTGGCGATTTGTTCCGTCGTCTGGGTGAGGTAAAAGCTGTGCCTGGTCGTCCTATTCCGGCAGCGGAACTGGCTGATGCGGACGCGCTGATGGTGCGTTCTGTGACGAAGGTGAATGAAGCGCTGCTCAGCGGTACGCCGATTAAATTCGTGGGTACGGCAACGGCGGGTACCGATCACGTTGACGAGCAATGGTTGCAACAGGCAGGGATCGGTTTCTCTGCCGCGCCGGGGTGTAATGCCATTGCGGTTGTGGAATATGTTTTCTCGTCCCTGATGCTGTTGGCAGAGCGTGACGGTTTCGATCTGCGCGATCGCACCGTCGGGATTGTTGGGGTAGGTAACGTGGGGAGTCGTTTGCAGGCGCGTCTTGAAGCGTGGGGCGTGAAAACATTACTGTGCGATCCACCGCGCGCCGACCGTGGCGATGACGGCGAGTTTCTGCCGCTCGACGCGCTGGTGCGCGACGCCGATGTGCTGACCTTTCACACGCCGCTGTTTAAAGACGGGCCGTATAAAAGCTGGCATCTGGCGGACGAAGAGGTCATTAGCCGTCTGAAACCTGGCGCTATTCTGATTAATGCCTGCCGTGGCCCGGTGGTCGATAACGCCGCCCTGTTACGCCGTCTGGAGGCTGGTCAGTCGCTCAGCGTTATTCTCGATGTCTGGGAACCCGAGCCGGATCTCGACGTGGCGCTGCTGGCAAAAGTGGATATTGGTACCGCGCATATCGCCGGGTATACGCTGGAAGGAAAAGCGCGCGGCACCACGCAGGTGTTCGAAGCGTTTAGCGATTTTATCGGCAAGCGCCAGCAGGTTGCGCTGGATACGCTGCTGCCTGCGCCGGAGTTCGGTCGCATTACCCTTCACGGTCCGCTCGATCAGTCGATCCTGAAAAGACTCATTCATTTGGTGTATGATGTGCGCCGCGACGATGCGCTGCTGCGAAAAGTGGCGGGCATCCCGGGTGAGTTCGACAAGCTGCGTAAAAATTATCTTGAGCGTCGGGAATGGTCATCGCTGTATGTGCAGTGTGATGACAACCAGGCGGCTACACTGCTGCAAAAGCTGGGTTTCAACGCTGTCCATCACCCAATTCGTTAATGTCATCTTAATGCTACCTGCCGGATAATCCGGCGGGTACGCTTTTTTCTGGAGTAAATCACCATGTCTGAAGGCTGGAATATTGCCGTACTGGGCGCGACGGGCGCTGTCGGAGAAGCCTTACTCGAAACGCTTGCGGAGCGTGAGTTCCCGGTGGGCGATTTGTATGCGCTGGCGCGTCATGAAAGCGCCGGTGAGACGCTGCGTTTTGGCGGAAAAACCGTACGCGTTCAGGACGTTGCTGAATTTGACTGGACGCAGGCGCAACTGGCATTTTTTGTCGCCGGTGCCCAGGCATCTGCCGAGAATATTGAAGAAGCCACCAACGCTGGTTGCCTGGTGATTGATACCAGCGGTCTGTTCGCGCTGGAGCCGGATGTGCCGCTGGTTGTGCCGGAGGTGAACCCGTTTGTACTGGCGGATTACCGCAACCGAAATGTCATTGCCGTGCCGGATAGCCTGACCAGCCAGTTGCTGACCGCGCTGAAACCGCTGATCGACGAAGGCGGCCTGTCACGTATTGGCGTGACCAGCCTGCTCTCCGCGTCGGCGCAGGGTAAACAGGCGGTGGATGCCCTTGCCGGACAGAGCGCGAAATTGCTTAACGGCATACCTATTGATGAAGACGACTTCTTTGGCCGTCAGCTGGCATTCAACATGCTGCCGATTCTGCCGGACCGTGAAGGTGCCGTCCCGGAAGAGCGTCGTCTGGTCGATCAGGTACGTAAAATTCTGCAGGACGACGGGCTGATGATATCCGCAAACTGTGTCCGTGCGCCGGTATTTTATGGTCACGCGCAGATGGTCAGCTTCGAAGCGCTACGCCCGCTGGCGGCAGAAGAGGCCCGTGATGCGTTTGCCCGCGGCGAAGATATTGTGTTGTCCGAAGAGAATGATTTCCCAACCCAGGTTGGCGATGCTTCCGGTAGCGCGCATCTTTCCGTCAGCTGCGTACGTAACGATTATGGCCAGCCTGAACAGATTCAGTTCTGGTCGGTGGCAGATAACGTACGTTTTGGTGGGGCGCTGATGGCGGTGAAGATCGCTGAGAAACTGGTACAGGAGTACCTGTACTAATGTCAGACGTAGTGGAACAACCGCTGCTGAAAATTGCCCTCGGCATTGAGTACGACGGCAGTAAGTATTACGGCTGGCAGCGTCAGCAAGAAGTACGCAGCGTGCAGGAAAAGCTGGAAAAAGCGTTGTCGCAGGTCGCCAATGAGCCGGTGACGGTTTTTTGTGCCGGGCGTACCGACGCAGGAGTGCATGCCACAGGGCAGGTGGTCCATTTTGAGACCCGCGCGGTACGTAAAGACGCGGCCTGGACACTGGGCGTAAATGCGAATTTACCTGGAGACATCGCGGTACGTTGGGTGAAAGATGTGCCCGACGATTTCCATGCGCGATTTAGCGCGACGGCGCGTCGTTATCGCTATGTTATCTACAATCATCGTTTACGTCCGGCGGTACTGAACCAGGGGGTTACGCATTACCATCTGCCCCTTGATGCACAGCGTATGCAGCGTGCGGCGCAGTGCCTGCTGGGTGAAAATGATTTTACCTCGTTTCGCGCGGTACAGTGCCAGTCGCGCACGCCGTGGCGCAACATGATGCACATTAACGTTCAGCGTTACGGTGCGTATGTGGTGGTGGATATCAAAGCGAATGCCTTTGTACATCATATGGTAAGAAATATTGTCGGTAGCCTGATGGAAGTGGGTGCCAACAACCAGCCGGAGAGCTGGATAGCAGAGCTACTGGCGGCTAAGGACAGAACGCTGGCGGCAGCAACGGCGAGAGCTGAAGGGTTGTATCTGGTATCGGTGGATTATCCGGACCGTTTCAACTTACCCCACCCGCCAATGGGTCCGCTGTTTCTCGCGGACTAGTCGCAATCAACCAAGGCATAGACAATATGGACGTAATTCGCTTTCTTATTGATTTCATTCTGCACATTGATGTTCATCTGGCGGAACTGGTCGCGCAATACGGTATCTGGGTTTACGCGATTCTGTTTCTGATTTTGTTCTGCGAAACCGGTCTGGTGGTCACGCCGTTTTTACCGGGGGATTCGCTGCTGTTCGTCGCGGGCGCGCTGGCCTCACTGCCCACGAACGACATCAACGTTCACGTGATGGTGATGCTGATGCTTGTTGCGGCCATTCTCGGCGATGCGGTGAATTACACGATAGGGCGCCTGTTCGGCGATAAGCTCTTTAGCAACCCGAACTCGAAAGTGTTCCGTCGCAGCTATCTCGATAAAACCCATCAGTTTTATGAGAAACACGGCGGAAAAACCATTATTCTTGCCCGCTTTATCCCCATTGTGCGCACGTTCGCACCCTTCGTTGCCGGGATGGGACATATGTCCTATCGCCATTTCGCGGCGTTCAACGTGATCGGGGCGCTGTTATGGGTGCTGCTGTTTACTTATGCTGGCTACTTCTTCGGCACGTTGCCGATGGTGCAGGAAAATCTTAAGTTACTGATTGTCGCGATTATCGTGGTGTCTATACTTCCTGGTGTGATTGAGATCATTCGCCACCGTCGAGCGGCAGCGCGACAGGCAAAATAAGATGTCTATGGCGGTTCGACCACTTTTTTATCCCAAGTTGCGAACTGTTATGTTTTAATGTGCCCCATTTATGGGCTACCAGGTTCATGTATAAAGGTTATCAATGAGCTGGATTGAACGAATCAAAAGCAATATTACCCCCACCCGCAAGGCGAGCATCCCTGAGGGTGTGTGGACGAAATGCGATAGCTGCGGTCAGGTACTGTATCGTGCCGAGCTGGAGCGTAACCTTGAGGTCTGCCCGAAGTGTGACCACCATATGCGCATGACTGCGCGTAACCGTCTGCATACATTGCTGGACGAAGGTTCAATGGTGGAACTGGGTAGCGAACTTGAGCCGAAAGACGTGCTCAAGTTCCGTGACTCCAAAAAATATAAAGACCGTCTGGCGACGGCACAGAAAGAGACCGGCGAAAAAGACGCGCTGGTGGTAATGAAAGGTACGCTGCATGGCATGCCAGTTGTCGCGGCAGCGTTCGAATTCGCCTTTATGGGCGGCTCCATGGGCTCTGTAGTGGGTGCGCGTTTTGTTCGTGCCGTTGAGCAGGCGCTGGAAGATAACTGCCCGCTGATCTGTTTCTCCGCCTCGGGTGGCGCACGTATGCAGGAAGCGCTGATGTCGCTGATGCAGATGGCGAAAACCTCCGCAGCGCTGGCGAAGATGCAAGAGCGCGGCCTGCCCTACATCTCCGTACTGACTGACCCAACCATGGGTGGCGTTTCCGCGAGCTTCGCGATGCTGGGCGATCTGAATATTGCCGAGCCGAAAGCGCTTATTGGTTTTGCCGGTCCGCGCGTGATTGAACAGACCGTGCGTGAAAAACTGCCGCCGGGATTCCAGCGCAGTGAATTCCTGATTGAAAAAGGGGCGATCGATATGATCGTTCGTCGTCCGGAAATGCGCCTGAAACTGGCGAGCATTCTGGCGAAGCTGACCAATCAGCCAGCACCGAACCCGGATGCGCCGCGTGAAAGCGTGGTGGTGCCCCCGGTGCCCGATCAGGAAGCCGAGGCCTGATAATACCGAAGGGCAGGGCCATCACGGCGCTGCCCTTTTGCTTTTTACATCGTCAAACATCCTACGGGCATCATGGAAAATAAACGCATTTTGCAAGCCACGTCGCCCCTGGCCGCGTGGCTTTCTTATCTGGAAAACCTGCACAGCAAAACCATTGACCTGGGACTTGAGCGCGTAAGCCAGGTTGCCGCGCGTCTTGATGTTCTGCGACCGGCACCGTTTGTCTTTACCGTTGCGGGAACCAATGGCAAAGGCACGACTTGTCGTACCCTTGAATCCATTCTTCTGGCGGCCGGTTATCGCGTGGGTGTCTACAATTCGCCGCATCTTATCCGCTATACCGAGCGCGTTCGCGTACAGGGTGAGGAGCTGGCTGAGCTCGACCACACGCGTTCTTTTGCCGAAATTGAAGCCGTGCGCGGTGAAACCTCATTAACCTATTTTGAGTACGGTACGCTGTCGGCGCTGTGGTTGTTTAAACAGGCGAAGCTGGACGTCGTTATCCTCGAAGTGGGACTGGGCGGGCGTCTTGACGCCACCAATATGGTTGATGCGGATGTCGCCGTCGTGACCAGTATTGCACTCGATCATACCGACTGGCTTGGGCCAGACAGAGAAAGTATCGGTCGCGAAAAAGCGGGCGTCTTCCGTGGCGGTAAACCGGCGGTGGTGGGCGAAAGCGATATGCCGTACACCATTGGCGAAGTCGCCGCGGAAAAAGGCGCTCTGCTGATGCGCCGTGGCGTGGACTGGCAGTATGAAGTAGAGCAGGGGCAGTGGCGTTTTCGCGACGGCCAGGGCGAGCTGACAGGTTTACCGCTGCCGCAGGTGCCGCAGCCCAATGCGGCGACCGCGCTTGCGGCACTGCGGGCAAGCGGGCTGATGGTGAGCGAGCAGGCTATCCGTGACGGTATCGCCTCTGCGATTTTGCCTGGTCGCTTCCAGATTGTGCGTCATAACCCGCGTCTTATTCTGGATGTGGCGCATAATCCTCATGCGGCGGCTTACCTTGCCGGGCGGCTGTCGGCAGAGCCCGGGCGCGGCCGCGTGCTGGCGGTCATTGGCATGCTGCACGATAAAGACATCGCCGGAACGCTCGCCTGTCTGGAGCCTGTGGTCGATAGCTGGTATTGTGCCCCTCTGGAGGGGCCACGCGGTGCGACGGCAGAACAATTAATGGCGCACTTACCGCAAGGGAAAGCGTATCAACACGTTGCGCAGGCCTGGCAGGCAGCGATGGCGGAGGCCACAGCAGAAGATACCGTGCTGGTGTGTGGTTCATTCCATACGGTGGCACATGTCATGGAAGCGATGGAAGCGGGGAGAACCGGTGGCAAGTAAGTTTCAGAACCGTTTGATGGGAACCATTGTGCTGGTTGCGCTCGGGGTAATTATTCTTCCCGGGCTGCTGGACGGGCAAAAAAAGCATTATCAGGATGAGTTCGCCGCTATTCCTCTGGTACCCAAACCCGGGGATCGCGATGAACCGGATATGATGCCTGCGGCCACGCAGGCGCTCCCGGCTCAGCCGCCGGAAGGGGCGGCGGAAGAGGTGCAGGCTGGCGATGCGGCAGCGCCGTCGCTGGATGCCTCTCGTCGTGCTGTTAGTGGGGCGACGACGCCGGATGTCACGACGCAACCCGTCGCGCCGAAGCCGGCTGAACAGCCAAAACCGGTTGAGAAGCCGAAGCCACAGCCACAGAAACCCGCAGAGCAGGTAGCGGCAACCCCGCCTGCGGATCAGGCGCCCGCTGCGGATAAATCGGCGCCAGTAGGGAAAGCCTGGGTAGTGCAACTGGGTGCGCTTAAGAACGCCGATAAAGTTAATGAGATTGTCGGTAAACTGCGCGGCGCAGGTTATCGCGTTTATACCGCGCCAACCACGCCAGTACAGGGTAAAATCACCCGCATCCTGGTGGGTCCGGACGCATCGAAAGATAAACTCAAGGGTTCGCTTGAGGAGCTTAAACAGCTGTCAGGTTTGAGCGGCGTGGTAATGGGTTATAGCGCGAACTAGTGTGCGTTTTGTACCCCTGACGTTGTCCCTCTCCCCAACAGGAGGGGGTGAAAAGCGGCACTGGAGCGATCTTCTCGCTCTTTCAGGGAGAGACCTTGAGGGAAGGGAGATTGGGGTTTTGACACCAATAAAACACGCCCGAAGAGGCTAAAGATTCGATGGCGTTGAATATTTTTTCAGCGCCATTTTTATTTACGCGCGGGAAGGAAATCCCTACGCAAACGTTTTCTTTTTCTGTTAGAATGCGCCCCGAACTGGACGACAGGGCGTAAATCGTGGGACACATATGGTCTGGATTGATTACGCCATCATCGCGGTGATTGGTTTTTCCTGTCTGGTTAGCCTCATCCGCGGCTTTGTTCGTGAAGCGTTATCACTGGTGACATGGGGTTGTGCTTTCTTTGTTGCCAGTCATTACTACACTTACCTGTCAGTCTGGTTTACGGGCTTTGAAGACGAACTGGTGCGCAATGGGATTTCCATCGCCATCCTGTTCATCGCGACGCTGATTGTTGGCGCTATCGTCAATTACGTGATAGGTCAACTTGTGGAGAAAACCGGCCTGTCGGGTACAGACAGGGTGTTGGGGATCTGTTTTGGCGCGCTACGCGGGGTGCTAATCGTCGCCGCCATTCTGTTCTTTCTCGATACCTTTACGGGCCTGTCAAAAAGCGAAGACTGGCAGAAGTCGCAGCTTATCCCGCAATTCAGTTTCATCATCAGATGGTTCTTTGACTATCTGCAAAGTTCGTCAAGTTTCTTGCCCAGAGCGTAATCGCTCTGAGATGTGGCTTAACGAGGAAAAGACGTATGTGCGGTATTGTCGGTATCGCCGGTGTTATGCCGGTCAACCAGTCGATTTATGACGCGTTATCGGTGCTTCAGCACCGTGGTCAGGATGCCGCTGGCATCATCACGATCGATGCAAATAATTGTTTCCGTCTGCGCAAAGCAAATGGTCTGGTCAACGATGTTTTCGAAGCCCGCCATATGCAGCGTCTTCAGGGCAACATGGGTATTGGCCATGTGCGTTACCCAACCGCTGGCAGCTCCAGCGCCTCCGAGGCTCAGCCTTTTTACGTTAACTCCCCTTACGGCATCACGCTTGCCCATAACGGCAACCTGACCAATGCCCACGAGCTGCGTAAAAAGCTGTTTGAAGAAAAACGCCGCCACATCAACACCACGTCTGATTCAGAAATCCTGCTGAACATTTTCGCCAGCGAGCTGGATAACTTCCGCCATTACCCGCTGGAAGCAGACAACATTTTCGCCGCTGTCGCCGCGACCAACCGCCAGATTCGTGGCGCGTATGCCTGTGTTGCGATGATCATCGGCCACGGTATGGTTGCTTTCCGCGACCCGAACGGTATTCGTCCGCTGGTGCTGGGCAAACGCGATATTGGCGATGGCCGCACCGAGTTCATGGTAGCGTCCGAAAGCGTGGCTCTCGATACGCTGGGCTTTGAATTCCTGCGTGATATCGCGCCGGGCGAAGCTGTCTACATCACCGAAAAAGGCCAGCTGTTTACCCGCCAGTGCGCGGATAATCCGGTCAGCAACCCGTGCCTGTTCGAATACGTCTATTTTGCGCGTCCGGACTCCTTCATCGACAAAATCTCCGTCTACAGCGCGCGTGTCAATATGGGCACGAAGCTTGGCGAGAAGATTGCGCGTGAATGGGAAGATCTGGATATCGACGTGGTCATTCCCATCCCGGAAACCTCCTGCGATATCGCGCTGGAAATCGCCCGTATTCTGGGTAAGCCGTACCGTCAGGGTTTTGTGAAAAACCGCTACGTTGGCCGCACCTTTATCATGCCGGGTCAGCAACTGCGTCGTAAATCTGTCCGCCGTAAGCTGAACGCGAACCGCGCTGAATTCCGCGACAAAAACGTCCTGCTGGTGGATGATTCCATTGTGCGTGGTACCACCTCTGAGCAGATTATTGAGATGGCGCGTGAAGCCGGAGCGAAGAAAGTGTACCTCGCCTCTGCGGCGCCGGAAATTCGTTTCCCGAACGTGTACGGCATCGATATGCCGACCGCAAACGAACTGATTGCGCATGGTCGTGAAGTGGATGAGATTCGCCAGATCATCGGCGCTGATGGCCTGATTTTCCAGGATCTGAGTGATCTGATCGACGCCGTACGCGCGGAAAACCCGGATATCCAGCAGTTCGAATGCTCGGTATTTAACGGCGTGTACGTTACCAAAGACGTTAACCAGCAGTACCTCGATTATCTCGATTCCCTGCGTAATGATGATGCCAAAGCGGTACAGCGTCAGAACGAAGTGGAAAACTTAGAGATGCACAACGAAGGGTAATCGACCCGTTTCGCCCTCTCCGTCCGGAGGGGGCGCTCATCAGTTGCAACTGCTGGCATAATGCGGCAAAGTCTGCCTCAGTGTAGATAAAGGCGACGGATATGAAACGACTCATTGTGGGGATCTCAGGGGCCAGCGGTGCGATTTACGGCGTGCGCTTGTTGCAGATATTACGCGACGTGGCGGACATTGAAACCCATCTGGTGATGAGCCCGGCTGCGCGTCAGACCCTCTCCCTCGAAACTGATTTTTCCCTGCGTGATGTTCAGGCTCTGGCGGATGTCGTGCACGATGCCCGCGATATCGCCGCCAACATCTCTTCCGGCTCTTTTAAGACTGCGGGCATGGTGGTGTTGCCCTGCTCGATAAAAACGCTCTCTGGCATTGTCCACAGCTATACCGACGGCCTGCTGACGCGTGCGGCGGATGTGGTGTTAAAAGAGCGTCGCCCGCTGGTGCTGTGCGTGCGTGAAACGCCGCTGCATTTAGGCCATCTGCGTTTGATGACGCAAGCGGCGGAACTGGGCGCCGTTATCATGCCGCCGGTACCTGCGTTTTATCATGCGCCGAAATCGCTGGATGACATCATTAACCAGACCGTGAATCGCGTCCTGGATCAGTTTGATATTACTCTGCCGGAAGATTTATTCATCCGCTGGCAGGGAGGAAATGCCTCCAGATAGTGCGCATTATTGCCCGATGCCCTTTTTTAGGGCGTTTTTGCAATCGTGATCATATCCTCAACATTTAATTCCTTTTTTCCCCTGTTAACACTCCGGTTCGTTCGGCAGACCTGCTATCTTTCACCATTAAGGGTAATTTGCAACGTTTTATTAACAAATTTAACGCTGTTGTTTTTCAGCGCTAAAAATCTGGCATAAGACGTGCAAGTAAACTCGCAGCAACACACAACACAACGCAGCACAAAATAAAATCAGAATACTTGAGGGTAATGTATGAAGAAGACGGTTATTGCTCTGTCTTTACTGCTGGGCCTGTCCGCGGCATCCAGTGTTTACGCAGCGCTTCCCCAGACTGTACGCATCGGTACGGATGCGACATACGCACCTTTCTCTTCCAAAGATGCGAAAGGGAATTTTGTCGGTTTTGACATCGATCTCGGTAATGAGATGTGTACCCGCATCAAGGTCAAATGTACCTGGGTTGGCAGCGATTTTGACGCGCTTATCCCGTCCCTGAAAGCGAAGAAAATTGACGCGATTATCTCCTCTCTCTCGATTACCGAAAAACGTCAGCAGGAGATTGCCTTCTCCGACAAACTCTACGCCGCTGATTCCCGTCTGATTGCCAAAAAAGGCTCGCCGATCGTGCCGACGCTGGACTCCCTGAAAGGCAAACACGTAGGGGTATTGCAGGGGTCTACGCAAGAAGGTTATGCGAACGACAATTGGCGCACTAAAGGTATCGACGTGGTGGCCTACCAGAACCAGGATCTGATTTACTCTGATCTCGCCGCAGGCCGTCTGGACGCTGCATTCCAGGACGAAGTGGCTGCCAGCGAAGGCTTCCTGAAACAGCCTGCCGGTAAAGATTTTGCCTTCGCCGGTCCGTCCGTTAAAGATAAAAAATATTTTGGCGACGGTACCGGTATCGGTCTGCGTAAAGACGATACCGAGCTGAAAGCGGCCTTTGACAAAGCCTTCGCTGAAATGCGTAAAGACGGTACCTACGATAAGCTCGCGAAGAAATATTTCGACTTTAACGTCTACGGCGAGTAAAGCAGCCTGTTTTTTGGGATAAATGATGCGCCATTTTGGCTTGCCAGGATGGTGCATAAATACGCGTGATGTTTCAAAGTGGTGCGGCTGATGCACCGAAATGGCGCAATGATGCATAGTTAAGCAAAAACCATGCAAAAAAGCCGCCGGGCGGGCAGAATGCTTTGCCTTGCCGTGCCATATGATGGCACGATAGCGACACCGTATTCTTCTAATAAATCCCTTAGGAAAGACAGTCTGTTGAGGATAATTATGAAAAAACTGGTGTTATCACTTTCTCTGGTGCTCGCTATCTCCAGCGTTTCAGGCGCATTCGCAGCAATCCCGCAAAAACTCCGCATCGGCACTGACCCAACTTATGCTCCTTTCGAATCGAAAAATTCGCAGGGTGAATTGGTTGGTTTTGATATCGATCTGGCGAAAGAGCTGTGCACGCGTATCAAAACCCAGTGTGTTTTTATTGAAAACCCACTGGACGCGCTGATTCCTTCGCTAAAAGCGAAAAAAATCGACGCCATCATGTCATCACTCTCAATTACTGAAAAACGCCAACAGGAAATTTCGTTCACCGACAAACTGTATGCTGCGGATTCTCGTCTGGTCGTGGCGAAAGACTCCGACATCGTTCCCGATCTCGCGAAGCTGAAAGGCAAACGTATTGGCGTATTGCAGGGCACCACGCAGGAAACATACGGTAACGTTCACTGGGCACCGCAGGGTATTGAAATCGTCTCCTACCAGGGGCAGGACAATATCTATTCTGATCTGACCGCAGGCCGTATTGACGCTGCGTTTCAGGATGAAGTGGCCGCCAGCGAAGGTTTCCTGAAAACGGCGATGGGTAAAGACTACAAATTTGGCGGTCCGTCCATTAAAGACGAGAAGCTGTTTGGCGTCGGCACCGGCATGGGTATTCGTAAAGACGATAACGAACTGCGTGAAGCGCTGAATAAAGCGTTCGCGGAAATGCGTGCAGACGGAACTTACGAAAAACTGGCGAAAAAGTATTTTGATTTTGATGTTTATGGTGGTTAATTCCACGCGTGTTTAACGTGCGACCCCTTCCGCCCGGAAGGGGAAGAGACGCGGCAGACACGAATACGACAGGACAGGCTGCATGCTGTACGGTTTTTCTCAAGTTATCTTTCATGGTGCCCTTGTCACGCTGGAGCTGGCTATCAGTTCCGTGGTGCTGGCGGTACTGATTGGCCTGGCCGGTGCGGGCGCAAAGCTCTCTAAAAACCGTCCGTTAGCGCTGGTTTTTGAAGGCTACACCACATTGATTCGCGGCGTGCCCGATCTGGTGCTGATGCTGCTGATTTTTTACGGATTGCAAATAGCCCTCAACACGCTGACCGATGCGATGGGTATGGAGCAACTCGATATTGATCCTATGGTGGCGGGTATTATCACCCTGGGGTTTATTTATGGTGCCTATTTCACCGAAACCTTCCGCGGCGCTTATATGGCGGTGCCGAAAGGGCATATTGAGGCTGCCACCGCGTTTGGTTTCACCAACTCACAGACCTTCCGCCGTATTTTGTTTCCGGCCATGATGCGTTTTGCCTTGCCGGGGATTGGCAACAACTGGCAGGTTATTCTCAAAGCGACGGCGTTAGTGTCGTTATTGGGGCTGGAAGATGTGGTGAAAGCCACGCAGCTCGCCGGGAAAAGTACCTGGGAGCCGTTCTACTTTGCCGTCGTGTGCGGCTTGATTTATCTGGTATTTACCACCGTTTCTAATGGCGTACTGCTTCTTCTCGAACGTCGCTACTCAGTAGGTGTGAAGAGGGCTGACCTGTGATCGAGATTATTCAGGAGTACTGGAAATCGCTGTTGTGGACCGATGGTTACCGCTTCACCGGGGTGGCTATTACCCTGTGGCTGTTGATTTCCTCGGTAGTGATGGGCGGAATAATGGCGGTGTTTATGGCCATTGGTCGCGTTTCCAGCAACAAATATATTCAATTTCCCATCTGGCTGTTCACCTACATTTTTCGCGGTACGCCGCTGTATGTGCAGTTGCTGGTGTTTTACTCAGGTATGTACACGCTGGAAATTGTGAAGGGAACGGAGCTGCTGAATGCGTTTTTCCGCAGTGGTCTTAATTGTACGGTGCTGGCGTTAACCCTGAATACCTGTGCTTACACTACGGAGATTTTCGCCGGCGCGATCCGTTCGGTACCGGCCGGGGAAATTGAAGCCGCCCGCGCCTATGGTTTCTCATCGGTGAAAATGTATCGCTGTATTATTCTGCCCTCGGCGCTGCGCATTGCGCTGCCGGCCTACAGCAACGAAGTGATCTTGATGCTCCACTCGACCGCGCTGGCTTTTACCGCGACGGTGCCGGATCTGCTCAAAATCGCCCGTGATATTAACTCCGCGACTTACCAGCCGTTCACCGCGTTTGGTATTGCGGCAGTACTGTATTTGATCATCTCTTATGCGCTGATTAGCCTGTTCCGCAAGGCGGAAAAACGCTGGCTGCAGCATATAAAACCTTCTTCGACGCACTGAGAACATCATGTCTGACAATAAATTAAACGTTATCGATTTGCATAAACGCTACGGCGAACATGAGGTGCTGAAAGGGGTGTCGCTGCAGGCTAATGCCGGGGATGTGATCAGTATTATTGGCTCGTCAGGCTCCGGTAAAAGTACCTTTCTGCGCTGCATAAACTTCCTTGAGAAGCCAAGCGAAGGGACGATCATCGTCAATGGCGAAAACATCAATCTGGTGCGCGATAAAGACGGCCAGTTACGCGTAGCCGATAAGCAGCAACTGCGTTTGTTGCGTACCCGCCTGACGATGGTATTTCAGCATTTCAACCTGTGGAGCCACATGACGGTGCTGGAAAACGTCATGGAAGCGCCAATTCAGGTGCTGGGTCTGAGCAAACAAGAGGCCCGCGAACGCGCGGTGAAATACCTGGCGAAAGTGGGTATTGATGGTATTCAGCAGGCGAAATACCCGGTGCATCTCTCTGGCGGTCAGCAGCAGCGCGTCTCTATTGCACGTGCGCTGGCTATGGAACCGGAAGTGTTGCTGTTTGACGAACCCACTTCCGCGCTGGATCCGGAGCTGGTGGGCGAAGTGCTGCGTATCATGCAACAACTGGCGGAAGAGGGGAAAACCATGGTGGTGGTGACGCATGAAATGGGCTTTGCCCGCCATGTCTCTACCCATGTGATTTTCCTGCATCAGGGCAAAATTGAAGAAGAGGGCGCGCCGGATGAGCTGTTCGGCAACCCGAAAAGCCCACGTCTGCAGCAGTTCCTCAAAGGTTCGCTCAAGTAATCTTCGGGCTACCGGCGCTCGCCGGTAGCCGCTTATTCCGCCAGCAGTTTCAGCGCGGTATCTTCGTCGGTCACCAGCCCATTGACCCAGCCACCGACCAGGGCTGCGCGAATGGCGGCAAGCTTACGTTCCCCTCCGGCAAACCCGACCACTTTTCGTTGTGTGTGGCTGGTGAGCGGCACACTGGTCAGCATCGCATCCAGCTCAGAATCCAGGCGTACGCCCTGATGGTTAAAGAAATGGCCAAGCATTTCACCCGCGACATGCTGCGTCTCCAGATCTTTGACCTGGGCGTCGGTAATAAACCCCTCGGTGTTGAGCGGACAACCTAATTTGACCTCGCCGATGCCAAGGAAGGTGACATCCGCATTAAGCGCTCTGGCGGCAACACGCTGGTAAATCTGGTGCTGGCACCAGCTGTTTTTATCTTCCGGGCTGTCGGCATAGAGCGGAGCCGGAATGAAAAAATACTTACCCTGCATTTTTTCCGCCATTTTCAGCGGTACATCGTAACGGGTACCGGAATCATCCCGGGCGATGGCGCCGATCATGGACACGCACTGATGCTGCGGTCGCTCCAGCGACGGCAGGGCGTCAATCACGGCGCGCAGCGTTTTACCGGAGCCGACGCCAAAGACCTGCGGTTTCTCTTCGCAGATAAATTGCGCCATCACTTGCGCCCCTTCCACGGCCAGCATCTGCTGAATGGCCTCGTCCTCCAGCCCGGCAGAGGGCACCACGCGGCACAGGTTGAGGGCATGTTTTTCTTGCAGGTCGTGCGCCAGTTTCAGACAGCGGGTCACCGGATGGCTGATATTGACGGTGACCATCCCGGTTTCGCGGGCGGCAGAAATGAGCCGTTGCGCTACCTGACGCGACAGACCCAGCGCCGAGGCAATATCCTGCTGTGTTAATCCCGCCACGTAATACATCCATGCGGCACGGGCGGCGAGTTCCTGTTTTTTCTCTTCTTTGTTCATCACTCATTCCCCTGATTTCCTGCCGCCATTGTACGCGCAATGGTCGCATTCACAAAAATGGGCAAATGTTAGTTTAAAGAGCAAAAGTTGTTTTCGTGAGTTTCATCGCAGAAAACCTTCGCCTCTCACTACTAACATACATACAACAAACGGGCATAAGCCCGTAAAACTGTCAAATGCTCAAATTGAGGTGATGATTATGTCCGAGAAAAAAGCGGTGTGGATGCATATTGGTGCCGGGTCGTTTCATCGTGCTCATCAGGCGTGGTATCTGCATAAACTGATGGAGCAGGGGGATTACCGCTGGAGTATCGCGCTGGGAAATATTCGCGATGATGCCAGTGTGCTGCTGGGCCATCTCGCCGCGCAAAACGGTGAATATGTGCTGGAAACCGTGTCGCCGGAGGGTGAGCGGCAGTACGAAACCATCACCTCAATTCGTAAAGTATTGCCCTGGGATAGCGAAATTAGCGCACTGGTGAAGCAGGGGGCCGATGCTGAAACGCGCGTCATCGCCTTTACGGTTACGGAAAGCGGTTACTACCTGACACCTGATCATGAGCTGGATCAGCAACAGGCTGATATTCAGGCCGACCTGAACGGCGGAATTCGCACCCTTTACGGCGCGCTGACCCGCATCCTGAAGCAGCGTATTGCACAGCATGGCGACCCCGTTACCTTGCTGAACTGCGATAACTTGCGGCATAACGGCGAGCGCTTCCGCCACGGTTTTCTCTCTTTCTTGCAGGCGAAGGGCGAAAGCGATCTGTATGAGTGGGTGGAAAAAAATACCACGTCACCTAATACCATGGTCGACCGCATTACCCCGCGCCCGACGCCGGATGTGGCCGAGCGCGTACTGGCGGCAACCGGCATTAACGATGCGGTGCCGGTGATGGGGGAATCCTTTATTCAGTGGGTGATTGAAGATGATTTTATCAATGGCCGCCCGGCGCTCGAACAGGTGGGAGTGGAACTGGTGGAATCCGTATTGCCCTGGGAAGAGGCGAAAATCCGCATTCTTAACGCTACCCATAGCTGCATTGCGTGGGCGGGGACGCTGATTGGTCTGAGCTTTATTGATGAGAGCACCCGCCAGAGCGCTATTCGCCAGATGGCCTGGGAATATGTGTCGCGTGATGTCATTCCGTCGCTGACGCCAAGCCCGCTGGATCTGGCGACGTATCGCGATGTGGTGCTGGCGCGCTTTAGCAACCCGTATATCAAAGACACTAACCAGCGCGTCGCCGCCGATGGTCTGTCCAAAATTCCGGGGATGGTTACGCCGACGCTTATCGAATGCTACAAACGCGGCGAAACCCCGTCTGCGACCGCCGTGCTGCCTGCGCTGTTCTTCCTGTTTCTGAAACGCTGGGCTGACGGTTCACTGCCCTATACCTATCAGGATGGCGTGATGCAACCCGATGCCGTACATGCCGTTTTCAATGCCCCCGATCCGCTGGCGGTGTGGGCGGCAGACGACGCGCTGTTTGCCGGCCTGGCGAAATCCGCCGATTTCTTAACCCTGCTGCGTCGTACCGTCGCGGAGCTTGAGCTGTGGATAAAACAACCTGAATTGCAACTGGCGGCAGTGTAAGGGGGCGCTATGTATCTGGGCATTGATATTGGTACCTCAGAATTAAAAGCGCTGTTGATTGACGGCGACGGTGAGATTGTCGCCTCGGCGCATGCGGCGCTGACCGTGCAACGTCCGCATCCGCACTGGGCGGAGCAGGACCCACAAGCCTGGTGGCAGGCCTGTGGTCGCGTGGTTACCGAACTGCGTCAGCAGCATCCGCAACAGTGGGCGGCCATTCGCGCCATCGGTCTGTCGGGTCAGATGCACGGTGCGGTACTGCTTGATAATGACGGTAACGTGTTGCGTCCCTGCATTCTGTGGAATGACACCCGCAGCGCCGACGAGTGCGCATGGCTGAGTGAGCATCACCCGGAAATGATGGCTATCAGCGGCAACATGATCATGCCGGGATTTACCGCACCGAAGCTGGTGTGGGTGGCCCGTCATGAGCCGGACGTGTTCAGCCAGGTGGCAAAAGTACTGCTACCAAAAGATTACCTGCGCTGGCGTTTAACCGGTGAGTTTGTCAGCGATCCCTCCGATGCGGCAGGCACCCTGTGGCTGGATGTGGCAAAACGCGACTGGTCAGATGAACTGCTTGCCATGACTGACCTCAATCGCAGCCAGATGCCATCACTGGTGGAAGGCAGCGAATCCAGCGGAACGCTGCGTGCCGCGCTGGCAACCGAGTGGGGCTTAAGCTCCTCAGTGGTGGTTGCCGGGGGCGGGGGGGATAACGCCACGTCCGCCGTGGGCGTCGGGGCGGTGGCGCCGGGCGACGCGTTTATCTCTCTCGGGACGTCCGGGGTGATTTTCGTGGTCAACGATGCGCTGCAGGCGGACCCGGACTCTGGCGTACATGCTTTCTGCCATGCGCTCCCCGGGCGCTGGCACCAGATGAGTGTGATGCTGAGCGCCGCCAGTTGTCTGCGCTGGATCTGTAATCTGCTTTCGGTCACCGAAAGCCAGTTGATGGACGAAATTGCCCAACTGACGGATGAGGAACTGAAACGCGCGCCGGTGTTCCTGCCTTATCTGTCGGGGGAGCGCACGCCGCATAACGATCCGCTGGCAGCGGGAAGCTTCTTCAATCTGCGCCATGAAACCAGCCGTGCGCTGTTGGGGTATGCGGTGATTGAAGGGGTGACCTTTGGGCTGGCCGATGGGCTAAACGTGCTGGGTAACGCCTCGATTTCCCGGTGCAGCCTGACGGGCGGTGGCGCGAGGAGCCCGCTGTGGGCGCAACTGATTGCCGATGTGCTGAACATTCCGATGGTTACGCACCCGGCAAGTTCTTCCGGGGCGCTGGGGGCTGCGCGTCTGGCCTGGCTGGCGGATGGCGGCGACGAGGCGAAGGTCTGCCTCAAGCCCCCGGTGGTCGCCCGGTTTACGCCACAGCCTGAACGCGGCGAATGGCTGGTTAAGCGGCTGGCGCTGTTCCGTCTGCTCTATCAGCAGCAGCAGGCCGCCCGCACGCTACTGCCTTAAATTTCCTGCCCCGGCCTCTGTACCCTCGCCGGGGCCCATCTCCCGGCTTATAAAGGAAGATTGTTATGCAATCTAATGAATACTGGTTTGGCTTACCGAAAAAACTGCTCTGGGGATTTGTGGCTATCGCGATTTTTATGGCTGGCGATGGCTTTGAAATGGCTTTCTTATCAAAACACATAACTGATATGGGCTTCTCGCCCGCGCAGTCGGCTGTCGTCTTTACGATTTACGGCCTGGCGGCAGCGCTGGCGGCGTGGGCATCCGGCGTGGTGGCGGAGCTTATCACCCCACAGCGCGCCATGACCATTGGCTGTGTCCTGTGGGTCATTATGCATGCGCTGTTTATGTCGATGGGGCTGGGAATGCGTAACTACCCGCTGATGCTGCTGTTCTATGGCATTCGCGGTCTGGCCTATCCGATGTTTATCTACTCTTTCATGCTGATGCTGGTCCAGGTGCTGCCGCGCCCGAATCTGGCGGCGGCGACGGGCTGGTTCTGGGCCATGTACTCTATCGGGATCGGCGTGGTTGGTAGCTATCTGCCAAGCCTGACCATTCCGATGTTTGGCGAAACGGGAACGCTGTGGTTCGCCATCGTCTGGGTCGGCTGCGGTGGCCTGGTGGCCTTCTTTAGCTTGCGCAATGTGCCGGTGGATCGCTCGCGGGTGAATTTGCCGCTGCGTGACAAAATGACCGAGCTTTCCCGTGCAGGTACCATTCTGTTTACTAACCGCGACATTTTTTATGCCTGTCTGATCCGTATCATCAACACGCTGTCGCTGTTTGGTTTTGCGATTGTGATGCCACTGCTGTTTGTAGACCGATTGGGCTTTAGCATCTCTGAATGGCTGCAAATCTGGGCGGTGTTCTTCTTCGTCACCATCTTCACCAATATTTTCTGGGGGATAACCGGGGAATACATTGGCTGGATCCGCCAGGTGCGCTGGTTCGGTTGCCTGGGAATGGCCATCTCCAGCCTGACATTTTATTACCTGCCGGTCTATGCCGGGCATAACTTCGCGGTGGCGCTGATTCCGGCAATCATGCTGGGGATTTTTGTCGCAGCCTTCGTCCCGATGACAGCGGTCTTCCCGACACTGGAACCGCATCACAAAGGCGCGGCAGTCTCCATCTACAACCTCTCTGCCGGGATGAGCAACTTTGTCGCCCCGGCGATTGCCTCCGCATTACTGCCGTTTTTCGATATCGTGGGTGTGGTATGGGCCTACACCGGGCTGTATATCTTCGCCGGCGTGCTGACCTTTATCATCAAAGTGCCGCAGCCCAAACGTGTACGCCAGGGGCGTTCCCCGGAAGAGGTGGAACAGAGCGTGTAAGCAGGCATAAGGCGCAGTGTACCTGCGCCTTATCGCGTTTTTTCCAGCCGATAAGCCCAGTCGTCATAATCCACGCCGTTAATCGTATAACCCTTTTCCAGCACCTGGGTACGCGTAAACCCGAGTTTTTCCAGTAGCCGCACCGAACCCTGATTATCCGCCAGTACCCAGGCGTTCAGCGCCGTGACGCGGGTGTGCGTAAAGGCGTAGTCGCGTATGGCTTTCAGCGCTTCACTGGCGAAACCTTTCCCTTGCGCGAAAGGGGCAATAGCGTAGCCGACGTCGGCTTCCTGCGGATGTTGCGTGCTGATGTTCAGCCCAATGTCACCCAGTGGTTCGTCATTTTTGTCGCGAATCACCCGGGCGTGGCTCTCGTTCAGGCGAGTTATAAACAGGGTGCGGATATCCTCTTCACAGGCAATGGCGCCCATGAAGCGCATAATGTCCGGACTTTGGCGTAGGGCGAGGAAAAAGGGCCAGTCGGCCTCAGTAAACGCAGAGAGCGTCAGGCGCGCAGTGGTCAATATCATGAAGGGGTTCACCATTCCGGAAGCAAAGCGTTTTAGCTTAGCACCGGAATGGCGCGGGTAAACACCTTATAATGGTGGGGGCGTCACCACATCCTTGAGCGCTTCTTCTAAATCAAACCAGCGAAACGCAAATCCGGAGGCTTCAAGGCGCTTTGGCAGCGCGCGCTGGCCGCCAAGGACCAGCACCGAGGATTCACCCATCATCAGGCGCACGGTGGCGGCCGGGGCGTGCATAACCGCCGGGCGGTTCAACGCATGTCCGAGCGCGTGAGCGAACTGCTCGTTACGTGCCGGGTAGGGCGAGACCATATTGAACGGGCCGCGCAGGTCGTTATTGAGCAACCAGATGATGCCGTTGGCCATATCGTCGATATGAATCCAGGACATGTACTGGTGCCCGGTGCCGACCGGGCCGCCAAGGCCGACGCGAAAGAGCGGCAACAGTTTGGCAATCGCCCCGCCTTTACGCGCAATGACGACGCCTGTACGCAGTAAACAGACGCGGGTGCGTTCACTTTCTGCGCCGCTGGCGATCTGCTCCCAGCGGGCGCACAGTTCGTGAGTAAATTCGTTATGCGGCGTCTCGTCTTCCGTGATGACCGCATCCCCGGTATCGCCGTAATAGCCCACGGCGGAGCCAGAGATAAACACTTCCGGCGGATTCGCGCTGGCTAAGATGAGGTCGACCAGCCTCTGGGTTATTTTCCAGCGACTTTCACACAGGCGCTGTTTTTGCTCATCGGTCCAGCGCTTTTCGGCAATCGGTTCGCCTGCCAGATTGATGACGGCGCCGAAATCATTGAGATCTGTGAGATCGTCCAGACCCGGTAGCAGCGCAACCGTATCGCCAAGCGTCTGCTGCGCTTTGGCGGGATCGCGTGTTACCACGGTGATGGAATGGTCCAGCTCTTGTAAACGAGGAATCAGAAAACGACCAATCAGGCCTGTACCACCGGTAATCAGAATCTTCATGCAACCTCCAGGGCTACGCTTGACGACGCCAGCTCATGGTCATGGACACAGAGTCGGCGTAACGCAATGCGTGAAGTTTATCGATCTCAACCTCAGCATAAGTGACCCAGTGATGTTCGCGTGCGATATTCAGCACATCCTGAGTTAATTTTTCCAGTAACGAGAAGCGGTTACTCTCGACATGGTGAATTATGCTTTTAGTTATCGTGCGGTAGTTTAGCGCGTCATTGATATCTTCGCTGGCGCGGGCCTTATCGGCCGGATAATGAATAGTGACATTGATAATAATATCCTGACGGTTGGCGACCTCTTCTTCTTTGATACCGATAAATGTGCGCAGGCGCAGATTTTTAATCCGAATAATGGCGTCTGGTTGTGACATTGCAGGCTTCCCTCAGTAATAACAATCTCATCATACACAAGGAAAATATTGCTGCCATTGAGATTTGCTGTGCGTTTGCCTGCGCGCGTATGCTCCCGCATTGGGCGCGAATGTGCTCACACCCGTTATTTACCGCCGGATAATTATCCAGCGTGATTTCTTGCCCGTTTGCGTCGACGCGTGAAAGAGATCAATCATTTGTTTCCTGTATCGCAATAGCGGTTTTATTGGATATAAGCGTTACTTATCGCACGTGAGTTTTCATCGAGTGACAGTCTTAACAAGACGTTATATTTTGATGAGAAACCTAATCGTTGAGAGGATGTTATGAGCGAGTCGAGAATCACGTTGTGGTCAGATGCGGATTTTTTCTCCCCTTATGTCATGTCTGCTTATGTAGCGCTCCAGGAAAAGGGGCTGCCCTTTAGCCTGAAAACGATTGATCTGCAACACGGTGAACAGCAGAAGACGGGATGGACTGGCTATCACCTTACTCGCCGCGTACCGGTGCTGGAAATCGACGGTTTTGAGCTCAGCGAATCCTCGGCAATCGACGAGTATCTGGAAGAGCGCTTTGCGCCGCCGGAATACGAACGTATCTATCCTCACGATTTACAAAAACGCGCGCGTGCCCGTCAGGTACAGGCGTGGATCCGCAGCGATCTCATGCCAATTCGCGAAGAGCGCAGCACCGACGTGATTTTCGCCGGGGCGAAGAAAGCGCCGCTCAGCGCCGCAGGTCAGCAGAGCGCTGCCAAACTTTTTGCCCTTGCCGGGGAGCTGCTGGCACACGGTAAACAGAATCTTTTTGGCGAGTGGTGTATCGCCGATGCCGACCTGGCCCTGATGATTAATCGCCTGGTGATGAATGGTGATGAGGTGCCGGAGCGTCTGGTGGATTACGCTACCTTCCAGTGGCAGCGTTCCTCGATACAACGCTATGTCGCACTGTCGGCGAAGCGTGCGGGCTGAGACCTGGCCGCGCTTGCGGTATGATACGGCATTCTCTTTAATCTGAGGTGTAGTGATGAAACTGATGTTCGCATCCGACATTCACGGCTCGCTGCCCGCCACCGAACGCGTACTGGCGCTGTTTGCTGAAAGCGGGGCACAGTGGTTAGTGATTTTGGGCGATGTACTCAATCACGGGCCAAGAAATGCCCTGCCGCAAGGGTATGCGCCCGCGCAGGTGGCGGAGCGGCTGAATGAAAAGGCGTCGCGCATTATTGCAGTACGCGGTAACTGCGACAGCGAAGTCGATCAGATGCTGCTCAATTTCCCCATTACGGCCCCGTGGCAGCAGGTACTCTTACCCACGCAGCGGCTGTTTTTGACCCACGGTCACCTGTTCGGGCCGGATAATCTACCGCCGCTGGCGCAGGGCGATGTGCTGGTCTATGGTCATACACATCTGCCGTTGGCTCAGCGGCAGGGGGACATTGTTCACTTTAATCCGGGCTCGGTGAGTATTCCCAAAGGGGGATTCGACGCCAGTTACGGCATGCTGGAAGAGGGTGTTTTGCGCGTAATGGCACTGAATGATAAGCGGCTTATTGCACAGGTCGCGATTAATCCGTAAGTTACCCTTCAACTAAAACGCGCCATAAGAGCGCAATGACGAGACATTTCTGATGGTGGAACCGAATCATTTTACAGGCACGGAGTGGGTGGATATTGTCAGCGAGGACAACGAGGTCATCGCCCAGGCGAGTCGCGAGCAAATGCGCGCGCAATGTTTGCGTCACCGCGCGACCTATATCGTCGTCCATGATGGTATGGGTAAGATCCTGGTTCAGCGCCGTACGGAAACCAAAGATTTTATGCCGGGTATGCTGGATGCCACTGCAGGCGGCGTTGTGCAGGCTGACGAAGTGCTGCTGGATTCCGCTCGCCGTGAAGCCGAAGAAGAGCTTGGTATTGCCGGTGTCCCGTTTGCTGAACATGGCACATTCTATTTCGAGGACGAGCACTGCCGGGTTTGGGGCGGCTTGTTTAGCTGTGTTTCCCACGGCCCATTTGCCCTGCAGGAAGAGGAAGTGAGCGAGGTCTGGTGGATGACGCCGGAAGAGATCACCGCTCGCTGTGATGAATTCACGCAAGATTCGCTAAAAGCGCTGGCGCTGTGGATGAGCCGTAATGCCAGCAACTCTGTCGAAAAAGCCGAAGAAACAGAATAGGGTTATGGCGAAAAGCCTGGCCTGAAAAAGTGTTGAACTGAATAACTGAATGAGCCGCGCCGATGAATAATCAGCGTGGTTTTTTTACGCGCAAAAAATAGCAGGAAAATTTCAGGTGACGGGTTTTGGCTTTTGTACTATTTTGAAAGGTTACAAAAAATATAACGAAAAAGGAATTTTACATGCTCTCTGCCATTCAACTCACGCCAGATCAGACCTTTGAATTTCTCCTTAATGTTGCCATTACCCGCCCTGTATTTTTATGGGGGGCGCCGGGGATTGGTAAAAGCGCGCTGGTGCGACGTTTTGCTGATGAAGTCGGCATGGAGTGCGTCTCGCTACTGGGTAGCCAGCTTGCGCCAGAAGATCTGCTGGGTATTCCACAAATTGACGGACAATGTTCGCGATTTTATCCCCCGGCAAATATCGTTCGTGATAAGCCCTTCGTTTTATTCCTGGATGAGCTGAATGCCTCTTCCCATGAAATTCAGAAAGCCTTTTATTCGTTAATTCTGGAACAGCGTATTGGCGAGTATCGGCTGCCGGAAGGCACCGTTGTCATTGGTGCCGGGAACCGAGCAAAGGATGCGGCCATCGTGAAACCGATGCCTTCGGCGTTAATCAACCGCATGGTGCATGTTCATCTGCGCGCCGACCATCGTCAGTGGCTGCACTGGGCTATCAATGAATCCTCTATTCACCCCTGGGTTGTGGAGTACATTCAGCTACGTCCGGATCAACTCTGGAATGAGCCACCGAAGCATGAAGAACCTTTTTCCACGCCACGCAGCTGGCACATGCTTTCTGATGCCCTTAAATCGTTTGGCGAGACTATCAGTGATGAGATGCTGGAAGCGCTGATTTATGGCCTTTTATCACCCGCGCATGCGGCGAGTTTTAAGGGGTTTATCAAACAGATTCGCCAAAAACATACCGTTTCCTCCATCCTTAAAGGCGATGCGAACTGGCCGGACGATCCTGCCGATCGCGACATTCTCTATTTCCTTGCGCAATCTTTCCGGACGCATCTTTATAAAGAGCTGCCGGAAACCGACAAGACATTACGTAATGAGCACAGGCAACTTGCTATACGAGCGAAAGATTGCCTGAAAACGCTGGCGCGAATTAGCGTAGAAATTGCGCAATCTGTCATGAGTGAAGACGAACAGGGCAAAAAGCTTCCTGCCTGGTTTTTACTGGAGGTTGCACGCGATCTTCCGCGCCTGGCGGTAAGGAATTAAGGACAATGAAACGCAAAGCGGAGCGCAACCCAGCGCTGGATGCCTGTCAGGCCGGATTGCAGATTATCGCATGGCATCCGTTATTCTCCCCTCTTTTCGCCCACATCTATGTGCGTTTTGACCATACTCACGCGCAGGTGAGTGCGAAAAACTGGCTGGCAATCAGCAATGACGGCTATTTGTGGCTCAATGCAAAGCGTCATGCCCGGCCAGAACAATGGGCGAGAATGGTTGCCCAGGCGCTGACGGCGCTGGGGTTTGGTTATATAACGCCCCGGACGCCTGCGACAACCTGGGAGCTGGCAGTGCTGATAGCCGCGATGCATTTTTGCGAAGGGTTAAAAATCGGTCCGTTGCCCGAAGAGTTGCAGTCTTACCTTTTCCCCCAGGATATACACAGCGACGCGGAGCTTCTGTTTCGCCAGTTGCAGGAAGAGGGTATTTCGGAATCGCTTGCCCGCTGGCAGACCATCTATTGCGGCGAACAACGTCATTTTGTCCACGTTGAAAAATCATCGCGCTATCACGCCGTTAACTGGCAGGAACTGCTGGCGGATGGCTTGAGCAATAGCGTCAGCCAGGCACTCGAACAGGTCGGGGGATACCAGCCGCAGCAGGGGCAGAAATATAAGCTGACGTTAGCGCAGAAAGCCCGGCAACAGATAATGACCCTTTACCCCTTGCTGGGCGCGCTGGCGGCAGGATTCGACATTGAAGAAGATGCGAAATTATGCAGCCAGTATGATATTGCCGTGGCAGCGATTGACGTCGGGATTGGCAAAATCTGGATCAACCCGACGGCCCGCTTAAACCAGGCGGAGATGCTATTTGTTTTTGCCCACGAGTTGTTACATGCCGGATTAAACCATGCCTCCCGTCGCCGCGGACGCGATGCGGAACTATGGAATGTGGCCTGCGATTTTATCATCAACGACTGGCTTATTGAGATGCAGGTGGGCGCGCCGCCGGAACTGGGATTGCTCTATGACGCTCAGTTCAGGGGAATGTCGGCAGAAGAAATTTATGATTCGCTCGCCATGGATATGCGCCGATCACGCAAGCTTATCACCCTGAGAGGCAGGGCGGGGGGCGATATCCTGGGCGAGGGCGGCGATCCGCGATTTATGAATGCCGAGGCCTACTGTCGTCGGGCCTTGTATCAGGGGATGGAGCGTTGTCTGTATGGGCAGAGCCGGGGGGCGCTGCCTGCGGGATTGATTGAAGAAATCCGCAGCCTGGCGCAACCGCCTGTCCCGTGGGATGTCGCCCTGGCTGAGTGGTTCGATGAGCATTTCCCGCCGCCTGAGCGACGTCGTACCTGGGCGCGTCCGTCTCGCCGCCAGAGTGCGACACCGCATATTCCCCGGCCAGCCATTCAGCCCCCGACAGAAGAAGAAAGACATTCGCGCGTTTTTGGCGTCGTTCTGGATACGTCCGGATCGATGGATCCTCAATTGCTGGGCAAGGCGCTTGGCGCCATCGCCAGTTATTCACTGGCGCGCGAGGTGTTTGCCGTGCGCTTTATTTGTTGTGACGCAAAAGCTTACGATCGCGGGTGGGTCCAGCCGGAACAACTTCTTCACCATTTTACGCTGCAAGGGCGAGGCGGTACCGTTTTGCAGCCTGGTATTGAATTACTGGAGAGCCTGGCGTTGCGCGGAGATTTCCCGCGGGGTGGGCCGCTACTGATTATTACCGACGGGTTTTGCGAGAATGATGTTTCGGTGAAAATGGAGCATGCCTGGTTATTGCCACAGAATCGTCGACTGCCCTTTGTCCCCCGAGGAAAGGTGTTTTCACTCAGCTAAAAAAAAGCTCCTGCATGCAGGAGCTTTTTTCAGTTTACGGCACTTATTTCTGCTGAGCAGACTGAATCGCAGTCAGTGCGATGGTGTAGACGATATCGTCAACCAGTGCGCCACGTGACAAGTCGTTAACCGGTTTGCGCATACCCTGCAGCATCGGCCCGATGGAGATCAGGTCAGCAGAACGCTGTACCGCTTTGTAGGTGGTGTTACCGGTGTTCAGATCCGGGAAGATGAACACGGTAGCGCGACCTGCAACCGGTGAGTTCGGTGCTTTGGATTTCGCAACGTCGGCCATAACGGCGGCGTCGTACTGCAGCGGACCGTCGATAACCAGATCCGGGCGTTTTTCCTGCGCCAGACGGGTTGCTTCGCGGACTTTCTCAACATCGCTACCCGCGCCGGAGTTACCGGTAGAGTAGGAGAGCATCGCCACGCGCGGTTCGATGCCAAAGGCAGCAGCGGAATCAGCAGACTGAATCGCGATTTCTGCCAATTGCTCAGCGGTCGGATCCGGGTTGATTGCGCAGTCACCGTAAACGTAAACCTGTTCCGGCAACAGCATAAAGAATACAGAAGAGACCAGAGAGCTACCCGGTGCTGTTTTGATCAACTGCAGCGGCGGACGAATGGTGTTCGCGGTAGTGTGAACCGCGCCGGAAACCAGACCATCAACTTCGTCCTGTTCCAGCATCAGGGTACCCAGAACAACGTTGTCTTCCAGTTGTTCGCGGGCAACCGCTTCGGTCATACCCTTGCTCTTACGCAGTTCGACCAGGCGGGCAACGTAGCTTTCACGTACCACTTCCGGATCAACAATTTCGATACCGGTGCCCAGCTCAACGCCCTGAGCCGCAGCAACGCGGTTGATCTCTTCCGGGTTACCCAGAAGAACACAGGTGGCGATACCACGTTCAGCACAGATAGCGGCCGCTTTAACGGTACGCGGTTCGTCGCCTTCTGGCAGCACAACGCGTTTACCGGCTTTACGAGCCAGCTCAGTCAGCTGGTAACGGAAGGCTGGCGGAGACAGACGACGGCTACGTTCAGAGGTAGCGGTCAGAGACTCGATCCAGTCGGCATTGATGTAGCTGGCAACATATTCCTGCACTTTCTCAATACGCTGATGGTCATCAACCGGTACTTCGAGGTTAAAGCTCTGCAGGCTCAGAGAGGTCTGCCAGGTGTTGGTGTCAACCATGAATACCGGCAGGCCGGTTTCAAATGCGCGTTCGCACAGCTTAGCAACACGCGGATCCATTTCGTAGGCACCGGTCAGCAGGATCGCGCCGATTTCAACACCGTTCATTGCGGCCAGGCATGCTGCTACCAGCACGTCCGGACGGTCTGCGGATGTCACCAGCAGAGAGCCAGCGCGGAAGTGTTCCAGCATGTGCGGAATGCTACGCGCACAGAAGGTCACGGATTTCACGCGACGGGTGCTGATTTCGCCTTCGTTGACGATGGTTGCGTTCAGGTGACGCGCCATGTCGATTGCACGGGTTGCAATCAGGTCGAAGCTCCAAGGTACTGCGCCGAGTACCGGCAGCGGGCTGGAAGCCGCCAGGCTTACCGGATCAACTTTAATGACTTTCGCTTTAGACGAGTCATCAAAGATTTCAGACAGGTCCGGGCGAGTACGACCCTGATCGTCAACCGGCGCATTCAGTTTGTTAACGATAACGCCGGTGATGTTGGTATTTTTCGCGCCGCCAAAGCTGCTGCGGGTCAGTTCGATACGCTCTTTCAGCTGTTCCTGAGTATCGGTGCCCTGAGACATCACGAACACGATTTCCGCATTCAGGGTTTTTGCGATTTCAAAGTTCAGCGACTGAGCAAATTGATGTTTGCGAGTCGGGACCAGACCTTCAACCAGCACAACCTCAGCGTCTTTGCTGTTCTCGTGGTAGCGCGCGACGATTTCTTCCATCAGCACGTCTTTCTGGTTGCTGGAGAGCAGGGACTCAACGTAGCTCATCTTCAACGGTTCTGCCGCTGGCAGGCCGGAGTTGGTGCGTACGATGGTGGTGGTCTGGTCTGGCGCATCGCCGCCAGCGCGTGGCTGGGCGATAGGTTTAAAGACGCTCAGACGAACGCCTTTGCGTTCCATAGCACGGATCACGCCCAGGCTGACGCTGGTCAGACCGACGCTGGTTCCGGTAGGGATCAGCATGATAATACGGGACACGGTTTATCCTCTTTGTTTGGCGAGTGACAAAACAGCACCGCCAGCTAAGCTGGCGGTGTGATATCAGGCAGTCAGACGGCTCGCGTCTTGCGCGATGACCAGTTCTTCGTTGGTTGGGATAACCACCGCAGGACGGGTACCTTCTTTGTTGATGAAACCTGATTTGCCGAAACGCGCGGCCAGGTTACGTTCGTGATCAACCTCGAAGCCCAGAACGCCCAGTTTGCCCAGGGACAGTTCGCGCACCATTGCTGCGTTCTCACCGATACCGCCGGTGAACACAACCGCATCCAGACGACCTTCCATCAGCGCAGTGTAAGAGCCGATGTATTTCGCCAGACGGTGGCAGTAAACGTCCATTGCACGTTTTGCGTCTTCTTTATCTTTGTAGTTATCTTCTACATAACGGCAGTCGCTGGTGACTTCGGTCAGGCCCAGCAGGCCAGACTCTTTGGTCAGCATTTTGTTGATAGCTTCAACGCTCATGCCCAGGGTGTCATGCAGGTGGAAAATGATAGCCGGGTCGATATCACCAGAACGGGTACCCATGACCAGACCTTCCAGCGGGGTAAGACCCATGGAGGTATCAACGCATTTACCGTTGCGGATGGCGGATACAGAACCACCGTTGCCCAGGTGGCAGGTGATGATGTTCAGTTCTTCAACCGGTTTGTTCAGAACTTTAGCGGCTTCCTGCGTCACATAGTAGTGGCTGGTACCGTGAGCGCCATAACGACGAACGCCGTGCTCTTTGTATAATTTGTACGGCAGAGCATAGAGGTAAGACTCTTCCGGCATGGTGGTGTGGAATGCGGTGTCGAAAACGGCAACGTTTTTCTCTTTCAGGCTCGGGAAAGATTTCAGTGCTTCCGCGATGCCGATCAGGTGAGCCGGGTTGTGCAGCGGTGCGAATGAGGCTGCATCTTTAATGCCCTGAATAACGGACTCATCGATAACCACGGAGCTGGTGTATTTTTCGCCACCGTGCACGATACGGTGACCGATTGCTGTCAGTTGTGCGGACAGTTCTGGTTTTTGTGCCAGAATAGTGTTAACGATAAAGTTCAGCGCTTCACTGTGAGCGGCACCTGCACCTAAAGCCGCTTCTTGTTTACCGCCGTCAATTTTCCATTTGATACGCGCTTCAGGAAGATGGAAACATTCGGCTAAACCAGAAAGGTACTCTTCACCGTTGGCTGCATCGATGATCGCGAATTTCAGTGAGGAGCTACCGCAGTTCAGAACCAGTACTAACTTACTCGACATGGAAGTACCTATTTATGATACGTGGCTAAAAAAACGTCAGTGAGTCTCACAGAATAACGGATGATGACGCTGACATTTATGATTAACATCATGCCTGATTAATTTTCTGGCATGATGGAAAGAATACTTAAGATTTTATGCCATTTTGCGCAAATTTCAGACAGTGGCATAATGGACTTCAAAGTTGACGAGCGACCACACTTCGTCTACGGCCTGTTAAGGCAGGCACAGGATACCTGATACCGTGCGCATTTGACAAAAAATTTTAACGTTGTCATGCACAGTTGTTGTTTTGCACAATTATTTTAATTTTTATATGTGAAGTTGAGGTAACGCCATGTCCACTTCAGAAAATCGCCCCGTAAGTTTTTTTGGATTGTTTCGTCGCGGGCAGCACTATGCGAAGACCTGGCCCATGGAAAAAAGCCTCGCCCCGCTATTTATAGAAAATCGGACTATACGCGCCACCCGTTATGCCATTCGCTTTATGCCGCCCGTTGCTGTGTTTACGCTGTGCTGGCAAATCGCCCTTGGCGGCCAGTTAGGCCCGGCTGTCGCTACGGCACTGTTTGCCCTTAGCCTGCCAATGCAAGGGCTGTGGTGGCTTGGTAAGCGTTCCGTCACGCCTTTGCCCCCAACAATTCTTCATTGGTTTTATGAAGTACGCGGTAAATTACAGGAAGCGGGTCAGGCACTGGCGCCTGTCGAAGGCAAACCCGACTATCAGGCATTAGCTGACACGCTTAAGCGCGCCTTCAAACAACTCGATAAAACTTTCCTTGATGACTTGTGATTGATCATCGAAACGGTCTGTAAAAAAAGGCACAGTAACCATTAATAGTTACCGTGTCTTTTTTTTAATTTTCAACGCGCACAGGAGTCGTAAGATGGAAATGACCAATGCCCAACGACTGATTTTGTCTAATCAGTATAAAATGATGACCATGATGGATCCTGCTAATGCTGAGCGCTATCGTCGCCTGCAGACCATTATCGAGCGTGGCTATGGTCTGCAAATGCGAGAGCTGGATCGTGAGTTCGGCGAACTTACAGAAGAAACCTGCCGCACCGTTATCGACATTATGGAGATGTATCATGCGTTGCACGTCTCCTGGGCCAATCTGAAAGACGCGCAATCTATTGATGAACGCCGCGTCACCTTCTTAGGTTTTGATGCCGCTACCGAAGCGCGTTATCTCGGTTATGTACGCTTTATGGTCAATATTGAAGGGCGATATACCCATTTCGACGCCGGTACACACGGTTTTAATGCACAGACGCCCATGTGGGAAAAATACCAGCGCATGCTGAATGTATGGCACTCCTGCCCGCGCCAGTACCATCTGAGCGCTAATGAAATTAACCAAATTATCAATGCCTGAGGAGGCTCGCGTGCAGTGCAAAGGATTTCTGTTTGACCTGGATGGCACCCTGGTAAATTCGTTGCCCGTTGTAGAGCGGTCATGGTGTCGTTGGGCTGACCGCTTCGGCATCGATCATGACGACGTGTTGAATTTTATCCATGGCAAACAGGCCATAACTTCGTTACGTCACTTTATGGCCGGTCGCTCCGAAGAGGACATTGCAGCGGAGTTCACCTGGCTTGAGGATATTGAAGCGACGGATACCGAAGGTATTGTAGCCTTGCCCGGCGCGCTTGAGTTATTGAACCATCTCAATGAGTCCCATATCCCGTGGGGGATTGTGACGTCGGGATCCATCCCTGTTGCTCATGCTCGCCACCGCGCCGCGGGTTTGCCGATGCCGGACGTGTTTGTCACGGCAGAGCAGGTTACCCGTGGCAAACCTGAGCCGGATCCGTATCTCCTTGGGGCAAGACTGCTTGGTTTGCCGCCGCAAGAGTGTGTGGTGGTGGAAGATGCAGGTGCCGGCGTGCTTTCTGGCCTGGCGGCTGATTGCCATGTTATCGCGGTGAATGTACCTGCCGATTCGCCTCGCCTGGATGAGGCGGACTTCGTGCTTACTCGCCTGGATGAAGTGGCCGTGGCAAAGCAGCCTGATGGTTGTGTCATTGTCAGACGAAAAGCCTGAGTCATGATGTAGCCCCGCACCGTCGGGGCTTTTTTATGGCAAGATGAATCACCCCATTTTAAACAAGGACATGTTGTGAACGGTGAGCTTATCTGGGTGTTATGCCTGTTGATGATAGCTGTCGTCCTCTTTGCGACGGGTAAAGTGCGCATGGATGCGGTGGCGTTGCTGATCATTGTGGCGTTTATTCTGAGCGGGACGTTGACGATGAGCGAGGCGTTGTCGGGTTTTAGCGATCCCAACGTTATTTTGATCGCAGCGCTTTTCATCATTGGTGACGGACTGGTGCGTACCGGGGTGGCGACCAGCATGGGGTCATGGCTGGTAAAAATGGCCGGCAGCAGCGAAATCAAAATGCTGGTTCTGCTGATGCTCACCGTTGCAGGATTGGGCGCTTTTATGAGTTCCACTGGCGTGGTGGCTATCTTCATTCCGGTGGTGCTCAGCGTCTGTATGCGTATGCAAATTTCTCCCTCCCGTTTAATGATGCCGCTCAGTTTTGCCGGGCTTATCAGCGGAATGATGACGCTGGTGGCGACGCCGCCAAACCTGGTGGTGAACAGTGAACTACTGCGTGAGGGGTTGACCGGATTTAGTTTTTTTAGCGTTACGCCGCTGGGGCTGGTGATTTTGCTGATGGGCATTGTCTATATGCTGCTGATGCGCTTTATGCTTAAAAGCGAAAAAGAAGAGAGTCAACGTGACGGCTGGAAACGGCGTTCTTTCCGCGATTTGATTAAAGAATATCGGCTTACAGGGCGTGCAAGGCGGCTGGCCATTCGCCCTGGATCGCCTTTAATTGGCCAGCGACTGGATGATCTGAAACTGCGTGAACGCTATGGCGCAAATGTTATCGGCGTTGAACGCTGGCGGCGCTTTCGGCGAGTGATTGTCAATGTTAATGGGGTATCAGAATTTCGCGCCCGGGATGTTTTACTCATTGATATGTCCGCCGCAGATGTCGATTTACGCCAATTCTGCGCCGAACAACTGCTCGAACCGATGATTTTGCGCGGTGAATACTTTTCCGACCAGGCGCTGGATGTGGGGATGGCGGAGGTTTCGCCGATACCGGAGACCGAACTGTTAGGCAAAACCGTACGTGAAATTGGCTTTCGTACTCGTTACGGATTAAACGTGGTTGGGCTGAAACGTGATGGCGAGGCGATGTCCGGCGTCGTTGTTGATGAACCCCTGCAACTCGGGGATATTTTATTAGTGGTTGGTAACTGGAAATTAATTAGCCAGTTGGGCCAGAAAGGACGAGAGTTTCTGGTGCTCAATATGCCCGTGGAAGAGAGTGCCGTCTCTCCTGCGCATAGCCAGGCACCTCATGCCATATTCTGCCTGGTGCTGATGGTTGCACTGATGTTGACAGATGAAATTCCCAACCCGGTGGCGGCGATCATGGCCTGCCTGTTGATGGGGAAATTCCGTTGTATTGATGCTGAGAGCGCCTATAAGGCCATTCACTGGCCAAGCCTTATTCTGATCATTGGGATGATGCCTTTCGCACTGGCGTTACAAAAAACGGGTGGGGTGGATCTGGTCGTTAAAGCCTTACTCGATTTCGGCGGCAGCTATGGGCCATATATGATGCTGGTGTGCCTGTTTGTCTTGTGCGCCACGATCGGGCTATTTATCTCTAACACCGCGACGGCGGTCTTAATGGCGCCTATTGCGCTGGCGACGGCAAAATCGATGGGGGTCTCACCTTATCCCTTCGCGATGGTTGTCGCGATGGCCGCCTCGGCAGCATTTATGACGCCAGTATCATCACCGGTCAATACACTGGTTCTGGGTCCCGGCAATTATCAATTCAGCGACTTCGTTAAAATCGGCGTGCCTTTTACCCTTCTTGTCATGGGGGTATGTGTCGTGCTGATCCCTGTCCTGTTTCCGTTTTAACGTTTATCCCGGCGGCAATGCGATCGCCGGGATAAACGTTTTTGGACAGTGGGTAAGGTCTGCAGTGGAAGACGCGTATTAAAGCGGAGAATCCTGGCTTATTTCGTCCAGCGATAAATGGAAACTGGGTACAAAAACTTGCATGAAGTAATCCATTTCAGGACTTCGACGGGCATCCAGGGTTTTCTCCAGCCGCGATTTTGCCAACATAAATTCATTATTTCCGGCAGACAATTCTTCAAGACACTTTAGATATGCGCAGAGTGCATCTGCTTGTTTAACGATCAATTTTTCATCAGCACTGTAATAATGTTCATCGATCAGCGCAGAGAATATATCGCGTAGTTCTTCAGGCACCATCTCAACCAGCTTCTGCTGGGCAATTTTTTCGATGGCTTTATATTCCTGGGCGATTTGCGAATTGAAGTATTTTACCGGGGTGGGTAAATCACCGGTCAATACTTCAGAGGCATCATGATACATCGCTAACAGCGCGATTCGCTCCGCATTAACCTGACCACCGAATTTGCGATTTTTAATCGCTGCCAGTGCATGTGCCACCATGGCGACCTGCAGGCTATGTTCGGAGACGTTCTCAGTACGCACATTGCGCATCAGTGGCCAACGGTTGATTAATTTGAGACGGGAGAGGTGCGCGAAGAAATGGCTTTGACTCATAGTTAACCTTGTCTGTTACTGCGACGGTGAGTCATTGTGCGCAGAGAGTGGGGGAAGATGCAAATCCTCCCCCTGACACAATTACTGGTGGTAACCTGACAAGAAGCGACCAAAGCGGGTGATCGCCATTTCCAAATCATCCAGGCGCGGCAGCGTGACGATGCGCACATGATCCGGCCATGGCCAGTTGAAAGCAGTTCCTTGAACCAGAAGAACTTTTTCCTGTAACAGGAAATCAAGCACCATTTTCTGATCGTCATGAATATTGAAGCGCTTAGCGTCAATTTTCGGGAACATATAGAGTGCTCCCTTCGGCTTCATGCAAGACACACCAGGAATGTCGTTAATCAGTTCCCATGCGCGATTGCGTTGTTCGTAAAGGCGCCCGCCAGGCACGATAAACTCGCTGATACTCTGGTAGCCGCCAAGTGCGGTCTGAATCGCATGCTGTGCGGGGACGTTAGCGCAAAGACGCATTGAGGCCAGCATTTCCAGCCCTTCGATATACCCTTTGGCGTGTTTTTGCGGTCCGCTCAGCACCATCCAGCCTTGACGAAACCCCGCAACGCGGTAGGTCTTGGAAAGGCCGTTAAAGGTAATCGTAAACACGTCCGGTGCCATCGCAGCGATAGAGTGATGCTCGGCATCGTCATAAAGGATTTTGTCGTAGATCTCGTCGGCGAAAATAATGAGATTATGCTGACGCGCAATCTCAACAATCTCCATCAACAGCGCTTTTGAATAGACTGCACCGGTGGGGTTGTTCGGGTTAATGATGACGATACCACGCGTGCGCGGCGTTATTTTCGCACGAATATCATCGAGATCCGGGAACCAGTCAGAGGATTCATCACACAGATAGTGCACGGCTTTGCCGCTCGAAAGCGACACTGCCGCTGTCCATAAAGGATAGTCCGGCGCCGGAACCAGCATTTCGTCACCGCTGTTCAACAGGGCCTGCATTGATTGTACGATTAGCTCAGAAACGCCGTTACCGATATAGATATCTTCAACGGTAACATCACGCATGCCACGCGCCTGATAATGCTGCATGATGGCTTTACGCGCGGAGTACAGCCCTTTTGAGTCACAATAACCTTGCGCGGTTGGCAGATTTCGAATGACGTCGACCAGGATTTCATCTGGCGCTTCAAAGCCAAAAGGCGCCGGGTTGCCGATGTTTAGTTTAAGAACTTTGTTGCCTTCTTCTTCCAGGCGTTTCGCCTCTTTGAGAACCGGCCCGCGTATGTCATAACAGACGTTGTCTAATTTGCTGGATTTTTCGATGGAGGACATGAATCTTTGACCTTTTAGCTGTGAGTGCCACTTCCTGCCGTGGAAGTCAGCACCGAACAATGTACTCCCACGAGCGCAGGTTTTGAAGGGTGGACAGAACAAGATTTTGCCTTAACCACATCACAATTAACGTTTTTAAAACTACCATTATTGGTTAAATCTCTATATATCAGTGTAAAAGATATTATTTGTAGTTTATGGTTCTTCTTTCGCTGATTTTTGTCGATTTTTCTGCTAAAAAAGAAAGGTTATGTAGTGTGTGTAACAATGAAGAAGAATGATTTCGTCTCATAATCATTCTCAATACATAGAGAGTGATACATTTTTAAAGTAACACATTGCCCGAGAAACGACTAATCTGTGAAGATAATGTTAAGTATTATTAATACATAAGGTGATTCATTTTTCACGTTTATTTAATATTGCGAATGGAAAGGGTAGACCTTTTTAATATTAATAAAACTAAATCGTTCGCGAGATGATTTTTGGCGATCAGATTAATCGCAATAATGCTTATAAATATAATGGTTTTAGGTTAAAATGATGCCCGAAAATGGTTCTGTCAGGAAAGCCGCGCTTTCTGTGTGGACTATTTGTTATTATTAGTTTGCTGTTATTACTCGTTTTTCTACTCCCGGTCAGCCATATGAATTGGCTGTATATGACGTGCACGCCATGTACGGCTAAGAATGTTGCAAAAAAATGTTTTTTCCTGAAAAGGATTAACAAGTATTCGCATGGTTTATATATTCAATAAGGAAGGGAGTATGCAGAATAAAGATGTTGAGTTTGTCTTGCTCCAGACTGTGAACTATAAACACCTGAACTTTTTGTCAAGTTGACCAGGGTGATAACTCTGCTGGATGCACATTAAAAAGGGAATTGCTTAAATCTTACGCGCACAGCATAAACCCGGGTAACTCCGAGTGAGAAACCCGTAAGTGAAAAATTATGATAAATGCAAATCGTCCGATACTGAATCTCGACCTCGATCTGCTGAGAACCTTCGTTGCGGTCGCTGATTTGAACACGTTTGCTGCGGCAGCAGCCGCAGTTTGTCGCACCCAGTCAGCTGTAAGTCAGCAAATGCAAAGACTGGAGCAGTTAGTAGGGAAGGAGCTTTTTGCCCGTCATGGTCGAAATAAGCTGTTAACCGAGCACGGTATTCAGTTACTGGGCTATGCAAGAAAGATCTTACGTTTCAATGATGAAGCATGTACATCGCTAATGTTTAGCAATTTACAGGGCGCGTTGACGATCGGCGCTTCGGATGAATCTGCCGACACTATTTTACCGTTCTTGCTTAATCGTATTAGTTCTGTTTATCCAAAGCTCGCCCTGGATGTGCGCGTCAAACGCAATCCCTTTGCCGGAGACAGGCTAAAAGAAGATGATGTCGATCTTGTCGTGACCACTAACCGGCCAGGTGAATACGATTGCCTGACGCTGCGGACTTCACCCACGCACTGGTACTGCTCTGCGGAGTTTGTATTGCAAAAAGGTGAGGCAGTGCCATTGGTCCTGTTAGATGAACCAAGCCCTTTTCGCGATATTGTGATTAATACGCTTAATGGAGCGGACATTCCGTGGCGTATCGCCTATGTGGCGTCCACCCTTTCAGCGGTAAAAGCGGCAGTGAAAGCCGGGCTTGGCATAACCGCACGGCCTGTAGAGATGATGAGTCCAGATTTACGGGTGTTGGGTAAATCTGATGGCTTACCTCTGCTGCCTGAGACTGAATATCTTCTTTGCTATAATCCGCTTAGCCAAAATGAGCTGGCGCAGGTGATTTTCGAGGCAATGGAGCACTATCAGAATCCATGGCATTACAGCAGTAGTGCTACCGAAGGGGGAGGGGATTCTCTGGTGATTGAGGGCGATTTTGGGTAACACTGACGCCAAAAACTGGTAACAAAATGTAAGTGTGAAAATAGGCCGCTGGCAGCAAAAATGCTGTCATCGGTTTATTTTTTGCACAAATTAGTGCTTTATGATTCATTTCCCCGCTTAATAATTAAATAAATCAATTATTTAATTAACCCACCTGTCATATCATCTCTTTTGTTCTATAGTTTTTGGTAATGGACATTCATGTTAAAAAACTAGCTATTTTGTTGCCGTTTTTAGGAATGAATTAACAAAAGCGTGTCTCAGATCAAGAAAATACTCCCATAGAGGGGGAGGAATCCAGGCAAAATCCTGTCAAAATAAGAGGGTAATATTTGTAAAACTTCACAACGGACACGATTCAACACCCTGATTGTTTGCAGGCTTTTTTGAGGTTAAAGAAGAAAACGGCATTAAATGTTAATGAATTGCTGTCGATGTAAACTAATGTGAGGAAACTTTTGTTAAAGTTGACAAAAGGTTATAGAAAGGAGTAAAAACCCACATCGTTTGACCGACTTTGTCAAATTCGCACTGAACGTGTGGTTTTATTCCTCCCCATGAATCGATGTGGCGCCATCTGCCGAGAAGAGCAGAGGTATTAAGCGCTACCTTTTGAGTTAAGCAATGCGTATGTCAACATCCACTGAAATCATCGCTCATCATTGGGCATTCGCTATCTTTCTTATTGTCGCTATTGGCCTGTGCTGCCTGATGCTGGTCGGCGGCCGGTTTCTCGGTGGTCGGGCGCGTGCAAGACACAAAAACGTCCCGTTCGAGTCCGGTATCGATTCGGTAGGTTCAGCTCGCCTTCGTCTGTCTGCCAAGTTCTACCTGGTGGCCATGTTCTTCGTCATCTTCGACGTTGAAGCGCTCTATTTATATGCATGGTCAACCTCCATTCGTGAGAGTGGTTGGGTTGGTTTTGTCGAAGCTGCAATTTTCATTTTAGTGCTGCTGGCAGGTCTTGTTTACCTGGTGCGAATTGGTGCGCTGGACTGGACGCCTGCGCGTTCACGCCGCGAACGACTCAATCCGGAAACCGACAGCTACACTAATCGTCAACGCTAACCGCGAGGCAATAAGATGGATTATACGCTCACCCGCATAGATCCTAACGGTGAGAACGACCGTTACCCCCTGCAAAAACAGGAGATCGTAACCGACCCTCTTGAGCAGGAAGTGAATAAAACGGTGTTCATGGGCAAACTCCATGACCTGGTTAACTGGGGCCGTAAAAACTCAATCTGGCCTTATAACTTTGGCCTCTCCTGCTGCTACGTTGAGATGGTAACGTCATTCACTGCGGTGCATGACGTTGCGCGTTTCGGGGCTGAGGTGTTACGTGCTTCACCACGTCAGGCCGACCTGATGGTTATCGCGGGCACGCCGTTCACTAAAATGGCGCCTGTTATCCAGCGTCTGTATGACCAGATGCTTGAGCCCAAATGGGTCATTTCCATGGGCGCGTGCGCCAACTCCGGCGGTATGTACGACATCTATTCTGTGGTGCAGGGCGTCGATAAATTCATCCCGGTGGACGTATACATCCCCGGCTGCCCGCCGCGTCCGGAAGCCTATATGCAGGCCCTGATGCTGTTGCAGGAATCCATTGGTAAAGAACGCCGCCCGCTGTCGTGGGTTGTTGGCGATCAAGGCGTGTATCGCGCCAATATGCAATCAGAGCGCGAGCGTAAACGCGGCGAACGTATTGCCGTCACGAATCTGCGTACACCTGACGAGATTTAATTTGCGCCTGTAGGTAATGGCAGACACTTCGCATTTTAATAATCAACTAACGCGGAGCCATACCTGACAGTCACCACGGACCTTTTGCAATGGTGAACAATATGACTGACTTAACTGCGCAAGAAGCCACATGGCAGACCCGCGATCACCTTGATGATCCGGTCATTGGCGAGCTGCGCAACCGTTTTGGGCCGGATGCCTTTACCGTTCAGGCTACCCGCACCGGGGTGCCCGTTGTTTGGGTGAAGCGCGAACAGTTACTGGAAGTAGGCGATTTCTTAAAGAAACTGCCTAAACCTTACGTCATGCTGTTTGATTTACACGGCATGGATGAACGTTTACGTACACACCGCGCAGGTTTGCCCGCCGCGGATTTCTCCGTTTTCTATCACCTGATTTCCATTGAGCGCAATCGCGATATCATGCTCAAGGTGGCGTTATCTGAAAACGATCTGCGTGTACCGACTTTCACCAAACTTTTCCCGAACGCGAACTGGTATGAGCGCGAAATCTGGGAAATGTTCGGTATTGATATTGAAGGCCACCCGCATCTGACGCGCATTATGATGCCGCAGACGTGGACAGGTCACCCGCTGCGTAAAGATTATCCGGCGCGTGCGACCGAATTCGATCCGTTTGAGCTGACGAAAGCGAAACAGGATCTGGAGATGGAAGCGCTGACTTTCAAACCGGAAGACTGGGGTATGAAGCGCGGTACCGATAATGAGGACTTTATGTTCCTCAACCTCGGTCCGAACCACCCGTCGGCGCACGGTGCATTCCGTATTATCCTTCAGCTTGATGGCGAAGAGATTGTCGACTGCGTACCGGATATCGGTTACCACCACCGTGGCGCCGAGAAGATGGGCGAGCGTCAATCCTGGCACAGCTACATTCCGTATACCGACCGTATCGAGTATCTCGGCGGCTGCGTAAACGAAATGCCTTACGTGCTGGCGGTGGAAAAACTGGCCGGTATTACCGTGCCGGATCGCGTGAATGTGATTCGCGTGATGCTCTCCGAACTGTTCCGTATTAACAGCCATCTGCTGTACATCTCGACGTTTATTCAGGACGTCGGCGCCATGACCCCGGTCTTCTTCGCCTTTACCGATCGCCAGAAAATCTACGATCTGGTGGAAGCGATCACCGGTTTCCGTATGCACCCGGCCTGGTTCCGTATCGGCGGTGTGGCACACGATCTGCCGCGTGGCTGGGATCGTCTGCTGCGTGAATTCCTCGACTGGATGCCGAAGCGTCTGGCCTCTTACGAGAAAGCCGCGCTGCGTAACACCATTCTGAAAGGTCGTTCCCAGGGCGTGGCCGCATATGGCGCGAAAGAAGCGCTGGAGTGGGGCACCACGGGCGCAGGCCTGCGCGCTACCGGGATTGATTTCGACGTGCGTAAAGCGCGTCCTTACTCTGGCTACGAAAACTTCGACTTTGAAGTGCCGGTTGGCGGCGGTGTTTCCGACTGCTACACCCGCGTGATGCTGAAAGTGGAAGAGCTGCGCCAGAGTCTGCGCATCCTTGAGCAGTGCCTCAACAACATGCCGGAAGGCCCGTTCAAAGCCGATCACCCGCTGACGACGCCGCCGCCGAAAGAGCGCACGCTGCAACATATCGAAACCCTGATCACCCACTTCCTGCAGGTTTCCTGGGGCCCGGTTATGCCGGCGCAGGAGTCCTTCCAGATGATTGAAGCGACCAAGGGTATTAACAGTTACTACCTGACCAGTGATGGCAGCACGATGAGCTACCGTACCCGCGTACGTACGCCAAGTTTTGCTCACCTGCAGCAGATCCCGTCCGCCATCCGGGGCAGTCTGGTCTCCGACCTGATTGTGTATCTGGGTAGTATCGATTTTGTTATGTCAGATGTGGACCGCTAATTATGCACGAGAATCAATTACCAGAAACCGAGGCTTTTGAGCTGAGTGCGGCAGAGCGTGAAGCCATTGAGCACGAGATGCACCACTACGAAGATCCGCGTGCTGCGTCCATTGAAGCGCTGAAAATCGTTCAGAAACAGCGTGGCTGGGTGCCGGACGGTGCGATTTATGCCATCGCTGATGTGCTGGGTATCCCGGCGAGTGATGTGGAAGGGGTGGCGACATTCTATAGCCAAATCTTCCGCCAGCCGGTGGGCCGTCATGTGATCCGCTATTGCGACAGCGTGGTATGTCATATCACCGGTTATCAGGGCATTCAGTCTGCAATTGAAAGCCATCTGAAAATCAAACCGGGCCAGACTACTTTCGATGGTCGTTTTACCTTGCTGCCAACCTGTTGTCTGGGTAACTGCGACAAAGGGCCGAACATGATGATTGATGAGGATACTCATGCGCATCTGACCCCCGAAGGCATTCCCGAATTACTGGAGCGGTATAAATGAAAAACGTTATCCGTACTCCCGAAACGCATCCGCTGACCTGGCGTCTGCGTGATGACAAGCAGCCTGTGTGGCTGGAAGAATATCAAAGCAAAAATGGTTATGCTGGCGCGCGGCGTGCGCTGACCGGCATGGCGCCGGATGAAATCGTCAATGCGGTCAAAGACTCCGGTCTGAAAGGCCGTGGTGGCGCTGGCTTCTCTACGGGTCTTAAGTGGAGCCTGATGCCGAAAGACGAATCCATGAACATCCGTTACCTGCTGTGTAACGCCGATGAAATGGAGCCGGGGACTTATAAAGACCGTTTACTGATGGAGCAACTGCCTCACCTGCTGGTGGAAGGCATGCTCATTTCCGCGTTTGCGCTGAAAGCGTACCGTGGCTACATCTTCCTGCGCGGTGAATATATTGAAGCGGCGGTGCATCTGCGCCGCGCGATTGCTGAGGCGACCGAAGCGGGTCTGCTCGGTAAAAATATCCTCGGCAGCGGGTTCGATTTCGAACTGTTCGTGCACACCGGCGCAGGGCGTTATATCTGCGGTGAAGAGACCGCGCTGATTAACTCCCTCGAAGGCCGCCGCGCCAACCCACGCTCCAAGCCGCCGTTCCCGGCGAGTTCCGGCGTGTGGGGCAAACCGACTTGCGTAAATAACGTCGAAACCCTGTGTAACGTCCCGGCGATCCTCGCTAACGGCGTTGAGTGGTACCAGAACATTTCGAAGAGCAAAGACGCCGGCACCAAACTGATGGGCTTCTCAGGTCGTGTGAAGAATCCAGGCCTGTGGGAATTGCCGTTTGGCACCACTGCTCGCGAGATCCTGGAGGATTACGCGGGCGGTATGCGCGATGGTCTGAAATTCAAAGCTTGGCAGCCGGGCGGGGCAGGGACGGACTTCCTGACCGAAGCGCACCTGGATCTGCCGATGGAATTCGAAAGCATTGGTAAAGCGGGTAGCCGTCTGGGTACAGCGCTGGCAATGGCGGTGGACCACGAAATTGGCATGGTTTCGCTGGTGCGTAACCTGGAAGAGTTTTTCGCCCGTGAATCTTGCGGCTGGTGTACGCCTTGCCGTGACGGTTTGCCGTGGAGCGTGAAAATTCTGCGCGCGTTAGAGCGTGGCGAAGGCCAGCCAGGGGATATCGAGACACTTGAGCAACTGTGTCGTTTCCTCGGACCGGGTAAAACCTTCTGTGCGCATGCGCCAGGCGCGGTAGAACCGCTGCAGAGCGCAATTAAATACTTCCGCGAAGAATTCGAGGCAGGCATTAAGCAACAGTTCAGCAATACCCAGGCTATTCAAGGGATTCAGCCGAACCTGCTTAAAACGCGCTGGTGAGTTAAATTTCTAATTTGGAAGCACGCTAATGGCTACGATTCATGTAGACGGCAAAGAATACGAGGTTAACGGAGCGGACAACCTGTTACAGGCATGTCTCTCTATGGGCCTTGATATTCCTTATTTTTGCTGGCATCCGGCGCTGGGCAGCGTGGGTGCGTGCCGCCAGTGTGCGGTGAAGCAATATCAAAACGCGGAAGACACGCGTGGTCGCCTGGTGATGTCCTGTATGACTCCGGCATCCGATGGCACCTTTATTTCTATCGACGATGAAGAAGCGAAGCAGTTCCGTGAAAGCGTTGTAGAGTGGCTGATGACCAACCACCCGCACGACTGCCCGGTCTGTGAAGAGGGCGGCAATTGCCACCTGCAGGATATGACCGTGATGACGGGTCATAGCTTCCGTCGCTACCGTTTCACCAAACGTACTCACCGTAATCAGGATTTGGGGCCGTTCATCTCTCATGAAATGAACCGTTGCATCGCCTGCTACCGCTGCGTGCGTTACTACAAAGACTACGCAGACGGTGCGGATCTTGGCGTTTATGGCGCCCATGACAACGTCTACTTCGGTCGTCCGGAAGATGGCACGCTTGAAAGCGAATTCTCCGGGAACCTGGTGGAAATCTGTCCGACCGGTGTCTTCACCGATAAAACCCACTCCGAGCGTTACAACCGTAAGTGGGACATGCAGTTTGCGCCAAGCATCTGCCAGCAGTGCTCGCTGGGTTGTAATACGAGCCCGGGTGAGCGTTACGGTGAACTGCGTCGTATCGAAAACCGTTATAACGGGACCGTTAACCACTACTTCCTCTGCGACCGTGGTCGTTTTGGCTATGGCTATGTGAACCTGAAAGACCGTCCGCGTCAGCCAGTGCAGCGCCGTGGCAATGATCTGATCACCCTCAACGCCGAGCAGGCGATGCAAGGGGCTGCTGATATTTTGCGCCAGTCGAAGAAAGTGATCGGTATTGGCTCCCCGCGTGCCAGCGTCGAAAGCAACTTTGCGCTGCGTGAGCTGGTAGGGGCAGAAAACTTCTATACCGGCATCGCTAGCGGTGAGCAGGAACGTTTGCAGTTAATGCTTAACGTGCTGCGTGAGGGCGGTATTCGTACCCCAGCGTTGCGCGAAATTGAATCTTACGATGCGGTACTGGTGCTGGGCGAAGACATTACCCAGACTGGTGCGCGTGTCGCACTGGCGGTCCGTCAGGCGGTGAAAGGGAAAGCGCGTGAAATGGCGGCAGCGCAGAAAGTGGCTGACTGGCAGATTGCGGCAATTCTCAACATTGGTCAGCGTGCCAAACACCCGTTGTTTGTCACCAACGTGGACGATACGCGTCTGGACGATATCGCCGCGTGGACCTACCGCGCGCCGGTAGAAGATCAAGCCCGTTTAGGCTTTGCTATCGCCCATGCGCTGGATGAGGCTTCTCCGGCCGTCGATGGTCTGAGCAACGACCTGCGTGGCAAGGTTGATGTTATCGTTCAGGCGCTGGCTGGGGCAAAAAAACCGCTGATCATTTCCGGTACCAATACCGGCAGCACGGCGGTGATTCAGGCTGCTGCTAACGTGGCGAAAGCGCTGAAAGGCCGCGGTGCTGATGTTGGTATCACCATGATTGCCCGTTCGACCAACAGCGTCGGCTTGGGGATGATGGGGGGCGGTTCGCTGGATGACGCGCTGACCGAACTGGAAACCGGCGCTGCGGATGCGGTTATCGTGCTGGAAAACGATCTGCATCGTCATGCTGCGGCCAGTCGCGTAAATGCCGCGCTGGATAAAGCGCCGCTGGTGCTGGTTATTGACCATCAGCGTACGGCGATTATGGACCATGCGCATCTGGTGCTGTCTGCGGCTAGCTTCGCAGAAAGCGACGGGACGGTTATCAACAACGAAGGACGCGCCCAGCGCTTCTTCCAGGTGTATGACCCGGCCTACTACGACAGCAAGACGATTATGCTGGAAAGCTGGCGCTGGCTGCACTCCCTGCACAGCACCGTACAGAGCCGTGAAGTGGACTGGACGCAGCTTGACCATGTTATCGACGCTGTGGTTGAAAAAATGCCGCAGTTTGCCGGTATCAAAGACGCCGCACCGGATGCCAGCTTCCGTATCCGTGGTCAGAAACTGGCACGTGAGCCGCACCGCTATAGTGGTCGTACGGCAATGCGCGCCAATATCAGCGTTCATGAACCGCGCCAGCCACAGGATAAAGACACCATGTTCGCCTTCTCGATGGAAGGGAACAACCAGCCATCCGCACCGCGTTCGCAAATTCCGTTTGCATGGGCACCAGGCTGGAACTCCCCGCAGGCATGGAACAAGTTCCAGGCTGAGGTGGGCGGTTCTCTGCGCCACGGCGATCCGGGTGTGCGGTTGATTGAAGCCTCGGCTACCGGCCTGGATTACTTCACTTCCGTTCCGGCAGGTTTTGAACCGCAGGACGGTCAGTGGCGGATTGCGCCTTACTACCATCTGTTCGGCAGCGATGAACTGTCTCAGCGTTCTCCTGTCTTCCAGAGCCGCATGCCGGAGCCGTATATCAAACTCAACCCGGCGGATGCCGCGAAGTTGGGAGTGAATGCGGGCGCGTATATTTCGTTCAGCTACGACGGTCAGACTATCAGCCTGCCGCTGCAGCTTTCCGAAGGGCTGACGGCAGGGCAGGTAGGGTTGCCGATGGGCATGCCAGGCATTGCGCCGGTACTGGCCGGAGCACGTCTTGAAAATCTGCAGGAGGCGAAAGCATGAGTTGGTTAACACCGGATGTTATCGACATTCTGTTAGGTATCATCAAGGCTGTCGTGATCCTGCTGGTGGTCGTCACCTGCGGCGCGCTCATGAGTTTTGGCGAACGTCGTCTGCTCGGTCTGTTCCAGAACCGCTACGGACCGAACCGCGTAGGCTGGGGTGGTTCACTGCAGATCGTCGCGGACATGATCAAGATGTTCTTTAAAGAGGACTGGATCCCGAAATTCACCGACCGGGTTATCTTCACTCTTGCGCCGATGATCGCTTTTACCTCTCTGCTGTTGGCCTTCGCCATTGTCCCGGTGAGTCCGGGTTGGGTGGTGGCGGATCTGAACATCGGGATTTTGTTTTTCCTGATGATGGCAGGTCTGGCGGTCTACGCAGTGTTGTTCGCTGGCTGGTCCAGTAACAACAAATACTCTCTGCTCGGCGCGATGCGTGCTTCTGCGCAGACGCTGAGTTACGAAGTGTTTCTTGGGCTTTCGCTGATGGGCGTGGTGGCGCAGGCGGGTTCATTCAACATGACCGACATCGTCAACAACCAGGCTGATATCTGGAACGTTATCCCGCAGTTCTTCGGTTTTATTACCTTTGCTATCGCGGGCGTGGCGGTGTGTCACCGTCATCCGTTTGACCAGCCAGAAGCCGAGCAGGAACTGGCCGATGGTTACCACATTGAATATTCCGGTATGAAGTTCGGTCTGTTCTTTGTGGGGGAATACATCGGTATCGTGACCATCTCTGCACTGATGGTGACGTTGTTCTTTGGTGGCTGGCATGGCCCGTTCTTACCGCCATTCATCTGGTTCGCGATTAAAACCGCGTTCTTTATGATGATGTTCATTTTGATTCGCGCAGCGTTACCCCGTCCACGTTATGACCAGGTAATGTCCTTCGGCTGGAAAGTATGTCTGCCGCTGACGCTTCTCAATCTGTTGGGTACGGCGGCTGTCATTCTCTGGCAAGCGCAATAAGGGGTGAAAAGACCATGACTTTAAAAGAATTACTCGTGGGCTTCGGCACCCAGGTGCGCAGTATCTGGATGATCGGCCTGCACGCGTTTGCAAAACGCGAGACCCGGATGTATCCGGAAGAGCCGGTATATCTGCCGCCGCGCTACCGTGGCCGTATCGTGCTGACGCGCGATCCGGACGGTTCCGAGCGCTGCGTGGCCTGTAACCTGTGTGCGGTAGCCTGTCCGGTAGGCTGTATCTCTCTGCAAAAAGCAGAGACGGTCGATGGCCGCTGGTACCCTGAGTTCTTCCGCATCAACTTCTCACGCTGCATTTTCTGCGGTCTGTGTGAAGAGGCGTGCCCAACGACTGCAATCCAGCTTACCCCGGACTTCGAACTGGGTGAGTATAAGCGCCAGGATCTGGTGTACGAAAAAGAGGATCTGCTGATCTCCGGTCCGGGTAAATATCCGGAATATAACTTCTACCGGATGGCAGGTATGGCAATCGACGGAAAAGATAAAGGCGAGGCGCAGAACGAAGCCAAACCTATCGACGTCAAGAGCCTGTTACCGTAAGGAGAGGGGCAATGGAGTTCGCTTTTTATATCTGTGGCCTGGTAGCCATCCTCGCGACACTACGGGTGATTACCCATACTAATCCGGTGCATGCGTTGCTGTACTTGATTGTGTCGCTGCTGGCGATTGCAGGTGTCTTCTTCTCGCTTGGCGCCTATTTTGCCGGTGCGCTGGAAATCATCGTTTACGCGGGTGCCATTATGGTGCTGTTCGTGTTTGTGGTGATGATGCTCAATCTGGGCGGCAGCGAAATCGAACAGGAGCGCCAGTGGCTGAGACCGCAAGTGTGGGTTGGCCCGGCGCTGTTGTCTGCCGTTCTGCTGGGCGTGATGATTTACGCTATTTCCGGCCTTAACGATCAGGGTATCGAAGGTGCGGCCATTACCGCGAAAGCGGTGGGTGTCACGCTGTTCGGGCCTTACGTTCTGGCGGTAGAACTGGCGTCAATGCTGCTGCTGGCGGGTCTGGTGGTCGCGTTCCATGTTGGTCGTGAAGACCGCATGGGTGAAGTGCTGAGCAATCGCACTGACGATCGCGCGAAAAGAAAAACGGAGGAGCATGCATGATCCCCTTAACACACGGACTGATCCTTGCCGCTGTCCTGTTTGTTCTCGGTCTTACTGGCCTGGTCATTCGCCGCAATCTGCTGTTTATGCTGATTGGTCTGGAGATCATGATCAACGCTGCTGCGCTGGCGTTTGTCGTCGCGGGTAGCTACTGGGGCCAGACTGACGGTCAGGTGATGTACATCCTCGCCATTAGCCTCGCGGCTGCCGAAGCGAGTATTGGCCTGGCGTTGCTGCTGCAACTCCATCGTCGCCGTCAGAATCTGAATATCGATTCAGTAAGTGAGATGCGTGGATGAACATGCTCGCCTTAACCATTATTTTTCCTCTGATTGGCTTTTTGCTGCTCTCTTTTTCACGTGGGCGCTGGTCGGAAAATCTGTCTGCCACCGTGGGGATCGGCTCTATCGGTTTATCTGCACTGGTAACGGCGATTGTCGGACTGGATTTTATCAATAACGGTCATCAGGGTTTCACCCAGCCGTTGTGGACCTGGATGTCCGTTGGTAATTTCAACATCAGCTTTAGTCTGGTGCTGGATGGCCTGTCGCTGACCATGCTCTCAGTGGTCACCGGGGTTGGCTTTCTGATCCATATGTTTGCCTCCTGGTATATGCGCGGTGAAGAGGGTTACTCCCGCTTCTTTGCTTACACCAACCTGTTTATCGCCAGCATGGTGATTTTAGTGCTGGCGGATAACCTGCTGTTGATGTACCTCGGTTGGGAAGGCGTGGGTCTCTGTTCTTATCTGCTGATCGGTTTCTACTACACCGATCCGAAGAATGGTGCCGCCGCAATGAAAGCGTTTGTCGTAACCCGTGTGGGTGACGTCTTCCTCGCCTTTGCGCTGTTCATTCTTTATAACGAACTGGGCACGCTGAACTTCCGCGAAATGGTTGAGTTGGCACCGCAGCACTTCGCCAACGGCAGCACCATGCTGCAGTGGGCGACACTGATGTTGCTGGGTGGTGCGGTTGGTAAATCGGCACAGCTGCCGTTGCAAACCTGGCTGGCTGATGCGATGGCGGGTCCGACGCCTGTCTCTGCGCTGATCCATGCCGCAACGATGGTTACCGCGGGTGTCTACCTGATTGCGCGTACGCATGGCCTGTTCCTGTTAACGCCGGAAATCCTGCATCTGGTGGGGATTGTCGGGGCAGTAACCTTACTGCTGGCCGGTTTTGCCGCGCTGGTACAGACCGACATCAAACGCGTTCTCGCTTACTCCACCATGAGCCAGATTGGTTATATGTTCCTGGCGCTGGGCGTGCAGGCGTGGGATGCGGCGATTTTCCACCTGATGACGCACGCGTTCTTTAAAGCGCTGCTGTTCCTCTCGTCCGGCTCGGTAATTCTGGCCTGCCATCACGAGCAGAATATCTTCAAGATGGGCGGTCTGCGTAAGTCTATCCCGTTGGTTTACGTCTGCTTCCTGGTGGGTGGTGCTGCGTTGTCAGCCCTGCCGATGGTGACTGCGGGCTTCTTTAGTAAGGACGAGATTCTTGCGGGTGCCGTAGCGAACGGTCATATCAACCTGATGGTAGCGGGCCTTGTCGGCGCGTTTATGACCTCGCTGTATACGTTCCGTATGATTTTCATCGTTTTCCATGGCAAAGAACAAATTCACGCACATGCAGGGAAGGGGATTACCCACCATCTGCCGCTGATTGTGCTGCTGGTACTGTCCACGTTTGTTGGCGCGATGATTGTTCCGCCTCTGCATGGCGTACTGCCGGAAACCACCGAGCTTGCACACGGTAGCGTGGTCATGCTGGAAGTGGCGTCGGGTGTTGTGGCTATCGTCGGGATCCTGCTGGCTGCCTGGCTGTGGCTGGGTAAACGCACTCTGGTGACATCTATTGCCAACAGCGCTCCGGGCCGTCTGCTGGGTACCTGGTGGTACAACGCATGGGGTTTCGACTGGCTGTACGATCGCGTTTTCGTCAAACCATTCCTCGGTGTGGCATGGCTGTTGAAACGCGATCCGCTGAATGCCTTGATGAACATCCCGGCGATTCTTTCCCGCTTTGCAGGCAAAGGTCTGCTGCTGAGCGAGAACGGTTATCTGCGCTGGTATGTGGCGTCGATGAGCATCGGTGCAGTGGTGATTCTGGCGCTGCTGATGGTATTGCGTTGAGTTGAGATAGCAGGGGGGCGGGTGGCGGCTACGCTTAACCCGACCTACGGTCTGCAGGCCCGGTAAGCATAGCGCCACCGGGCAAAAGACCCCGCAATCAAACGTGAATGTAGTCGAATTCGTTGAAAATCGGTCCCTGAGGGACTTTAACAAGGAATAAAAATCGCCATGTTACTACCCTGGCTAATATTAATTCCCTTCATTGGCGGCTTCCTGTGCTGGCAGACCGAACGCTTCGGCGTACGTGTGCCGCGCTGGATAGCGCTGGTAACCATGGGACTCACGCTGGCGCTTGGCCTGCAACTTTGGTTGCAGGGCGGCTATTCACTGACGCAATCCGCTGGCATTCCGCAGTGGCAATCTGAGTTTTTACTCCCATGGATCCCGCGTTTTGGCATCAATATCCATTTAGCGCTCGACGGTTTGTCTCTGCTGATGGTGGTGCTGACCGGTTTCCTCGGCGTGTTGGCGGTACTGTGCTCCTGGCGTGAAATCGAAAAATACCAGGGCTTTTTCCACCTGAACCTGATGTGGATCCTGGGCGGCGTTATCGGCGTGTTCCTGGCCATCGACATGTTCCTGTTCTTTTTCTTCTGGGAAATGATGCTGGTGCCGATGTACTTCCTGATCGCGCTCTGGGGCCACAAAGCCTCCGACGGGAAGACGCGCATCACCGCTGCGACCAAATTCTTCATCTATACCCAGGCAAGTGGTCTGGTGATGTTGATTGCGATTCTGGCGCTGGTACTGGTGCATCATAACGCGACGGGCGTCTGGACTTTCAACTATGAAGACCTGCTGAAAACGCCAATGTCTGCTGGCGTTGAATACCTGCTGATGCTGGGCTTCTTTATCGCGTTTGCGGTGAAAATGCCGGTGGTTCCGTTGCATGGCTGGCTGCCGGATGCCCACTCTCAGGCGCCGACCGCTGGTTCCGTCGACCTGGCGGGCATCTTGCTGAAAACCGCGGCCTATGGTCTGCTGCGTTTCGCACTGCCGCTGTTCCCGAACGCCTCTGCCGAGTTTGCGCCGATTGCCATGTGGCTGGGTGTGATTGGTATCTTCTACGGCGCGTGGATGGCTTTCACGCAGTACGATATCAAGCGTCTGATCGCCTATACCTCCGTTTCGCACATGGGCTTCGTGCTGATTGCCATCTACACCGGCAGCCAACTGGCTTATCAGGGCGCTGTTATTCAGATGATTGCCCACGGTCTTTCCGCCGCCGGTCTCTTCATCCTGTGCGGTCAGTTGTACGAACGTCTGCATACCCGTGATATGCGTATGATGGGCGGTTTGTGGGGCAAAATTAAATGGTTGCCAGCCCTGTCGATGTTCTTCGCAGTTGCCACCCTGGGGATGCCTGGCACCGGTAACTTCGTCGGCGAATTTATGATTTTGTTCGGCAGCTACCAGGTTGTTCCGGTGATTACCGTTATTTCGACCTTCGGCCTGGTGTTTGCGTCCGTTTACTCACTGGCGATGCTGCATCGCGCTTACTTCGGTAAAGCCAAAAGCGAGCTGGCCAGTAAAGCGTTACCAGGGATGTCACTGCGCGAGCTGTTGATGATTTTGTCGCTGGTTGTACTTCTGGTACTGCTTGGCTTCTATCCGCAGCCGATTCTGGATACCTCGCATTCCGCGATGAGTAATATCCAGCAGTGGTTTGTTAATTCTGTTTCTACTACAAGGCCGTAAATCGCCATGACAATAACTCCACAACAACTGATTGCGCTGCTACCGCTGCTGATCGTCGGATTGACGGTGGTGGTTGTGATGCTCTCCATTGCGTGGCGACGCAACCATTTCTTCAATGCCACGCTCTCGGTTATTGGTCTGAACGTCGCTCTGCTGTCGCTCTGGTTTGTTGGCCAGGCGGGCGCAATGGACGTGACGCCATTAATGCGTGTCGACGGTTACGCCATGCTGTATACCGGCCTGGTGCTACTGGCGAGCCTTGCCACCTGTACGTTTGCATACCCCTGGCTTGAAGGCTACAACGACAACAAAGAAGAGTTCTATTTACTGGTGCTGATAGCCGCGCTGGGTGGAATTCTACTGGCGAACGCCAACCATATGGCCGCACTGTTCCTCGGTATCGAGCTTATCTCTTTACCGCTGTTCGGGCTCATTGGTTACGCTTTCCGTCAGAAACGTTCGCTGGAAGCCAGTATCAAGTACACCATCCTGTCTGCCGCAGCCTCGTCTTTCCTGCTGTTCGGCATAGCGCTGGTTTATGCACAGTCAGGCAACTTGTCCTTCGTTGCGCTGGGCAAGAGCATTGCCGGGGATGTGCTGCATGAACCGCTGCTGCTGACCGGTCTGGGTCTGATGATTGTTGGCCTTGGCTTTAAATTGTCTCTGGTACCGTTCCACCTGTGGACGCCGGACGTCTATCAGGGGGCGCCAGCGCCAGTTTCGACCTTCCTGGCGACGGCGAGCAAGATTGCTATCTTTGGCGTCGTGATGCGTCTGTTCCTGTACGCACCGGTCGGTCAAAGCGAAGCCATCCGCGTCGTACTGGGTCTGATCGCCTTTGTCTCCATCATCTTTGGTAACCTGATGGCGCTGAGCCAGACCAATATTAAACGTCTGCTCGGTTACTCTTCCATTTCCCATCTGGGTTATCTGCTGGTGGCGCTGATTGCGCTGCAAAGCGGTGAGATGTCGATGGAAACGGTGGGGGTCTACCTGGCCGGTTATCTGTTCAGCAGCCTTGGCGCGTTCGGGGTGGTGAGCTTGATGTCCAGCCCGTATCGCGGTCCGGATGCAGAATCCCTGTTCTCCTATCGCGGCCTGTTCTGGCACCGTCCGATTCTGTCAGCGGTAATGACGGTGATGATGCTGTCGCTGGCAGGTATCCCAATGACGCTGGGCTTTATCGGTAAGTTCTACGTACTGGCCGTGGGCGTGCAGGCACACCTGTGGTGGTTGACGGCGGCCGTGGTTCTGGGCTCTGCCATTGGTCTTTACTATTATCTGCGTGTCGCGGTAAGCCTCTACCTGAGCGCACCGCAACAGCTTAATCGTGATGCGCCGAGTAACTGGCAGTACAGCGCCGGTGGTGTCGTGGTACTGATCTCCGCGCTGCTGGTTCTGCTGCTCGGTATCTATCCGCAGCCGCTGATTTCGCTGGTACAACTGGCAAGGCCGCTAATGTAAGGCCTTACCGCTAATAAAAAACCGCCGAATCGGCGGTTTTTTTATATCTGAAAGAAAAACGGTGAAATTATTTTGCCAGTAGTGGCCTGGACATGATTTTTTGTCCACTGACCAGCGGCCCGGTGATATGACTCGCAGAGCGCTCAAGCACTTCCTGAATGACCGACGACAGCTCGTTAATTTCGAATTTCGCTACATAACCATCGGCCTGCACTTTACGCACATGGTCTTCGTTGGCGCTACCGGAGAGTGAGGAGTGAATCACTACCGGAATATGTTTAAGGCGCGGGTCGCTCTTGATCAAACGGGTCAGGGTGAAACCGTCCATTTCTGGCATTTCCAGGTCCGTCAGTACCATCGAAATCTTATCGCTGATAGGGACGCCCTCGGCATCTGCCTGTTGGCTGAGCACCTGAATACGCTCCCAGGCATCTTTACCAGTAATGTGCATCGTATTGGGGATCTGCATGGCCTGCAGCCCTTTATCCAGCATCGCTCGCGCCACTTTGGAATCTTCTGCCACAATCGCCACGGCGCCGGGTTTGATATTGAATTTCTTATCCGGAAGATGGTTACCGTGCAGATCGTGATCCGCCGGTGAGATGTCGTAAAGAATCTGCTCAACATCCAACACCATCGCCAGATTGTTACTGTCTTTGTCTTCATCAAGACAGGCAATGCTGGTGATATACTGGCCGTTAATGGCCTTCTCCGCCGTATGAACCTGTTTCCAGTCCAGACGAATAATGTTCTCCACCGACTCCACCGCAAACGCCTGCACGCTACGGGCATATTCTGTAATTAACAAAATATTGAGGCCAGTCTCAGGCTTACAGCCTGCAACAGCGGAGAGATCAATAACCGGGATCACCTGATCGCGAATGTTCACCATCCCCATTAACGGCGGTTTCATCCCGGCAGGACGGGTAAACGTCGGCATCGGAACGATTTCACGCAATTTAAAAACATTTATGCCGAAAAGTTCTGATTTCTCGTTCTTCATCGAGGCACCAAGACGAAACAGCAACAGCTCAAAACGGTTAGACAGGGTAAGATTCGCCCTGTCATCAATATCTTTCTGGAAATTATCCATGGTGCCCTCAATGTGAAATGGCTGCGGTAAGACAGTTATCGGCACATTGCGGAAAAAGTAGAGTGCGCAATATCACATCATAGCGTAATGGTATAAAAATCTTTTGCGAGGGTGGTATGCGCAAAGATTGTACGGCATTCAGTCAGTAAATGCTGACTTCCTTCGGCGTCATAGCGGGAACTGACGTGGGTAATAACGAGTCTACCTGCGCCTGCATCCCGCGCCAGTTGTGCTGCCTGATGCGTTGAGCTGTGCCCACGGCTGTTTGCTTTTTCCTCCATGGCGTACTCCAGCGTGGCCTCATGGACCATTATGTCGACACCCTGAGCTAATTGCAGCGCTGCAGGGCAGGGGGCGGTGTCGCCAAAAATGGCCAGTTTTTTTCCGGGTATTGCCGGGGCGAGGAAATCCTCACCGTGAACAATACGACCATCTGGCAGGGTCACCGTTTCGCCGCTTTTGAGGCGCTGGAAAAGCGGGCCGGGCGTTATGCCAAGGGCAATTAAGGCCTGTGCATCCAGGGCTCCCGCTTTGTCATGCTCCTCAATGCGATAGCCATAACATTCCACCGGATGGTTTAGTGCGAAAGCGGTGACGCGGCGTAAACCGTCATCCACCACCAGCCCCTCACTGACCTCTTCAATCGTCAGAGGATAGTCGGTCCACGATCCGCTCAGACGCAGGCTGGTCTCCACAAATTCGCGAATACCTTTCGGCCCATAAATCGTCAGCGGCTGCGCATTGCCCGCCATTGAACGGCTGCAGAGCAGTCCTGGCAGACCAAAAAGGTGATCGCCATGCAGGTGGGTGATAAAAATACGATCCAGTTTGCCGGGATTAAACGATGTTCGCAGCAACTGATGCTGTGTCCCTTCGCCACAGTCAAATAACCACAGACCAGCCTGTGTCGGATGCTGCAAATTGAGCAATATCGCGGTCACATTACGCGTGCGCGTCGGCACGCCCGCAGAGGTGCCAAGAAAAATCAGTTCCACAATGCATTACGCCCTTTGCGTTAATGGCAAAGCATTTAGTATAACGAGGTCACACCAAATAAGGAGCACATCATGATTCGCTGGCAGGACCTGCACCATTCTGAATTGACCGTCACTGATCTTTACGCTGTGCTTAAGTTGCGCTGTGAAGTTTTTATTGTTGAACAAACCTGTCCGTATCTTGATGTCGATGGCGATGACCTGGTCGGTCAAAACCGCCATCTGCTCGGCTGGAAAGAGAATCAGCTGGTGGCTTATGCGAGGATTCTGAAAAGTGAAGACGATCTGGAGCCTGTTGTAATAGGTCGGGTGATTGTCAGTGAGCAGGTTCGCGGTGAAAAACTAGGGTACCAATTGATGGAACGAGCGGTAGCTTCCTGCCTGCAACACTGGCCGCAGCACGCGCTGTATCTGGGCGCGCAGGCCCATTTGCAACATTTTTATGCCCGCTTTGGTTTTGTTCCGGTGACTGATATCTATGACGAAGATGGCATCTTGCACATTGGAATGGCGCGGGAAGTGCGCCAGGCGTAACCAGCGGTGATTGTCTATAGTTAGCGGACAGGTACATAACATGGAGAAAACCGATGTCTAATCAATTTTATGATTCACGTATCGATGATGACCTGGCCCTGCTGAGCGAGACGCTGGAAGAAGTGTTACGCTCCTCAGGCGATCCCGCTGACCAGAAATATATTGAGCTAAAAGCGCGCGCAGAACAGGCGCTGCATGAAGTGAAAAACCGCGTCAGTAGCGCTTCTGATACCTATTATTATCGGGCGAAAAAAGCGGTTTACCGCGCGGATGATTATGTGCACGAAAACCCCTGGCACGGTATTGGTGTAGGGGCTTCTGTAGGTCTTGTCTTAGGGTTGCTGCTGGCCCGTCGTTAATAAAAATCCCCTCCCTAAACGGGGGTACTGCTAATTTTCGCAGTCACCCCGTATACTAAGCGTTTTTGAGCGGGAGGGGGTTGCGTGCATTCCATTTCAGTTGCGCTGGAGCAATTACGCGAGAAATTAGCTGGCATTGATGCCAACTCACCTGGATTCTACGTCTTTGATGTTGCCTTTGCCCTCAATGATGCTTTCGACCCACTGACTTTTTTAGCCAGTCAGTCCTGCTTCCCACAATTCTACTGGCAACAACGTAGCGGTGAAGATGAGGCTGCTGCGTTGGGCCAGGTGCTGCGTTTTACCTCACTGGCAGAAGCCCGGCATTTCCTCGACGACAATCCCGAATATGACCTGCGTATCTGGGGGCTCAATGCGTTTGTCTCTCAACAAGGCGAGCTGTTCCTGCCGCGTCTCGAATGGCGCCGGGAAGGGGGACGGGCATTCTTACGCCTTATTGTCATAAATGACGCCGCACAACGCGGCGATGCTGAGCAGGCTCGTGCATTTATTGATGCCCTGGTGCGGGCGAAATCACTGCCAGATGTGCAGATGGAACTGGTCTCGCAGCAACACTGTCCGGAACAATCGGGCTGGGAAGCGCTGGTCACTCAGGCCACGCAGGCGATTGCGCGCGGTGAGATGGATAAGGTCGTACTCGCGCGCGCCACGGATTACCGTTTCTCGCAACCGGTGAATGCTGCTGCCCTTATGGCGGCAAGCCGTCGCCTTAACCATCATTGTTTTCACTATTTTATCGCCTTCGACCCGCACAATGCGTTCCTGGGATCGTCTCCCGAACGCCTGTGGCGCAGAAGGGGGACATCATTGCGTACCGAAGCCCTGGCAGGGACTGTCGCTAATGACACAGATGATACCCGGGCTGCCGAGTTGGGTAACTGGTTAATGAATGACGACAAAAACCAGCGCGAGAATATGCTGGTTGTTGAGGATATCTGTCAGCGGTTACAGCGCGCAGCGGCTACGCTGGATGTGTTGCCGCCGCAAATTGTTCGACTGCGTAAAGTGCAACATCTACGGCGCTGTATCTGGACCGAGATGCGTCATAAAGATGATGCGGAGTGTTTAACGTTGCTCCAGCCAACTGCGGCGGTAGCGGGCCTGCCCCGCCAGGCGGCGCGTGCCTTTATAACGCAATATGAACCCTTTGCGCGTGAGTGGTATGCCGGTTCGGCGGGTTACTTGTCGCTCAAACAAAGCGAGTTCTGTGTCGCATTACGCTGTGCAAAAATCAGTGGTACAACTGTGCGTTTATACGCGGGTGCAGGGATCGTGGCAGGTTCCGACCCGACAATGGAATGGCAGGAAATCGAAAATAAAGCGGCGGGATTGCGTTCACTATTGATAATGAAACACGCATAACCGACCCATATCAAAAATCTATTCTTTTCGATTCTTTATACTAAGCCACAATATTGATACTGGACAAACTTATGTCAGTGAGTGCTTTTAACCGACGCTGGGCGGCGGTGATCCTTGAAGCTTTAACGCGCCACGGCGTGCGACATATTTGTATCGCGCCGGGTTCCCGTTCCACACCGCTGACGCTGGCGGCGGCAGAAAACCCGTCCTTTATCCATCATACGCATTTTGATGAACGCGGCCTGGGGCATCTTGCACTCGGTCTCGCAAAAGCGAGCGGCACCCCGGTGGCAGTGATCGTCACCTCGGGTACCGCCGTAGCGAATCTGTACCCGGCGTTGATCGAGGCCAGCCTCACCGGGGAAAAATTGATTTTTCTCACCGCCGACAGGCCGCCCGAACTTATTGATTGTGGCGCCAACCAGGCGATACGCCAGCCGGGGATCTTTGCCTCGCATCCGGCGCAATCACTGGCGCTGCCGCGTCCGTCGCTGGACATTCCTGCCCGCTGGTTGCTTTCTGCTGTCGATCATCTTATGGCGTCCGCACAGACTGGCGCGGTGCACATCAACTGCCCGTTTGCCGAACCGCTGTACGGTGAAATGGATGATACGGGACTTGCCTGGCAGCAAGCGCCCGGCGACTGGTGGCAGGACGACAAACCCTGGCTGCGTGAAGATTTGCACACTGGCAGCGCGAAACAACGCGACTGGTTTTTCTGGCGGCAGAAACGCGGCGTGGTTGTGGCGGGTCGAATGAGCGCGTCGGAAGGCAAACTGGTTGCCGCATGGGCGAAAATGCTCGGTTGGCCGCTTATTGGCGATGTCCTTTCACAAACCGGACAACCGCTGCCGTGCGCCGACCTGTGGCTGGGCAACGCCCGTGCGGTGAGTGAGCTGCAAGCCGCGCATATTGTTGTTCAACTCGGTAGCAGCCTGACCGGTAAGCGGCTGCTCCAGTGGCAGGCGACCTGTGAGCCGCAGGAGTACTGGCTGATCGACTCCGTTGCCGGGCGGCTTGATCCGGCGCACCACCGTGGTCGCCGTCTGGTTTCCAGTATTGCCGAGTGGCTGGAGCTGCATCCGGCGGAATCACGCGCGCCCTGGTGTACTGACATTCCACAATTATCCGCCCAGGCGTGGCAGACGGTTGCCCGTCAGCGTGAAACCTTTGGCGAAGCGCAACTGGCACATCGGCTGGCGAAATATCTGCCGGATCAGGGGCAGTTGTTCCTCGGCAATAGCCTGGTGGTTCGCCTGGTGGATGCGCTGGGGCAGCTACCTGTCGGTTACCCGGTCTATAGCAACCGTGGCGCGAGCGGTATCGATGGCCTGATTTCTACTGCCGCAGGCGTACAGCGCGGCACGGCGCGGCCTACGCTTGCCATCATCGGCGACTTGTCTGCATTGTACGATCTGAATGCGCTGGCCTTACTGCGCCAGCCTTCTGCACCGATGGTGCTGATTGTGGTCAATAACAACGGCGGGCAGATCTTCTCACTGTTGCCGACGCCGCAAAGCGAGCGTGAACAATTTTATTTAATGCCGCAGCACGTTCGTTTTGAGCATGCGGCGGCGATGTTTGGCCTGAAATACCATAATCCCCACACCTGGGATGAGCTTGAACAAGCGCTGTCGGGGGCCTGGAGTAAAGCGGGGGCAACGCTGATTGAACTGGTGGTGAAAGACACTGACGGCGCGCATACGCTACAACAGTTGCTCGCACAGGTAAGCCAGCTGTGATCCTCAATGCGCGGGTAATGCCAGGAGAGCCGCAAAAGCCGTGGCTCATTTTTTTGCACGGTTTTTCGGGTGACAGCCGCGAATGGCAACCCGTCGGCGAGCGTTTTACGGCATATTCACGCTTGTATATTGACCTGCCGGGCCATGGTGATTCGGCGGATAGCAGCGTGGCGTCATTCTGTCAGCTAGACGATGCGCTGCTCGACACTCTTTATAGTTACAACATACTAAAATACTGGCTGATAGGGTATTCGCTGGGCGGGCGGGTGGCGATGCACTTTGCCTGCTCTCAGCCGAAGGGGCTTTTGGGCGTCATTGTCGAAGGGGGACACCCTGGCCTGACATCGGCAGCGGAGCGGCAGGAACGACAGACATCCGATGGACAATGGGCACAGCGATTTCGTGTGGAACCCCTTGTCGATGTTTTTAGCGACTGGTATCAACAACAGGTGTTCGCGTCTTTGAGTGAGGAACAACGGCAACGTCTGGTGACGTTACGCAGCCGGAACAACGGCCCGGCGCTGGCCGCGATGCTGGAAGCGACCTCGCTTGGCGTACAGCCGGATTTACGCGCTGCGCTGCGTCAAGCGCCTTTTCCATTTCATTATTTATGTGGTGAGTTTGACAGTAAATTTCGCGCGCTGGCGACTGAGGTTAGCGCGAACTGTCATCTCATTGTTGACGCCGGGCATAACGCGCATCGGGAACGCCCCGACAGCGTGGCGAACTGCCTGGCGCGAATTCTGCGTCTCGATATAAAGGGCATATTATGATCTATCCCGATGAAACCATGCTGTACGCACCGATTGACTGGCAAGACTGCTCGGAAGGCTATACCGATATTCGTTATCACAAATCGGTGGATGGTATTGCCAAAATCACCATTAACCGTCCCCAGGTGCGCAACGCATTTCGTCCCTTGACCGTCAAAGAGATGATTCAGGCGCTGGCTGATGCGCGCTATGACGACAACATCGGTGTGATTATTCTGACCGGTGAAGGCGAAAAAGCGTTCTGCTCGGGTGGCGATCAGAAAGTCCGTGGCGACTACGGTGGATACCAGGATGACTCCGGCGTGCACCATCTGAATGTACTGGACTTCCAGCGTCAGATCCGTACCTGCCCGAAACCGGTGGTTGCGGCCGTTGCAGGCTATTCCATTGGCGGTGGCCACGTGTTGCATATGATGTGTGACCTGACGATCGCGGCAGAAAACGCCATCTTTGGCCAGACCGGTCCGAAAGTGGGCTCCTTTGACGGCGGCTGGGGCGCATCCTACATGGCGCGCATCGTCGGTCAGAAAAAGGCGCGTGAAATCTGGTTCTTGTGCCGTCAGTACGATGCCAAAGAAGCGCTGGATATGGGGCTTGTAAATACCGTGGTGCCGGTTGCCGAGCTTGAGAGAGAGACTGTGCGCTGGTGTCGTGAAATGTTGCAGAACAGCCCGATGGCGCTGCGTTGCCTGAAAGCGGCACTGAACGCCGACTGTGATGGTCAGGCAGGCCTACAGGAACTGGCGGGTAACGCTACCATGCTGTTTTACATGACCGAAGAGGGTCAGGAAGGCCGCAACGCGTTTAACGAAAAACGCCAGCCGGACTTCAGCAAATTTAAACGGAATCCGTAATGCGCGGCGCGCAAGTTTACCGCTGGCAGATACCGATGGATGCGGGCGTCGTACTGCGCGACCGGCGGCTGAAAACCCGTGACGGGCTGTTTATTCATCTGCGGGACGACGCGCATGAAGGCTGGGGCGAGATTTCGCCTTTGCCGGGATTTAGCGTGGAGTCTCTTGAGGAGGCGACAGCCGCCGTCTGTGGCTGGGCCAGGGGGTGGAGCGCGGGAGATGGTGGCCTATTGCCGGGATTGCCGTCGGTTGATTTTGGTATCAGCTGTGCGCTGGCGGAATTGCGCGGCACGTTGCCGCAGGCGGCAGACTATCGTGCTGCAACGCTTTGTACGGGCGACCCGGACGATCTCTTTGCCGCGCTGGCAGCCATGCCGGGCGAAAAAGTGGCGAAAATGAAAGTCGGCCTGTATGAAGCGGTACGCGATGGCATGGTCGCTAATTTACTGCTGGAAGCGATGCCTGACCTGCGCCTGCGTCTGGACGCTAACCGTGCCTGGACGCCGCTCAAAGCGCAGCAATTCGCAAAATATGTGAATCCTGAGTACCGTGACCGCATTGCTTTTCTGGAAGAGCCCTGTAAAACCCGTGATGATTCTCGCGCCTTCGCCCGTGAAACGGGCATAGCGATAGCCTGGGATGAAAGTTTACGCGACGCTGACTTTACTTTTGAGCGTGAAGAGGGCGTGCGTGCGGTGGTGATTAAGCCCACCTTGACCGGTAGTCTTGAGAAGGTACAGGCGCAGGTAACTGCGGCCACGCAGTTGGGGATGACAGCGGTTATCAGCTCGTCAATCGAGTCCAGCCTTGGCCTGACCCAACTGGCGCGTATCGCCGCATGGCTTACCCCTGAAACTATTCCGGGTCTTGATACGTTAAACCTGATGCAGGCTCAGCTTGTGCGCCGCTGGCCGGATAGCCCATTACCCTGCCATAGCGTTGAGACGCTGGAACCCTTGCTATGAGGTTCACTACCTGGCCCTGGCATTACTGGTGCGAAATGCGTGGCGATGAGCCCGCTATTCGCTTGCAGGACGAGACCTTAAGCTGGCGTGAGCTGTGCGTGCGTGTTGATGCGCTTGCCGCCGGTTTTGTCCTTCAGGGGGTAAGCGAGGGTGATGGCGTCATGCTTCGTGGGCGAAACCAGCCCAACATGGTACTGGCATGGCTGGCGTTATTGCAGTGTGGCGCACGCGTATTGCCGATAAACCCTCAATTACCCGCGCTGTTGCTGGAGGCACTGCTTCCGGATCTGACGATGCGTTTTGCCGTTAATCTGGCGGATGGCAACATCTTTGCGGGTTTGTCGCCGCTTGAACTGCAACCTCTTGCCCAGCCTTATGCCATCGACTGGCAGCCGCAACGGCTGGCGTCGATGACGCTTACCTCTGGTTCGACGGGGTTACCCAAGGCGGCTGTTCATACCTGCGCGGCGCACCTTGCCAGCGCAGAAGGGGTGCTGGCGATGATTCCTTTCGCGCCAGAAGATGACTGGCTGCTGTCGCTGCCGCTGTTCCATGTGTCCGGGCAGGGAATTCTGTGGCGCTGGTTACTGGCAGGCGCACGCTTAACCGTCTCTGAGCGCACTCTGGCAGAAGCTTTACAAGGGTGTACCCATGCGTCGCTGGTGCCCACGCAGTTGTGGCGCCTGCTGAATGATGCGTTGGATATTTCTCTTAAAGCCGTTTTGCTGGGCGGCGCGGCGATCCCGGTCGATCTGACCGAACATGCGCGTGAGCGTGGAATCCGTACCTGGTGCGGCTATGGCCTGACGGAATTCGCGTCAACGGTATGCGGGAAAGCGGCGGATGGTCAGTCTGATGTCGGTTATCTGCTGCCGGGAAAAGCGTTGCGTATCGTTGACGATGAAGTGTGGCTGCGCGCAGAAAGTATGGCGTTGGGTTACTGGCGTGACGGGGAGTTACTGCCGTTGCTCAATGATGAGGGCTGGTTTGCCACCCGTGATAAAGGCGTACTGCGCGACGGCCGTCTGACTATTCTGGGACGACTGGATAATCTTTTTTTCAGCGGCGGCGAAGGTATCCAGCCGGAGGAGGTGGAGCGTGTTATCGTGGCGCACCCGCAGATTCAGCAGGTTTTTATTATTCCCCGCGCGGACCGTGAATTTGGTCATCGACCTGTGGCGGTGGTGGAGTGCGATAACGCCGTCGAACTTTCGCAGTTTAGCGCCTGGGTACAGGATAAGCTCGCACGCTTCCAGCAGCCCGTTGCCTGGTTGCGCTTGCCGGAGCATCTCTCGTCCGGCGGCATTAAAATATCACGCCATGCGCTACAGTTATGGGTCGCCGCACTGTAGATTTTTTGCGTAATGCTTTCCAGAATTGGGGCTGAGATCCCCTGCAGCGACGGGAGGGTGGTAGTGTCCTGACAAATGATATCAGGCAAGGATTGCCATGAAGAACACCGCCACACCCACCGCGCATGACGCGCTGTTTAAACAGTTTCTTACCCATAAAGAAACGGCGCGCGATTTTCTTATGCTCCATTTACCCGCACCTCTACGCCAGCTTTGCGATCTCGCGACATTGAAACTGGAGTCCGGGAGTTTTATTGATGAGGCACTGCGCGCAACACATTCTGACGTGCTCTACTCGGTTACCACCCGGCAGGGAGAGGGGTACATTTATGTGCTCATTGAGCATCAGAGTTCACCCGACAAGCTGATGGCCTTTCGCTTACTGCGTTATGCTATTGCGGCCATGCAGCGGCATCTTGATGCGGGAAACACGGTCTTGCCTCTGGTGATTCCGATGCTTTTTTATCATGGGCGCATTAGCCCTTATCCCTTTTCGTTATGTTGGCTGGATATGTTCAGCCAACCGCAGCAGGCGCATGAACTGTACACAGCGTCATTTCCGTTGGTGGATATCACCGTTGTGCCTGATGAGCAGATCATGACGCACCGACGCGTTGCCTTACTCGAACTATTACAAAAACACATTCGTCTGCGGGATATGACCCTGTTGCTGGACAAACTGGTCACGACATTGTCGCTGGGATACACTACTTCGCAGCAGTTGCGCGCGGCAATGTACTATTTACTGAGCAGAGGCAACACGCCAGCGCCAGGCGCTTTTCTTCGCCGACTGGCGCACCGTTCGCCACAACATAAGGAGACGTTGATGACTATCGCTGAACAACTGGAAGAACTCGGCAGGCGTAAAGGCTTTCGTCAGGGGCGTAATGAAGGACGTCACGAAGGGCGTCAGCAGGGGCGGGAGGAAGGACAAAAAGCCGAAGCGCTTCGCATCGCCTGTGAAATGTTACGCAGTGGCATGGATAAAGCCGTCGTACAGCGTCTCACTGGCCTGAGTGACGCTGAACTGGCGCAGCTCAAACATTAAAACTGCGCCGCGTTTTTTTAGAGTAGCCCTTTCAGACTTAGCGTGCGGCGGGTGGCGACATTCAGATCGTATTTTGTCAGATCCGCCGGGCTCACCCAGGCGTAATCCTGAAATTCTTCATTGATCACTACTTCACGATTCGCGCTGATGCAGTCAAAAATCAAGTAAATCATGTAGATCTCTTCTTTGCTGCCATCGGCGTAGGTTTTTATGCGCACATCGTCGCTAAAGGTCCACGGCGTTATCTGTTGTAGTACAAGTTTCTTGCCAAGCTCTTCGCGAACTTCGCGGCGCAACGCGTCTTCAATACGTTCGCCAGGTTCGACACCTCCGCCACTGAGTGCCCATTGGCCGGGAAAAACACCGCGATCGTCGGCCATTTTACATAGCAAATAATCACCTTCATTTTGAATCAGCGGGCACACAATTGTCCTTTGACGCATGATTTAGTCCTTATCCTTATGACGGGTATAGGGTTTATACCACCAACCTTGCGGGGATGCAGTACGCTGCCAAAAAAGAGCAAATTGCCCTTTACTGACACATTTAATGAAAACAGACGCGTAAAAATAGTGGATTGATGTAAAAAATCATTTTTAGTTCAGTATTCTTAAAAAAAATGATCGTACAATCAGCCGCTTTGGAACAGTGGACTATTGTTGCGCGGATAAGAGAAATGAAAAAGAGTGTATGTTTGGGTTTTGCCAGTCTTCTGCTGGTGTCTGCCGGGGCGAATGCCGTGAGCTTGAGCGGTCAGGTGGGGGAGCACTATACCAACCTCGGCGTGGGTATGGGAACGGAAACCAGTGGTCTGGCGTTGAGCGGCAACTGGGCGCACAACGATGATAATGGCGATATCGCCGGACTGGGCCTGGGTTACAACATTCCGCTGGGACCGTTTATGGGGACTGTGGGCGGCAAGGGCGTTTACCTCAACCCGAATGCCGGGAGCGAAGGCTATGCGCTGGCCGTAGGCGGTGGCCTGGCGTGGCAGATTAGCGACAGCTTCCGCCTCTTTGGCGAATATTATTACTCTCCGGATTCCCTCTCCAGCGGGGTCAATGACTACCGTGAAGCGAATGCCGGTGCACGTCTGACCATTATGCGTCCACTCAGCATTGAAGCCGGTTACCGTTATGTCGATCTGACCGGTAAAGAAGGCCATCGTGACAATGCGGTGGCAGATGGCCCGTACGTGGGTGTTAACGCCAGCTTCTGATCTTTCGGCGCGGCGTCCGTCCGCGCCAGTTTCTTACCTCTTTTCTTCCCTTCATGCGGTATAGTGTTTAAACCTCTATTGCTGGAGAAAATAATGTTAAACGTAGAGATGCTGTCAACCGGCGATGAAGTTTTGCACGGGCAAATCGTGGATACGAATGCCGCCTGGCTGGCAGATTTTTTCTTTAATCAGGGGTTACCGCTTACCCGACGTAATACCGTTGGCGACAACCTCGACGACCTGGTGGCCATTCTGCGTGAACGCAGCCAGCAGGCGGATATTCTTATTGTTAATGGTGGATTAGGCCCAACCAGCGATGACCTCAGTGCGCTGGCGGCGGCAACGGCGAAGGGCGAAGCGCTGGTATTGCATGAAGAATGGCTGACGCAGATGGAGCGCTTCTTTAGCGAGCGCGGACGCGTTATGGCGCCCAGCAACCGCAAGCAGGCGGAAATTCCCGCCAGTGCGGAACTGGTGGATAATCCGGTTGGCACAGCCTGTGGTTTTGCCGTACAGCTTAATCGCTGCCTGATGTTCTTTACGCCGGGGGTACCTTCGGAATTTAAGGTGATGGTGGAACGTGAAATTCTGCCGCGCATTCGTGCCCGCTTTACACTTCCTGAGCCACCTGTCTGTCTGCGCCTGACAACCTTTGGCCGTTCTGAAAGCGATCTGGCGCAAAACCTGTCGCATTTGACGTTACCCGAGGGTGTGGTGATGGGCTATCGCTCATCCATGCCCATTATTGAACTGAAACTGACTGGTCCGGCAGAGCATCGCGAGGCGATGGAGGCGTTATGGCCGGAAGTGAAGCGGGTGGCCGGTGAGAGCCTCATTTTCGAAGGCACCGTGGGTTTACCGGCACTGCTTGCTGGTCGGCTGCGTGAACGTCAACTTAGTTTGACGCTGAGCGAACAGTTCACCGGTGGCCTTGTTGCATTGCAGCTATCGCGTGCGGATGCGCCGTTGCTGGTCAGCGAAGTCATCCCCTCGCAGGATGAAGCGTTAGTGCAGACGGCCCGTTGGGCTGCGGGACTGCGCGATCGCCATCTGGCCGGGCTGGCGCTGACCGTCTCGGGGCTGGAGGAAGAGCATCTGAACTTCGCGCTGGCGACACCTGAAGGTACACATGCCTTGCGCGTCAAATTTAATACGAACCGACATAGTCTGATAGTACGTCAGGAAGTCTGCGCGATGATGGCGCTGAATATCCTGCGCCGTTGGCTCAATGGTCAGGACGTTGCCAGCGACCATGGCTGGATCAACGTCGTCGAATCGTTATTTGTTGAATAATCCTTTTATGCCGGAAGAAATAGCGCTTCCGGCGTTTTCCAGTCCAGCCTGTTGTACTCCCCCTGAAAAAATCTGCGTAGCACTTCACGTTTTTTATTCATGAGATGTCCAGCATGCTGGAGCGCCATGACTTTATGATCATTCTCACAAAACCGGGTCCAGTAAGCCGCAACACTGATTCCAACATCCAGGACTGGAGTCCAATATGCTGGAATCAAGTAAAGTACCCGCGCTCAGTCGGGCAATTGAAATCCTTAATCTCATCGCACGTATTGGGCCTTGCAGCGCTGCGATAATCATTGAAGAGACTGGCATTCCTAAAAGCACCGCCTATTTAATTTTAGCGGAATTAAAAAAAGCGCGTTTATTGCGTATTGATAGCAATGACAACTACTGCTTGTGGACAAAGCTCGTTGAACTTGCCGGACACGCGTTGGCAAGAATGGATCTGCGCGAAATTGCCCGTCCCCGGCTGACTGAACTTATGGATGAGACCGGTTTGCTCTGTCATCTGGGTATTATCGATGACGCAAATGCCTATTACATCCTCAAAATAGAATCTCCCTCCACCATCAGCGTGCGCTCTCACGAGGGCAAAAGTCTCTCCCTTTATCGCTCCGGTATAGGGAAGTGTCTGCTGGCCTGGCAGCCGCCCGCACTCCGCGATGAAATCATCCGCCATTTGCACTGGGAAAAAACGACATTGTCGACCATTGCCAATGCCCAACAACTGCACGATGAGCTGGCGTTGATTCGTGCCCGGGGTTGGAGCTATGACAATGGCGAAGATTACCCCGATGTCCGCTGTGTCGCAGCCCCCGTGTTTGATGCGCGCAACGCGCTAACGGCAGCCATCTCGGTAGTGGGAACCCGGCTGCAAATCAATGAGGAAAACCGGGATTACCTCGCAGGTAAGGCGATTACCTGCGCAAAAGATATTTCCCGGCTTTTAGGGTGGAAAAGCCCTTTCGACAAGCAAGCATCATAAAAAGGAGAACATCATGAACTTACCAAAAATTAAACACGTCAGGGCCTGGTTCATCGGAGGCGCTAGCGCAGAGAAAGGTGCAGGGGGTGGTGATTATCACGATCAGGGCGCCCATCACTGGATTGATGATCATATCGCTACGCCGATGAGCAAGTATAAAGCTTACGAGCAGTCCCGGCAGTCTTTCGGCATTAACGTGCTGGGTACCTTAATTGTCGAGGTGGAAGCCGAAAATGGTCAGACGGGGTTTGCTGTCTCCACCGCCGGAGAGATGGGCTGTTTTATCGTTGAAAAGCATTTAAACCGCTTTATCGAGGGGAAATGCGTCAGTGATATCAAGCTTATTCATGATCAAATGCTTAATTCCACTCTGTATTACGCGGGGTCTGGCGGGCTGGTTATGAATACGATTTCCTGTGTCGACCTGGCCTTATGGGATCTGTTTGGCAAGGTTGTCGGGTTACCGGTTTATAAATTGCTCGGTGGTGCGGTGCGCGATGAAATCCAGTTTTATGCGACCGGCGCGCGCCCTGACCTTGCGAAGGAGATGGGGTTTATTGGCGGCAAAATGCCGACACACTGGGGTCCCCATGATGGCGATGCGGGTATTCGCAAAGACGCGGCAATGGTGGCTGAATATCGCGAGAAGTGCGGTGAAGATTTCTGGCTTATGCTGGATTGTTGGATGAGCCAGGACGTTAACTATGCAACAAAACTCGCCCATGCCTGTGCCCCTTACAATCTGAAATGGATCGAGGAGTGTCTGCCTCCGCAGCAATATGAGGGCTATCGTGAACTTAAGCGTAACGCGCCTGCCGGAATGATGGTCACCAGCGGTGAGCATCACGGTACGCTGCAATCGTTTCGTACGCTCTCGGAAACAGGGATTGATATCATGCAGCCCGATGTCGGCTGGTGCGGTGGTTTAACGACGCTGGTTGAGATCGCCGCGATTGCGAAAGCGCGCGGGCAGCTTGTCGTGCCACATGGTTCTTCGGTGTATTCCCACCACGCGGTAATTACGTTTACTAACACGCCATTCAGTGAGTTTTTAATGACCAGCCCCGACTGCTCTACGCTGCGTCCGCAATTTGATCCCATCCTGGTAGATGAGCCGGTGCCAGTGAATGGACGCATTCATAAGCGTGTGCTCGATAAACCGGGCTTCGGTGTTGAGCTTAATCGCAACTGCAATTTAAAGCGCCCGTATAACCATTAATTCCTCCGCGCCGCCACCACGCGGCGCAGCCCTGGATGAGGTCGTCACAATGAATACCAGCTTATTGGATAGCGTGGTAAAGAAAAACCGCGCCCGTTTAATCCCTTTTATGTTGATGTTATATGTTCTGGCATTTCTCGATCGTTCGAATATCGGTTTTGCAAAAGAGACGTATCAGATAGACACCGGTCTGAGTAACGAAGCCTATGCACTCGGTGCGGGTATCTTTTTTGTTGTATACGCCTTCCTCGGCGTGCCGGCTAATCTGTTGATGCGCAAATTTGGCGCACGTTACTGGATTGGCGGGACGACGCTGTTATGGGGCTTTCTCTCCGCGGCGATGGCCTGGGCCGATACCGAAACCAGGTTTTTGGTGGTTCGCACGCTGCTGGGGGCGGCAGAAGCCGGCTTTTTCCCGGGCATGATTTACCTTACCTCGCAGTGGTTCCCGCAGCGCAATCGCGCCAGCATCATGGGGCTTTTTTACATGGGGGCGCCATTAGCTTTGACGCTGGGTTCACCGCTGTCCGGCGCATTACTGGAAATGCATGGTTTTATGGGGCATCCGGGATGGTTCTGGATGTTCCTGATAGAAGGCTTGCTTGCCGTTACCGCCGGTATTTTTACCTTCTTCTGGCTGGACGACACGCCCGCTCAGGCGCGGTTTCTCACGTCGCAAGAGAAGGCCGTGCTTGAGGCTCAACTGGCCAGCGAAGAGGAAAGTAAAGTGACGTCACGCCTGAGCGACGCGTTGCGTAATGGTCGCGTATGGCAACTGGCTTTCATTTACCTGACTATCCAGGTGGCGGTTTATGGGCTGATCTTTTTCCTGCCAACGCAGGTGGCTGCGTTGTTGGGAACAAAAGTGGGATTCACCGCCTCGGTGGTGACGGCTATCCCGTGGATCGCCGCGCTGTTTGGTACCTGGCTGATTCCGCGTTACTCCGACAAAACAGGCGAACGCCGTAATATCGCCGCGCTGACCTTGTTAACCGCGGGTATCGGCATTGGCGTGTCCGGGCTGGTCTCTCCGGTGCTGGCCATTCTTGCCTTATGCGTTGCGGCGGTGGGGTTTATTGCCGTGCAGCCGGTTTTCTGGACCATGCCCACGCAGCTTTTGTCCGGAACGGCGCTGGCGGCAGGTATTGGCTTTGTGAATTTGTTTGGCGCGGTCGGCGGATTTCTGGCCCCCATCATCCGTGTGAAAGCCGAAACCCTGTTTGCCAGTGGTGCTGCCGGGCTTCTGACCCTTGCCAGCGTGGCGATTGCCGGCGCGCTGATCATTTTAACCCTGAATGTGAAACGCCCTGTTTCCCATTCGAACAGCGTGCATTCATGACCAAAAGGAAGCGAAATGACAACGGATCCGATTTTATCCAACCCGTTCAAGGCAGGTTTGCTAAAAGGTGAAACGCAGATTGGTTTGTGGTTGAGTTCCACCACATCGTATATGGCTGAGATTGCAGCGACCTCCGGGTATGACTGGTTACTGATTGATGGCGAACATGCGCCGAATACCATCCAGGATCTCTATCAACAATTGCAGGCCATTGCGCCGTACGCCAGCCAGGCCGTTATTCGGCCCGTTGAGGGGAGCCGTGTTCTTATCAAACAGGTGCTCGATATTGGCGCCCGTACATTGTTAATTCCCATGGTGGAGAGTGCAGAACAGGCACAGGATATCGTGGCTGCCACGCGTTACCCGCCGCAAGGCGTTCGTGGCGTGGGGGCGAGTGTTGCGCGCGCCGCTCGCTGGGGGCGGGTCGAAAATTATATGGCCCGCGCTAATGAAGAGTTGTGCTTATTGATTCAGGTTGAAAGCAAAGCGGCGCTGGATAATCTTGATGCCATTTTGCATGTTGAGGGTATCGATGGGGTATTTATCGGCCCTGCCGACCTCTCTGCGTCATTAGGCTATCCTGACAACAGTGGTCATCCGGCAGTGCAACGCGCCATTCAACAGGCCATTACACAAATACGTGACGCCGGGAAAGCGGCAGGTTTTCTGGCGGTCGATCCACTTATGGCAAAGAAAGTACTGGAGTGGGGAGCTAACTTCGTGGCGGTTGGTGTGGACACCATGCTTTATACCGGCGCGCTGGATCAACGTCTGGCGTTATTTAAAGCGGTAACGCCTTCGGTCATGAAGGGCAGTTATTAACTCTCGGCCCGCCGGAATGGTTCCGGCGGGCTAACCATTTAGCACAGAGCCTGCGCCAGTAAGGTGATAGGGTGTTCACAGCGAAGGCTGGTGGACATTTCTACCTGCCACTTACAGGTTTCACAATCCGTAATCACTAAATCCGCGCCGCTGGCCTCAATCTGGCGGAACAGTGGTTCGCCAATGGCCTGCGAGGTGGGGTAGTTTTCACGCTTAAATCCGTACGTCCCCGCAATCCCGCAGCAACGTGAATCCAGTACGGTAAGTTCCAGCCCGGGAATCCGTCGCAGCAGATCAAGGGTGTAGTGCGTCCAGCCCATTTTCTCCATATGGCATGGTGTGTGATAAACCACCTTCAATGGCAATGCCTTGAGCTTGAGCGTATTGCCTTCTTCCAGTTTGCGCCAGATCCAACGCGTTGCCAGGTCGATATGCGGACGTAACTGATGATTGTCCACGTCCAGCAGATGCGGATATTCATCACGCAGCGTGAAGGTGCACGTTGAGGAGGTGGCAATCACCGGAATGCCGTCACCTGTAATGCTCTGTTGCAACGCCCGAATATTAAATTCTGCCTGCTTTTTCGCTTTGGCAAAATAGCCATTGGCGATCAGCGGCACCCCGCAGCATTTTTCCTGGCGTAACAGTTGCACACCGATTCCCATCGCGTTCAGCACCTGCAACAGGTCTTTACCCAATTGCGGATGGTTGTAATTCACATAGCAGCCATGAAAAAACGCCACCTGCTGGTCAAACGCTTTCTGCTTGTCGGCAACGGAGCGGTACCAGCGGCGGAACGTGCCATGAGAATATTTTGGCAGTGTCCGGTGATGATCGATTTTCAGCGCTTTATCAAGCAACTGGCGAACGGGCTTAAGTGACGTGGCGGTATTGACCAGCGGCGCGAATGGCGTGGATAACGACCCCATCAAATCCGTATGGCTCAGGATGGCATTACGTAAAGAAGGCGGATTGACGGCATATTGTGAACGCGCGCGCTGAATAATATCGCCAATCTTCACGCCAGACGGGCACGCCGTTTCACACCGTTTACAGTTGGTGCAGTATTTCAGCGCTTCATCAAACAGCGCCGGATCCTTAAGACGTAAACGTTCACCATCAGGCCCCGCCTGTTTCGGACCAGGGTAGGCCGGATTGACCGCACTGACAGGGCAGACGGTAGTGCAGACGGTGCATTTGATACAGTTTTCAAATTGAGTCGTGGTCATTTCAGCTCTCCCCGGGCACAAATTTGTTCTGCGGCATACAGCGCGGTAACCGCACAAACGCCACCGCCACACCCCTGAGCAACGGCATCAAAACCGCCTAATACAGAGCCCACCACATACAGGTTATCCAGTGTCGCGCCCTGGCGCTGAGCGTGTAGCGTTGCGTCAGTGATCACGCCAAACTGTTGCCATGGCTGGGCATCAAAGACATTGTCGCGATACCAGCTTTCCCGTCCGGGGCTTTGTAATACGTCGAGGTCAAAAATGGCTTCCCGGATGCGATCGCGTTCGGCAATTAAACCATTATTAAAAAAACTGCCGCTGGCGAGCACCACATGGCGAGGACGTAGCGGAATATCTTCGTGCTTGCGCGTCCACAGTTGGGTCACGCGCCCCTTCTCCATATCAGCGCGGATCACCTCATCGCCAGGCATCCATGTACCTCCGCTCTGGATAAAGCGTTGCTGCAGGCGTGATTGCATGCGGGTGCCGGGAACCGACGGCGGCAGGGTAGGCAACAAACGCAGCGGGCACGAGAGCTGCTGATTGAGGCGCGTAAAGACGGCGCTGTCCTGCAGGCCAATACAGGCCGGAAAGTAGAGCACATTGTACTGACGACTTAACGGCAACAGCGCGCGATACAGCTCATCAAAATTCTCTGTCACATCCAGTACGCGGGCGATATTGACGGCGCGAAACTCACTCGGGTTATCCCGCACACGATCTAACACTGGCAGCGTTATCTCTTCTGCGGTCGCATTCATGCCACGTTTTCTCAGTGATGCGGCAGCCAGTTGCGGCTGGAAATCGAGAAATCCACAAATACCGACCACCCCGATGGCGATATCTTTTGTCGGCTGGAGAGGAATTTCATCAGGGCTTAGCCAGGCCTGGCGGAACGTACCCAGCGGGGTGACACGCATATGTGGCGTGTCTGCCTCACCTTTAAGCCTCAGGCCGCAGTCGGCCAGCATGGTCTGGGTCATTTTTGCATAGTGGCGTACTCTTTCAGCACCCAGCAAGGCATAAGGATGTTCGCTTTGCATACGCTGCAACGCCTCCACCCCGGCGGTGAGGTCGCTGACCGCTTGCCCGTCCGGAAGCCGGGAGAGCAAATCCAGTGAGCCAGAGGAGAAATTGAGTGCGCTCTGACCGCGGCTGACAATAGCACAGCGTTGACCGTTTTCGCTCAATCGAATGCCGCAGAGTAATCCGGCGAGGCCGCCGCCGATAATAACCGTATCAAATTTCATCAGTTGGCTCCTTTTCCAGCCCGCACAGTCCTTGATAGACCCAACGTGTAAATTCACTTTCTCGTAGTGCATCTCCCCAGGCGACAGGTTTGATGCCTTTCCAGCGCTCATTCAGGAATGCTGAAAGCTGGCTAAGAGACTCTGTTTCATTGGTCACCCGCATGCTGTGCAGCAAGCCTGCAGCGCGACAGGCGCACAACTCACCCTGACATGTGCCCATACCCACGCGGGTGCGGCGGCGCAGATCCAGCAGGGAGTTAACATTGAGGTTTTCAACGGCGTATTGAACTTCCCCGGCGGTGACGGCTTCGCATTCGCACACCAGACTACGGCTGTGGCGATCGCTGCCCAGTGAAGCTGGCGTGCGATCGCCATGGCGATAAATGGCCGAGCCACGTAGCGGCACCGGCAGTGAGATTATTTTTTTCAGCGCCTGTTCTGTAGGCTGTTGTGAGCCCGGCAACGGCGTTGTCGCAGTGATGCAGGGGGTGCTGTGACCGAGCTTACGGCAGACGGCATCGGTGGCCCATTCCGCCATCAGACGATAAGTCATCAGCTTGCCGCCAGTAATGGTGATAAAACCTTCCATGCCGTCGCGTTGGGCATGGTCAAGCAGCACAATACCGCGACTGACGTTACGTCCTGTCGGGTCATCATCGCTGGCAACCAAAGGGCGGACGCCCGCATAGGCGCGCAGGATACGGGTTTGCGCCATCACCGGCGCCAGCTTTTCCCCCTCACGCAGCAGAATATCGACCTCTTCGGGCGTCACCCGGATGTTGTCAATATCCTTATAGTCGATATGGGTGGAGGTGGTGCCAATCAGGGAAATGGTATCGCCTGGCACGAGGATGTCGGCATCTGCCGGCTTACGGCAGCGGTTTATCACATGCTGGTTGATACGATGGTCAAGTATCAGCAGGGCGCCCTTGGCCGGGAACATGCGAATACGTAAATCCGCATACTCCGCGATGCGCTGGCCCCAGATCCCGGCGGCATTGACCACGACAGGAGCATGCAGGTGATAAAGCTCATGCGTTTGTGGGTGCATCAATTGTACGCCAGTAACCCTGTCACCCTGGCGGACTAACCCGCAGACTTCGTGACCTGTCAGGATTGTGGCGCCATGCTCACGCGCATCAAGCATATTGCTGGCGGTCAGGCGAAAAGGATCCACGGTGCCATCGGGAACACGAACAGCGCCCGTCAGTGCCGGGTTAACGCTGGGTTCCATGCGCCGCGCTTCCTCTGGCGTAATGGCCTGCGCGTTAATCCCCGCGCGCTGACAGGCGTCAATAAAGACTGGCTGGTAAGCCAGATCGTCTTCCGGCAGGGTGATAAATAAGCCGTCTGTAGGCTCAATACAGTGGCGAGCGATACGCTTGAGGATTTGGTTTTCTGCAATACATTCCCGGGCGGATTCGTTATCGGTCACTGCGTAACGCGCACCGCTGTGCAATAAACCGTGATTGCGACCAGTGGCGCCTGTCGCAATGTCATGGCGTTCAAGCAGCACCACGCGCAGGCCGCGCAATGCACAGTCGCGGGCGATGCCTGCCCCGGTCGCGCCACCGCCGATGATGATGACATCGTAATCGTTTGAGTTAGCCATTTCTTCGTCTTCCGAGCGGGATTCCATGGAAACATTTAGCCACACTGTTGCTATGGATTGTTTGATATCGCGCATATTCGAGCAAAAAACGAAAATAACCAAGGCTGTTTTATGTCTGAAAGTGGAGCTTTGTCATAAATATGTAACATAGGGTGCGACAAATCGCCTTTTGTCGTTAGAATTTGCCGGGTAAAAGCGTTGAAAACGAAATCATGGTTTCGTTTTCACTCATTGCAGTTATTTATAATGATAAAACCCTGCCACGGAGGCGTATATGTTGAGTATTTTCCGGCCAGAATCCCACCGAGAAAGACTTCCTGAGGAGCGCATTGACCCGGTTTATCGTCGTCTGCGCTGGCAGATTTTTCTGGGTATTTTCTTTGGCTATGCGGCCTATTATCTGGTGCGCAAAAACTTTGCGCTGGCCATGCCTTACCTCGTCGAACAGGGCTTTTCGCGAGGCGATTTAGGATTTGCCCTGTCGGGGATCTCCATTGCCTATGGTTTCTCAAAATTCATCATGGGGTCCGTGTCGGATCGTTCGAATCCGCGCGTTTTTCTGCCCGCCGGTCTGATTCTGGCAGCGGCAGTCATGTTGTTCATGGGATTTGTCCCGTGGGCGACATCGAGCATTGCCATTATGTTTGTGCTGTTGTTTTTGTGTGGCTGGTTCCAGGGGATGGGGTGGCCACCGTGCGGACGTACCATGGTGCACTGGTGGTCGCAAAAAGAGCGTGGCGGGATAGTGTCTGTATGGAACTGTGCGCACAACGTGGGCGGCGGTATTCCTCCCTTGTTGTTCCTGCTGGGTATGGCATGGTTTAACGACTGGCGAGCGGCGCTGTATATGCCTGCGTTTGGGGCAATCATTGTTGCAATCTTCGCGTTCGCCATGATGCGTGATACCCCCCAGTCCTGCGGCTTACCGCCGATTGAAGAGTATAAAAACGACTACCCGGACGATTACAGTGAAAAGGCGGAAGAGGAGCTGACGGCGAAGCAAATCTTTATGCAGTACGTCTTCCCGAACCGCCTGCTGTGGTATATCGCCATCGCCAACGTGTTCGTTTATCTCCTGCGCTACGGCATTCTGGACTGGTCGCCCACCTACCTGAAAGAAGTGAAGCATTTCGCACTGGATAAATCCTCCTGGGCCTATTTCTTTTATGAATATGCCGGCATCCCCGGTACGCTGATTTGCGGCTGGATGTCTGACAAAGTGTTTAAAGGTAATCGTGGCGCCACCGGCGTCTTCTTTATGACGCTGGTCACCATTGCCACGATCATCTACTGGTTAAATCCGGCGGGTAATCCGACCATAGATATGCTGTGCATGATTGTTATTGGCTTCCTGATCTACGGCCCGGTAATGCTGATTGGCCTGCATGCGCTTGAGCTGGCACCGAAAAAAGCGGCCGGTACGGCAGCGGGTTTCACCGGTTTATTCGGCTATCTTGGCGGGTCGGTGGCGGCCAGTGCGATTGTTGGTTACACCGTCGATTTCTTCGGCTGGGACGGCGGCTTTATGGTGATGATTGGCGGCAGTATTCTGGCGGTACTTTTGCTGATTGTCGTGATGATAGGCGAACGCAAACATCACGCAGAAGTCGCGGCTAAACGCCGGTAAGACAATAAAAAGGGCCGCTTGCGGCCCTTTTACATTTCAATCTCGATATCCCCTTTGGCTTTGCAGCAGCAGGGTAATATTTCGTCGGGCTGGATGAACGCCAGCGGCTCGGTCAGCCAGTCTACCTGGCCTGCGACTAGGCGACAGCGGCAGGAGCCGCAGTAACCTTCGCGACACTGGTATTCCACCGTTACGCGCTGTGATTCCAGCGCCACCAGCAGAGAAGGGTGTTCTTCCTGGCACAACACCTGTGTGCCTGTCAGACGCAAGGTTACGCGTGTCATCAGAGCTGGAAGTTACTCAGGTCGTCGGTATCGACCTCAGCGTCAATCTGGCCAACCAGATAAGAGCTGACCTCCACTTCCTGCGGAGCGACCTGGACGTTATCGGAGACCAGCCAGGTATTGATCCACGGAATCGGGTTAGATCGGGTCTGGAATGGCAAGTCCAGGCCGACCGCCTGCATGCGAATATTGGTGATGTACTCAATATATTGCCACAGGATATCTTTATTCAGTCCGATCATGGAGCCGTCGCGGAACAGATACTCTGCCCATTCTTTCTCCTGCTGAGCTGCCTGGACGAACAGGTCATAACACTCCTGTTTGCACTCTTCGGCAATCTCGGCCATTTCCGGATCATCGCTACCCGAACGCAACAGGTTCAGCATGTGCTGCGTGCCGGTCAGGTGCAGCGCTTCATCGCGTGCAATCAGGCGGATGATTTTAGCGTTGCCTTCCATCAATTCGCGCTCCGCGAAAGCGAAAGAGCAGGCAAAGCTGACGTAGAAACGGATAGCTTCCAGCGCGTTAACGCTCATCAGGCACAGATACAGTTTCTTTTTCAGCTCACGCAGATTTACGGTCACGGTTTTGCCGTTGACAGTATGGGTACCCTCGCCCAGTAAATGCCAGTAGCTGGTCAGTTCAATCAGCTCATCGTAATAGGCAGAGATGCCCTCGGCACGTTTCTGGATCTGCTCGTTGGTGACGATATCGTCAAACACAATCGCCGGATCGTTGACGATATTACGGATGATGTGGGTGTAAGAGCGCGAATGGATCGTTTCTGAAAACGCCCAGGTTTCAACCCAGGTTTCCAGTTCCGGGATCGAAATTAGCGGTAACAGCGCCACGTTCGGGCTACGCCCCTGAATAGAGTCCAGCAGGGTCTGGTATTTCAGGTTGCTGATGAAAATGTGTTTTTCGTGTTCCGGCAACGCCTGATAATCAATACGGTCGCGGGAAACGTCAACTTCTTCCGGACGCCAGAAAAAGGAGAGTTGCTTTTCAATCAGCTTTTCAAAGATGTCATATTTTTGCTGATCGTAGCGGGCCACGTTGACCGGCTGGCCGAAGAACATTGGCTCTTTGAGCTGGTCGTTTTTCGTCTGTGAAAAGGTGGTGTATGCCATGAGTGTGTCCTGTGGTGTGATTTCCCTCACCCCGGCCCTCTCCCACAGGGAGAGGGGGAAAGAGTTCCCTCTCCCTGTGGGAGAGGGTTAGGGGAGGGGATTTATTAAATCTTACATGCGCCGCTTTCGCAGCCATCATCCTGAATGGACGGCACCAGATCATCCTGCGCATCTTCCGCACCGTCGCGGGTGTTTTGATAGTACAGGGTCTTCACGCCAAATTTATAGGCGGTGAGCAAGTCTTTCAGCAATTGCTGCATCGGCACTTTTCCTGACGGGAAACGTGACGGGTCGTAGTTGGTATTTGCAGAGATCGACTGATCGATAAATTTCTGCATGATGCCAACCAGTTGCAGATAACCGTCATTGTTCGGCATCTCCCACAGCAGCTCATAATTATCTTTCAGCAGCTCATAATCCGGCACTACCTGGCGCAGAATACCGTCTTTCGACGCCTTGATGCTTACATGACCGCGCGGCGGCTCAATACCGTTCGTGGCATTGGAGATCTGCGATGAGGTCTCCGACGGCATCAGCGCAGACAGCGTGGAGTTACGCAGACCGTACGTTTTCACCGATTCACGCAGAGCGTCCCAGTCGTAATGCAGCGGTTCGCTGGTGATACCGTCCAGGTCTTTTTTGTAGGTATCAATAGGCATAATGCCTTTGGAATAGGTGGTTTCGTTAAACCACGGACACGCGCCTTGCTCTTTCGCCAGTTCGTTAGACGCTTTCAGCAGGTAGTACTGGATTGCTTCGAACGTTTTGTGCGTCAGGTTGTTGGCGCTGCCATCGGAGTAACGTTTGCCGTTTTTCGCCAGCCAGTAAGCGAAGTTAATCACGCCGATACCCAGCGTACGGCGGCCCATTGCGCCACGTTTTGCTGCCGGAATCGGGTAGTCCTGATAATCAAGCAGGGCGTCCAGCGCACGCACCGCCAGTACCGCCAGCTCTTCCAGCTCATTCAGGTCAGAAATCGCACCCAGGTTAAAAGCAGACAGCGTACAGAGCGCGATTTCACCGTTTTCGTCGTTCACATCGTCCAGCGGTTTAGTCGGCAGGGCGATTTCCAGGCATAGGTTAGACTGGCGCACTGGCGCAACCACCGGGTCAAACGGGCTGTGGGTATTGCAGTGGTCAACGTTCTGGATGTAGATACGACCGGTAGAGGCGCGTTCCTGCATCATCAGCGAGAACAGCTCAACGGCTTTCACGCGCTGTTTACGGATGCTGTCGTCTTTCTCATATTTGGTGTACAGACGCTCGAACTCATCCTGATCGGCGAAGAAGGCGTCATACAGACCCGGGACATCAGACGGGCTGAACAGGGTAATCTCTTCACCTTTCAGCAGGCGGGTGTACATCAGTTTGTTGATCTGTACGCCGTAGTCCATGTGACGTACGCGGTTACCTTCCACGCCACGGTTGTTTTTCAGCACCAGCAGGCTTTCAACTTCCAGATGCCACATTGGGTAGAACAGGGTTGCCGCGCCACCACGCACACCGCCCTGAGAGCAGGATTTTACCGCGGTCTGGAAGTGTTTGTAGAACGGGATACAACCGGTATGGAATGCTTCGCCGCCGCGAATCGGGCTACCCAGCGCACGAATACGACCCGCGTTGATGCCGATACCGGCACGCTGGGAAACATATTTCACAATGGCGCTGGAAGTAGCATTGATGGAGTCCAGGCTGTCGCCGCACTCGATCAGCACGCAAGAGCTGAACTGACGCGTCGGGGTACGCACACCGGACATAATCGGCGTCGGCAGTGAAATTTTGAACGTGGAGACCGCATCATAGAAGCGCTTCACGTAACTCAGTCGCGTTTCGCGCGGATACCCTGAGAACAGGCAGGCAGCTACCAGGATATAGAGGAACTGCGCGCTCTCGTAGATTTCGCCGGTAACACGGTTCTGAACCAGGTATTTGCCTTCGAGCTGCTTAACGGCCGCGTAGGAGAAATTCATATCGCGCCAGTGGTCGATAAACCCGTCCATCTGCTTGAACTCTTCTTCCGTGTAGTCTTCCAGCAGATGCGTGTCGTATTTGCCAAGTTCCACCATTTTTACCACGTGGTCATACAGCGCTGGCGGCTCGAACTGGCCGTAGGCTTTTTTACGCAGATGGAAGATGGCCAGGCGTGCGGCGAGGTACTGGTAGTCAGGCGCATCGCGGGAAATCAGGTCCGCAGCAGCTTTGATAATGGTCTCGTGAATATCGGACGTTTTGATGCCGTCATAGAACTGGATATGGGAACGCAGTTCCACCTGAGAGATGGATACATTACTCAGCCCCTCTGCCGCCCAATCCAGCACCCGATGAATTTTGTCGAGATTGATGCGTTCAGTACCACCATCACGCTTTGTCACCAGCAGACTCTGATTCATGTGAAATTTACCTGTCCGTGAATAAAAATATCCCCCAATTATCCACAGAACCGCGTTGTGACTAACTCTGTGGATAAATACTATATGTTGGGGGTTTGAGATAAGAGAAACGCTATATGGTGAGTATTCTAGTAAGGATTCTTTTGAGTACAAGAGTTGATTTTGACGTTAAATTGAGGTTGCAAAAGAGTGATAAACGCTAAGTCCACGTCGCATAAGGCCTGGCGGGGATGTCAATATTTCGCAAAAAAAAATGAAAATTTGATCAAACGCTGATTTCTTCATCGGGAAGGGAAGATCGCGCGACATGATGTAGCGCAATCTTTATAAGAATAGTGAATGACGTCAGACGTTTTTTGCTTTTGTATGTAACATGTAATTAACATCCACGCCGGGGGCGAGCTTAAAGGCATTAAGCAGCGGGTTATAATGCAGACCCGTGATATGACGCTCCTGTAAACCGGCCTGATTCACCCAACCGAGCAGTTCTGCGGGTTTGATAAATTTCTTCACGTCGTGGGTGCCTTTGGGCACCATTTTAAGCACATACTCGGCGCCAACCACCGCCATCAACCAGGCTTTGCCGTTACGGTTAATCGTCGAGAAGAAGACGTGGCCGCCGGGTTTGACCAACCGCGCGCAGGCGTTGACTACCGATTGTGGGTCCGGTACGTGCTCCAGCATCTCCATGCAGGTGACGACATCATATTGCTGTGGATGTTTATCGGCGTGGTCTTCGACGGTCTCTTGAACGTATTCGACGCGAATACCTGACTCCAGAGCATGTAGCCTGGCCACCTGCAGCGGTTCGAAGCCCATATCCAGTCCGGTGACCGTCGCCCCTTCGCGCGCCATGCTCTCCGCCAGAATGCCGCCGCCGCAACCGACATCCAGTACATTCTTGCCAAACAGGCCGTCAGCACGCTCTGCAATATAGCCCAGGCGTAACGGATTGATGCGATGAAGAGGTTTGAATTCGCCTTCCAGATCCCACCAGCGAGAGGCAACCGCTTCAAATTTGGCGATTTCAGCCTGGTCAACGTTTTGAGCAACCGACGTTTTTTCGGCATTCATGGGGATAGGTACTCCTTTTTTAGCAAGACGGATGAGTATAACAGTCTGCTGGCGCTAATAAAGCGCCCTGCGGGGTCTTTCCGTTTACCTGATTCATTACGGTTGTGTTATAATTTGCGACCTTTGAATCCGGGATACAGTAGAGGGATAGCGGTTAGATGAGCGACCTTGCGAGAGAAATTACACCGGTCAACATCGAGGAAGAGCTGAAAAGTTCTTATCTGGATTATGCTATGTCGGTCATTGTTGGCCGTGCGCTGCCAGATGTCCGCGATGGTCTAAAGCCGGTTCACCGTCGCGTACTTTACGCCATGAACGTCTTGGGCAATGACTGGAACAAAGCCTACAAAAAATCTGCCCGTGTCGTTGGTGACGTAATCGGTAAATACCATCCCCATGGTGATTCCGCGGTGTATGACACCATAGTGCGTATGGCTCAGCCATTTTCACTGCGCTACATGCTGGTTGATGGTCAGGGTAACTTCGGTTCTATTGACGGCGACTCCGCGGCGGCAATGCGTTATACGGAAATCCGTCTGGCGAAAATTGCCCATGAGCTGATGGCCGATCTGGAAAAAGAGACCGTTGATTACGTCGACAACTACGACGGTACGGAAAAAATCCCTGATGTAATGCCGACCAAGATCCCGAACCTGCTGGTGAACGGGTCTTCCGGTATTGCCGTCGGGATGGCGACCAACATTCCTCCGCATAACCTGACGGAAGTGATTAACGGTTGCCTGGCCTATATCGAGGATGAAGACATCAGCGTTGAAGGGCTGATGGAACATATTCCAGGGCCGGACTTCCCGACCGCCGCCATTATTAATGGCCGTCGTGGTATTGAAGAAGCGTACCGTACCGGACGTGGCAAAATTTATATTCGCGCCCGCGCCGAAGTGGAAGCTGACGCGAAAACGGGTCGTGAAACCATTATCGTGCATGAAATTCCATATCAGGTGAACAAAGCGCGCCTGATCGAGAAAATTGCCGAGCTGGTAAAAGACAAACGCGTTGAAGGTATCAGCGCGCTGCGTGACGAGTCTGATAAAGACGGGATGCGCATCGTGATTGAAATCAAACGTGACGCGGTGGGTGAGGTGGTACTGAATAACCTGTACTCCCAGACCCAACTGCAGGTTTCCTTCGGTATCAACATGGTGGCGCTGCACCATGGTCAGCCGAAGATCATGAACCTGAAAGATATTCTGTCCGCGTTCGTGCGTCACCGCCGCGAAGTGGTGACGCGCCGTACTATTTTCGAACTGCGTAAAGCGCGCGACCGTGCGCATATCCTTGAAGCGCTGGCCGTGGCGCTGGCGAATATCGATCCGATTATCGAACTGATTCGTCGTGCGCCGACCCCGGCGGAAGCGAAAGCCGGTCTGATCGCGCAGCCGTGGGATTTGGGCAATGTTTCCGCCATGCTGGAACGTGCGGGCGATAACGCCGCGCGCCCTGAATGGCTGGAGCCGGAGTTCGGGATTCGTGACGGTAAATACTACCTGACCGAACAGCAGGCACAGGCAATTCTGGATCTGCGTCTGCAGAAACTGACGGGCCTTGAGCATGAAAAACTGCTCGACGAGTACAAAGAGCTGCTGGAGCAGATCGCTGAACTGCTGCATATTCTTGGCAGCGCCGATCGTCTGATGGAAGTGATCCGCGAAGAGCTGGAGTTAATTCGCGATCAGTTCGGTGACGAGCGTCGTACTGAGATCACGGCCAACACCGCCGACATCAACATCGAAGATCTGATCAACGAAGAAGATGTTGTGGTCACGCTGTCGCATCAGGGCTATGTGAAATACCAGCCGCTTACTGACTACGAAGCACAACGTCGTGGCGGTAAAGGCAAGTCTGCGGCGCGGATTAAAGAAGAAGACTTTATCGATCGTCTGCTGGTGGCCAACACCCACGACACGATCCTCTGCTTCTCCAGCCGTGGTCGTCTGTACTGGATGAAAGTGTATCAGTTGCCGGAAGCAAGCCGTGGGGCGCGTGGTCGTCCGATCGTCAACCTTCTGCCGCTGGAGCCGAATGAACGCATCACCGCCATTCTGCCGGTTCGCGAATACGAAGAGGGCGTGAGTGTCTTTATGGCGACCGCCAGCGGTACCGTGAAGAAAACCGCGCTGACCGAATTCAGCCGTCCGCGCTCTGCCGGGATCATTGCGGTTAACCTCAATGAAGGCGATGAACTGATTGGCGTCGATCTGACCTCTGGGCAGGACGAAGTCATGCTGTTCTCTGCCGCCGGTAAAGTGGTGCGCTTCAAAGAAGATGCCGTTCGCGCGATGGGACGTACCGCAACAGGCGTTCGCGGTATCAAGCTGGCAGGCGAGGACAAAGTCGTTTCGCTGATCATTCCACGTGGCGAAGGGGCAATCCTCACCGTGACGCAGAATGGCTACGGCAAACGTACGGCTGAAACCGAGTACCCAACCAAATCACGTGGTACGCAGGGCGTTATTTCCATCAAGGTGACCGAACGTAACGGTTCCGTGGTGGGGGCGGTACAGGTAACTGATACCGACCAGATCATGATGATCACTGATGCAGGTACGCTGGTGCGTACACGCGTGTCGGAAATCAGCGTGGTAGGGCGTAACACCCAGGGCGTGATTCTGATCCGTACCGCTGAGGATGAAAACGTGGTCGGTCTGCAGCGTGTGGCCGAGCCGGTGGATGACGAAGAACTCGATTCCATTGATGGCAGCGTCGCGGAAGGAGATGATGAAATCGCTCCGGAAGTTGACGATGGTGCCGCTGACGACGACGCCGACGAGTAATCTGTGCTGAGGGCCGGTTTTCCGGCCCTTTCTCTTTGCCATTGCGGCACCGGCATTTTACCGCTACTTTAACCTCAGTCACTTTTACACCCTCATGGCGGAGTTTCCCCAGGTTGAAATACCTCGTCTCTTTTCGTAGCACTCTGAAAGTCTCGCGCTATCTTTTCCGCGCACTGGCTCTGGTGCTTTGGCTACTAATTGCTCTCTTTTCGGTGTTCTACATCGTCAACGCGCTGCGTGATAAAGAGTCGGAAATACGCCAGGAGTTCAACCTCAGCGCCGATCAGGCGCAGCGGTATATTCAGCGTACCTCTGATGTCATGAAAGAGCTGAAATACATCGCGGAAAACCGTCTGACGGCAGAAAACGGTATTCTTGCTTCTCGTGGGCTGGATGCGAAAACCGATGTGCCCGATTTTCAGCCGCTATTTCCCGATTCCGACTGCTCGAAAATGGGCACCGCCTGGCGTGGTTCTCTGGAGTCCCTGGCGTGGTTCATGCGCTACTGGCGGGATAACTTCTCGGCGGCGTACGACCTGAACCGCGTATTTCTGATTGGTAGCGAAAATCTCTGTGTGGCGGATTTTGGCCTGCGTGATGTGCCGGTCGAACGCGACGATACACTTAAAAGTCTGCATGAGCGCATTCTAAAATACCGCAACGCGCCGCAGGATGAGCGCGGCAACAATCTCTACTGGATGAGTCAGGGGCCACGTCCGGGTGTGGGCTATTTTTATGCGTTGACGCCAGTTTATCTGGGTAATCGTCTGCAGGCGCTGCTGGGGACGGAACAATCCATTCGGATGGAGAATTTCTTCACACCGGGCAGCCTGCCCATGGGCGTGACCATTATTGATGAAAGTGGGCATGCGCTGATTTCTCTGACGGGTGCGGAAAACCGTATCGAGGTGGACCCGCGCTGGCTGCAACTGCGATCCTGGTTTGGCTACACCTCAGGCTTTCATGATCTTATCCTCAAAAAGAGCCTGCCGCCTTCGCCGCTAAGTATTGTCTACTCGGTGCCGGTGGATATGGTACTTGAGCGTATTCGTATGCTGATCCTCAATGCGGTGTTGCTTAACATCCTTGTGGGGGTTGCCCTGTTTACCCTGGCACGCATGTATGAGCGGCGAATTTTTATTCCGGCGGAAACAGACGCCCAGCGTCTGGAAGAACACGAGCAGTTTAACCGTAAAATCGTCGCCTCGGCGCCCGTGGGCATCTGCATTTTACGTACTCAGGATGGCACCAACATTCTGAGTAATGAACTGGCGCATAACTACCTGAATATGCTTACCCATGAAGACCGCCAGCGTCTAACGCAGATTATCTGCGGACAGCAGGTGAACTTTGTGGATGTCCTGACCAGCAACAATACCAATTTGCAAATAAGCTTCGTCCACTCCCGCTATCGCAATGAAAACGTGGCCATTTGTGTACTGGTGGATGTCTCTGCGCGCGTCAAAATGGAAGAGTCGTTACAGGAGATGGCGCAGGCGGCGGAGCAGGCAAGCCAGTCAAAATCGATGTTCCTGGCCACCGTTAGCCACGAACTGCGCACGCCGCTGTATGGCATTATTGGTAACCTCGATCTGTTGCAGACCAAAGACCTGCCGAAGGGCGTTGACCGCCTGGTAACGGCGATGAATAACTCGTCCAGTCTGCTGTTGAAAATCATTAGCGATATTCTCGATTTCTCGAAAATCGAATCTGAACAACTTAAAATTGAGCCGCGTGAGTTTTCCCCACGTGAAGTCATGAGCCACATTACGGCCAACTATGCACCGTTGGTGGTACGCAAGCAGCTCGGCCTGTATTGTTTTATCGAGCCGGATGTGCCCGCCACGCTGAACGGCGATCCGATGCGTCTGCAACAGGTCATCTCCAACCTGCTGAGTAACGCGATCAAATTCACCGATATAGGCTGCATTATTCTCCATGTCCGTCAGGATGAGCACTATCTGAGTATTCGCGTGCGCGATACCGGCGTAGGGATCCCGGGCAAAGAAGTGGTGCGGCTGTTTGACCCCTTCTTCCAGGTCGGCACCGGGGTGCAACGTAACTTCCAGGGGACCGGGCTGGGGCTGGCAATTTGCGAAAAACTGATCAACATGATGGACGGCGATATTAGCGTCGATACCGAGCCGGGTATGGGTAGCCAGTTTACTATTCGTATTCCGCTGTATGACGCCGTTGAGCTTGCGCCTGCGGATGTTGATGGGCTGGCGAATACCTGTTGCTGGCTGGCGGTACGCAATGCGTTTCTTAACAGTTATCTGGAAACCTTGCTGGCGCATAACGGTATTCAGACCCAGCGCTATGATGGCCGCCCGTTGGGAGCAAACGACACCTTTATTACAGACGATGAGTTGCCGACCTCCTGGAGCGGGCGTGCCGCCGTCCTGTTCTGCCGTCGCCATATAGGTATTCCGCTGGAGCGCACGCCAAATGAATGGCTTGTCAGTGTGGCATCGCCGCATGACCTGATTGCGATCCTTGGGCGTATTCACCGTGTTGAGGTGGTGGTACCGGAAGTCACTGCCGCGCTGCCGCCACCGGGCGCAGCCGAGGCGCGAAATGACGACATGATGATTCTGGTGGTTGACGATCACCCCATTAACCGCCGTCTGCTGGCGGATCAGCTTGGCTCGCTGGGGTATCAGTGCAAAACAGCTAACGATGGCGTAGATGCCCTGAATGTCCTGAGTAAGAACGCCATCGATATTGTGCTGAGCGACGTTAACATGCCGAATATGGACGGTTATCGCCTGACGCAACGTATCCGCGAGTTGGGGATGACCCTGCCGGTTATCGGCGTGACGGCGAATGCGCTGGCGGAAGAGAAGCAGCGTTGTCTTGAATCGGGGATGGATAGCTGCCTGTCGAAGCCGGTCACGCTGGATGTGCTGAAACAGACGCTGGCGCTTTATAGCGCGCGAGTAAGAAAAGCGCGGCGATAAAAACAAACCCCGGCGGGAGCCGGGGTAGTCGAGATTACTCTTTCTCGGTCTGGGTCAGGGTGACTGAGGAGAGGTAATTCAGCAGGGCGATATCGTTATCAACACCCAGTTTCATCATGGCTGATTTCTTCTGGCTACTGATCGTTTTGATACTGCGGTTCAGTTTCTTGGCGATTTCGGTGACTAGGAAACCTTCGGCAAACAGACGCAATACTTCGCTTTCTTTCGGGGACAGACGTTTATCGCCATAGCCGCCAGCGCTGATTTTTTCCAGCAGGCGGGAAACACTTTCCGGGGTAAATTTCTTCCCTTTCTGTAATGCCGCCAGCGCTTTCGGCAGGTCGGTTGGCGCACCCTGTTTCAGCACGATCCCTTCAATGTCCAGATCCAGCACGGCGCTCAGGATAGCCGGGTTGTTGTTCATTGTCAGAACAATGATCGACAGGTTAGGGAAATGGCGTTTGATGTATTTAATCAGCGTGATGCCATCACCGTATTTATCGCCTGGCATTGACAGATCGGTGATAAGAACATTGGCCTCAAGTTTCGGCAGATTATTGATAAGTGCTGTGGAGTCTTCGAATTCACCGACTACATTAACCCATTCGATTTGTTCAAGTGATTTACGAATACCGAACAGTACAATCGGATGGTCATCGGCAATAATTACGTTCATATTGTTCATGTATTGGGCTACCTTGCTACAGCAAGCTCTTGACGTAAGCGTCAATGTCGCTGATGTAATTTTCTATGCCTGGAACATCCTTCTCACGAATTAAATGCTCCAGCGTTTCACATAACTGCTTACCAGGAACCAGATTAAGCATGGCAAACACCCCTTTCAGGCGGTGTGCTGTCTGAGCCAGTGCAGCGAAATCGCTTGTCGCCGATTCAGTATACAACCTCTTAACATCATCCGGTACTGTGTCGACAAACAGCGCATAATAACCGCTGGCATGGAGCTCGGCATTTTCATCGCCCCCCAAAGGCGACTCCATAACGTCTTCCTGTGCCAGTTGCTCTTCTATAAGTTGCAATATGGCTTCCTGCATTGCATTACTCATATTAAAGTTGACGCGCAATTGTCCGGGGCCAATTTTCCGCACGCCGACCTCATCATCGCTTAAAAGCAAGCCCGAGGATGTAAGATTAGACGGATTATCTGTTAAAAACAGGTCATACTCTTGACTTAACAGTCTTTCATCCGGCGAGATACAGCTTGCCCCCCAGTTTTCGAGCTGTCGAACCACGATATTACGGATTTCGCTGGAGGTGATATCAATCATGGCGACCACGTCGTCCAGCAATTTCTCCTCGGCTTCCTCATGCTGAGCGCGCACCGCCATTTTCACATGTAGCGAATAACGAGTGCCCAGTTCTTCCCGCGCTTTGATATTTAAATGGCCACCGAGTTTTCTTGCCAGCTGATCGCACAGCCAGAAGGTGAGGGCATTGGCTTTACCATACTGATCGCTCTGAGTGGAATTAAGGAACGGGAAGTGCAGGTTATCTATCTCGCTGTTGCTTACGCCATTGCCGGTGTCCAGAATGCGGAAGGTCAGGCGATCTTCCGCTGATTCGTCCATACTCACCTCAAGGGTGATTTTGCCAATCTGTGTCGTCGTCACCGCGTACTGGATCAACAGCAATAAAATACGAAGCAGGGCATCGCGATCGCCGTGACGCTCCTCTTTAGCATGCAGGTGGTTATTGATCAGGAGCTGTAGTCCTTTACGTTTAATAACAGGCAGTACCTGCGGTACTACTTCATCAATCAGATCCTGAATGGAAAACAGCGTGGATTGTCCTTTCCAGCTGTCATTTTCCAGCATATTCGCCAGCTGAATCTCGTCCACCAGTCTCGCCAGCGTTTCGGCATGATCGGCAAGCTGGTTCCCCTCTTTGTCACCCAGGGCTGCGGCCTCTCCTGCCAGGGCTTTGACGGGGTGCTTGAGCGCGTCGGCAATGTTTTGCATGAATGCTGCGCGACCTTGCTGGTTTTTCTCGTACAGGCGCTGCGCCTGTTTGAGCTTTTTATTCACCAGCACTTCTCGATCCTGATCGCGGATGATGAAGATTTGCGTGCGTGAGGCCACCTGACTGCGGAACTGGCGAATTTCATATAATTCGTTATTGATAGTGGCCTGAATCACCCCCTGGTGCTGATCGGCCATGGCGGTGATATTTTGCAAGTTGAGGTGCGGTAGCAAATGATCGGCGATTTTATTACTCAACACCGTGCGGTTGGCTTCCTGATCATGTACCAGCAAGCCTAACGGCAGCAGAGAAACGATCTCTTCGTTAAACGCGCGCATGATGCGCAGCTCATTACTGTTCCCCGTGGGGGCCAGCCCGTCGCTCTGACGGCCCGGCTGATGGCGGAACGTAGTATAGCCAAACAGCGCCAGCGCCAGCAGACCAATATTCAACAACAGCGGTAACAGAATATTCTGCAAGGTCTCCAGCAGCAGCGTGCCAAACGGCACCTGCCAGACCAGACGCAAGCCGGTGGAGTTGAGCGAAGAGGCAATTTCGATTTTCGAACTATTGAAATTGATGGTCACGCTGTCTGCGCTCTCTTTATCGGTGGAGCGCAGATTATTTTGCGCGTTATCCGTATCGAGACGGAAGCTGTCCAGCGACATGCCTGGCGGGATCAAATCATTAATCGGCAAATCGAATGCGACAACCGTTGCCAGATGACCGGGCTGGTTAAAGGTGGTGCGCAGGGTGAAATAATGACCGTTCTGCCAGGCAAGGCGACGCAGGGCGGAGAAGCTCTCGCGTTCGTCCAGCGCGTTAGCCTGCTGCAACATTTCCGCGCGGCGTGAATCGACAATACTGCCTATAGTGGACTCTTTAAATCCGGAGGAGAGATCTTTGAGTGGCAGTGTCGAGATCAGGATCATGCTGTTGTCCTGACCATTCAGGTAATACATCGACCAGGGAACGGTCTCCGCGCCCCAGAGGGTATCCAGATACGTGGAGATTCGCTGCGTCATTTCCAGCGTCGAGCTGTCATGGGAGCCGAAGATCAGCGCTTCCGTTTTGCGTCGAGGCTTTTCCAGATAGTAAACGTCCTGCTTAAGACGGGTTTCCTGTAAACCATCACTGGCGTTTCCCGAGGTCGCTGCCGCGATGTTGTCATAAATTTGCCAGGTCGCGTAGCGCCAGGTATCAATGCGCTTGTGCATTGCGTGAGTGATATCGACAACCTGATAGCTCTTATCTTTTAGCCAGGCATTAACGGCGCTTTGTATCATCACGCCCATCGTAACCAGCAGGACAATGATCAATAGAAGAAAGAAACGGGTAAGGTTGCCCGGCATCAGCGAAAATTTTCCTGGGGTCATGGTGTCCGATTGACTCATTCGTGTGTGTAACCCGTAATGACAACACTGCAGAAGACGGCTCAGCGTCTGCGCTGAGACTCTGTTGCTGCCATGCCGTAAGAACCTGCCAGTAATGACGGCGGTCTTGTCGGTGTGATGTTGCAGAGCTGTGTACAGCAGGCAGTATATCGGGTAATGAATGAATTTCCAGACTCTCGTTCGCGCAAATGTCCTGATGAGGAACGAAAAAAAACGCGCATAAGCCAGACGCTAAAAAATGTACAATTAATGCGTTTCTGTACAAATATTTACCGCTTCGCTGATAAAAATCGCACGAATTAACAAGAAAATAAGAATGGGATTATCTTTTTGTGACTTTTTTGGCACGGATATTGTTTACTTAATAGTCATTAAGGATTTTTTGTGATTAGCACGCAATAAATGCTTTTACGTAAAGAAAGGTAAAAAAAAACCGAATGCCAGGCATTCGGTCCTAATAGGGGTAAACAGACATTCAGAATCGAATGACGGTAATAAATAAAGTTAATGATGATAGCGAGGATTATATTAGTGCCGAATTAATTTATTGGTTTTGCAATCAGTGCTAAAAACATGTAAATAATGTAACTTATTGTTTTTATTGGTTCTTAAATTATATTTTGATTATTTGTGCTTTATTCTTTAGCTATTTGTGCTAAAAAAAGTTCCCCGATATTTACAAATTGAAACATCTATAATGCAATATGAAACATCTTCAAAGTTTTCGTATCATATTCTTATTGGATTATTCTGTATTTTTAAGGAGAATGAACTTGCAGGCTGATTAATAGGATTAATCAGTGAGCGGTGGCTATAAAAATGCATATAACCGAGGGTTAATAACATGAAAGTTAAAGTACTGTCCCTCCTGGTACCAGCACTGCTGGTAGCGGGCGCAGCGAATGCAGCGGAAGTTTATAATAAAAACGGCAACAAATTAGATTTGTACGGTAAAGTCGACGGTCTGCATTATTTCTCCGATGATAAAGGTGCTGATGGCGATCAGACTTACGTTCGTTTCGGCTTCAAAGGTGAAACCCAGGTAAACGACCAGATCACCGGTTACGGCCAGTGGGAATACAACGTTCAGGCAAACAGCACTGAAGGCGCAAGCGATCAGGCATGGACTCGTCTGGCCTTTGCGGGTCTGCGTGTCGGCGATGCGGGTTCTTTCGACTATGGTCGTAACTACGGCGTGATCTATGACGTAACGTCCTGGACTGACGTCCTGCCTGAGTTTGGTGGCGATACCTACGGCGCTGACAACTTTATGCAATCCCGTGCTAACGGCGTTGCAACTTACCGTAACACTGACTTCTTCGGTCTGGTTGATGGCCTGAACTTTGCTCTGCAGTATCAGGGTAAAAACGGCAGCATCAGCGGTGAAAACACTACCGGTCGTAGCACTCTGAAACAGAATGGCGACGGCTTCGGCGCATCTCTGACCTATGATCTGGGCGCTGGCTTTAGTGCAGGTGCTGCAATGTCTACCTCTAAACGTACTGCCGACCAGAATGCGGCTGGCGTTTATGGCAGCGGTGACAATGCAGACGTGTATAGCGGTGGTCTGAAATATGACGCCAACAACATCTACCTGGCGGCGCAGTACACCCAGACCTACAATGCAACCCGTTTCGGTAACTCTCAGAGCAACAGCACCGTTTATGGCTTTGCTAACAAAGCGCAAAACTTCGAAGTGGTTGCGCAGTACCAGTTCGACTTCGGTCTGCGTCCGTCCGTTGCTTACCTGCAATCCAAAGGTAAAGATGTTACCAACGGCACCACTGATTTCGGCGACCAGGATCTGCTGAAATATGTTGATGTTGGCGCGACTTACTACTTCAACAAAAACATGTCCACCTATGTTGATTACAAAATCAACCTGCTGGATGACAACACCTTCACTCGTCAGGCTGGTATCAGCACCGACAACATTGTTGCCCTGGGCCTGGTTTACCAGTTCTAAGCAGCAATTCTCGACAAAGGGGCCATCCGGCCCCTTTTTTTATGGCTTAAATCCATCTCATCACCGGTGAATTTGGTGTACTCTTGCGGCGCAAAACGGATAGGGAAAAGACGATGGCGACGACATTTCTGCGCGCAGGCCTGCTGCTTGCGCTCGCATTATTAAACGGATGCGATAACCCTGCCTCGCAGGCGGAACAGCCCACTGTGCTTGAAGGCAAAACGATGGGCACCTTCTGGCGCGTGAGCGCCATCGCGTTAAGTCCTGAGAAAGCGAACAGCCTGACGCAGAAAATCCAGGCGCAGCTTGATGCTGACGATCAAGCGTTATCAACCTGGAAACCCGATTCGGCGCTGATGCGCTTTAACCATTCCGCCAGTCTGGCACCGTGGCCGGTGAGTGCTGATATGGCAGATATCGTCACCATCGCATTGCGCGTTGGAGCGCATACGCAGGGGGCAATGGATATCACCGTTGGGCCGCTGGTCAATTTATGGGGCTTTGGACCGGACAAGCAGCCGAACAAAGTGCCGGATCAGGCGCAAATCGATGCGGCCAAAGCGCGTACCGGCTTACAACATCTTAAGGTCATCAACGAGGCGCATCAGCAGTACCTGCAAAAAGATCTGCCGGATCTTTTCGTCGATCTCTCCACCGTTGGCGAAGGGTATGCCGCCGATCACCTTGCACGTCTGATGGAGCATGAAGGGATCTCACGCTATCTGGTGTCGGTGGGGGGCGCGCTGGTGAGCCGTGGTATGAACGGGCAGGGGCATCCCTGGCGCGTGGCGATACAAAAACCCACCGATCAAGAAAACGCCGTGCAGGCGGTGGTGGATATTAACGGACACGGCATCAGTACTTCCGGGAGCTATCGCAACTACTATGAGCTGGATGGTAAACGCCTTTCCCACGTCATTGACCCGCAGACAGGCCGTCCCATTGAGCACAATCTGGTCTCTGTGACGGTGATTGCCCCAACAGCTCTGGAGGCCGATGCCTGGGATACCGGTTTGATGGTGCTGGGTACGGCGAAAGCGCAGGAGGTCGTGCGCAAAGAGGGGCTGGCGGTTTATATGATCATGCGCGAAGGCGACAAATTCACCACCTGGGTGTCGCCGCAGTTTTCGGCGTTCCTCGTCAGCGAGAAAAATTAGACAGCAAGAATGCGGGTTTTTTCGTCCGGGCTATTGTGCACAGTGAGGCTATGCTTGAAAGAGGAGCCTGAGATGAACACATCCACGACGTTATATCGACAATCATTGACCGATGACCAATGCTGGCAGGCCGTTTGCGCACGTGATGCCAGCCACGACGGGCATTTTGTCTTTGCGGTGCGAACCACCGGGATTTTTTGCCGTCCCTCCTGCCGTTCACGCCGTCCCCTGCGCGAGAATGTTGGTTTTTACCCGGATGCCGACACCGCGCAGGCGGCCGGGTTTCGTCCCTGCAAACGCTGCCAGCCTGAAAGGGCGGATCCGCAGCAGCAACGTATCGCCAAAGTGGAAAAGGCCTGTCGCTTGCTGGAACAGGAGGGGAACGTGACGCTGGAAACTCTGGCTGATGCCGTCGCCGTGAGCCCCTGGCATTTCCATCGTTTGTTTAAGTCCGTAACCGGCATGACGCCGAAAGCCTGGCAACTTGCTTTTCGTGCGCAGCGCCTGCGCAACGCGCTCAATGAAAGCGCCACGATCACCGATGCGGTACTGGCGGCAGGCTTTCCCGATAACAGCAGCTACTATCGGCAGGCAGATGCCGCGCTGGGAATGACGGCGAGTCAGTACCGGCGTGGGGGTGACGACACGAATGTTCGCTATGCCCTGAGCCGTTGTGCTTTGGGCCATTGTCTGGTGGCGCAAAGTGAACGCGGGATCTGCGCCATTTTGCTGGCTGATAACGATGACGCACTGCTTGATGAATTGCGGAGTATCTTCCCCGGTGCCCGGCGCGAGCAGGCAGATGAACAGTTTGTAGAACTCGTCGGGGAGGTCGTGCGGCGCATCGATAATCCGGCTTCACCTTTTACGCTCCCTCTTGATTTGCGCGGTACGGCATTTCAGCTCCAGGTCTGGAATGCCCTGCGCGCCATCCCGGCAGGTGAAACCGTCAGTTATCAGTCACTGGCGAAGACCATTGGTAAACCGGGGGCGGTGCGTGCCGTCGCCCGCGCCTGTGCGGCGAACAAGCTGGCGATTGTGGTGCCCTGCCATCGGGTGGTGCGGGCTGACGGCGGGTTGTCCGGTTATCGTTGGGGGGCGACGCGTAAAGCCCGCCTTCTGCGTCAGGAATCAGAATCGAAGGAGGTATGATGCTTGATTTGTTTGCTGATGAAGAACCCTGGCAAGAACCTCTCGCCCCCGGCGCGGTGGTTTTGCGGCGTTTCGCGCTGGCAAAAACGCAGGCTTTACTGGCGGGCATAGAGGCGGTTACGCAGATCTCGCCGCTGCGCCATATGGTGACGCCTGGCGGTTATACCATGTCGGTGGCGATGACCAACTGCGGCGAAGTGGGCTGGACGACCGACGCCCGAGGGTATCTCTATTCCGGGATTGATCCGCAAACGGGCAATCCCTGGCCTGCAATCCCTGACGCTTTCGCCGCATTGTGCCATGACGCGGCGGTAGCCGCGGACTATGCGGATTTCAGACCGGATGCTTGCCTGATTAACCGCTATGTACCTGGCGCAAAGCTCTCGCTGCATCAGGATAAAGACGAACCGGATTTACGCGCGCCCATCGTCTCTGTCTCGCTTGGCTTACCGGCGGTATTTCAGTTTGGCGGACTTAAACGCAATGATCCTCTACAACGTTTAATGCTTGAACACGGCGACGTGGTGGTGTGGGGCGGGGCGTCCCGACTTTTCTATCATGGCGTTTTACCGCTTAAGCCGGGGCATCATCCGGCGACCGGGGCGTGTCGTTTTAACCTCACTTTTCGTCAGGCCAGAAAGATTGAATAAAAATAAGAATTATTCTTGATGTTAACAATCAGCCGTTTAAACTGCGGGCTGTTTTGGTTGACCGGGTTTTGTGATGGAACTTCTTGTGCTGGTCTGGCGGCAGTACCGCTGGCCCTTTATCGCCGTTATTGCGCTAACGTTGCTTAGCGCCGCGCTGGGCATTGGGCTTATTGCCTTCATTAACCTCCGCCTGATTGAAACGGTGGATATGTCGCTGGCCGTGTTGCCGGAGTTCCTGGGCTTACTGCTGTTGCTGATGGCGGTGACGCTGGGCTCCCAACTTGCATTGACCACGCTTGGTCACCATTTTGTCTATCGTCTGCGCGGCGAGTTTATCAAGCGCATACTCGATACTCCTGTTGAACGTATCGAACAGCTTGGCAGCGCCTCGTTGCTGGCCGGGCTGACCAGTGATGTGCGTAATATCACCATCGCCTTTGTGCGTCTGCCGGAACTGGTGCAGGGGATTATCCTGACGATCGGCTCATCGGCTTATCTGGCCTGGTTGTCCGGTAAAATGCTGATGATCACCGCGCTGTGGATGGCACTGACTATCTGGGGCGGGTTTATTCTGGTTTCCCGTGTCTATAAACACATGGCGACGCTGCGTGAAACCGAAGACAAGCTGTATAACGACTTTCAGACCATACTGGAAGGGCGCAAAGAACTGACGCTCAATCGCGAGCGTGCCGGACATATCTATAACAACCTGTATCAGCCAGATGCCCGCGACTATCGTCATCACATTATCCGTGCCGACACTTTCCACCTGAGCGCGGTGAACTGGTCAAATATCATGATGCTGGGGGCGATTGGCCTTGTGTTCTGGATGGCAAATAGTCTGGGTTGGGCGGATACCAACGTCGCGGCGACCTACTCATTGACACTCTTGTTCCTGCGCACACCTCTGCTCTCCGCTATCGGCGCACTGCCGACACTGTTGAGCGCGCAGGTAGCGTTTAACAAACTTAAGCAGTTCTCGCTGGCGCCGTATCAGGCTGAGTTCCCGCGCCCACAGATTTACCCGAACTGGGAAACACTGGAACTGCGCGATGTCACGTTTACATATCAGGACAATACTTTTTCCGTGGGGCCGATAAACCTCACCCTCAAGCGCGGTGAACTGGTCTTCCTTATTGGCGGTAATGGCAGCGGTAAATCGACGCTGGCGATGCTCTTAACCGGACTGTATGAACCCGTTTCTGGTGAAATCCTGTTGGATGGTAAACCGCTGTCGAAGGAGAAACCGGAGGATTACCGCAAGCTGTTTTCTGCCGTCTTTACCGATGTCTGGTTATTCGATCAACTGCTGGGAGCTGATGGTCAACAGGCGGACCCGGCGCTGGTGGACCACTGGCTGCAACAGCTGAAAATGGCACATAAGCTGGAGCTCAAAGACGGCAAAATCCTCAATCTGAAACTGTCGAAAGGGCAGAAAAAGCGCGTGGCGCTGCTGCTGGCACTTGCAGAAGAGCGTGATATTTTGCTGCTTGATGAGTGGGCTGCCGACCAGGATCCGCACTTTCGTCGCGAGTTCTACCAGGTGCTGTTACCGCTGATGCAGGCAATGGGGAAAACCATTTTCGCCATCAGTCATGATGATCATTACTTTACCCATGCCGATCGTTTACTGGAGATGCGTAACGGTCAATTGAGCGAACTGACCGGGGAGGAGCGTGAACTCGCCTCCCGTGATGCGGTTGCCCGTACCGCATAATGGTGACTTTCCGGGGGGAAACGCCCGGAAAATCCATAACCTGCTTCTATTTACCCCTCTGTACGCGCGGCGTATTAATATTTACACCACCTGCCGCTATGCTTACCTGTACGCCTTTATCTCAGAAAGGTGAGTTACTACGCAGGGAATGTCCAATGGCTGTCAGCAAAAAAAGCAGTAGCCGATTACGCGATCAGGAACGCGCGCGTTTAATCTGGCTCCTTACCACCGAAAAATCACTTACCGCAACGTTGCTTGGCGAGCTGACCCTGGCGGAACAGTTTGACGCCGATAAGCTCAACAATGACATAGCCGAAGTCAACGCGTTGGTGGCGCATTTACCGGCGCCGGATTTAGCCGATACCCTCGAAGGGTTGCCGATAGACGGGCGTCTTGCGCTGTGGCGGCTGGTAGAAGATGACAAACGCGGCAAAGTCTTGCTGGAAGCGTCGGAAAACGTCTGGCAAGACCTGATTGACGGCATGAGCGATAAGGCACTGCTGGATGCACTGCAAACGCTGGACATCGACGACCAAATCTGGCTGGTGCAGCATCTGCCGCGAAACCTGACCGGACGTTTGCTGGCAACCCTACCGGCAACCGATCGCGCCAGGGTACGCCAAGTGATGCGCTACGGCAAAGACTGCGTTGCGGCGATCATGGAGTTTGAAGTGATCACCGTGCGGCCGAATTTGACGCTGGCCACCGTACAACGCTATTTACGCAGACTCGGCAAAATGCCGGAAAATACCGACAAACTCTTCGTCACCGGACGTGACGGCATCCTGCTTGGCGAGCTGGCGTTGCAAACCATCTTACTGAAAGGCGGCGCCTGCCGGGTTGGCGAGGTGATGAATGACGATCCGGTCACCTTTTCGCCTGATGAACATGCGGAAGATGCGGCGCACACCTTTGAACGCGATGACTTAATTAGCGCTGCGGTTACCGATACCGACGGCAAATTACTCGGTCGCCTTACCATCGATGACATTGTGGATGTGGTCTACGAAGAGACTGACAACGATTTGCGTCAGATGGGGGGCCTGAGTACCGAAGAGGATGTGTTTGCGCCGGTCACTCGTGCGGTGAAAAATCGCTGGGCGTGGCTGGCGATTAACCTCTGCACGGCATTTATTGCTTCACGAGTGATTGACGGTTTTGAACACACCATTTCACAACTGGTCGCACTGGCCGCGTTGATGCCTATCGTTGCCGGTATTGGTGGAAATACCGGTAATCAGACCATCACCATGATTGTTCGCGCCCTGGCGTTGCAGACCATTCAGCCGGGTAACTTTCGTTTTCTGGTCTTGCGTGAAATGGGTGTGGCGTTGGTAAACGGTCTGGTATGGGGAGGAATCATGGGGGCTGTGACCTGGCTACTCTATGATGATGCCGCGCTGGGTGGGGTGATGACGCTGGCGATGGTGCTCAACTTGCTGATGGCGGCATTGATGGGCGTACTGATTCCGATGACGATGGTGCGCTTCGGGCGTGACCCGGCGGTCGGTTCAAGCGTGATGATCACGGCGATTACCGACACCGGGGGATTTTTTATTTTTCTTGGGCTGGCAACGATTTTTCTGCTGTAGCGCCACGCGCCTTATGCAGACGAGCAGGAAGAATAGCCATCGCAATCATACCTGCCAGCACGCCCATCGCCAGATTTCCGGTACTGATGGTGGCCGCAACGGTCACCAGCATCACCAGCGTTTCGGCAATCGGCGCACGCTGTAGCGTCGTTGGTTGCAAACTGTGCCAGCTAAAGGTTTTGCAGGCGACAATAGTCATGATGCCTGCCAGTACCACCATCGGAATTTCCGCCATCACCTCGCTCAGTGCCGTCACCAGTAGTAATAACACCAGCCCCGCCACGATGGTGGACACACGACTGCGGCCTTTGCCCATTTCCACGTTGACGATGGTCTGTCCAATCATTGCGCAACCGGCGATACCGCCGTAAAAACCCGCAAGAATATTAGCGATACCCAACCCGGCGCTTTCCCGGCTTTTGCCGGATGGCGTGTGGGTTAAATCATCCACCAGCCGTGCGGTCAGCAACGATTCCAGCAGGCCAACAAAAGCAATACTGAGTGCGCAGGGCCAGATGATGCCGAGCGTGGTGAGGTTAAACGGCACCCGCCATTCCGTTAAACCGGGCAGCCCCCCCTGCATCGGGCCTTCGTCGCCGACGGTGGGCAGCGCCTGCCCGGTGAAGACGGTAAATATTGTCAGCACCACGATGGCGACCAGCGGTGCGGGCACGCTTTTCACCCACCGCGGCCACCACAGGACAATCAGCAAGGTCAGGGCGAAGAGGGCAAGGATCAGCGGCTCACGGCTCCAGAAATGGGGTACCTGGGCGAAGAAAATCAAAATACCCAGCGCATTCACAAAACCTGTCATCACCGCTTGCGGCACAAAGCGCATCAGACGCGACATTCGCGTTAAGCCAAAGATAATTTGTATGACGCCTGCGAGCACAACGGCTGGCAAAATGTATTCCACGCCGTGCTGGTGCACCATCGGGCCAATCACCAGCGCTACGGAGCCGGCCGCTGCGGTTACCATCGCCGGACGCCCGCCCAGCAACGACATACTGATACACAGCACGACGGAAGCCAGCAGGCTGACTTTGGGATCGACGCCCGCGATCACCGAAAAGGAGATCACTTCCGGAATCAACGCCAGAGCGGTAATAACGCCTGCCAGCGCTTCACGCGTCAGCAGTTGAGGGGAGCGCAGCACGCTGCTGACCCGACCCGTCGGGGAGAATAATTTTTCAGTCATAACTTTTTGCAGGGGTGAACGGACGCAGGCATCAATAAATGGATGGCATGACATGTCTTTGACAAAGTGGAGAATACTACTGTTTCTTAACAAAAGTTGCCAGTAAACATGGTTATTTTTAATGCAATTATTAAACTTATTAATAACATTTATGTAATGACTATTTAATGTTTAAACATTATTTAAATCCTCTTTCCCCCGTGCTAGGTTAGATGCGCTAACGAAGTTACCCGCGATAACTGCTAATAAAGCAGCACTAAAAGTAAGGCATTAACATTATGAAAAGAATGACTGCCAGACTGTTTTCGATGGCTGTCGGGCTTAATGCTGTCTCTGCGGCAGCAAAAGCTAACGCATCGAAAGAGCAGGAAACGGATGTGCTTTTAATCGGTGGTGGGATCATGAGCGCCACGTTGGGAACCTACCTCCAGGAGCTGGAGCCCAACTGGTCGATCACCATGGTGGAACGGCTGGACGCGCTGGCGGAAGAGAGCTCCAACGGCTGGAACAATGCCGGTACGGGGCACGCCGCATTGATGGAACTGAACTACACCCCGCAAAACCAGGATGGATCAATCAGCATCAAAAAGGCGATTGAGATTAACGAAGCGTTTCGTATCTCTCGTCAGTTCTGGGCGCATCAGGTGGAAACCGGTGTGCTGAGCGAACCGCGCTCGTTTATTAATACCGTTCCGCACATGAGTCTGGTGTGGGGCGATGACAACGTTAACTTCTTGCGTGCTCGCTACAAAGCGTTGCAGCAAAGTACGTTATTCCGTGGCATGCGCTATACGGAAAACCACGAGCAGATCCGCGCATGGGCGCCGCTGGTTATGGAAGGGCGCGACCCGCAGCAGAAAGTGGCGGCGACGCGTACGGAAATCGGTACCGATGTAAATTTCGGTGAGATTACCCGTCAGCTGATTCATTCCTTACAGCGCAAAGACAACTTCTCCCTCAAGTTGGGTAGCGAAGTTCGTAGCATCAAACGTAATGCAGATAGCACCTGGAATGTGACCATCGCCAGCCTGAAAAACAGCGGCGTCGATCAGGTCATCAAGGCCAAATTTATCTTTATTGGCGCCGGTGGCGCCGCGCTGAAACTGTTGCAGGAATCCGGTATCCCGGAAGCGGCGGAATACGCGGGCTTCCCGGTCGGCGGTCAGTTCCTGGTGTCCGAAAACCCGGATGTAGTGAACAGCCATCTGGCGAAGGTGTATGGTCAGGCGACCGTGGGCGCGCCGCCCATGTCTGTACCGCATATTGATACCCGTATTATTGATGGCAAGCGCGTGCTGCTGTTTGGGCCGTTCGCCACCTTCTCAACGCGCTTTTTGAAAAATGGCTCGCTGTGGGATCTGCTGCGCTCAACCAACAGTTCTAACTTCCTGCCCATGTTAAGCGTCGGGATGACCAATTTCAGCCTGGTGAAATACCTGATGAATCAGGTGCTACAAAATGACGACGATCGCTTTGATGCCCTGTGCGAGTACTATCCGCTGGCTAAAAAAGAGGACTGGCGTTTATGGCAGGCGGGGCAACGCGTACAGATCATCAAACGCAATGCGAAGAAGCTGGGTGAGCTGCGTCTGGGCACCGAAGTGGTGAGTGACAAAGAGGGCACCATTGCTGCGCTGTTGGGCGCATCGCCGGGCGCTTCCACCGCCGCGCCGATCATGCTGGAACTGATGCAGAAAGTTTTCCCGGAAAAAGTTGCATCCCCTGAGTGGCAGGCGAAACTGAAAGAGATCATCCCGTTCCTGGGCGTGAAGCTTGATGGCAACGTTGAAGCGTCGGATGAAGAGTTGCATTACACCAGCCGCGTGCTGGGTCTGAAATGCGACGAGTCGCCGCTGGCAGATGCCACGCCGCCGGTACGAAAACCCTCGCATGTTGTGCCTGCGGAGAATGAACCCGCGGCGGATATCGCGCTGTAATCGCAAAAACCTGCTTCGGCAGGTTTTTTTGTCTTAGCGTTTGAGCAGCTTAAACCGATGACAGAATCGTTTTGCCCCTGAAATCATCCCCGCTACTTTTGCCGTAAATGGCTGGCGCTTTGGCGTGTTGACAATCTGGTCGCCAGAGTAAAAGGTATAATCCGCGTAATTTCCATCAGGCAGGCCACAAGGATTCGTTATCCCGTGAATAATACATTCGGTTTTCCATTTTCAGGGGGCATTTTCGCCCTGGCCTTTATCGCCAGCGCCGCAGTGCAGGCATCGGAAAATAAAACGCCTGACGTGATTAATCGCATCATGGCGGAACCGGTGCACAATCTGAGTCTCATGGATGCCGATCCACAGGGAACATTGCGTTGGGTCGTCTGGCAGGAAGGGCAGGCAGATTCCCGCGTTTCCTACCTTGCGTTGTATCAGCAGGCTAAAGGAGCTGCATCACCGGTATGGTCAACAAGCTGGCCGGATGCCTGGGCACCTGCGCTGTACTCTCTGTCTGAATGGCGCTGGCAAGGAAATGCTCTTTTGGCCGTGACGCTTCAATTCGGTGCCGCCGCCGGGCAAGTTGAACTGTATGGACTGGATGCGAAAAACCGGCCGGTACAACTGGCAGAAAAGACGGCAGCCAGCGTCGGCTGGAAAATCAATGAAGCGGGTGAGCGATTATTAGTTCTTTATGAACCAAAGCCAACAGCGCTCAAAGCGAGCTGTTATGGCTGGCGGGAAAATACGGGCAAATTAATGCCTCAGTCGTGCAACTGACAGGGACAGATCTTCCGGTAATCATTTCTGTTCGGGGTTATCGTCAGTATTCGATAAAAGGTCGTTCAGTGTTTCGAAATCGATTTCTGATTCAGCGTCATCCAGCAACTGGGTGACGGAAAGCAGATCGGTAAATTCGCTGAGCAGCATTTCGGCATCGGATTTAAGCGGCGTATCGGAGACATCGACCGCCGTATTGATGGCTTTCTTAACGTTCTCAATGATTTCGCGAACGCCGCCGTTTTTCCCGAGCGTGAGTACCAGGGCGCTGAGCAACAGTGACTGTGCCTCTACGCGAGCCGTCAGCTGTTTCGCCTCCGCATCCATCCTGGAAATCTTTGCAATCATACTAATAATGACATTTTTCATGTGATTCCCTGCCTCTGATCCGCATGAGTCCTGCCCACCCACAAAACATGAGCGTGCCATTTCTAAAGCCTAAATGAGCTTAGGTTATTTCACGCGTTGAAAAATGCTGAGCCGGACACAGATGTGAAAAGATCTGTATCAGGCATTAAGGGAACGCGGTCTGACAAACAATCGCCTGTGTGCGCGATAGATATTGTTTTTTGTCTGCAAAGGGAGAGGACGGTAAGACGTGAGGGGATCGCAGGCATTAAAAAACCCGCAGACTCAGAGAGAATGCGGGTTCTTAAGGGGTAACCGGTCGCGTAAAAACTTACCGGTGAAATATTTGGTCGGCACGAGAGGATTTGAACCTCCGACCCCTGACACCCCATGACAACGTATAAAATACTTTGTAAGCCGCGCCGTTACCGGGATTAATGAGTTTTTACTGTGTTTACATACAGCGCAAAATGTGCAAAATCATCACCCTATACATCAAAGACTTAGCCGTGGTTTTGCCATAGTTAAAATCATAAATTTAACTCTAACATAGTCTTCACAGACCTGATTCGTGCACCGTTCAATGCTGGATGTAGATTTAGTTGTTGAAATTTAGAATTAAGGTAGAATCATAGTATCGTGACTTGACTAAATTTTCATACGAATTTTGTAAGTGACTCTAGTAATAAAATATTAAAATACAAAGGGTTAGGGAAGATTATGCAAAATGTGTCACCGCTGAATGAGCAAAATGCTATTCAGAATGTAGCTTTTGCGATTGAATTTTCAGAACAAGTTCCTTCGGAGGTTGTTCAGAATTTTATAGCTTTTCATAAGAAAGATGCGCAATTGCGTAGTGCATTCCCTCGGATGCAGCCTCTTGAAATGATGTCAATGCAAGTTGGTTCTATGGGGGTAACTTTTCCTGCTTCCATTAAGAGTATTGCCGGTGTTACTTTTGATAAGCTTCTTCCTGATGGAACTCAGGAAGTTGCTATCCTTTTAAGACCAGATGCATTAATTTTTCATTGTTCTAAATATGAAAGCTGGGCCACAGTTTCAACTCTTGCATTTAAAACCTTACAAAATTTAGCCTCTCTATGTGATAAATTAAAGGTTTCAGCAATTGGGTTAGAATATTTGGATGTCTTTAAGGTTCTCTCAATTGATAAATCAGGCTGGCTGAGAGAGTTATTTAATCCTGAATCAGAATATATTCCTAAGCATCTTATTGATAGCACTGGGTTCTGGCATTGTAATCAAGGTTTTTTCTCAAAAGCTGGAGATGCTCAGTACGAGTTGTTAAATAACTTTATGATTGATTGTATCCCTGGTGATGGCACTAAACTTGTTCAGTTAAGAAGTCAGCATAAAGTACAATCACTCATTAACTCTCAATTGAGAGTGCTATTTGATAAAAATGAGGCTCAAAGGATTTTTACATGCGCACATGATATAACAAAAGACTCATTAACTAAAATTCTTAGTGACAGCATGCTTAAAACTTTAGGAGTTAAATAATGACAACTTCTGTTTTATTACCTTCTGTTTCAAATTACTTTTCGTTTTTGAGTACGGGAAATTCCCCAAGCTGGAACACCAATTATATCAATAGCTTAGTGATATTAGGTGGTAATGGTGAATATACACAGAGTTTGAGGGGAGACGATTTATTTAGCATATCTCTTTATAAATCTGAGAATGAGAAAGTTAATGAAAGTGATTACGATATCCTTTTCAAAAAAATAGCTTCTTTTGAGTCCCTTGAAGTAGATTGGGATGGTTATGATGGAGTTCCTGCATCAAGTCAGCTTGTTGCTTTTGCAATGAACGTTTTGTCTGGTCTAGCCTGTGATTACTTTATTCCAAGTGTGATGTTATCAGGTGCTGGAAACATTAGTTTCTACTGGAAAAATTCATTTAATAAATCATATATTGAAATTGAATTAGATAGTGTTGGATATTACAATTATCTTGTAAAAAATCCAGATAAAGTTTATGGCGAAGAAGATATTGATTTTTATTCCATTGGTATAGCGCCTGACTTGGCTAGCGGTTTGACCGATTATTTGAAATACTCAAATCAGAAAAATGTCGCTTAAAAATATGGCTGATTTAAAGAAATTTTTTACTGATGAACAGTTATCGGCGAATAAGTGCACGGCATTCTCCGAAAATTATGAGGAAGCGCTTGCACTAGAGGCACAATCCGTTGCGATTGGTTCCCCGGGCGTTGTCCTGAATTCGGAAACAGTTGCCAGGCAAATTTTCTCACCAATCCACTATGATGAGGATAAAAATGAGATTGTTGCTGCTGCATTTTCAGACGTTAAAGATAAAGGTCTATCTGTAAACAGATTGCAACATTCCAGTGAGTCTATCATACATGAAGCTGGAATTGCTAAAGCCGAAAGAGATAGAGAACGTAGGCCGGATAGAGAGTACATTGGTTTCTGTATGGCTGAGGTAGGTAATATTAGATCCATCGAAGAGGCGGGAACGCAAATATTTACAGTTTATGATAGCGCTTTACCTCAAGCGAACCACCATGCTGATGTATGTCAGGTGATATTTGGTGTTGGAGCTACAACGCTTCCCAAAAAAGTCGCAGACATGAACAGAAGAGCTGAGCTCCAGGCTGTATTTAGCAATTTTGTTAAATTTAAATTATTTCAGCATGTGGAACGATAACCCAGTCTATATGATTCTCTGTATAAATCTTCGTTGACTTCGCATCACTGTGGGCCATTCGGCCTTGAGGATCTATGCCAAGCTTATCAAATAGGAAGGCCGATAAAGCACGTATCTCATGGAACGTTGGACGCTCTTTCTCTACCAGATGGGAACCGACACCAACCAAGTCTCTGTACTCCGAAAATTTCCTACTAACGTAATCCGGTGCAATCTGCGTAGGGTGATTAACTTCTTTGCTGGTGGGGTTACTCCGCTTGGTAGGAAGACGATGAACAACATAAGGGCTAGCGACGTTATCCCTGCTTCGTTCAATGATCTCTCTGATGACGGAGCCTATTGGAATAGCCACATGTGACGCTTCTTTAAACTGTACTTTTTGGCGGTGAATGTAGAGCGTGCCATAGATCCCATCGACAGGGGCATCAAACCAAACACACCCACACACGCCCTCACCAGGCTGTTTTATTGAATAACGGATTCGCGACACTTCAAGTCTTGCATGGGTAGTTTGCAGAGCAAGATCCATTGCTGTTTGCAACCACAGCGGTGCCGCTTGATGAATTTTAAGGTAGTCATCAAGAGTAAGACGCCGTCTGGATTTTTTGTCTATGCGCTTCGTTTTCTTGCGTTCTGCCGGGTTATCCATCATCAGGGACTCATCGACAGCGTAGCTGAATAATTTCTTTAGAAAGCTTACTTTCCTGTTCTGCACATTAGCCGATGCATCACTGTGGTAAGTTTTTATATAGCCGTTCACATGTTCAAGTTCGATATCACATGCATAAATATCGGCAAAGTATTCCTTCACGCGAACAATATCGTTTTCCCATACCGCCTTTGAATCCCCACTAGGGCGCTCATCTCTGATTGCTCGCTCTAATAATGCCTGGGCGTGTTCTGCGAATGGCCGCGCCTCACCATTTATCCCTCCAGACTCCCTAACCAGGCTTTCAATAGATGGAACGTTTTCAGGTCGCATCCTTGCGTTATATTCTCTTGCGATAGCGATCGCCATAACACGATCAGCCCCCAAGCTTTTACGTTTCCCGGTAATGAGCAAAAAGCGGTATTGCCCGGTGGCTTTATCGAAATAGAGGTGATCCGGTAAATTCCGGTTTTCACGTTTACGTGGTCTGGCGGCCATGTTAATCCTCTTGAATTAACTGACGAACTTTTTCGCTAACCAATGAATCAACGCCCCATTTTTCAGAGTCACACACCCAGATCATTCCATCCACGATGCGGCCCCGTAGCAGGCCATCTTCAATCCAGCGTTTTATTGTTCGGTTATCGGGAACCGAGCCTGAAACAAACTCCCGCTTGCCCCACATGCTCGCTTTCATAAGTTTGGCCATGAGTCATTCTCCACATCACCGGCTGCACCCGGTTATCGCGCATTGTAGGCACAAGCGGAGCAACCCCCGCGAGCACCTTCGTTACATTTGAGGCAAAGCGCGTGTTCGACACGCCGCGCCTTCATATCCTGTATTACTGCTGGTGGCACCATCATCGGCAACACTACGTGAATCACCTGGCCTTTCAGTCGCTCAATCTCTGCTTCCTTTCTACGAGCATCGTCCAAGTCTTTTTGCAATTGAATTACCCAACGAGCAAGCTCACCTTTTTCCCCGGACTCACGGCGTAAATGCTCCAGACGGTATTTATCAATCATCGCTACTGCCCTCGCAGCAATAGTGCGCGCCGTCCGGGTCAGTACTCTTAAACCCGCAAATGTCACACTCGATTTCTGGTAATTCGCAATCATGCTGTTCGGGCTCGTCAGCTTTGCAATAGCCGCCGCATATTGGACAGCGAACCTCTGGAACTTCATCGTAATTACTGGTTCCGGTAATCATCCCTGCGCTCCTTTGCTCTCGCGCTGTGCTGAAATAGCCTTATGTTCATCAACAATCGCCAGCACTTCTGCCAGCGCGAGACCTTCCAGAGTGACTACACCGTTATTATCAATACCAGCCAGGCTGATCAGTTCGACGAGGCGGCGGGCGCTTTTGACACTGATCTCCGGGGCGATAACTTTTTTAGTGATTTTCTTTTTTCCTGCGGCGGCTGCGACAGCGCGATCCTGTTCAAGAACTTTCCCGGCGTTCTCGCCGTGCTCACGAACCCGCTCAACTGCGACACCTACGGAAACTTCCCCATTTTTAACAATCTGCTGAACATCATGGTTAGCAGTGGCGAGGGTCAGTAGCTTCTCAACCGTAGGTACTGACTTGTGAACAAGCTTCGCTATTTCCTGAGTGGTCAGGTTGAAAGTTGTAGCCAACTCCTTAATTACCTGCGCCTGTTCAAGTGGGGTGAGGGGCAACTGGTTGTTACTGGTCATGACACGAGCCAGGCGCTCAACGTCATTGCCCACAAACGGAACGATATGAATGCGATCAACGGGCTTGCCAGCATCGCGGCAGCGTTCATAGCAGCGGCGACGGCGATGACCTTCAACAACCCACACACCACCTTCATCACGGGCCGTGACTTCCAGAGGTGGCACCGTGCCACCGTTCATGAGGTACTCATACAGAGCATCATCAGCCAGGCGAGTGCGTTCGTCGTCGTCGCGCTTGTTAAAACCTTCTTGGACGTGAATATCGTTCAGGCTGATAAACATCCCTGTATCAGCACGTTTTATAACGCCAGAACGGGACATTAGTTTGAATGAGTTAGCGGCCATTGCTGGTGGCCTCCTCATTTTTTGCAGGACGCCGGATGTATGCCGCATAGCTTTCAGCACGTTCGGCGGTAAGATTGTAGCTGCTTTTCATGTTGCACGAACAATCGTCTTCATTGGCCCAACCGCGATAGGTAGCGGCCATTTCGTCTAACACTTCCGCTCTCAGTGAGGCGATTTTTGCATATGTGGCGGACAAGTCAGGTTCGTAGCCGTCTGCACTGACGTATCGGGTAACTTCCTCCTGAGAGAATGTCTCGGGCTCAAAATGAGCGACATAGCAATCAGTTTTGATGAAGTGGATGAGGGCTGTATTTTCTATAACCAAATTGTCCCGTTGTTCCAATGCCTCGCTTAACGCCACGCTGGTAACATCCAGACGGTTAGCCAGTTCTTTCATGATGTCGGCTGACGCAGCAGGGAGATATTTGGCCGCTGCGTGAGTGGCAGCAATCAACTGTTCTTTAGTCAGGCGCATTTGCGGATCTCCATCAGTTCATTGAACCGGTTCATGAACAGGCCATAAGCCTGACCAGGTCGAAGCGGGATGATCTGGATAAGATCAGAGCAGGGGATGCCGTCGAGAATGGCCCAGCGTGTGCCGTCGTCGATATCCAGATCGCGACGTTCTGTCGCCAGCATGGTGAGGTCCGCGTATTTCACGACTGTCGACATATCAGTCGGCAAACCGTATTTGGCGCGAATGAGGTCATCTACCATTTGTTCGATGCGCTTATAGTCAGGCAACAGAAGTTTCAGCGGCTGCGGAATATCCTGGCAATACGCCTCGGCTGCGTCATGCATCAACGCTTCAAATGCAAATTCCGGCGGTACGATTTGGCTACACAGCACTGAGTGCTGAGCCACTGAATAAAACTCAGGAACATGGCCTGCAAATCGGCAGATGTTAGAGAGGGCGTTTGCGATATCTTCGATATCAACATCGTCTACGGTTGAATTGATGTAGTCGAAACGCTTACCGCTAAGAGTCTGAATAAATGACATTGTTGGTTCTCCATTACGCGCTGCACCGCGCTAAATTATGAGGTTCAGAACAAGCCTTGCTGAGTGTCTTTCTTGCTACGCTTTGGTACTGAACGCTCTGATTTTGTTGTCTGTTTTTCGGCCCACAACTTCGCGTGCCTTAAAACGTCGTCGTAAATCATTCCTTTCTTACTGGCTTGTGACATTCGCTTATATAAATCAACCGCTTGCCAAGCCCCCCCCCTGAGCTACCGAAGGTGCAAACCCTTGACGGGCAAGCTCTTCTTTCACGTTCTTTTCGATAAATTCGATATGGTTCATCTGGCCTCCGATACCTGAAATCGTCAGATTTCGCGTACAGCAACCCAACCCATTGAGATGGGGTAAATTGCTACCGAGGGGTTATCGCTGTGCTTCGCCGCCGAGAGAGGTGGTTAAGCCATTAATCAGAGAAGACAGTTCGCCAGTCATGAGAACAAAATCAGCGTCAAAGCGCTGGGCGATATCTTCGCGGTCTATATCGTCGTTCTGCTGTATGAGTTCGTCAGCAAACTTGAGCCGCTTAACACTGCCGTCATCACAGAGAACAAACTGAACGCGGTTCTGCCAGTCGAGGGATAACTTCGTTACCACTTTTCCGGCTTCGAGATGAACATGAATCTCATCGCTAACCAGCGCCTGTTTTTTGAATCGGCCTATGCCGCCATCTTCCAGGATTGCCTTAAGTTCAGCTTCATCACCCAGCGCAAAACCTGCAGGAGCGTTACCGGAACGCACCCATTCAGTAATGGTTAATTCAATTGGGGTTTCCATTGTGAGAGGAACGACAGGTAATGAGCCCAGTGTTTTACGAAGTAGGGCAAGCGAGTCCTCAGCACGTTTGGCACTTGAGGCATCAACCATGATCAGCCCATCAGTAACGTTGATCCACAAACGAACCACTGAATTTTTAGAGAATGCACGGGGCAGAAGAGAATGAAGAACTTCATCACGCAGAGAATCTTTCTCCGTCTTTTTCAAGCGACGACCCTGATCCTGCTCCAGTCGTGAAACGCGTATCCCGAGTTCCTCACTGATAACCGGTTTAGGAAGCAACTTCTCTTCCCGACGAATAACCAACAGAATCTGGTTGTTCACCGCGTGGTGCAACTGATCTGACTCCTGTCCCAGTGGGGTGACCCAACCAGTTTTAGCCATATCCTGGCTGCCACATGGAGTGAAGCGAAACAGTTGTAACTGCTGTTCTAACTCGGCTGTATCGATGTTGAAATCGCGACTTAGGCGATAAACCATCAAGTTTTTGAAGAACGGGCTATTCATATTCATTTCCTCAACGCCACTGCACTGGCGCTAAACGTTAGTTTCTCCACACAACACAAAAGAGCACCTGCGGTTAGTGCCGCCCGTAGCGATTGGGTTATGAGCCGTCGCTGCGGTGATGCTCTTGTGTGTTGTGTAAAAAGAGGGCGGTACCAGCCAGAACATTATCATCTGCCTCATAAGTGGAAGATGCTGATACCGCCCGAAGACTACACACAGCTATCGCGTTCCTGCGATGGGGTTGTGGTGGCCGGTGCTGATCTCCGGCTTGCGGTTAATTCAGACTCTCACAGGCGTTTAATTGCCCTGCCGAACAGCTCTTTTCCGCAATAGCTGCAATGTCTCTCGCGCATCAGCCTGCGCATTCACCACAATCAAAAAGAGCGAACCATCCACGCTAATGGTGCAGGTACCGGGATTACCTGTGCAGGCCGCTGGGAGAACACGTCCGCACCACGTCGATTACAGTTTTGAACGCCCGCGCTCTTTGATTGTGGCCTCGGACTCTTCCCGAGCGTCACACCGTATCGCCACGATGGTGAGTCGTTGTCGTGCTTTCGCAATGACTTGCACATTCCGGCTACCCGTTGGATTAGGGATACTCTCAAGGAATCCCCGGACCGCTGCGACGCATGTGCCATACGACGTACTGCCTAACATCTTTTCTTTGATCTGCCTGTCTTTTAGCCACATCAGGCTCGGTGGTATCTTGGAGTTCTCACACAACCAAGAAAGGACTTCGTTATGACACATGAAGAAAAAGTAATGTTTCTGATGCGTCTTGCCGTCGATACACATAATGCTTACAGGTCAGGTCAAATAGCCTCTTCACGCGGACCCACAATCACCCGTGACCCAATCAGTGCCATAGAAGACATTTACGAAAAATATGAAGCCTTCCTAGACAAAAAACTCGCTGGAGAAAGTGGGAAGTGATTTTTCAATAACTTCCATAACCCAGCGCAAGTTCTCAGGAGTGGGCTTGACGCCTCGCGCTTCAAGCTCACTTTTCAACACAACTAGAACTTCTGAGCTGATTATTAGCAGGTCTGGTGTTTTCTGATTTGTTTCCATATCCGCCTCGCATCATTACTGTTCGCGAATCATCCCCATCTTCATACGCCTGGGGCGGCTACTTCGTGGGCGTCCTGCCTGTTCGCTGTTGATGGATTAAAATCTAACTTAACTTAGTTTTGTGGTCAAGTGAAAACACCAAACTTTTCTTAGTTTAGTGTTGGGGAGGGGAGGAAAACTTAGATTTCGTACTGAACGCCTTTGACGACACCGATGATAATGCAGTTGCCGTTAATAGGTATGTTGGGATAGCGCGGGTTGAGAGGAACGAGGAATTTCTGGTGACCATCAATTACGAGTTTTTTTACTGTGGCCTCATTCGTTCCATCTAGTCGAGCTACAACAATTTTCCCATTTAAGGGCTCCGCATCTGGATCGACTATTACTGTTGCTCCTTGCGGAATAGTGGGTAGGCCGTTAGGGTTAGTCATTGAATCCCCTTGCACATCAAGAGCAAAGGAGTTGTCGCTGACGCGAAGGGACGTCTCCACCCAGCGCTCGGCTTCACTGATAATTTCAGATGGTTTTGTTTCTGTGAAATGCCCCGCCTGCACCCATGACAAGACAGGTATGCGTCTCATACTCGTGATCAACTTATCTTCAAATTCGGTGCCGTAAAGAATGTAATCAATTGAAGTATTGAAGAATTTTGCAAGCTTCCCCAGAGCCTCGCCACCGGGAACATTAACATCTTTTTCCCAATAGCCAACGGCAACATCACTCACCCCGCAGAACTTACCCAGCTCTTTCTGGGATGTTTTTGTAATTCTTCTTAATGATCTGATTCTCTGGCCAACCGTTTCCATTTTCTCATCGCTTCTTCGAAATAAAACTAACTAATCTTAGTTTTTATTGACCAAAGATAGATTGGTATTTAATATCTAATAAAACTTAGTAAAGGAGGTGTTATGACGACCGATGATGTTGAGAAATACTTTGGTAGTACCGAGAAAGTTGCTGTTTTTTTCGGCATTACCAGTGAGGCGGTTTACCAGTGGCGCAATCGGCCAGGCCGACTAATTCCAAAAGGCCGCGCAGCAGAGGCTGCGTATCGCACTGGGGGTAAGCTGCCATTCCGCCCTGAACTGTATGGGAAGGCTAGCGAACTCTCAAAGAAATAGTAACCACAGAATCAAGGGGTTAACCGTGGGTAATCACTGGCAAGTAGATAAACAACCAGCGTGGATGGTGGTCGCAATCAAAAAGACGATCGCCGCGCTACCTGGCGGATACGCCGAAGCCGCTGAATGGCTTAGTGTTACTGAGGATGCGCTTTTTAACCGGCTTCGTGCTGGTGGTGATCAGATCTTCCCGATGGGGTGGGCGATGGTACTCCAGCAGGCAAGCGGCACCAAACATATCGCTGATGCCGTTTCTCGCCAATCAAATAGCGTCAACGTTCCGCTGGTGGATATTGAGGATGTTGATAACGCGGATATCAATCAGCGCCTGATGGAAACGATTGAATGGATCAGTGAGCACTCTCAGTACGTCCGCATAGCGACGGCTGACGGGGTTATCGATGCTGACGAACGCGAACGGATTGAAGAGAACAGTTACAAGGTAATGGCGAAGTGGCAGGAGCATTTAACGCTGCTGTATCGGGTTTTTTGCGCCCCTGAAAAGAGTGGGACCGGCGAGTGTGCAGCTCCCGGCCCCGTGGCGCTTCGCAATCGTGTGGAGAACTAACGCATGAACATATTAACAACACCGTACCGCCGCTCGCAACTGATTGCGCTGCCTATGCCTGGTGGCAAAGCGAAGGTTGAGTATTGCTATGCGGTAAATATACCCGGTGATCGTGAGGTTGTATCCCACGACTTTGTTGAATGGGCTGTGGGGGACTGGCGGCGTGAGGTGGAAGCTGATCTATGCGTGTCCTTAACCGATGGTTCCGAGACAGAAGAGGTATCCCCGTCCATGTCATCCGCTGGGAGCCAGAAACTCAGCGAGTTATCTACCTGCGCGAAAACTATGAATACGGCGAGTGCTTTAGCCCAATCAAAGAGTTTCGACGCGATTTCACTGAGATAGAGGCCAAGGATGAGGCAGATATTTGAAATAGTTCAGTCGATGTCGGGACAGCGGAATAGCATCACTATCCCTGTGCCTTACCTCGATTTCTTTGCCGGTGATCAGCAGGCGCATGCCCTTGGGGCGGTGCTGAATCAGCTCGTGTTCTGGTCAGGCAAGTCTGATCAGAAAGATGGCTGGTTTTACAAGGAGCATAGCGAGCTGGCAGCTGAAATTCGTGGTGTAAGCGAGGACCAGATTCAGAGGCTGGTAAACAAGATTTGCACCCGCTGGCTACCAGGCATCATTGAGAAAGCGCAGCGGCAGGTTAATGGTACGAAAAAGACCCACTATCGTGTTAACGGAGAGGCTTTAATTGCCGCCATATTCGCGGACCCTCTGGATTCCGCAGAATCGCGGAACGGGAAACGTGAAGTTGCGGAACCTATTCCGCAGAATCACGGAACCCATTCCGCAGAATCGCAGAACCTTAGCCGCGAAGTCGCGGAACCTATTCTCTATACAGATCATTACACAGATCACCACAATCAGATCTTAAAACCCTCTTGTCAGGTTGCTGCGCAACCCGACTCTGTAGTGGTGGAAGAACCCGATCCCGAAGTGCTGATCACTGACCAGGCCATTCAGGTTTTAAACCATCTCAACACGGTGGCTGGTTCAAGATTCCAAAAGAGCAAGACCTCGCTGGAGAACATCCGTGCCAGGCTGCGTGAAGGTCACACCGTTGAAGACATGATCCTGATGGTCGACTACAAGCACGTGCACTGGGAAGGCACCACGCAGTACGACTACATGCAGCCCACCACGCTGTTCAGGCCGACTAAGTTCGAAGGTTATCTGCATAGCGCCGTTCGTTGGAATGCCAAAGGCCGACCAGCGCGGGAAACCTGGGATAGCCACCGCAAGCCAAAAAACGACGCGGCATTCAAGGCTACTCACGAACAGGTTGATTACTCACTCCCTGACAACGCGGGGTTTCGCACATGAGCCTGATTCACGAAATCCTGAAATACATCGAGGCACACCCCGGAACAAGCGCTGCAGATCTCCGGCTGGTATTTCACAGGGTTCCACGCACCGTTGTGCAACGTGCGGCCTACCGACTGTATGAAAGTGAGTTCACTACCAGAGAGATGATCAAAGGCCAGTACTGCTATTTCGCGGCTAAGTCGTACCCCGAAACTGGCGGTATGCCGCTCGATGAAATCACCCGTTCGAGGGGGCTGGTTCGCAAGGCTCAGGAACTGCAATCAAAAGGGCTGTATCTCCGCGCAGCTACGATGTGGCTTGAAGCGTTTGATGCATCGCGACTAACCGAAGAGAGAGCGTATTGCTTGGACCAGCGTCTGAAATGTCTGGAAAACCGAGCCCATAGCGCTTGCGGTGAACGTGTTTACGACCTTCCTGGTCGGTTTGTGGGGTGACTTATGACTAATAAATATACTCAGGCGCTGAATGAACTTCGTGGAAAAGCCTCTCATGAGCTTAAAGAGATTGGCGATCAGTGGTGTACCCCCGACAACATCTTTTGGGGAATTAATGCCATGTTTGGCCCGTTGGTGCTTGATCTGTTCAGTGATGGCGAGAATTCAAAATGCCCTGATTTCTATACAGCAGAAGACAATGCGCTGACGCATGACTGGTCAGAGCGCCTGGCCGAACTGAACGGAGCGGCATTCGCTAACCCACCATACAGCCGCGCAATGCAGCATGACGATGTGTATATCACCGGGATGCGCCACATTGTCGATCACACCATGGCGATGCGAGAAAAGGGCGGACGTTATGTCATCCTGATCAAAGCCGCGACAAGTGAGGTCTGGTGGCCTGAAAACGCTGATCACATCGCATTCATACGCGGTCGCATTGGTTTTGATGTGCCGAAATGGTTTATTCCAAAGGATGAGAAACAGGTACCAAGCGGCGCATTCTTTGCAGGCGCTGTCGCTGTGTTCGATAAAAACTGGAATGGCCCCTCTATCAGCTATATCAGCCGTAAGGATCTGGAAGCGCGTGGTGATGCATTCATGGCACAAATTCGCCGTGAAGCATTACGAATGCTACCCCAAATCCAACAACAAAATATTCCTGAAATTATTCCGAAACCAATCGTCAAAGAAGTCGAAACTGAAAACGCTCCTTTGCCTGTAGCTCGTGTTGAGAGTGAGTTACCACTGATACAAGAAGACATCCTAAGCAGAAGCGGTGTAGAGACATGGGCATGTGTACGCGCTGCGTTCGGCAACAAGGATGAGTATTCATTCAATGAATCAAAGTTCGCGCACACCTGGGCCGCTGACTGATCTTGACCCGCCATTTCCGGACAGCTTTTGTATCTTAAGTTAACGATGCCCGCTGCCGCCGGTATTCTCTCGGA